>Ga0182006_1000043_pt1 | contig 200870 bp, 163 predicted proteins | sample Sormic07211104_1_FD_123022 | JGI IMG/M metagenome (GOLD analysis project Ga0182006, IMG submission 123022) | Rhizosphere microbial communities from Sorghum bicolor, Mead, Nebraska, USA - 072115-104_1 MetaG | ecosystem: Host-associated > Plants > Roots > Rhizosphere | place: USA: Nebraska...
GGTCACGCCGGGGCCGACATCGACCACGATGCCCGCGCCTTCATGGCCGAGAATCGCCGGGAAAATGCCTTCCGGGTCGGCGCCGGACAGCGTGTAGTAGTCGGTATGGCAGATGCCGGTGGCTTTCAGTTCGATCAGCACCTCGCCGGCGCGCGGGCCTTGCAGGTCCACTTCCTCGATGGTGAGCGGCGCGCCTGCGCGCCAGGCTACGGCTGCTTTGGTTTTCATGGTGGTTCCCTTTGCTTGAAGATGCGCGATTCTGGCACCCGCAAGCCTGGGCGTGGGGCGGCGCGCCGGAGAATGGCAGGATTTGGTGCAATAATGACCGGATTTTCTCCTGACACCAGCGCTTCATGACAGTCACACCCGCAGCAATCACCATCGACATCGTGGTCTACCCCGGCTTCAAGGCCATGGAAGCCGTCGGTCCCATGTCCGTTTTCGAATACGCCAACCTGCATTTGCAGCGGCGCGGCCAACCGCCCGGCTACGACGTGCGCATCGCCTCGTGCCAGGCCGGCCCGGTGCGCTCCGATACCCTGATGTCGCTCGACGCCACCAAGGCCCTCGATCCGCTCGCCCTGCCGGACAACGCCATTATCGTCGGCGCGCGCCACATCCGGGAAGCGCTGGTGGACAGCGCCGCCATCATCGCCTGGGTAGCGGCCGTGGCGCCGCGCATCAAGGCCTTGACGGCGCTGTGCTCGGGCGCTTTTTTCCTGGCCGCCGCCGGCGTCCTCGATGGCAAGCGCGCCACCACCCACTGGAGCGTGGCCGAGCGGCTGCAAGCCGAGTACCCGGCCATCGAAGTCGATGCCGACGCGATCTTTCTGCGCTCCGGCAATGTGTGGACATCGGCGGGCGTCACCGCCGGCATCGACCTGGCGCTGGCGCTGGTGGAGGAAGACTACGGCCGCGACCTGGCGCTGGAAGTGGCCACCGAGATGGTCGTGTATCTGAAGCGCCCGGGCGGACAATCGCAGTTCAGCGCCCACCTGCTCAGCGAGCGCACCACCCGTCCCACCATTCGCGAGCTGCAGAACTGGATCCTCGAGCACCTGGACGAAAAGCTCACCGTGGCGCAACTGGCGCAGCGTGCGATGATGAGCGAGCGCCATTTCGCCCGCGTGTTCCAGCAGGAGGTGGGCCTGAGCACGCAGGAGTTCATCGAGCTATGCCGGTTCGAGCGCGCTACCCAGCTGCTGGCCGACCTGGCGCTGCCGCTCAAGACGGTGGCGGCGCGCGCCTGCTTCACGGACGAAGCCCACATGCGGCGCGTGTTCATGAAAAAGCTCGGCATCACGCCGCGCACGTACCGCGAGCGCTTCGCCACCACCGGGGTCGATGGCTGAACCTCGTTACGGACAAGGTCCGTCGCCCGGCGCGGCGCCCAGGGTCTCGGCAGCCGCGATCGTCGTGGACATCGGCAGTTGCAGAGGCAGCTTCACCAGCGGGAACATGGCGCGATAGGCGGTCTGCACGCACTCGGCGGTAACGCCCGGATCGCAGATCCGTACCCGCACCAGCCGGATGCACGCGGCACTGTTGGGATCCTTCATGCAGGCGATGCGGTTGTTCACCGGGCACGCTGGCATGTTGCCGGCCGCGATGGGCTGCATCACTTCCGTGCCGGCGCCGGACAACGACATGTAGTCGATACGCACATGGGCATCGCTGACCGGCGCGCCCATGATCAGGTTGCCGGGCATCGTGCGCAGCACCGCGCGCTGGCGCACCGCCGCCATCGCTTGCGGGTTGGAAAAGTCGGCGCTGGCAGCGGCAATCGCCGCGCGCTGCGTCACCATGTACAAGGCGTTGTACAAGTACATGGCGCGTCCCACTTCCAGCACCCCGCAGGCGACCGTCAGGAATACCACCAGCACCAGCGAAAATTCCGCCGTCACCAGGCCGCCCGCCCTGCGCATGGCCTTCACCGGTACAACTCCACCGGACCGCCCAGGGTATGCTCGGGCGCCAGGCCGCCAAACTCGGCATACAGCGTGGTGGGCGTGGCCGGTACCGTCATCAGGAATTTGCCGATGGCCAGCACGGTGGCCGGCTCGGGCCCGCCGGCCGCCACCGGACAGGCCAGCAGGGGCACGTTGAGCACCCGGCGATTGGTCATGCCCTTTTGCACCAACGACGGCGCCTGGAAATTGGTCCCGCTCGTACTCTGGTACGGGATGGTGCCGGGATAGTTCTTGGCAGCGGGCGCTCCCGGCGCGTACAGGCTGGCCCAGTCGCCGGCGCCAAAGGTCGCGTAACCGGCCGCCGGTTCATCGACGCCATCCGTCCATTCGCTGAACGGCACCGCCCTGGCAAAGGCCCACAACGGCCCGTATGCTTTGGGATCGGTGCCGGCGGGCGCTGGCGACAGGTCGGCGATGGTGCGGCGCTTGCCGCCGGTGGTGGTGACCTGGGCGCCTTGCTCATTGGGCGTGGCGGCCATCCACGGCACGCCGCTGTCGCGCAGATAAGGCCGCGAGTTGCGGTCTACCACCGCCGTCGCGGCCGTGCACAGGTTGTTTTCGTACTGGGCGAAACGCGAGTTGAGCTGGCGGTACAACGCTGCCAGCGGAAACGGCTGCGCCACCATCACCTTGCCGCCCTGCAGCGTGGTGATGCCCAGCTGGCCGGTGCATACGTGCGGTCCCACCACGGCATCGCTCAGTCCGTTGGCAACGCCAGAGCCGCCGGCTTGCCCCGCTGCCAGCGTGGGATGAATCACGAAGCTGACGGGAACGATGCCGTCCGGATTGAGTTGCATCAGATCGTAGGCGACGCCGCGCCGGAAGCCGTATTCCACCAGTTCTACGGTGGCCGGCGGACCGGCATTGAGGCGCTTGGCACCGGCCGCTTCGGACATCGCACACACCGCCAGCGGCATGACGTCGATGCCGGAGCGGCCCGCCACGGCGGTGGCGGCGACTGCCACCGATTGCATGGAAGAGTGGAGCAGCCTGATAATGAACAGCGTGACCGAGCCCACTGCCGCATCGAGCTTGCCGGTATCGGCGCGCACGAACAGCAGTCCCGCCGCCGCCGCCCTGGCCGCATCCGCGCTCTGCCAGCCGCCGGTTGGCGTGGCGCCGAACGACAGCATGTCGTCGCGCCACGCCAACTGGCGCGCGCCATAGCGATAGCGCAGGTCGGCCAGCGCCTCCGCCCCTTTGACCAAAGCGTTGTCGATGCCGCCAGTTTTGCCATTGAGCTGCTGGGCAGCGGCCACCGCCACCGTGCGCGCGGCGAGATCAAGTTCCTGGCGGCGATATTGCACCAGCGCCAGGTCGAGCGCCATGCCGCTGAACACCAGCAGGCCCATCAGGATCATGATGAACATCAGCGCGGTGACGCCGCCCTGGCGACGGCGAGGAAGGATTCTGTATATTGCCATTGCGAAATTGTAGATCGCAGGAAATATTCAGGTTTGTCTTAACGCAAGGTGAGCATGGGGTCGGTCGGCCGCCATGGCTGCCACCGGTCACGCCAGCGGCGGGGCCATGGCTGCGGTGCCGGGCAATGTCAGCGGCGCTTGAGCAGGTAATAGCCCACGCCCAGCGCCACCGCCGCAATCGCGGTTTTCTTGACCGTGCGCTTGTCCACCCGGCGGGCGATGCCGGCCTGGATCGCCGGTGCCTGCGTCAGCAGCAGCTTGCCCCACTCGCGCAGCTCGTTGTGGGCCAGCTTGGAACTGGTTTGATCGAGCAGTTGTTTGACGCGATCCGGCAGAGTGTCGACAAAAGTCGGTTCGTGGTCGGTGACCAGGTCGGGGTTGGCGGCGGGCTGGGCGGCGGGCTTGTTGAGGTTCATGACGATGCTCCTGGGTTGAGAGGTGATGATAAGTGTTGAGCAGGGTTGAGCAGATTTAACAATACACACAGTGCGTAGCACACAACGTGCGTTTGCTAACCGGACCGCTCACGCCGACGATTGTTTTAACCGGAAGTCATTATTTCCTCGCAACTTATTCATAATGCATGATGATAGGGGGAGACCATGGGCGAACATCTGGACAACGACGTAATGGATTGGCTGACAACAAATTTCCTTCCACACGAGGCAGAGGTGCGGCGCATGTTGCGGCGCGTGTGTGCCGGTCCGGCCGAGATTGACGACGTGATCCAGGAAACCTGCTACCGGCTGCTGTCGCTGCCCAGCCTGGCGCACGTGCGCGATCCCAAGCCGTTCGTGTTCCGGTCGGCCAAGAACATCATGCTCGATCGCCTGCGCCGCGATGCCGTAGTCAGCATCGAGGCCATGGCCAATCTCGATGAGCTGCAAATCGCCGATGCGGCGCCGTCTCCCGAGCGCGTGGTGCTGGCCCGCACCGAGTTGAAATGGGTAATCGGGCTGGTGGCGCACCTGCCCGACCGCTGCAAGAACGTGTTTCGCGCGCGCCGCCTGCACGGCCTGTCGCAACACGAAACGGCCGAGACGCTAGGCTTGAGCGACAGCGTGGTCGAACACGAGATGATGCGGGCGATGCAGCTGATGTCGGCGCTGGTCGCCGAAAATGGCATGGCCCAGCCGGTGGCGGACCACCGCCATGCCGCCGGCAAGCGCGCCGGCCGGAAAGCGAACGGAAAGCGCAATGCCGACGAGTGAACACCAGGCCAGCACCTGGGTAACGCGCCAGGACCTGCGGCAGCTCACCGATGCGGAGCACGCCGCGCTGCGCGCCTGGCTGCACGCCGGCCGCCGCCACCACGGCGCCTATGCGCGCGCGATGGCGATTCACAATGCCATCGCCTGGCGACGGCGACGGCGACGGCGGCGCGACCGCGGTTGACGGACGCCGCGGAGCACGTTGCTGATCGCCGTGCCGAGCACCGACGCGGTGCTCTACATCTCGGAAAACTCGCCGCAGGCCATCGATGCGCTCAAGACGCTGGTACGCAAGATGTCCGGCAGCGCCGGCAAGCCATTGTCCGACCTGGTGTTGGCCTGGTCGCCCACCGGCTGGCAGGTGGCAAACGGGCCGTCCGAGTAACGGCGCCGGCGCGCACGCACCGGCCGCCTGCCGTCGGACTTACAGCGACGGCAGCATCCCCTCGACGGTGACCTGCCAGCCCTGGCGCGGGAAGCCCGGGGTTGTCCCCTTCGCGCCGTCCCAGCCGCCAGCCATCAGCGCCACTGCCAGCAGCAGGCCGCCGTTGGACGGAAAATACGTTTCCGCCGCGCGCTGGTAGCCCGGTCCGTCGGGGCCGACGCTGGCGGCGGCTGGCGCAGCGCCCGCCCCGGTGGCTACCGGCACGAACGCCGCCGCATGGGCATCGAGGTGCACGCGCGGCGTCATGCCGCTGCTGCCGAAGCGGTTGTTGCGGGCGTCGAAGAACAGCCAGTCGACCGCTTCTTCCGGCGCGCCCAGGCGGGCGGCGGTCATCGCCATCATCGGGTAGTCCCAGCCCCAGGTCTGGCGCAGGTCCCAGTCGCGCCGCATGCGGTCGAACGTGCGGCGCATGGTGTTGCGATCGACGTCGCGGCCCGGCAGCCAGCCGAGCGCCATCAGGAACGACATGTGGTCGCGGTTCTGGCAGTATTCGTCCACGGCGCTGGCGCGGCAGGCGCCGGCGGCCTTGTTCCAGAAGTCCGGTTCGGAGCGCACCGGCAGGTACAGCCCGTCCTGTTGCGGCAGGTCGGGCCAGCGCGCCAGCACCGCGTCCCAGTCGGCGCGGCGCACCTTGCCTGCGCGCTCGCGCCATGACTGCGCGGTCTCGATCCCCCAGCGGAAATAAGCCAGCTCGAACGCGGGGTCGAAGGTGGTCAATGGCGGAAAATTCTCCTGCACCGGGATGATCGGCGGCCCCAGTCGCATCTTGCCGCTGGCCGCATCGGGCCGCGCGAACGACGCCAGAAGGTCGGCGGTCTGCTCGACCAGTTCACCGTATTTTTTCAGGGTGGCGGCAGGCTGGCCGGCGCGGTACAGCAGCTCGCACATGTAGATCGGGTGCGGCTGCTGCCACATGATGAAGGGCGACACCTTGGAAGGGCTGTCCACGCCGTCGGGCCCGATCATCTTCGGCCACCACGCGCCCCGCACGCCCTGCTCGCGCGCGCGCGCCTGCGCCTGCGGCAGGAAGTCGACGTACCAGCCCAGGCTTTTTTCGAGCAGTTGCGGGCGGCCCCACAGCGCAAAATGGGCCGCATGCCACGGGTGCATTTCGAGGTGCGATTTGCCATTCCAGCTGTTCGAGAACAGGCCCTCCTCCTGCGGCGCGAAGCTGCCGGCGGCGTTGACCGCCATCAGGTACTGCGACAGCACCACGCGGCGTTCCAGTTCCGGCGCCCGCGCATCGGTCGACCCGCTGAAGTCCACCATGGCGCCGTCGCTCCAGTAAGCGCGCCAGTGCCGCGCCGTAGCGGCTTGCGCCACGCCCGCATCCGGCAGCGGCGGTCCCGCCTTGGCCGCAAACTGCACCATCACGCGCAACCGGTCGCCGCTGCCGGTGCCCGGTGCGGCCGCCACCCGGTAGGCGTGCGGTCCGCTGCTTTCGATCACGGCACCGAGCGTGCCATCGGCGCCGATGGCCACGTGGTACCCGGTGGCGTCGAGACGGCGCAGCAGCCGTACCTGGCCGGCGCGGCGCTCGACCTCGGTGGTGACATGCAGGTGCGGGTTGCCCCAGTCGGCCGGATCGGGATTGAGGTTGGCGGACACGCCCGGAAAGCGCACGCTCACCGCCAGCCGGCCCTGCGCCACCAGGGCGGAGGTCACGTCGGCGCTCACCGTGTCCTGCCCCGGCAGCACGCGCGTGACCACGGTGACGGCCTCGCCGTCGTAGACGAAGCTGCTGGTCAGCGTGCCGGTCCACAGGTCGAGCGTTTGCCGCGTGGCCGAGATGTCGGCAAAGCGCGCCGGCGCGCCATGGTTGTCGCGCAGGTCGAGCCCGACCCGGCCCAGGGAAAAGCGGTGCGGGTTTTCGCGTATCCACGCCACCGCCGGATTATTTGCGGCGTCGGCCCAGTCGCCGATGTAGCCGTAGCGGCGCCGGTGGCCGCCGACGTCGATCTCCACCTGGGTGTCGCGCACCGTGTGCTGCTGCGGATTGGGAAAGCTGTGCCATGCCCATTGCGCCTCTACCAGCAGCGGCGCGATCGCGGTGTATGGCTCGGTGAAGGTCTGCAGGCCGGTGATATCGGCCGTGAAGCCCAGGCTGCCGTTACCGAGCATGAGCGGCGCCGACGGATCGACGCGCGTGAGCACGGGGTTGTGGCGCCGCACCAGCGCCGCGCGGTCGATCCTGCCACCGGGCCGGGAGCGGGCCAGCGCCAGGCCCGAGCCGAGCATGGTGGCGGCAGAAGCTGCGCCCAGCAGCAGCTGGCGGCGCGTCAGGGAGCAAGTCGGCACGGCATAACCCTTCACACGATCGGGCCGACCATTCAACCATGGACAGTCACCGGAAGTGAATCGTTTTCTGGTGACCGGCCCGAAGTAATCATCTGCGTGCGCATTTAACCATTTGTCCGAGGAAGCATGGCTGCCAACAGTCTTACAAGTAACGGGACAGCACAGTTCCGATCTCAACGGATGGAGACAACATGAAATTTTCCCGCAACATGGCCCTGCTGGGGGCCATGGGCCTGGCGTTTGGCGCTGCCGCTCCGGCCTGGAGCGCGGTCATCGGCACCAATACGCCAGCGCCCGACGTGAACACCGCGCGCCTGGCCGGGCTGCCGGCCGCGCAGCGCGCCGCATGGGCCGACTACATCGCCCGTTCAGAAAGGCAGGAACGCCACGACCGCGCCACGCTGGCCGCCGAGCTGCGCGCCGGCGAGACCGCGCCACCGCCGCCCGTGGCGGGCAGCGGCAAGATGCCGCTGACGCGCGACGCCGCGTGGTACGCCGGCCCGGAGGCGCGCGCGATTGCCGACACCATCGTCAGCTTCCAGACGCCGTCCGGCGGCTGGAGCAAGAACCAGGACCGCACCGGGGCGCCGCGCCTGCGCGGCCAACGCTATGCCAACGACGCCGAGACCATGCAACTGGACACCGGCAGCTTCGACGCGCCACGCGACCGCTACTGGACCTTCGTCGGCACGCTCGACAACGGCGCCACCACCACCGAGATGCGCTTCCTGGGCCGGGTGCAGGCGCAACTGCCGGGCCGGGACGGCGATGCCTACCGCGCCAGCATCACCCGCGCCATCGATTACCTGCTGATGGCGCAGTACCCGAACGGCGGCTGGCCGCAAAACTACCCGCTCGAAGGCGGCTTCCACGACGGCATCACCTTCAACGACAACGCCGTGGCCGAAGCGGCCACCATCCTCGAGGACATCGCCGAGGGCCATGCAGATTTCGCTTTCGTGCCCACCGCGCTGCGCCAGCGCGCCGGCGCCGCCAGCGGCCGCGCCCTGCGGCCGATCCTCGACGCCCAGGTGGTAGTCGATGGCAAGAAGACGGTGTGGCCGCAACAGGTGGACGCGATCACCCTGCAGCCGATTTCGGCGCGCAACTACGAGATGCGCTCGCTGGCCAGCGCGGAAAGCGCCGAGGTGCTGCTGTTCCTGATGCGCCAGCCCAATCCCACGCCGGAAGTAACGGCCGCGATCGATGCGGGCGCCGCCTGGCTCAAGGCGCACGCGATCTACGGCAAGGCGTTTGCCAAGGTCAGCGACGAGGAAGGCCGCAAGCTGGTGGACCGGCCCGGCGCCGGGCCGCTGTGGTCGCGCAACTACGACGTGCGCACCGGCGTGCCGATCTTCGGCGACTGGGACAAGTCGATCCAGGACGATGTGAACAATATCTCCAAGGGCCGCCGCAACGGCTATTCGTGGTACAACAACGCGCCGCAAAAGGCGCTGACCGCGTACGCGCAGCGCCAGGCAGGGCGGGCGCCGGCGGCGGCTCCGGCTCCGGCGGCGGCTCCGGCGGTGGCGGCGCTGGCGGCGGTGGCAGCAACCGCAGTGGCCGGCATCGAACCGGCCTGGCTGGCGCCACCGCCACGTCCCACGGCCAGCTTCGCCGCCTTTACTGCCCACGCCCTGCCGCCGCGCGACGCGGTCCTGGCGGCGCTCGACTACGTGGCTGCCGCGCAGATTGCCGACATGAGCGGGCGTCCGCTGCAACTGGCGACCGGCTCCAACCTGTCCGAGATTTCGTCGAACTGGGTCGCTGCCACGTTTTACGTGGGCGCCGCGCGCCTGGCCCGGGTCTCGCAGCAGCCCGCTACGCTGCGCTTTCTCACCGCCACCGCCGAGCATTACAACTACGCGCTGCGCGGCGCGCGCGCCGAGCGCACCCTGCTCAATGCCGACGATGTCGCCATCGGCGACCTGTACCAGGAACTGTACGCGCGGCGCGGCCAGCAGGGCGTGCTGATGCCGCTGCAACAGCGGCTCGACTTCATGCTGCCGCACCTGAACCGGGCGCAGGACACCAAATCGCTGATCTGGTGGTGGTGCGACGCGCTGTACATGGCGCCACCGGTGCTGGCGCGCCAGTCCGCGCTGACCGGCAACCCCGCCTACCTGCAAGCGATGGACAAGGAATGGCGGCGCACCGCCGCCCGTTTGTGGTCGCCGCAGGACCGGCTGTTCCTGCGCGACGAGCGCTTCAAGGATCAGCAGCACCTGGGCGCCAGGGGCAAACCGGTGTTCTGGGCCCGCGGCAATGGCTGGGTGATGGGCGGACTGGCCCGCACCCTCGAAGAAATGCCGGCAGATTTCCAGGGCCGCGCATTTTACGTGGACCTGTTCCGGCAGATGGCCGGCCGCATCAGGGAACTGCAGCAGCAGGACGGCCTGTGGCGCAGCGACCTGAACGACCCGGCCGGTTTCCCGGAAGCCGAAACCTCGGGTTCGGCGTTCTTCGTCTATGCGCTGGCGTGGGGCATCAACCACGGCCTGCTCGACCGCGCCGCCTACCAGCCGGCTGTCACGCGCGGCTGGGCCGCGCTGAACCGCCACGTGCTGCCCAGCGGCCTGGTGGGCGCCGCGCAAAAGACCGGCGACCGCCCGGTTCCCACCCACGCCGACGACGTGGGACCGTACGCCACCGGCGCCTACCTGCTGGCAGGGCTGGAAGTGATGGGACTGCACGACGCCCGGCAAACGCTGCCCGCAGCTGCCCTGCCGCGCGACAGCGAAGCGACGATTGCCGCCACCACCCCGCAACCACCACCGCCGAAAACCGTGGTGGGCGAAGCGGAAAAGGCGCGCCGCGCCCAGGAAATGCAGGCAACGCGCGCCCTGGCCTACGACCCGGCCGCGCAATGAAAAGAGACCCGATGAAACCGAACCACAATCCTGATGCCGGCGCTACCGGCACCGCTGCGACGGCGTCCGCTCCCCTGCCGGCTGCCGCTGCTGCCGGGTCGGCCAGCGCTACCTCCGCAGCGGCCACCGGGGCCACTGCGTCCATCGTGACGATTGCAGCGGGGGCCGCCAGCGAGGCGCGCAGCGCTGCTGCGGGCGTGCCCGGCCGCGCGCCCGGGGCGCCCGCCGCCAGCCGCCGCGCCATGCTCAGAAGCCTGCTCGCTGCCTCCGCCATGCTGCCGATATTGCCTGCCGCCCGGGCCCGGGCCGGCCGCACGCCGGCGCCCACAGCCGCAGCCGCCCCGGCCGCAGCGCCAGCTGCACTGGCAACGGCACCGGCACCGGCACCGGGCACACTACCGGGCAGCCCGACTGGCCCGGCGCCGCGCCAGTGGACCGACCCCAGGACCGGCCACCGCATCGTCCGCGTGTCCGACCAGCCCGGTTCCGGCGTGCTGTATTTCTACCGCCAAGCCTACACGCCCGAGGGCGACATCATGGTCATCAAGACCCCGGCCGGCATCGCTGCCGTGCGCCTGCGCGACTGGCGCAATACCGTGCTGGTGCCGGGTCCGGACAACGACCTGCTGTTCATGCTGCGCAGGTCGCGCGAGGCGGTGTACACGGTGGCCGACGCGGGCGACGCGCCCGTGCCGGACCGTCCCAAGACCATCTACGCGGTCCATGTCGATACCGGCAAGGTGCGCCAGCTCGGCCGCATCGAGGCCGGCGGCATCACCGCCGCCAACGCCGACGACACCCTGCTGCTGGGCAGCGTATCGTACGGCGCCAAGCCGCTGCAGCCGAAGGACGCCGCCAGCGTGGCCAGGTTCGGCAACGTCGAATACGCCGCGCTGGGGCCGGACGGCAAGCCGCTCAATTTTGCCAGGGCCAAGGGCGTGCGCATGATGGAGCGCTGGCGCGCGCGCGTGCCGGCCGAGCTGTTTACCATCGATATGCGCACCGGCGAACGCCAGGTCCTGTACCGTACCGAGGACTGGATCGGCCACGCCCAGTTTTCGCCGACCGATCCGGGCCTGATCCGCTTCTGCATGGAGGGACCGTGGCACCGCGTGGACCGCATCAAGCTGATTCGTTCCGACGGCAGCGGCCTGCGCAGCGTACACACGCGCACCATGAACATGGAAATCTGGGGCCACGAGTTTTTCAGCCATGACGGCAGGTGGCTGTGGTACGACCTGCAAACCCCGCGCGGCCAGGTGTTCTGGGTGGCGGGCCTGGAACTGGCGACCGGGCGCCGCGTATGGCAGCGCGTGGAGCAGAACGACTGGGGCGTGCACTTCAATATCGCGCCGGACAACCGCACTTTTGCCAGCGACGGCGGCGACGCCGACATGGTGGCCCACGCGCCGGACGGCAAGTGGATCTCGCTGCTGACCGCGCACGCCATCGTCGACGCCGACCTGCCCGCTTACGACGACCAGCTGGTCACCATCGAAAAGTTTGCGTCCACGCGGCTGGTGGACATGGCCGCCCACGACTACAAGCTCGAACCGAACCTGCGCTTCACGCCCGACGGCAAATGGCTGGTTTTTGCCTCGAACATGCACGGCGCGAGCCACGTGTACGCGGTTGCCATCTAAAACAATACAACAGGAGACACCATGACCAAAGCCCATTACACGCTCGGCGCCATCGCGCTGGCGGCCGCATCGCAGGCCAGCGCCCAGGCGCAGCCACCGCAGCAGCCACAGCAGCAACCACAGCAGCAGCAACCCGCAAGCGCCGTGGCCGCAGAAAACACGGTGGTCGTCACCGGCTTTCGCGAAAGCCTCAACAACGCCCTCAATATCAAGAAGAACTCGGACGGTATCATCGACATCATCAAGGCCGAGGATATTTCCAAGTTCCCCGACGCCAACCTGGCCGAATCGATGCAGCGCGTGCCCGGCGTGTCGGTTACCCAGGGCGACGGCGGCGAGGGCAAGCAGATCACCGTGCGCGGCCTGAACGCCGGCTTTACCCGCGTGCGCATCAACGGCATCGAGAGCACCACCGCCACCGGCGCCTCCGACATCAACGGCAGCACCAACCGCGGCCGCGCGTTCGACTTTTCCGTGTTCGCGGCCGAACTGTTCAACAGCCTGGCCGTGCGCAAGACGTCGGAGGCCGGCGTGGAAGAAGGCTCGCTCGGCGCCACCGTGGACCTGCGCACGGCGCGCCCGTTCGACTTCAAGGGCGAGACCGCCAGCATCGGCGTGCAGGGCCTGTACAACACGGTCTCCGAAAAAACCCAGCCGCGCGTGACCGGCCTGTACTCGAACCGCTGGGACACCGGCATCGGCAAGGTGGGCGTGCTGGTGGCGCTGGCCTACGCCAAGCGCAGCGCCATCGAAGAAGGCTACGAGGCGGTGGACATCGTGGCATCGTCCGTCAACGGCGGCTTCTGCTCACCGATCGGCGCGGCCAACCAGTACCCGCTCAATGACCCCGTCAAGGGCATCGATGCGCAAAACTGCGGCTTCGGCGTGCCCCGTTCCGGCAACCTGGCCGCCTACAACAGCGTGATCGGCCGCCGCGACGATTTCGGCGGCACCGTGGCCAGTCCCCTGCCCGGCTCGGGCGCCTTCCACCCGCGCATTCCGCGCTTTCGCCGCTCGCAGACCGAGTACGAGCGCACCGGCCTGACCGGCACCCTGCAATGGCGTCCCGACCGCGCCACCGAATTGAACCTGGACCTGATGGGTGGCCGCTACAGCAACAAGCGCTACGATAACTACATCCAGGCCATCTCGTTCGGGCGCGACATGACGGAAAACGGCAAGGGCCAGACCTCGATCGTCGATGCGCAGTTCTCGCCCAACGGCAGCTGGACGTCGGGCACGTTCAACGGCGTGGACCTGCGCAGCGAAGCGCTGCGCGACGTCTACAGCACGCTGTTCCGGCAGGGCGTGCTGTCGGCGCGGCGCGATGTGACCGACCGCCTGGTGGTCGACGCCATGGTGGGCGTGTCCGATTCGCTGCTCAAGAATCCCACCCGCACCACGATCCAGATCGACGCGCCCAACGTCAACGGCTTCGGCTGGGATTTTTCGAAGGGCGAACTGCCGGTGATTAACTACGGCATGGACGTGACCAACCCGAACAATTTCTCGTTCGGCCCGCAGGACGCCAACGGCACCGTGCACGGCGCCTTTGTCGGGCGCACGCTGCGCACGTCCAACCGCCTGAAGACCGCCAACCTCAATGCCGCCTTCGAAGTGAACGACAAGTTCACCGTGCGCGGCGGCGTGTCGGCGCGGCGCAACCGCTGGTTCAACTACGAGGCGCCGTCGGGCGGCATTCCCACCAAGGGCCTGCCGGCCGGCGTAAGCCTGGCCGACCTCACGCACCAGATCTCGGGCGCCGGCCTGCCCACGTCGTGGGCGGCGGTCGATATCGACAAGTTCCTCGCCGTGTACAACACCGAGTGCCACTGCGCCGACATTCCGCTGTCCGAATACGTGCTGGCCAACCAGGTCAAGCGCCAGGTCGACGAGAAAATCGATGCCGTGTTCTTGTCGGGCGACTTCAAGGTCGATGCCTGGGGCCTGCCGCTGCGCGGCAACCTGGGCGTGCGCGGCGCCAAGACCACCACCACCGCCATGCAGCTGATCCGCGATCCGGCCGGCCAGCTGGTGCCGCGCGTGGTCGAGCATTCGTACCGCGACTGGCTGCCGGCGCTGAACGTCACGGCCACGCTGCCCAAGGACCTGCTGCTGCGCTTTTCGGCCGGTAAAACCCTGTCGCGGGCCGAGTACGTGGACCTGTCGCCGTCGGCGTCGATCAACCTGACCGGCCAGTCGGTCACGGTGGGCAACCCCACGCTCGACCCGATCCGCGCCAACACTTTCGACCTGCAGGCCGAGTGGTACTACGCCAAGAACGCCATGCTGTCGGTGGGCGTGTTCCACAAGGATATCAAGACCTTCATCCAGCGCACCAGCGAGCTGATGACGTACGCCGAGACCGGCCTGTCCAACGCCTATCTTACCGCCACCGGCTGCTCGATCACCGGCGCCGCGCCGGCCTGCCAGATCCAGCCCGACACGCAGGTGAGCGTTAGCCGCATGGTCAACACCCGGGGCGGTCCGCTCGACGGCGTGGAAGTGAACTGGCAGGTGCCGTTCACGTTCCTGCCCGGCGCCTGGAGCAATATGGGCGCACTGGCCAACTACACCCATGTGAAATCGAAGATCACTTACATCACCCGGGTGGACAATCCGCGCACGCCGGCCAACGAGCAATTGACGGAACAGGCCAACTTCATCGGCCTGTCGCCCGACGCCTACAACCTGACCGTCTATTACGAGGACAAGCTGTTCAGCGCGCGGGTATCGGCCACGCACCGTTCGAGCTTTATCCGCGACGTGCTGCGCAACGCCAACGGCAGCGACCATTCGTTTGCGGTGCCGTCCACCAAGGTGGGGCTGTCGATGTCGTACAACGTCACGCCGCAGCTGCGGCTGTCGTTCGAGGCGCAGAACCTGACCAACGAGCCACTGCGCTATGGCAAGGACACCGAGCGCGACGACACCCTGCTGTATGGCAAATCGGGCCGCTCCTACGTGCTGGGAGCCAACTACAAGTTCTGAATCGGCAAGCGTGGCACCGTTGTTGTTGAAGATGCTTTACAATCAGAAACATTGTTCATGAATGAAACATCTTCAGGAACGTGATATCTCATCCAGCAACGGGAGCCACATGACCGCCACCACTACAGCACAACCGCATTACTCGGCCGAGGAGAAGCGCAAACGCGTGTTTGCCATCATCAGCGCCTCGTCCGGCAACCTGGTCGAATGGTTCGACTTTTACGTGTATTCGTTCGCCTCGATCTATTTCGCCAGCCAGTTTTTCCCCAGCGGTAACCCCACCACCGAGTTCCTCAAGTCCGCCGCCGTGTTCGCGGTGGGCTTCCTCATGCGGCCGATCGGCGGCTGGCTGTTCGGCCGCATCGCCGACCGCGTGGGCCGCAAGAAATCGATGATGATCTCGGTGATGATGATGTGCGGCGGCTCGCTGGCGATTGCCGTGCTGCCCACCTACGCCACCATTGGCGTGGCCGCGCCGATCCTGCTGCTGGTCGTGCGCATGTTCCAGGGCCTGTCGGTGGGCGGCGAGTACGGCACCACCGCCACCTACATGAGCGAAGTGGCGCTGCGCGGCCAGCGCGGCTTCTTCTCGTCGTTCCAGTACGTGACCCTGATCGGCGGCCAGTTGCTGGCCGTGCTGACGGTGGTGATCCTGGAAGTGTTCCTGACCGAGGCCGAACTGAAAGCCTGGGGCTGGCGCATTCCGTTCGTGATCGGCGCGATCGCCGCCGTGGTGTCGCTGCTGCTGCGCCGCACGCTGCACGAGACCAGCAAGGCTGCCGACATGAACAACAAGGAAGCCGGCACCCTGGCCTCCATCTTCAAGCACCACCGCGCAGCCTTCATCACCGTGATCGGCTACACGGCCGGCGGCTCGCTGATCTTCTACACCTTCACCACGTATATGCAAAAATATCTGGTCAACAGCGCCGGCATGCCGGCCAAGACCGCCAGCATCGTGATGACGGGCGCGCTGTTCCTGTACATGTGCATGCAGCCGCTGTTCGGCATGCTGGCCGACCGCATCGGCCGCCGCAATTCGATGATGCTGTTCGGCGCACTCGGCGCGATCGCCACCTTCCCGATCCTGGCCATGTTGCGCGGTAACGACAGCCCGGTGCTGGCATTCGTGCTGATCACGCTGGCCCTGGCCATCGTCAGCCTGTACACGTCGATCGGCGGCCTGGTAAAAGCGGAAATGTTCCCGCCTGAGGTGCGCGCGCTGGGCGTGGGCTTCTCGTACGCGATCGCCAACGCCATCTTCGGCGGCTCGGCCGAGTTCGTGGGCCTCACGTTCAAGAACCTCGGCCACGAGAACTGGTTCTTCGTCTACGTCACGGTGATGATGGTGGTCGCCTTCCTGTTCAGCACGCGGTTGCCGAAGACGCCGTCGTACCTGCATACCGACCACTGACCGCCAGCGCCGGGCCTGCGGCTTATTCCCAGGCCCGTGCGGCCGACCGGTGGATGGTCCAGGTAAAACCGACCCCGGCCGACCAGCCGCTGTTCTTGCGCAGCAGCGGACTGTCGCGGTTGGCCGCGTGGCTCAGGTTGTCGTAGCGGGTAAAGCCGAACAGGCGCCAGTCGGGCGACACGCGGCGCGACAGGCTCACGCCCAGCCGGGTCATCATCAGGCCGGCGCCGGCCTGGTAGGCGGGTCGCTCGGCGCTGGCGTATTGCGGCGCCACGTCGTAAAAATACTGGTTCAAGCGGGCGTTGCCGAAGACCATGCCGAGGTTGGCGTCGACCTGCCACAGGCCGCTGCGGTCGCCGGTCTCTGCCACCAGGCGCGGCTCGAACACCAGGCCCTGGCGTTTGAAGCCATTGCCCAGTTCCAGCGGCACCCGCAACGGCAGCTCCAGCCGCAGGCGCGACATCCCGGTCTCGGCCAGGCACACTTTCAGGCGCGGGCCGAATTCCAGTAACGAATTGAGGTCGGGCATGCCAGCGCGCGCATCCACGTCGTCGGACTTGGCCGGCAGCGACAAGGCAAAGCCGACGTCGAGTTCCACCCGGTCGGTGTTGAGCAAGCGCGCACCGATGCCGGAGCGGTCGGCACGCAGCACCTTGCCGCGATAAATCACCATCGGCAGCACCAGTGCCCGCTGCGAACGGTCATCGGCGCCCGGATAGGCCGGCGTGCTGGCGGCGCCGCCGAACAGGCCGACTTCCCACAGCGGCAAGTCCGGCGCTGGCGCCGGAACCGGGACTGGTTCCACCCGCTGGGCGACGGCCGGGGCTGCCAACGCAGACAGCACCACCACGGACCACAAACGTCCCTTCATTAATACTCCAGGTTCAGGCCAACAAGTGCGGGCCAATCTCGCGCACCGATTTTACGCCCGTGAGCACCATGGTGGTCCGGATATCTTTTTCCAGGATGGCCAGCAGCTTGTCCACGCCAGCCTGTCCCTGCGCTGCCAGCGCATACACGAACGCCCGACCCAGCAACACACCGTCCGCGCCCAGCGCCAGCAGGCGGAAGATGTCGGTGCCGGTACGGGCGCCGCCGTCGGCAAAGATGGTCATCTTGCCTTTGACTGCCTCGGCAATCGCCGGCAGCGCGCGCGCGGTGGACAGCGCGCCATCGAGCTGGCGCCCGCCGTGGTTCGAGACCACGATGCCGTCCGCACCGAACGACAGCGCGGCGCGCGCATCGTCCGCTTCCAAAATGCCCTTGATCACCATCGGGCCGTCCCACTCGTCGCGGATCCACTGCAGGTCGCTCCAGCCGATGGCCGGATCGAAATTATTGCCCAGCCAGCCGATGTAGTCGGCCAGCCCGGTCACCTGGCCGCGATAGGCCGAAATGTTGCCGAGGTCGTGCGGGCGGCCGTGCAGGCCCACGTCCCAGGCCCAGCCCGGGTGCGTGACCGCCTGCAGCATGCGCCGCAGCGCGGCGTTGGGGCCGCTCATACCGCTGTGGGCATCGCGGTAGCGGGCGCCAGGCACCGGCATATCGACGGTGAATACCAGCGTGGTGGCGCCCAGCGCCTTGGCGCGCTGCAAGACGTCGCGCATGAAGACGCGGTCCTTGAGCACATACAGCTGGAACCACAGCGGCTTGTCGATCGCCTTGGCCACCTCGGCCAGCGGGCATACCGAAACGGTGGACTGGATGAATGGAATGCCGCGCGCACTGGCCGCGCGCGCAGCCTGCACCTCGCCCCGGCGCGCGTACATGCCGGTCAGGCCCACCGGCGCCAGCGCGATCGGCATACCGTAGGTGTTGCCGAACCACTCGGTGGTCAGGTCCAGGTCTTCCGACCCTTGCAGGATGCGCTGGCGCAGGTTGATCTGTTGCAGGTCATCGACATTGGCGCGCAAGGTCTGCTCGGCGCCGGCGCCGCCGTCGAGATAGTGGAACAGGAACGGCGGAAGCTTGCGTCGCGCGACGGCGCGGAAATCGGTTGCGGATGAAACGATCATGGGCTGGCAGACGGGTTGGCGGGGGTTGCCCGATTGTATCATTGCTACTCTTTTGCAATCGTTGGCAATCAGCATCAATCATAAAGATGCGCATTACTCGCGGGTCTACCGGAACATCAGCTGTTAATTTCCATGCGTAAAAAGTAGTAGAATTCCCCGCTGACCACTTCAATACGCGAGTTTCCCTTGTTAGACAGCTTTCCGGTACGCGCCCTGCGCGCCGCCCTGCAACGGCGCGTAGCCGCGCTCGACCAGGGCGACCTGGACCTGCACGGCTGGCGCGCCCGGCTGCTGGACGGCCTGTGCAGCGCTGCTTTCTGGCTGGGTTTGCTGGTGATGCTGCCCAGCCTGTGGGGCAGCGCCAGGCACGGCCACTGGACGCTGGTCGTGGCCGACATCGTTGCCGTCACCGGCATGGCCGTGCTCAATTTTCGGCGTGGACTGCCCTACCGCTGGCGCGCCGGCGCGCTGCTGGCGATCGCCTACCTGATCGCAGTGACAGTGCTGTTTTCCATCGGCCCGCTGTCGCAGATTTACCTGTTGGCGGTGCCGGTGCTGTGCACGGTGCTGATCGGTAGCCGAGCGGCCATGGTCGCCTTGCTGTGGTGTAGCGCCACCCTGTTCGTGGCCGGCGTTGCCGGCGGCATCGAAACCGGCGTGGCCGTGCTGGTCATCAGCCCGCTGGCGCACTGGATTCTGCTCACAATCAACTTCTTGCTGGTAGCCGCCGTGCTGACCATCTCCTGCACTTATTTGCTGCACGGGCTCGACGGCGCTTTGGCGCGCCAGCGTGCCCACATTCTCGCCTTGCAGCAGCGCGAAGCGGACTTGCAGGCCTCGCAAATGCGCCAGGCCGAGTCGCTGGCAGCGCAGCGCGCGGCAGAAGTCTCGAACCAGCTTAAAAGCGATTTCCTGGCCATGATCAGCCACGAGATCCGCACCCCGCTGGGCGGCGTGATCGGCATGCTGCGCTCGGCGCTGAAGGACGCGAGCGTGCCGCACGATACCGTCGGCAAGCTGCGCGTGGGCCTCAGCAACGCCGAAGTACTGCTGCAAATCATTAATGACATCCTTGATTTCTCGCGCCTGGAAGCGGGCAAGATGCCGCTTGAAACGCTCGACTTCGACCTGCCGGCCCTGCTGCACGACGTGGTGGACCTGCTGGCCGACCGTGCCGAGGCCAAGGGCATTTCGCTGATCGCCGATCTCGACCCTGGCTTGCCCGCCTGGTGGCGCGGCGACCCGACGCGGGTGCGCCAGATCGTGGTCAACCTGGTGGGCAACGGCATCAAGTTCACCGACCACGGCGAGGTACGCCTGGGCGCCGCCGCCGACAGCAAGGGGATAGTGCTCAGCGTGCGCGACAGCGGCATCGGCATTGCCGCCGACGCCCTCGACCGCCTGTTCCAGAAATTCGCGCAAGCCGACGCCGGCACCGCCCGCAAGTACGGCGGCACCGGCCTGGGCCTGGCGATCTGCAAAAATATCGCCGCCGCCATGGGCGGCCGCATCGAAGCCGGCAGCGAGCCCGGCGTCGGCAGCGTGTTCCGCGTCTATCTGCCGCTGGCGCCCGGCACACCGGCGCCGCAAGCGGCCGTCGCGCCACGCGTGTCGCATGGCGCCCGCCTGGCGGTACTGTGCGCCGAAGATGGCAGCACCAACCAGATCATCCTGCGCGAACTGCTGGGCGAAATGGGCCACGCCATCACCATCGCCGAAGACGGCGTGGCAGCGCTGGAGCAATTGGCCGCGCACGATTACGACCTGGTGATCATGGACGGGCGCATGCCGCGCATGGACGGTATTGCCGCGCTGCGGCGCCTGCGCGCCGGCATGGACGGCGTGCGCGACCCGCAAGTACCGGTGATCGCGCTGACAGCCAACGCCACGGTGGAAGAACGCCGGAGCTTCCTGGCGGCGGGCGCCAACGGCTTCCTGGCCAAGCCGGTGGACGAGGCCGACCTGCACGCCGAGATCGCGCGCCAGCTGGTGATGTTACAGTCCCTGGGCAAGCCCCTGGCTGGCGCACAAACCGCAACCGACCCGCGCCGTCAACTGGACACGATGTTCGGCGTGGCCGACCTGGCGCCGGCCGACGACACCTTGCAGCGCGCCTTGCGCGCCGCGTTCCAGGGCGAAGGCCCGCGCCTGTTGCAGATCATCGGGCAGGGCCTGGCACAAGGCGATACGGCCGCAGTGGCGCTGGCCGCCCACAGCCTGCGCGGTGCGGCCGCCTTCCTGGGCGCCGCTGCGCTGTCGCAACGTTGCCACCGGATCGAACAACTGGCCGATGCGGGTGCAACGGAGGCCATAGGTCAGCACCTGGCGGCGCTGCGGCAGGAGCTCGGGCAAGCGCTGGCGGACATTGCCGTTACCGGCCACGCGCCACGGTGACAAAGCGCGCATTGTTGCGCCATGCCGATATGCTAAGCTTGCTGATTACGTAATTTTCAACAAGGACTTTCCACGCGCCACCTGGCCCCGCTGCTCATCGTCGCTTCTGCCCTGCTCTGCGCGCCAGTGCACGCCGACAATACCGACGCGGTATCGAAAGCAAAAAACGCGGCGGAGCAATGGCTGGCTTCGGCAGATGCAGGCCAGTACGACAAGAACTGGGAGGAAAGCGCCAGCGCGTTCAAGAAGGCAGTCACCAAGGCGCAGTGGGAAAACGGTCTGAAGTCGCTACGCAGCCCGCTCGGCCCGCTGAAAAGCCGCACCGTCGCCGCCGCCGACGACACACCGAGCCTGCCCGGCGCCCCCAAGGGCGAATACGTGGTGATCCGGTACACCAGCGAGTACACCAACAAGGCCAGCGTGGTCGAGACCGTCACGCCGATGCTGGACGCGGACGGCACCTGGCGCGTATCGGGCTATTTCGTCAAGCGGTAATCAGGGGCGCACCAGCACCGGCGCCTTTTCCGCCTCGTCGCCCTCTTCCTGATTCCTGCTCGGATACAGTACTGTCTGGGTGGGGAAAGCCAGCGCGATGCCGGCCGCTTCGAGCTGCTCGTAGATGTTCAGCAGCAGCTCCTCGCGGATAATGACCTGGGTATCGAATTCCTTCACGTTGATGTAGGAAAAAACTTCAATATTGAACGAGCGGTCGCTGATATTGCCCAGCCGCGCGCGGCCGCCTTCGGCCATGTTCACATTGCCGGAAATGATCTGCTGCACGATCGAAAGCGCCTCGCGCAGCTTGGCCGACGGCGTGCTGTAGGCAATCGCGATGACCGGGTTGAACAGGAAACGGTCGCGGTCGGCAAAGTTTTCGATCTGGCGCGCCGACAGGTCGCCGTTGGGTACCGTCACCACGGTGCGCTCGCCGGTGCGGATGCGCGTCGAGCGGATGCCGACGTCTTCCACCGTGCCGACCACGTCGCCCACCCTGACGAAGTCGCCCACCTGCAGCGGCCGGTCGGCGATCAGGGTGACACTGCCCACCAGGTTTTCCACGGTCTTCTGGGCGCCCAGCGCCAGCGCGATACCGCCGATACCGAGCGCGGCGATCCCGGTCGTGACATCGATGCCGAACGTATCGAGGATGGCGATGACGGAAAACGCCAGCAGCAGGAATTTCACGGCGCGTCGCACCAGGATGATCACGGAAACGACTTGACGGCGCTGGTGGCGCTGCATCCGCGTAATGGCCAGGTCGGCGATGCCATCGACCAGCCGCAGGCTGAACCATACTACCGCGATGGCGGTAACGATGCCGGTGTAGCGCAGCAAGGTTTGGCGCGCCACGATCGACACCGGCAACTGGTCGGCCCAGTTATAGAACACGAAGACGCCCACGAGCAGGCTGAACGGCGGCAGCGCTGCCTCGAAGAAACGGAACGGGCTGCTGGCGGCCGGATCGGACAGCAAGCGGCGGGTGCCGACCACCAGTACCACCGAGAGCAGCCACAAGCCACCGAAAATCGCCACGCCCAGCCCCAGCAGCGTGGCCCAGTCCTTGAGCGGGGCACCGCCGATGAGCACCTCGTTTTCCGCCGGGGCGGCCGGGACCGGCACGCGGCGGGCAGCCGCCGAGATCTGGCTCAGCGTCTCTTTCGAGATGCGCCAGATCCTGGGCTCGCCGTCGGCGCTGCGCGTCATCACGATCGGAATTTTCTTTTCTTGCAGGGTGACTTCACCGATGTCTTCCTTGTCGGCATCGAGCTCGTCGTCGAGCTTGCCGGTCTCCTGGTTCGACAGCGTCGCAAACGGCTTGAGCGAACCGCTGTCGTCGAGCAGGGCGTGGAAGGTGCGGGCCTGGGTGGCGACCGCCAGTTGCTGGCGGTTGTTGGCCGGATCGGGCACATCGAAGTACTGTGCGGCCCGGTCATAGTCGAGCTCGGCCAAGGCGCCGATCAGGCCGGCCACGGCCGAACGCGGCGTTTCGCGGCCCAAGTTGTCGATGGGGGTTTCCGCCGCCGGCGCTGGCGCCTTGGGCGCAGCGGCCATGGCCGCGGGCATGCTCATGGCCAGCATCAGGCACAGCAGGATAGATTGGAAGAATCGCTTGGGCAAATGAACCTCTTTGCTGAGTGAAGACCCCAACAGCACGTTGGGCTGGGCTGTAAAGTCTAGCATCCAGGCCGCCTCACCTACGCACTGTTGACAAGAATCCACTCCGGCTTTATTCATGTCGATCATCATAAAATCGTTGGCAGACCCTATGATGACGATCATCATGTAAATCCTTGACGGCATATTTTGGAGAACACGATGAAATACAGCGCATTCGGCACGACCGGCTTGATGGTTTCCCAGGTCGCCCTCGGCACGGCCAATTTCGGCACCGGCTGGGGTCATGGCGCCGATGCCGGCGCCAGCGCCGCCGTCTTCAACGCCTATGCCGAAGCCGGCGGCAATTTTATCGACACGGCCGACATCTACCAGTTCGGCCAGTCCGAGGAATTGTTGGGCACGCTGCTGCACGGCCGGCGCGAGGATTTCCTGCTGGCCACCAAGTACACCAATGGCACCGTGCCCAATGCCAACCGCCTGGTGACCGGCAACAGCCGCAAGGCCATGGTGGCGTCGGTGGAAGCGAGCCTGAAGCGCCTCAACACCGACCGCATCGACCTGTTCTGGGCCCACCACCCCGACGCCGACACCCCGCTGGACGAACTGGTGCGCGGTTTCGACGACCTGGCCCGCGCCGCCAAGATCCTGTACGCGGGCCTGTCGAACGTCCCGGCCTGGCGCCTGGCCCGCGCCGCCACCGTGGCCGAGCTGACCCGCGCGGTGCCGGTCGCCGCCGCCCAGTTCGAACACAGCCTGGTCCACCGCCAGCCGGAAGCGGACCTGCTGCCTGCTGCGCATGCGCTTGCCCGTAGCGTGGGCCGAGGGCAAGCCGGTGCGGCCGGTGGCCTAAGGCGCGACCGCCTCGCTGCGCTGCTGCCGGCTGGTTTCCAGCAGTCGCTCCAGTTCGGTATGCACCTGGTCCAGCGTTCCCTCCCGGTCGATCCACCAGTCGGTGGACCAGATCCGCAGGATTTCCCAGCCCAGTCCGCGCAGCACCTGCTCGCGCAGCAGGTCGCGGTCGCGGGCCGTGGCTGAGCGGTGGTAGGTGGCGCCGTCGCATTCCACGCCGCACAAATAGACGCCGGGCGCATCGGGATGGACGATGGCCAGGTCCACCCGGAACGACGACGCGCCGATCTGCGTGTGCACCAGCCAGCCGCGCGCGGCCAGCGCGCTGGCCACCGCTGCCTCGAACGGACTGTCGAAACCGCCGAGGCTGCCCTTAGTGGCTTCGGCCAGTGCGCGCGTGCCGCGTTCGGCAAATGCCAGGAAGTGCTTGAGGTCGCGCACGCCGGCCGCCTGGGTGCGCGACAAATCGAACTGTTCCGCTTTCAGGCTGGAAAACACCCGCAACTCGCAGCGCGCTCGGGTGATCGCCACGTTCAGGCGGCGCTCGCCGCCATCGCGGTTCATCGGGCCGAAATTCATCGAGACGCCGCCGCCCTGGTCGGGGCCGTAGGTAACCGAGAAATAAATGATGTCGCGCTCGTCGCCCTGCACCGATTCCAGGTTCTTGACGAACAGCGGCTCCGGTTCCGATTCGAGGAAATACGGTTCCAGCGCCGGATCCTTGCGCCGTTCCTCGTCGAGCAAGTCTTCGATCAGGTGCATCTGCTCGGTATTGAAGGTGACCACGCCGATGGTGAGCCCTGACTCGCGGAAGCCGGGTGCCTTGAGCTTGGCGACGATGTCCGCGACCAGCGCTTTGGCCTCCAGCTGGTTGATGCGTGCCCCGCCCTTGTCGTACACGCCGGCCACGTGGTGGAAGCTGACCGCCTTGTCTTCGGCCACCGGCGACGGGAACGTCACCAGGCCGCCACCGTAGTAGCGGTGGTTGGAAAACGCGATCAGCGATTCGTTGCGGCTGCGGTAGTGCCAGGACAGGTTCATGGTGGGCAGGTTGGCGCCCATGCATTCGTCGAGGATGCTTTCGAGGTCGATTTCGACGTCCTCGTCGTCTTCGGAGGCATCGGCGCGGTCGAAGAACGACGTTGGCGGCAACTGTTTGGGGTCGCCCACCATCACCACCTGCTTGCCGCGCGCCATGGCGCCGATGGCATCCCACACGGGAATTTGCGATGCTTCATCGAATACCACCAGGTCGAAGGCGCTGGTATCGGCCGCCAGGTACTGGGCAATCGACAACGGGCTCATCAACAGGCACGGCGCCAGCTTGGCCAGCGCGGTCGGGATGCTGTGCATCAGCTCGCGCAACGGCATGTGCTGCTTTTTCTTGCCGATCTCGTGGCGCAGCACGCCCCATTCGGAATTGCGGGTGACTTCGTCGGCGCGCGGCATGCCGGCGCACAGCCGTGCCCGCACCCAGGCGCGGGTGACGTCGGTGAACTGGCGGTCGAGCGCGCGGAAGTCGCCGATGCGCTTTTCGTGCTCGGCCGAGACGAAGTTGCGGATCACGTCCTCGTTATCCACCGCGCGGTTGAGCCACCAGCGGCTGTAGTTGATCTCGAACGTGCGCAGCGCCTGCGCCGGCGCCACCAGGCCGGTTTCGATGGCACCGACCAGCGGCCCCAGCGCCTGCGACTGCGCCTCGGCGCGCACCTTGCGCCAGGCGCACCACGACTTCAGGCGCGGCTCGGCCGCCATGATGCGGGCGCAACGCGCGGCCAGGTCGCTGAGCGCCAGCTCGTCGAACTGCATTGCCACGCCCACGCTGAACATGCCGGCCTGCGCCAGGTATTCCAGCGCGGCTTGCAAGGTGCCGATGGCGGCCAGGTAGCGGTTGCCGGCAGTGACGACCGGCCCGCCCGGCGCCAGTTGCATATTGCCGTCACCCGCCAGCATGTCGAAGGCCTGGCGCAGTACGGCGGCGTCGTCTTCACTCTCGGCCAGGCCGGCAATCGCGTTCGACACTGCGGACTCGAACGCCAGCACGCGGAGCACCGTTGCTTCGCTGTTGTCCAGTTCAATCCAGGCGTCGTCGATGGCGGCGCGCAGCTCGCGCATGCGCACCAGCAGGCCGAGATCCCTGGCGACGTCCGGTTCGGCGTCGCCGGAGATGCAGTCCGCCAGCGTTTTGGTCAGCTGGCGCTTGCGATTCCACGACAGCGGCCAGATGCTGGCTTCGGCGTCGTTCCACGCCCGGTGCAGTTGCCGAACATCGAGTTGTTCTATCTGCTCGTCGTAGCGCACGGACAAGGCGCTCTCGCTGGACTTGAGTTCGTCCAGCAATTGCAAGCCCCGCTCCAGTTCGGCCACGATGTCGGACGCCCACGGTTTGCCCAGCGCGTTCAGCAACACCACGCGTTCGGTCAGCAGCGCCTGCGCCTTGCGGCTGCGAGCGATGATCGCTTGCAACCAGGCGGGGTTGCTGCGGGATGTAGAACCGCGCGCTTGCGTGGACGCTTGGGTACCGAGCGCCATCGCTGGCATCGTTGCATGCGCGGCGCCAGCCGGCTGAGGCGCTTGGGAAAACGCCGCCATCGCCTGCCGCAAGCGTCCAAGCGCCGCGCGTGCTTCCGGCAAGAACACGAAACTCCACTGGTGGCCGAAAGCCTGCGGCAGCACCTGCACCAGGTCGGCAAGCGCCGATCTGGCGCGGCGGCCGGTCGGCAAACCGGCCAGGCCGGTGGCGTTTTCGACATCGTTCAGGGCTTGTTGCACGGCGTGGGCTGCGGTTGCCGTGGCGCGCACGGCGCCGATCAGGGTCTGCTGCCATGACGGGGTCCAGTCGGTCTGGCCGATCGCCATCAGCGGGCCGCCCTGCAAATGCTGCTGGCCCACGGCTGCGGCGTTCACGTTGAGGCGTTCGGTCAGCTCGCGCAAGGCGTCAAGCTGGGCCTGGTCGTGCGCGTCGGCCTCTGGCCAGCTCAGTTCGACCCGGGGTACAGCATCGGCATCGCCATCGACCACGTTGCCGATGGCCTGGAATATCGTCAGGCCGTTGCGGTGGCGCTGGTGCAGCCGTTCGACGTACTGGTTCAGTTCATCGCGCAGGCGCTTGAGTTTCAACGCCTGCGCACGCCAAACCTCGGGATCGACGTCGCCCTGCGCATCCCACGCGCGGTGCAACTGGTTGATCACGTCGAGCTTACGCGCCTTGCTCGAATGCAGTTCCAGGCAAAACTCGCCCAGCCCCACTTCGCGCAGGCGGCGATAGACCACGTCGAGCGCGGCGATCTTTTCCGACACGAACAGCACGCGCTTGCCTTCGGCCAGGCACTGGGCGATCAGGTTGGCGATGGTCTGGCTCTTGCCGGTGCCGGGCGGGCCGATCAGGACGAAATCCTTGCCCTTGGCGCCGGCCATCACCGCCGACAGTTGCGACGAATCGGCCGGCAGCGGGCAGAAGGTCTGCTCGGGAGCGTAGTCTGCATCGAGCCGCTCGGGCATTGGAAACGCCAGGGTGGACTGCGCGCCAGACTGATACGGCTCGCGCGGCGTATCGATCAGGTGGCGCACCACGGGGCTCTCGCGCAACTGGTCGGTACGCTGCGCCAGGTCCACCCACATCAGGTACTTGGCGAACGAGAACGGCGCCAGCACCACTTCGTCCGAGATTTCCCAGCCCTTGATGTCGCGCACCGCGTGCGAGACGGTGCGCCAGATCTGCGCCACGTCGAGCCCGGCGCCATCGCGCGGCAGTGCGCCATCGAGCACACCCAGGTTGAGCTGGAAGTCCTGCCGCAGCATCTCGACCAGGGTGGGATTGAAGCGCGGCTCGTCCTCGTGCAGGCTCACCGTGAAACCCGCGCGCGCACTCTTGCGCTGCAACGACACCGGCACCAGGATCAGCGGCGCCTTGTACACCTGCCCCGCCTTGTCGTCGCGGGTCCAGTTGAGAAAGCCCAGCGCCAGGAACAGGGTATTGGCGCCACCCTCCTGCAAGGTGGTGCGGGCGCTGCGGTACAGGTCCACCAGCCGTACCTCGAGTTCCTGGGCATCGACGCTGACGAACACCTCGCGCCGCGCCAGCGCATCGAGCGCATGTTCGCGCCGCACGTCCTCGCGCGAGCGCTGCTCGTGCAGGGCCTGGTTGCGCGGATCGCTGCCCTCCATCAGCTCGGGCCTGGGCACCAGCCGGATTGGCGCGCCCTCCGACAGCGCGTCTTCCAGCGCTGCCGGTTCGGGCGCGTCGAGCCGCAGGGTCTTTTTGCCGGTCTTGAAATTGAGCAGGTTGTTGCGCAATGACAGGTCGAGCAGCTTGCGCTGCCAGCGGGCCAGCCGGTCCCTGGGATCGAGCGCAGGGGCCTCTTGCGGCACCTCGTCGGGCAGATCGGGGGCGCCGTCGTCGAAGGTGGCGGCAGTCGCCTGCATGGCGTCGCCGCCGGGCGCCGCCAAGCTGTGGCTTTCCACGCTGGCCAGCGGCTTGATGCGCTGCATGCGCGCGCGGCGGATATCGACCAGCAGCTCGAACCGGTCCTGCGCCGCTTCGGCCAGCTGGCCGGCGGCTATCTGCGTCGCGTGGGTAAACGACGGCGCCGGCCGCGCGGCGGCCAGCGTGGTCTCGAATAACACCAGTTCCTGCAAGCGCAGGCGCTTGCGGATGGCCGTCACATCATCGACCACCACCGTGGAAAACTCTTCCTGGCGCAGCCAGACGCCGGCAAACGCATGCCCCCGGGTGAACACGATGACGGGATTCAAGCCAGCCTGCTCCAGCGCCGAGCAAAACAGCAAGGTCAGGTCGAGGCAAGTGGCAATGCGTCCATCGATCAACTGCGACGCGCTGCGCACCTTCTGGCCACGGTGTTCGAAGCTCGCCGGCGGCAAGGCGTAATCGATGCCCAGCCCGGCCACGGCCGTCCACAGCGCCGACGTCAGTTCCCAGGCGCGGCGGGCGCCGCCTTGGTAACCGTCAAGCGAGGGATTTTTCCCGGCCTGGCGCAGCACCTCGGCGGCCTGCTTGAGCAGGCGGTCGATGGCCGGCTCGTTCGGCTGCACGAAAGCTGCGACCAGGTCGGGCAAATGGGACAAGCCGCCCCACTGGTTACGCGGCAGCAGCTCGACCTGGCGCTCCAATGTCGCCAGCACGCGCTCGTGCCCGGTGCCGGCTTTGGTGACCAGCGTCAACGTGATGGTCGAGGTTTCGGCCTCGGTCAGTTTGCCGAGCAACATGCCGTCGAGCTGGACGTCGCAATCGACGATGCCGTAGCGGGAGTGGGGGCCGCTGGCGTCGATCAGCCAGGTCCTGGCTTTGAGGAACGGTGGAAACGACGCCAGGCGCAGCTGCAAATCGACGAGCTCGTGCGCACTGTCGTTGACCACCGCCAGTTCCCGCAGCAGCGGCACCGAATTCTGGAAGTCGGCGAGGTTGAGCTTGCTGCCATGCGCCACATGCAATGCGACGTCGACCGGCGTGATGGCGGCATCGATTGCCGGTGCTGCGACTGGTTCCACTTGATTTCCCATGCTATTAACATAATAGTGATGCTGTGCGACAATCATTCAGTCATCGCGTTATACTGCGCCCGATGGCCCACGCCGAGCAGTTTAGCGTGGTCCCCAGAAGACCCCCTTTACAGTTCGCCAAAGTCCGCCAGCGCCACCCGCTGTGCGGCCGGTCCATGCACAACGCCAGCCAATTACCGCTTTCCGCTCTCTGGTCCACCGACCAGTCGGGTACTTTTGCTATTTTACAACTCGTCCCGGAGGCAGTGTTGGCGGACCCCGCACGATTGTCCCTCCCCGAGTGGGTGGCAACGGTGCACGCCGGCGATATGACGCAGGACCAGGACGCCATCGCCGCCGCCATCGGCCGTGGCGCGCCGTTCCAGGTGGAGTTTGCGCTGCGCTGTCTCGACGGCGCCACGCGCCAAGTGCGCCTGTCGGGGCTGCCCTCAGGGCGCGGCTGCTACCACGGCTTCATCACCGACCTCAGCGCTCACCACGAGGCGCTCGACAGCGCCCGCCGCGAGGCCGGGGAATACCGCCTGCTGATCGAAAACACCACGGACCTGATCGCCCATGCCGACACCGCCGGCAATTACCTGTCGATTTCGCCATCGTATGAATCGATGATGGGATGGAATCCGGCCAGCGTGGTGGGCCAGCCCGTGATCGCGTTCCTGCACCCGGACGACCGGCAGCACTCGGCCGCCGCCTTGTCCAGCGTGCTTGGCGGCGGCGTGCTGCCCAACGTGGTGGAGGTGCGCAAGCGGCACCGCGACGGCCACTACATCGTGCTGGGCACCAAGGCCAGCGCCATCATCGATCCGGCCACCGGCCAGTGCGTGGGCGCCGTCATGGTCTCGCGCGACATCACGCGCGACAAGGAAATGCTGCGCGACTTCGAGGAGCGGGCCACGCACGACGCACTGACCGGCCTGCCCAACCGCGCCTGGCTGCACCAGCACGTGGACCGGCTGCTGGCGTCGGCCACGGCCGATACCTTGACTGCCTTGCTGTTCATGGACCTCAATGGCTTCAAGGAAGTCAACGATACGATGGGACACGCGGCCGGCGACGTGCTGCTGCAACTGGTGAGCGCACGCCTGAAGCACTGCATGCGGCCCGACGATGCGGTAGCCCGGCTTGGCGGCGACGAATTCGTGGTGGCCGCCGTCTGCGGCGACAGCGCCGACGCCCGCGCCATCGCCCTGCGCCTGATCGACGCGTTGAAAGCGCCGTTCCGCGTGCATGGCACGCTGGTCAACGTGGGCGCCGCCGTCGGCATCAGCCTGGCCCGGGGTGGCGCAGCCACCACGGCCGGCATGCTGCAAGACGCCGACAGCGCCATGTATGCGGCCAAGGCGCGCGGCGACGGATCGTTCGAGATATTCCAGCGGCCGCTTACTGCACCTTGAGCCTGAGCAGGTACACCGGGGTCACCGTCACTGCGCGCAGTTGCGCAAGCTGGGCCTGGCCGCCAAAGTCGGGACGGGCCTTGCTGTCGAGATAGATGGGAGCGTCCGCGCGCAGCGGCAGCACCGAGAACGTCAGCGGCTGCGCCAGGCGGTCACCGCTGTGGCGCAGGCCGAATTGCCAGCGGTAGCCGCTGTAATACCAGTCGTCGAGCATCTCCACGCCCGCATACAGGCGGCCGATATCGCCGACGAAATCGATATCGAGCAAGGCGTCGTCAAGCCCCTTGAGCTGGGCCGTCGGCACCGTCACCTGCCACGAGGCGACTGCGCCAAAGGTTTCCGGGCCCGGTTCCTGCGCCGCCTTGGCGTTGCCGCCGATTAGCAGCGGCGGTACCGCTTGCGCCGCGCGCAACGGCGTGACACTGGCAGTCAGCCGGCGGTCGGGCAGCGTGGCCGCAAAGGTCTGGAAGATGCCGTCCGTCCCTTTTTGAACGGTACCGGCAGCGGTCGGCGCCTTGGTCAGCGCCGGGAACATGGCCACGCGGAAGGCGCTGCTGCCCACCGAGCGCAGTTGCAGCGCGCCGCCATCGACCACCAGTTGCTGTTCGCTCAGCAGCAGGCGGCGCTTGCCGGCGACGTCGGCAATGGTCAGCTGTTCGGCCTGGCTGGCGGTCAACTCGAGCCGCGCCAGCGGTTGCGCGGTGGCCGATTTGAGCAGCGTGCCGTCAAGGTCGAAGTTATAGGGCCAGATGAAATAATCGCCATCGGCGATATCCACCGGCGTACTCGGGAAGGTCAGTTTGCCGCCGGGTAGCGCCACCTCGAAGCGCACGTCCTTGTGTGCGGCCATTGCATACTGGCGCACGTGGTTGTTGACGAAGACAAAACCGCTGTCGCCGTTGCTGCGCACCGCGTAGCGCGGGGTGCCCAGGTCGGCCGCGTTCTCCGGCACGGCGGACGGCTTGCGCACTGTCATCGTGGCCAGGCGCGCGCCAAAATCCTGCAGGAACCAGTGGTACGGGCGCAGGCGCGTGAGCACTTGCCGCTGCTGGCCGTCCGGGCCCAGCGGCGCCTGGAAGTCGTAATTGATCAGCGGGACATCGTTGTAGCCGCCGCTGCCGGTGCTTTCCTGCAGCCAGGTGCGGCCGGACGGATTGCGACCGCCGTGGAACATGTAGTAGCCAAGCAGGTTCACACCGGAACCAAGCTGCACCGGCACCATCGAAGCGACGTCGTCGGCGCCGATCACGGGACGGCGGCGGTACATGAACGGTACGCCAGGGCCGTATTCGGCGCCGAAGAACGGCGTTTTGCCGATTTCGTCATCGGCCGTGCCACGCTCGTGCGTCACGGTCTGCGCACCGAGGTCGCCACTGACGCGGGTATCGAAGCGGAACGCGTAGGTTTCTTTCGGCGCCAGTTCGCGCGTGCTGGTGGCCCACGGTTCATCGACGTAGCCGCCAAAGACCGGCGTGACTTCGCCGGGCGGATACACTGCGCCGTCCCAGCCGGTGACCGTGTACAGCGGCGCATCGAGCCCCGCCTTCAATGCCAGCCGCTTGAGCGAGCTGATGTGTTCCGCACCCTTGCCCGGACCGCGCAGGTTGTATTCGTTTTCCAGCTGCACGCCGATCACCGGGCCCCCGTCCTTGAACATCAATCCCTTCAGTTGCCGACCAATCTGGCCATACAGCCGTTCGACATAGTGCAGATACTGCGGATCGTTGGCGCGCGTGGGCATGGTGTATACCACCCAGTCCGGCACGCCGCCGAAGCGCACTTCGGCGTGGGCCCAGGGGCCGATGCGCACCACTGCTTCCAGTCCGACTTTTTTGCACAGTTGCAGGAAACGGCGCAAATCGCGGCGCTCGCTCCAGTCGAACTTGCCGGCCTGCTCCTCGTGGTGGTTCCAGATGATGTAGCTGGCCACGACCGTGATGCCGGCCGCCTTCATCTTGCGCAGCTCGAGCTCCCATTCGCTGGCGGGCGACCGCGTGTAATGGAATTCGCCCATCACCGGGAACCGCGGCTGGCCGTCGCGCGTGAGGTACTGGCTGTTGGCGCCCAGGCGCACGCCGGCCGGCGACACGGCCATGCCTTGCTTGAGGTGGCCTTGCAAGGGGGCGGCCACCGGCGCGCTGGCGTCGATTTTCAGCACGGTGTCGGCTTGCGCCAGTGTGGCGGGGAAAACTAGCGCAGCCAGGGCCGCGCGCAGGAGGGTCTCGGTCATTTTTTTAGTTGTGCAAGGGATGGGGAATTCCGGTCGCGGCGGGCCAATCTGCTGCGAACCGGTCGCAATCATCGGGCCGCAGTGCGGCCGGGACCAACTAGTCGCAATACAGCTGCGAACGGCCGCCGTCGATCAGGATGTCGGCGGCATTGATGAAACGGGCTTCGTCGCTGGCCAGGAACAGCGCCGTGTAGGCCACTTCGCGCGGCGTGCCGATGCGGCGCACCGGCAGCAGCTGCTCCTGGCGCGCGCGTTCGGCGGCCGGATCGGGGCACGAGGCCAGCCAGGCTTCGGCACTCTCGGTCAGGATCAGCCCCGGTGAAATGGAGTTGACGCGGATGCCGCGCGCAGCGTATTCGATGCCGAGCGACTTGGTCAGGCCGATCAGTGCATGCTTGGCCACCGGGTACGGAAAGCAGCCCGGGATAATCTTGTGGCCGTGGACCGAGGCGATATTGACGATATTGCCGTAGCTGCACCTGGGCCGGCAAGATGCTGATACGCCGCGCGGGCGTGGCGCTGGCCGAGATGGATGCCGCGCACTTCGAGATCTCTACCCTGCTGTCCGGTATCGGCGGGCGGGCGGCGATTGGCAGCGTGCTCACGCCCGCCACCAATATCCTGATGCAGGCCATCAAGCTGTTCAAGGCGCGGTCGCAAAAGGCCAGCCTGGTGGTCGATTTCAGCACCAGCAAATCGATGGTGGAGCGCCTGCTCGACGGCCAGCTCGACATGGTGCTGGGCCGTATCCTCGACACCTCGACCGTGCCGCTGCTCAATTTCGAACCGATCACCGACGAAGTCCACCACCTGATCGTGCGCGCCAACCACCCGCTGGTGGGCCGCGCCGACCTGCAATTGGCCGAGCTGGTGGAACAGTCGTGGATCGTACCGCCGGCCGGCAGCATCCTGCGCGACCGGCTGACGGCGCTGTTCCTGTCCGAAGGCCTCGATCCGCCGGTGGAAACCGTGGAAACCCTGTCGGTGCCGCTGGTGGTCTCGCTGTTGACCAATACCGACATGCTGGTGGCGCTGCCAAAAGAGCTGGTGCAGGCGCAGCTGGCCGCCGGCGAACAGGTGGCGCTGCCGTTCGACCTGAAACTGCGGATGGACGTGTACGGTATCATCACGCGCCAGGGCCACGTGCTGTCGCCGGGCGCGGAAATCATGGTCGATGCGCTGCGCGAAGCGGCGGCGGTCGAACTGGCGGCCAGCCGCAAGCTGCGCCAGATCCCCTAACCCAAGACCTGCAAGGTCATCCATGCGGACATGACCGCGCCCGGCGCCAGGTCGCGCAGGCCGGTGCCGGCCACGCCGTCGGCCCGCAACTGGTGGGCATTGGGGATGTGGGTGACGGGCTCGATGGCAACAAAATCATTGTCCGCCCCGGGCCGGTAGCAGTGCAGGCAGCCGCACAGCGGACCGGCACTGAGCAGCAGCGCGTAGTCCGGGTAGCTCAGTACTGCCTTGCCGTCCCAGCCCGTGTAGCAATTGTTGACCTGCCACGGCCCCACGTCCACCGGCGCCGGCGCGACCGGTTGCGGCGCCACGCCGGTAGGCAAATGATCGCCCGACACGCCCCAGCGGCCCGCCCAGTTGGCGCTCAGCGTCGCACCAGCGCTGTGAAAAAAACGGTGAAAGCCCATCCCGAGCGGCATGGTGCGCATGCCGGTATTGGTCACCCACAGCGTTTGGGTGAGCCAGTTGTCGCCGAGCGCGATCGACAGCGTGGCGGCAAAATCGAACGGCCAGTGCCGGTCGGCCTGGTGCTGCAAGCCCAGCACGACGCGCGCGGCATGTTGTTCGATCACGCGCCAGGGCCGCCGCCAGCCCACGCCGTGCAGGCTGTGGGCCTCACCCGGGTGCGGCGGCAACGGCTCTTCCCGTGGCAAGCGGCCGTGGGCGATGCGGTTGGCGTACGGCACCATGGGAAAACACGCGACCTTGCCGTCGGGCGCGTGCAGCAGCGCGTTGCCGCGCCATTGCCAGGCGCCGATGGCCGCACCCATCGCGGGAAACAAGCGCGCGGTACTGTCGCCGCAGTGGAGTTCGATCGCTTCCCGGACAAAACCTTTCAAATGATGGGGCCGGTCGATTAGACGGTCGGCACCGGGCCGCGAGCCATGCTGTTTTGTCATGCTTCGCAGCAGGAATGGCATGGCCCAAGGTCGCTGCTTCCCTGCTTTCCTTTGTAAAACCGCGGACGACGACAATTCCCACAATAAAGAGACAAACAGCGAGGGACAGAGGAATGATGCATGGGATAGAACAGCCGGTTGCCGGCAGCACGACCACAGCCATCCCGCCCGCCGCCACCACCACCTTGTGGCTGGCGGCGGCCGTATCCGCCCTGGGCGGGCTGCTGTTCGGCTACGACTGGGTCGTGATCGGCGGCGCCAAGCCGTTTTACGAGGCGTGGTTCCAGCTGGTGTCGCCGGCGCAGCAAGCATGGGCCGTCAGTTGCGCCCTGGTCGGCTGCCTGGTGGGCGCGATCGGCTCGGGCTGGACCAGCGACAGGCTGGGCCGCCGGCGCGGCCTGTTGATTGCAGCGGTGATTTTTGCCGTGTCGTCGGTGGGCACCGGCTGGGCCGGCTCATTTGACGGCTTCATTGCCTGGCGCATGATTGGCGGCGTGGCCATCGGCCTGGCAGCCGGGCTGTCACCCGTGTACATCGCCGAGATTGCCCCGGCAGCGATACGCGGCCGGATGGTGTGCCTGAACCAGATCGCCATCGTGCTGGGCATTCTCGGCGCGCAAATCGTCAACCTGTTGATTGCCGAACCGGTGCCGGCCGGCGCCACCGCCGCCCAGCTGGCCGCCAGCTGGAACGGCGCCACCGGCTGGCGCTGGATGTTTGCCGCTGCTGCCGTGCCGGCGGTCGCCTTCCTGCTTGGCTGCCTGTTGATCCCGGAGAGCCCGCGCTGGCTGGCCGGCCGTGGCCGCAACGACGATGCGCTGGCAGCGCTGCACAAGCTGGGCGGCGCCGACTATGCGCGCGGCGCCATGCACGACATCCGCATTGCGCTGGGCGCATCGAGGGGCCGCAGAATGCAGCAGGTGCTGGCCGAGCCGCGTTTTGCGCGCGTGCTGGTGATCGGCGTCGTGCTGGCCGTATTGCAGCAATGGTCAACGCCGTCATGGGCACCGGAATGACGTTCTGGCTGTACGCGCTGATCTGCCTGGCGGGGTTTGTCTTCTTGCTGCGCAAATTGCCGGAGACGCGCGGCAAGAGCCTGGAACAGATCGAGCAAGGCTGGCATTGAGTTCTTCAACGTAAAAGGCCAAGATTATTTACTGTTCCGCCACCAGGCTTACATCATCGACCTTGAGCCACTGGCCATCGCTGCCCTCGGAATACAGGCCGATCTGCACGCTGCCGTTCTTGACGTCCACGTTGGACACGCTGACCTCGGTCCACGCGGTGCGGGCCGTTTCGAGCGTGATGGCCGCTTCCGGCCCGCCGTGGCCGTACGCGTACAGCCGCGCCACCTTCTGGCCGCCGCTGCCCTTTATCCACGCCTTGAGCGTGTAGCGGCCGTTCGGCAATGTGACGTTCTGTACCGCGCTGCCCATCGTGTGCTGGTCGTGCGCCAGCGTCAGGGCCCAGCGGCCGGTGCGGCTGTCCAGCGCGTTGACGGTGGGGCTCGGCCCTTTCAGGTTGGTCCAGCTGACCACCCAGCCGGTGACGCCGGTCTGCGCCACGCGGTCGGCCTCGAAGCCGGGATTGAGCACGTAGTTGTTGCCCTTGCCCACCTGCCAGGTACCGCGCCTGGCGTCGAGCGAGAATTCGCTGAGCGAGTTGAATACCGGCGCCGTGCCCTCGAAGGTGAGCGGCACCCAGATGTTGTAACCATTGCCGTTGCCGGCGTAATTGCTCCAGCGGTCGCCGGCAAACAGCACCATACCCTGCTTGCCGGCGGCAACGGCAATGAAAAAGCCGTTTTGCGAGACGTGCGAGAAGTCGTTTTCCGTGCCCTTGATCAGGCGCTCGGGCGTGTAGGGGCCGTCGATGCTGGTCGACGTCATGTAATAGCTGCGCGAGGCATTCCAGCCGTGCAGCTCCGACGAGCAGAAGTAATACAGGCCGTTGTGCTTGAACATGGCGTTGCCTTCGCGCCCGCCGGCCGGCGCCTGGTGCACCAGTTTGGCCGGGCCCACCTGCAAGAAGTCGCTGGCGCGCAGCGGCGCCACGTACAGGTGGCGCCGCTCGCCGGAATTGCTGAAGATAAGGTAAGGCTGGCCGTCGTCGTCGATAAACACGGTCTGGTCGCCGGTGGCCGCGCCGTTGACATTGGCCACTTGCGTTTGCAGGTTGTCGTATTTAAAAGGGCCGGTGGGCGTATCGCTGGTGGCGAACAGCACGCCGTTACCGGCGCTCTTGCTGCCGTACTGGGTGATCAGCACGTATTTTTTGGTGCGCTGGTGGTAGACCACGCCCAACCGACCTAGCCAGGCATCGCGCTCGAAGATCTTGCCGGGGGCCGCCACCTTGATTACTTCGCCCTCGCTGGTCCAGTTGACCAGGTCGGTCGATGAATAGGCGGTCACCGCGTTGAATCTGGTCGCGGAGCCGTCAGGCTTGCGGGTAGCGATATAGCCGACCGCTTCCTCGTACTTGACGCCATACCAGTAGTATTTGTCGCCGACCTTGAGTATGCCACCTCCCTGCGAATAGATCGGCGCGCCGCTGGTATCGCGCCAGAAGTCGCCGTTGCGGATGGTGCGATTCGCCGCAGCAGTAGCAACGGCGGTAGGGGTGGCGGCAGCGGCCGGCGTATCGGCGGTGGCCGCCATGACCGGCCCGGTGCCGGCGGTGCCGCCCACGGCCAGCGCCAGCAGCAAACCGGGCCACCAGCGGGCGCTGGTTGTGCTTCGGGACATCGGATACCGCATCAGTCTCTCCTCGTTGTTATCCGGGAAATTCTAGCGGAGGACGACCTGCACGGCTATGCCGGTTCGGGCGGCAACCATGTCAAAACCGGCATGGCCGGTGTTTAATCACCGATCTGAGCGAAACAGCTGCTTGTACTGCGACGGCTGGCACCGCAGGTACTGGCTGGCAGCGTGCACCTGCGCGCCCAGCGCGGCAGCCGCGTGCCATGGCCAGCGCGGGTCGTACAGGATGGTGCGCGCCAGCGCCACCAGGTCGGCGTCGCCATTGGCGATGATCGCTTCGGCGTGCAGCGGTTCGGTGATCAGGCCCACGGCCACCACGGGAATCTGCACCACGTTTTTGATGGCGCGCGCCAGCGGCACCTGGTAGCCGGGGCCGACCGGAATACCCTGGTCCCGATGCAGGCCGCCGCTCGAGACATGGATCGCATCGGCGCCATGGTCCTCGAACATTTTCGACACGGCCTGCGCTTCTTCGACGGTAAAGCCACCCGGCACCCAGTCGGTGGCCGAGATGCGCACGCTGACGGCGCGATCTGGCGGGAACGCCGCACGTACCGCATCGAACACCTCGAGCGGAAAGCGCGCGCGGTTGTCCAGCGCACCGCCGTATTCGTCGGTGCGCAGGTTCGATAACGGCGAAAGGAACTGGTGCAGCAGGTAGCCGTGCGCGGCGTGGATCTGGATCACGTCGATACCGAGGTCGGCAGCGCGGCGCGCAGCGGCAGCGAAGGCGTCGCGGATGCGGCGCAGACCTGCGTGGTCGAGCGCCGCCGGGGCCACGTAGTGGTCGTGAAACGCTACCGCCGACGGCGCCACCGTGGCCCAGCCATCGGGCTGGCCCGGGGCGATCTGGGCGCCGCCATCCCACGGCTTTTGAGTGGAAGCCTTGCGGCCGGCGTGGTTCAGTTGCACCGCAACCGGCATGGCGGACCAGTGCCGGATCGAGTCGATCACGCGGCCCATGGCGGCCTGGGTAGCGTCATCGTACAGGCCCACGTCGCCATAGCTGATGCGTCCTTCGGGCAGCACTGCGGTGGCTTCAATGGTGAGCAGCGCCGCGCCCGATTGCGCCAGCTGGCCCAGGTGCATCTGGTGCCAGTCGGTCATGCAGCCATCGACGGCCGAGTACTGGCACATCGGCGCGATGACGATGCGGTTGTCCAGCGTAAGCTTGCGCACTTGCAGCGGGGTGAACAATTGAGATTGGGGCATATCAATTCCTTGAAATTAGCGCAGCAAATTCACCTTGGCCAAGTCGATCAGTTCACCGGCGCGGCCGTCAAGCACCGCCTTCATCATGAACAGCCCGAACTGGCCGGCCTCTTCCACCGTGGTGGTCGGCGGCATGATCAATTCCTGGCGCGGGGTGACCACGTCCAGCAGCACCGGGCCGTTGTGGGCCAGCGCGGCGGCGATGGCGCTTTCAAGCTGCTGCGGGTCTTCGACGCGGATGCCCTTGACGCCCATCGCCTCGGCCATGGCGGCGAAATTGGGGTTCTTCAGATCGCACCCGACGTCCGGGTAGCCGTGGGCTTTCATTTCCATTTCCACGAAGCCCAGCGTGCCGTTATTGAGCACGACGATTTTAACCGGCAGGTCCAGTTGCAGCAGTGTGAGGAATTCGCCCATCATCATCGCAAAGCCGCCGTCGCCGGAGAATGAAATCACCTGGCGGTCCGGGTGCGACACCTGCGCGCCGATCGCATGCAGCATGGCGTTGGCCATCGAGCCGTGGTTGAACGAGCCGACCAGGCGGCGCTTGCCGTTCAGTTTCAGGTAGCGCGCAGTCCAGGCGATCGGCGTGCCGACATCGCAGGTGAAGATGGCGTCATCATGCGCCAGTTCGCTGACGATGCGGGTGACCGCTTGCGGATGGATGTGGCGGGTGCCGTCATCGAGCGCGGCCAGGTGGTCCAGGTCCTTGCGGGCGGCAATATAGTCGTGACGGGCGCTGGCCAGGAAGCTGTCGTCGGTTTTGGCCTCGAGCAGGGGCAGCAGTGCGGTCAAGGTCTCCCTGACGCCGCCCAGCAGACCCAGCGTGAGCGGACAGCGGTTGCCCAGTGCCTCGGGCCGCACGTCGATCTGCACGATGCGCGCATGCTCGGGGAAGAACTGGCGGTACGGGAAGTCCGCCCCCAGCACCACCAGCGTATCGCAACGCTTCATGGCCTTGTAGCCCGATGCAAAACCCACCAGGCCGGTCATGCCCACGTCGTAGGGATTGTCGTATTCGATGTGTTCCTTGCCGCGCAGCGTGTGGACGATGGGCGACTGCAGCGTGCGCGCCAGTTCGATCACCTGCGCGTGCGCGCCCGCGCAACCGGCGCCGCAGAACAGGGCCACCCGTTCGGACTCGTTGAGGATGGCGGCCAGCTGCGCCACATCGGCGGGCTGCGGCAGGATCGCCGGCGCGGTGGGCAGCAGCCACGGTGGCGGCTCGGCATGCAGGCGCTGGGTGGCGATATCGCCGGGGATGACCACCACGGCCACGCCACGCTTGGCTACCGCGATGCGCATGGCGCGGTGCAAAATCTGCGGCAGCTGCGCAGGATGGGACACCAGCTCGACGTAATGGCTGCACTCCTGGAACAGTCTCTCCGGATGGGTGGACTGGAAGTAGTCGATACCGATTTCCGCGCTTGGAATGTGGGCGGCAATCGCCAGCACCGGCACGCCGCTGCGCTGGCAGTCGAACAGGCCGTTAATCAGGTGCAAGTTGCCCGGTCCGCAGCTGCCTGCGCACACGGCCAGTTCGCCGGTCAGATGGGCTTCGGCGCCGGCCGCAAAGGCGGCGCCTTCTTCGTGCCGCATGTGCACCCAGTCGATCTTGTGCTGCCGGCGCAGCGAGTCGGTCAGGCCGTTGAGCGAATCGCCCACCACGCCATAGACACGCTTGACGCCCGCCTGGGCCAGCGTGCTTGCCAGGTAATCCGCTGCGGTACCGCTCATGGCTGTCTCTCCTCGGTGAACAATCAGAATGAAACCAGTGTAGCGGACCGTTGCCGCGTTTCGCCTCTCCTATAGTGGAGGCGCGCCATCCGGCACACTGATCGTTTTCGCCAACTCTACGCGACCGTTAATCCAGGCGTGGACCCGGCTGCGTACCTGCGCAGCGATGCGAACCGGAAAACGGATGAAACCATGCGGCGCCTCGGGCACCACGTGGCATTCGACGTCTGTCACGGCGCTCCAGCGCTCAGCCATCAGGGTGGTATCGTCAAGCAGCGGATCGCGCTCGCCGGCAAACATGATTGCCGGCGGCAGGCCGGCCAGGTCGCCATACAGGGGCGAGGCTGGTGCGGCGCGGCGCTGGTCGTCCGTCAGACCGGGCGTGAGCAGGCGCAGCGACGCGGCCATCGAGGGGCCGTGCAGCACCAGTGTCTCGGCGCCCGCCGCATGCACGCCGGGCGTACCGGCCAGGTCATACACGCCATAGTACAAGATGGCGCCATCGATACGGCGCAGCAGCTCGGGCCAGCGCTCCAATTGCAGCAGCGTGGCTGCCGCCAGGTGGCCGCCGGCCGATTCGCCAAGCACATACACCGGCAGTACGTCGTACTCGGGAAGCCCGCCATCGAGCAGCCAGCGCGCGGCAGCCAGGCAATCGTCCATGATGGCCGCCAGCGGCGTATCGGTCGCCAGCCGGTAATCGACCGACACCACCGCCACCTCGCAGGCCGCAATCAGTTCGGCGTTAAGTTGGTCGTTCATTTGCGCATTGCCGATGGCCCAGCCGCCGCCGTGAAAATCCAGTATCACCGCGCGCGGCGGCCTGTTTCCTCGCAATACCCGCACCGGCACCCGCAGCCCATCGGCCTGCGCCACGAGCTGCGCAATGCGCACGCCGGACCGCAGCGTGCGCACATCGGGCACGCACTGGGACAGCCGCAACAGCGACTGGATCACGAACGGCATCACGCGGTTGCTGATCTTGAAACGCGGCGCCCACGCCAGCTTGCGGTTGAAGCTGCGCATTTGCTCGAGCGCCCCGGGTTCGAACACCAGCGCGGACGTCATCTGGCGCGGTCTTCCTTGCGGATGGCGGCAGCGAGGATGCGCTCGACTACCGGGCGCGGCACCTTGCGCACCAGCAGAAAGGCCGCAGCGCTGCGCTGCCCATAGGTACGAGCCCATTCCAGGCCCTGGCGGACAATCGATGCCTGGCGGGCATCGGTACGGGGGAGTTGTTTGGTATCCATCGTGCCACTATCGCATAAAGCGGCGCATCGCACAGTACGGCGGCGAACGGTGCGGACCATGTTCCACGGTGCACTGCGTTGCAATATAGCAAGGAGAGAATCGATGCTACCGACATTACGATGAATATTACCGTTGCTGGTTTGCTCGGCGCTGGGCGGCTGCGCCCTCACCCGCATCTCCGACGCCATCCTGGCCGAAGAAGTGGAAAAGCTGCCCGCGGTCGGCCTGAGCGTGGACGCGGCCAAAAAGGTGGCCACGGAACACGGTTTCGAATGCAGCCCATACATCAACCGGACGTGTCGGTTTCGACCAACGATGGCGTGCGCAACACCGACATGCTCGAGCGCAGCAAAAAATCGCTGGAACTGGCCTGCCCGCAATGTCGCTACGTGGTATTCAACATCGCCCCCGCCACCGGCCTGGTAAGCGCCGTGGGCAAGCGGTTCACCCAGAATTCGTGCTTTTGATGCACGCGTGATATTCTGCGCGCCACCGCATAGCCGAGAGATACCATGAGCACGCCTGATCTGCCCTTCCGGGCCACCACCGCCGAGGCCTGCGCCTGGCTCGAACAACAGACCGGCACGCCGTGGACCCTGGCGCACATGCTCGACAGCGCCTTGATCCCGGTGGTCTGGCTCGACTACGATGCCGCTTATGCCGACCTGTTCGGTGACGCCAATGGCGGCTATGCCGCGCCGATTTATTTTGCAGACGATGTCGCCCGCCTGGCCGCCGGCAGCGCGGACATATTGATCACCATGACCAAGGACGCCTACAAGCTGCCAGTGCGGCTGCCAGCGCCGGGCTTCACGCGGCCGCTCGACCAGCTGCGCTTTCAGAAGCGCGACCTGGAACGGCTGGTGGGCAAGCTGAAACAGGAGGCGCAGGCGGCACAGGAGGAAAAGCAGAAACTCGCTACCACCGAAACCCAGGCGGGCATCGGCAAGGCCGAAGTGCTGCAGGCGTTTGGCGCGCTGGTGAAATTGAACCTGGACCAGGCGCTCGACGAAGCGATCGGCATCTTTGGCGACGATGGCGCCCGCGTCAAGGCAAGCGCCAAAAAATCGAAGCGCAACGCGGTGTGGAATCCGGTCACGCTGGCCCTGGGCCTGCACGATGTGTACCGCGCACCGATCGGCTCTTTGAAGCGGGCCTTCACATCGCACGACTTCCTGCACGCGTGGCGGGGCAACTGGGAAGAATCGCTGCGCTTGCTGGGCAAATAACTCAGGCGGCGGTTGCCTTGGCCAGTTTCTGGATGCGGCGCGGTTTGTCGTTGATGATCTGGTGACGCTTGTGGTCGGTCATTTTCTTCCACGACCGCGCCTCCTCCAGCGTGCGCAGGCATTCCCCGCAATAACCGGTGCGGCCTTCGAATTCGCACACGCCGATGCAGGGAGACTTGACTGCCATGGGGTACCCTCAAAAACGACGCGGCCGACAACAGGTCGGCCGCGTATTAGCTGCGCTATTTTACCAGCAAGCTTAGCTGGCAACACCCATGAACGGAATCACGCCGCACACCAGCGCCGCCACCAGCATCACCAGCGACGCCGAAATGGCCCACAGCAAGGTGTAGCGCTGGTGGTCGCCAAACTCCACCTTCGCCATGCCCACCAGCAGGTAGGTCGAGGCCACCAACGGGCTGAGCAAGTGCACCGGCTGGCCGATGATCGAAGCGCGGCCGATTTCGGCGCCGGTGATGCCGTACACGGCGGCGGCCTTGGCCAGGATGGGCACGATGCCGAAATAAAACGCGTCGTTCGAGATGAAGAACGTGAACGGAATGCTGAGCAGGCCGGTGACGATGGCCAGGTGCGGGCCCATCCACTCGGGAATCGCGTAAATCACGCTGGCGGCAATCGCATCGACCATCTTGGTGCCTTGCAGGATACCGACGAAAATACCGGCGGCGAAGATCAGCGACACCACCGGCAGCACATTGCCGGCATGGGCGGCGATGCGCTCCTTTTGCTCTTCCATGTTCGGGTAGTTGATCATGATGGCAATCGCAAACGCGATCATGAACAGCACCGGCAGCGGCAGCACGGCCAGCACCAGCATTACCATCAGCGCCAGGGTCAGCCCAAAATTCACCCAGATCAGCTTGGGACGCGCGGTCTTCGGATCACCGACCTTGATGTCGTCGCAGTGCTCGACTTCCGGCGGGCAGTTCAGGTGCACGACCTTGCGGTCGGCGCCGGCGCGGCGGCCCACGAAACGGGCGCCGTCGCTATGACCGAACTGGGTGGCGCCGGCGGCCGGCGTGTACCCGCTCATGGCGGCATTCGCCTGGCGCGGCGGTTCGAAACCGGCGTAAGCCTTTTGCGGGACCTGTGCAGCGTCCAGCTCTTCCTCGGCCAGTTTGGCGGCCTTGGCCGCTTTCGATTGCAGCGGCTGCAACTCCACTACGCCCAGGCGCTTGCGCTCCTTGCGGCCCAGCATGTAGGCCACGAACAGCACCCAGCACACGCCGGCGACCATGGCCGGGATCATCGGCACGAAGATGTGGCCCACGTCCACGCCCAGCGCGCTGGCAGCGCGCGCGGTCGGGCCGCCCCATGGCAGGATGTTGAACACGCCGCCAGCCAGCATGATCACGCACGCCATCACCAGGCGGCTCATGCCGAGGCGCTGGTACAGCGGCAGCATGGCCGAGACGGTGATCATGTAGGTGGTGGCGCCGTCGCCGTCGAGCGAGACGATCATCGTCAGCGCGGCCGTGCCCACCACGATTTTCATCGGGTCGCCCTTGACCAGCTTGAGGATCAGCTTGACGACAGGATCGAACAGGCCGGCATCGATCATGACACCGAAGTACAGGATGGCAAACATCAGCATGACGCCGGTCGGCGCCAGTTGCTTGATCCCGGCCAGCATCATCGGCCCGAGCTCGGGAGCAAAGCCGCCGATTACGCCAAAGATGATCGGCACCAGGATCAACGCGACCAGCGCCGGCAGGCGCTTGGTCATGATCAAGAACATAAACACCACGACCATCGAATAAGCAAGCACGGTCAACATTTGATTTCCTCCAGGCATTTCGTCTCCGGCAAACACACCGGGGTTATAGTTTTCTCGCATATGCAACATCAGCGACGTGAATACTATAAGTGCCTGAAGCTTTCAATTCACTTTCAGCGCAGCACAATCAGCGCGTTTGGCGCGTGCTGCGACGCTGCCAGAACGGCGCATCCGGCCACCGCTGCTCGGCCGCGTAATAGCCGCGGCGCATGTGCAGATAGGTTTCGAAGTTGTCGAACAGCGAACGGTTGTAGTGGCGGGCCATGTTGGTGTCGCCCAGCAGGGTCGCTTCGGCCACCCGCGCGGCGTGGATGCCGGAGCTGACCGCCTGGCCGATGCCCATCGATGAAATCGGATCGAAACACACGGCCGCATCGCCGGCGGCGGTCCAGTTCTCGTTGTCGGGCAGCGACGCTACGCGGCTGTGGATGGCGTAGTGGCGCATGGCTGCGGGCGCCGGCAGGCGCGCCATGATCCTGCCCACGTGCGCCGTCGCCAGTGCCTGTACGCACCAGTTGCCTGCCTCGTTGAGCGCGAGGCGCTTGAGGATGTCGGTATCGGTGATGAAGGCCACCGCCACCTTGTCGCCCGGCAGTGGCGTGACGTAATACCAGCCGTGTTCGGTGGTTTCCACCAGCGTCTGTTGCGGCAGGAACTTCGGAGCGCCCAGGTCGTAATAGCCGTACAGCGCCACCAGGCCATCCTCGGTGTGCACCGGGCGCCCAAGCTTTTTCACCACCAACGCACTCTTGCCGCTGCAATCGACCAGGTAGCGCGCCGACAGGTCGAGCGCCTTGCCGCCGACCAGCAGTTGCAGGCGCCAGGCGTCGCCGTGTTCGAGCTGAACCACCTCGGCGGGCCGGTACAGCGCCACCCCGGCCCTGGCTGCATGATCGAGCAGGATGGTGTCGTAACGCCTGCGGTCCAGCTGCAAGGTATTGCCCTGGCTGCTGAATATGGTCTCGCGCATCACCAGGGCATCGCTGCCCCACGCTGCCGCGTGCGAATACGTGGGCAGTTGCGCCCCCGCCAGCGCCGCGCGCGGCACGCCCAGGTAATCGAGCAGCGACAACAGCGATGCCGAGACCGATTCCCCGGCCCGGAAGTCCTCGAACAGGCGCCGCTCGACCAGCGCCACCCGCAGGCGCGTGTAGCGGGACAGCGCCAGCGCGGCAGCAGTGCCGGCGGCGCCGCCGCCGATCACCACCACGTCGTAATCAAGCGTCGCGCCCATCCTAGTGCCCGTAACGGCGACGGCCGGCCGGCACGATTTTCTGCGGCACGTCATGCTGCGATGCCTGCGCCCCGTTGCTGCTTGCCACGCTGGCTTGCAGTGCCTGCAGCTTCTCCTTCGGCGACTGCGGGTCCTCGTCCTTCAGGAACCAGGCGGGCAGATAATTCGAGTCGTCGCCGGTGATGAAGCTGCTGGCATTGCCCACGCCCACGCTGGCCACGACAAATTTGTCGTGGTTGCGTTCCTTCTCGACAAAGTACGGGTACAGGCGGCCGGCATCCGCGTCCTTGTTCTGGTTGACCACGAAGCCCAGGTATTGCCACGAGCTGATCATTTGCGAGAAGCTGTTCATGCCACGGCTGTACATCACCTGCATGCCGGCCGGCACGCCAGCAGCCAGCTGCTCTTCCTTGGTGGTGGCGCCGCTGATGACGTTCCACGGGCTTTGCGGCGGCCACCAGTACGCGTAGTATGTCGGCGGCACCGGGATCGACGTAGCGGGATTTTTCACCAGGTCCGGGTTGTCGAAATTGATCATCTGCACCGAGCAGTCGTAGAAGTCCGCCTGCCACGGAATCGCCATGCGCTTGGTAAGGTCGCCCGGCTCGCAACCGCTGCCGACGGTCGGGTTGTTCCAGTCGATCGGTTCGCACTCGTCGCGACCGGGCGACAGGCCGTTCTTCTCATAATCGGCATCGGCGCGGTGCAGGATCGCGTACGGCCGTTCGTAAATCACCGGGTTGCGCACGCTCCAGGTCACTTCGATGCCGGGGCACATCGGTTCGCCCACGCAGTTGCCGATGGCAGCACGGTCCAGCGCGGCGATGCCGGCAAGCGCCAGGCCCGGGGCGGCGGGTGAAAACTTGCCGGCAGCCCACTGCTTGAGAGCAAAATACTGGGTATCGGTCAGCACCGAGAACTTGCTGATGATGTTGTTGCGAACCGAATTGGTACCGGAATTGAGCGGCATCAGCGGAATCCCGGCAGCCGGCTCGGCCGGCGTGTAGCCGCTGAACAGCTGGTTGCCCTGCCCGCCGGTGAAGCCCGGCGGCTGATCCAGCGTCGCCTGCTTGATCTTCGACGGCTTGCGGAAATAGCTGAGGAATTTTTCGCGGTTGGCGCGGTTGTTGTCCGACGCATCGGCCACGTCGAAGGCCGGGCGGATGAAGGCGGTCATGGCAGGCACCGTGGCCACCCACTGGTAGTCGCCCATGCGCTCGAGGAACGGCCGGATGTCCTGCTCGAAATTGACCACGTATTCGGGGTTCCAGCCGTCGGTGGCCGCCCACCGGGCCGCATCGTAGGCGGCCGGCAAGGCGCCCTTGTACTTGATCGACAGGTCGGCCATCACGTCGTCCCAGGTCGAGATATTGACCAGTTCGGGCGCGAACTTCGGCGAGCCGATCACCACCCAGGCTTTCAGCTCGACCGGCGCGCTGCCGTCCCTGAAATACAAGGTTGCAGTGACCGGGCCGTCCGCGATGTCATCGTTCCAGGTGTCGCCGCCGCCGAAGCCGGTGATGCTCTCGCTGCCGCCGGCGCGGCCATACGCGCCGATCACCAGCAGGTTGCCGGCGCTGTCCGTGCGCATTTCGCCGAGCGTGCGCACCGGCAGGCCCTGGGTGACGACATTGGCATCCGGGAACGACACGTGCGCATAGCTGCCCGCGCCCTGGGCATCGAAGTGGGCGATTTGCTGCGGACCCGCCAGCACGCGCGGACCCGGATCGACGATCAGCTTCTGGCGGTCGGCGCCGGTGACGGTGGCATTGCGCAAATCGATCCAGTCCTGCTGGCTCAGGCCCCACGCTTTCGGCGTGTTGGTCCAGGTTTCGTAGCTGTTGTTCTGGCCGAACATCAGGTCGCCCAGCAACGGCACATAGTTCCACCAGGCCGCCTTCTTGTTGGCGACGTGGACTTTCCATTCGACCTTGGCGATGGCCGGGTCGTCGAGCGCGATGGCAACCGGCGCCTGGCCGGGTACGTTGCGATAGACCTGGAATTTGGCCGCCTGGCGGCGCACGCGGCCCAGGCTGTCCTTGAACTGGCTGACGGTGACCGGCTGGCTGTTCTGGAGGACGGGATTGCCGTTGGCATCGGCTTCGAATGGCAGGCCGCCGGTGGTCTCCGGCGCCAGGTAAAACGAATCGAGGCTGTTACCGACGCGGCCGATGCCGATGGCCGGGTGGATCGAGTACTGTGCATTGTTGCTCATGTGTGTTTCCTTCGAGTTTATCAAGATATCTGTCGTTTCAAGATCGCTTCATACCCCTCCACCAGCAGGCGCAAGCCCTCCGGCGTTTCCTGCGGTGACAGCGTGATGTCGAGGGTGCCGGTCTTGGGCTTCTTTTTGAACAGCCCCCCGTTCTGGCCGCCCGGAAAATTCAACTGCAACTCGCCCCCGACGATTTCCATCTCGAAGCTGGCCGTGAACCTGGCCGTTTCCACCTTGGCCATCGTGAACGGCACCAGGGTCACCAGCGGGACCGCCACTTCCAGGTTTTCGAGCTGACCGGCCTCGTTCAAGTGCGGGTACTCCAGCGTGACCGTGCGCGGCACCAGGGTCTTGGGGTCGCCCGGCTGGCTGGCTGTTGCCGGGTCGGCGGGCACCTCGATAAAATATTTATCAAGGATCTTGGTATTCGCATCCATCAGCGCATCGCTCGCACCGACCAGGGCTGCGTGGATTGCGCCTATAAATGATTTCAGGCTGATCATCGGTGTTACCCCCGTCGTTTCACTTGTTCCAGTTTTTCCATGGCGTTCGCTACCAGAGGCTTGCTTTCCACCGCCAGCCCGATCGCGGCACTGCATTGCGAACAGATGAACTGCACGCCAAGCAGCAACTGGTGGGTATTGAAGGGAATCTTGTTATTGCACACAGGGCACGGGATGGACTGTTCGGAATTGATCATGATTTGTTTGAAATAGTTGGGTTTCTGTTAGCCGGCGCCGATGCGGGAGCGGATGTGGGAACGGCAACGGGCTGGATGGCCTTGGTGTAAAGATCGAGAATGGTCAGCACGCCGGTCGGTAACGGCAGCGGACTGGCATTCAGGCTCAGCTTCAAATTGCTGCGCTGGTCCGCCCCCTTGCCACCTTGCGATGACCGGGCGATTTTTCCATTCAACCTGGCGCGGTGGTCGGTCACCTGGTTATCGGTGCCGTTGGCGGCAACAGCTTTCTTCGGTATCGTGGACGTGATTTCCATATCGAAATCGATGCTGACCTTGTCCACTGCCAGCGAGTTGATCGGGATGATGCACAGCAGCGGCATGGAAAAATTGAGCTCCACCATCTTCACCTGGCCCGGTTCGCCATCGTCCGCTGCCTCATCGACCACGCCCCTGGTCATGGACATCACGATCATGATCGGCGCATAAACGTCGTTCTGGTCTTTGGTAAAGCAGTACTCCAGCAGGAACCTGGTTTGCCCGGTCACCATCACCGCGTTGGCTTTCGACGCTGCGACCAGCGGGGCGCTGATCATGGCTTCGATATCGAGTTCCTTGCTGAAGTTGGGTTTGAACGTTTTTTTTCCGGAGTCGGCCATAAGTTCACGCACGGTGGCGAAGTGGGTTAAACAGGCCGGCCCCGGTCAAGGGCCGGCCACAACGGGAGCGCTTACGATTTGGGCGCAGCAGGCGCATCCAGCGTGATCGGCGAGATCGACTGGGTGAACGCCTCGATGATGGTGTTCACGCCCTGCGGCAACGGCAACTGGGCCGCGTGGACCGCCACCGTGTATTTCGCCGAGTTGCTCTTCTGGTAGTGGGTGTTATGCGTCGACGAATCTTTCGAATCGTAACTGGCGCTACCGCGGATGGTGACCGACACCGGCCCCCAGCCCACCTTGGCTTCGAAGCTGCCTTCACCCTTGCTTTCCGAGGATTTCTGGTCCGACTGCTCTTCGGAGAAGCTCGAGTTCACCTCCATTTCGAAGTTGATATCGACCGTGTCCACGGCCAGCGAATTGAGCGGGACGATGGTCAGCAAAGGCAGGTTGAACTGCGTGGTCAGCGACTGCAAGCTGGTGGCGGTGGCGGGTACCACGATGGTTTTTCCGTCGGGGCCCAGCACTGCGGGAGAGCCCGGCGTGACCACGCCGCGCGTGAGCGACATCACCACCATGATCGGCGAGTAATTGTTGTACGCCGCCATTGCCGGTTTGCCGACCACTTCCGGCGTTGTCACCACGCCGTGGGCATCGACCACCGCCGGTACGCCTTTGACTTCCGCCGTGGCCGCGACCGGCTGCAGGTTGAAGCAGGTATCGAGCATGAATTTTGTCTGGGTCAGCGCCATGGCGGAGTTGGCCCGGGCGGCGGCATTGAGCGGGCCGCCGATCAGCGCGTCCATCGGCAGTCCGGAGAACTGCTGCGCCATCGATAACAAATTGGAATCCATCTTCTTGTTTCCCTTTTCAGTTTTGGTTTGGGTTGGTATTTGCATCAGCGGCGCCGTTCCGGACCGGTGCCGCCAGCGCTCTACTGCAAAGGTCATGCCACCGGCAAAAGAAATAAATCTGTCTCCGCCTGGCGGCGCTTGACCAGCCCCGGCATCACCACACCGCCGGCGTGGTCCCACAGCTTGAATTGCTGTGCCGCGCCTGCTACGTCGCCCTGGTTCAACAACTTGAGCAGGGTCGAAGTCGCCAGATTTTCCACGCCGAGGTTGTAGGTAAAACTGACCAGCGCGGCAAACTGGTTGTCGTTGACGGGTATCTTGAGCAAACCCTGCACCTCCGCGCAGGTCTCGCTCACATCATCCTGCAACAGGCTGGTGGCGTCGGCCACGCACAGTCCGCCGGGATAGAGCTGATCGGCCTGCGCACCGCATGCCTGGCCCTTGAGCGGCTCGTGGTTGACGGTGATTTCGTGGCCCCAGCCGATGGTCCAGATCTCGATGGGATCGGCATAAGGACGGAAGACCTGTGCCGTGGCATCCCAGCCCCCCGCCCCTTCGAATTGCTTGATCAACGCGATACCCGCGTCGTTGCATGCGCGTGCAGCCATAGAACCTCCTGAGAAAAAAACACCGGTAATGGCTGCATATATTCGCAAGCACCGTGCCACCTCCGACTACCGCCCAGCAAGCCATTTATGGCGATTCCAACCCGCGATGTCAGCGCTTTTTTACATGTCAACAACCGCTGTTTACATGTCAAACCGCGCTGAAATAAGTCCGGCGCCAGATGGCAACGCGTAGCGCAATTGTTACAATTAAACATTGACTTCAAGCAATTGCCAATTGATAATCATTAACGCATTTGGCAAGTCTTTCCCTCGCCCCGGTCACAGGAGTTTGCGATGATTTCGGTAGAAATTTCAGCTGCGGTGTTGGACCGGTTCGGCGACTACGAGCTGCGTGGTAGCCTGGGCGAAGGCGGCTTCGGCCGCGTGTACCGGGCGTGGGACCCGGCGCTGCAACGCACCGTGGCCCTCAAGTGCCTGAAGACGGCCAACCACCACGCCAGCCCCGATACCCTGATCGACGAAGCACGCCGCGCGGCATCGTTGCGGCACCGCGCCTTCGTCAAGATCTTCGCTTTCCAGGAGTGGAACGACATCCAGGGCATCGTGATGGAACTGGTGCCCGGTACCACCCTGCGTGCGCACATTGGCAGCGCGGCGCCCGACGTGGCGCTGGCGCTCGCTATCGTCGACCAGGTGGCCGACGCCATGGCCGAAGCGCATGGCGCGGGCCTGATCCACGGCGATCTGAAACCGACCAATCTGATGCTCGAGCCTTCGGGGGCGGTGCGCATCCTCGATTTCGGCCTGGCGCGCAAGGTCGATCCGCTGGCCACCGATCTCAGCGCCGGCCAGGACGATGGCGCCACCGTGGCTTATGCCGCGCCCGAACGCCTGATGGGCTGCCCGCTCAGCCGCGGCAGCGACATCTATGCACTGGGCGTGGTGCTGTACGAGTTCCTGGTCGGCGAGCGGCCGTTCGCCACGCTCAACGGGCTGGCCCTGGCCGCCGCCCATGTGCATACCACTTCGGAGAGCTGGCCGTTCCCGGCCAGCACCGACCGCTCGCTGGTCGAGCTGGTGCGGCGCATGACGGCGCACGATCCGGCGCGGCGGCTGCCGACAATGGACGCCGTGCGCGAACGCATCGCGGTGCTGCGCAGCGCCGATGGCGCGCCACCGGGAGCGCTGGTGTCACAGCCGGCATCGCAGCACGCATCGCCGGCGATCACCGAGCAGTCATCGCCACAGATGGCGCAGCCGCTGTCTGCCGCCACGTCGCAACTGCTTCCGGCGACCACGGCACATCACGAGCTCGCCCTCGCGCCGGCGCCAGCCGCACCGGTCCGGCCGGTCTGGCAACGTTGGCGCTGGCCGACGGCTGCAATACTGGTGGCTGGCACGGTCGCGGCCACGGTACTGGCCTGGCCATCGCTGCCGCTTGATCGCCTGGGCGTCGCGCTGACGCCCTATTCCGAGGCGCGTGCCATGGAAAGCGGCCTGGAAAAACTGGCCCACGGCGACCGCGATGGTGCGCTGGAGCAAGCGTTACTGAGCTTTAACACCATCCTCGAACGCAATCCGAATCATGCGGGCGCGGCCGCAGGCGCTTCGATCGCCTACAGCCTGCGCTACGTTGGCGACGGCCGCGATGACAACTGGCTGCGCTTTGCCAAAGCCGGCGCACAGGCCGCGCTCAGGCAGGACGGCCACCTGGCGCTGGCGCACGTGGCGCAAGCCTGGTCGCTGGCATTAAGCGGCGACAAGGAAGCAGCGCTGGCCGCCGCCGACCGCGCGCTGGCGCTCGATCCCCTCGATCTGCAAGCGCTGAACGCCAAGCTCAATATATTGCTGGACCTGCGCAGGTACGAGCCGCTGGGTGCGCTGCTGGAAATGGCCAGGAAAAAGCTGCCGAAGCAGCGCATGTTCCCCGACATCGAAGGCACGATGCACTACCGGCGCGGCGACTACGTGCGCGCCGAGCAGGCGTTTCGCACCAGCTTGCAATTGGAGCCGGACGGTGCGCGCGCTTATTCCAACCTCAGCGCGGCGCTGATGCGCCAGGACCGCCTCGATGAGGCGCTGCACGTGCTGCAGCAGGGCCTGCGCGTGCGCCCGAGCGGCGCGCTGTACACCAACCTGGGCAACGCGTTGTTTACGCGCGGCGACTACACCGGCGCGGCGCGCGCCTTCGAACAGGCCGTCTCGAGCGCGCATGGCAGCCCCAACGACTACCTGAAATGGGCCAACCTGGCCGACAGCCTGAGCTGGATACCGGGTCGTACGGAAGATGCGCGCAACGCTTACCAGCGCGCCGCGCGCCTGCTGGCGCCCCTGGTCGAGCGCCATCCCGCCAATGGCGCCTACCTCAGCCGCATGGGCCTGTACGCTGCGCGTATCAAGGACGCGGCGGCACTGACCTGGATCGACCGCAGCCTGCGCCAGGAACCGGATAGTCCGGACGTGCGCTTCCGCGCCGCCATCGCCAACGAACTCACGGGCCGGCGCGACCAGGCGCTCGCGCATCTCGTCCGTGCCACCGAATTGGGCTACCCACTCAAGCTGCTCGAGGCGGAGCCCGACCTAATCGCGCTGCGGCGCGATCCCCGTTACACCACCACCATTGAGGAAAAACCACGATGAGCGATACCCCGGCCATCCCCCAACCACCAGCGCGGCTGATACTTGAAGTCCGCTTCGATGTCGATCAGCAATCCGACCAGCTGTCCTACCGCCTGCTGCCCGATCCGCTGTTCCCGCCGGAACCCGATCCCAACCCGCGCCGTGGCGGCTACGCCAATGCGCTGTATTTCAAGGCGGGCGAGCAGGTCACCGTAAGGGTGATCGGCGGCGGCGACAAGGTCGATAGAAAGCCTGGCTTCGTGTCGTTCCAGATCGTCGATTGCACCATCATCACCAGGCCGCAAGTGGTACGCCGCGACAACGGCGTGCGCACCGAGTACGCGCCGCCATCGCCGTTTTCGCAAGCGCTGAGCGCGAGCTATACGCTGGCGCTGGACTTCTCGACCCACATCACCGCCGACGACGATAATTACTTCGAGCTGACGCAGAACTGGAAACAAACGCTCGACGTCGCCTACAGCCCGGGCCTGTGGGAACTGTCCATGGTACTGACCGTACGCATCGTGCGCGGCGTCGGCGAAGTCGATGAAGTGCGGGTGTTCAGTTTCGATCCCGAGGCCGAGGTTGGCGGCGTCGGCACCATGCCAACGCTGCCCCGCTTCCCCTAAGCGAGCAGTCCCACCCCGCGCAGGTGCCGCCGCAATGCTTCACTCGGCGTTTTCAGCATCTGCGCGCACAGCACCACGTCGTCGCCGCAGGCGCCGACTGCGCTCTGCAGTTCGGCCAGCGGAATCGCCGCCGCCGGGCGAATCTCCGGATGATCGTCGATCAGCTTGTACATGGACGGCCGCGACACGCCCAGCGCCAGCGCCGCCGCGCCCACCTGCCAGCCATTATCCTCCAGCGCCGCCAGCACGGCATCGTGATCGAGCTCGGACAGCCTGGCGCGCCGCGCGACCGTGCGCACCGCATCGTCAGGCGCGACGCCACCTGGCAGAGCACTGCCGGCCGGTCCGGCGGCCTGCAAGGGCTGGCGTGGCTGCACCACTTCCGGCACCAGCACCTCGAACGCCGGCGCCGGTCCGTCCACGGTCGCAATCAGCGCCCGCCGCACCACCATCGCCAGTTGCCGCACATTGCCGGGCCAATCGTAGCGGCACAGCGCATCGATCAGCGTGGTCGGCAGCTCCGCCGACGCATTGCCGGCGTTTTCCCACTGCGTGATGAAGTGGCGGATCAGCAGGCCGATATCTTCGCGCCGCGTCCGCAACGGCGGCAGGTGGATCACGAACCCCTCGAGGCGGCGCAGCAGCGCCTGGTTGTATCCGTTTCCCAGGTCCTGGTCGGTGGCGGCGATCACGCGCGCGCCGGTCTTCACATCGGCTGCGGCGCCCAGCGGCCGGTAGGTGCCGGTTTCCAGCACCCGCAGCAGCATCGGCTGCACCGCGCCAGGAGTATCGCCAATTTCGTCCAGGAACAGGGTGCCGTCGCCCGCCTCGGCAAACCAGCCGCGCCGCGCGTGGTCGGCGCCGGTGTAGGCGCCCTTGACGGCGCCGAACATGTCGGCTGCGGCCAGCGTCTCGCTCAAGGTGGCCATGTTGACCGCCACCAGCGGCCGGTCGCGGCGCGGACTGCCGGCGTGGATGGCTTGCGCCACCAGCTCCTTGCCGGTACCGGTCTCACCGAGCAGCAGCACCGGCAGCAAGGTGCCGGCCGCCTGCCGGATCGATTCGTGCAGGCGCAGCACGGCGCCGCTCACGCCGAGCAAGGTCTTGCTGCTGTTCAGGCGCGGCAACTGGTCGCTCCAGCGCATGCACAGCAAAACGCAGCCACCGAGTGCCAGCACCACGCCGCGTTCGACTGCCGCGACCGACAGCGTGGCGCCGCCCGCCAGCGTCTCGCCATCGACACCGATGCTCATGCGGCTTTGCGGCGTGACGATGGTGACCTGGTCGGCGGCGTCGCGCAGCAGCATCAAGGGATCGCGGGCGATGCGGCGGTCGCCCAGGCCCAGCGGCGTGCCGCCGGGTCGGCCGAACAGCGGCGCGAAGCGGTTGAGGGCGATCTGGCGCGAGCCCGGACTGGCAAACGCCTGCTCGCCCACGCGCGCCAGCTCCGGGTGCCACAGCACCGTGAACGTCAGCATGCGCTGCGCGCTGCCCGTCAGCGACGACAGCAGCGAGGTGAGAGTGTGTTCCGCGTCCTGGTCCATCAGCGCCCTGCCCTTGTTTATCGAGTGGGCGTTATCTTAACGGACTTCCGGCCCGAATGGTCCCAGTGCCACGCCGGAATTTTTCAACGCAATGCTCTACTGCCGCCGCCGCAGGTTACGCCGCGCAGCCGTACCGAATTCGACACATTACTGGCGTCCGCTCGCGTCGTTTCGCAGCAAATCCACCGATCGGTTAAGGCGCGCACATAGTGCCGCCCCAGCCACCGCGACACTCGTCACTGACCGATCACATCGTTAACGCCACTACCCAATTGCCATTTTTCAGGAACAGCCGACATGAGACTTCGATTGCACCTTACCGCGCTGGCGCTAGCCTCTACGTCCCTGGCCGGCCATGCCCAGCAAGGCGACGGCACCCGCGTGGCAATCGCCACCGCCATCGTCAAGCCCGACAAGGTGGACGCCACTCCTGCGCGCATCGCCGTGCTCAAGGCGCCGGCCGGATTTAAGGTCTCGGCCTTTGCCACCGGCCTGAAAAATATCCGTATCATCGCCGTAGCGCCCAATGGCACGATTTACGTCAGCCGGCGCGACCAGGGCGACGTATTGATGCTCAAGGACGCCGACGGCGACGGCCGCGCCGACGGCCCCCCGGTCACCGTGGCCAATCGCGCCGGTGCGCACGGGCTGGCCGTCCACGACGGCAAGCTGTACCTGGCCACCGTGAAAGAAGTATTCGTCGCCCCGATCCGCATCGACGACACGCTGGGACCGCTGAAACTGATTATCGGCGACCTGCCGGACGCCGGTCAGCATCCAAACCGCACGCTCGCATTCGGTCCCGACGGCATGCTCTACATCAGCGCCGGTTCTACCTGCAATGCGTGCAACGAAAGCAATCCGGAAAACGCCACCTTGCTGCGCGCCTCGCCCGACGGCAAGCAGCGCAGCATCTTCGCCACCGGGCTACGTAATACCATCGGCTTCGACTGGCATCCGCGCACTGGCGAATTGTGGAGCATGGACCACGGCATCGATTTTCTCGGCGACGACGAACAGCCCGAGGAAGTCAACAAGCTCGAACTGGGCAAACAATACGGCTGGCCGCACGTGTACGGCGCCGGCGCCATCTACCCGCAAAGCACGCCACAGGGCGACATCAGCAAGGAAGACTGGAAAGCCCACAGCACCCCGATGGTGGCAGGCTACACCGCGCACGCAGCGCCGATGCAGATGCTGTTCTACCGCGGCACGGGCTTCCCGGCTGAGTACCAGGGCGACGCCTTTGTCACCATGCGCGGCTCCTGGAACCGCGCCACCCCGTCCGGCTACGAAATCGTGCGCGTACGCTTCAAGGACGGCCAGGCCACCACGGTCGAATCGTTTGTGACCGGCTTCCTCACCGATGGCGGCAATACCCACATCGCGCGCCCGGTCGGACTGGCGATGGCCAGGGATGGCGCACTGCTGATGGCCGACGACGCCAACGGCGTGCTGTACCGCGTCGCCTACACCGGCGCCGGCAAAGCGACAGCCATGCTGCCGGCGCCGCCTGCCGGGCCCATGCAACAGCAGGCCCAGCGCGGCGACAACGTGCCCCTGGCACTGGTGCGGCCCGAGACCGCCAGCGACGGCAAGCTGAGCGTGCAAAGCCCGGCCTTCAACGCCAACGGCGCCATGCTGGCCAAGTACAGCGAATACGCGGAAGGTGTATCGCCACCGCTGTCATGGCAGGCGGTAGCCGGCGCCAAGTCCTACGCCGTGATCATGGAAGACCCCGATGCGCCGAACAAGCCGTTCGTGCACTGGCTGGCGTGGAATATCCCCGCAAACGTGACCAGCCTGCCTGAAGGACTGCAGGAGCAGGCGCGCCTGACCGCACCGGAAGGCGTGCTGCAGGGACGTAACACACGCGGCTCGATCGGCTACTTCGGACCGAAACCGCCGGTCGGCGATCCGGCCCATCACTACCACTTCCAGGTCTTCGCGCTCGACATGGTGCTGCCACTGGGCTGGGGCGCCGAGCGCGATCAGTTACTGCAAGCGATACAGGGGCATGTCCTCTCAAAAGGCGAGGTCATCGGCCGATATGCGCAGAAGCAGGCGCCAATGAGGTAAGACCCGGGCTGAAGTACGGCATCGGCAAATGTGCAGTATCATCGCGCCCATCAGTAATCGATTAACAAGCAATCAATGAGCAAATCAGCATCACCGTACGGCCCACAGTTTTTCTCCAACCCGACAATGGTGCTGGCTCTGGCTACCCTCTGCTGTATCTTGTGGGGCAGTTCCTTCCCGGCCATCAAGAGCGGTTACGACATGCTCGGTATCGCCCGGCACGACGTGCCATCCAAGCTGATTTTTGCCGGCTACCGCTTCCTGCTCGCCGGCGTGATCCTGCTGGTGCTGGCAGTGTGCATGCGCAAACCCGTGCTGCGGCTGGACCGGCGCCAGTCTGGCCAGCTGGTCGCCCTCGGCATCGCGCAAACCGGACTGCAATATGTGTTCTTCTACATCGGTCTCGCTTACACGACCGGCGTGCGCGCATCGATTCTGAATGCAACCACGACCTTCTTCAGCGTGCTGCTCGCGCACTTCGTGTACCGCAACGACAAGCTGTCGCCGCGCAAGAGCGTGGGATGCCTGCTCGGCTTTGCCGGCGTGCTGGCGGTCAATGCCGGCGGCGGTCCGCTGACGGCGCCGCCGTCGCTGCTTGGGGAAGGCTTCATTGTCATTGCCGCATTCGTGTTATCGGCAGCGTCGATCTACGGCAAACATATTTCCAGGAACATGGATGCGATGGTGATGACCGGCTGGCAACTGGCCATCGGCGGCCTGGCCTTGCTGGTGGGCGGTTACGTGACTGGCGGCGCCCTCGGCGCCATGACGCCGGCATCGACCGTGGTGCTGGCGTACCTGGCATTGCTGTCGGCCGTGGCATTTACCGTGTGGAGCCTGCTTCTTAAATACAACCCGGTCGGCAAAATCAGCGTGTTCGCTTTCCTGGTTCCCGTCTTTGGCTCGGCCTTGTCGGCCGTGTTCCTCAATGAAACCATCCTGGAATGGAAAAACCTGGCCGCTTTGCTGCTGGTGTGCGGCGGCATATGGCTGGTGACGCGCACCCAGGCGCCGCCCGCGGCCGCGCCAACCGCCGGTTAGCATTACCGCCGCGCAGCCGCAAACAGGGCGGCGGGGGCGCGGTGTTACTATCGGCACTCGTTCGCCCCACCACAGGAACTCCATGGCCGTCTCCAGCGCAACAACACCTTCCGCTCCCCTCATCGCTTCCGACCCGGTGGTGCTCGGGATACTGGTCACCATCCTGGCGCTGGTCATGGCCAGCGAGCGGTCGCACTATCCTTTCTGGCGCAAGTTTTATGCCGTGGTGCCGGCGCTGCTGCTGTGTTATTTCATCCCGGGCCTGCTCAACACTTTCGGTATCATCGACGGCGAAACCTCGCGCCTGTATCCGATGGCGCGCGACTACCTGCTGCCGATGGCGCTGGTGCTGCTGACCCTGGCCTGCGACCTCGGCGCAATCGCCCGCCTGGGTCCCAAGGCCATCATCCTGTTTCTGACCGGTACTGCCGGCATCATCTTCGGTGCACCGCTGGCACTGGCCGTCATGGGCGTGTTCGACCCGTCGCTGCTGAACCCCGAAGGCCCCAACGCCATCTGGCGCGGCATGACGACCACGGCAGGCGCGTGGATCGGCGGCGGCGCCAACCAGGCCGCGATGAAGGAAGTCTATGGTGTTGGCGCGGACGTGTTCGGCAAGTTCGTGGCAGTCGATGTCATCTGCGCCAATATCTGGATGGCATTCCTGCTGTTCCTGGCCAGCCGCAGCGCGCGCGTGGACGCCTGGCGCGGCGCCGACACCCGCGCGCTGGACGCGCTGCGCATCAAGGTGGAGCAAGTGCAGCTGGAAACCGAGCGCACCGCCAGCGCCTACGACATCGTGCTGATCCTGGCTTATGGGCTGGGCGCCACCGGGCTGGCGCACTGGCTGGCCGGCGTCATCGTGCCCTTCATCAAGACCCACGCGCCGGAGCTGGAGCGCTTCAGCCTGACGGCCAATTTTTTCTGGGTGACGGTACTGGCGACCACGTTCGGCCTGCTGTTGTCGTTTACCCGGGCCAAGAAGCTCGAAGGCGCTGGCGCCTCCAAGGTCGGGTCGGTAGCGATCTACGTGCTGGTGGCCACCATCGGCATGCAGATGAACCTGGCGGCGATCTTCTCCGATCCCGAGCTGTTCGTGCTGGGCCTGATCTGGATCAGTTTCCACGGTGCGCTGATGCTGGGCATGGCCTGGCTGATCAAGGCGCCGGTGTTCTACATGGCGGTCGGCAGCCAGGCCAACGTGGGCGGCGCGGCCAGCGCACCGGTGGTGGCCAGCGCCTTCCATCCGGCGCTGGCGCCGGTGGGTGTGCTGCTGGCGGTGCTGGGCTACGCACTGGGCACCTACGGCGGCTGGATTGCCGGCCAGTTGCTCAGGCTGCTCACGGGGGCCCAAGCGGTGTAGAATCTGCGGTTGGCAAACCAACAATAATCATCTCCACGCAGAGAGGAATTCCGAGACATGCCTCACCAAGATCAAACCTCGCGCCCGGTACGCCGGGTCGTCATCGCCGGCGGCGGCACCGCCGGCTGGATGGCCGCCGCCGCCCTGTCCCGCACGCTGGGCAAGGTGCTCGACATCAAGCTGGTCGAGTCCGACGACATCGGCACCGTGGGCGTGGGCGAGGCCACCATTCCCAGCCTGGCGCAGTTCCACCGCCTGATCGATATCGACGAGCGCGAATTCATGGCGGCCACCCAGGCCACCTTCAAGCTGGGCATCAGCTTCGAGAACTGGCGCGCCCGTGGCGAAAATTACATCCACGCGTTCGGCGCCACCGGCATCGACCACTGGACCGCCGGCTTCCACCACTTCTGGCAAAAAGGCCGCGAACGCGGCATCGCCGCCGACTACGGCGACTACTGCCTCGAGCACAAGGCCGCGCGGGCGCTGCGCTTCGGCCACCTTCCCGACGACGGCCTGACCTACGCCTACCACCTCGACGCCAGCCGCTACGCGCGCTACCTGCGCCGCTACGCCGAACACTTCGGCATCGAACGGATCGAAGGCAAGATCGCCGACGTCCAGCGCGACCCGGCCAATGGCCACGTGGCGGCGCTGCTGCTCGATTCCGGCCGCCGCCTCGAGGGCGACCTGTTCATCGACTGCACCGGATTCCGCTCGCTGCTGCTGGGCCAGACCATGGGCGTCGAGTACGAGGACTGGTCGCAATGGCTGTTCAACGACAGCGCGATCGCCGTGCAAACCGAGTCGGTGGGACCGGCCGTGCCGCTCACGCGCGCGATCGCCCATGACTGGGGCTGGCAGTGGCGCATCCCGCTCCAGCACCGCACCGGCAACGGCATCGTGTTTTCCAGCCGCTTCGTCGATGACGACACCGCGAGAGCCGCACTGCTGGCCAATATCGAAGGCAAGGTGCTGACCGAGCCGCGCGTGATCCGTTTTACACCAGGCCAGCGCCGCCAGGTATGGGCCGGCAATGTGGTGGGACTGGGGCTGGCGACCGGCTTCCTGGAGCCGATCGAATCGACCAGCATCCACCTGATCCAGCGCAGCATCGTGCGCCTGTTGCAGCTGTTCCCGACCGAGGGCATCGAGCCGGCCGACGTGGCCGAATTCAACACCCAGGCCGCCGACGACATCCAGACCATCCGCGACTTCATCATCCTGCATTACAAGGTGACCGAGCGCGAAGATAGCCCGTACTGGCGCGCGGCGCGCAACATGACGGTGCCGCCGTCGCTGCAGCACCGGCTCGACCTGTTCGGCGGTTCAGGGCGGGTGTTCCGGTCGCAGAACGAGCTGTTCTCTGAAAACTCGTGGGTGCAGGTGATGCTGGGCCAGGGCCTGAATCCGCGCACGCAGCACCACACGGCCCACGTGATGCCCGAGCGTGAGCTGGCGGCATTCCTCGACGGCATCCGTACCGGCATCGACCGCGCCGTGGCGCAGATGCCGGCGCACCAGGCGTACGTGGAGCGGTACTGCCCGGCGGAGAAGCCGTAAAACCTGTCCCGGCGCGTCAAACGATCAGCATGACGATCACTTGTGCTGTCCGGCCGGACAATGGATGACTTCGGGTCGCAGTGTGGTTATGCTGGTCGGTTTCCAGACGGAGGCCCGCCATGCACCCAGTTGGCACATTGTTCGTCCGCTTGCTGATGCTGGCCTTGCTGGCCGGCGCTGCGCCCGCAGCGCGGTCAGCCGTTCCCGTCACCGAACAGCGCTACCTGTCCGGGCAGGGACCGAAGACGGCGGTGCCGTGGGACTTCAGGGTTGCCGATGGCAGGCGTGCGGGCGCGTGGAGCACGATACCGGTGCCATCGAACTGGGAGCTGCAAGGCTTTGGCGGCTACGACTACGGCGAAGGCGCCAAGCGCCACAACGAGCAGGGCCAGTACCGCGTGAAGTTTGCCGTGCCGCCGGCCTGGCGCGGCCGCACCATCCGGCTGGTGTTCGAAGGCGTGATGACGGAAGCGGCGGTGCGCGTGAACGGCATGCCGGCCGGTCCCGCCCACATCGGCGGCTTCTACCGCTTCGGCTACGACATCACGCAACTGGTCAAGCTGTCCGCCGGCGCCGACAACGTGCTGGAAGTAGATGTGAACAAGGTGGCGTCTAACGCGGCCAGCGAAAAGGCCGAGCGCGGCGGCGACTACTGGGTATTCGGCGGCATCTTCCGTCCGGTGTGGCTGGAAGCGGCACCGGCGCAGGCCATCGCCGCCGTGGCCATCGATGCGCGGGCCGACGGCGCGCTGGCCGCGCAGGTACGCCTGTCGCGACCGCTGCCCGGCGCCACCATCGAAGGCCAGGTATTCGACGCGGCCGGCAATGCGGTCGGGCCGGTGTTCCGCGCCGCCGTGCCCGCCACCTCCGATGCCGCCGCTGGTGTTACCACACATGTTGCCGGAAATAGCGCCGCCAGTTTCGCCGCCGCTGGCGCCGCCGCTGGCGCCGCGGGCACTGCGCCGGTGACCTTGCGCGCCAGCCTGCCCGCGCCGCGCCTGTGGACCGCCGAAACGCCGCACCTGTACACGCTGCGCCTGACCCTGCGCCAGGGCGGCAAGGCGCTGCACACGCAGAGCACGCGCTTCGGCTTTCGCACGTTCGAGGTGCGCCAGGGAGACGGCCTGTACCTGAACGGCCGCAAGATCGTCATCAAGGGCGTCAACCGCCACAGCTTCCGCCCCGAAACGGGCCGCGCCCTCGACCGCGCCGACAACTATGCCGACGCGCGCCTGATCAAGTCGATGAACATGAACACCGCGCGCATGTCGCACTACCCGCCCGATCCGGCGTTCCTCGAAGCGGCCGACGAACTGGGCCTGTACGTGATCGACGAACTGTCGGGCTGGCAGGCCGCGCACGGCACCGCCATCGGCCGCAAACTGGTGGCCGAGATGGTGCCGCGCGATGTCAACCACCCGAGCATCCTGTTCTGGGCCAACGGCAACGAGGGCGGCTTCAATACCGACCTCGATGCGGAATTCGGCAAGCACGATCCGCAGCAGCGCCCGGTGATCCATCCGTGGGCCATCTTCAACGGTCTCGACACCAAGCATTATCCGAACTGGAACCTGGCCAATGAACGGCTGCGCGGCCCCAACCTGTTCCTGCCCACCGAATTCATGCATGCGCTGTACGACGGTGGCGGCGGCGCCAGCCTGCAAGACTACTGGGATGCCATGATGGCCTCGCCGGTGGGCGTGGGCGGCGTGATCTGGGCGCTGGTGGACGAAGGGGTGGTGCGCACCGACCAGGCCGACCGCGTCGATCCCTACGGCACTTACGGCCCGGACGGCATTGTCGGCCCGCGCCACGAAAAGGAAGGCAGTTATTACGCGGTCAAGGACATCTGGTCGCCGGTCAAACTCGGCAAGGCCGGGTTCGACGCCGGGCTCGACGCCGGCTTCGACGGCAAGCTGCCGGTAGCGAACCGTTACGATTTCGTCAGCCTGGACCGGGTGCGCTTCGACTGGCGCCTGCTGCGCTTCACCGGCCCCGATGCCGCCTCGACCCAGGCTCGCGTGCTGGCCAGCGGTTCCGGCAGCGCGCCCGGCGTGACGGCCCGCAGCGATGGCACGCTCGACCTGCACCTGCCGGCCGGCTGGCGCGCGCTCGATGCCGACGCGCTGGAAGTGACCGCTACCGCAGCGGACGGCCAGCAGATCTGGACCTGGACTTACCCGGCCAGCGACCTGTCCGCGCGACTGACCGCGCGGGATGCGACGACCACGCGTGCGCCACAGCCCACCATCACCGGCGCCGGTTCAAACACCGTCGCCCAGGCCAGCAGCGCCTCCGCACTGGCCTGCCCCGGGCCACCTGCACCGGTGGTAACACTGGCACCTTCGGCACCAGTGGCACCAGTGGCACCAACGATCAGCATGCACGACGGCACCCTGCGCCTGGCGGCCGGACCGGTGCGCGCCACGTTCGATGCGGCCACCGGCCAGCTGCGCTCACTGCAACATGGCAGCCGCGTGTCTGCCCTGGCCAACGGCCCGCGCCTGGCCTATGCCCGGCCACTGGCAGCCGATACCGAGGTGACCTGGCTGCCGCTGGCCGACGCCAATGATGGAGCCAGCAACGGCGGCGTCCAGTCTGGCGCCCCCATCTACCGCCTGGATGCGCCGCAGACAGCAAGCGTCATCGAAGTCATTCCCGTCTTCGACAAGAACACCGCCTACGCCCGCTTCAAGCTCGACATCAGCGCCGACGGCATCCACTGGAAGACAGTCTTCGACGCCACCCGCCGCAGGTCCGATGGCAACGCTTACCGCATCGCGCCGCAGCCGGTGCTGGCGATCCGGATTACTGCTCCGACAGACCAGCATAGCCAGCCGGTCGCGCTCAGCAGCGTGCGCCTCGGCCACGCGGCGCAGCGCTTCCCGGCTTCGGCCGAAGCCTCCGGCGCCAATGCCAACGCGGCCAGCATACGCAGCGGTACCGGCGTCGATGGCGACGGCCAACCAGTGGCCTGGATCGAGGCCAGCCACAGTGGCGGACTGGACCGCGTGCGCTGGACCATGGCGGCCAATGGCGACCTGCAGCTCGATTACGGCTATCACCTGGACGGCGTGGTGCAATACCACGGCATCACCTTCGACCATCCGCAGACAGCGCTCGTCAGCATGCGCTGGCTGGGCGAAGGACCCTACCGCGTGTGGAAGAACCGGCTGCAAGGCACCTGGCTCGGCGTGCACGAAGTGGCGCAGTTCGACCAGCAGCCGGGCGAGAGCTTCCGCTACCCGGAATCGCAGGGATTCTTTGCCGGCGTGCACTGGGCGCGCCTGAGCACCACGGGCGGCCAGCTGCGCATCAGCAGCATCAGAAGCAACAAACAGGACGGCTACCTGCGCGTGGGCACGCCGCGCATCTCGCACATCAACACGACCGTGGAATTCCCCGCCGGCGACCTGTCGTGGCTGCACGCCATCCCCGCCATCGGCGAAAAATTCACGCCCACCGAAGCGCTCGGCCCATCAGCCGCCTGGCCGGTTGCCAGCGGCGCGTACGAAGGCAGCCTGAGCTTGCGCTTCGACTGATCACGATGCTTACCCTGCTACCACGAAAGGCAACCATGTTCCGACCAACCGTGCTGTCCGCCACCCTGCTGTGCTGCGCCCTGCAGGCCACGGCACATGCCAACCCGCTCCTGCAGCAACCGCAGCAACCGCCACAGCAGTCACCGCAGCCACAGCAGAAAATGCCAGCGCCAGGGCCAACCCTGCAACAGCAGCATCTGCATGCCGCCCCCCAGCAGCTGCCGCCAGGCGACGCCACGCTGCAACTGCCGGCCATGCATCTGCACGATCCCTTCATCGTGGCCGACCAGGCCTCCCGCACCTACTACCTGTACACGTCGAACGTGCCGTCGATGTCAGGCGAATGCGGGATCGGCATCATGGCCTACACCAGCAGCGACCTCAAACACTGGCGCAAGCCCACGGTGGTGTTCCGCCTGCCGGAAAGCGGCTGGGCCAACGATGGCGCCTGGGCGCCCGAAGTGCATGCCTGGCAAGGCAAGTACTACCTGCTCACCACGCTCTACAACGAAAAGCTGGCCATCGACAAGCCGTCGGCCTCGGGCTGGAAGACCTTCCGGCGCGGCACCATCATGGCGGTGGCCGACAACCCGCAAGGTCCGTTCGTCCCGCTCAATGGCGGCGAGCCGGTCGCGCCCGGCGACATGATGACGCTCGACGGCACGCTGCACATCGACCGCGCCGGCAAGCCGTGGTACGTGTACGCGCACGAATGGATACAGACCGCCGACGGCACCATCGAAGCGATGCCGCTGACCGATGGCCTCAAGCCGGCCGGCGCGCCGGTGCTGCTGTTCAAGGCGTCCGCCGCCGACTGGACCAACGGCCAGAAGCCGGTGGGCCCGGACGGCAAGCCGGCCAAGGCGCCGGTGTACGTCACCGACGGGCCGCAGCTGTACCCTTCCACCGATGGCAGCCTGCTGATGCTGTGGTCGAGCTACGACAGCGACGGCTACGTGCAATCGGTGGCGCGGTCGGCCAGCGGCGACGTGCGCGGTCCGTGGACCCAGCTGGCGCCCATCCTCAGGCGCGACTCCGGCCACGGCATGCTGTTCGATACGTTCGATGGCAAGCGCATGCTGGTCGTGCACCGCCCGTTCAAGAACGCACGCGGCAAGCTGTACGAAGTGCGCGACGCCGGTGGCCGCATCGAGATCCTGAACCAGCGCGTCGATCTCGATGGCGACCACCTGATGGGCGTGGCGCAGCGCGAGCCGGCGATCGCGTGTGCCGTGCCAGGATAGATTGCCGTGCGCAAGGTCCGGGCCGTTTGCCGTACGATGTTCGCTTGTCATCCCACGAGAGAGTCCGACTACCCATGCACGCACCCCGCTTTTCCCTGCACGCCCTGGGCGCCGCCGCATTTGTCATGTCCACCAGTGCCGGGGCTGCGCCAGCCGCCGGCCCGGGCCTGCCAGCCAGCCACGCCGGGCGGCCCGCCGATGGTGACAGCGGCATGCGTCGATCCCCAGTTCGACCGCCCCGTCATCGACCGCCGTGAGCAGGTTGCCGCACCGTTCCCGCACCTGCGCGTGGCCGGCCATTTCGCGGGCACCGCCGTCAAGTTCAATTTTTATTTTCCGATCAAGCAGCAGTGGCAGGGCCGGTTTTTCCAGTCGGTGTACCCGGTGGCAAGCGCCGAGGCGGACGCTGCGACCTTGCAGTTCGGCTTGCACAGCGGCGCCTACACGGTGCAGACCAACGCGGGCGGCGGCTACCGCAGCGATGCCGCAGCAGCCAAGCTGGCCCGTGCCATCGCCAGCGATTATTATGGCCAGGCAGGCCACATTTACGGCCATGTGTATGGCGGCAGCGGCGGCTCGTACGAGACGGTCGGCGCCATCGAAAACACGCAGGGCGTGTGGGACGGCGCGGTGCCGTACGTGATCGGCGGCCCCACCTCGATTCCCACCAACTTTTTCGTGCGCGCACTGGCCCGCCTGGTCCTGGCCGACAAGACCACCGCGCTGGCGGACGCCATGCGCCCGGGGGGCAGCGGCGTGCCCGAGCAGGGCCTCGATGCCGTCGAGCGCGCCGTCTTCGACGAAGTGTCCGCCATGGGAGTCCCGGTGCGCGGCTGGGATGACTATTCCTACCTGCTGGGATTGCACGATGCGGAAGGCCTGATGGGCTTTCGCGACACCGTCAAAAGCATGGACTCCACGTATGCGGAAGATTTCTGGTCGCGGCCCGGCTACCTCGGCACCGAACAATCGCCACTGGGCGACATCGTGCGCCGGGCACGCGTGCGCGAGACCGGCACGATCGGCGCGATCGCCCATGACGCCGGCGGCAAGCTCAGCGACTTCACCATCGACCACCGCGCGCTTCCGGCCTATGCTTTCGGCCTCGATGTGACCGTGCTGGGCGGTGACGGCCGGCCGGTGGGCAAGGTGGCGGGGTCCTGGTCGGACCGCTCGGCCGCTACCGCCCGCGCCTTCACCGTGGCGGCCGGCAACCCGGCGCCGGTACTGGCCGCGCTGCGCAGCGGCGCCACAGTCCGCATCGACAACGACCGGACGCTGGCGTCGACCACCTATCACCGCCACCAGGTGCGTCGCGGCGATGGGTTCACCGCCTGGGACCAGTTCGTCGCTGCCGACGGCCAGCCGCCGGTGCAGCGTCGAGCGGCTAATGCCCAGCAATTGCACGACCGCTTCGACATCGAGCGAGCGTTGAGACGCGGTCAAATGGCTTTCGAGGAGGCGTTGCACCGCCGTCTCCATGCGCAGTCCTTCCCGCGTCGATTCGATCCACAGCTTGTGATTGGTCGAAATGCGCCAGATCCGGCGCGCCGCGCAGTGCAGCAGGTCGGTGGGCGTGGCAACGCTGCGCAGCTCGGCGATGAGCAGCTTCATCGACAAGTGCGGCGCCTGCATCTGCCACTGCGAACGCTGCGCGTTGTCGCCGAGACGCAGTTGCTTGTCGCGAAAATAATGGAGGCCATCGAGCACGCCGATGATCGCCAGCACATGACGGTCGTTCGGATAACGCTGCAACGAGCGCGCTTGCAGCATCTCGGCGCGCAGGCCGGTGGCCGCCTCGATTTGTTTGCGCGACCAGCCGTACATTTTTTCGAGCACATCGTAATACTCGCTGACCACGAAAATCGGATACTTCCCCATCACCTGCCCTCTGCCGTCATGATTTTTTTAGGCATCAGGATAACAGAGCCGGCCATGCTGGCGACCGCCCAGCGTCGAATGCACGCCATCCGTGCCTAGGCATCGGAAGGCCCGCTGCCGCTGGCGCGCGGGCGCCCCGGGCCGCGTTACCGCCCGGCGTCGTCGGCGCCCACGCGCTCCGGCATTCGATCGGTCGGACGCGCGGCCAGGCGGTCGGCCACCACGGCAGTGACCACCGCCTGCAGCACGTGGATCAGCCAGCGCTCGCCGGCCTTGCGCGGGCCGGCCGCCACTTCGCCTTCGGTAATGCCCAGCACCGGCGCGATGGCGCCGATGTTGACCGCGTACAGCGCGGTGCCGTACAGCGCGCCGATGGTGACCGGCGATGCCGACGGCGCCAGGTCGCGCAGCGCCGGATACACCGACGCAAACGCGGCCGATGCGCCCAGGTGGTTGGTGAACTCCACCATGCTGGTGCCGGTGTCGCCGATGACCTTGCGCGCGCCGGTGACGTCGTCGATCCAGTCGACCGCGTCGCGGTCCAGGGTCTTGGTCAGCACGCCGGTTTTGCGGCCCACCACCATCACTGCTGTGGTTACCAGGCCGGCGATCAGTCCGCCGACGATGGCTGCTTGTTGTCGTTGCATGGTCACTCCCTCGATAACACGGTTTAAATTGCTTGCGGTAATTCGGTTGCCAGTTCCGGCATCAGGCGGTTGATCACGCTGTAGTTGAGCGCGGTCCACCACTCGGACCCTTCGCCGGTGAGCGCCTGTTCGGACGCCGCGATGGCGTCCTGGCCGTCACTGACCAGGTAATCTTCGACATCGTTCATCGACGCAAACGCAAAGATCGACACGGCATCGATCTTCTTGCCTTCCGGGTCTTTCTGGGTGGAGCCGATGTTGTGCAGCTGCGCGTAGCGGCGCACAAATTGCTTGGTGGCCGGATCGGCCAGTACCAGCGGCGCATGGGTGTGCAGCAGTTGCTGCTGGAACTGTTCGCGCGTGAGGCCGTCGGCGCGCAGGTGGATTTTTACCAGGCTGATCGCGTCGCGGTGGCGGGCGCTGGGAATCAGGATGTATTCGCGCGTGACTTCGCGCGAGACCATGCGGAACGCCACCTGTTCATCGGCGATGATGCGCTCGGCAAACTTTTCCTGCTTGAGCGTGGTCTCGATGTCGTCCTGCTCGGCGTAGGTAATGTACGCCAGGCCGTCCCAGCGCGGCCGCTGGTAGGCCGGCACGCGCCGGTGCGGTGCCGCCGGCAGCTTGCCGTCGTCATCGACCATGGCGCGGTACGGCGGCGGGAAGAAATTGGACGGTCCCGACGCAATGCGGTGCAGCTGGTCGTAGCGCAGCACCAGCGCGCCCGAGCTGCCCGGTTCGTCCCAGGCGAACTTGGGACCGTGCACCTTGCGCCAGTATTCATCCCAGTGCTCGTACGCGAGATTGGGATTGTCCTCGAGCGCGAGCGAGCCGGTGCGCCAGTTGGGAAAGTGGATACCGTGGCCGTGCTTGCTGGTGGACGATCCGGCGTCGAGCGGGCGTTCGCCGCGCGCGGTATTGTCCACGCGGCTGACAAACGTGCCGGTGACGATCAACGGTTTGGTGGTGGCGCCGATGGACTTGACCAGCGGCGGGCGGTGCAGATTGTCTGCGCGATCGAAATCGGTGGGCATGGCGGTTGGTCCTTGTCGTAGGCTGGCATTGCGGGACTGAACAGCTTACCGCGACTGCGCACCGCGCTTGGTTGGATGACGAACACAGTGGCCCGGTTGCCGCCTGCGGCCGCTGGCCGCAGGCGGTGCCGGTGTGTTAGAACATGTAGCTCAGGCTAAAGCGCATGGTGCGGCCAAACAGCGGCCGCGCCACGCCGCGGTTGCGCGAACCATCGGGCGACAGCAGGTCGTTGAACAGCGGATCGCCCTCGGTAAACGACAGCTGGTTGGTCAGGTTGGCCACGTGCAGGTGCGCGCTCCAGCGCTCCGACAACTGGTACTGGGCCCCGGCGTTGATGATGTGGTACGACGGGTACAGCGTCACATTGCTGTCGGTGGCTTCCGAAAAGCGGTTGCCGTAGTACTGGTACTGGCCATAGATGCTCAATGGAATGTCGGTCAGCGGCTTGAGGTCGAACGACGGCATCAGGTTGACCATCACCTTGGGCAGGCGGCGCGGCCGGCGGCCGTCTTCGCTCACCTGCACGTAGTGGTAGCCGGTGATGATGCCTTGCGGGTCCTTGTCCTCCTGGGTGATGGTGTAGTTGGCGCCGTTCACCTTGGGGTTTTGCACGACCACGTTGCCCTTCAGTTCCAAGCCCGCCACGGCGGCCGGACGCCAGCTCAGTTCCACCTCGGCGCCGATGTTCTGCACGCCGCGCTCGTACAGCTGCGCCACCTCCGGGCACGAGTTGATCTGCGTAACCCCGCCCTGCGTGCCGCACGCGGACGAATTGATGTCCCGGTAGATGTTGATCGAGCTGCGCGGCGAGAAGTTGTTGTAGAAGGTCGCCACCGACGCGCCGAAGCCCCGGGTCAGGTAGCGCAGGCCGATCTCGTACTGGCGGATATGCTCGACCGCGCTCACCCGTACCGGCTGGCCGTTGACGACCGTCAGGGTGGCGGTACTGAGGTCGTTCAGGTCCTGCAGGCTGGGCAGGCGGAACGAATCGGACGCCAGTCCGTACACCGCCAGCGCCTTGCTGAAGCTGTAGTTGCCGCCGATCGACCAGCCGAAGCCGTGGTACTTGTCCTTGAGCTTGCGCGCTTCGCCCGGCAGACTGACCTCGTTGTCGGCGGTCGTGTCCTGCTGCGAGCCCACCACCACGCCAGCAGGCGTCAGGTCGGTGATGACGTTGCGGTCGCGCCGCGCCACGTCGGCCTTCAGGTTCTGCCAGCGCACGCCCACGTCCATCTTGAGCTTGTTGCCCATGGTTTCCCAGTGGTCGAGCAGGTAGGCGGCGTTGCCGTCACCGCGTATCTTGCTCACGAAGCCGCCCCAGCCGGGCAGGATGGCGCCGCCCTGGGTCAGGCTCGGCCCCACCTGGTTGCCTTGCGCATCGACGGCGATCAGGTCGACCAGGCGCGACTGGTTGGACACGTCGCTGACCATCAGCGCCTGCTGGAAGTTGGGCGCGTAGTCGTAGCGGCTCTTGTACACGCCAAAGGTCAGGTCGTGGGTGCCCTGAAGATTGAACGACTTCTGGGTTTTCAGGTCCAGCGACGTGCTGCGCGCCTCGGTATCGGCAATGAACGGGATCATGAAGTTCAGATTGGCCGACGCCGGTACCGGCGAGCCGTCGTTCAGGTAGCGGCCCGCCACGCCGGTTGCTTTCGCATAGCGCTTGATGAAGTCTTCGCGGCTGATGTTGGCAAACGATGCGCACGCATTGCTGGCCGGGACGTTGAAAAAACCCACCAGCTTGACGTTGGTGAGATTGCAGCCGAGCGCGGCGCCATGCGCCGGCGAGATCACGTCGTTCTGGTAGCGGGCGTTGAGGAAGTTGGTCGAGGTGGCCGTGTCGTTGCCGGTGAACACGGCATTGAAGCCGTTGCTGCCGGTGGTGTGGCGCAACCCGCTCGACACTTTCCAGCCGTTGGCAAACTCGTGCGAGCCGCCCAGCGTGAACATCTTGAAATTCGGGTGGATGCCGTCGGCCTGGTCCACCGTGCGGCTGCCGTATTCGCCGATCATGTTGAAGCGCCGGTTGTACTGCGAGGCGGTGGTGCCGTGGGCAAAGTCGATGCCGAGCGGCTCGATGCTGCCCTGGCTGATGGCGGTAGGATTGGCCGGCGTGCCGGGGTTGGCAAAGCGCGGCACGGAGATCGGCAGGTTCTGGTAAAACGCCGTGCGGTCGTTGATCACCAGCACGTCGGCACGCGCGGTGGTCTTGCGGTCGTCGCTGGTATACACCAGGTTGCCGCGTACCTGGCCGCCACGGTCGGCCGTGTAGCCGGTGTCGCGCACGCCGTCGCTGCGGCGGTAGAAGCCGCCGACCGCGCCGGTCAGGTTCGGCGCCAGCGGGCCGGAGATAAACGCGTCCTGGCGCAGGAAGCCGTAGTCGGCGTATTCCACCTTGTAGCCGCCCGCCAGGCGGTCGCCGCCGGTGCGGGTGACGTGGTTGACGGTGGCGCCCAGACCGTTCGAATACAGGATGCCGCCGGGGCCGCCCTTGACCAGTTCCACGCTCTCGGTCATCAGGTCGTCGCGGATGAAGACGTCGTTGTTCATGAACGGCGCCTCCGGTTCCTCGTAGGCCGGCAAGCCATCGACCAGTTGCGGCGCGAAGCGGTAGCCGCCCGTTACCGGCAAGCCGCGCACGGTGATGTTGTTGCTGGCCTCCCCCGCGCTGCCGCCCTCGGAATAGATGCCGGGAAAGTTGGCCAGCATGTCGGCCGTGCTCATCGGCGCCAGGCGCTGGATTTCCTCGCCGCTCAGCGTGTTGATCGAAAACGTGGCGTTTTTCTTGGTGGTGCTCTTGGTCACGCCGGTGACGATGACCACGGCGGCCGGGTCGGTGGCCGGGTCGGTGGCCGGGGCGGTGGTCGTGTTGGCAGCGGGGGTGGCCGGGGTGGCTGTCGGCGTGGCTGCCGGGGGGGCGACCGGCGCGGTGGCCTGCTGTTGCTGCTGGGCGTACACCAGCGCGGGTGCCAGGCAAATCGCCAGGGCTGCCGAACGGGTGAAGTAGTCAGTGATCGCGTAAGTCATGTTGCATCTCCTTTTATGATTATCAGGCGGCGCGCAGCCACCATGCAATTTATTATGTCCATCGTTGTCATCGCGGGGTCAAAATGGTCAGTCCTGGGGCGGCACCTCCTGCAGGGTGGGCATGTCGGCGCCGCGCCGCGAACAGGTGATGGCCGCCGCGCGGCCGGCAAAGCGCAGTGCGCCCAGCAGTTGCGCGGGTTCCAGCGCCGCCAGCGCGGCGCGCGTGAGCAGTTGCTGACGCGCCAGGTGGGAGAGCAGCGCCGCCTGGAAGGTGTCGCCCGCTCCCACCGTATCGACCACGTTCACGCGATGCGCAGGCAAGGCATGCGTGCCGGCCGCGCGGGTGGCGGCCAGCACGCCGTGCGCACCGCGCGTGACCACCACCAGCGCCACGCCCGCGTCCAGCGCCGTGGCGATGAACTGCTCGGGCGTGGTGTCCGGGTACACCAGGCCGATATCCTCGTCGCTGATCTTGAGCAGGTCGGACAGCGGCAGCATGGCGGCAATCGCCGCGCGCCACACGTCGCGGTCCGGCTGTATGGTGAGGCGCACGTTGGGATCGAACGCGATCAGGCTGCGCCCCTGCTGGCGCCGCACCAGTGCCAGCAAGGTGGACGCCACCGGCTCCACTGCCATGCAGTACGAGCCGACGTGGATGGCGGCGGCGTCGGCCGGCACGCGGGCCAGGTCGGCGGCAACCACCTGGCGTTCGGCGGTGGCGCTGCCGTACAGCGTATAGGTGGGCGCGCCGGCGGCATCGACATCGACCGTCACCAGCGCGGTGGGCGCCGCCGGCCGGGGCGCGGCAGCAAGGTCCACGCCTTCGGCCGCCAGGGCGCCGGCCAGCTTGCGGCCGAACATGTCGTGCGACAGACCGCCGAAGAACATGGCCGGTGCCCCCAGCCGCGCCAGGCCCACCGCCAGGTTGAACGGCGAACCGCCGATGCGCGCCGACAGCGCGTAACCGGCCGGCGTATCGCCGTCGCAAAACACATCGAACAACGCTTCTCCGCACACGACAATCATGCTACCTCCGAGACGGTGGTGATATCGGCCACGCGCGCGTCCACGCGGCGGCCCTCCTGGTTGAACACATGCAGGCGCCCGGCCGCAGGCCCCACGCGCCAGGCGGCGCCGGTGGCGGGCGGCTCGCCGCGCACCACCACCATCAGCGGCTTTTCCAGCCCCGCCACCTGCACGTGCACGTACGACTCCGCGCCCAGCCGCTCGACCAGCAGCACCCGGCCTTCGATGGCGCCGTTCGGGTCGGCCGCCAGGTGCTCGGGGCGAATGCCGACGGTGACCTCGGCCGCCGGCGTGCCGACCGGCGCGCGCCAGCTCAGGCGCACGGCGCCCAGCCACAGCTGGCCGCCGGCGTCGATGCGGCCGGCCAGCATGTTCATGCGCGGGCTGCCGATAAAGCCGGCCACGAACACGTTGGCCGGCTGGTCGTACAAGTGCATCGGCGCGCCGATCTGCTGCACGCCCGACGGTCCCAGCACCACGATGCGGTCGGCCAGCGTCATCGCCTCCACCTGGTCGTGGGTCACGTACACCATGGTCGCGCCCAGCTGCTGGTGCAGGCGGGCGATTTCCACGCGCATGTCGGCGCGCAGGGCCGCATCGAGGTTGGACAGCGGCTCGTCGAACAGGAAGGCGCGCGGCTTGCGCACGATGGCGCGGCCGATCGCCACGCGCTGGCGCTGGCCGCCCGAGAGCTGCGGCGGGCGCCGCTCGAGCAGGTGCTCCATCTGCAGCATCCTGGCCACGCCCTGCACGGCCACCTTGATCTCGGCCTTGGGCACCTTGGCCAGCCGCAGGCCGAAGGCGATGTTCTCGAACACCGTCATGTGGGCATACAGCGCATAGCTCTGGAACACCATCGACAGGCCGCGCCTGGCGGGCGCCACATCGTTGACGACTTCACCGCCGATGCGAATCTCGCCCGCGCTGATGTCTTCCAGGCCAGCGATCATGCGCAGCAGCGTGGACTTGCCGCAGCCCGACGGGCCGACCAGCACCACGAACTCGCCATCGGCGATGGTGAAGTCGATGCCCTGCAAAATGTACTGCGCTTCTTTTCCGGGGTAGGTCTTGCCTACGCCCTGCAATGCGATTGCTGCCATCTCAATTCCTCTTTTCGTTCAAGCCCAGCGCCCACACCTTGAGCGACAACACACGGTCACCCTCTTGCGCCAGCAAGCCCAGGCCGTCCGCGTCGGGCCGGGTGGGATAGATGCGGCTGGTCAGGCTCAGGCGCTGGTTGACATAAGCCTCGACCATGGAACCGTCGAGGAACAGCCGCAGCCGCAGCGGTTCGCCGCCGAGGGCGAAGTCGCCGCCCTGCACCGCGGCGCCGCCAGCGTTGTTGCCGACCATGCCCGAGCCCTTGCCGCCGCCGTCCTGCCGGCGCGTGGCGCTGCCGCTGCGGTCGATCTCGAGGCGGTTGCGCGCGGTATCGACGTACAGCTGCGTCGCCTCGGCTTGATCCGGCGCCACCCGCAGCGCCAGCCCGCGCTTGCCGGCCGTGGCCGACGGCGCCAGTTCCAGTTCCACTTCCAGCGCCACGCCGTGCAGGCCGGCCAGCGCGGCTGCCGCCTGCGGCGCGGTGACGTCGCGCAGGTCGAGCAGCTGGGCCCGGCGCAACGTGGCCAGTTCGGCGATCGGCGCCACCCGCAGGCCGCCGTCCGCGCCCAGCGACAGCGTGACCGGCAAGCCGGCGTTGTGGGCCCAGCCGGCGTCGTGTTCATCCTGCAGCGAGCGCCGGCCCTGGGCTATCGAGAACACGATGCTGCGGCCGGTCTTCGGATCGACAAAACCGCTGGGACCGGAAAAATGACCGTGGCCGACGTCGAACACGCGCGGCGCCTCCTGGTCCGGGGTGAACCGGGCGCTGGCCGCATCGAACACGCCGGTCCAGTAATACGCCTGGCCGCGCACGTCGTTGAGGAACACGTGGCGCTCGCGCCCGTCCACGCCCTTGCCCACCGGCAGCAGCACCGGCAGTTCCCAGGTAGCCTCGAAGCCGGGATACCGGCTGGCGTCGACCGAGAACAGCGGGCCGCGCGGCGTCCAGTGGCGCAGGTCCGACGACTCGTACACGAGCGCGGTGCCGCTGCGCCCCGGCAGCGCCGAACCGACCAGCTGATACCAGCGGTCGCCGTTGCGGAACACGAACGGGTCGCGGAATTCGCCGAAGCGCCCCTGCCCTTGCGTTTGTTCCGTGACCGGCACCGGGTACTTGGTCCAGCGTGCCAGGTCCGGATCGGTGATGTCGGAGGGCGTGGCCATGCCGGTGCGCTGGTTGGGCTTGACCGCATCGTTCCCGGCGGTGAAGAACAGCACCGGCGTGCCGTCCGCCGCATAGGTGGCGCTGCCGGACCATGCGCCGTCGGTGGCCACGCCGTCGTCCTCGGGCGCCAGTGCGATCGGCAGCTCGCGCCAGTGCACCAGGTCCGGGCTGACCCAGTGGCCCCAGTGGATCTGGTGCCAGAACGGTCCGAACGGATTTTTCTGGAAAAACAGGTGGTATTGGCCGCCGTAATAGAACGGCGCATGCGGCTCGTTCATCCAGCCGGCATCGGGCTGCAAGTGGTAGCGCGGGCGGTCGCGGTCGCCGTCGAAGGTGGCAGCGGCGATCTGCAGGTCGGCCGGCGCCAGCTTCGGCACGACGCCCTGGCGCTGGCCGGCTTGCAGGTCGGCTGCCATCGCCTGCGCCACGTCAGCGGCGACGGACGGACCGGCGGTCACCCGCACTTCGTCCATCAGGCCCAGGAAGGTGTTGAGCTTGAACACGCCGCCGATCCGCTCGGGCTGCGAATAGCGGCCCACCGTGAGCGGCAGCGCCGGCACGGTCAGCGCGGCATCGGCGGGCGCTGCCACCTGCAGCACCTGCTCGCCATTGAGGAACAAGGCGATGCGGTGCGTGCCCGGATCGTAACTGGCGGCCACGTGCGACCACGCGTCGCGCGGCAGCTTGCGGTCGTTGACGCGGGCATCGACCACCGCGCCGCCGAAGCCGAGCTTGAGGCCCCAGGTGCCAAAGCGGTACATGCCGAACGCCAGGCCCTGCTGTGCCTTGGTGTCGAACTGGCTCAGGAAGGCCGAGTAGTGGCCGCCGTCGCCCCATTCGAACGCGTGCGGCGCCACCCAGGCGCTGAGCGTAAAGCCGCCCGCCAGCTGGGCGGCGGTCAGCCCCGGCGCGGCAATATCGGTCGAATAACCATCGAACAACAGGCAGCCGCCCCGGATGCACGTGGCAGCCGGGCGCCACAACGGCGTCGAAGCGGGCTTGAAGCGGGCGTGGTTGAACACGTAGTTGACCGGGTCGCGGCGCCCCGAAACCGTTTCGGCGGCCAGCTTGCCAGCGCCGTCGTCAAGCGGCCAGTGCGCCAGCGGTGCGTGGGGCTCGGCGGCGGCAGTGGCAGCCATGGCCGGTGCGGCCCATGCTGCCATGCCTAAAATGCATGCCATGCCTGCCATGCCGGCAGTGCGCCACAGCGTTTGCTTGTTCATCGTGTCTCCTCCATTATTTTTATCAGCCGATGTCTATCGTTGTCATTTTGCGGCCAAAGGATCGTCCAGATGGTACAACCCATTTTCCAGGCGCAGTGCAATCGGGTCGATGATGCGGCCGCCGAACTGGCCATCGGGCGCGGTGTCTTCGAACGCCATCAGGCAATCGCCGCCGGTGACCGGATCGCGCAGGATCTTGCCCGCATAGCGGCGGCACGGAATATCGCCGTCTAGGAAACCGGGCGCCGGCTGCCACGGTCCCAGCGGATGGTCGGCCACCAGGTAGTGGGTGCCGGACACGCCGCCGCCGTGCTGCGCACGCATCGCTTCCGACCAGTGCGGCGCCACGTTGCAGAACACGCAGTACCAGCGCCCTTCGCGCTCGAAGACCTGCGGCACTTCGAGCTGGCCGTAGTGACCGCCCTGGTACACGGGCGGCATGGCCTGCCACTGCACCAGGTCCGGTGACACCGCGTGGCCGATCACGCCGCGCTCGTACAGCGGGCCGTCGTTGCGGCGGGCGGTAAAGAACATGTGGTACATGCCGTCGATTTTTTCCGGCAGCACCCACGGGTCGCGCAGTGCGCGGTCGTGCCAGCGCCCTTCCGCGTGTTCCTCGTAGTAGCGCTCGTCGAGGTCGAGCGCCAGGCCGCTGCCCACGCGCTCCCACGGTCCGTCGATGCTGGCGGAGACGGCATGGCCGATACGCTGGCGCATGCCGTTCTCGGCGCGGTTGGTGCCGGTGTAAAACAGGTGGTAGCCGCCATCGACCTTGATGACGGAGCCGGTCCAGGTCGTGTAATCGTCCCACGCCGGCGTGGCCGACGGCGCAAACACGGTACCCTTCGGCGTCCAGTGGCGCAGGTCGGTCGATACGGCGTGGCCTACCGAGACGTTCCAGTGGCGCAGATCGGGATTGCCGATGGCGCGGTCGGCCTGCAGGAAGAACAGGTGCTGCTGCCCTGCTTCCTCGTAGTGCCAGAAGTCCCAGATGAATTTGTCGCTGATGTGAAGTGTCATGATGCTTCCAAGAGTTAGCCCTTGACCCCGGCGCCCGCCACCGACGCGACAAACTGCCGCTGGAAGGCCAGGAACACCGCGAGCACGGGCAAAGTAATCACCGACGCGTAGGCCATGATCTGCCCCCACGAATTGGTGCGTCCAAAAAACTGCTGTATGCCGGGCTGCACCGGGCGGAACGCTTCGCCCTGGATCACCATGATCGGCCACAGGTACTGGTTCCACGCCGAGATGAACAGCACGATGGCGGCGGTGGCGATCACCGGGCCGCTGTTGGGCATGATGATGCGGGCGTACACGGTCCACGGCCCGGCGCCGTCCATCTTGGCCGCTTCGTCGAGCTCGGGCGGTATGTCGCGGAAAAACTGGTAGAACAGGAACACGCAAAAAGCGTTTGCCAGGAACGGGATCACCTGCACGTGCAAGCTGTTGAACCACCCCGTGTGCAGCACCAGCTGGCCATGCTCGATGGCCGGCCACGGCAGGCGCGCGACCAGCGACAGCAGCGGGATGGCGATCACCTCGAACGGCACGATCACCATGGCCACCACCAGCGCCAGCACCAGATTGCGGCCACGCCAGCGCATGCGGGCAATCGAAAACGCCAGCATGCTGTTGACCAGCACCCCGCCGACCACCACCAGCGCCGCGATCAGCGTGGAGTTGAGCAGGAACGACGGCAAGTCGCTTTTCTCGAACACCGCCGTGTAGTTGTTCAGCGACCAGTCGGCCGACGGCAGGTAGGCCGACCAGCGATCGAGGTTGGCGAAGATGGCGGCATCGCTCTTGAACGACGAGATGAACATGAACAGCAGCGGCGCGATGAACACGATGCCGATGGCGCTCATGGCGAGGAACAGCGCGAGGTCGCGCAGGCGGCTGCGCCAGGTGGCGGTCATCATTTATCTCCTTTGCCGGCCAGCGCGCGTTGTAACCACGACAGCGCCAGCACGATCACGAAAAACACCAGGGTGATGGTCGAACCGTAACCGACATCCTGTTCCTTGAAGCCGCTGCGCACGGCGTGGTACACCACGGTGGTGGTCGAGTCGAGCGGACCGCCCGACGTCATCACGTCTACCTGGGTGAACAGCCCGAATGCCAGCAAGGTGGTCGATACCAGCACGAACACGATGGTGTTGCGCAGGCCCGGCAAGGTGACGTGGACAAAACGCTGCCAGGAATTGGCGCCCATCAGCTTGGCCGCTTCGTACAGCTCCGGCGAAATCGACTGCAAGCCGGCCAGGAAGACCAGCATCTGGAAGCCGGCGCCCTGCCACGCCGACATGATGGCGATGGCCGGCAGCGCATAGCGGCTGTCGCCGAGCCAGTCCGGGCCGGCGTCGGGATTGCCGAGCAGCCCGCGCAGCAGTTCGTTGAGCATGCCGCGATCGGTGTTGAGCATGAATGCCCACACGATGGACGCCACCACCATCGACGTCACCACCGGGGCGAAATACACGGTACGGAAAAACACCCGGCCGCGCAGCTTCTGGTTGACCAGGATGGCCAGCCCGAGCGCCACGCCGCACTGCAACGGCAGCACCAGCAGCGCAAACAGAAAGGTGTTGATCAGCGAGCGGTAGAACAGCGGATCGCTGGCGGCCAGCAGCACGCGGGTGTTGCCCAGTGCGGCCGGCAGGTCGAGGCGGAACGCTTCGCGGTAGGTGGCCAGTTCCGGGTGCGACTGGCGCACCTGGCGCCAGGTCGGATAGCGCACGCCGTCGTCATCGGTGCGCACCCGGCCGTCGGCGTCGCGCAGCGGCTCGACCACCGCCACGTCGAGCGCGAGCAGGCGCTGGAAATTGGCCAGCCCCACGTAGCGGGTAGGCTCCGGCGACATCAGGCGATGGTCGGTGAACGTGGCGCCGGCCGCCAGCAGCAGCGGCAGCGCGACGAACACGATGAACAGCAAGACGGCAGGCGTTGCGAACAGCGCCACTGCCAGCGGATGGTCCTGGCCCAGTTTCATTTTCATGTTCCGTCTCCTGCCTTGCGCACGGTGAAACCGTAGTCGTTGTTGCGGGCGATGTTGTTGTCGATCGCTTCGACCGCTTCGTCCAGCGCCTCCACCGCGTCCTTGCCGCTGCGGATATCGGCCATCGCTTTCTCGAACGACGACGACATGGCGGGATAGGCGGGTGTGGCGGGCCGCGCCACGGCGTAGCGCTGGGCGAACTCGAAATACACGCGCCAGTCGCCGCCCGGCCGGTAGTGCTCCGTGAGCATGGCGCCGGCAGTGGTCACCGGCACCAGCCCGGTCATGCGCGAGGCCGCGCCGATTTCGGCTGGCGATACCAGGTGGGCGAGGAACGCTGCCGCGCCTTCGGGCTGGCGACAGCTGCGGGTAATGCCCCACTGCCACGATGCGGCGCCGATCTTCGGACCGTTGCCGAAATCGGGCGGCGGCATCGCCACCAGGTCGGCGCCGAACTGCTCGCTGTATTCGCGCGCTTTCCAGGAGCCGGTGTAGTGGAACAGCGAGCGGCCCTGCTCGAACGCGCGGTCGTCGGCCGGATGGCGTTCGACCAGCTTTTCCTTGAACAGGCGGCCGTAATAACGCCCCACCGCCACCGCCTGGTCGCTATTGAGCACCCCCTCGACGCGCACATAGCCGGCGCGGTCGATCAGGTCGGTGCCGGCGCTTTGCAGCCACGGTGAGAACGCGTAGCTGTACCACTCGCCCTTGAAGCGGCCGTTCACGTCGAGCGGAAACCGGTACTTGCCGCTGCGTTTGGCCAGCGCCAGGATATCGTGGAACTCGGCGGCCGTGTAAGGCTGCGCCATGGTGGCCACGCGCACACCGAGTGCGGCCAGCTGCGAGCGGCGCGCAAACAGCGCCAGCACCACGTCGAGCTGGCCCACGCTGTAGATATGGCCCTTGTACGTACCGCGTCCACCTTCGAGCAGGCCTTCCAGTGCGGACGCCGGCAACAGCGTATCGAGCGGCCGGATATGGCCGGCCCAGGCAAAGTTGGGCACCGTGGGCTGGTCCAGCGCGATCACGCACGGCAGCTGACCGACCATCGAGGCGGCGGTGATCGACTCGGTGTAGGACCCCTGCGGGATCGCTTCGACCACCACGCGCCAGCGCGACTGCGCCCGGTTGAAGCGCTCCACGGCAGCGCGGCCGGCAGCCATTTCCAGGTCGCCCGTATCGTGGCGCCAGACTTTCATTTCCACCGGCGCGGCCAGCGCGGGGGCTGAAGAGGCAGCAGCGATGGCGCCAGCGAGCGCCACCAGCGCCAGGCGCACGTGCCGGATGGCTTGCTGCGGGCGCACGCGATTGTCGGCGCGCTGCGGGCGTTCGCGCTTCATGGCTTGCTCCGTGCGGCCGGCGCGCCGACCGTGCCGCGCATGACAGGCGCGCACGCGACCTTGATGGTGCGGGCCGGGTCGGCGTCCGGCGCCAGCACGTAGCGCCCGGAGATCTCGCCGATCTCGCGGTACGGCAAGGCGACGGTGGTCAGCCCCGGATCGAGCGCCTCGGAAATCAGGCGGAAATCGTCGAAGCCCACGATCGAGACGTCGGCCGGCACGCGCAGGCCGCGCCGTTGGAGAATGAAGATCACGCGCATGGCCATCTTGTCGTTGCCGCACAGGATGGCCGTGGGCCGGTCGGCACTGGCAAACAGGCGGTCCACTGCGCCGGACAGGTGGGCGAACTCGTTGGCGTCGTCGGCTTCGGCGCCATGGATCAGCCAGGCGGGATCGGGCGTGACGCCATGTTCGCGCATGGCGCGGTGGAAGCCGCGCTGGCGCAGGCCGGTCGCCACCATGCCCGAAATCAGCTGCAGGAACGCGATCTTGCGGTGCCCCGCCTGCAGCACCATCTGCGCGGCAGCGTATCCGCCGCCTTCGTCGTCGGGCACCACCTGCATGTGCTGCTGCGATACTTCGAAACAGTTGGCCAGCGCGGTGGGCGTGCCGCCCAGCGCGGCCGACAGCGTGACCTCGCGGTGGAACGGCGTGGCAAACAGGATCGCCTCCACGCGCCGCTCGCGCATGTCGGCCACCAGGCGCTGGGCCACGTCGGCATGGCCGCCGGTCTCGCCGATCAGCATGACCTTGCCCAACTGCTCGCATACCTGCTGGATGCCCTTGATGATCTCGGTGGAGTCCGGCGTGGTGGTGAGCTTCTCGGCAATCACTGCCACCAGCCCGGTCGGCCGCCCGCGCAACATGCGCGCTGCGGCTGAAGGTGAAAATTCGAGCGCCTGCATGGCCTGCTCGATGCGGGTGCGGGTTTTGAGCGATACCTCGCTACCGCCGTTGAGTACTCGCGACACGGTTTTGATGGATACGCCCGCTTTTTCAGCGACATCATGAATCGTCGACACACCGTCTCCTCTGCTGCTGTTGTTGGAATCGACTCGGCTGCAACCTGCAAATGTCCAACGTTGTCATTTTTAGCGATGATAAGCAGCCGTGAGAAAAATGTCAACGCAAAACCATTGCGAATTTTGCCCCGCCTACGTGGCTGGCCCGCGTTCGGTTTCAACTTTTTTGTGTTTTCGCTACGTGACTTGGTACGTACACGAACACACCGAACCAGGCAGCGCCGTTAATCTCAGTCTGGAACTCTGATCGGCGCACCGTGCGCCGCTTGACAACTAACCAGGAATTTTCAATGACACGCACCTTCACCCTTTCCGCTGTAGCCCTGGGCGCCCTGCTCTGCACCAACGCCGCTTTTGCAGCGGCCCCGGCCACTCCCCCAAAAGCCGACGCCAGCATGCAAAAAGTGCTCGATGCGCTGGCCGCGCTCGGCGGCAAGCCGATCGAAACCCTGACGCCGCAAGAGGCACGCCAGCAGCCGACGCCGGCCGATGCGGTCAAAAAAGTCTTGACCGACATGCGTAAGAGCACCGCGCCGGACGCCGGCGTCACCGTCAAGCAGATGACCGTCAAGGGCCCGGCCGGCGACTTCCCCGTGCATATCTACACGCCTGAAGGCAAAGGCCCGTTCCCGGTGATGGTGTACTACCACGGCGGCGGCTTCGTGATCGCCGATACCAAGGTGTACGACGCGTCGCCCCGCGCATTGGCCAAGATGGCGAAGTCCATCATCGTCTCGGCCGACTACCACCGCGCGCCGGAAAACAAGTTCCCGGCCGCGCCGGGCGACGCCTATGCAGCCTACACCTGGACGCTTGAACACGCCAAGGAATTCAATGGCGACCCGGCCCGGGTAGCGGTCGGTGGCGAGAGCGCGGGCGGCAACCTGGCCACCGTGGTCTCGATCATGGCGCGTGACAAGAAGGCAGCGCTGCCGGTACACCAGTTGCTGGTGTACCCGGTGGTGGACAACGACATGACGCGTCCATCGTATATCGCCAATGCCGCCGCCAAGCCGCTGAATAAGCCGATGATGGAATGGTTCTTCAAGCACTACGCCGCCGATCCGAAGAGCCCGATGGCGCTGCCGCTCAAGAACGCCGACCTCAAAGGCTTGCCGCCTGCGACCGTCATCGCCGCTGAAATCGATCCGCTGCTGTCCGAAGGCAAGGCCTACGCCGACGCCCTGCAGAAGGCCGGCGTGCCCGTAACCTACAAGCTGTACAACGGTGTCACCCACGAGTTCTTCGGCATGGGCGCCGTGGTGCCGAAAGCCAAGGACGCCGAGCAATTCGCGGCCGACGCGCTGACCAAGGCGTTCGCGGCGAAAAAATAAGACGGCAACCGCAGCCCGGCTATCCTGGGCTGCGGTGCAATCATGCGGAACCTCGCGGCAAAACTACATTACACTGGTGAAAAATAACTTGTCCAATGTATGCCGCAAAATTCCGATCCGCACGCTGTCGAACTCGGTGATGCCCAGACCATTCTGGACAGCATCACCGACGCTTTTTTCACGCTGAACCGCAACTGGGAATTCGCCTATGTCAATCGGCGTACCGAGCAGGTGCTGGGACATGCCGCCAGCGACCTGATCGGACGCAGCATCTGGGAGGTATTTCCCGGAACTGTCGGCAGCGAGTTCGAACGCGTGTACCGCGCAGCGGCAAACACGCGCACCGCTGCCAGCTTCCACGCCTATTACCCCGATCATGACCGCTGGTACGACGTCAACGTCTATCCGGCGGAGGGTGGCTTGTCCATTTATTTCCGCGACATCAGCGAGCGCATGAAGGAAGAAACGCTGCGCCAGGCGTTGTCGAGCCTGAGCGACGTGCTGCGCAATCTGACCACGCCGGAGGATATCGCCATCAGCGCCGCCGAAGCGCTGGGGCGGGCCATGGGTGCGAGCCGGGTTGGTTACGCCACCATTGGCGCCAACGCCGAGACCTTGCACGTCGTGCGCGAATGGCAAGCAGACGGCCTTGCGCCGCAGGCAAGACAGCTGACCCTGCGCGATGTCGGCATGTACATTGACGATCTTAAACAAGGAAAACTCGTCGCCGTCGACGAGGTGCCGGCACAGGCAAGCACCGCAGCCGCCCTGGTCCACGTTCCTTTGCTGGAGCGGGGCCGGCTGGTGGCCATTCTTTATGTTAACCACGCAACCGCGCGGCGCTGGACACCGGCAGAACTCGCCTTTATCAGGGAGGTGGCCGATCGCACCCGCATCGCCAGCGAGCGGCAACGGCATGTGGGCGCGCTGGCGGAACTGGCCGCCGCTTCCGACCGCCGGCGCCGGCTGTACGAGACGTTCCTGGAGAACTCGCCCGACCTCGCCTATGTCTTCGATCTCGATCACCGCTTCACGTACGCCAACAAGGTGCTGCTGCAGATGTGGCAACGCAGCTGGGACGACTCGATCGGCAAGAATTGCCTCGAACTGGGCTACGAGCCATGGCATGCGGAGTTGCACGACCGTGAAATCGAGCTGGTGGTGGCGTCCAAACAATCGGTGCGCGGTGAAGTGCCTTTCGACGGCGGCTTCGGGCGCCGGATTTATGAATACATCTTCGTGCCGGTGTTCGGTCCCGATGGCGAAGTGGAAGCCATTGCCGGCACCACCCGCGATGTGACCGACCGTAAGCAAGCCGAACAAGCGCTGGAGCAGGCCAGCCAGCGCAAGGATGAATTTCTTGCCATGCTGGCCCACGAATTGCGCAACCCGCTGGCGCCGATCAGCGCAGCTGCCGAGATGCTCGACCAGTTCGCGTCGGACGAACAGATCAGAAAACGCAGCGCCGGCATCATTCTGCGCCAGGTAAAACACATGACGGCCCTGGTCGATGACCTGGTGGATGTGTCGCGCGTAACGCAGGGGCTGGTCGATATCGAGAGGGTGCCGCTGGACCTGGCGCCAGTGCTGGACAGCGCGATAGAACAGGTGCGCTCCTTTATCGAATCCCGCCAGCAGCAACTGCGCGTGCACGTCGCCCCGGCCCCTGTTTTTGTGCTGGGCGACCATAAACGCCTGGTGCAGATCGTCACCAACCTGCTCGGCAATGCGACCAAGTACACGCCGGCGGGCGGCGCCATCGACATCCAGGTGACTGCAACAGCGGACATCATCACGTTGTCAGTGGAGGACAACGGCATCGGCATGGCGACGGAACTGCAATCGCGGGTGTTCGAGTTGTTCACCCAGGCCAAGCGCACTTCCGACCGCTCCCAGGGCGGCCTCGGCATCGGCCTGGCCCTGGCGAAAAGCCTGACCGAAATGCACGGCGGCGACATCAGCTGCTTCAGCAACGGGGAAGGTACGGGCAGCCGCTTCACGGTGACGCTGCCGAAACATATTCCATTGAACGGTGATTCATCTGCCCAGGCCCGACCGCTTGAACCGTGGCAGCTGCCAGCAGACGGGCCGTTGCGCATCCTGGTCGTGGACGACAATGAAGACGCGGCCAGCACGCTGGCGCAGTACCTGGAAGCATACGGCCACCAGACCTTCGTGGAACACCTGCCCGGCAGCGCCCTGCTTCGCGCCCAGCTGGAAAAGCCGGACGTCTGCATCCTCGACATCGGTTTGCCGGAAATGGATGGCAACGAGCTGGCGCGCCGGTTGAGAAGCCAACCGGAGACAAAACATGCGTTGCTGGTCGCCCTGACCGGCTATGCGCAGGAAAAAGACAAGCTGGCGACCCAGGCGGCCGGCTTCGACCAGTTCTTTTCCAAGCCGCTCGATACCGGAAAATTGCTTGCGCTGCTGCAGCAACGCCGCAGGTAGCCGCTTGGCGGTGACCATGGAAATTCCAGCCGACGCCTGAAGCTCGGCAGCGCTCACGGTCCAGGTATCGACGATCCGGATACCAGCCATGCATCCAATTGATTTTGCACAGCGTGGCTTGGCCGGCACACTGCCCTCACCGTAAAAACAATCAGCGAGACAAGCCGATGGCCGCGCCGTTCCCAATCCTGCTGTGCCACCTGGACGAGCTGGCGGACGGCGCCGCGCGCGGCTTCGATCCCGCAGGCTGCGGCCAGGACAGCATCCTGGTGGTGCGCCAGGGCGCGCGCCTGCATGGCTACCGCGACCTGTGCCCGCACTACGGCGACACGCCGATGGCCTGGCGCCGACACGCCTACCTGAACGCCACCGGCACCCACATCGTGTGCGCAGCGCATGGCGCGCTGTTCGAGATTGATAGCGGCGCCTGCGTACGCGGGCCGTGTTTAGGCCAGGCGCTCACGCCGATTGCACTCACGGTCGATGCCAGCGGCGACGTGCTGCTAACAAGCGACTAAAAACAAGCAACTGAACACCACAATAATCATACTCCGACGGAGACAACCATGACATCACCAGCAAACAAAATCCTGATCATCGGCGGCGGCTTTTCCGGCATGGCCGCCGCAATCGAGCTGCGCAAACTGGGCGCCGACGTGGACGTGGTGGAAATCGATCCGGGCTGGCGCTCGTACGGCGCCGGCATCAGCCTGGGCGGCGCCACGCTGCGCGCGTTCAAAACCCTCGGCATTCTCGACCGGTTTCTCGAAGACGGCGCGGCGGCCGATGGCGTGGACCTGATGCTGCCACACGGCCAGTACCTGGCCACCGTGCCAACGCCGCGCCTGGCCGGCGCCGACGTGCCTGGCGGCGGCGCCATCATGCGCCCGGTCCTGGCGAACATCCTGGCCGACGCCACCATCGCCAGCGGCGCCAGGGTGCGCCTGGGCTGCAATTTTACGAGCCTGCGCCAGCACGCCGATGGCGTGGAGGTGGAATTCACCGACGGCACGGCGGGCCAATACGACCTGGTGATCGGCGCCGATGGCCTGTACTCGCAAGTGCGCGAGACGCTGCTGCCGGCAGCACCTGCACCGCGCTACAGCGGTCAGTGCGTGTGGCGCGCCGTGCTGCCGCGCCCGCCGGAAATCGAACGGGCCACGATGTGGGTGGGGGCGAAGATCAAGGCGGGGCTCAATCCTGTTTCGCGCAACCAGATGTACCTGTTCGTCACCGAAGACCGCGCCGACAATGTGCGGCTCGATCCGGCGCAGTTCCCCGCCATGCTGGCCGACCTGCTGGCGCCGTTCGCTGCGCCGCTGCTGCAGCAATGCCGCGCGCAATTGCTGGAACCGGGCGCCGACGTCCAGATCGTCTATCGCCCGCTCGAGGCGCTGCTGGTGCCGCAGCCATGGCATCGCGGCCGCGTGGTGCTGATCGGCGACACCGTGCACGCCACCACGCCGCACATGGCGTCCGGCGCATGCATCGGCATCGAGGACGCCATCGTGCTGGCCGACGAACTCGACGGCGCGGCCACCATCGAGGCGGCGTTGACCGGGTTCGAGGCGCGGCGCTGGGAACGCTGCCGCATGGTGGTGGAGAACTCGGGACGCCTGGGCGAGATCGAGATCAGCGGCGGCGACAAGGCCGAACATGCGCGGATCATGCACGACACCCACGCGGCCCTGGCGGCGCAGATCTGAGCAACGCGGCCACGGCAGACGCTATCGCCGTCCGCCGGCAACGCAGCAATGCTGAACGACGCCGAGCCGGCAGCTAACCCGTCCTCAGTCCGTCGCTGGCGCGCGAGCGGCGCCGCGAGGTCTTGTGGTCGTACATGCGCTGGTCGGCCAGCGCCACCATGGCCTCGGCCGATGCCGACTCCGCCGCATTGGCCCAGCCCACGCTGGCGCCGGCCTGCGGATAGCCGCGCTGGCGCAGCGCCGCCTCCAGCTTTTGCAGCGCCGCCAGCAGCGTCGCCACGTTGTGCGCAGGGGCCAGGATGGTGAACTCGTCGCCGCCCAGGCGGAACACGGCGGTTTGTGCCTGCTGGAGCGCGTTCAAACCCTGGGCGAACTCGCGCAGCAAGGCGTCGCCGCGCGCATGGCCGTCGCGGTCGTTGACAGCTTTCAGGCCATCGAGGTCGATCAGCAGCAGCGCCAGGCCGGCGCCCTTTGCCTTGCCGTCCACGCGCGCGGCGGCGTAGCGCAGCGCCAGTTGCTCGTCGAACGCGTGGCGGTTGGCGATGCCGGTGAGGTGGTCGGTGCGCGCGAGGATGATGGACTGCTCCTTCTCTTGCGCCAACAGCCGCAGCTTGTGCGCCAGCGCAAAGGCCAGCAGCAAGGCGTCCAGCGTGCCGCCCAGCAGCGTCAGTAATTCCGGGTTGCCCACCGGCGGCGCCATCAGCCCGAAATTGCTGGGCAAGATGATGGTCGCCGGCACCATCAACGCGCACGACGCCAGCACGAAATAGCGCGCCTGGCGCATGCCGGCCCGCAGGCTGGCAATGCCGCAAATGAGCGCCAGCGACAGCCAGACGCTGATGGTCAGCGTGGCCAGCATCGGCGCATACGGCAGCGCCAGCACGTTCACGGGCAATAGCAGCAGCGGCAGCACGTAGTTGATGCGGCTGATCTTTGCCAGCAGCGGAAAGTGCTGGCGCAGTTGCAGGAACTCGACGTAGAACGCCGTATGCGGCACCGCCAGCAGGAAGAACGGCACGTAGAGCCAGCGCAGGTCGTGCCACCCGAGCAGGTGCGCCGGCAGGTGGAATTCCTGGGCCCAGGCCAGCAGGTACATGAACAGGTACAGCGCATAGAACAGCGTCGCGCGGTCCGGTTTCATCAGGTGCACGAACAGGTTGAAAACGGCCAGCGCGCCCAAGGCGCCCAGCGAGCCGAGGATCAGCGTGTTTTCCAGCGTGGTCAGGTGCCGGTATTCGGCCTCGGGATACAGCCGCAGCGACGGCGGCGCCTGGTAAAACGGGCTGTCGATGCGCTCGACAATGGTGGCGGTGGCGCCTGGCGCCAGCCGCAAGCGCTTGCCGTAATGGAGCGCGTACTCGTAATCGGCTCGGTAACCGCCGGCCAGTTGCTGGACGCTGCCGTCGCTGGCGTACACCTTGATCAGCGCATGCTCGAACAGCACGCTGCCGGGCGCCAGTACCCAGTCTTCCACCGCACTGTCATTGCGCACCTCGGCCACCAGCCAGTACGCCCCGCCGAACAGGCTGACGCGCGGGACGGCCGTGCGCTGCCGCTCCCACCGCGCGATGTCGGCCTGCGCGCGGGGGAATGCCTGGTCTGGCACTTGCGCCACGTAGATCCGGCCATCGAGCCGCATCAGGTCCTTCCCGGAGATGCCGGACGTGGCATTCGGGGAGCTGGCGGCGCCGGTGGGCAGGAGCATCGCCAGCAGTATGGCCAGCAGAACTTGGAGCAGTCTCATCATCGGGGAGAAGTCTATGAATCCCGTCGATCATATAACAGAACGTTACGTGCAAGAACCTGACCGGTTGACAGTTTCTACAAAAAGGAAAGCCCCTGCATATCGAGGGGCTTTCGTTGCTGAATTTGTCAGTTTTTTACGACGCAGTGCAGCAAACGTCGCGGTGGCAGAACCGGCAACCTGCTACTGTCGATCACCGTTGGCCATCTGCCCGAACACCTCGTCGCGCCGCACCCACGCGTGATACAGCGCCGCGCCCAGGTGGGCCAGGATGGTGGCGAACAACACGTATGCCAGCACGCCGTGCAGCGGCCGCAGCATGCCGTACACCTCCGGGCTGTGCGGCACGATGGCCGGCAGGTGCACGCCGCCGAACATCGGGATCGGGTAGCCGCCGGCCGACAGCATGGCCCAGCCGATCAGCGGCATCGCCAGCATCAGCGCGTACAGCAGCCAGTGCGACGCGTGGGCGGCGAATTTCTGGATGGCCGGCAGGTCGGCGGGCAGCGCCGGTGTGGGCCGGGTCAGGCGATTGACCAGGCGCACGATGGCCAGCAGCAGGATGGCGATGCCGAGCGGGCGATGCAGGTCCAGCAGCGGCGCCCGGTATTGCAGCGAGACGACCATGCCGGCGCCGACAAACAGCATGGCCAGGATGGCCAGTGCCATGGACCAGTGCAGCACGCGGGCGAGCAGGTTGAAGTGGCGTGGGCGGTTCATCGGGCGCTCCCGTTCTGGTTGACCGGATAGGCGGACTTGCCTTCGGAGATTTCGCGTTCGCGGCGGTTGAACGATACCGAGTACGCGGCCGAGCGGGCGCGCAATACCGGATCGTCGCTGCCGGCGATGCCGTTCGGCACGATCAGCGGGTCGAAATTGAGGTCGCGGCATGGGCCGGTCGCTTGCGGTTCGGCGTGCTTGACGGCGAGCGTGCCGATGGTGGCTTCCTGCCGCGTGTCGGGCCAGGCCTTGGACGGGTCGGTGATCGGGTCGCCGGGCGCGGCAATTTGCACAACCAGGTCCCACAGCAGCGGGCCGGCGGCCAGGCGGCGGTCCAGGTCGGCGATCAGGAAGTCGGGATCGGCTGCTTTCAGCTGTTCGGGCGTGAGCGCGACGAACGGCAGGCGCGGGCGCATCGACCAGCGCACCATGCGGTCTGCTCCTTGTGCATCGGTCAGGCGGAAGGCATTGACGCCGTTGAAGCGGGTGTTGCCCAGGCTGTCGGACTTGGGCGCGGTCTTGGCCCAGGCCTGGAAGGCGGCGATCTCCGGGTTGGCGGCCAGCACGGCCTTCATCTTTTCCGGGTCGGGCTTGCCGGTAGCCGGATCGGGCTTGCCGGCTTCGTTCATGGCCTGGAAGGCCTGCGGCGTGGACGCGGCAAAGAACGGGAAACTGTTCATGGCAATGCGCCATTCCTGGCCGTCATCGGTTTTCAGTTGCACGGCCATGCCGCGCACCGGCGACGCGCCATCGGGCGCATACGGGTTGTTGGACGCAGCCGAAAAGCGGCCGATGACGTCGATCGAAGGCTGCGCAAACGCCCGGGCCTTCGACAGCTTTGCCGCATCGGGCGCAGGCGTGAAAGTACCGGCAAAGCACACGCCCTTGCTGTGCGCGCGGCGGAAACCCGACGCCTGTTTGCCGGACGTCTCGGCAAAGTCCATCATTTTTTGCGGCGTCAGGTCGTGGTGGCCGAACCAGCCGCCCACCCACGCAAACAGCGCGGCAAGGACGGCAACGATCAGGGCGATTGGTAACAGCAGCAGCGGCGAGCCGCGGCGCGGAGTGGGGTTGGGCATGTGAGGCTGGCTTTCGTGGGTCGATGGCTGGCGACGGATTGGTCGGATTGACCGCCATGATAACGGTTCCCGGCGGCCTGCGTGGTTCGGCAGGCCGCCGGCGCCGCCCCGACGCCACCGCCGCGGCGCCGGTCAGGGCCAACTCTCGCCCTCCACACGATCAGGCCGCGAAACCGCCATCGATCAGCAGGTCGGCGCCGGTGACAAAACCTGCTTCCGGGCCGGCCAGGTAAGCGACCATGGCGGCCACTTCGTCGGCGTGGCCGTGGCGCTGCAAGGCCATCAAACCGTGCATGCTGGCGGCGAAATCGCCTTCGGCCGGGTTCATGTCGGTGTCGATCGGGCCCGGTGCGACGTTGTTGACGGTGATATTGCGCGGTCCGAGGTCGCGCGCCAGCCCTTTTACCAGCCCGACCAGCGCCGACTTGCTCATGGCGTAGGCGGCGCCGCCCACGAACGGCATGCGCTGGGCATTGGTGCTGCCGATATTGATCACGCGGCCGCCCTCTTTCATGTGCGCCACGGCTGCCTTGGTGGCCACGAACACGGCGCGGATATTGACGGCGACGGTGGCGTCGAAGTCTTCCAGCGAAAATTCTTCGACCGGTCCCAGCTTCAGCACGCCGGCGCTGTTGACCAGGATATCGAGACGGCCGAACCGTTCTGCCGCCTGGTCGATGGCGCGGGTGAGCGCTGCGGCGTCGTTGGCGTCCGCATGGATGGCAAACGCGGTGCCGCCCTGCGCTTCGATTTCCGCGGCCAGCGCTTCGGCGGCGATGGCCGAAGCGCCGTAGCCGATCGCCACCTTGGCGCCGTCACGTGCCAGGCGGCGGGCAGCGGCAGCGCCGATGCCGCGCGAGCCGCCGTTGATGAAAGCTGCTTTGCCGCTGAGGTGAAGGTTCGAGTTCATGATCATTTCCTTTAGTAGGGTGAATTGATGGATCCAGTATGGCGCGGAGAATTGATTGCGTATAGCTGGTAATTAGCAGGTACACTTTCAACCATTGGTATCAAATGGAATCAAATGGAATCAAATGGAATCAAATGGACGCCCATGCTCACCGAACTCAGTAGTTATCTCGATGCCTTCATTGCCGCCGCCAGCGAGGGCAGCTTTTCCGCCGCCGCCCGCAAGCTGGGGCAAACTCCGGCCGCTGTCAGCAAAAGCGTGGCCCGCCTGGAGAGCCAGCTGGGCGTGCGGCTGTTCCAGCGCAGCACGCGCAGCCTGGCGCTGACGACCGACGGCGACCGCCTGTACGCGGAGGTGCGCCTGCCGTGGACCGAGATCGGCGACGCCCTGACGGCACTGCGCCAGGGCGCCGGCAAGCCGGCAGGCACGCTCAAAGTGTCGATGGCGCACACGGTGGGCCGCAACTACGTGCTGCCGTTGCTCGACGATTTTATCGAGCGCTACCCTGACGTGGTCCTCGACCTGCATTTCGATAACCGCCAGGTGGATTTGATCGCACAGGGATACGACGTGGGCATCGGCGGCGGCATCGAACTGACCGAAGGGCTGATCGCACGCGAACTGTCGCGCGTGCACATCGTGCTGGCCGCCGCGCCTGCCTATCTCGAACGCCATGCCGCGCCGGCCACACCGGCCGACCTGGCCCGCCATCGCGGGCTGCTGCGCCGCTCGCTGGCCACCGGCCGGCTGCAACCGTGGACGCTGAAGAACCGGGCCGGCGACGAACTGGTCGCCACCATCCGGCCGGTGGCCGTGTTCGACGACCCGGAAGCGATGACCAGCGCGGCCGCCCGCGGACTCGGTATCGCCCTGCTGCCGCTGCCGCACGCCCTGCCCTGCCTCGATAGCGGCGAGCTGGTCCGGCTGCTGCCGGATTGGTACGCGGAAACGCGCCCGCTGACGATCTATTACTCCAGCCGCAAGCTGGTGCCGGCCAAGGTGCGCGTCTTCGTGGAACATGTTGTCGAGCGGTTCAGGGCCAGCGGTCATGCGGCGCGCTTTGGCCAGGAACCTGGCTAACCGCCGGATCAGCGAGTCCCGCAATGCATCGATGATGGCTTCGCCCAGCGCAGTCGCCGAGGCCGGATTTTGTCCGGTGATCAGGCGGCCGTCCACCACTACCTTTTTCTCGAAGATCGGAGCCTCTTCGAACCTTGCGCCCGCCTTTTTCAACGCGCTTTCCAGTTCGAAAGGAACGATCTTGTCGTACTGGCGCGAGATTTCCTCTTCCGCCGTAAACCCCGTCAGGCGCCTGGACAGCAAGTAGGTTGCGAGCAGCAGCAGTTGGCGTCAATCGTCCCTCTTACGTCTAGCACGATCAGTGCCTGGTTCAGCAACTTACGATTGACGCACTTCGTGGCCGCCAGATCGCGCGCCGACCAATATAGAACGGTGCGATCGCGCAGCACTGCCTTCCTTACGAATATTTTCGTAAAAACTCGTGCACGTACGAAGTTCGTCGTATGATCGCAGGTCAGAGATGGGATATAGAGAGGCAAAAAGGAAAGTTTTGAATGCGCTTGCCCGACGCCAGTTTTCTCACGAAGTGCGTGGTGACATCAGCGTCAAGAATTTATTGCACATCGGTGAAGTCACGCCGGAGCAAGTCATTTCAATTATCAAATCCAGCGGCGGGATGATCATGCCAGCAGTCCTCATCATTCGATAGCCGCCATCGAGGAACACGTGATCCGGTGCAGGCAATGGTATATCAAGTTTTATTTCGTTGATCCGGACACCGTTTTTATCAGCGTGCACCAGTGAGGAAGCCATGAAACTTTTACATGCGGGCGACAAGAGCAAGGCAATTTGCTATCACTGCAATGCGCTGGTTCACACCACGTATCAGCGGCGAGACATTCCTTTTAGTGATGGCGCAGGCATTGCCACCGATATTCTGGCAGGTGTTTGCGACGTCTGTGATCGCGTCGTTTCCACGCCGGCGCAATCGACGCCCGCCATCAAGGCGAGCCGCGATAAGGCGATGGTGCCGGTTGAAGCCCAGCTGCCGGCGATCTATATGGATGCGCTGGATTTGGCATGCTACCGCATTGATTCCAGCGTGAACTCCGATTTCAGAAAACGCTTGTTGATGTATTTCGTCGGCAAGTCGAGCAAGAGCTCAGCGTGGTCCGATCGGCTGGTGGCGGCATTGAAGAATAAAGTCGAGTTCGAGTTGCCGGCGGAGCCTGCCCGCAAGCGTTTGTCGATCAAGGTGTCAAAACCTATGGCGGACGAGATTGCTGCGGTCATGGCGGTCACCAAATTGAGCAAAACAGATTTGATGAAATCCATCGTATTGCAAATCAACGAGGACATTATCAAGCCCAAGATGCCGAAAAATTTTGAAGAACTCCGGACTTTGGCATTGATTGCAAATTGCTGATACGCGAGAACACCAAACCGCGCATCAGTCATGGCGCCTCATCCACCGGCGCCTCGGCGTGCAGCAGGCCGTCGGGCCTGTCGCGAATTTACGGCATTCACGCCATCCACAGCAAAAACTGCCCGGACAGCGGCAGCGTCACTGCCGCCAACAGCGTCTGCAACGTGATCAGCGCCGCCATCAGGCGGGTGTCGCCGCCCATTTGCCGGGCCATGATATAGGCGTTGGGGGCGGTCGGCAGCGCGCAGTAGAAGCAGGCCGCCAGCGCCACCGGGGCCGATACCGCCAACAGCACGCACGCCTTGGCCGCCAGCAGCGGCAGCACCAGCAGCTTCAACACCGACGTCAAGCCCAGGGCCAGCGGCCGCAGGCCCTGCAGTGAAAACACCAGCCCGCTGCCGACGCATACCAGGCCCAGGCACAGCGCCGCCTTGCCGAGAATGTCCAGCGTATTGAACAGCGGCGCCGGCAATGGCAGGCCCGCCACGCTCCAGATCACGCCGGCCAGCGTGGACAGGATAATGGGATTGGTCGCCAGGTTGCGCGCGATGCGTCCCGGGTGGGTCGGCAGGCCGCTCCACCACGACAGGGCGATCACCGAGATGACATTGACCACCGGCAGGCACAGCGCCAGCGACAGCATCACCAGCGCGGCCGTTTGCGGCGTGAACAGCAGCGTCGAGACAGCGATGCCGAAATAGGTGTTGGGCCGTACCGCGCCCTGCACCACCGACGAGCGCGCAGCATCGGGCAAGGCGCGCGACGGCAACAACATCAGCAACGCCACGACCGTGATCAGCAGGGTCGGCAGCACCGTCGCCATGGCCAGTTCGCCGACCTGCGCCGACGCGAAGCTGAGCCGCGCCGTCCCGGCAAACAGCAGCGCGGGAAAGCAGATGTTGTACGTGAACTTTTCAATCGACGGAAAAAACGCTTCCGGCAGCCAGCCATAGCGCCGGATCGCCACGCCCAGCGCAATGATCAGCAAGACCGGAAGAATTGCGTTGACCATGCTCAGTCCGCCGAAATGCCCGATGGCCCGATGCGTTCCGCATTGGGGGTATCGGCGATACGGATGCGGATCAGGTGACGGGCCGGATCGGTGTAAACGGCGCGGCCATGCAGCGAACGGCGATTGTTTGCCCACAACAGGGTGTCATCGGGCAGTTGCTGGGAAAAGCGCGGCGCCCGCTGTTCGATGACTTCGTGCAGCAGCTCCAGCGCTGTACGCACGGCCGGCGTAGCGAGCGCCGGCCGCGCCGCCAGCCCCTTGAGCAACGAATCGTAACGCCAGCGCATCGTCAGCTGCGCCCCCTGCCGTTCGAAGACCGGCGCCATCTCGATTTCCACCTGCTCGTCGCTGGCCGCGTACACCGACGGCACGCGAAATGGCAGCGGCGTCTCGAACAGCAGCGCACAGGCGGCGCGGCCGGCTTCGGTACGCTGCAGTTCGGCATAAATATCATCAACGCCGATCAGCAAGGATGCGCCGCCACCGCAGCGCGCCGCCGTCACCACGTACAGCAGGAACTGTTCCTCCGGCATCGGATAAAACGACGAGTCGGTATGCATGTCGGCACTGCCCACCCGTTCTGAGAAGGTCACGAAGCTGCTTTTCTGCGCACTGCCGGGCCGGGCGCGGATATCCCACGCCACGCGCTGGGTACGCTGGTCGGTCGAGGTCGGAAAGCCGAGGCTCAGCGCAATCGCGTACAGCACGGCATTGCGCGGCGCTTCCTCCAGGCCGGCCAGGCCCAGCCCGGTGATCGCCAGGCCACGCGCTTCGGCGCCCGCGATGTAGCGCTGCAAGTACCGCAGCGATGGCACGGCCAGCAGTTCGCGCTGCAAAGCCGCTTCATCCGGGTGGGGATAGAAGCCATTGCCATTGAAATCGCTGAAATAGCGGCCGACCAGCGCGACGATGGCGGCCTGGTCCTGGCCCCAGTCGAAATCACGTGGGCCGACAAAAACCTGCGGGGATTGCTGAAGTGCTATGCCCATCTGAACCTCCTGGAAAAAATGCCATGTGGAAATGTTCCGTAAATACTAAGGCGCACGATTCCGCAACGCAACATGTAAACACGACATCACTTTCAAGAGGTTTTCTGCACCAGCACCGCAGAATGCGGCTGACAGGGCGGTTGCCAGCATTTTTCAGGATTAAATAATATATAAATGTTGTTTTTAAGCATAATTATGTCTATAGGGAAACTACGTAGCGAACACTGCAACAGATGGCAGATACGCAAATAATTCCGCTGTGATATTATATATTTCCCTTGGGAAATTCTCCCGCTTTTTCTCCCATCGTTCTTAATAACAAAACAGGGCGCGCTGGCGCCCACTGCCTGAAGGATACTTTTATGACTTCGTTACGTGATTTGAAGCTGGCAACCAAGCTGGGACTGGCCTTCGCGCTGGTGCTGCTGCTGGCGGCAGCGGTCGATATCTTTGCCATCGTCAAACTGGCGCAACTGAACCGCGCCTCGACCGAGTTGTCCGAGCGCTGGATGCCGGCGATGCGCGTGGTGCAGGATCTCAAGGCACAAATCGCCCGGGTGCGTACCCGCGAATTCCAGTACATTATTTCCACCGACCCGGCCGAGATGGACAAGTACGACAAGGTCATCGCCAACGACCTGGTCGACCTGCGCAAGATGCAGGACACCTACGCCAAGCTGATCTCCACGACCGAGGAAAAAGCGCTGTACGACGAGTTCCTGTCCCTGTGGGACCGCTACATGATTGAAGACGGCAAGATCCGCGCCGCCGCGCGCGCTGCCGAAAGCGATACCGCGAAACAGTTGCTGCGCGGCGAGTCGAACAAGCTGATCGTGGCGCTGCGCGGCCAGATCGACAAGCTGGTCAAGCTCTACGGCGACGGCGGCGATGCCGCTTCCGACCGCGCCGATGCGCTGTACGACTCCGCGCGCGTCTGGATCATCACCTTGCTGATCGGCTCGATCGTGCTGGGCGCCCTGTGCGCGGCTCTCATCACCCGCTGGCTGGTCAAGCGCCTCGGCGGCGAGCCCGATTACGCCGTGAAAATTGCCGGCAAGATTGCCGACGGTGACTTGACCGTTGCCATACACACCCGCGACGGCGACCAGGACAGCCTGCTGTTTGCCATGAAATCGATGCGCGACAGCCTGGCCGGTCTGGTGGAACAGGTACGCAGTGGTACCGACACCATCGCCACCGCATCGCAGCAGATTGCTGCCGGCAACGTGGACCTGTCGGCCCGCACCGAACAGCAAGCCGCGTCGCTCGAAGAAACCGCCGCATCGATGGAAGAGCTGACCAGCACGGTCAAACAGAACTCGGCCAGCGCCAGCGAAGCCAATGAACTGGCGCTGAGCGCCTCGGCGGTCGCGCAAAAAGGCGGCGCCGTGGTGTCGCAAGTGGTGCAGACCATGGGCTCGATCAACCAGTCGTCGCGCAAGATCGTGGACATCATTGCCGTGATCGACGGCATTGCGTTCCAGACCAACATCCTGGCGTTGAATGCAGCGGTGGAAGCCGCGCGCGCCGGCGAACAGGGTCGCGGCTTTGCCGTGGTCGCCTCCGAAGTGCGCAACCTGGCGCAGCGCTCGGCGGCGGCAGCCAAGGAAATCAAGGAATTGATCAGCGATTCGGTCAACCAGGTGGAAAGCGGCAGCAAGCTCGTGGAACAAGCCGGCGCCACCATGGACGACGTGGTGGTCAGCGTGCGCCGCGTGACCGACATCATGAGCGAGATCAGCGCCGCCGGTGCGGAACAGCGCGCCGGCATCGAACAGGTAAACACCGCCATTGCCGGCATGGACGCCGTTACCCAGCAAAACGCTGCACTGGTGGAAGAAGCCACGGCAGCCTCGCAAAGCATGCAGAACCAGGCCACCGCGCTGAGCGAGCTGGTCTCGGTATTCCAGCTGGCCAAGCAGGGTTCGGGCCGCGCCGCTGCCCGCCACGACCTGCGCGTGATCAGCAACGCGGCGCGCCAGCCGGTGCCGGCGATTGCGGCTGAGCCGGTCCGGCGCCGGGCGTGAAATAGCGTTTGGTGTACGCGCCCCGAGCGATAATTTTCGGCACGGGGTCGCATCCGGTTGCCGCACCGGCAGCCGGATGCGATACTGGTGTGCGCGGCATGCGCCCGACCCTGTTTCTTCCAACCAGAGAGCTTATGAACCGACGACAACTGCTGATCAATCTTGCGCTGGGTTTGCCCTTGCTGGGCCTGGGCGCGTCTCCCTTCGCCGCTGCCTCCGCCACCGCCGAACGACCGCGCGTGATCGTCTCCACCGACATCGGCGGCACCGATTTCGACGACTTCCAGTCGCTGGTGCACCTGCTGCTCTACAGCGACATGATCGACCTCGACGGCCTGATCGCCTCGCCGTGGGGCGAGGGCCGCGACCGCAAGCGCCACCTGCTCGACATCATCGCCGTCTATGAAAAAGACTATCCCAACCTGCGCACCTGGTCCGACCGCTATCCCACGCCGGACCGCTTGCGTGCCGTCGCCAAACAGGGCGGCTCGGACCTGGCCGGCCCGCAGGGCTGGGGCCTGCCCACCGAGGGATCAAATTGGATCATCGAGAACGCGCGCCGCGATGATCCGCGCCCGCTGTGGGTGCTGTTGTGGGGCGGCTTCGAGGACCTGGCGCAGGCGCTGCACGACGACCCGTCCATCAAGGGCAAACTGCGCGTCTACATGATCGGTGGCCCGAACAAAAAATGGTCCACCAACGCTTATGACTACCTGGCGCGCGCCCACCCGGACCTGTGGCTCATCGAGAACAACGCCACGTATCGCGGCTGGTTCCTCGGCGGCGACCAGTCCGGCGATCTGGGCAATGCCAGCTTCATCACGCGCCACGTAAAAGGCGCCGGGGCGCTCGGTGATTATTTCGCCTCGATCGGACCGGACATCAAGATGGGCGATACGCCCGCCCTCGCCTACCTGTTCGGCGCCACGCCCGGCAACCCGGCCGCCGACGGCTGGGGCGGACACTTCGTGCGCGCCTGGGACCGGCCGCGCGTAACCTACACCAGGCCACCCACCGCCGCCGACGTGGTAGAAACCTTTGCCATCATGGAGCTGGTGTACCGCCCCGCCGGCGCCGCACCGGCGCAACCGCATGCGCACCTGGTGGTGGACAAGCAGGAGTTCGACGGCCACCTCGGCGCCGACGGTGCCTGGCATTTCCTGTTCTCGCCCAAGGAAGCCAAGACCTGGTCGTACCGGATCCGCAGCAACCACCCGGGCCTCGACGGCCAGGCCGGCGCGTTCACGTCGCGCATGCCCGCGCCCGAACTGGCGCGCCAGCCGTCGGCGCGTTATCCCAACTGGTGGACCGACGACCCGGCGCCGCAATTCAGCGAAGGGCCGCACCAGGGGGCCAAAACCGTGAGCCGCTGGCGCGCCGACTTCCTGCGCGACTTCGCCGCCCGCCTGCGCCGCGCTCGGGCGCCGGCCGGCACCGGATCCTGACGCCACCACCACTCAGAACTTGTGCCGTATGCCGATGCCGGCCCGCCGCCGGCGACATCGCCACATGGGCAAGCCGGCGTCCGCGCCCCACGAACGCCGGCAGCATCGCTTACGCTGCGGGCGCCACCGAAGCGCCCTTGACGCCATGATGCGCCAACGCCGCCTCGACGAAGCCGCTGGCCTTCATGCGCTCGACAAAATCGTGCAGCACTTGTGCGGCCTGCGCCCCACGCACCTTGGGTAGCCCCATTGCCTGCTGGATCACCATGAAGCGCTGGTCGAGCAGGCGCAGGCCGCCGTGGCGCGCGGCATCAGCCTCCAGTTGCTGCTTGACGCCGGCCGCCACCTCGGCGCCCTGTTCCAGGAAGACTTCCACCACCGTGGGCGACGTGGGCGAGCGCACGATGGCGGCCCGCCCGAGTTCCCGCGTCAGGTACAGGTCGTAGGCGCTGCCCTTGCCCACCACCACCCGGTTGGCGGCATCGTCCACCTGGGCGTTGCCGGTGATGGGCGAGTGGTCCCTGACCAGGTAATAGCCTTCGATCAGCACGTACGGCGCGGTAAACGCGATATCGGCGCCGCGCTCGGGGTCAATGGCAAAGAAGCCGAAATCGGCCTGGCCGCCGGCCACCGCCTCCACCGATTTGCCAGCTGCGTCGAATACCACCAGTTCCAGGGGCAGATCGAGCAGCGCAGCCAGTTCGCGCGCCAGGTCCACCGACACGCCGCCCGGTGCGCCGTCGGCGCCGGTGTTGGCCAGGATCGGGTTACCGAGGTTGATGGAAGCGCGCAGCACGCCGGTGGGGGCGAAAGCGGCGCGGACGGCCGGAGAAATGTCGATGGTCATGGGGTGCCTCTCAAGTTAAAAATTCAGGGTGGCGGCTGCAGGATATCCTCGATGCCGGACAGCGCCGCGATCGTATGCTGCAAGTGCTGGCGCAGGAATTCGGATGCCTCGTCGTTACGTTCGCGCTCGAGCAGGTCCAGCACGTGCAGGTGCTGCTTGCAGTGTTCGATGTAGCGCCCGCGGTTCTGCATCGAACGGTAAGACAGCAAGCGCCGCACGCGGTTCACGCGGCGGATCGTATCGATGAAAAACGTGTTGCCCGAAGCCGCCACCAGGCTTTCGTGGTAACGCACGCCGCGATCGTGCAGCTGGTCGGCCGTATCGGTCTCGATGCCGCCAGCCAGCAGGTGGCGCTCGGCCGCGCGGCATTGCGCGATCACTTCCGGCGCCAGCCTGAACGCGGGCTCCAGCAATGCGGCCGGTTCCAGCGCCAGGCGCAGACGATAGGACTGCAACAGGCTGTCCGGGGTGGTAAGCATGCTGGAGAATTCCCAGCCGTAACCGGGTTTGCGCTCGGCCCAGCCTTCCTTGGCGATGCGGGTGAGCACCGCGTTCAGCTGCGCCGACGTCAAACCATAGCGGGTCTTGATCAGCTGCTCGGAAAACGCCAGCGGCAGTTCGCGCCGCAGCAAATCGTCGGCGATACGGAAGTACACGCTGGTGACCACGTCGCGCTCTTCCAGGCCCAGGCCGCGCACTACCTCGTGCAGCGGCTCGTTCAGCGCCCGTGCGGTGAAAAAGCCGCGATTGCGCTCGCGCGTGAGCACGCCCTTTTCGTGCAGCAGCGCCAGCGCTTCGCCGACCGGCTGGCGCGACACGCGCAGCCGGTCGGCCAGCATCTGCGCCGGCAGGTGGGTGCCGGCCTGCCAGTGCTGTTCCTGGATCAGCGCCACGATCTGGCGCGCTATCGAATTGTCCGGGTTTTTCATGCTGCCAAATAAACGGTGACCAGCCCGCAGGCTAGCAGAATTCCTGGGCCCGTTGCTGCGCGATGGTTTTCTGCAGGATGAACGGGATCACGCCGCCATGCTTCAGCAGCGCGGTTTCCAGCCGGGTTTCCACGGCAGCCGTGGCTTGCAACCGTTCGATGGCGCCGCTGGCGCGCACGATGTTGACCGGTACCGGGCAGCGCGGCGCGATCAGCTCGGGCCGGGCGTCGATCTCGATGCGGTCGCCGGGCGCGAGCTTCAGCGTGGCCGGGTTGACGCCGGCGGGCAGCCGCAACGGCAGGATGCCCATGCCGATCAGGTTGGAGCGGTGGATGCGTTCGAAGCTCACTGCCAGCACGCTGCGGATGCCCAGCAGCCGCTGGCCCTTGGCCGCCCAGTCGCGCGACGAACCGGTGCCGTAGCGCTCACCGGCCACCAGCACCACCGGGTCGCCCGCCTCGCGGTACTGCTGCGCCACCTCGAAGATGGGCGCCACCACGCCGCTGGGCACGTGCAAGGTGTTGCCGACGGGTGCCCCGGGCGCCAGCAGGTTGCGCAGCGCCTTGCTGTAAAAGGCGGCGCGCAGCATCACTTCCCAGTTGCCGCGCCGCGAAGCAAAGACGTTCAGGTCGTCGCGGTCGGCCCCGTGCTCCACCAGGAAATCGGCGACGAAGCTGTCTTTCGGAATGGCGCTGGCCGGCGAGATGTGGTCGGTGGTGATGTCGTCGCCCACCACCAGCAGCGGATAGGCGCTGTAGCGGCCCAACTGGCTGCCCTCGTCGATGGCGGCAAACGGCGGCCGGCGCAGCGCGGTGGATGCCGGGTCCCACGGGAAGCGCGCCGTGGTCGGCACGTCCAGCGCATGCCACAGCGGGTTGGCGCTGGCCAGCGCGAACGCGCGCGGATAATCGTCGGCGCGGGCGCCTGCGTGCAGCGCCTGCGCTACTTCGGCCGGCGTGGGCCACAGGTCGCCAAGGTACACCGGTGTGCCGTCGGCGCGATGCTGCACCGGATCGCAGCTCAAATCCGCCCCGGCGTTGCCGGCCAGGGCAAAGGCGATCACCAGCGGCGGCGACATCAGGAAACCCACGTCCAGGTCGGGATGGACGCGGCCGGGAAAGTTGCGGTTCCCCGACAACATCGCTACCGGGTGGATGGCGCCGGCACGCAGGGCCTGCTGGATCGGTTCCGTGAGCGGGCCGGAATTGCCGATGCAGGTGGTGCAGCCGAAACCGACGATGTCGAACCCCACCGCCGCCAGGTCGTCGGTCAGGCCGGCACGCTCAAGGTATTCGGCGGCGGCGGGTGAGCCGGGGCCAAGCGAGGTCTTGGTCCAGGCTGGAACGGTCAATCCCAACGCGCGCGCGCGGCGCGCCACCAGGCCGGCGGCGACCAGCAGCGCCGGATCGGACGTGTTGGTGCAGCTGGTGATGGCGGCTATCGCGACCGGGTGGTGCGGCATGCCGGGGAACTGCGCGGCAGCCTCCGGCTTTGGAGCAAACGCCAGCTTCGCCAGTGCGGCGCCGGTCTGCGCGTACGACAGCAGATCCTGCGGGCGGCGCGGGCCGGCCACGTGCATCGCGATCGCGTCCAGCGCCACGTCGATGGTGCGCGTGTAGCGCGGCGCGCTGTCAGGCTGGTACCACAGGCCCACGCGTTTGGCATATGCCTCCACCAGCGCCACCGCCGCCGGCGCGCGGCCGGTATTGCGCAAGTAGGCCAGCGTGTGTTCGTCGATCGGGAAGTAACCGCTGGACGCGCCGTATTCGGGCGCCATATTGGCCACCACCGAGCGCTCGCCGGCGGTCAGCGCGCCCACGCCGGGGCCATAAAATTCCACGAACTCGCCCGATACGCCGATCGCGCGCAGGCGCTGGGTCACGGCCAGCGCGAGGTCGGTGGCGGTCACGCCGGCCGGCAGGCGCCCGGTCAGGCGCACGCCGGTCACGTCGGGCACGCGCAGCATGGTGGGCATGCCGAACATGACGGTCTGCGCTTCCAGTCCGCCCACGCCCCACCCCAGTACGCCGATGCCGTTGATCGTGGGGGTGTGGCTGTCGGTGCCGATCAGCGTGTCGGGCACGGCCCACAGCGCACCGTCGCGCTGTTCGGCGCGGACCACGGTGGCCAGCTGTTCAAGGTTCATCGTGTGCATGATCCCGGTGCCGGGCGGGTGGATGCGCACGCCGCGCATTACCGCCCCCGCCCAGCGCAGGAAGCTGTAGCGCTCCCGGTTGCGGTGCAGTTCCAGCGCCAGGTTGCGCTGCACCGCGTCGCACCGGGCGAAAAATTCCACCGCCAGCGAATGGTCCACCGACACATCGACCGGCAGCCCCGGATTGAGCACGGTGGGATCAAACCCCGCTTCGGCCAGCGCATCGCGCATGGCGGCGATATCGACCAGCGCCGGCGTACTGGTGGTGTCGTGCATCAGCACGCGGCCCGGCTGGAAGGCGATTTCCGCCGCGCTGGTGCCTTGCGCCAGCCAGTCGACGATGGCCGCCACACCGGCATCGCGCTCGTCGCCGCCCGTGTGGCGCACCAGGTTCTCCAGCAGCAGGCGCAGCACGACGGGCAACCGTGGCAGGTCGTCGCCGAGCAATTGCGGCAGATCGACCACGCGATAGCGCTGGCCGGCGTGGTCCAGCCAGGCTGGCGGGAAGGCTGGGATGGCGGATGATTTTTCCATGCCGCCATCTTTGCATATTATTGCATTAATATGCAAATAGTATGCAGGCGTCAGAACTCGTATTTGACCCGCACGCCAGCGTAACGCTCCGAATTACGCGGCAGGTATTGCATCAGCACGTGGCTGCCGTTGTAGAAGTTGTAGTGATCGCCGATGAAGCTGCTGTAGCTCTTGTCCAGCAGATTGTTGACGAACAGCGTGACCTTCCAGTTACGGTCAGGGCTCGATACACCGATGCTGCCGTTGAGGATGCCGTAGCCTTCCTGTTCCGTCAGCGGATTGACGCCCAGGTCGAAGTTGACGGCCGACTGGTGCTGGTAATTCAGGTTGGCCACGCCGCTGTAGCCCGACTCGCCGAAACCGAAATTGTAGGTGCCGCCCAGCGTGAATTTCAGCTTGGGCGCATTCGACAGGCGCTTGCCTGCCAGGTCCTGCACCGAGGCGGTCCCCACCCGCACGCAGCCCTGCGCCACGGTCTGGCCCGGGTAACACAAGCCGTTGGGCATGGAGCGTATCCTGGCATCCACGTAAGCGAGCGAGCTTTCGATCATCAAAGTGTTGATCGGCTTGGCCGTCAGTTCCAGTTCCACGCCCTTGGTGCGCAGTTCGCCCACGTTGGTCACCGCGTTCTGGCGGATGTTGGTCAGCGGATCGATGCGCGACGACTGCGCCTGGAAGTCGTCGTAGTCGGTCTGGAACGCGGTGGCGTTCACCTGCACGCGGTTTTGCAGGAAGCGGCTTTTCAAGCCCAGTTCGATCGCCCTGGATTTTTCGGGCGCCACCGGCAGCCGCACGCGGGTGGCATCGAAGCCGGACGAGATATCGTAACCGGCGCCCTTGTAGCCCGTCGCGTACGAGGCATATACCATGATCGCCTTGTCCAGGTCGTGCTGCAGCGCCAGCTTGGCGGTGGTGGCCGTGTCGGTGTTCTCACCGACGTAGCGCGGCTGCGCGGCCGGCACCAGGTTGGTGTAATCGACGTCGATTTTTTCGCGGTTGTACCGCACACCCGCATTGATGCGGGTGGCGTCGGTGAGCTTGTAGTCGGCCTGGCCGAACGCGGCCAGCGTGCGGTTGCCGTTGCTGGCGTCCCAGCGCGAGACCGACAGGACCGGGCCGCGATCGAACTTGCGGTTGGTGTCGGAATTGGAGTAGTACAGGCCACCCAGGTAATTGAACACGCCGTCGCCGTTCGAGGTCAGGCGCAGCTCCTGGGTGAACATGCGCGACCTGGTGGGGCTGGTGAACGACACGCCGCCGTGGCGCACATTATTGGTCAGCGCCGCCAGCAGATCGACATTGCTGAAGTCGAAGTCGGCCAGCACGGTGTTGCGCCAGTCCTGGTACGTGGTGGTGGAATTGAGCGTGTGGCGGTCGAGCTTCCAGCCGATGCTGGCGCTGAGGCTGCCTGCTTCGCTGCGGTTGAAACCTGGCGTGTCCATGCGCACGCTGCGGTTTTCCGGGCCCACGTTGACGCCGACCAGGGCCGGGTCCAGCGGCGCCACGCCCTGCTGGCGCGAGCCGGGCGGTACCGAACGCATGGTAGTTACCGGGCCTTCCACCTGGCGGGTGCTGTAGTCGGCAATGATCCTGGCGGTGACATCGGCGGCCGGTTTCAGGTCCAGGCGCGCGCGCACGCCCTTGCCGCGATCGCCGTTCAGGTCGTGGCCGGTGGCGAGGTTGGTGATTTCGCCGTCGCGCTGGTTGCCGTACATGTTCAGGCGGAAGCCGGCGGCTTCGCTCAGCGGGCCCGAAATCGACGCTTCCACCCGGTGTTCGCCGTCGCTGGTGAGCGTGACCTGGGCGCTGCCTTCGAGCGTCTCGGCCGACGCCCTGGTCACCACGTTGATCACGCCGGCCGACGAGTTCTTGCCGAACAGCGTACCTTGCGGGCCGCGCAGCACTTCGATGCGCTCGACATCGGACAGGTTGGAAAACGCCTGCGCCTGCTGGATCACCGGCACGTCATCGACGATCACCGACACTGCCGACTCGATGCCGGTGCTGTAGGCAAAGGTACCGATGCCGCGCAGCGAAATCGTGTTGTTGCCGGGGTTTTGATTGAGCGTCATCGACGGCGCCACGCGGGTCAGGTCGGAAAACTCCATGATCTGCTGGTTCTCGATCGCGCGGGAGTCCACCGTGTTGACGGCCACCGGCACGTTCTGCATCGACTGCAGGCGCTTTTGCGCGGAGACGACCACGGTTTGCAGCCCCTCCTCCGGCTTGGCGGCGGCCTCCTGGGCGTGCAGCGAAGAATGGACGGCGAGGCCTGTCAGGGCAAGTGCGGTGGCGCGGGCAAGGGTGTTCAGGCGCAGGGGCGCGCCGGGGGAAATGCGTGGCATACGGTCTCCGAGGGTTAAAAAAGCACTCTGCGGTGCTTAAACACTAATATATCAATTAGTGGATGGTAGGCCAAAAGTTACCGGTATTCGCTTCAACGTAACAAACACTCACGTCCTTGAGCAGTTCTGTGGACGAACGCGTGCAAATTTGAGTTTCCTCACGCCAATGCTAGTTAGCGCACATAACGGATGGGACCGCGGTGGTAAATTGCCCTAAGTAAATGTTATTCTTGCTTTTGCCCGTACCCTAGGAAACCGAAATGACCCTGCATGCCGCAATCCCTTTTGACCAGCCTGACCTGGCCGCCTTGCTCGCACACAGCGATGCCACGGCGCTGGATGACCTGGGTTTCGGCGTGATCGGTTTCGATGCCGCTGGCCTGGTTCAGCGCTATAACAGCTTTGAAGCACAGGCGGCCGGGCTGCGCGCGGGGCGGGTACTGGGACAGGACCTGTTCCTGGCCGTGGCGCCCTGCATGAACAACTTCATGGTGGCCCAGCGCTTTGCCGACGCCCGCGCGGACAACGTCCCGCTCGACGCCACCATCAACTATGTGCTGACCTTGCGCATGCGCCCGACCAAGGTCCAGCTGCGCCTGGCATATCAGCCCGGCGCCGCGCTGGCCTACGTGCTGGTACAGCGCTCGTGAGCACCGCCGGCGACGATATCGCGCACGAACAAGCGCAGGAACACGAAGCGCTGCTGCAGTTCCTGTACATGGCGCCGGTGGGCCTGGTGCAATTGGCCGCCGACGGCGCCATCCAGATGCTCAATCCGGTGTCGGCGCAGCTGCTGATGCCGCTCAGCCCGGACGGCGGGCTGACCAACCTGTTCGAGGCGCTGGCGCCGGTTGCGCCCGATCTGCGCCACCTGTGCGCCACTTTCGCCGCGCCGCAAGGAACGATCTGCGATGCAGTGCGCCTGTATGTGCATGCCGACGAGCGCAGCGGCGGGCCGCAGGTGATGTCGCTCAGCATGCTCAAGCTGAATGCCGACCGGTTGATGGCGGTGCTGGCCGACGTTACCGTGCAAGACCGGCGCGAGCGGCAGCTGCGCAAGACCGATGCCTGGCTCAACGCCATCATGACCAACATCACCGACTATGCGCTGGTGTGTCTCGACCGCCAGGGCCGGGTGGAGTCGTGGAACGAGAGCATCGAGCGCGTGACCGGCTATGCCTCGGCCGCCATCAAGGGCCAGCACTACGCCCGTTTTTATCCCGACGGCGCCACCACCGAAGCGCAGCAACTGGACCGCTTGCGCGAGGCCGACGAAAACGGCTGGACCCTGGACGAAGGCCTGCGCCTGCGCGCCGACGGCACCGAGTTCTGGGGCAGCGCCATGATTTCGCCCCTGCCGGTACGCGCCGACGAGACAACGCCCCCTGCCCCGCCGGCCGACGACGAGCCGGCGTACTGCATGATCATCCGCGATATCTCCGACCGCCGCGACGCCAGCGAAAGCCTGCGCAAGGCCGCCTACAGCGACCACCTGACCGGCTTGTCGAACCGCCGCGCGTTTTTCGAGGCGGCCGACCTGGAACTGGCGCGCCGCAAGAAAGCCCTGCGCCCGGTCGCCCTGATCGTGATCGACGCCGACCACTTCAAGGCCATCAACGACCGCCATGGCCACCCGGCCGGTGACGCCGTCCTGTCCCACCTGGCCCGTACCATGCGCAGCGTGTGCCGCCAGGTGGACGTGCTGGCGCGTATCGGCGGCGAGGAATTTGCCATCATCCTGCCGTCGGTGGCGCTGGACGATGCGCTGGCGATTGCCGAGCGCCTGCGCGCCGAGGTGGAATGCACGCCCGCCACTTACGAACAGCAACCGATTACGTACTCGATCAGCATCGGCGTGGCGGTGATGGACGACACGCTCGACGGCTTCGACGGGCTGATCAAGCGCGCCGATCAGGCCCTGTACGCGGCCAAGCGGCGCGGCCGCAACCAGGTGGCATGCTGGGAACCGCCGGCAGCGGAGCAGCCATGAGCGAAGGTGACCTGGCCTACGAGGCATTGATCCAGTTCCTGTACCGGGCGCCGGTGGCGCTGATCCAGCTGCAGAAAGATGGCGCCATCGAGATCCTCAACCCGATGGCGTCGCGCCTGTTGATGCCGCTGGCGCCGGACGGCGACATGGAAAACTTTTTCCACGTGCTGCGCCGCCACGCGCCCGATCTGCCGCAGCTGTGCGCCGACTTTTCCGACCAGCAGGGCGTGGTGTGCGAAGGCCGCCGCATCAGCGTGGAAGCCACCCACGGCCACGCCGAAGGCCCCGACGTGCTGTCGCTCGGCCTGCTGAAACTCGATGACAACCGCCTGATGGCGGTACTGCTGGACGCCACCCACGAAGTGGTGCGCGAGCAGCGCATGCTGGCCAGCGCAGCCCAGCTCGACACCCTCACGCAATTACCGAACCGGGCCGGCACCCTGACGCTGCTGCGCAAGATGGCCACGCGCGAGCGCGCCGCCAGCGGTGACCATTGCGCAGTGCTGCTGCTTAACCTGGACCGCTTCAAGCAGGTCAACGATACGCTCGGCAACGCGGTAGGCAACCAGGTAATCGCGCTGGTGGCCGAGCGCCTGCGCACCACGCTGCGCGCGGGCGGACGCCCCGGCAGCGGCCTGGCCGTGGAAACCGCCACCCGCGTGGGCGGCGACGAATTTGCCGTACTGCTCGACGGCTTGCCGGCGCCGGAAGTGGTCGAGCGCATCGCCGGCCGCCTGCTCCAGCGCCTGGGCCGGCCCTATCGCGTGGGGGAGCAGGACCTGTCGCTGACCTTCAGCCTGGGTCTGGTAGTGCTGAAAACCGGTGTGCAGGACGCCGACGACCTGCTGCGCGACGCCGCCATCGCGATGGCCGTGGCCAAATCGCAGGGCGGCAACCGCATGGTCGCGTTCGAGCAGGAAATGCGCGAACAGGCGCTGCTGCGCAGCAGCCTGGAAGCGGACTTGCGCCTGGCGATCGAGCGCGCCGAATTGTTCAATGTGTACCAGCCCGTGGTGGGCCTGCTGGCCGACGGCCGCATGGACCCGGGCGCCGGCGTGGAGGCCCTGGTACGCTGGCGCCACCCAATACGCGGCCTGGTCGGCCCGGTCGATTTCATCGGCATTGCCGAATCGACCGGCATGATCAATGCGATCGGCGCGCAGGTGCTGGCCACGGCGTGCCGCGATTTCGTCGCCTGGCAGCGCGCGCTGGGCGATCGCGCACCACGCCTGCTGGCGGTCAACCTGTCGCGTGCGCAGCTGACCCAACCCGGCCTGTGCGACCAGGTGGCCGCGATCCTGGCCGCCAGCGGCATGCCGGCTGCGCAACTGCAACTGGAAATCACCGAGAGCCTGGCCGCGCAAGGGGCGGATATCCAGCAGCAACTGCTGGATCTGAAGCAACTCGGTGTAAAACTGGCGCTCGACGACTTCGGTACCGGCTATTCTTCGCTGTCGAGCCTGCACCTGCTGCCGGTGGACACGGTCAAGATCGACCGCTCGTTCGTGAGCCTGGCAGCGAGCAGCGCCCATCACAAGGTACTGATCGAGGCCACCGTGCTGGTCGCCCGCAGCCTGGGCATGACCACGGTGGCGGAAGGCATCGAAACCGTGGAGCAGGCCAATGTGGCGCATGCCCAGGGCTGCGACAAGGGGCAAGGCTACCTGTACAGCCGGCCACTGGAAAGTACAGTGTTGCTGGAGTGGCTCAATCAGCGCCAGGAAGTGTTAAATCCTGCATAATTATATTTATTACATGTATTATCTTCGTGCTATCGCCCCGGTCGCCATGTCACCAATGCCACCAATGTCACGAGGATAAACATGAAATACCTACTGCCGAAACTGCTGTTCCCCGCCCTGATCGCCACCAGCGCAGGGGTTGCCACCGCAGGCACTGTCCCTGCAAGCCAGGCCCACACCATTACCTACGATTTTCCTTACAATGCGTTGTATTTGCCCACGCCAGCCGGTGCGGGCATGTGGATCGACAAGCGCGTGTTTGAGCTGGAAGCGCCCACCAACTACGCCCTGACCGGCAAGATGAATGCCATCTTGAGCGCCACGTACGACCTGGGCAATGGGACGGGCAACGCCAACATCGCGCTGTCGTTCGACGTGCTGGTGCCGCGGTGCCAGCGCTGCGGCATGTTCGACTCCGACCTCGTGGGCACAGGCCACGACGGTGACCTCGCCGACAGCGGCACCACGCTGACGTACGCGACCAACACCTCGGTCGCCTCGGGACTGTATGGCCGCCTGCTGGTCTATGAAATCATGACCGGGCAGCTCCCGGCTTTTTCCGGCCAGATCCAATTCGACGCGATCCGCTTCGATATCGAGGTGGTGCCGCTCAGCGCCGTGCCGGAGCTGCCCCCCGCCGCACTGCTGGGCCTGGGCTTGGGTGTACTCGGCATGGTTGCCCGGACCAGGCGCCGCCCGGCGCAGCGTGCGCAGGCAATAAGCTAGCTACTCGCCGACGCGCACGATCAGCTTGCCGAAGTTGCGCCCTTCCAGCAAACCGATAAAGGCCTGCGGTGCAGCCTCCAGGCCATCGACGATATCCTCGCGGTAGCGGACCTGGCCGCAAGCTATCCAGGCCGCCATCTCGCGCTCGAACGCCGGACGCTGGTCCACGAACTCGCGCTGGATGAATCCGCGTATCAGCAGGCTGCGGCTCAGGATTTCGCGCATCACGCCCGGCAGACGGTCCGGGCCGGGACGCGGTCCGGTGTCATTGTATTGCGCGATAAGACCGCATACCGGCACGCGTGCAAAGTCGTTCAGCAGCGGGAAGACGGCGTCCCAGATATGTCCGCCCACATTTTCGAAATAGACGTCGATCCCTTGCGGACAGGCGGCCTCGAGCTGGGCCGCGAAATCCGGCGCGCGATGATCGACCACGGCATCGAAGCCCAGTTCGTCCCGCAGGAATGCACACTTGTCCGCACCGCCCGCGATACCGACCGCGCGCGCACCCTTGATCTTCGCAATTTGGCCGACGGCCGACCCCACGGCCCCGCTGGCCGCTGCGACCACCACGGTCTCGCCGGGTTGCGGCTGGCCGATGGTCAGCAGACCGGCGTAGGCGGTAAACCCGGGCATGCCGAGAACGCCAAGCGCGGTGCTGACCGGCGCAGCCGACGGATCGAGCTTGCGCAGCGTGGCGCCATCGGCCACGGCATAGCTCTGCCAGCCGGAATATGACAGCACGACATCGCCCTCGGCAAAATCGGGATGCCGAGACCGGATTACCCGGGCGACGGTGCCGCCTTCCATGACATCGCCCACCTCCACCGGCTTGGCGTATGACTTGCCGGCATTCATCCTGCCGCGCATATAGGGGTCAAGAGAAAGGTAGAGAACTTTCAGCAGCACCTGGCCGTCGGCGGGTTCGGCGACCGGTACGACGTCGAGCTTGAAATGCTCGGGGGCAGGCTTGCCGTCCGGGCGGCTGGCAAGCAGGATGCGTTGGTTATGTTCGCTCAAGGTATATCCTTTTGACGTAATGTTCGGGAGAAATGGCGACAGCAGCAAGGCTGGCCCCGGTGTAGCACCGATAATACCGGCCCCGGCATTGAGCGGTCGTCGCTTTGCCTCCCGTGCGCGTGCGCTGGCGATCGGTGGCGCCATCCTGGCTGCCGCCATCCTGTGCTTCGAGGGTGAGGCGATAGCCGGCGCGGCCTTTGAAGCGGCCGGCGCCGCTCACGCGGGCCGGCTGGCCTTCGCGGCTGACGCCGGTCACTTGCTCGCTGCGGAACTGGAATGGTCCGCTCAGCATCACCGCCACTGCACCGCATTGATGTGCATGCCGAACGCCCGGCTGCCACCCAGCATGCCCAGGTTGGTCGGCTTGCCGCTGGCGTCCCACAAGGAATGTAGTTGAGGTCGTTGATGGCTTCCGCGCTGGCCACCGAGGTGCCGGGAACGCGCGCATGGCGCCAGCCGCAGTCCAGGTAAAACCGGGCACGTTGCTGCGTTCGGCGCCATCGTCGGAGCTGCCCACCACCACGCCCTGGTTGTTGAGGGCGGTGATCTCGGTGTAGCTGCCGCCCAGGGTGCCGATCTCGCGTAGGCGGTCGCCGTCGAAATAGCCGTTGGTGCCACCGTAGTAGTTGAAGGAATTGAACGCAGCCTGGCCCAAATGGCATGGAATTGACGATGATCAAACTTGCCAAAGACAACAAAGGTAAAAACGCAAGCTCGGCAGGAAAAAAACACGATACCTGGCGCAGTTCACGCCGAGCCCGAGTCCTTGGGCATGGTGGGTACGTATTCGACCAGCGCACCACCTTCATCGATACGGGTGACGGCCAAACCGCTCAATACGCGCTGCACCACGTGCTCCGGCATGTCGTACCTGGCCATGTAGGCAGCCGCATCGTCCGCGCCGAGCATCTCGCGGAAGACGATTGCAACATCGACGCGTTGGGCCATCAGGTGGTCGGTTCTTCGCAGCGGCTTCATAAACAATGGAAAAATGGGATGGCCGTCATTGTAATATGCCAAGAATAGTTATTTCATGTCCACAAAAAAAATTGCGCCAAATGCACACTTCGAGACTGGTACCAATCTGCGACAGGCCGCGGCCTTCGCAGCGCGCCGCGAATTGGTATGTCACATCGCACCTGGAGCGCTACAACGTCGAATCGATCAGGGGGTGCCGTCCGGTCGATAGATCTGGCCCTGCCCCGAATTCAATCTGGGCGGCATGATCTTCAATGCATGGGCAATGGTCTCGCGCAGCGGCTTTGGACGCAGATCGCTGTCGTACGGCGTGCACCGCTGCGGCAAGCCGTCGGCGCGCCGTGCCTCATCCCACTGTTGCAGCCAGCTGACATGGTCGGCCATCCCCCACAGCAGGAAATCGCGGCAGCGCGGGTAGCTGAGCGTCAGGTCGAGGTAATCGCGCGCGATCGCGGCCACGCCGGCGTCGCGCGCAGCGACATCGGCCGGCAACTGGCGGTCGTTGACGTCGAATTCCGTGATCAGCAGGTCGTATCCCATGTCGGACACCTGGTCGAGAAATTTGCGCCAGTCGCTGCCGGCGGCCGTGGCCGCGGCCGGCAGTGTATTGCCGATATGGCTTTGCAGCCCGAGCGCGTCGATCGGCGTGCCGCGTGCGCGCAGCGCGGCCAGCAGCGCCAGCACGCCGGCGCGGTGCTTTTCGCTGCCGGCGCCCGGCCCCATGTAATCGTTGTAGACCAGCTGGGCATTGGGCGCGTACTGGCGCGCCAGTACGAACGCCAGGTCGATCTGCTCCAGCGCGCCCATCTTCTGGTTCAGCACATTGCCGATCAGCTCGCCGGTCTTGGGATCGACCGCCTCGTTGACAACGTCGTAGCTGAAGATATTGCGGCCGAAATGCGTACATACCGCCTTGATGTGCTCGGTCATCAGGCGCTCGGCCACGCGCGCGGGCGAGGCGCCGAAATCGTACTGGTTGACCCAGTCCGGCAGCCAGCGCCGCGCTTGCCACAACAAGGTATGGCCGCGCACCAGCAGGCGGCGCTCCTTGGCCCAGGCGACCATCTGGTCGGCGGCCGCAAAGCGGTGCGGCCCCGGTTGCGGCTGCAAGGCTGGCCACTTGGTGGCATTTTCGGCAACGATCATGCCGCATTCGCGCACCAGCAGTTGCTCATAGGCGGAGTCGCCGCCCTCGCTGCGGCGGCCGACGGTGCAACCGAAGCGCATGCCCTTGCGGGCAGCGATATCTTTCAACGATTCGGAGGTGGCGGCAAACGCCGGGGCGGGCAATAGCACGGCGCCGGCGGCGCCGCCCAGCATGGTTAATACGGATCTGCGGTTCGGCATGGCTCTCCCTGGACGAATCGCCATCTTAATGCAACCGGCGCGAGCTGGACAGGGGGATCCCAATGGCGTACTGGACGCCAGGCGGCGCCCCGGGTATTCTTGGCCGCACACTATTTTGAAAGGATGGACAATGATCGTCGAATTACGGGTGTACCACTGCCTGCCGGGTCGCCTGCCCGCCCTGCACGAGCGCTTCCAGAACGTCACGCTGCCATTGTGGGAAAAGCACGGCATCGAAGCGGCCGGCTTTTTCACCACCCTCGTGGGACCCAGCAACCAGACCCTGACCTACCTGCTCAAGTGGAACAGCCTGGCCGAACGCGAAACCAGGTGGAACAGTTTCATGGCCGACCCCGAGTGGATCGCCAAGCGCGCGGCGTCCGAAGCCGATGCGCCGATCGTGGGCCATATCGACAACTCCTTCCTCTCGCCTACCCCCTACTCGCCAATGCGCTGAACCCACGCTCAGCGCGCCGGGCGGCATCCGCGCCGCCGCTTATTCATCGCAATAAACTTGCTTTTACCGGAAGCGCAAGCCGACAGTCGCGGTTGAAATTCGCGGCGACAAATGAGGACGACCGCGCAACGGCCAGCTCGGCGGCACGCGCCTTGCCTACGCCGGTCATCGCAAAGGCTTGCGCATGCGCGGTTTTGCCCACACGCCAGGTCGGCGCGTCGCTGCGCTACTTCTTCTGATAGACCGAAAAGCGGACCTGTGATTTTCCGAATGCAAGTATAATTACTTCCGGTAAGTATCACTCCTACCAAGTCTTCGCGAGGTCCATATCCCGCCCGCGCGAGTCGTGTCGGCCAAACAATCGCCGAATATCTGTGTCCTTCGACGCAACAACGATTGTTTATCATGGCCTCTTGCACACAACAACCTTTTGTTCTGGTTATCGACGACAACCACGACTCGGCAGACTTGATGGTCGAGCTGTTGCAGGCGTGCGGTTACAGCAGCGCCGCGGCATATGGCGGCGCCTCCGGCATCGAGGCCATCAGGAACTTCAGTCCCGACGTGGTGCTGCTCGACTTGCTGATGCCTGAAGTTGACGGCTTCCAGGTCGCCAGCCAGACCAGGAAACCCGATTTTCCGCACAAAACCGTGCTGATCGCTTTCAGCGCGTTGAACGACACGGCGACCATCAACCTGGCAATGCGCTCGGGATTCGATTACCACCTGCCCAAGCCGGCCACGATCAAACAGGTCATCACGGTGATCTCGAATGCCCGGTCGCGCAATCAAGATCCGACGCCGGCATTCGCCAACCGGGGCGAGGGGCCACCCCCGGCGGCCGGCGAGATGCCGCCGGCATTCATCTACAAGTCGGGATTCTAGCCGCGGCCATGGACGCCGTGCGCACATCGGATTATCCTGTCGGCTTTACGTAGCGCGTTTACCTGCAAGGAAATCCATCATGATGCTGCATGTCCCCGGCGTGCTCACGCCGGAGCAAGTCTCCCATATCCGCCAGCGCCTCGACCAGACCGACTGGATCGACGGCCGCGCCTCGGTCGGCGACCAGGGCGCCAAGGTCAAGCGCAACCGGCAACTGCCCGAAGGCTCGCCGCTGGCGCTGGAACTGGGGCAGATCATCGTGGCGGCGCTGGCCAACAATCCGCTGTTCTTTTCTGCCGCGCTGCCGTACCGCATCCTGCCGCCGCTGTTCAACCGCTATGCCGGCGGCGAACACTACGGCGACCATATCGACGGCGCCATGCGCCGCGTCCCCGGCAGCGGCCAATGGCTGCGCACCGATGTCTCGTCCACGCTGTTCCTGAGCGAGCCCGACGACTACGACGGCGGCGAACTGGTGGTGATCGACGCCTACGGCACCCACGAAGTGAAATTGCCAGCGGGCGACCTGATCCTGTATCCCTCGACCAGCGTGCACCACGTGGAGCCGGTCACGCGCGGCGAACGCGTGTGTTCATTCTTCTGGAGCCAGAGCATGGTGCGCGACGATGCCCGGCGCGGCATGTTGCTCGAACTCGACCGCAACATCCAGGCGCTGCGCGCGCGGCTCGGCGACTGCCCGGAACTGGTGTCGCTCACCGGCCACTACCACAACCTGCTGCGCCAGTGGAGCGAAGTCTGATCCCCCAAAAAAAACGCCACCCGAAGGTGGCGTTGCGCGCTACGAGCAGTCGATCAATACTTGAAGTTGGCCGCCGCAGAACTTACCAGCGGTACGTGGCCGACAGCACCGCGTTGCGCTTGGCGCCGAACCAGCAGTCACCACGGCTCAGGCAGGTAGCGACGTAGGTCTTGTTGCCCAGGTTGTTGACATTGAGCGCCACGCGCCAGCTCGGGCTGTCCCAGGCGAACATGGCGTCCACCAGGGTGACATCAGGCGTGGTGGGCGCGGTGCCGTCGCGGAACGAATTCATGTGGCGCACACCGCCGCCCACCGACAGCCCGGTCACACCGGCGGCGGCAAAGCTGTACTTGGTCCACAGCGACGTCTGTTGCGACGGAACGCCGTTGAGCTGCTCGTCGAGATCGATGTAGTTGTAATTGGCGATGACCTCCAGCCCCTTGACGACCTGGCCGCGCGCTTCCAGTTCCACGCCGCGGGCGCTGGTGCTGTCGAGCTGGGCCGACAGTACCGGGGAGATCGCAACCAGCTGATTTTTTTCCTTCCAGCGATACGCGGCGGCGTTCAGCGACAGGTTGCGGCCGACCGGCTCATACTTGACGCCCGCCTCCCACTGCTCGCCGCGCAGCGGCTTGAATACCTGGCCCTGGGTGCTGTTGGCCACCGGGGTGAACGATTCGCTGTAGCTGACATACGGCGAGACGCCGCTGTCGGACAGGTACATCAGTCCGGCGCGCTTGGTCGTGGCGCTCGACTTCTGGGTATCCGCACCCTCGGTCTCGTTGCGGGCCCTGTCGTGGCGCAGGCCAACCGTCAGCAACCATTTCGAGGTCAGGCTCAGCTGATCCTGCACATAGAGGCCGGTCTGCTTCTGGGTATTGGCCGCCAGCAGCGACAGGTCGTTGAACGTGAAGCCGGTATAGACCGGGTTGTAGACGTCGATCGGGGTAGCCGCCGGATAACCGGCCGAGCCGGTCTGCTTGTAATGCAGGTAGTCCACGCCGAGCAGGAGCTTGTGCTTGATGGAACCGGTGACGAGATTGCCTTCCACGGACTGGTCGAGACCGAACACCTTGGTCTGCGCCAGCGAGACGCCCGCATAGCGGTCCACCACGCGCTGGTTGACCGGATCGGCGTTGAACCCGCCCGGCAGCGAGAACGAGTCGGCGTACAACGTGCGGTAGTCGTTCTTGTTGTACGAGTACCGCATGTTTTGACGCAATTTCCAGTCGGTGTTCAATGCCGTCTCGAAGGTCCAGCCAATGGTTTTGCGCCTGGTGTCGTAACGGTCGAAACCCGGCTCGCCGATGAAGCGGTTGGTCGGGATCTTGCCGTTCGGGTTGCTGGTCAACACGCCGGACCATGGGAAGAACTGCGAGGTGGAGCCGGTTTTATCGTCCTGCCACAGCGCCTGCAGTGTCAGCGTGGTGTCGGCGTTGGGCTTCCACGTCAGCGACGGCGCCACCAGCGCGTGGTCGTCGGGCACGTAATCGACCTGGGTATTGGCGTCGCGCTTGACCGCTACCAGCCGGTACAGCCACTTGCCATCCGCGGTCAGCGGGCCGGTGAAGTCGGCCTGCACCTGCTTGCGCTGGTAGCTGCCGTACTGCACGCCGATTTCATTCTGCGCCGCGGCCTGCGGGCGCTTGCTGACCATGTTGACCACGCCGCCGGTGCCGCCCTGGCCGTACAGCATGGCGGCCGCGCCGCGCAGCACTTCGATACGCTCGAGGGTGTACGGATCGGTGCGGGCGGTACTGGTGTAGTAGCTCATCGACTTGCGCACGCCGTCCAGGTATTCGTCGGGCGAGACGCCGCGCACCAGCATGCCGTCGCTGCGCGAATCGATGCCGTAGGCATCCGAGCGCACGCCGGCCGCGTAGTTGAGCGCGTCCTGCAGGTTGCCGGCACCCTGGTCGATGATCTGGTCGCGGGTAACGACGGTAACCGCCTGCGGCGTTTCCGCCAGCTTGGTATCGGTCTTGGTGGCGGTGGCGCTGCGCTTGGCCAGGTAGCCGGCTACTGCACTGGTGGCGGTTTCACCCTGGCCCGTTACCAGCACCTGGGGCAGTACGGCGATGTCGCTATCGGCAGGCGCGGCGGCGCCGCTCTGCGCCAGCGCGGGCACGGCGACACCGACCGCCAGTTCGGCCAGCAATACTGCGAGCACCAGGCGGCGCGGTTGAAACGGGGCTACACGGTGCGACATGAGGGACGTCCTTTATTATTTGAATGATTTTGAGAATGATAACTGTTCTCATTCTACAAAAAGGAAGAGAAATCGGCAAGCGCACACCGTTGCCAGGATGGCGGCTATAATGATAATCATTCCTATTACCCGGCTTGAACACGTCGGCTCGTCCAGGTCACCGCCTTCAATCATTTTTCAAATCATGCAAAACTCTACGTTCAAGATGTCGCCACTGGCTTTTGCCGCCTTTCTGATGACCACTGCTGCTGCGCAAGCCCAGAGCGGCGCCGCCCCGGCTGCCACCGAGCCTGAAACGCTGCAAACAGTCACCATTACCGCGTCGGCGGACGCCTCCAAGGATGGCCTGTCGAAACAATATGCTGGCGGCCAGGTTGCGCGCGGCGGCCGCATGGGCATATTGGGCAACGTGGACATGATGAGCGCGGGGTTCAACTCCACCAATTACACGTCGCAATTTGTCGCCGACCAGCAAGCTTCCAGCATCGGCGACGTGCTGGCAGCCGATCCCGGCGTACGGGTCAGCCGTGGCTTCGGCAATTTCCAGGAGTCGTACGTGATCCATGGCTTCGAGCTGGCCTCGGACGATGTCGGCTACAACGGCTTGTACGGCATCTTGCCGCGCCAGTATGTCTCGCCGGAATTGCTCGAGCGCGTAGAAGTCTTCAAAGGCGCCAGCAGCTTCCTGAACGGCGCCGCGCCCGGCGGCAGCGGCCTGGGCGGCGCGATCAACCTGGTGCCCAAGCGCGCCGGCAACGCGCCGCTGACCCAGCTCACGGCGGGCATTGCGTCCGGCGGCAACGGCTACGGCGCGGTTGACATCGGCCGGCGCTTTGGCGAAAACAACCAGTTCGGCGTGCGCGTGAATGCCGCCAAGCGCAAGGGCGAAACCAGCGTTGACAACCAGCGCAGCGAAGTGAGCCTGTTCACCGTGGGCCTCGATTACCGCGCCGGCAACCTGCGCGTGTCCGCCGACCTCGGCTACCAGGACTTCGACCTGACCGCACCTCGACCCAGCGTCACCGTGGGTGGCGCGGCGGTACCGGCCGCGCCCGATGCATCGAAGAATTTTGCCCAGCCATGGTCGTTCTCCAGGGAACGCGACACCTTCGGCACCGTCCGCGCCGAATATGACCTCAACCAGAAGGTCACCGCCTGGGCAGCTTTCGGCGGCCGCGCCGGCGTCGAAAGCAATAGCCTGGCGAACCTGACATCGTCGTCGGCCGATGGGGCCGCCAGCTTCTACCGGTTTGACAATGCCGGCAAACGCACTACACGTACCGGTGAAACGGGCGTACGGGGCAATCTTGCCACCGGCGCGGTCACGCACACGCTGGTGGCTTCCGCGTCGGGCTTCTGGCTCGATTCGCGCAATGCCTACGGCTTCGGCGGCTTCGGCCTCGGCAATACCAACCTGAACGCGCCGACGACCACCTACATTCCCACTTCCGCCCTCGCCTACGGCAACGATATCAACGATCCGCGCACCACGCAGAAGTCGATTCTGTCGAGCTATGCGATTGCCGACACGCTGGGCTTCAACGGCGACACCGTCCTGGTGACGATCGGCGCGCGTCGCCAGACCATCAAGGACCAGGGCTACGCCTATAACACCGGCCTGGCCACCGACACCCACTACGACGAGAGCGCCACGACCCCGGTTGCTGCGGTGGTGTACAAGGTGCGCAGCGACCTGTCGCTGTATGCCAACTACAGCGAAGGCCTGGTGCAAGGCGGCATCGTCGGCAGCGATTATTCGAATCGCGGCGCCGTGCTGTCGCCCTATAAAACCAAGCAAAAGGAAATCGGCGTCAAGTACGATAGCGGCAAGCTGGGCATGACTGCGGCGCTGTACACCGCCGCCAAGCCGATCGGCACGGGTGAGCTGAACGGCGTGTATGCGCTCGGTGGCGAACAGCGCAACCGGGGCCTGGACCTCAGCGTGTTCGGCGTGCCGACCCAGGGCCTGCGCCTGCTGGGCGGCTTGTCATTGCTCGATGCCGAACAGCGTGGCACCGCGTACTCGGGCAAGGAGGCCCTCGGCGCACCGAAGACGCAACTGAACCTGGGCACCGAGTGGGACGTGCCGGGCGCCGCCGGCCTGGCCCTGACCGCGCGCGCGGTGTACACCTCGAAGCAGTACATCAACCCGGCCAATACGCTGGAAATCGGTGCATGGACCCGCTTCGACCTCGGCGCGCGCTACCTGGCCCGCATCGCCGACCGCGACGTGACCTTCCGCGCCCGTGTCGACAACGTGGCAGACCGCAACTACTGGGCGTCGGCGGTCACGTCGTTCGACTCGGGCGCGCTGGTGCTGGCGGCGCCGCGCAGCTTCACGGTGTCGGCCACGGTGGACTTCTAGGGCGCGAACACGCCACCGTGACCTGGCCGGATCAATGGCCGAGATCGCATTGCGGGCCGTCCTGCCGGCCGCGTCGTTTCGCTGTTTACCCGGCGCAATCAGAGCAACTGCCTGATCTTTTGCTCGAGCATATCGAAACGGAACGGCTTGGGGATGATGTCGAGCGGTACGCCAGGCTCCGCCTGCTCCGGCAGCTGGTCCATGTAACCGGTCGCCGCAAGGAGTTTCACATGCGGGTAATCGCGCGCCACCGCCTGCGCCAGGGCGATGCCATTCATCCCGCCCGGCATCACGATATCGGTAAACATCAGGTCGATCCGCTCGCCCCTGGCCAGGTACTCGAGCGCGGCGGTCGCGCTGTCGACCGCCGCCACCTCGTACCCCAACGCTTGCAGAAACTCGGTGGTCAGCATCAGGATATCGGCATTGTCGTCCACCACCAGCAGGCGCTTGGCGCGCCACCTGCTGTGATCAACCCCGGCCGGAACCGCGGCAGCCGGCTCCTCGAAGGGCGCCGCAGGCGGCGCTGCTTGCACCGCCGGAAACCTCAAGGTGACCGTGGTGCCCTTGCCCAGGGTGCTGGCAATGTGCAGCTTGCCCTGGGACTGCTCGGCAAATCCGTGCACCATGGCCAGGCCCAGGCCGGTACCAGGCCCCTTGGTGGTAAAAAACGGCTCCGTGGCCCGTTGCACCACTTCCTCGGCCATGCCCGGCCCGCTGTCCTGTATCGCCACCTCCACGCATGCATGGGCGCCACGCGGCAGCGACCTGGAAGGCGCCGTGGCGGTGGCCAGCCGGGTGGCAATCGTGATGGCGCCGCCATCGGGCATCGCTTCGCGGGCGTTTTTAATCAGGTTGAGCAAGGCAGAATCAAGATGGTCGGCATCCACCTGGCACTGCGGCAGATTGGTGCCGAGATCGAGGCGCAGGGTAATGGCCTTGGGCAAGGTTGGCGCCAGCATGTCTGCCAGGCCCAGCACCACCTGATTCAGGGACACCAGCTTGGGGTGGAGATTTTGCTTGCGGGCGAACGTCAGCAGCTTCTGGGTCAGGCGGGTCGCCTTGTCGAGCGCCCCCCGGCTGCGCTCGAGTGCATCAATGGCCGAGTTCGACCCATGCAGCTGGCGGGTGGCCAGTTCCAGGTTGCCGGTGGCAACGTGCAGGAGATTGTTGAAGTCGTGCGCCAACCCCGCGGTGAGGGCACCGATCGCTTCCATCTTCTGGGCCTGGATCGACGACTGGTACTGGTTGAATTTGTCTGTAATGTCGAGCTGGGACGCAAAATAGTAGAGCAGTTCGTTGTTGCGATCGAACACCGGTCCCATGTACAGCCCGTTCCAGAACGGCGTCCCATCGGCCTTGTAGTTGAGGATATCGACTGCCACGGCGCGCTGCTCCTCGATACCGTGACGGATCTCGGCCACGGTGTCGCGGTTGGTGTCCGCGCCCTGCAGAAAACGGCAGTTGCGCCCCAGGATCTGGCTCTCGCTGTAGCCGGTCAAATCCATGAACGCACCGTTGGCAAACACGATCGGGTTATCGGGCTGACGCGGGTCGGTAATAATCATCGGCATGCGCGTCATCTCGACCGCAGCAAAGAACACATCGCCGCGATCCCCGAGCCCGTCCTTGCTGACATAGGTCGCTTGCCAGTGCTCCACGCCGGGATTGCCCAGCGGATTGTAACTGCTGCCCTCCATCTGGCCGTCAGCCTTGATGCCGGTTGCTCCGTCCCCAGATGCGTCGCCACCCTGGTCGCGCACCGATTTTCCGATCGTCATATTCCCTCCTGTAGAGCACGCAAAATAACATCGCCGTGCAACCAACTGTGTGAGATCGCTAACTTGTCATCCGAGTAAAACTGGATGAATGCGCACTGTTGTACTGTTTCTTTGCAAACATTTTCATAATAACGTTATGATGCGGTGCAACAGTCGATATCCATGCACCCAGCTCACATTGATAGGCGCATCCCATGTCATGTTTATTCCTTTTTAATTCGCTCCACGCACTTGCGCGCCCTGCCGGTCACCGCCATGGGCTGCCACAGCCACTGAAACCGTGCCTCACTTGTCAACCACTTCTGCCGTGAACGCCGCACCCGCCCACTCTTCCCCCGATGCTGCCCACCGGCCCGGCATGCTGCACCTGTTTGCGCCATACTGGGGCGCGCGCAAGCGCTGGCGCGCCTGGCTGCTGGTGGTGCTGTGGCTGGCGATCACGCTGGGCTCCGCCTGGCTGTATGTCCGCGCCAACGAACTGACCGGCGAATTGACCGACGCCCTGCTGGCCCGCAACTGGGATGTGCTGAAACAAGTGGTCTGGATGACAATCGGCGTTGGCTTGCTGGTCGGTGCGCTCGGCGTGGTGCGCACCGCCATCATCGACCTGATCGACCTCGACTGGCGTACCTGGCTCAGCAACCACTACCTGGAACAGTGGTTCAGCTCGCACGCCTACTACGCCATGGATCCCGATGGCGCCCTCTCCAATGCCGACCAGCACATCGCCGAAGACGTCCGGCTGTTTGCCAACAGCAGCGTGGTCAACATTTCCAACATGATCAACGTGCTGGTCAATATCGTGGCATTTACTGCGGTCTTATGGGCGCTCTCGGGTACTCTCACCATCCCGATCGGTGACTGGAGCATTAAAATCCCCGGCTACATGGTCTATGTCGCCCTGCTGTACAACCTTGCTTACTTGCTGCTGGTCCACTGGGTGGGCAAGCGCCTGATCGTGCTGGGCATGAAACGACAGACCGTCGAGGCCGACTACCGCTACGGCGCCATGCAGGTGCGCGAAAACGCCGTGCAGATCGCGTTTTACGGCGGCGCCGCCAACGAATTGCAGCGCCTGCGCCGCCGCTTTGCGAAAATCCGCGACAACGTCCTGGCCACGGTCGTGCGCAACGCCAAGCTTGAAATGACCAGGACCGTCTATGGCCACCTGTTTGCCGTGCTGCCCACGCTGACCGCGCTGCCGCGCTATTTTGCCGGCGAGATCACGATGGGCGGCGTCACCCAGGCCGTCGGCGCTTTTGGCCAGCTGAGCGCGTCGCTTGGCTACTTCCAGGAGTCGTACAAGAGTTTTGCGATGTGGCTGGCACTGGCCAACCGCTTGCGCGATTTTTCGTGGGCCATCAACAAGGCCCATGCGCGGCCGAACGGCTTTACCGTGGTGCGCGGCAACCAGTCCGACATCCACAGCAGCGTGCTGGCCCTGCGCACGCCGGAAGGTGAGCCGCTGGCCGACGTGGCGCCGCTGAAATTAAAGGCCGGCAGCCGCACGCTGGTGCGCGGCCCGTCCGGCACCGGCAAGAGCACGCTGCTGCGCACCCTGGCCGGCATCTGGATGCACGGGGCCGGCACCGTCACCCTGCCGGCCAAGGCGCGCATCATGTTTCTGCCGCAGCGCAGCTACCTGCCCAGCGGCACCTTCAAGGCCGCCATGTGCTACCCGCTGATGCCCGACCAGTTCGACGACGCCACCTGCCGGCGCGTGCTGGAAATCTGCGGCCTGGGTGGGCGCATCACGTCGCTTAACACGCGCGACAACTGGCAGCAGTTGCTGTCCGGCGGTGAACAGCAGCGCGTCGCCTTTGCCCGGGTGCTGCTGCAGCGGCCCGACTTCGTGTTTCTCGATGAAGCGACCAGCGCGCTGGACCCGGCCACCGAAGCGAGCCTGTACCAGGCCCTGCTGAAAGAACTGCCCGACAGCGCCATCATCAGCGTGGCGCACCGCACCGCCGTGGCCGACTACCACGACGACATCATCGAGCTGGTGCCGAGCGCGGCGCAGGCGGCCTAGCCGCGCAAGCCGGGTGGCGCAGGCGGCCTAGCCGCGCAAGCCGGGTGGCGCAGGCGGCATAGCCGCGCAAGCCGGGTTTTAGTAACCGTAGATCATCTTGTAGGCCAGGTCCGGCGAGAACGTCCCAGCCGGGGCCGCGCAGCCGTCCGACTCTCCGGGCGACTTGATCCACAAGACCATTTCCGGCGCGCTGCCGGCCGGGTTGACGCGCGGCGCCACGCCCAGCTTGCGGCCAGCCGGATCGCACCACTGGGTACCGTTGGGTCCGTTACCATTGCGGCTGGTATCGACCACGAAGGTTTTTTCCAGGCCGCGCTGGCGCAAGGCGTTGGCCACCGCTACACCGTACGGATTGCGCTCGGCATCGGTACGGTAGTTCGATACGTTGAGCGCAAAGCCACGCGCACCGGCCACACCGGCGTTGACCAGCCGCGTGGCCGCTTCCGCCGGGGTCAGCCAGGCACTGTTGCCGATGTCGAGATACAGGTAAGCGCCGGGCGCCAGCGCGGCAAATTGCGCCACTGCGTAGCGTAGCAGTTCCAGCCGTGCGCTTTTGCCGGCTGCGTCCAGGCAGTCCAGTTGCGGCAAGGCGTCGGGCTCGAGCACGACGATGGCCGGCCGGCTGCCGACCGCAGTGGCAAACCCGCGGATCCAGTCGCGGTAGGCCTGCAGCGAGCCGGCGCCACCTGCGCTGTACTGGCCGCAGTCGCGCGCCGGGATGTTGTACGCCACCAGCACCGGGGTGCGCCCGTAGTACCACGCGGTGCCGACGAAATGGCCGACGGCGGCACCGATCTCGCCGCTCCAGCGACCGAACCAGCGGGCGCCAGGCTGGTTGGCGATGCGATTGCGGATATCGGTTACGCGCCCGTCGCTGGGAGTGGTGCCGGCTTAGATGGCAGCGGTCGATTGCGGATCGACGTACAGCGGCGGCAGCGCAGCGGCAGCCCCCGTGCAAGCGAGCAGCGACAGCGGCGGCAGCAGCCGTTGCGCCAGGGTGGCCAGGCGCAGCCGTTTTGCATGTTGCGGTTGTTTCATCGTCATGTTCGTCTCCTTTTTTAGATTTGTCGATACCACGTCAGCCGCCAGGCTTATGCGGCAGCCTGGCGATAAATGCCGGCGTACTTGACGCCGAACCACAGGATCGGCAGATAGCACGCGGCCGGCAGCAGGAACGACGCTTGCACGCCCACCAGGTCGGCCAGCACGCCCTGCCCCACCGGCACCACGGCGCCGCCCACGATGGCCATGCACAGCAGGCCGTCGGCCTGGCCGGTGCCGGCGCCCAGCTGGTGCAAGCCCATGCTGAAGATGGTGGGGAACATGATGGCGTTGCACAGGCCCACGGCCAGGATGGCCCACATGGCGACGCTGCCGCTGCCGAACACGGCCACCAGGATCAGCACCACGGCCAGGGTGGCGCTGAACGCCAGCGCCTTGCCTGCGCTGACGCGGCACATCACCAGCGCGCCGACAAAGCGGCCCACCATCGCCCCGCCCCAGTACAGGCTGACGTAATGGGCGGCGTTTGCCACGCTCAAGCCGGCGCTGTGGCGCTCGGTCAGGAAATTGACGATGAAGCTGCCGATCGCCACTTCGGCCCCCACGTACAGGAAGATCGCCAGCACCGCGAACACCAGGCGCGGATGCTGGCGCAGCACCAGCGGCGTGCGGTCGTCGGCAGTTGCCGCCACCTGCGGCAGCCTGGCCAGCGCAATGCCCACGCTCAGGGCCAGCAGCGAGAACGCCACGGCAAGGAGGCGCGCCTGTCGGGCCACAACGTCATGCTGGCCGGGGGCGTCAACTTGCAGCGCGAACCGCGCGCGGGCCGCAATTTCGAGTACGCGGGTGAAGATCCGCTACTGGCGGGCGTCATCACCGGCGAGCAGATCCGGGGCATCCAGTCCAACCACCTGGTGGCCACCGTCAAGCACTTCGCCTACAACGACCAGGAAACCGGCCGCTTCAAGGTCGATGCCAGGATCGACGACGCAGCCGGCCGCATGTCGGACCTGCTGGCATTCCAGATCGCCATCGAACGGGGCGACCCCGGCTCGGTCATGTGCAGCTACAACCGCGTCAACGGCGCCTACGCGTGCGAAAACGACTACCTGCTTAACCAGGTTCTCAAGCGCGACTGGGGCTACAAGGGCTATGTGATGTCCGACTGGGGCGCGGTGCATTCCACCATACCAGCCGCGCTGGCTGGCCTGGACCAGCAGTCGGGCTGGCCGTTCGACCAGTCGCCGTACTTCAACGGCGCACTCAGGGAGGCGGTGGAAAACGGCCACGTGCCGCCGGCGCGTCTCGACGACATGGCCTACCGCATCGTGCGCGCCATGATGGCCAATGGCCTGGCGGAACACCCGGTGCGGGTGGAGCCCGAAAACATCGACTTCGCGCGGCATGCCGATATTGCGCAGGCGGTGGCCGAAGAAGGCATCGTGCTGCTGAAGAACCGCAACGGCGTATTGCCGCTGACCGGCCGGCAGCAGACGATTGCCGTGATCGGCGGCCATGCGGACGTGGGCGTGCTGTCGGGCGGCGGCTCGTCCCAGGTCTATCCGGTCGGCGGCTCGCCGGTACCCAACGAGGCGCCTGCCGCCTTCCCCGGACCGATCATCTACGCGCCCTCCTCGCCGCTGGCGGCGCTGGCCGCGCGCCTGCAGGCAAAACTGGTCTATCACGACGGCAAGGACGCGGCGGCCGCCGCCAGGCTGGCGGCAACGAGCGACCTGGCCATAGTCTTCGCCACCCAGTGGACCGCCGAGAGCATCGACCAGCCCGATCTGTCGCTGCCCGGCAGGCAGGACGACCTGATCGCCGCCGTGGCGGCCGCCGGCAAGTCCACCGTGGTGGTGCTGGAGACCGGATCGCCGGTGACCATGCCGTGGCTGGCCAACGTGGATGCCGTGGTGCAGGCCTGGTACCCGGGCAGCCGCGGTGGCGACGCGATCGCCCGCGTGCTGACCGGCGAGGTGGACGCGTCCGGGCGCCTGCCCGCGACGTTCCCGCTGTCGGTGGCGCAGTTGCCGCGTCCCGTGCTCGATGGCGTGGGCCTGCCGGAAGATGCGCGCTTTGCCACCGACTACAACATCGAAGGCGCGGCAGTGGGCTACAAGTGGTTCGACAAGCACGGCCACAAACCGCTGTTCGCCTTTGGCCACGGCTTGTCGTACACGTCGTTCAGCTATTCGGCGCTGAAGGCGCAGGCGCAGGCCGGCGCGTTAATGGTCTCGTTCAAGGTAACCGACACCGGCCAGCGTGCCGGCAAGGCCGTGCCGCAGGTATACGTGAGCAAGAAAGCATCGGGCTGGGAAGCGCCGAAGCGCCTGGGCGGCTGGGACAAGCTGACACTGGCGACGGGCGCTGCCGGCGAAACCCGCATCGAGATCGACCCGCGCACGCTGGCCGTGTTCGACTCGGCCAGGGGCCGCTGGAAAATCGCCGCCGGCGAGTACGAGGTGATCCTGGCCGAAGCGGCGGATGCGCCGGTAGCGACAGTCAAGGTCCGGCTGCCGGCCCGGGAGTTTGCCGCCGGCGCGCGCTGAACGCCGGGTCCCCTCCAAATCGGTCGCTGTGCTGGGTGTGAGTCTGAAAAGTACCCAAGTCGGCAACCAGTTGTGCCGCCATGCTTTGAAGATTCGGATTACCGGCTCGACTGCCGCTTCCACGCCTCGACATACGGCCTGGTCAACGGATTGGCCGTATTCCATTTAGGCGCGACGGGGTCATTAGCGATCATCAGCACGCCCAGCGCCACCATCCGGTTGACCTTGGCCATGTTGGCATAGTCGACCTTTTGCCAGTGGTCGCCGGGCGCGTGGTAGTCGGGATATTGAAAGGCCACGCACAGCGTATGCGCGGGCACGCCCTGGTCGGCCAGCGCCTGGTTGTCGCTCAGTCCGAAATACAAGTCGCTGTTGGCTTCATTCTTGTACACGTCGATGCCGGTGAGTTTGCCGGCTTTCCGGAATACCTTGCCGACATCGGAGAAATCGAAGCCCGTCATCGACGCGTTGTTCAGTTGCGGGCCTTCCGAGCTGTCGGTGCGCCCCACTTGCTCCAGGTTGACGTTGGCCACCGTCTGCCTGATCGGCAGGATCGGATGGCGGCCATAGTAGCGCGAGCCGAACAGGCCCAGCTCCTCGCCGAACACCGTCATGAAAACGATGCTGCGCGCGGGCCGCTGCTTCATGCCAGACAGTGCGCTGGCAATTTCCATGACCGACACGGTGCCGCTGCCGTCGTCATTGGCGCCGTTGTGTATCACCCCATCCTTGATGCCGAGGTGGTCGTAATGCGCGGTCACCATCACATAAGTATTTTTCAGTTCCGGGTCAGAGCCGCGCAGCACGCCGATCACGTTGCGCAGCTTGACCGTGCGTTCGACCGGCGCCGCCACGTTGACGCTGACACGCGCACTGCCATCCGTGCGCAACGCATCGAGCGCCCGTATCGCTCGCGCCGAATGAAGCGTCATGCGCGGGATGGGGGACACGGTCTCGCCGCTGTTTTCGGGATCGATCAGGCGGCCTTTGCCGCCGGCATTGCCTTTCGGGTGGGCGCGGTCGACCAGCAGCACCAGCGCCGGCCGCAGCTTCGCCAGTTGCGCGTTAAAGAACTGCCAGCCGCCGTACGCAGTTCTGGCCTGCGCGGGAGGCATGGCTTCAAAGTCCGGCAGATTGATGACGACGACTTTGCCGGCCAGCGTGGCGGTGCTGTGTGCGTTGAGGGCAGCGGCGTCGCTGGCGTCGATATTGACGATCGCGGACGGCGCCAGCGCCAGTGCCTGGGCGAGGCTGAAACTGAGCTCGCTGGCAGGGATATCGAGTTGCTCTTTACCGGCGTCGATCCTGAACGAAAAATCCTTCAGGCTCGTTTCAGCGAAGGCCCAGTTCGCGGTCTGGAAATAACCGTCGTCGCCGACCGCTTCCAGGCCCGCGCGGCGGAACTGGGCGGCGATGTACTCGGCCGCCAGGTCCTGGCCGCGCGATGGCGTGCCGCGTCCTTCCAGCAGGTCTGATGCGATAAACGACAGGTGGCCGCGCAGGGAGTCTGCTGAAATGCGTCCGAGCGCAGCGCTGGTGTCGGGGGTCAGATGTGGATCTGCAGCGGCGCTGGCGCCGCCATGAATACCGGCGAAGCTGATGAACGCTGCAAAAGCGTAGGCGGATAATCTCTGCATGGGTGATCCTGTATTGTGCCTGACGGCATGTTTATTGTGCAACGGATCATATCAGAGTTCGCCAATCATCAGCAGGAAGGCCATCGAGCGCCCAACCGGAGGCGCCCTGCGAGGGGCGTCCAACTTGCGCGGCGATGGCGGGCCGGGTTATTTCACCGCGTCGGCAAGCTTCTTCGACATCGCCAGGTGATGCGCGACAGTGGGTTCGAGCTTGGTGGCCAGCGCCTTGACATCCGGGTCTTCGACGGCCGAAATATCTTTTTTCAGCGATGCGTGAACGTTGGCATGGCCAGCCACGCCGGCCCGCTTGGCATAGGCCTCGTCAAACCTGGCACCGGACAGTGCATCGAGTTCGGCCGCCAGCTTTTGATGGGCGATATCAGGCTCGCTCGGCAAGGTCACGTGCTTGGCTGCGGCGACTTTTTTCGTCTCTTCCAGGCCCTTGGTATGATCGTCGATCATCTGCTGCGCAAAGGCCTTTACGTCCGCGTTACTGCTTTTTTTCAGCGCCATTTTGCCGGTCTCGATTTCTGCCATATTGGCCTGCGCAATACCGATCAGCCGTGCCGAGTCATCCTTGCTGATGGTGGTTGCCGTGCCGGTTTTGGCGCTGACGCTGTTCTTGGCGGTGACGCTGGTTTGTGCATGCGCGACAGCGGAGAGCGAGGCGGCAATCGATAAGGCGATAAACAGTTTTGCTGGTTTCATGATGATCTTCCGTGGTGCAGGTTAAGACTGGCTGTCTGGAAGTTTAAGTTTGAAGCAAGAACTGCAATGGCTCTGTACGCAAGGTTACAGAGACAAGGTGGCCATGCATCGGCTGCCAGGAAAATTGCCGATGCTTGCACCTCGTGCGCGCGCCAACTTCCTTCCGATCTTTTAATCACGCTCCCGCCTGGGCGTTGGGACGTTGTGCTGCTGCGATACTGAAACTAATATCAGATGGAAAAAATAAACGATTGGATCGCAAGTTGCGGTCTCCATAAGATGATTTACGCAGTGCAAAAACTGCATTAAAAAAATTACATAAAGGAGACATCATGGACAACCAATGCGGACGCATCGGGGCTGTCATCGCACGCCCACTCTACCTGAAGCTGTCGGTCGCTACCCTGCTGGGCGCAGGCGTGCTGAGCAGCGCTTCGGTATGGGCACAAACAGTCACCGAGACGACCGAGACGCCTGAAAACACGGTGGTGGTCACCGGCGTCAAGGCATCGCTGATCAAGAGTTTGTCGATCAAACGCAACAGTGATCAGGTCGTGGAATCGGTCGTTGCCGAAGATATCGGCAAGCTGCCAGATAACAATGTTGTAGAAGCGCTACAGCGAGTGACGGGGATCCAGGTCACTAATCGCGCTGGCGGCGAAGTCGGCACCCTGTCGATTCGCGGCCTTCCCGATGTCCAGACCACCTGGAACGGCCGCAGTATTTTCACTGCGTCCGGCACCCAGGTCGCGCTGCAGGACATTCCCTCCACCCTGGTGCGCCAGATCGACGTCTACAAGACACGCGACGCCAGCCAGCTGGACACCGGCATCGCCGGCCAGGTGGACGTCAAGTCGCTGCGGCCTTTCGATTTCAAGGAGGCCAAAGTGTCGGTCCTGGCGCGCGAGACTTATCTCGACCCCGCTAAAAAGGCGAACCCGCAGCTCAGCGCCATGTTCAGCAACCGCTGGGAAACCGGCATCGGTGAAGTCGGCGCCCTGGTCAACCTGTCGGCCAGCCGGACCAAGTACCGTAACGAAAGTGTGACGCCGGGCGCCATGGTGCCATTTACCAGCCCCAATGCCGCCGAGGTCCCCCCCGGCTATACGCCCTTGCAGCGCATTACCGACACCAGTATCTGGACGCCCGGCACCCATGCCGGCCTGCCATCGGCAGCGGGTTCGACACTCGATTTCAATGGCAAGGCGTATCCCTATTACCTGGCGCGCGACGCCGTATTCCAGAGCGACGTTGAAGGCGAACGTGAGCGCCCTGCCGCCAATATCGCCTTGCAGTGGAAGCCGAACAGCGATTCGGTGTACACCTTCGAATCGATGTACAACGGTTACCGTGACAAGTCCTTCAACCGGTTGCTGTTCAGTTTTGTCGACTGGTGGGGAGACCTGGGCAGCAATCCTGCCTCGACCATTACCACGTTCCCGGGAACGAACATCATCAAGAGCCGCACCGTCAATAATGTGTATGGCTTCAACAGCGGCGACTACACCACGTCGGCAACCGACTCCCGGATTTATGCCTTGAACGGCAAGTGGAATGTTGGCGACCGCCTGCGGCTCGAAGGTGATGTGGCCTATCAGTCCAGCACCTATCATACGGAATTTACCGCCACCCGCATCGATCGCGTGGCGCCCTCCATCAACGTCGACTTCAATGCCGGCGGCGGCAACACGGCATTCGGCTTCAACGACAATGCCGACCTGACCAACGCGTCCAAGTGGAACGTTGCACAATTCTACGATAACGCCAACCGCAACAAGGGCAGCGCCGCGACCGCCAATCTGTCCGGCGTCTTCGACGCCGACTGGGGCGCGCTGGAGACGATCCACTTCGGCGCACGCTTCGACGACCGCAAGGCGTCGGAGGCCAACCGGACCCAGTCGGGCACCTTGAACCGCAACCTGGCTTCGCTGGGACCCGAGTACTCCTCGACCAACTCGAACTTCGGCACGGACATCTCGAACGTGCCCCGCTCCTGGGTGGAGCCCAATGCCTACTACATCCGCGACCATATCGATGACTGGCGCAAGATGTTCAACGCGACCGATCCGAACTTCCTGACCACCGACAAACTCAGCCTGCAAAAGACGTTCGAGGTCGAAGAAAAGACCAGCAACCTGTTCTTGATGGGAAATACCCAAACCGAACTGTTCGGCAATCGCCTGCGCGGCAACTTCGGCGTGCGCTACGTCAAGGTCAAGACCGACATGACGTTCTACAAGGTCGATGCCACTACCAAGGCGGTGACCCCGTCCAGCGCCAGCAAGTCAACCAGCAAGTTCCTGCCCAGCCTGACCCTGATGTACGATCCGGCCAAGGACGTCGTGATGCGCTTGAACTATGGCGAAACCTTGCGTCGCCCGAACTTCGGTGATCTCAACCCGGTCCTCCAGCTCGGCGACGATGTCTCGAAGGTAGGCTATGGCTCGGGCAGCGGTGGCAATCCTGACTTGAAACCGACGCGCTCCAAGAACCTCGACCTGACAGCCGAGTGGTATTTCCAGAAGGACAGCGCATTGTACGGCACCGTGTTCAAGCGCAAGATCGACGGCCTGGTCGTGGGCTTGCGCCGCAAGGTGCACGTCGATCCGGCAAACGACCCGTTCCGTAACTCGACCTCGGGTGGCGACCACACGAATGGTTATGACTACGTGATCAACTCGCCGGTCAACGCCTCGGACGGCACGATCAAAGGCGTCGAGCTTGGATTGATCTACTTCCCGAAAGGCCTGCCGAGCCTGCTGGATGGCCTGGGATTCCAGGGCAGCTTCACGCGACTGAGCTCGTCGCAGAACGTGCCGGATGCTAACGACGCCGGCGAGATCGTCGCCCAGCTCGAGACCCCGTTCTTCGGCGTGTCCAACCGGTCATACAACGCCACCATGGCTTACGAAAAAGGCCCGGTCAGCGCGCGCCTGTCCTATGTATGGCGCTCCGGCTTCCTGGCCGCCAACGAGGCCGCCCTGTTTGCCAACCCGATCGGTATCTGGCGTCATCCGGAAAAGAGCGTGGATATGCAGGTGTCGTACAAAATCAACGACAACATGTCGGTCGATATCAGCGGCGTCAATCTGACCAACGAAATGCAGCAGCAGTACTATCACTTCGGCAATGCCGGCAACGCCCAGACCACCAATTTCGGTACGCTCCAGATCGGACGTTCGGTGTCGGTTGGTTTGCGCTGGAAGATGTAGTCCGCGAGCAGGAAGACCGCGCGCGCCACGCCTGGTGGATGCGTAGCTAACGGCGGCGGCACGTGAATGTGCCGCCGTTTTGTTTTGGAGCGTGGTAACGGTGCAGCAAGGCCGCCGGGCGACCTCATGCCGGTCCTGTGACGGTCAGGAAGATTTTTTACGCGACTGCGCGCGCCCCGCCCGGCTTTTGCGGCGCGACGCGGACCGCTGGGGCGGGCGGTGGCGGTGCCTGGTCTCGCCTGCCTCGGCGCGCTGCTTGTTGACGATGCGCGCGGCAACTTCTTCCTCCCTGCCGGCGTACCGTCCCTCCTTCTTGAACTTCCGTTCGATCTTTTTGTATTCACGTTCCCGCTTCGCATTTGCTCCTGTAGGCATGGCATGCTCCTGTTAAAAACTGCAGGATACGACCGCCGGCGGCTCAGATATGCGAAGTGACGCACCAAAACCGCCAGGCCGGTGATACGCTGTGGCCGGGGATGGCCAGCAAGGCCGGAAGTGCGACGCCATCCAGAATCCCTCCAACAACCTGTCCAGTCGTTTTAAACCAGCATCGAGCCTGACATACTTGTGCGACTGAGGGCCGGACCAGACGAGTCCTCAATGCTCGCCGGCGACCTCAAAGCCGTCGCAATACGGGCATGGCACGATGGAAGCGCCCCAGTCGGCAGCCCGGAACAGGCACAGATCAACATCGACACATCCCATGCGTTAAAGACCGGCGCCTGCTGTGCACCGCCATCGAGATGGCCGCCATCGTTGCGCAAGCGAACGACACTGTCACGCGCAGCTTGCGCGGTGTCGCGGCTGGCCACAACATGGACAACGCGCTACGCCAGGCGCAACGCTGTCTGGAACAGGCGCTCGGGCCAGGCAACCGGACTGCTGGCTTCCTTGCGGCCGGGTTCCCGCAGCTTGCCGTACAAAATGCGACTGCGGTACCGGCTAACTGCCGCTGAGCACTGCCAGGTCAACATCCACGCATGACCGGGCGCGACCGAGTTTCGCGACCTGTTCTGATGATGTTGGCAAGCGGCAGCCGGTAATGCTGCGATGTCGACGGGCATGAAGAGCTTGCGGTGCGGCAGCGCGGCGCACGCCGGCAGCAACGCTGAGCACACCTCGGTCTGCAAGCGGCGCGCTGGCCATGCTGCAGACGCGACCGGTCGGCGACTACCTGGGGGTCAGCGCACGCTGCCGGTGAGCTCGGGCAGGATGCTGTGGCCGGCGACGTATTCGGTACGACGCCATTGAGCAAGCAGTGCCTGCCTGCTTCTGGGCGATCGGGTGCTGAGCTGTTCGGCAGCGAGGATACGATCGGTGCGGAAATTGCGGAATGCCCCGCGCAATTCGCACCAGCACATGAGCACCCGGGTCAGGTCGAAGTATACGAGTGCAAACGGCCAGACGGTGCGCTCGGACACCGCGCCGGCAGGTGTCCGGTAGCTGAGTTCGAGCTTATGCCCGGTACGGATCGCAGTGCGCAACACGTCGGCGTCGACCGCTTGGGCCGGCACCTTGCGGCCAGCGCCCACGAGCAGTGCCGACGCCTCCAGTTCGCGCCGCAGCTCGGCGGGCAACACCGTGTAGATCTTGTCGAGCGCCCGGCTGGCGCCTTGCGCCAGGCTGTGATCGCCCTGCTCGGCGATCAACCGCATGCCCAGCACCAGTGCATCGAGCTCTTCAGCGGCAAACATCAGGGGCGGCAGCATGAAACCCGGCTTCATCACGTAACCGAGGCCAGGCTCGCCCTCAATGACCGCCCCCTGCGCTTTCAGACTGGCGATATCGCGGTACAAGGTGCGGATGCTCACGCCAAGTTCCGCAGACAGTGCTTGCCCCGTCACTGGCCGCCGATGGTGGCGCAACACTTGCAGCAGATTCAGCAGGCGTTCGGAACGGGACATACGATTTAAACAATTAAGGGGCCATGCGGCAAAAGGACTGCATCCCGGCTATTCAAACACAGCCGAGCGCAACGATCAAGCCACGGCCTGGCTCGTGGACAGCGACAGCACCCACGTAATGCCGAAGCGATCCTTGAGCATGCCATAGAGTGGCGAAAAGCCGGCTGGCGCCAGTGGCTGCACGATGGAGGCGCCCACAGTCAAGCCTTCCCAGTAGCGCGTGAGCATAGTGGCATCGTTGCCGGTGACCGCCACGAAGAAGGGCGTGTCGCCAGCACTCCAGGCGCGCTCGGGCGGAACATCGTAGGCCATCACGTGAAACCCATCGTCGGACTGCACCTGTCCCCAGGCGATCAGTTCCGACTGGACCGCGTCTGTCGTGCCATAGACCTGGCCCCAGGTCACGCAGGTCTGCTGGCCGCCGAAGACAGCATGATAGAAAGCGAGCACCGTGCGGGCGTTACCGCGAAAGTTGAGGTGGGCAACGGTTTGAATAGTCATGTCGTGGGTCCTTTGATGAGTGGTTGACCAAAAAAATTATAGAGGTCGCGACTGACAGTTTCCGGCAGTAGCGCACAACGCCCCCGTCGCAAAGGCGCGGACGACGGCCGTATTCTGTCAGCGTCCGCAGACCGCGTGATGGCCGACGCCGCCGAAACCAAGGCGCTACGCGCTGCCAAGGAGAGGCTGACACACGAGGCCTACTTGCTCGAGCTCGGTCGTATTGAGCTGGCCGCCAAGGCGGCCCGACGCACCGAACGGCTGCGCAAGCAGTCCGACCTGCTGTCAGGAAAGACGCTGCGGACACTGAATCTCAACTGCTTCGATGGCGCCACACGAATACAGATGGAGCGATTGCAAAGCGGCGACTTCATCAAGGACGCGATCAACGTCATCGCGGTCGGCCGCCCCGGGGCCGGCAAAAGCCACTTCGCCTGCGCACTGGGCCATGCCCTGATCGAGTTGGGCTACCAGTCCTGTTTGCACCCACTGCCGCACTGGTGCAGCGGCTGCTGGCGGCCAAGCGCGATCTGCGGCTGCCGCAGGAACTTGCCAAGCTCGATCGCTTCGAATGTCTGATCCTCGACGACATCGGTTACGTCCAGCACGACCGGGACGAAATGGAAGTGCTCTTTACGCTGCTGGCCGAACGTTACGAACGCAAGAGCATGGTCATCACAACCAACCTCGTGTTCTCTGAATGGGACCGGATCTTCAAGGACCCGATGACCACGATGGCCGCCATCGATCGCGTCGTGCACCACAGCGTCGTACTTGATCTGATGGGCGTGGAAAGCGATCGCGCCAGCGCGGCGAAACGAACTAAGTCGGCTATCGCGAAGACCGCGATGGCTGCATAAGGGCGGCAACTTTAATTGACGTCAGCGGAAAATCTAATTGACGCCAGACAAATGGGACAGAATTGCAAGTGCCGGCTTCACCCTATAAGCCAATGTCGTTTATCAGACCAGCCGAGGAACGGCCCGCCCCGGTCATGCACTTGGAGGTTTTGATGCGTTCCTGGCACGCACGCTCTAAGCCCATCAAATACAGCTCGGAAGCGTAACTGGAATTGCTCCGACTGGTTTTCAAAGTACTTCTCCATCCACGCCAGCGCTAGTGCCATATCTGCTTCTGGCAGCATGGACAAATAAAAGACCATTTGACGCCATGCGTAAGCCGAATTCTTGATGAGGATGAGTTGCGCATGCCAGTCGTCAACCTTCATCTGGTTACGGGACGCTATCCATCGGAAGCAAGATTGAGCCATACCCGCGAAGCGCCCCTCCAATGAGCGTCGCAGATCCAGACCAGCAATCAATGCTGCCAAATTTTGTGTTGTCAAGATCTGCTGTTGTTCAATAATCATACCGTTCGAAGCAGGCCGCCATTGCCCGAGCGGCACACCTGCACGTTGGGCGCAAAGCTGAGCAAAATCCTGCTTTACTTCCCGCTTAGTCCATGACCAAACAGACGTCGCGCTCACGTTGCTGTTCTGAAGACTGGTGATCTTCGCTGCATCAATCTGATAATAGTCCTCATACAGCGAGCCTTGTAGCATGCTGTTCGCCAGCTTGGCCGAGTTGGTAAACTTTGGGCCGAACGTGCCCATGAAAATATCGGCTGCCAACTCCTCGACAAGAGGGATCGCCACACCAGCCCGCTTCGCTAGTTCGGCCATTTCACGCACTAGCCTGTTTGGCAAAATCGCGTGCGGGAAATGTTCCAGTGCAAGAAGGACGACTTGCTCCAAGGCTTGGCGCGCTGCAGCAGCATCGGAAAGATCCTTGCGACGGAAAGCTTCGATAGCACTCACCCACGGCAGGTCACCTAGACGTACTTGGCTTTCGAGGTTTAACAGTAACAGGGAACGACGTCGCCGGAATGCGCGATAAATGGAGGCATAGAGCTGCCGCAGTCCTGAATCCTCGATCCCCAATCCGTGCAGCCCAGACGTAAGTTGAGGCAACACACCTGCAATCATCTCGCTAGAAGAAATCAGTCCACGGCGGATCAGTTCTTCCATGGACTCCTTCATGCAGCGATCAATCTTGCGCAGTACCGACCTTGGTAACGTAGTACCTGCTGGAACCGATGCAGTAGCCTCGCCTTCAGTCACTGCAGTCTTGCAGATATCTGGATTGTCCAGGCCGTCGTCCTGGTTAAGAGGCCGCAACCGCTGCTCCACAAGATGGGCAATCTCGGAGTACAACGGTGCCGCAACTTCGGCGCGCTGTCGGTGGCGGACCTCCAGGTTTTTTATCGACAGCGGATGTCCGCGTTTGGCCACACTGCACCGGTAAATGTGACGTATGCGGCCCAAATCCTTCGGGGAAAGCTGCGGAAAAGAAACAATGCAAGACCGAAGGTAGTCACGCAAATGAACATAATGGCTACCTGCCTTACGATATTTCGATACCACCTTGCTGCTGTTTGCCAATTCATCGAATTCCGCCAGCAGCTTCGCGGCACGCTCTTCCCAGCCAGGCGGACAGACCTGACAAGGCCAGTCGTCAGAAGACATCGTTTCGGCAAACAACGCGAGCAGGCGGTCATGCAGCGGTGCCCACGCCTGCACCGAATGGCGCTGAGCCAATATAGCCGCATGTGGAGAAATTCTGCGGAGCTGCTCACGCGTCGCGGCAACGTCTTGTACGAATACTCCCGCGTCGAATCGATGTGAGCGAAAGTCTGGAACCGGATAAAAGCGCAACGTTGGGAAGAACGGAGAAATTGCGCTGAGAACCTGGCGAGCCTCTTCCGCATGTCCCGCCTTGCAAATCCACGCAACAGCGAGTAAGGCGCCTTCCTCAGGATAGCGGATTGAGTAGAGACCGCTATCAAGCCATGACGTCAGCTCAGCCATGCCTTGGTCCGTCAGATAATATGCGTTGAGCCTGAGCCTGGCCTCATCGTTTTCCGGGATTGACAAGCGCTCGATCAGGTCCCTTTCATAAACCTCAAGCGGCCCACCAGCGAGGAGCCGCCCCGTCGCAAATCCTCCAGTAGCCACCTCCAACGAAGCCCACGCCGGCGTATCCGGTAATGGTGTCCGACTGCCGTAATGCGCAGCACCACTAAGGATGTTAGAAAGGATATTCTGCCAACGTGTCACGCGGTCTGCCGCTCTTTCAGCCAGTTCCGCATTGCCGGTTTGCTTACTTACCAGCAGCGCCTTCGCCAACTGACTTGCTGTATATCCAGGATTTACCTCACCGTTGCCAAGAGGCACATCGTCGTTATCAGAGTTCCGCACTAGTTCATAGTCCTTTACTTGGGTTCGGGGGCTGGAATCGAACCAGCGCCATCTCGGTCCAGAGCCGAGCGTTCTCCCACTGAACTACCCCGAAACAGTCTTGCGCAGGTTACAGAAAAATAGCAGAACTAGCAACTTTAATATCTTGGCTTCGACGAGCGTGAGTCACTGCGCGCCTCGCTCATGGCTAACCATAAGTTAGCCATCCGCGAGATCTGCGACCATGGCCCTGTCGAAGAAACGCTTCGCCGCGGCCATATTGCGTTTGGCCGTAAGCAGGAAACCGACGGTTTTGCCCTGCTTGTCGACGGCGCGGTACAGATACTTCCAGACGCCCTTGACCTTGATATAGGTCTCATCCATGCGCCAACTGCTGCCGGTCGGGCGCTTGTGTTTGCGGGCCATTTTCTCGATCATCGGCAAGAAGCGGATCGCCCATCGGCTGATCGTCGAATGGTCGACTGACACGCCGCGCTCGCCCATCATCTCCTCAATGTGCCGGTAGCTCAGCGGATAAGCGGCGTACCAGCGAATGCAAACCAAGATCACATTGATCGGAAAGCGCATTCCTTTGAAGCTGAGCATGGCAAAGTAATCCGCAGGTTTCGGCGCCACAGTCTACTTGATCCCGCCAGCGGCTCCGCCAATGTGACAGAACCTTTGTCAGCATATAGCCTCCAAATGCATACCATCAGGATGACGAAATACCTTTAAGATTCAGACACTTATAGCGCTAAAAAGTTCATGAAAAATTGACAGTGATCACTGAAAATCGAGAAAAATACCATCACGGACTCATCCGCGTTTTCAGCATTAAAAAATCATCTTGAATCAATGACTTAGAGTTAGGTATACCATCATTTGTACCACCACGAACTCAGCAAGGGCTGATGGTATACGCTGCTCCCGAGCAAATGCAGCAAATGCCGATACCATTAGTTCTACCATCAGATTTCGCTGCTCTAGAATTCCCGAGCCTGCCTGATTCTGCCAGCGAAAAAAAGAAAAGCCCCTGAAAATCAGGGGCTTAAAAGGATCAGTTTGCCAGCGCTTGCCGGCCTCTGCCGACTAGAAAATCATTCCCACTCAATCGTCGCCGGCGGCTTGCCGCTGATATCATACACCACGCGATTAATCCCGCGCACTTCATTGATGATGCGATTGGAAACCTTACCCAACAATGCGTGCGGCAAATGCGCCCAATGCGCCGTCATGAAGTCCTGCGTCTGCACCGCGCGCAGTGCCACCACGTATTCATAGGTACGGCCATCGCCCATCACACCCACCGACTTCACCGGCAGGAACACGGCAAACGCCTGCGACGTCGCTTCGTACCAGTTCTTCGGCAGGTTGTCCGGATCCACTGCCTGGCCGGCGATGAACTCGTACGGCGTGTTGCGCAGTTCTTCGATGAAGATGGCATCAGCGCGGCGCAGCAGATCGGCAAATTCTTTCTTCACTTCACCGAGGATGCGCACGCCGAGGCCAGGGCCCGGGAATGGATGACGATACACCATGTCGTGCGGCAGGCCGAGGGCCACGCCCAGCTTGCGCACTTCGTCCTTGAACAGTTCGCGCAGCGGTTCCAGCAAGGACAGCTTCATGTGCTCGGGCAGGCCGCCCACGTTGTGGTGGCTCTTGATGGTCTGGCCCTTTTTACCCTTGCCGGCCGACTCGATCACGTCCGGGTAGATCGTGCCTTGCGCCAGCCACTTGGCGTTGACCAGCTTGCCGGATTCGGCATTGAACACTTCGACGAACTCGCGGCCGATGATCTTGCGCTTCTGCTCGGGATCGGCAACGCCGGCCAAGTGGCCCATGAACTGGTCTTCGGCATCGATGCGGATCACCTTGACGCCCAGGTTCTTGGCGAACATGTCCATGACCATCTTGCCTTCGTCCAGGCGCAGCAGGCCGTGGTCGACAAACACGCAGGTCAGCTGGTCGCCGATGGCGCGGTGGATCAGCGCAGCCGCCACCGACGAATCGACGCCGCCGGACAGGCCGAGAATGACTTCATCGGTGCCGACTTGGGCGCGAATTTTTTCGACCGCTTCGGTGATGTAGTCGGGCATGTTCCAGTCGGCCTTGCAGCCGCAGATCTCGTGCACAAAGCGGCCCAGCATGGCCTTGCCCTGCACCGTGTGCGTGACTTCCGGGTGCCATTGCACGCCGTAGAATTGCTTTTCTTCGTTGGCCATGGCGGCGATCGGGCAGCTTGGAGTGTTGCCCATCAGGACGAAGCCTGGCGGCATTTCCAGGACCTTGTCGCCGTGGCTCATCCAGACCTTGAGCATGCCGTGGCCTTCGTCGGTGACGAAGTCGTTGATGCCGTCGAGCAGCTTGGTGTGGCTGCGGGCGCGCACTTCGGCGTAGCCGAATTCACGCACCAGGCCGTTTTCGACCTTGCCGCCCAGTTGCGCGGCCATGGTTTGCATGCCGTAGCAGATGCCCAGTACCGGCACGCCCAGTTCGAACACGGCGGCCGGCGCCTGCGGGGCGTCGCCTTCCAGGGTGGAGCTGTGGCTGCCCGACAGGATCACGCCGGCGGCGCCGTAGTTGCGGACGAATTCGTCGCTGACGTCATACGGAAACACTTCCGAGAACACGCCGGAATCGCGCACGCGGCGCGCGATCAACTGGGTTACCTGGGAGCCGAAATCGAGAATGAGGATTTTTGAGTGCATAGGGTAGGTACTGAGCAGTATGAAGACTATAGAAAAACGCCGGCATCATGCCGGCGTTTGCAAGGACTTAGTCGCCCGAACGGTAGTTCGGCGCTTCCTTGGTGATTTGCACGTCGTGCACATGCGATTCGCGCATGCCGGCCGCGGTGATCTCGACGAACTCCGCCTTGTTGCGCAGCTCTTCGATGGTGGCGCAGCCGCAATAACCCATCGACTGGCGCACGCCGCCCACCAGCTGGAAGATAATCGCCAGCACCGAGCCCTTGTAAGCGACACGGCCTTCGATACCTTCAGGCACGAACTTGTCGGCCTTCATGGTGGCGTCCTGGAAGTAGCGGTCGGCCGAGCCGTCGGACATGGCGCCCAGCGAGCCCATGCCGCGGTACGACTTGTACGAACGGCCCTGGTACAGGATCACTTCGCCCGGCGCTTCTTCGGTACCGGCAAACATCGACCCCATCATGACGGTCGAGGCGCCAGCGGCCAGTGCCTTGGAGATGTCGCCCGAAAAGCGGATGCCGCCGTCGGCGATACATGGCACGCCCGTGCCTTCCAGTGCTTCGGCCACGTTGGAGATCGCGGTAATTTGCGGGACGCCCACGCCAGCAACGATACGGGTGGTGCAGATCGAGCCCGGGCCGATGCCGACCTTGACCGCGTCGGCGCCGTATTCCACCAGCGCCTTGGCGGCCGCTGCGGTGGCGATGTTGCCGCCGATGACGTCCACGTGCGGATACTTGGTCTTGATCCACTTGACGCGGTCGAGAATGCCCTGCGAGTGGCCGTGGGCCGTGTCGACCACCAGCACGTCAACGCCGGCGGCGACCAGCAGGTCGATCCGTTCCTCATCCTTGGCGCCCACGCCCACCGCCGCGCCGACCAGCAGCTTGCCGTGCGAGTCCTTCGACGCATTCGGGTGCTCGGTCGATTTCTGGATATCCTTGACCGTGATCAGGCCGCGCAGCTCGAAGCTGTCGTTGACGACCAGCACGCGCTCGAGGCGGTGCTTGTTCATCAGGCGCTTGGCTTCGTCGCGGTCCTCGTCGTCCTTGACGTACACGAGTTTTTCGCGCGGGGTCATCTTGGCGCGCACTTCGGCGTCCAGTTCCTGTTCGAAGCGCAAATCGCGGTTGGTGATGATGCCGACGACTTCCTTGCCTTCCACGACAGGGAAACCGGAAATACCATGCAACTCGGTCAGCTTGATGACGTCGCGGATCTTCATGTCCGGCGGAATCGTGATCGGATCGCGCAGCACGCCAGCTTCAAAACGCTTGACCTTGGCGACCTCGCGGGCCTGGTCGGCCGGGCGCAGGTTCTTATGGATGATGCCGATACCGCCCTCTTGCGCCATGGCGATGGCCAGGCGGCCTTCGGTCACGGTGTCCATGGCGGCGGACAGCAGCGGGATGTTGATACTGATATTGCGGGTCAGGCGCGTCTTGAGGGACGTATCTGCAGGCAAGACGTTGGAATAGGCTGGAACGAGGAGCACGTCATCGAACGTGAGTGCTTTTTGGAGTAGACGCATAGTATTTCCTATAGGCGCAAAGCGGCATTGTACAGGAAAACGGCCTTGCTGTCAGGCATAGCTCACGATCGGCCGCTGTCACTTTCACCATAGCTGCCGTATGATATCGCTATCAATGTTCATGAGCCATAGCCGATGACGAAATCACAAGCGGTCCGCAGCCGCGCCAGCGGGCGCATTACCCTGGCAATGGTGGCCCAACATGCAGGCGTAGCCACCATGACGGCCTCGCGCGCCATCACCCAACCCGACATGGTGTCGCAGGCGCTGCGCGACCGCGTGGATAAAGCCGTGCTGGAACTCGGCTATGTACCCAACCGCGCCGCGCGGGCGCTGGCTTCGTCGCAATCGAAGGTGATCGCGGTGCTGGTGCCGTCGCTGTCGAATGCCGTGTTTACCGAGGTGCTGGCCGGCATCCAGGATGCGCTCGACGCCGACGGCTACCAGATCCTGATCGGCAACACGCGCTACTCGGACCGCGAGGAAGAAAAGCTGATCAACACCTACCTGCAATCGAACCCGGACGGCATGCTGCTGTCGGGCCTGACCCACAGCGACCGCGTGCAGCAAATACTGACCACCTCGCGCGTGCCGGTGGTGTCGATGATGGACATGTCCACCGACCCGGCCCAGCTTACCGTCGGCTTCTCGCAATTCCAGGCCGGCCACGCGATGACCCGCTACTTGCTCGACAAGGGCCACCAGCGCATCGGCTTCATCGGCGCCCAGCTCGACGAGCGCACCCTGCGCCGCGCCGAAGGCTACCGCAAGGCCATGCACGAGGCTGGCCTGTTTGATCCCCGCCTGGAAGTGATGGTGCCCGATCCCTCCACCCTGGCCCTGGGCGCCGAACTGCTGGGCCGCATGCTGGCCCAGGCGCCCGACTGCGACGCCATCTTCTGCTGCAACGACGACCTGGCCCACGGCGCCATCTACCAATGCCAGCGGCGCGGCATCGCGGTGCCGGCGCAACTGGCGATCTGCGGCTTCAACGATTTGCCGGCATCGGCGTGGATGAATCCGTCGTTGACCACGATCGGCACGCCGCGCTACCGCATCGGTTTCGAGGCGGCCACCTTGCTGCGGTCGGTCATCAAGGGAGATGCGCCGGCGGTGCGGCAGATCGATCTGGGATTTACCTTGATGGCGCGCGAGAGTGCCTGAGTGAGCGAAGGAGTATGTTCTTGAATTTACGGGTTTAAATTTCGCGAAACTGACTTTCAGCGCGTTGGCATGTGCAGCTGTTTTCAGCGCGGCTAACGCCCGGGAGTCGCTTTCCATCGCAAAAGTTGAGCGCATCACGCTGGAACCGCGGGGAGGACAGTATTGCCCCGACCGCTGCGCCGAGAACGGCCGTCGCAATCCCGCCATGGGATTCTCGGCAGTGGCGTCGACCTGCGAGCGCTGGCGCAGGACGGTGAAGAAAGCGTGCCGATGGAGACACTGCTTTCATCGCGCGATGTTCTTCCCCGGTACCGCCGGGCCACAGTTTGCGCTAGACGCGATGATCATAGACGAAATGCCGGACGCGGGCGGTCGTGATCAAGGCTGCGTCGGGATGGGCCGGATTGATCAGTACATTGTCTTCCTCGTTGATGATCACCGACGGCACAACCAGCAGTGCTGAAGCACCGCCCGCCAGCCAGGCCGAGCCAAAGGAACGAGAGACCATGCCCTCGGGAACCACATTCCAGCCGACTGGCAAAGGACGGGGCGTGACGATGCGCGCTGCCCACACCACGTCCGGCACGTCAATGCGCACCAAGATACGGTTCCATGGCAGCATTGCTCCTCTGGCGAAATGGGCGCGTGTTTCCCAAGCTGCCAGCGAAATCGACGTTGCCGCATAGGTCACATGCTCGCCGGCATTGTTCCATCGCGCCCCGCCGCTCGCTGCTCCTTTGCCGGCCATGTCTTCCGCCGTATAGCTGGGGGTGTCCGAGGCAATGCGCCACAAATGGACCGTCATGCTGCCAGTCCACCGCGCATACGCTCCAGCACTTGCTCGACCGCGCGCTGCCCTTCGGGATTGCGTAACATGTCGGCCGGGGTATTGTTCCCCAGTTCAGGCAGCTTTTCATGGACCCAGCGCGCAAACCAACCTTCCAGGTCAAAGGTTTTCATCTGCTCAGGGTCGCCGCTCTCATCGAGCATCCTGCGCAAGGTGGCCAGCAGGCGCAAATAGGCCATGATGCGATGCCCAGCAACGTCAGGCAGCGGCTTGTTGGCAGCTTCGTTGCGCACAAAAGTAGTCTGCGACACACCGGCCAGTCCCATGATGACGGAAGCCGGTTCGCCCGTGGCCCTGGCAATCATCTTGACCACGTCGGTTGGCACCCCCGCTTCTACCGCGTCGTACAGCTGAACGCCTGGCGCCTCGCGCACTCGTTCTACCAGCGCCCTGAGTTGCAGCAGCGGGGTCTTCCCGGTACTGCCTGACTGCCCCAATTTTGTGTCCCACAGAACATGGATCTTGCGGACAGCAGGTTGCGGACGTTCCGCTACACTCTTGGTTCCCAATTTCTCCGCGCCTCCCCGGCTGCGGTGCGCAACAATTATGTCGTCCGTTGCAGCCATACCGCCCTCCATTTGGTTAGATTATTACAGTCAAATGGTAACCCACAATCGTGCAGCACTCAATGGCGCATATAAGTTCGCTGCGCCGCAACATGAAATTCTGTTTACAAATCTTGGCAAACCCTTACACTGCGTGACATCACTGTTAGCGCTAACATGGTTTTTTTTTTGGGCTCTCTCAGGGTAGCGTCCACCGGCGTGATCCCTGTTCCGGGCAGTGGGGCGAGCGCCCCGCTGCCTTCTTTTTGAAGGCGATTGTGATTCCAACCCAGACTGCGCCGCTTACCTGGCGCGAAAAATTCAGCTACGGCGTGGCCGACATGGGGTTCAATTTTTATTGGACCAATATCGCCACCTTCCTGCTGATCTTCTATACCGACGTGTTCGGCATCTCGGCTGCTGCGGCGGCGTCGATGATGTTTTCAGTGAAGATCATCAATGCCTTCACCGACCCCATGATCGGCGCCGCTGCCGACCGCACCACCACCCGGTTCGGCAAGTTCCGCCCTTACCTGCTGTGGGTGCCGATTCCGCTCGGCTGCGCCGCCATCCTCACCTACACCACGCCCGACCTGTCGCACGACGGCAAACTGGTCTGGGCCTACGGCACTTACCTGCTGATGATGGTCTGCTACACCTGCATCAATATTCCGTACAACGCGCTGTCCGGCGTGCTGTCAGCCGATCCGCAGGAGCGCTCCACCGTCAATGGCCTGCGCTTCATCTTCGCGTTTGCCGGCGGCACCCTGGTCACCGCCGCCACGCCGGCCATGGTGGGCTGGTTCGGCCATGGCAACGACAAGCTGGGCTGGCAACTGACCATGCTGGTCTGGAGCATTTTCGCTTCGCTGCTGTTCGTGCTCACCTTTTTCAATACGCGTGAACGGATCGCTCCTCCCCCGTCGCAAAAGTCGAACGTGATGCAGGACATTCGCGACCTGTCGCAGAACCGGCCGTGGGTGGTGCTGTTCTTCCTGGCCCTGATCATCATGATCACCATCACCCTGCGCACCACCAGCGCTGCCTACTACTTCAAGTACGTGGTGGGCCGGCCGGAACTGATGCAGGGTTTTGTGCCGGCGTACATGATCTCGGCCGCCATCGGCGCCTCGCTCACGCCCTTGATGACGCGCTTCGTGGACAAGAAAAAGCTCATGATCATCCTGATGAGCATTACCGCCTTACTGTCGTCGGCCTTCTTCTTCGTCCCCAGCGACCAGGTCACACTGATGTTCGCGCTGCAGATCGGCATGGGCCTCGCGCTCGGCCCCAAGTCGCCGCTGGCGTTCTCGATGTACGCCGACACCGCCGACTACAACGAATGGCGCACCGGCCGCCGCGCCACCGCCATGACGTTTGCCGCCGCCACCTTCTCGCAAAAGCTCGGTACCGCCATCGCGGTGGCGGTGATCGGCTGGCTGTTCACGGTGCTCGGCTACGTGGCCAATTCGGCCCAGAATAGCGGCTCGCAGGCCGGCATCGTGTGGCTGATGTCGTTCATCCCCGCAGCGTTTGCGGTGCTGGCCGTGGCCATCATGTTTTTCTATAACCTCGACAACCGCAAGCTGGTGCAGATCCAGGCCGACCTGCAAGCGCGCAAAATTCAATAAATGGAGACCCGTTTCATGTCACGCCCGATGTTAAGCCCAGCCGATGATGGCAACCGCTACGAACTGACCAGCCCCACGGCCATGCCGCGCGCGGGCGGCTTTCTGTGGAACCAGAAGATGATGATCCAGGTGACCTGCCGCGGTTACGCGGTGGCCCAGTTCATGCAGCCGGAACCGGCCAAGTACGCGCACGCGCCCAACCTGGAAGCCAAGACCTTCATGCAGCCGGAGCAGAATTACTACGCGCACCACCCGGGCCGCTTCTTCTACATCAAGGACGAGGAAACCGGCGAACTGTTTTCCGCGCCGTACGAGCCGGTGCGCGCGCCGGTCGACCGTTTCGCTTTCTCGGTCGGCAAGAACGACCTGGCCTGGACTGTCGAACACCTGGGCGTGCGGGTGGAACTCACCCTCTCCATTCCAACGGCGGACGTGGTGGAACTGTGGTCGCTGCGCGTGTCCGACCTGTCGGGCCGCGCACGCAAGCTCAGTGTGTACCCGTACTTCCCGATCGGCTACATGTCGTGGATGAACCAGTCGGGCGAGTACCGGCCGGACCTCGGCGGCGTGGTGGCCAGCAGCGTGGCGCCGTACCAGAAGGTGGCCGACTACTTCAAGCAAAAAGACTTCAAGGACAAGACCTACTTCCTGTGCGAAGAAGCGCCCGACGCGTGGGAAGTACAGCAGCAGGCATTCGAAGGCGAAGGCGGCCTGCATCGCCCCACCGCCATCGAGCTTGATCTGCTGGCCAACGGCGACGCCCGTTACGAAACCCCGGCCGCCGTGGTCCAGTACCGCCTGGCGCTCGATGCCGGAGCCTCGCACGATTACCGCTTCATCTTCGGCCCGGCTTTTGATGACGCCGAAATCGCTGCCGTGCGTGCGCGCTACCTGCACGCCAAGGGCTTCGAGACGGCCCGCGCCGACTACGCCGCCTACATCGCCAGCGGCACCGGCTGCCTGCGCATCGACACGCCCGACAAGGCGCTCGACAACTTCGTCAACCACTGGCTGCCGCGCCAGGTGTTCTACCACGGCGACGTCAATCGCCTGTCCACCGACCCGCAAACCCGCAACTACCTGCAAGACAATATGGGCATGAGCTTCATCAAGCCCGCCGTGATGCGGACGGCGCTGCTGCACGCGCTGGCGCAGCAGGAAGCCAGCGGCGCGATGCCGGATGGGATCTTGCTGGTCGATGGGGCGGAACTCAAATACATCAACCAGGTGCCGCACACCGACCACTGCGTGTGGCTGCCGATCGCCCTGAAGGTCTATCTCGACGAGACGGGCGACTACGACGTGCTGGCCGCCCCAGTGACCGGCAAGGACAGCGGCGTGACGCTGACCGTGGCCGAACGCATGCACGCCGCCATGGACTGGCTGCTGCAGGCGCGCGATGCACGCGGCCTCAGTTACATCGCCCAGGGCGACTGGTGCGACCCGATGAACATGGTGGGCTACAAGGGAAAAGGCGTTTCCGGCTGGCTGACGGTGGCCACCGCCTACGCGCTCAACCTGTGGGCCGGGATATGCGAGCAAGGCACGCACATCGACGGTGCACTGGCCGGCAAGGCGAAGCATTTCCGCAGCGGCGCGCAAGCGGTCAACCGCGCCGCCAACGAGCACCTGTGGGACGGCGACTGGTACGCGCGCGGCATCACCGATGACAACGTGGTCTTCGGCGTTTCGAAAGACGTGGAGGGCCGCATCTACCTGAACCCGCAGGCCTGGGCCATGCTGGGCGGCGCGGCCAATGCCGGCCAGCGCGCGTCGATCTTCGAGCAGGTGAAGCAGCAGTTGCACACGCCATACGGCGTGGCCATGTTCGCGCCGCCGTACAGCGCCATGCGCGACGACGTGGGCCGCGTCACGCAAAAGCACCCGGGTTCGGCGGAGAATGGCGCGGTGTACAACCACGCGTCGATCTTCTACATCTACAGCCTGTACTCGGTGGGCGAAGGCGACCGCGCGTATGAACTGCTGCGCCAGATGATCCCCGGCCCCACCGAGGCAGACTACCTGCAACGCGGCCAGCTGCCGGTGTTCATCCCCAACTACTATCGCGGCGCTTACCACCAGTATCCGCGCACGGCTGGCCGCTCGAGCCAGTTGTTCAATACCGGGACCGTGTCGTGGGTGTACCGCTGCTTCATCGAAGGGCTGTGCGGCTTGCAGGGAGAGATCGATGGCCTGCGCGTGGCGCCGCAACTGCCGAAACACTGGGATGGCATACGCGTGGTGCGCCAATTCCGGGGTGCGACATTCCATGTAGTTATACAACGCGACGATATTCATGAAATCGTTGTCAAACTCGACGGAAAACGATTGCCTGATACGAAAGTGACAGGTATCGTTGCGGGTGGAGTACACGCGCTGGAAGTCCTGATTCCGCGTTAAGGACAGCGCGTTTAAGACTGAAACTACACTACAAGGATAAACAAATTGAAGAAGCGTCTCTGGTTGTCGCTGGCCCTGGCCTCCCCCCTCATGATGACTGGCGCGGCCCATGCCGCCCCCGAAGCCAACCGCCCCTGGCTTGACGCCGCGCAGTCGCCCGACGCCCGCGCCGAGCAGCTGGTCAAGGCGATGACGCTGGATGAAAAAATCCAGACCGTGTTCGGCTACTTCTCGACCGATTTCGAATCGAAGCAATACGTCGCGCCAAAAGACGGCCGCAAGGATTCGGCCGGTTTCGTGCCCGGCATCGAGCGCCTCGGTCTGCCCTCGCAATGGCAGGCCGACGCCGGCATGGGCGTGGCCACGCAAGCCGCTTCCAAGAATCCGGTCGAACGCACTTCCCTGCCCTCGGGCCTGTCCACCACCGCCACCTGGGACCGCAAGCTGGCATATGCCGGCGGCCACATGATCGGCAGCGAAGCGCGCATGAGCGGCTTTAACATCATGCTGGCCGGGAGCGTGAACCTGATGCGCGAACCGCGCAACGGCCGCAATTTCGAATACGGCGGCGAAGATCCGCTGCTGGCCGGCGTAATGGTCGGCGAGCAGATCCGCGGCATCCAGTCGAACCACATGGTCTCCACGCTCAAGCACTTCGCGTTCAACGACCAGGAAACCAACCGCAATCACATCAACGTCAAGATCGAAGACGCAGCCGGCCGCATGTCCGACCTGCTGGCCTTGCAGATCGCGATGGAAGTGGGCGATCCCGGTTCCGTCATGTGCGCGTACAACCGCGTGAACGGCCCGTACGCTTGCGAGAGCGATTACCTGCTCAACGAAGTATTGAAGAAGGACTGGGGCTTCAAGGGCTACGTGATGTCCGACTGGGGCGCCACCCACTCCACCATTCCGGCCGCCATGGCAGGCCTGGACCAGCAGTCGGGCCATCCGTTCGACAAGTCGGCGTACTTCAACGAGGCGCTGAAGGAGGCGGTGGTCAACGGCCACGTGCCGCAGTCGCGCCTCGACGACATGGTCAAGCGCATCACGCGCACCATGTTCGCCCACGGTCTGGCCGAGCACCCGGTTAAAGCCGCCACCACCAAGGACGCCGGCATCGACTTTGCCGCCAACGGCAAAATCTCGCAGACCGGCGCCGAAGAAGGCATGGTCCTGCTCAAGAACAGCCGCGACATCCTGCCGCTGGCGGCATCCGTGCGTACCATCGCCATCATCGGCGGTCACGCCAACGTGGGCGTGATGTCGGGCGGCGGTTCGGCCCAGGTGTATCCGATCGGCCTGTCGCCGGTACCGAACGAAGGTCCGCAATTCTTCCCGGGCCCGATGGTCTATCACCGCTCGTCGCCGATGCAGGAACTGGCGTCGCGCACCAAGGCCAAGATCAGCTACGCCGACGGCAAGGACCTCAAGGCGGCTGCCAAGCTGGCAGCAGCGTCCGACCTGGTGATCGTGTTCGGCAACCAGTGGACCGCGGAGAGCATCGACGCGCCGGACCTGAACCTGCCGAACAAGCAGGACGACCTGATCGCCGCCGTGGCCAAGGCCAACAGCAAGACGGTGGTGGTGCTGCAAACCGGCGGCCCGGTGGTGATGCCGTGGCTGAACAACGTGGCGGCCGTGCTGGAAGCCTGGTACCCCGGCACCAACGGCGGCGCGGCAATCGCGCGCGTGCTGACTGGCGAAGTCAATCCGAGCGGCCGCCTGCCGGCGACCTTCCCGGCCTCGGTGGCGCAGCTGCCGCGTCCCGTGATCGACGGCGACGCCGTGACCAAGGACGAGGACATCCTCAACAAGACCACCACCAACTACAACATCGAAGGCGCGGCGGTCGGCTACAAGTGGTTCGACCTGAAGGGCCACAAGCCGCTGTTCCCGTTCGGTTACGGCCTGTCGTACACCACGTTTGCGCTGTCCGACCTGGCGGCGAACAAGAGCGGCAACAGTATCGAGGTGACCTTCAGTGTGAAAAACACCGGCAAGCGTGACGGCAAGGCGGTGGGCCAGGTGTATATCTCGCCAGCCAAAGGCGGCTGGGAAGCGCCGAAGCGCCTGGGCGGCTGGGACAAGGTGGAAGTCAAAGCCGGTGAAACCGGCAAGGCCACCGTCAAGGTCGATCCGCGCCTGCTGGCCATGTACGACAGCGCCAGCAAGACCTGGAAGATCGCCCCGGGCGAGTACGTGGTCACGCTGGCCGACTCGGCAGGCGCCAAGCCTGCCGCCACGGTCAAGGTCAGCCTCGACGCGCAAACCGTGGATATCCACGGCAAGTAACGTCGTTCAGTCCCGCGCACTCGCGCGGGACTTACTTCTCTTTCCAGAACACGTCCACGGTATCAATCGCGTCCGCACGCCAGGCCTGCACCTTCGCTTCCACGAACGTGCCTTCCATGTCGTCGCGCGGGGTGATCTTGCTGGCGTAGTAGTGATATTCCTCGCCGTGCTTTTCTTTTGCCAAAAATTCCGCCTTGCGTACCAGGTCGGCGTCGCGGCCCAGCTGGTGGCCGCCCAGCGCCAGCAATGCCAGCACCACGCCTACGCCCAGCGCCAGGTGGGCCGACGGTTCGCGCCGGCCGCCCGACAGGATGGCGGTGCGTACCGGCTGGCGCAGCAGTTCGGTGCGCAGCCAGTGCAGCACGGCGCAAAACAGCAGCAGCGGCAGCAGCACCGCCAGTTGCGCACCGGGGTCGAGCTGCCATTGCGTGAGGGTCAGGTCGAACGGCTGCAGCAGCGTGAGCACAATCATCGCCAGCGCCAGCGGCAGCAGCACGCTGGCGATCCAGACCAGGAAGAAGGCGGCGCGCAGGCTGCCGCGCACCAGGTAGATGCCGCCGATCAGGGCCGGGATGATCATGCTGTACGAGTAGTCGGCGCCGGTGGCGATGCGCCAGGCCATCCAGGCCAGTTCGAACGCGCACAGCGCAAGCAGGACCACGCCGGCGCGGCGCAGGATGGCAGGAGCAGGTTGTGGATCGGGCATCAGGAAGCGTTAGTGACGGGGGGATTCTTGCGGCCGCGCCGCGCGTTCTTGGGATCGGCGATCAGGGGGCGGTAGAGTTCCACCCGGTCGTGGGGCCGTAAAGGTGTATCGAGCGGTTTTTTCTTGCCGTAGATGCCGGTCTGCAGGGTAGCCAAGTCGATGCCGGGTACCTCGACGGCCACGCCGGACAGGGCCAGCGCCTGCTCGATGGTGGTACCGGGCGCCACCTGCAACGCGCGCAGGAACTGCACGGTGTCGCTGGCGTAGCAGACTTCGACGGTAAAGGTGGCAGCCGTATCAACCACGAAGGGGGGAGTTTCCATAAACCGTCTCAGCGCGCTTGCAGAAGGAATCGACCATGCTGTTGGCGATCATGCCAAATACCGGGCCCACCAGCTTATCGAGGATGGTGCTGGAAAACTCGTAGCGCAAGTCGAGTTCGATCTTGCAGGCGTCTTCGCGCAGCGCCTTGAAGGTCCACACGCCGTCGAGGCATTTGAATGGACCATCGACGAGCTTCATGCGGATCGACTCGAACGGCACGTTGTCGTTGGCGGTGGTAAAACTCTGCTTGACGCCGTGGTAGTTGATGCCGACGCTGGCTACCGTGCGGTTTTCAGTGCGCTCACGGATATCGACGCCACCGCACCACGGCAGGAATTTGGGATAGTCTTCGATGCGCGCCACCAGTTCGAACATCTGCTGGGCGCTGTAACCGAGGAAAACTGATTTGTGCACTACTGCCATTGGCTAACCATTTGCTATGATGTGGAAATAAGATGCTGCAAGCCGTAATTTTATACGCGAAACCGAAATTTAACCGACCCGGTACGGGTTTACCGTTGATTTACCGAATTCATGACCATAGCAGATAATAAAAAAGCATTTTTTGACTACTTCATCGAGGACCGTTTCGAAGCTGGCATCGTGCTCGAAGGTTGGGAGGTCAAAGCCATCCGCGACGCCCGCGTGCAGATCAAGGAAGCTTATGTCACCATCCGTGGCGACGAGCTGTTCCTGTTTGGCGCCCACATCAGCGCCCTGCCCACCGCCTCCACCCACATCAGCCCCGAAGCCGTGCGCACCCGCAAGCTGCTGCTGCACCGCGCCCAGATCGATAAACTGATCGGCAAAGTGGAGCGCTCCGGCTACACGCTGGTGCCGCTCAACCTGCACTACAAGGAAGGCCGCGTGAAATGCGAAATCGGCCTGGCCAAGGGCAAGAAGCAGCACGACAAGCGCGCCACCGAGAAAGATCGCGACGGCAAACGCGAAGTGGCGGCCGCCATGAAGACCCACAGCCGTTGACGGCATACCGGCGTGCCGTTGTTGCGCGCCCATGACAGAACCCGGCCCCGCGCCGGGTTTTTTATTGCCCTGGTAATTTCTAACGAGAAACATCCATGTTACACTTGGCGCAGATGATTTGTCATTCATGGCCTGCGCTCGTGCGGCGTGGAGACGTGACAAAAGCTACTTTTTGACAATGAGGCAATAAATGGCGCTGAAACTTGCAATGGCTGTCGCAGCCGGTTTGATCCTGTCGGGATGCGCGACCCGCTACACGCCCGCGCCGCTGGCGGCCAACTTCCCGTCCACCAAGCAGGCCAAGCTGCAGGCAACCTACCATTGGGGCATCGTCGCCAACGCGGTCGAACGGCAACTGGCGGTGGAACTGAAAAAGACGCCTACCCGCCCGGTGTTCATCAATATCCCCGCCGAACCTGACCCGTTCCAGCGCGCGCTGGCTACCCAGCTGATCACGGCGCTGGTGAACGATGGCTTCACGGTGGCGCGCGCGCCGGCCGGCGCCCTCAAGATCGACCTCGACGTGCAAACATTGACCTTTGCCGCCAACCGTCCGCAGTACCGGCGCAACTTCGGCCAGCGCTTCCCGCTGGCGGGCGGCGTATGGATGGCGCAGGAGCTGACCGCGCCGCACGTGGAAAACGAACCGATCGATCCGCTCGATTCCGAATTTGCGCCCGGCGCCACGCCGCGCACCGAGATCATCGTCACCATTTCGGTCTCGGATCAGTACCGCTACCTGGCGCGCAGCACGTCGGCTTATTACGTGGCCGATGCCGACTACGCGCTGTACGGCGTGACCGAGCCGGAACCTGAAAACACCAAACTGACGCGCGTATTCAAAGTACGCGGAGACCTGTAAATGCCGATGACCAAACTGGCTAGCGCCCTCCTGCTCACCCTGCCGCTGCTGCTGTCGGCATGCGCCACCAACAAGGACAAGCAACAGCGCGATTACACCACCGTCTCGTCCAACCAGTTCATCGAGGCCAATTACAAGGCGGCCGATTCGCTGATGCGCCAGCTGACCGGCAAGCTGGCCAGCGACAAGCCGCTGATCATGGCCACCCTGGTCAATATCGACGAGCTGGAACAGACCACCACGCTGGGCCGGCTGGTATCGGAACAGCTGTCCACGCGCCTGGCGCAGGGCGGCCTGTCGATGGTGGAAATGAAATTGCGCAGCAATGTCTATCTGAAGCGCAACCAGGGCGAATTGATGCTCACCCGCGAAATCGGCGAAGTGGCCACGGCCCATAATGCGCAAGCGATCGTGGTGGGCTCGTATGCCGAGACCAGCGACATGGTGTTCATCAATGTCAAGGTGATCCAGCCGAATACCAATTTCGTGCTGGCCGGGCAGGACTATGTGCTGGCCAAGGAAGCGGTCGTCCGCTCCATGCTTCAGCGTAATTAAGGTCAACCCGGATTCCGCCTGCGCGGCGGTCCGATATTATTACAGCAGCAACGGCAATACCTCGACCGCGGACGCTTCCACCTTCAGGCCGATCAGCTCATCGGCCCGCGTCTTCCCTATATTGATCGCCGCGATCGGCTTGCCGGCAGCAGCCGCCAGCTTGCAGAACCGGTAGCCCGAAAACACCATCAGCGACGATCCCACCACCAGCAAGGCATCGGCCTGGTCGGCCAGCGCCAGCGCGCGCGCCGTGCGCTCTGCGGGAATATTGTCTCCAAAGAAAATCACATCGGGCTGCAGTGCGCCGCCGCACTGCGCGCAGACCGGCATATGAAACTCCTGGCCGTTCAGTTCCAGCTCGGCGTCGCCGTCGGGCCTTGCCTCCGGCACCACGCCATCGACCGGTCCGGTGTGGACCATGTGCGGATTCTCGCGCGCCAGCCAGGCCTGGATTTCATCGCGCGGATGGACCGTGCGGCAATCGAGGCACACCACGCCGTGGATATTGCCATGCAGTTCGATGACCTTCTGGCTGCCTGCGCGGTAATGCAGGCCATCGACGTTCTGGGTGATGATGGCGTCGATGCGCCCCGCCGCTTCCAGCTCGGCCAGCGCGTGGTGGCCGATGTTGGGGGCCGCCTTCGACATCACCGGCCAGCCGGCCATGCTGCGCGCCCAGTAGCGGCGCTGCACGGCCACGTCGCGGCGGAAGTCAGGCCCCTGGATCGGCGCCCGGCCACGCCGCACGCCGTCCTTGTCGCGATAATCGGGTATGCCGGACGCTGTGGACAGGCCGGCGCCGGTCAGCACCAGCACGCGGCGGTGCTGGTGTAAAAAGGTCTGGAGCTGGTCGATTTGAGCAGGGAGATCGGGATGGAGGTTCATGGCCGTCATGTTAGCACCATGGCGGTCTGACGATGGCCGGCGGCGGGCGCCGGGCCGCCATCTCGGCGATGCATCAGCGGGTCAACTGCGGCGCATGAAGAAGACCGCGTTTCACCCGCTGTGGGTGCAAACTGACAGGTTACTGACGCTCGTCGAGGCACGGGAGACGCGCACCTTGCCGGACTACCTGAATTTTACGACTGGGCGCTGTCGCCCCGAAGCAGACATGCGCCGGACGAACGTTTTCATCATTGCACAGGTTTCTGCCCTTGCTCAGCCAAAACTTCGTAGATGGCTTCGAGCCAGTCGTCCCACAACGCGGGGTCTGCAGGTTTCTCACCCTCGAATATTTCTAGGTTCATACTCCCGAGGAGAATACCTATCTCGTCCGATTTAGAAAGTGCATAGTATTTTTCTAGGAAGCGAAACATTGCTTTGTAAGCGAGAAGCTGATCGAAGTTCTGCATTGCTTTCCTCATTTGTTCTATGACCGCTCCTGGCCGGTTTCGGCGGTTGACGTGCAGCATACCTGGCTTGCCCTTTGCAAAGCTCACATAATCTCAGCAGACCTAAGTCGCCCCGAAGCGGACGGTCGAAACGGCTGTGTAACGCTTTTAAGATCACCTAAAGTGGATTGCTTGACTAACCAATCGCAGATCTTGGATCAATCCAGTCGCGTGTTCTGCTGCCAACGCCAATCCACGCGTAACCAAAGCGTCGGCTACAGCGGCATGGCCAAGAGATGCCGCAGCACGAGCTAGATGCAAGGCTGTTTTCGCAGGAGCACTACCCATGCTGAACCTTCGCAACAGCTCGTCGACTGAATCTTCAGTGATCGCCCTGCGCAGGTTGCCCACCGTCCTAAAGAACTCCTTCTGCTCAACGTCGAGCTGATGGATCATTGCAAGACGCGTTCCGTCATCCAGAGCCCAGTTCCACTCCTTGCCGACGCGCCTTCTCATCACGCACTCGTATTCTTTCAGCGTAGATAAGGAGGCGTCACATTCGGTTGGGATGAATGTTGGTTGTGCGCCGAGATTGACGTAGAACGCGTCACCTGAGCGGCTTCCTTGGATATTGATGACGAAAATATAATCACCTTCTATCCGGCGAAAATTCTGTCCTGAACCTTTGAAGCCGAGCGACCTAATATGCGTGCCCAAGTTTTGAAGTATTTCTTTCAACCTATCTCCAGAGCAGCTTAAACAACACTTCTAATGACCGATCTTGGCCAATGTGGGCCCGTCGCGAAGGACCGCTTGCGGCCGTTATCAGCCGGTCGCGCCAGCTTAGCATGGTGTCGTTGCGAAAAATCATGGTCTGCCTGACACGCCATTGTCGCCCCATTGCGGACCTTCGCGGACGGGGCCCAGCACGCGTTAATCGTTAACGGATAGCTTGATCGACGCGCTATCCGTAAGGTCGGCAATCTGCTGAGCAATATGGCCGGAGGCTCTGATGAGTTCGTCGAACGATATCTTCCCGAGATTATCCCCACCATAGTCGCCTCCAAATACGCCAGGGATTTTGAGGCAGTACTTTTGCCAGGGAGCGCGCCGAGCCTTTGAAAAGCCTCATCCACCAAAGCTCGCATATACCAATCACTAAGGAACTCCTGATCTTTCGCCAACCGATCGAGTTCTTCTCGACTGCTTGCCAAGACTTCGCAGTAAAGATCCTCTGGACATATACGCCAGTATTGTCCGTGAACGTCTTTGACGATCAGGTTGCCGAAGTCGTTGTCATCTATAAGATCAACTGGCTCGATGCCCACCCATCCCCAGGCGCTTCGAACTTCATCAAGCAACTGCATGCTTCGCGTCCTCGCTCAAGTATTCGTATGTCCGGTTCTGGCCGATTTCTGCCCACTGGCAAAGTTACCGAGGTGACAAGAATCAATTCCTCGAGCAGGCTTTTTTATCAAGCAACGACACCAAATCTTCGTATTTCGGACCGTCGCCAAGTTGTGGCAAGCACAACGAGAAAAACACCGCCGCAACTAAAAGGTACGCGGTCTTGTCAGCGCTAATAGTACCAGTGACCATCAGCACTACTCCTAAAATCATGGCAATTATTATAACTATGCGCTTTACCTTCACGTCGGCAGCTTTTTTTTCGCTTTAGCTATCAGTTCTAACTCTCGTTCACTAAATTCCATTTCTGCTCCCAACTTATAATTTCTGAATAATTCATCACATTCCGACCGGCAGCTATTGGCCGTTATAGGACGGTGCCTGAATCCGCCAACACTGAAAATTTCCGCCATCCACCAGGAGGGTCCCACTCGCCCTCGCCGTCGAATTGTCTGGAGTTTGCGGCATGCAATAGCACTCCGTCAATGCCGAGATTTTTCCGCACCCAAAGCAATTCACCCGTCCTCGAGAACGCTAGCGCTTCTGAGGCGGATGTAACGAGTACGGAAAATTTTGTGGGTAGATTTTCAAAATCGCCACCATCGTACATATGGCCAAAATAGCCATCGAGTTGATGGCTAACTACCGCACCGGCCTTCACGTCTAAAATAAATACATATTGACCAAAGCCGATAAATATGAGGTTGCCTACATATCGAACATCTTGGAAGCATGAGTCTCCGGCGCTGGATAGCACGTTCACTCGGGTTCGTAAACCGTCACTATCGAAAATGGCAACGCTTGCAGCAACGGCAGTATCAAACTTATCACCGCCAACAGCAAAGACGCGGTCGTATTGCCCTTCGTCGAATTTGTCTTTGAAATGAATTTCCATATTTTAATTTTATAGGTCACGGTCCGCTGCTGGCCGTTCTCGGCCGGTCGCGCCAACTTACCATGTTGCCGTTGCGACAACATCATGATCTGCCCCGACATGCCGTTGTCGCCCCTTAGCGGAAGTTCGTCAAAAGAGACTTTTTTTAATTATTTAAGCGAGTTATTTGTCCCGTGGCTTACCTTTTGCTGGCGCATTATTGACTGAATTTTTTCTGTCAATTCATCCACCTGAAAATCTTCAATCACATGCGTGCCACTTGGGTCACCAATACCAGTATCTTTGCGCCCTTTAAATATGATGTAGTTCCACGAGACCGTCATACCTATCCCGCAGTCGCTACGCCCCAAGCCCGTTGTGAGTGTGATTTCCTTAGATTGCACTCCGCCTTTAATAATCTTTTTTACTTCAAACCGTCCCTGTATCCATGGCCATTTATGATGGTTATCGACAGGCATGACTTTCGCCTCACGAAGATTCGCGATGAATATTTCCTCCGCTTTTTCAACCTGCTGCTCAAGTGAAAACACCGGAACCTTGCAAGCTGATGCATTTAATGTCGCTAACATGAACAGGACAGCCAAAAGGTAATTCTTCATACTTTCTTGCTTCATTTAAAGGGCTCCTGCTGGCCGATGGCGGCCGTCACAATGCTAGGATAGCAGCTTGCCCAGTTGCAAAACTCACCAATTCTCACATTAGACCGCCCCGAAGCGGACGTTACGGCTCAACAGACACCCACTCTTTAGGGAGCTGATGCCATGGTGAGTCTGGAAACTTTTTAGCAAGCGCTTGCTTTTTTAAACGTTCACGTCTGATGCTTCCACCGACTGACCATGCATCCCTACTGTCGTTATATTCCACTCTCAATCGCTTGGGCACATGAAACTCAGCGTCGTACACAGCGATAAGTTCCAGATCCTGAATATTTGGATCGTGTACTTGGGTCGTTCCGACGGCTGCTCCACCCTTCCAAATAGTCACTTCCAAAGTGCCCACTGGCCATTGCACTGTGGAGGCTTGGTCGCGGAGCGCTGAATGAATGGGATGCGTTCCCAAGCTTAACCACTTTCCCGATCTAACAGCCCGCCCTATGGAAGGATATCCAACCAAGAAACAAGACATGACGTCGGCAGAAAGCGCAGCAGGAATTGAAACAACTTCGCTTTTTGTACGAAAGAAACCAATTCTTTTCTCTGGCGTCACTTGACCGTAGTAGATAAACCCGTCACCACCATCAATCGCATAGAGTGCACCTTGCTTTAGGCTAGCTCGAGCGGTCGCTAAAGGTGGAAATGGTAGAGCTCGATGTACAGATGTCGACATATTTTGAGACCTACACTGCGGGGTTACGTTCAATGATTTAAGCGCCGATCAACGTCTGCTGTTGGCCGAACGCGGCCGATGGTGCCAGGATACATCCTGCTCATCCGAGAAGTGCCCGCACTATGACGCCGCAGACAGAAAAATTCCGACGCGGATATTGCTCTATTGAAATAATTAAACTTACTCCGGAGATTATGGTACATACACCATGTGAATCTCAATCTTAAATCCGTGACTTGTTTCATTGACACGAGCGCTCAATAATAAATCACTCGCGCCTTCTTCGTTGGTATACAAATCTACTAGCACATCCCAATGGTTTCCTGTCCATATGCAGACGGAAGAATTCCAGGTCTCGTCAGGTAGCGATTTCAAAGTTGCGCCATAGTCGCTCAGATAGGATTGAATCTGACTAGCGGCTTCTTCCGAAACAGTATCTACACCGGCCACACCACCATGTAAGAGGTAGTCACCCCTAACAAATGCATCTACTATTTGGCAGAAAGCCAGTCTCCATACTGTAGGAATTGGGCGCTCTGACGTCTCATTCTTAATTGCAGCAACCTCAACATTTAATTTGTTTTCGTTCATTTTGCACCAAAATCTGAATGGCTGCTCCTGGCCGGAGCCTGTCATCGGCATCATGCGCTCGGGCGAACAAAGAGAGCGCCAAATTTGACGTTATAGACAAGAAATTCACCATCAGGCGAAATCACCAACCCCGTAATATTTGCGCGTTGAAAACTATCCTGCTGAGATGCATCGTTAACGCCAAGAGATACGGTCAACGCGCCATCGATTTGACCGACATCCTTGTAGTCGTACTCGACGCTAGAACCAAAACAATTAATCTCGCCATCTTTGATAACCAGTTCTGACGACGCATCCCCATCCTCCACCCAGCGTCCTTGCATTTCTGTTGGAAGGGGTACTTCGCGTTCAAATCGATTCATTTTTTATTCAATTCAATTGGAATGAACTACATTGTGGCTGTAGCTTTGAAGGTCCGCATCTGGCCGTTCTCGGCCGGTCGCGCGAGCATAGCATGTTGCTGCTGCGAAAGCATCTCTATCTGCGCCGACACGCCGTTGTTGCCGCAAAGCGGCCATTTGTATCGTAACAGGTCGGCATATTATTCAATCAAGTTGCAACCCATAATGCTTGAGTGTCGCTTCGTTGGGATACAAAAATTCTCTGTACGCGGACCAAGATGCATCATCCTTTAAATTCGTGTACGTCTTACATTCTGGGCATCGTTGACTATAGACATTTTTAACAACCTCCGCGATTCCCTCTACGTTGGACACATAAATGTAGTTCAGCTGTTCAAAGTCATGTGTAAAAGTGCCTGCATGGATGCTGGGAGTTTTCGCTGCGATGGCGGCAACCACGGCGCTCGATATCTGATTGAGCCGGTCTAAATCTCCAGCCTCCGGCAAACCCTTTCTTTGAGTAGATGTGTACGTTACGCCGGTGACTATGAGGTGCGAGAATCCTTCAACGGGCGCGGTTTTCCGCAGACTCATGTCAAGGCGAATGGAACCCGGTCCCGCGTCGTATGCACCGAGATAACTCCACCACTCGGCGCTTGCATTTGCCTGCGCGCTTGCGACGACATTGGTGAGAAGCAACGATATTCCAATCAGTATTCTTTTCATAATTTCTTATTAATGCTTGCTTTGGTAGATTGACGGTCGAATTAATACTCGTGGACGCTGGCATTGCTCACCATCCATCGATTCCGTACTTTGATCAGCAGTACCGTTCCCCCCATCCCTTCTGGACGATAGGATATGTCGGCTTTAGCGCCTTCAACAGTTCGGACTATCTCGAAGTTCACGGCGTCGGCTCCCGCTACAACGACTACCACAGGCCGGTTATAAAGCACGAGGGCTGGCTGGGTACCCGAGTAAGGTGCGGCGATGGTAATCTTGACCGGAAGGCGTCCAGGCATCTCTGGATGCAGATACTGTGCGACCTTCACGTGGGTCAGTACGGCACCGACGATTTGATTGATGTCTGTCTTCGTGAGCGGCGTCGGGCGAGGTGGCGGCAGACTTGAGACACCTGTTGAAGCCGCTAGCAACAGAGCAACTATTTTCATCGCGCCCCGCTCATAAATTGTTCGGGCCGCCTGGAGGGCCTGCTTTCACAAATTGTCAACTTTTTAAAATTCATTTCAAAGGCAACTGCTGGTCGAGCACCTGCATGACCGCCGCCACGATGGCGGCCGCATCGCCCTGCTCCACCGCCACCAACGGCAGCGTGCCGAAGGGCTTGCGCGCGGTGCGCACCTGGGTGGCGCTCACCTCCAGGCTGTCGAGTTCGGAAGCGCGGGCGCGCCAGTAAGTCGGCTTGCGCAATTGCGCCACCTGGGCCGCTGCCAATGATGGGCCAGTCTCGCCGTTGAAGGCAGCCGCAGGATAAGCGCAGCCTGGTCCGATGCTGCCCTGCTCGGCCGCCGCCAGGCATCCCAGCGCTGCTTGTAACTGAACGTCGCGTCCGGCCGGCAACGCATCCTCGTGCAGCGCATCGACCAGCACCAGCCCGGTGACGGCGCCGCGCGAGCGCCAGGCGTACTGCTGCGCCACCAGCGCGCCGAAGCCTACGCCAACGAGCACCAGCGGCGCCTCGATCCTGGCGTTCTTGAGCAGGAAACCGAGGTCGCGGCTGGCATTGCCGACCGAGGCGGCACGAATGATGGGATCGCTCGCGCCCATGCCGGCACGGTCGTACACGCAGGCGCGGGTGCGGGCCGCTACCTGCGGCATCACCGCTGACCAGTCCCAGCCGGCGCGGCCGGCATCCGCTTCGAACAGCACGGTGGGCGATCCCTTACCCAGGCAATACATATTGAGCTTGCGCCCACCGACATCGACGCGCACCTGGGCGCCGGCAAAGGCATCCTGGCCGGCCGGCGGCGCGGCGTGAGCCGGCGCGGCGGCGAACAGGGCGGGAGTGGCCATGACGGCCGGCAGCAGGATTTTTTTCATGTTGTCATCTTAGTAGTTATGTCTGGCCGGAACAAGGACAGTGCTACCATGCGCCCGTAAAAATAATTTCCTGTTTTGTAGAACCATTTGCAGGCGGCAAGGTATCAACGGTACCAAGGAGGATCGCTGATGCAGCATCAACTGGGCCTGTCGACGGGCTCTCACAGTGACAACGACGAAAAGTGCTTGCTGGCCAGGGTGGCGGGCGGGGACCGTGCTGCGTTTGAAAAACTATATAAACTGTATTTCTCCCGGCTGACGCGGTTCGTGGGACGCATGACGCGCAGCAGCCCGCTGATCGAGGAAGTGATCAACGACACCATGCTGGTGGTGTGGCAAAAAGCTGCCACCTTCGATGGCACGTGCAAGCCCTCGACCTGGGTGTTTGCGATCGCCTACCGCAAGACCCTGAAAGGCCTGCGCGCCAGCGATGAACCATTGGAGTCCGACGCCACGCTGTACGAAGATGACAGCGGCCTGCAGCCCGAGCAGCATATGCACCGCCAGCAGTTGCAGCAAACCGTGGCGGACGCGCTCGACGCACTGCCGGCGGCGCAGCGCGCGGTCATGGTGCTGACGTATTATCACGAACTGGCCTACAGCGACATCGCCGACATCGTCGCCTGTCCGGTCAACACGGTCAAAACGCGCATGTTCAACGCGCGGCAGAAATTAAAGGAAGTGTTGTGGAACGAAAGAGAGAACAACCGATGAACGCGGGCGTCTTCAACATCGATGGATCGGGCCCGGAACACCAGGCGGTGCAGGAGCTGTTGCCCTGGTATGCGGCAGACAAGCTGTCGGCCGACGAAAGCGGTCGCGTGGCGCGCCACCTGCAACACTGCATCGCCTGCCGGCGAGATCTGGCGCGCGAACGCGCGCTGCTGGCCGCCGCCAATGACGACGAGGTCCTGCCACCGGGACTGGACATGGATGCCGCGCTGGCGCGCCTGATGCCGCAACTGGGCGCGCAGGATCAGTCTGGTGACGCCAGCGATACCGACACCAGGTCACCTGCACCGCCAGCCGCCAGCCCGGCCGTCGTGCCGCTGCGTGCCGCCCTGCCGTGGTGGCGCCGCGCCGCCGCCAACGAGCCGTCGTGGCTGCGCTGGGCGGCCGCAGCCCAGTGCGTGCTGATCGTCGGCATGGCCGCGCTGCTGGCGCGTCCCGACGCGGCGGACACCGCCAGCCTGTCCGCGTATCACGCTTTGGGCAATGGCGCCGCGCCATCCGGCGGCAACCTGGTCGTGATATTCGAGCCGGCGACCACCGAGCGCGAATTGCGCCGCATCCTGCAACGCCATGGCGCGCGCGTGGTGGATGGCCCGACCGTCACCGATGCCTACCTGCTGCGGGTAGCCGACACAGAGCGCCAGCGCGCGCTCGAGTCGCTGCGCCACGATCCGGCAGTGCGCCTGGCCGAAGCGCTGGACGAAAACGGTACGCCATGACTGCTCGCCGGTTCTTCGGCCCGGCCGCGCCGGCAGCGGTCTCCCGGCCGCCAACGACAAGTGTGCGCCGGCCGCGCCTCCTGGCAGCGCTGGCGTTGGCCGTCCGGCGAGCGACAACCAGCGCCCGTTGGCCGCGCAGCCTGGCAGCGCTGGCAGCAGCCACGCTGTTGCTGACCGCGACAGCCATGTCTGCGCCGGCGCACGCCTGGCATACCAGCACCCAGGACAGCGCCATCGGCGCGCCGGCGCACGCCTGGCATACCAGCACCCAGGACAGCGCCATCGGCGCGCCGGGCGGCGACGATGAGAGCGCGATCCCCGCCGGCAGCACCGACCAGGCCGAAGCCGATAGTGCCGGCGATCCGAACCAGCGCCAGCTGCTGGTCATGCTGCGCCTGCCCGCCACCCACTATCGCCCCGACGCCACCTACGGCGGGCGCTACATGGACGACAACGGCAACGGCGCGCGCCGCCGCCGCGCCGAAGCGCTGGCGCGCCAGCACGGTCTGACGGTGGTTGAAGGCTGGGCCATGTCGCTGCTCGGCATCGACTGCTACGTGATGCAGTACGGCGACCATGCCGATCCGCACCTGCTGATCGAACAGCTGAGCCGCGATCCGCAGGTGGAGTGGGCGCAAAGCGTGGCCCGCTTCGACGGCATGGCGCAGGTACCAGATGCGGCCGCTGCCGATGCCGCCGACGCCCTGTACCAGGTGCAACCAGCCGCCCGCTACTGGCACGTGGCCGACCTGCACCGCCATGCCACCGGCCGCGAAGTGCGGGTGGCCGTGGTCGATAGCGGCATCGATGGCGAACACCCCGACCTGGCAGGCCAGCTCGCGGTCAACACCAATTTTGTCGATGCCGGTCCGCCGCCGCCAGAGCTGCACGGCACGGCGGTTGCCGGCATCATTGCCGCGCGCAGCGGCCACGGCGGCATTGTGGGCGTGGCGCCGCGCGCGAAGTTGATGGGACTGCGTGCCTGCTGGCAGACCAATCTCCAGCGCACCCGCTGCAACAGTTTTACGCTGTCCAAGGCGCTCAACTACGCCATTCTCAACAACGCCAAAATCATCAACCTGAGCCTGTCCGGCCCGCCCGACAAGTTGCTTGACCGTTTGCTCGACGTGGCGCTCGAACGCGGCATCAGCGTGGTGGGGGCGATCGATCCGCAAGACAGCGGACCGGCGTTTCCCGCCAGCCATCGCGGCGTGATGGCCGTCGCTGCGCAGCCGCGCCCCGGCGTGGCGCCGACCGTAATTGCCGCCACCAGGAGCGGCGCGGAGTCAGGCCTGCTGGCGCCCGGCAATGACATCCCGACCACCTCGCCCGGCGCGCGCTGGTCGTTCGTCAATGGCAGCTCGTACGCGGCGGCGCACGTTTCCGGCATGCTGGCCTTGCTCGAGGAGCTGCGGCCCGACGCCTCGCCCACACAATTGCGCACCATGTTGCAACCCGCCGACATGGTCAAGACTGCTAATATCGACGCATGCGCCACCATTTCACGCCTGATCCGTCAATGCAGTTGCACCTGCCCTGTTCCCGCCATCCCGCGCGCACCCGTGCCGTGACCTGGCGCAGACTGGCACTGTTACCTTTCATTGCGGTGCTGGCGCCGTGCGCTTCCGCCCAGCTCGACATTACCGGCAGCGTTGCCGTGCAATCGGAATACCGTTACCGCGGCCAGAATCCCGGCCAGGGCGGCGCCGTGGCGCAGGCCACCGTCAACATCGATACCGACCGGGGCTGGTACGGCGGCGCCTTTGCCAGCGCCATGACCATCGGCGATCTCGACGGCTACAAGCTGCAAGGCTACGCCGGCTACGCGCAGCGCCTGCGTGGGGGCGGCAGCTGGGAACTCGGCTGCAGCCGCATTACCTACACCCAGGCGCACGACAACGACTTCAGCGAATGCTACGGCGGCCTCAGTTTCGAGCGCGGCAGCACCCGGCTCTACTACTCGCACAAGTACCTCGGCTACGACGCGCGCGTGCTGTACGGCGAGCTCAACGCCTTTTACCCGGTCCACCCGCGCTTCAACCTGGTGGGCCATATCGGCCTGCTGCGCAACCTCAGCGGTGGCTACTTCCCCGGCATTCCTGCCTCCTCGCGCTACGACGTCCGGATCGGCATCGGCATCCCGTTCGGCCGCTACACACTGCAGGTGGCCCGCGAACACGTGCAGGACGACGGCCGCCGCTACACCATGTACCCGGTGCATCCGCCACGGCAGTGGAGCCTGGGCTTGAGTTATGCGTTCTAGGAGCGGCCATGGCCGGCGCTGACCCGCATCCGCATACGCCGGACGGACGCTACTTCGTGGTCAAGGGCAGGCTGTGGAGGCTGAGCAATCCCGACCTGGCGCCGGAACGCCGCGAGGCGCTGGTCAAGCAGCTGATGGCGGCGCGGCGCGAAGTCGGCGCCGCGCGCAAGACTGGCGACAAGCAGCGCGAACGCGCAGCGCGTGCGGCGGTGGATGAAGCCAAGCATGGACTTGGAGAACGGGGCCCCGTGTGGTGGACCGACGGTACGCCGGATTTGAACCGGCACATGGTCAAGAATACGCCCTATGCGCACTGGTACGCGGAACTTCCGCCCCCGTGAGCACGGCAACAATAACAGCACTTTAAAAAATTATTTACCTCGCGCTACATCCTCGCGCAACCGCTTTTCCTGGCGCGTCCGATACCAGAAGACACCGGCGCCAGCACAGAGAACCAGGCCGACCTGGGTAAACTCGTCGATCGGCAGCACCCCCTCCTTGCCCCAGGAACCGTAGCACATCAGCAGTCCCATGATGACCAGGGAAATAGCTTCCACCCACTTGTTAAGACGCTTCATTATCTTCACCATTTAATAAAGGCTTTCCGCCTACCGTTACACGTAAACGTTCACCGCTGAATCCGGCCCGGGTACTGCCGTAGATCGCCATGCCGATCGCCTCGTAATGCGCGGATTTGTCCGCCTCGATGGACACGACCGCATCCGGCCTGTCACGGACAATTTTTCCCAGCGCCTGCGCCACCTCTGCTGTGGACGCCATTTTCTGCCCGTCCAGCTCGACACGGGAATTATTGGAAATTTTCAGTACCAGTGTGTCGCTCATAGTGGCTACCTTGTCATAAAAATTGGAACCGCCGGGAATGTCACGCTCGGCTTGCTGCTTAATAAGCGAGCGAACAAACTTCTTTACTGCGCGATTGATCGTCACGAAATCGTTCCCCAGCGGCTTGGCAATATGGTACCGAATCTCCATGTCGAGATCGATTTTGGTCCATGCGACATAGTTCACGCTCCAGCTTCCAAGATCGTTCACTCCTACTAAATGACCATCTTCGTCTCGAAAGACGTATAGCGCCGATTCGGGCTTCAAGGTTTTTTCGTTCAGCATGTCACGGTAGATTTCAAAACCTTCCGACGTGCCATCTCGATAAAGACGGCCTGGCTTGGTGGTATCGATTTTACTTGCAGCGTTCGCAACCAGCCATTCGGTACGGCCTTGCCCGCGTCCAAGCATTATCTGGCCCCTTATCTCGTCCGCACGAGGAGCAACGCGCCAATTGCGTGTCGCCATGCCGGGATATTGGAATGAAAAATTCAGCATTGAAGGCACTGAAGTTTCCGACTTGAACGTTGATGGGCTCAGAAATCTTCGGGTAAGTGCACCGTCAACCAACTCAATTTCTTCGATGGTATTTGACGGCTCACTTTTCGAACAGGCCAACAATAGAAGGAGCAATATGCCGCAGCACCTGGATGCGAAGCTCATGATATTTACTTTGACAGATGAAATAAAAACCGCTCCGGCAGCATCGTCCAATGCTCCTTACGCCTATCGATTTTTGGTATCCAGATAGTCGGCACTATCCCGCTCCAGAATTTCCTGCGCAACGAAGACGCACTGCGTATTGAATTGCGAGCAGGAACGGCAAGGCGACCATCAGCACCCCGGGCAACAGTCCAGTCAACACACTGGTGAACCATTCGAGCGGATGGGTCTTTGACCAGTTGTTTGGCGGCGTCGACCACACCAGGTACGTCATCGCTGACGACACAATCGCCACGACGGCAAGTACCGTCCGGAAGTTGAACCAATGGCGGCGTATCAGCACCGCTGCCACGGGAACGCCGACCAGTGCAAGCAAAGGCAGGACAAACAGCAGCGACAGTACCATCATGTAAATGCCCCGACCAGGCACGAAGGTCCACCACCTGGTTTGCGCGAATACACCGTCCGCTGGCAAGCCGGTGAAGTCATGATAGGCATAGCCGAAGCTGACGACCAACAGCCCGGCGAGTGCCGCCAGGTACCCTGCCGCGTACGGCATAACGCCGATGCGGTCATATTCAGGACCGAGCAACCAGCGCCAGAGCCACCAGGGCAGCGCTACCGCGATTCCGAAGAAGATCAGCCCGAATGGCAGTGTCGTCCAGTAGAAAAGCCAGTCAGTTGCCATGATGACCTTGGGAGATGTTTATTTCCAAAATTTAAACAACACGCCAGCAAGATCACCAAGCAACCAGATCCCTTCCATCTTCTCGACCAGGTTGAGTGGTGGCCGTTCACGCCGTATTTCCGTGCCGTCTGCCAGGCGGCCCAGGTTCACCGGCTGGGCGACCTGGGCCAGGTCCAGCAAGCGGGGCAACTTCCCGGCTTCGAGCCACAGGCCGCGGCATTCGGGACAGACGTCCATCGAGACACCCTTGAAGCGCAGCGTTTTCATCATCTTGCCGTCGCGGGGACAGGGCCGTACGTGCGCTGGCTGGTCCGGTTGCTTGTGCAGTTCCAGCGCCGCGTGGGCGCGCACTGCGGGCAGCACATTGCCCGCAACCGCCACGCCCAGGCATTGCGGGCAGCGATGCACTTCGTAGCCGCTGGAGGCGCTGGCCGCCAGCGGCGTATCGTCTGCCGGACAAAGCATGGCCACGCTCCTTACCCCAGGCGCGCCGCCAGGTCGTCCACCGCGGCGCGCCATTCGGCGTAATGCTCGCTCTCTTCCCACAACTGGCGCAGCTCCGACTGTCCGGACACGATGCGCGCCAGCGCCTGCTGCGCCTTGGCGGCGAGGTCGGTGCGCGGCTTGACCGCACCCTTCGCTTTTTCCTTGCGCGCATCCACCCATTCGTCGATCGCCGAGCTATCCTCGGTACGTGCGCCGCCCTTGCCTTGCAGCCGCGCCAGCACTTCGATCGCCGCCAGCGCTTCGGCTGCCAGCGGCGCTTCGAGTTCGCCGCCGGCGTCGGCGCCTGCCAACGCCGTATCGAGCGTGTTCTCGATGGCGTCCATATTGGTCGTCTCGTGCAGGTCTTCGGCCCAGTCCTGGGCGAAGTCATTGCCGAAAGCGTCTACCGCCCATGTACCCATGTCCTGCTCCTGCTAAATTATGGCCGCACCGGTTTGACCAGCGGCACGTCTTTTTGTGATTTGACGACCTGCATCGCGGTAGCGATCAAGCCACTGATGTCGCCCAGGTTGGCCGGCACGATGATGGAATTGTTGGTCTTGGCCAGCTTGCCGAACGCCTCCACGTACTGCTCGGCCACTTTCAGATTGACCGCGTCTTCGCCGCCCGGATCGCGGATCGCCGAACCCACCTGGCGCAGCGCATTGGCGTTGGCCTCGGCCAGCGCGACGATGGCTGCCGCCTCGCCCTCGGCGCGGTTGATGGCGGCCTGCTTGTCGCCTTCGGAGCGGGCGATCTGCGCTTCGCGTTCGCCGTTGGCGATGTTGATCTGCTCCTGCTTGCGCCCTTCCGAGGCGGCGATCAGCGCGCGCTTTTCGCGTTCGGCGGTGATCTGCGCCTGCATGGCGTGCAAGATTTCCGCCGGCGGCGTCAGGTCCTTGATCTCGTAGCGCAGCACTTTGACGCCCCAGTTGGCGGCCGATTCGTCGATGGCGTTGACGATGGTGGTGTTGATATGGTCACGTTCCTCGAAGGTCTTATCGAGCTCCATGCGGCCGATCACCGAGCGCAGCGTGGTTTGCGCCAGTTGCGTGATGGCGGCGATATAGTTGGACGAACCGTACGAGGCGCGCATGGCGTCGGTGACCTGGAAGTACAGGATGCCGTCCACCTGCAACTGCGTGTTGTCCCTGGTGATGCAGACCTGCGGCGGCACGTCGAGCGGAATCTCCTTCAACACGTGCTTGTAGGCGATGCGATCGACAAACGGAATCACGATATTGAGGCCGGGGCCCAGCGTCGCGTGGTATTTGCCGAGCCGCTCCACCACCCACGCATGCTGCTGCGGCACCACGTTGATGGTCTTGAACACAAACACCAACGCCAGCACAAACAGCACCAGGGTCACATTGCCGAAACTGATATCCATCCAGGTCTCCATCGTTTGAAATTGATTAGGCCGCGACAATCAGGCGGCTGCCGCGCACTTCGCGGATGATGTACTGGCCCGGCGCCGGGACCGCAGCACCAGTTGCCGTGCGGTCGAGCTCCACGTCCCACAGCGCACCTCGATACATCACGCGCGCCACGCCGTCCTGCCAGGCCGGCACGGTAACGGTCTGGCCGATGTCCAGGTTCACATTGGGATCGCGCTCGGCTTCCACCCGGGTGCCCATCCTGCCGTAGCGGCTGCGGCGCAAGCCGATGGTCGCGGCTACGCCGACGATGGCGGCCACCATGGTCTGGATCGGCAGCGCCAGCCCGATGGCGGCTGCGAGCGCGCCGAACACCAGGCCGATGGCGATCATCAGCAGGTAGAACGTGCCAATGAACAGTTCAACGGTTACCGCAACGCCGGCGGCGATCAACCAGAAACTCCAGTCAGCCATGATGTCTCCTCCTCTCGTGAGCTATTTTCAAATACAAAGACCCCCGGAGCCCAATATGGGCCACGAGGGTCTTGGATGCAAGAACGTTTTTTGTGGAGTAAAAGGCTACTAAATTCATTAACTCCAGCCTAAACGATTTTTGTCTCGCGTCAACTTTTTATTTGGGTTGCAGGCTTGCCAGTTTCTGCCACGTATCGATCACCGAGTCCGGGTTCAGCGACATCGATTCGATGCCCTGCTCCATCAGCCACACCGCGAAGTCCGGGTGGTCGGAAGGACCCTGGCCGCAAATGCCGATGTACTTGCCTTTTTCGCGGCAGGCCTTGATGGCCAGCGACAGCAAGGCTTTGACGGCCGGATCGCGTTCGTCGAAGTCCGCTGCCAGCAGCGCCATGCCGGAATCGCGGTCCAGGCCCAGGGTCAGCTGGGTCAGGTCGTTGGAACCGATCGAGAAGCCGTCGAAGAACTCGAGGAACTGGTCGGCCAGGATGGCGTTCGATGGCACTTCGCACATCATGATCAGGCGCAGGTCGTTTTCGCCGCGTATCAGGCCGTTCTTGGCCAGCAGGTTCACGACTTTTTCAGCCTGGCCCAGGGTGCGCACGAACGGCACCATGATCTCGACGTTGGTCAGGCCCATGTCGTTACGCACGCGCTTCATGGCCAGGCATTCCATTTCGAAGGCGCCCGCGAAGTCTTCGGCCAGGTAGCGCGCAGCGCCACGGAAGCCCAGCATCGGGTTTTCTTCGTCCGGTTCGTAACGCGAACCGCCGATCAGCTTCTTGTACTCGTTGGACTTGAAGTCCGACATGCGTACGATAACTTTTTTCGGCCAGAACGCGGCAGCGATGGTGGCGATGCCTTCGGCCAGCTTGTCCACGTAGAAGGCTTTCGGCGACGCGTGGCCGCGGGCGACCGACTCCACTGCCTTTTTCAGGTCGGCGTCGATGTTCGGGTATTCCAGGATGGCTTTCGGGTGCACACCAATATTGTTATTGATGATGAACTCGAGGCGGGCCAGGCCCACGCCGGCATTGGGCACCGACTGGAAGTCGAACGCCAGTTGCGGGTTGCCGACGTTGAGCATGATCTTGGTCGGCAGTTTCGGCAGTTCGCCGCGCTGCACTTCCGAGATCTCGGTTTCCAGCAGACCGTCGTAGATCTTGCCTTCGTCGCCTTCGGCGCACGACACGGTCACGAACGTGCCGTCCTTGAGCACTTCGGTCGCATCACCGCAACCGACGACTGCCGGCACGCCCAGTTCACGGGCGATGATCGCCGCGTGACAGGTACGGCCGCCACGGTTGGTGACGATGGCCGAGGCGCGTTTCATGACCGGTTCCCAGTTCGGGTCGGTCATGTCGGCAACCAGCACGTCGCCGGGCTGCACGCGTTCCATTTCCGACGGGTCGGTAATCACGCGCACCGGGCCGGCGCCGATTTTCTGGCCGATGGCGCGGCCGGACGTCAGCACGGTGCCGGTCGATTTCAGCTTGAAGCGCTGCTGCACGTCAGTGGTTTTTTGCTGCGATTTGACGGTTTCAGGACGTGCCTGCAGGATGTACAGTTTGCCGTCGCGGCCATCCTTGCCCCACTCGATGTCCATCGGACGGCCGTAGTGGTTTTCGATGATGACGGCGTACTTGGCCAGCTCCACCACTTCGGTGTCGTTGAGCGAGTAGCGGTTGCGCAGTTCCACTGGCACGTCCACGGTTTTCACCGAGCGGCCAGCCTTGGCTTCGTTGGTGAACTCCATCTTGATCAGCTTGGAGCCGATGTTGCGGCGGATGACAGGCGATTTGCCTTTTTCCAGCATCGGCTTGTGGACGTAGAATTCGTCCGGGTTGACGGCGCCCTGCACCACGGTCTCGCCGAGACCATAGCTCGAGGTAACGAACACCACGTCCTTGAAGCCCGATTCGGTATCGATGGTAAACATCACACCGGCAGCGCCCAGGTCGGAACGGACCATGCGCTGCACGCCGGCCGACAACGCCACTTCGGCGTGGGTAAAACCCTTGTGGACGCGGTACGAGATGGCGCGGTCGTTGTACAGCGATGCGAATACGTGTTTCATCGCGTCGAGCACGTTGTCGATGCCCACCACGTTCAGGAAGGTTTCCTGCTGACCGGCGAACGAGGCGTCGGGCAAGTCTTCGGCGGTGGCCGACGAGCGCACGGCAAACGACATTTCGGTGGTGGAATCGGCGACCAGGCGCTCGTAGTAGGCGGCGATTTCCGCTTGCAGGCGTGGCTGGAACGGGGTTTCGACGATCCATTGACGGATCTCGGCGCCCGCTTGCGCCAGGGCGCGCACGTCGTCGATGTTCAGATCGGCCAGGCGATCGGCAATGCGCTCGGCCAGCGGCTTGCCGCCGTCGATGCTGTGGTTGAGGAAGTCGCGGAATGCCTGCGCCGTGGTGGCAAAGCCACCAGGCACACGCACGCCGGCGCCAGCCAGCTGGCTGATCATTTCGCCCAGGGACGCGTTTTTGCCGCCGACCGATTCCACGTCGGTCATGCGTAAATTTTCGAACGATGCGACGTAAACCGCTTCCCCTGCCTGCTCCTTCAATGCTGCGTTAGACATAAAAAACACCTTTTTGATGATAGAAATCTTTCAGCCGGGTGCAGACGTCTGCATTTTGCTTGTTCTTGTTATTCTGGTCGTCGTGCACCACAATCATGCTATTGGCAACCATTCTACAGCCTGTAACGACAATTGACGATTCCTGAACACCACCGGCAGAAAAATACATGACACAAGAACAACGAACCTCCTTTCCCACCGCGTCACGCACGGTGTTCTTCGTCTCTGACGGCACCGGCATCACGGCTGAAACCTTCGGTCACTCGGTGCTGACCCAGTTCGAACTGCGCTTTCGCCAGATCCGCCTGCCGTTCATCGATACGCTCGACAAGGCGCACGACGCCGCGCGCAAGATCAACGAGGCGTTCGTGACCGACGGTCAGCGCCCGATCATTTTTTCCACACTGGTGCAGACCGAACTGTCGGACGTGATCCGCCGCTGCAAGGGCATGTACATGGACTTGTTCCAGACCTTCGTGGCGCCGCTGGAACAGGAATTGAACGTCAAATCGACCCACACCATCGGCCGGTCGCACAATATCGTCGATAGCGAGGAGTATAAAAACCGTATCGAGGCGATCAACTTCTCGCTGGCCCACGACGACGGCCAGTCGCACAAGAACCTGTCCTCGGCCGACATCATCCTGGTCGGCGTGTCGCGCTCGGGCAAGACGCCCACCAGCTTGTACCTGGCGATGCAGTACGGGATCAAGGCGGCCAACTACCCGCTGATCCCCGACGACTTCGAGCGCGGCCGCCTGCCGTCGTCGCTGTACGAGTTCAAGTCGAAGATTTTCGGGCTGACGATCACGCCCGAGCGTTTATCGGAGATCCGCAACGAGCGCCGCGCGGGCAGCAAGTATGCGTCGATCGAGAATTGCCGGTACGAGGTGAACGAGGCCGAAACCATGATGAAGCGCGAGGGGATACGCTGGCTCTCGTCCACCACCAAGTCGATCGAGGAGATTTCGACCACCATCCTGCAAGAAATCAAACCCGACCGCCGGGAATACTAGGACCGCCGGAGAAGCCGCCATGGCGGCGTTGCTGCTCCTTGCCGCATAGTCGTACTGTTCCTGCTGTCTTGGTCGCGGCGCCTTGCTCCGGCGGCTTGCTGCGTTAGACGCGTGGCGGGTCGGTATCGCGCGCGTACACGCGGTGCCCCGCCAGCACCGCCACGAACCGCGCCAGCGCATCGGCCAGGTCGCAGCTGTCGGCCACGATTACGCCGGGATCCGGCTGGCCGTCTGGCAGCTTGTCCGGGACGTGCGCCGCCCGCAGCAGCACGGCGCCGCTGCCCACGGCCAGCATCGGCTTCAGGTGCCGGAACTGCAGCTTCAAAAATTCCAGCGCGCGCGCATCGCGCGACAGCGCGCACTCTCCCTCGGGATAATCGGGCACGATCACCGCATCGAACAGCGCCGACGGTCCCGCCTCGATACTGATTTCCACGTCCAGCGGCGCGTCGTCGCTGGCGGCGATTTTACCGATTTGGTCGCCCACCAGGCGCGGCGCCGCGCCCAGATCCAGCAATGCCGCATACAGCTTGCGCGTTTGCGGACCATCGACGCCCGGCGCCACCAGCAGCGCTACCCGGCGCGTGGCCACGCCCACGTTGCCGGGGCGGTGGAACAGCGACAGCGGCGCCGATGGCGGATACTGGTATGGCGGGCGGCTGGTGGCCGGCGGCAGCGGGTCCGGCACGTCCATCCCCAGGCTGGCGGCCACGCGCGCGGCCAGCCCATTATCGACATTGACCAGCGCCGCCAGCACCCGCTTGCGCACGGCCGGCGTCTGCACCCGCGTCAGCTCGAACCGGAACGCCTGCACGATGTGGTCCTGCTCGACGGGTGTCTGGCTGATCCAGAACAGGCGCGCCTGCGAATAATGGTCGGCGAACAGTTCCGGCTTGCCGCGCACCTCGTTGCCGTGCGACGCTTCCGGCACGCTGACAAAACCGCGCACGCCGGCCTGGAACGGGCAGCCGCCGGCCAGAGAATTCGGTTCGTAATTGACTCGGCCCCGGTTGATCTGCTGGCGGTGCATGCCGTCGCGCTGGTTGTTGTGAATGGGCGCCACCGGGCTGTTGATCGGAATCTCATGGAAGTTGGCGCCACCGAGGCGCGAGATCTGGGTATCGACATACGAGTGCAAGCGGCCTTGCAGCAGTGGATCGTTGGTGAAGTCGATGCCGGGCACCACGTGGGCGGCGCAAAACGCCACCTGCTCGGTCTCGGCAAAGAAATTGTCGGGGTTGCGATTGAGGACCAGCTTGCCCACGGTGCGCAGCGGCACCAGCGCTTCCGGCACCAGCTTGGTGGGATCGAGAATGTCGAACGGGAAGCGCGCGGCCTGCGCCTCACTGAATACTTGCAGGCCCAGTTCCCATTGCGGGAACTGGCCGCTGTCGATGGCTTCCCACAAATCGCGCCGGTGGTAATCGGGATCGGCCGCCGCCAGGCGCACTGCCTCGTCCCACACCAGCGCATGGGTGCCGGCCATGGGCGACCAGTGGAACTTGCAGAAGACCGACGTACCATGCGCATTCACCAGCCGGAACGTGTGCACGCCGAAGCCCTGCATCATGCGGTAGCTGCGCGGGATCGCCCGGTCCGACGTGTGCCACAGCAGCATGTGAACGATTTCGGGACTGAGCGAGGCGAAATCCCAGAACGTGTCGTGCGCGCTCGAAGCCTGCGGCATGCCGTGGTGCGGTTCGGGTTTCACCGAGTGGATCAGGTCCGGGAATTTCATCGCATCCTGGATGAAGAACACCGGGATGTTGTTGCCTACCAGGTCCCAGTTGCCATCTTCCGTATAAAACTTGACGGCGAAGCCGCGCACGTCACGCACCGTGTCGGCCGAACCGCGCTCGCCGGCCACGGTGGAAAACCGCACGAATACCGGTGTGCGTTTGCCCGTCGCGCCGAACAGTGCGGCGCGGGTAATGGCGCTCTGGTCGCCGTAGCTCTCGAAATAGCCGTGGGCGGCCGAGCCGCGCGCGTGCACCACGCGCTCCGGTATGCGCTCATGGTCGAAGTGCGTGATTTTTTCGCGCAGAATAAAATCTTCCATCAGGGTGGGACCGCGCAGGCCGGCCTTGAGGCTGTTCTGGTTGTCGGCCACGCGCACCGCCTGGTTGGTGGTCAGCATGCGGCCGGTGTCGTCCACCCGCACCCGGTCGAGCGGGCCGTCGAGCGGATTGTCGCCCAGGTCCGGCTGGCCGGCGCCCACCTTGGGCGAGGCCACGGTCTCGGTGCTGGTGCTGGCCGTGGCCAGCGGCGACGTGGGCGTCTCCGTATCGCCCTCGTGCGGCACGTAGGCGGCGTCGCCGTATTCGAGCGCCTTGGTGGGGTTGTGGGGCATGTCGGCGGCCAGTTGGGCGTCGCTGACGACCTTCTCGATCAACTGGCTGGCGATGGGGTTGGGCGGGCCGAGGCGCGACGGGCGCGGCGCCTTCGAGGGACCGCCCACGGTGCTCAGGATGGAACCGGCGCCGTCCACGTCGCCGCCATTGCTTTTGCGTTTGGCCATGTCTCGACTCCTGTTCAATACCCGCGCCGAACGGCGGGCTGAAGTCGAGTTTGAGAGTCTTGGGATGACGCCGCTTGATGTCGCTCAAGCGCGGGGAGAACAGGAATGCCGCAGAAAAACGCCTAAAAAAAGTGGCGCCAGTCTGATAGCCAGTCGGGGAACTCCTCGACCGGCATCGGCTTGGCGATGTAATAGCCCTGGGCGTACGTGCAGCCCAGCCCCTGCAAAAAATCCCAATCCTGCTTGGTCTCGACCCCCACTGCCACCGAGCGCCGCTCCAGGCTGCGCGACAGGCCCAGGCAAGAGCGCAGCACGGTGGCAATCGCCGGCTTGCGGAACGCGCCATCGACGAAACTGCGGTCGATTTTCAGTTCCGAGAACGGCACCCGCGCCAGCAGTTGCAGGTTGATCAGGCCCGTGCCGTAATCGTCGATGGCGAGGCCAAACCCTTTCATGCGCAGCCGCAGCAGCCGTTCCAGGAAGTGCGGCGTGGTGGTGAGCACCGCCTTTTCCGTCATCTCGAACGTCAGGTAGTCGGGCATGATGCGGTGGCGTTCCAGGCACGCGTCGATCTGCTCCATGAACTGCGGGTGCGCCAGCGTGCTGGGATCGACGTTGACCGAGAACGAAATCGGAATGCCGTCGTCGTGCAGGCGGCGGCAGGCCTGCACCGATTTTTCGATCAGCGCCCAGTCGAGGAAGTCGATGCGGTGGTTTTCCACCAGCGCCGGCATGAACGACGCGGGACCGAGCAGTCCGTAACGCGGATGGCGCCAGCGCGCGAACATCTCCAGGCCTTTTACCCGGCCGGTTTCCAGCTCGATCTTGGGCTGGAAGTGCGGCGCGAATTCGTTGTTATTGAGCCCATTGCCCACCTCCGCGAACGACAGCGTGGGCACGCGCACGCGCCGCGCTTCGGGCGGTTTCAGGTGGGCGGCGATCACCGCTTCCAGCCGTCCGGCGATCAGCGGCTTGGTCATCACGCCCAGCACGTCGAGGCCGAAGGCGTCGGCCATCGATTCGATCGAGAACAGCACGGAATTGGTTTGCGAGCCGAAGATGATCAGGCCCGCGCGGCTCTGCAGGTCGCCCATGCGGCGGATGACTTCCAGCGCGTCGCTGCCGGGCACCTGCAAGTCGAGAATGATGATGTTGACGGCCGGCTGGTAGCGCAGACCCAGGCAGCGCAGCGCGGTGTCGCCGTCTGGCGCCTCGGTAATCTGGCGCGCCCCCGTGCGTTGCAGGATATCGACCAGCACGCGGCGCTGCGCGTCGTCTCCTTCCGCGACCAGAAAGTGCAACTGCCCGATATCCATAACCGCTCCGGTGGAAACTGCCTAGCCCTGATTCTGCCTGAGTTGTTCGAAAAAGCATACTGCTGCGCAAGCTGCAACGTTGAGCGACTCCACCTGGCCAGCATGGGGAATGACTACCTGGTGGGAAGCGAGTGCCAATAAATCGTGCGCCACGCCCTGCCCTTCGTGGCCGAACAGCCACGCCACCGGCTGGCGCAGGTTCACATCATACAGGCGCTGGGTGGCATAGCCGCTGGTGGCCAGCGACACCACCTGAGAGTTCGATACCAGCGCAGGCAAATCGACATTCTCGAAGATATCAAGCACGAAGTGAGCACCCATGGCCGCGCGCAGCACCTTGGGCGACCAGCAGAACGCGGTGCCGGCGCTGCAATACACTTGCGTGATGCCAGCCGCTGCCGCGCTGCGCAGGATGGAACCGACGTTGCCCGGATCCTGCACGCCGTCGAGCAGCACTGCCGACACCTGCAACGGTCCGGTCACCGCGCGCTCCGGCGTGGGAATCAAAAACATCACGCCCACGCCGTGTTCGACCTGGCTGATCGCATTGTAGAGCGCATCGGGCAGGGCCAGCACGTGCGCGTGCTGCGCTTCGAGGCCGCCGACGATGTCCATCACTTCCGGGTTGTGCAGCGCGGTTTCGCTGACCACGCACTGCTCGGGCGCGCCGCGCAATTGCAGGTACGACTGGCACAGGTGCACGCCGTCGAGCAGCGTGCGGCCCGACTTGCGGCGCGCCTGGGCGCTGCCGGCCAGTTTGACCAGGTCCTTGTATTGGGCGTTGTCGCGCGAGGTGATCGTCTTCATGCGTTCACCTCGATTTGCATCACGGTTTGCACGCTCTGCGCGACCTGCCCGGTTTGCACGGTGTGGGCGGTATGCAGCTCGAGTACGGCGCGCACCGGCGCAAACGAACGGCGGTGCACCGGCGAGGCGCCATGCTCGCGCAAGCGCGCCAGGTGCAGCGCGGTGCCGTAGCCCTTGTGCTGGTCGAAGCAGTAATGCGGGTACTGCGCGTGCAGCTCGACCAGTGCGGCGTCGCGCGCGGTCTTGGCGAGGATCGATGCGGCCGAGATGGCATCGACCTTGTCGTCGCCGCCGATGACGGCGATCGACTGGATCTGCATCACCGGGCAGCGGTTGCCGTCGATCAGGGCGAGCGTGGGCACGGTGGACAGCGCTTCCACCGCGCGGCGCATGGCCAGCATCGATGCCTGCAAAATATTCAGCTGGTCGATCTCGTCTTCCGACGCCTGGGCGATGGCCCAGGCCAGCGCCTGCGACTTGATGACCGGGGCCAGCAAGTCACGCTTGGCTTCCGTGAGCTTTTTCGAGTCGCGCAAGCCGAGGATCGGGCGATTGGGATCGAGGATGACGGCAGCGGCAAACACCGGTCCGGCCAGCGGGCCACGGCCGGCTTCATCCACCCCGCAAATGATTTCGTCGGGGGAGTTGGGGAGGTCGTCGAACAGGCCGGGGGTTGGGTTTTTCACGTTAAAGTCGATCCATATCTTGTTTCATGCGCTCTATGGATCCCCGCCTTCGCGGGGATGACGGAACTTCGGCCGCTGGCCTGACAGCCGTCATCCTCGCGCACGCGGGGATCCATGGAACCTCCGGTCAGTGGTAAATCACCCTCGACCAATTACCTTCAACACCGCCGCCGCACTTTCAACCGCGCTGTTGCGCAGCAGGCTGTGATGCATGTCGGTGAAGCGCTGGGCCAGGCGCAGCCGGTGCGGCGCGTCGGACAGTTGCTGCCACATGGCGTCGGCCAGCGCCTGCGGGTTGGCGGCGTCCTGCAGCATCTCGGGCACCAAAAATTCGCGCGCCAGGATGTTGGGCAGGCCCACCCACGGCTGGTAGCCGAAGTGGCGCAAGATCTGCCATTCGAGCGCCATCATTTTATAGGCGATCACCATCGGCTTCTTGAACAGCGCCACTTCCAGCGATGCGGTGCCCGAAGCGACCAGCACTGCGTCGCCGGCGGCAATCGCCGTGTGCGACTGGCCGTCGAGCAGGTCGATTTCCACGTCCTGCAGGCCCGCCTGCGCCACCAGTTCCAGGAAATACTGGCGCTGGCGTTCGCCCGCCATCGGCGCCACGAAGCGCAGCGAGCGGTCGCGCTGCTTGAGCAGTTTGGCCGCCTGCACAAAGGCCACGGTATTGTATTTAAGCTCGGACATGCGGCTGCCGGGCATGATGGTGACCACGTTGGCGTCCTGCGGCAAACCGAGTTTGGCGCGCGCGCCCGCTTCGTCCGGCACCATCGGGATCACTTCCGCCAGCGGATGGCCGACGTAGCTGACCGGCACGCCCGCCTGGCGATAAATCTCTTCCTCGAACGGGAACACCACCAGCATGTGCGAGACCGCGCGCACGATCTTCTTGATGCGGCCACCACGCCAGGCCCAGATCTGCGGCCCGATGTAGTGGATGGTGGGGATGCCCGCCGCCTTGAGCTGCTCTTCCAGCCCCAGGTTGAAGCCCGGGTAGTCGGCGCCGATGAAGGCAGCCGGCCGGTCGGCCAGCAATTGGTCGCGCAGCTGGTTCTGGATGCCCTTGATTTCGCGGTAGCGCGGAATCACGGCCAGCAGGCCGCGCACGGTCAGCTTGTCCATCGGCACGTGCGATTCGAACCCCTGGGCGATCATGTGCTCGCCGCCGATGCCGTGCAGCCGCGCACCGGGCAAGTGCGGCTTGAGGCCGGAAAGCAAACGGGCGGCCAACAGGTCGCCCGATGGTTCCCCGGCGACCATCGCCAGCGACAGCTTGTCAGCGGACGATGCCACGCGACGCCGTATCGAGGAATTCGCGCATGGCGCGGATATGGACGGCCGCACCGGGCGTGGCCTCTTCTTCGGCGCGCAACGCGGCCTTGGCCTCTTCCAGCGTCAATCCCGAGCGGTACAGCAGCTTGTAGGCGGTGCGGATACCGTTGATCTCTTCGCGCGTAAAACCACGGCGCTTGAGGCCCTCGATATTGACGCCGTGCGCCTGCGCCGGGTTACCGTTCAACAGCACGAACGGCGGCACGTCCTGCGTCAGGCTGGTGCTCATGCCCACGAACGCATGGGCGCCGATCTTGCAGAACTGGTGGACATTGGCGAAACCGCTCATGATCACCCAGTCGCCGATTTCCACGTGGCCGGCGATCTGCGCGTTGTTCGAGAAGATGGTGTTGCTGCCCACCTGGCAGTCGTGCGCCAGGTGCACATAGGCCGAGATCCAGTTGTCGTTGCCGAGCGAGGTGACGCCCTTGTCCTGCACCGTGCCGGTGTTGAACGTGCAGAACTCGCGGATCGTGTTGCGGTCGCCGATGGTCAAGCGGGTCGGTTCGCCGGCCCATTTTTTATCCTGCGGCGCAGCGCCGATCGACGAGAACTGGAACAGTTTGTTGTCGCGGCCAATGGTGGTATGGCCTTCGATCACCACGTGCGGGCCGACCACGGTGCCGGCGCCGATTTGCACGTGCGGTCCGATGACCGTGTACGGGCCGACGTCGACGCTGCTATCGAGCTGCGCTTTCGGATCGATGACTGCGGTAGCGTGGATGGTGCCCATGATTACTGCCCCGCAGGCTGGCTGGCGTCCGCAACGCTGCGGATGGTGCACATCAGTTCCGCTTCCACCGCTACCTGGCCATCGACGGTGCCCACGGCCTTGTATTTCCAGATGCCGCGCGCATTGCGCAGGATTTCGACGTCCATTTTCAGCTGGTCGCCAGGACCGACCGGGCGCTTGAAGCGCGCGCCGTCGATACCGACGAAGTACACCACCGAGCTTTCGTCAGGCTTGATGCCCATGGTCTTGAACGACAGCAGCGCAGCGGTTTGCGCCATCGCTTCGATCATCAGCACGCCCGGCATCACCGGCTTGTGCGGGAAGTGGCCGTTGAAGAATTCTTCGTTGACGGTGACGTTCTTGATCGCGGTGATCGACTTGCCCTCTTCGTACGCGAGCACGCGGTCCACCAGCAGCAGCGGGTAGCGGTGCGGCAGGTAGGACTTGATTTCGCAGATGTCCATGGTCTTGGAGGTGTCGGGCTGAGTAGTGGTCATGATTCTTCGTTTTCTTTATTGGTCTTGATAATTTTTTCGAGCGCTCGGATTTTCTCGCGCAGGCCCGGCAGGTTGCGCACGATGGCGGCCGACTTTTCCCACTCGGCGTTTTTCGCCAGCGGATAAAAGCCCGTGTACTGGCCCGGTTCCAGGATCGAGCGCGACACCATGGAGGCAGAGCCCACGTGCACGCGATCGACGATGGTCAGGTGGCCCAGCACCATCGACGCCCCGCCGAAGGTGCAGTACTTGCCGATCTTGGCGCTGCCGGCCACGCCGGTGCACCCGGCCATGGCCGTGTGGGCGCCGATGTGGCAGTTGTGGCCGATCTGGATCTGGTTGTCCAGCTTGACGCCGTCTTCGATAATGGTGTCGGCCAGCGCACCGCGGTCGATGGTGGTGTTGGCGCCGATGTCCACATCGTCGCCGATCACCACGCGCCCGGTTTGCGGAATCTTGATGTACACGCCGCCCTCGTTGGCGAAGCCGAAACCGTCGGTGCCGATCACGGCGCCCGAGTGGATGATGCCGCGCGCGCCGATGATGCAGTGGGCATGGAACGTGACATTGGCAAAGAAGTGCGTGCCCTCGCCCACTTCCGCTTCGCGGCCGATGTAGCAGCCGGCGTCGATCACCGCGTGTTCGCCGATCACGGCACCCGATTCGATCACCACGCGCGCGCCGATATGGGCGCTGGCGGCGACGTGGGCATCGTCGGCCACGACGGCGCTGGCATGGATGCCGGGCGCCGGCACGAAGGCTGTGAGCGATTCGAAATACTGCGCCGCGCGGGCGAAATACACGTAGGGGTTGGCGACGACGATGCGCGCACCGGTGTAGCCGGCGGCGATGAACTCGTCATCTTTTTCGGCGACGATCAACGCTGCCGCGTGGCTGTCGCGCGCCTGGGCGCGCAGTTTGCTATTGCTGAGAAAGCTGATGTGCGAAACGCCGGCGTCGGCCAATGGGGCGATCCCGGTCACTTCCAGGTTCGCATCTCCCATCAACCGGCCACCGAAGCGTTCGACCAATGTGCCTAGTCGAGTGCCCATCGGGTATCCTTTGATTATTTATCTTTGTCCAGCGCTGCCAAAACTTTGTCGGTGATGTCGATACGCTTGCTGGCCCACACTGCATCCTGCAGCACGATATCGAAACCTTCGGTATCGGCCATCTGGCGGATGATCTTGGTGGCGCGGTCGGAAATGGCCTGGCGCTCTTCGTTGGTGCGCTGGCTCAGGTCTTCGCGGAACTCGCGCTGGCGGCGCTGGAATTCCTTGTCGAGGTCAAACACGTCGCGCTGGCGGCGTACCCGTTCCGCTTCGGCCAGGGCCGGCGCGTCTTTTTCCAGCTTGGCGGAAGCCGCTTTCAGGCGGCCTTCCATCTCCTGCATGGCTTTTTCGCGCGACTTGAACTCTTCCTGCAGCTTTTCGCTGGCCAGCTTGGCCAGCTTGGACTCGTTGTAGATGCGCTCCGGGCTGAGCCAGGCGATGCGCGACAACGAGGTCTGCGCCTGCGCCGGCGCCATGGCGCACCAGCCCAACGCTGCCAGGGCAAGCGTAGCGGCAAGCGAGGCGCCGTAGGTCTTCGTCATCTTGGCGGATGCAGTATTCAACTTGATTCTCCGATTAAATATAGATAGCCGAGTCGGGGCGGGTTAGAAACCAGTACCCATCTGGAACTGGAAGCGTTCCAGGCGGTCGCCCGGCTTGGCATTGAGAGGCTTAGCATAACTCAACTTGAGCGGGCCCACCGGCGAAATCCAGCTGATACCCAGACCGGCCGAGTAGCGCAGCTGCGAGTAGCGCATCTTCTCGCCTTCCTGGTATACCTGGCCCGCATCGAGGAAGCCGAACCAGCGCAAGCTGCGATCCTGGCCGGAGCCCGGGAATGGCAGTTGCAGTTCGGCGTTACCGATCAGGCGCGAGGCGCCGCCCAGGGCATCGCCGTAGCGGGCATCGACCGCGCCCAGCGACGAGCTTTCGTAGCCGCGCACCGAACCGATACCGCCGCCGTAGAAGTTCTTGAATACCGGGTACGGCGTGTCGCCGAGGCCGCGGCCGTAGTCGATCTCGCCCTTGAGCGCGAGCACGGAGCGCCAGATCAGGGGCTTGTAGTACTGCTGCTCGTAAATGGCGCGGTAGTATTTCTGTTTGCCGATCACGTCCAGCTCGAGGTTCAGGCGCTGGTAGCGGCCGGCCGATGGTGTCAGACCGGAGTCGCGGCTGTCGCGCGACCATGCCAGCGTGAGCGGCACGGCGTTGGTCTCGGCCTTGCCGATACCGCTGGCGTTGCCGGTGACGTCGGACACGTATTGCAGGAACCGGGTTGGCGACGTCGAATCGGTTTCGATCGACGAGCGCTCGAGGCCGATACCGAGGAACACGGTGTCGGTTTCCGAGAACGGCACGCCGTAGCTGATGCGGCCGCCCTTCTGCTTGATGGTGTAGCTGCCGATGTTCAGGGCCGGCGGGCGCTGGGTACGCAGGTATACCTCGTACGAACGCGAAATGCCGTCGTCGGTGTAGTACGGGTCGAACTGCGAGAACGAAATCGTGCGGCTGTACTTGGACGTGTTCAGTTCCATGCCCACGGTGGTACCGGAACCGGCAAAGTTGGCCTGCTGAATCGCCGCCTGGAACGTGAATTTCTCCGACTGCGAGAACGCACCGCCGATGGTGAAGTTACCGGTCGGTTTTTCCACCACGGTGAGGTTGACGTCCACCTGGTCGGACGTGCCCTGCGCTTCCGGGGTGTCGATGGTGACATCCTTGAAGTAGCCGAGGCGGTCGACGCGGTCGCGCGAGAGCTTGATCTTGTTGGCGTCGTACCAGGACGATTCGAACTGGCGGAACTCGCGGCGGATCACTTCGTCGCGCGACGTGGTGTTGCCGGCGATGTTCATGTGGCGCACGTAGGCGCGCTTGCCCGGATCGATCATGAAGGTAAAACTCACTTCACGCTTTTCCTGGTTGATGTCCGGGTTGGCGTTGACGTTGGCGAAGGCGTAGCCGAAGGTGCCCAGGCGGTCGGAAATGAGCTTGTTGGTGGCGGTGAGCAGTTCGCCCGAATACACGGCGCCCTTGCGCAGCAATACCAGCGAACGCAGCTCGTCCTCGCGGCCGAAGGTCTCGCCCTCGAACTTGATGTCGGCGACGTTGTACTTTTCACCTTCGGTGATGTTGATGGTGATGTAGATGTCTTTTTTATCGGGCGTGATCGAGACCTGGGTGGAATCGATGTTCATCTCGATGTAGCCGCGATTGAGGTAGAACGATTTGAGCGACTCGATATCGCCGGTCAGCTTGGTCTTGGAATACTGGTCGGCCTTGGTATACCAGCTGAACCAGCCGCCGGTATTGAGCGCCAGCTGCTCGCGCAGTTCCTTGTCCGAGAACACCTTGTTGCCGATGATGTTGATCTGCTTGATCTTGGCGATTTCGCCCTCGTCCACCGCGAACGTGATATTGACGCGATTACGCTCGAGCGGCGTGACCGTGGTCACCAGCTTGACGCCATACAGGCCGCGCGACAGGTACTGGCGCTTGAGTTCCTGCTCGGCGCGGTCCACCGATGCCTTGTCGAAGATTTTCGCTTCGCCCACGCCGATGTCTTTCAGCGCCTTGACCAGCACGTCCTTTTCGAATTCCTTGGTACCGGTGAATTCCACCTTGGCGATGGCCGGGCGTTCCTCGACCAGCACCACCAGTACCTGGCCGTCCGCTTCCAGGCGCACGTCCTTGAAGAAACCGGTGGCATACAGCGCCTTGATGGCGGTGATACTTTTATCGTCGTTGAAAGTTTCGCCCACGCGCACCGGCAGGTAGCTGAAGACCGTACCGGCTTCCGTCCGCTGGATGCCTTCGACGCGGATGTCCTTGATCACGAAGGGTTCGATCGCCATGGCGTTGCCGGCACACAGTACCAGGACGGCGGTGCCAATCAGACTGCGGCGCATGGAAGATGGAGTAATACGGTCAGAATATAATTTCATCGGGGTTATTCAATGTCTCATTCAACGAACTACTATGTAACTATGTAACTGTGAGTGCGAACCGGGTAACTCATCGTATTACATGAGTCTGGTGATGTCGTTAAATACCGCCAGCACCATCAGGGTCATCAATAAACCGATACCGATGCGTTGGGCGAATTCCGCTACGCGCTCGGACACGGGACGCCCGGTTAAAACTTCCAGCGAATAATACAGCAAATGCCCCCCGTCTAGAACGGGAATCGGTAGCAAATTCATTACGCCCAGACTGATACTGATGAACGCAATGAAGCTTAAATAACTGGCCACGCCCATGCGTGCGGTCTGGCCGGCATAGTCGGCAATTGTAATCGGACCGGTGACATTCTTGAGTGACGCTTCGCCGGTCACCATCTTGGCGATCATCTTGAGCGTCATGGTGCAGGTATCCCATACCCGCTCGACCGCCTTGCCCAATGCGCTCAGCGGGCCCGAGGGCACGTTGATCATATCCGGGCGCAAGGCGACGTAAGCGCTGATCTTACCGACTGTTACAGCTTGCTTACCTGACTTTTCCCCGTCCGCGCCTTTCAACGCTTCGGCCTGCGGCGTCACCGCCAGCGTGCGCGGCTGGCCCGCCCGGATGACCTCGACCTGCACGGTCTTGTCGGGCGCGGCGCGGATCAGTTCGATGAAGGCAACGCCGTCCTGCACCGCCACGCCATCGACGCTTTTCAGCAGATCGCCCACTTGCAGGCCGCCGCGCTCGGCAGCACCGCCCGGCAGCACCTGCTGCACCACCGGCGACGGCAGCGCCACGCCGATGCCGAGGTTGCCGACGATGTCGCCTTCCAGGTCGAGCGCGGTCATGGTGGCGGCCGGCAAGATGGCGTTGACACGGCCATAGCCGGAACGCTCGACCGTGAGGCTGGCTTCCTTCTTGTCCACGGCTGCCTGCATCAGGTTCCAGCGCAGCTCGGACCATGCCGCCACCGGTTCGCCGTTGACGGCGGTAATGCGGTCGCCGGTGCGCAGGCCGGCCAGGGCGGCGGGCGTGCGGTCGGCATCCTGGCCGGCGGCGGCGCGCACGCTGATCTTGCTGGTCGGCTCTTCCACGCCATGCATGTACAGGCCGGCAAACAGCGCGATGGCAACCAGGAAATTGGCCAGCGGACCGGCAGCCACGATGGCGATGCGCTTCCAGACGCTCTGGCGGGTGAACTCGCGCGCCAGGTCCTCTTTCGCAATGCTGGCCAGGTCGCCCTCGCGGGCGTCGAGCATCTTGACGTAGCCGCCCAGCGGCAAGGCGGACACGGCCCACTCGGTCTGGTCGCGGCCGAAGCGGCGCGACCACACGACTTTACCCATGCCCACCGAAAAGCGCAGCACCTTGACACCGCACCAGCGCGCCACCAGGTAGTGGCCCAGTTCGTGGATCGTGATCAGCGAGCCGAGGCAGACGGCAAACGCCAGGATGGTGGTGAGAAAATTCATCGCACGAGCTGGCCGATGCAGCGTTCGGCGGCGGCCCGGGCGGCGGCGTCCTGCGCCATGACCGCCTCGATGCTGTCGGCGGCGCCGTGCGGCAATTGCTCCACCACTTGCGCGATCACGCGGTCGATCTGGCGGAAGCCGATCTGGCGGTCGAGGAAGGCTTGCACCGCCACCTCGTTGGCAGCGTTGAGCAAGGCCGGTGCGGTGCCGCCGGCGCGCAAGGCGTCGAACGCCAGCGCCAGGCACGGGAAGCGCGCATAGTCGGGACGGTGGAATTGCAGGGTGGCGATCTCGGTGATGTCGAGCTGGGCCACGCCGGACGCGATCCGCTCCGGGTACGCCAGCGCATGCGCGATCGGCGTGCGCATGTCCGGGTTGCCCAGCTGGGCCAGCACCGATCCATCGACATACGACACCATCGAGTGGATCACCGACTGCGGGTGGATCACCACTTCGATGCGGTCGGCCGGGGCGCCGAACAGCCAGTGCGCCTCGATCACTTCCAGGCCCTTGTTCATCATGGTGGCCGAATCGACCGAAATCTTGCGGCCCATCGACCAGTTCGGGTGCTTGCAGGCCTGCTCGGGCGTCACGTCTTCCAGTGTCGCTACGTCACGCGCGAGGAACGGTCCGCCAGAGGCAGTCAGCAGGATCTTGGCCACGCCGGCACTGGCATCGCGCACGGCCGGCATGCGGCCACCGAATTGCGGCATGGCCTGAAAAATGGCGTTGTGCTCACTGTCGATCGGTAGCAGGATGGCGCCGGACTCGGCCACCGCATCCATGAACAGCTGGCCGGACATGACCAGCGCTTCCTTGTTGGCCAGCAGAATTTTCTTGCCGGCGCGGGCGGCAGCCAGCGTGGGCGCCAGGCCGGCGGCGCCGACAATCGCGGCCATCACGCTATCGACTTCCGGCGCGGACGAGATCGCGCACAGCGCGGCTTCGCCGTATTCGACTTCGGTACCGACGTTGGCGGCACGCAGCAGCGCGGCGAGGCGCCCTGCTGCCTCGGCGGTGCCGACGACCGCGCGTTGCGGCCGGTGGGCGATACACTGCGCCGCCAGTTCATCGACGCGGCTGTGCGCGGACAAGGCATAAACAGAATAGCGCTCGGGGTGACGGGCGAGCACGTCCAGCGTGGACACGCCGATCGAACCGGTGGCGCCAAGGATGGTGATGCGTTGCATAGGAATTTCTTTCAGAGCCAGGTCGAGAGCAGCGCTGCGATCGGCAGCACGGGAATCAATGCGTCGACACGGTCGAGCACGCCGCCATGGCCGGGCAGCAGGTTGCTGCTGTCCTTGATGGCCGCACGGCGCTTGAGTTGGGATTCGAACAGGTCGCCAATCACGGACGCGGCCACGATCACGAGCAGCGCCAGCACGGTCATGCCCCAGCCGAAGCGCGCCTGCAGGCGCACGGCAAAGGTGTCTTGCAGCCACGGCACGCCGGCGGCGGCCAGGATCGAGATGGTGGCGATGACCAGCACGGCAATGCCGCCGCCGATCGCACCTTCCCACGACTTACCTGGCGAAATGGTGGGCGCCAGCTTGCGCTTGCCGAATGCCTTGCCGGAGAAGTAGGCGCCGATATCGGCAATCCACACCAGCACCAGCACCGACAGCAGGTACACGGGCGAGCGCAGGTATAAACCGACGATGGCAAAGAAGCAGACGAACACGGCAAAACCGAAGGTCAGCGCCATCGACCAGTTGGCGGCGGTGCCCAGCTGCGGCAGGCCCAGGCCCAGCGACGGTGCGTAGCGGATCAGCCACAGCAGCGAGGCAATCGCGTACAGTGCGGTGGCGGAACCCGGTTGCGCCTTGTACATCAAGCCCACGAACAGCAGCGCCCCGACGATGCCGGCAATCCTGGCCGGGCCGTCTTTCAGGCCGAACATGCGTGCACCTTCCCACACGGCAGCGCCGAGGAACAGCGTGACGATCACGGCAAAGGCCGGGAAATACTGGAAGAACAGGACTGGCAGCAACACCGCCAGCAAGACCAGAGCGGTAATAATCCGTGTTTTCAGCATCAGTTTTTCTTTTCTGCCAGTTGCGCGCCGGTGCGGCCGAAACGACGTTCGCGGTGCTGGTAGGAGGCAATGGCCTCGTCGAGGCGCTCGATCGAAAAATCGGGCCAATAGGTGTCGGTGAAGAACAGCTCGGTGTACGCAAGCTGCCACAACAGGAAATTGGAAATGCGCTGCTCGCCGCCAGTGCGGATGAACAGGTCCGGCTCCGGCGCGTACGCCATGGCCAGGTGCGGCGCCAGCTGTTCTTCGGAGAAGTCGGTGGCGCCGGGATGGGCGGCTACCATCTTGCCGACGGCCTGCATGATGTCCCAGCGGCCGCCGTAATTGGCGCAGATGGTGACGGTCAGGCTGGTGTTGTTGGCGGTCTTGCGTTCGGCGTTGGCGATCATCGTGCGCAGCTTCTCGTCGAAGCGGGACAGGTCACCGACCACGCGCAGGCGGATGTTATTGGCGTGCATCTTGGACACTTCGCGCTCGAGCGCGGTCATGAACAAGCGCATCAGGAGGGACACTTCCTCTTCCGGGCGGCGCCAGTTCTCGGAACTGAAGGCAAACAGGGTCAGGTATTCAATGCCGCGGTTGATGCAGGCCTCGACGACGGTGCGTACCGCTTCGACGCCCTTGACGTGACCGGCTACGCGCGGCAAAAAGCGCTTGGTGGCCCAGCGGCCGTTACCGTCCATGATCATGGCGACATGGCGCGGCACCTGTGGCGCGTCCGGAACCTCGGTAGTCGAACTCGTATATTTCATGAAAGCTTTGCTGCCAAAGGATAAAGTATTGCAGGTGGAACGGAAAAAGACAAGACGCCAGCACCAACTTGCCACGCGCGCGCATGACAAGCCGGTTGCTGGCGCCTCGGCCTGAGGGCTTAAACCGTCAGAACTTCTTTTTCCTTCTCCGCCACCATCTTGTCGATGTCGGCGATGAACTTGTCGGTCAGTTTCTGGACTTCATCGACGGCACGACGCTCGTCGTCTTCCGAGATGGTTTTGTCCTTGACCAGCTTTTTCAGCGATTCGTTACCGTCGCGGCGGATATTGCGTACGGCAATTTTCGCGTCTTCGGCTTCGCTCTTGCACAGCTTGACCATTTCCTTGCGGCGTTCTTCGGTCAGGGCCGGGGTCGGCACGCGGATGATGTCGCCCTGCGCCGACGGGTTCAGGCCCAGGTCGGCATCGCGGATGGCTTTTTCAATCGTCGATGCCATGCGCTTTTCGAACGGCTGCACGCCGATGGTGCGGGCATCGATCAGGTTGATGCCAGCGACCTGCGACAGCGCGGTCGGCGAACCGTAGTACTCGACCATGACATGGTCGAGAATGCCGGTGTGGGCGCGGCCGGTGCGGACCTTGGCCAGATCGGCGCGCAGGGTTTCCAGCGATTTGGTCATGCGCTCTTGCGCATTCTTTTTAACGTCAGCTACGGACATTGCTGCTCTCCTGTATACGGATGATGTAAATCTTAAACGTGAACCAGTGTACCCTCATCCTCGCCCATGATCACGCGCATCAGCGCGCCGGGCTTGGTGATCGAGAACACCTTGATCGGCAGCTTCTGGTCGCGGCACAGCGCAAAGGCGGTGGCGTCCATCACTTGCAGATTGCTGGCAATCGCTTCGTCAAAGCTGATCTTGTGGTACAGCGTGGCGTTCGGGTCTTTCTTCGGATCGGCAGTGTACACGCCATCGACCTTGGTTGCCTTGAGCACGATTTCAGCGCTCATTTCCGCACCGCGCAGTGCTGCGGCAGTGTCGGTGGTGAAGAACGGGTTACCGGTGCCGGCGGCGAACACGACCACTTTACCTTCTTCCAGGTATTGCAGCGCTTTCGGGCGCACATACGGCTCGACCACTTGCTCGATGCCGATCGCCGACATCACGCGGGCGGTGATGCCGACGTGGCGCATAGCGTCAGCCAGGGCCAGGGCGTTCATGACGGTGGCCAGCATGCCCATGTAGTCGGCAGTGGCGCGGTCCATGCCCTGGGCGCCAGGCGCAACGCCACGGAAGATGTTGCCGCCGCCAATGACGATCGCCAGTTCCACGCCCAGTTTCGCGACCTCGGCCACGTCAGCCACCATCCGCTCGATGGTGCTGCGGTTGATGCCGTACGGGTCGTCGCCCATCAGCGCTTCGCCGGACAGTTTGAGGAGGACACGCTTGTAGGCTGGTTTGGACATGAGACGGGGCTCCTAAATATGGTGGGTTGAAGGGCTGCCGGCGCCTATCATACCTTGAGACGGCGGCGGCAGCGCGACTGTTACATTAGTTGCAATATTACGTGATCAGGCTAAAAAAACGGGCCTCGCGGCCCGTTTTCTAGTCTTGCCCGGAGATTAACCCTGGCTGGCGGCCATTTGAGCGGCCACTTCTGCTGCGAAGTCGTCAACCTTCTTCTCGATGCCCTCGCCCACCACGTACATGGTGAACGATTTGACCGTGGTTGCTTTTTCTTTCAGCATCTGCTCGATCGATTGCTTGTCGTTTTTCACGAAAGCCTGGTTCAGCAGCGATACTTCTTTCAGGTACTTCTGTACCGAGCCTTCCAGGCGCTTGGCGACGATGTCGGCAGGCTGCACTGGCTTGCCGGCAGCAACTGCTGCGGCTGCATCTTCGTCGGCTTTCAGTTTTGCAACCGAACGCTCTTTTTCGATCAGCTCAGCTGGAACGTTGTCCGACGACAGCGCCACTGGCTTCATCGCGGCGATGTGCATGGCAACGTCTTTGCCGACTTGTTCGTCGGCGCCGTCGAACTCGACGATCACGCCGATGCGTGCGCCGTGCAGGTACGAAGCCAGCTTGGCGGTGGTTTCAAAACGCTGGAAGCGGCGGATCGACATGTTTTCGCCGATTTTACCGATCAGGGCAGCGCGCACTTCGTCCAGGGTCTGGCCGTTGCCAGCTGGCAGGGCCAGCAGGGCAGCAACGTCGGCCGGGTTGTGTTCGGCAACCAGCTTGGCAGCGTTGGCAGCCAGGGCCAGGAAGTCGTCGTTTTTCGCAACGAAGTCGGTTTCCGAGTTCACTTCGACCAGGGCGCCTACGCCGCCGTCGATGAAGCTCGCCACCACGCCTTCGGCGGTCACGCGCGACGATGCTTTCGAGGCCTTGCCGCCCAGCTTGACGCGCAGGATCTCTTCGGCACGACCCATGTCGCCTTCGGCTTCGGTCAGTGCTTTTTTGCATTCCATCATTGGCGCGTCGGTTTTCGCGCGCAGTTCGCCTACCATTGCTGCAGTAATCGCTGCCATGTGTTTTCTCCTGTTGTTCGGTATTCGGGGGGATGGGGAACCAGTCTGGCTCTAACCCATTGATGTTAAAAAAAAGGGGGAGCTGGTGGCCACCCCTTTTTTCCTTAGCGGACCGTTAGGCCGACTAATTAAGCTTGCTCGACTTCGACGAATTCGTCGCCGGCGGCAGCTTTTACCATTTCAACGACTTCGTTACCGGCAGCAGCACGGCCTTCCAGGATGGCATCGGCTACACCGCGTGCGTACAGGGTGATTGCTTTCGACGAGTCATCGTTACCTGGAATGACGAACTTCACGCCTTCTGGCGAGTGGTTGGTATCGACCACGCCGATCACTGGAATGCCCAGTTTTGCGGCTTCGGTGATGGCGCCTTTATGGTAGCCGACGTCAACGACGAAGATTGCGTCAGGAACGCCGCCCATGTCCTTGATGCCACCGATTGCTTTTTGCAGCTTGACGATTTCGCGTTGGAACATCAGCGCTTCTTTTTTCGACAGCTTCTCAACCGAACCGTCTTCAACCTGGGCTTCCATGTCTTTCAGACGCTTGATCGAGGTTTTGATGGTTTTGAAGTTGGTCAGCATGCCGCCGAGCCAGCGCTGGTCAACGAAAGGAACGCCTGCGCGTGCAGCTTCAGCAGCGATGATGTCGCGTGCTTGACGCTTGGTGCCGACCATCAGGATGGTGCCACGGCTTGCAGCTACTTGCTTAACATGCTTCATCGCTTCTTGATACATACCCATCGTCTTTTCCAAGTTGATGATATGGATCTTGTTGCGGTGACCGAAGATGAACGGCGCCATCTTTGGGTTCCAGAAACGGGTTTGGTGACCGAAGTGGACACCGGCTTCCAGCATTTCGCGCATAGTTACGGACATTTTTAAACTCCAGGGTTGGGTCTGGAATCCGACCAGTGACCCGGTTGTTACGCCAGGCACCCTTGTCGATCGGATTCGAGTTTATTAACAAAAATAGTGATTTTTACTGCATTACCCGAATGAGAATTCAGGCAACCCGGGATTTTACACCAAATGCCGCCCGACTGGCAAGCGCAGCCATTGCAGAGGACCCGGTCCGGGCCAACTTGGTGCGGACGGCACGCCGCCTCGGCCAAGCTGGTGCGTACCGTGCGCAGCGGCAACATTATTGCACCAAATTGTTGCATGGCACACATGGACATAGCGGTCGTTTATAATCCTCGCATTAAGCTCTTACATTGCAGATTGCGATTCTTTATTATGTCCATTTCCATTAAAACCGCCGAAGATATCGAAGGCATGCGCATCGCCGGCCGCCTCGGCTCCGAAGTGCTCGACTACATCACCCCGTTCGTCAAGGCCGGCGTCACCACCGGCGAACTCGATCGCCTGTGCCACGAGTACATGACCAATGTCCAGGGCACCATTCCCGCACCGCTCAACTACAGCCCACCGGGCTACACGCCCTACCCCAAGGCCATCTGCACGTCCGTCAATGACGTGATTTGCCACGGCATCCCGGGCGACAAGGTGCTCAAGAGCGGCGACTCGGTCAACCTCGACATCACCGTCATCAAGGACGGCTACCACGGCGACAACAGCCGCATGTTCCTGATCGGCGAGCCGTCGATCATGACCAAGCGCTTATCGGAGATCACCTACGAATGCATGTGGCTCGGCATCGCGCAAGTGAAACCGGGCGCGCACCTGGGCGACATCGGCCACGCCATCCAGCAGCACGCGGAAAAAGCCGGCTACAGCGTGGTGCGCGAGTTCTGCGGCCACGGCATCGGCAAGGTGTTCCACGAAGAGCCGCAGGTGCTCCACTACGGCAAACCGGGAACGCTCGAAGAACTGCAACCCGGCATGATCTTCACCATCGAGCCGATGATCAACGCCGGCAAGCGCGAGATCCGCGAAATGGGCGACGGCTGGACCATCAAGACCAAGGACCGCAGCCTGTCGGCGCAATGGGAACACATGATCCTGGTGACCGAGACCAGTTACGAAGTACTGACCCTGTCCGCTGGCAGCCCGCCGCCGCCAGCCTTCATCACCAACGCCGCCAAGTAATCCACTCCATGGACAAGGAAATCCGCGAACAACTGAAACGCCAGCTGAAGGCCGAACGCCAGGTCATCATCGGCACCTTCCGTTCCGACGGCATGCCGGAGAAGCTGCTGCGCAGCCTGCGCCAGAGCGTCGATGCGGTGCTGACGGCCGCCTGGCACCACGCGCACCTGCCCGCCAACACGGCGCTCGTCGGCGTGGGCGGTTATGGCCGTGGCGAGTTGTTCCCGTATTCCGATGTCGACCTCTTGATCCTGCTGGAAGTGGCGCCGGACGCCGAAACCACCGAAAAGCTGGAAGGTCTGGTGCAGCTGCTGTGGGACCTGGGCCTGGAAATCGGCAGCAGCATCCGCACCGTCGATGAATGCCTGACCGAGTCGAAGGCCGACATCACCGTGCAAACCAGCCTGCTCGAAGCGCGCCTGATCTGCGGCGACGAACCGCTGTTCGAGCAGCTGCAGGCGCGCTACGACGAGGCCATGGACCCGCAGGCCTTCTTCCAGGCCAAGCTGCTGGAAATGCGCCAGCGCCATGCCAAGTACGAAGACACGGCCTTCAGCCTGGAGCCGAACTGCAAGGAAAGCCCGGGCGGCCTGCGCGATTTGCAGGTGATCCTGTGGCTGGTGAAAGCGGCCGGCCTGGCCAACTCGTGGCGCACGCTGGCCACCAGCGGCCTGATTACCCAGGCCGAAGCCAAGGGGCTGATGGAAAAGGAGCGCGCCTTCAAGGACATCCGCGTGCGCCTGCACCTGCACGCGGGCCGCCGCGAAGACCGCCTGGTGTTCGACGTGCAGACGGCCATTGCCGAATCGCTGGGCCTGGAGAATACCGGTTCGGGCGTGGAGATGCGCCGCGCCAGCGAATACCTGATGCAGCGCTACTACTGGGCCGCCAAGGCGGTCACGCAGCTCAATACCATCCTGCTGCAAAACATCGAGGAGCGGCTGTTCCCGCGCGAAGAGCACGCGGTGCAGATCAACGCCCGCTTCAACGACGTCAATGGTCTGATCGACATGCGCGACGACGACACGTTCACGCAAACGCCGTCGGCCATCCTCGAGATTTTCCTCTTGATGACCGAGCGGCCGTCGCTCAAGGGCATGACCTCGCGCACCATGCGCGCGCTGTGGAACGAGCGCTTCCTGATCGACGCCGCCTTCCGCGCCGATCCGGCCAACCGCGCGCTGTTCCTGCGCATCCTGCAGGCGCCCAAGGGCATCATCCACGCGCTGCGGCGCATGAACGACCTGTCGATCCTGGGCCGCTACCTGCCCAACTTCCGCAAGATCGTCGGCCAGATGCAGCACGACCTGTTCCACGTGTATACCGTGGACCAGCACATCCTGATGGTGGTGCGTAACATGCGGCGCTTCTCGATGGCCGAACATGCACACGAATACCCATTCTGCAGCCAGCTGATGGCCAACTTCGGCCAGCCCTGGCTGCTGTACCTGGGCGCGCTGTTCCACGACATCGCCAAGGGCCGCGGCGGCGACCATTCCACGCTGGGCCGCGTCGATGCCGAGCAGTTTTGCCGCGAGCATGGCATGAGCGACGCCGATACCGAGCTGGTCTCGTTCCTGGTCGAGCACCACCTCGACATGTCGCAGGTGGCGCAAAAGCAGGACCTGTCCGACCCCGACGTGATCGCCGCCTTTGCCCGCAAGGTCGGCGACGAGCGCCACCTCACCGCCTTGTACCTGCTGACGGTGGCCGACATCCGCGGCACCAGTCCCAAGGTGTGGAATGCCTGGAAAGCCAAGCTGCTCGAAGACCTGTACCGCGTGACCCTGCGCGTGCTGGGCGGCCAGCCGCACAGCGCCGACCACGAACTGCAAAACCGCCAGCAGGAAGCGCTGGCCACGCTGCGCCTGTACGGCCTGGCGCCCGACGCCCACCTGGCGTTCTGGAAGCAGCTCGACGTCGCCTACTTTTTGCGCCACGACGCCTCCGACATCGCCTGGCAAACGCGCGCCTTGTACGACCGTTTCAACAGCGAGCAGCCGGTAGTCAAGTGCCGCCTGGCGCCGATCGGCGAAGGCTTGCAGATTGCCGTGTACCTGCGCGACCAGCCCGACCTGTTCGCGCGCATCTGCTCCTACTTCGACCGCAAGAATTTCAGCATCCTCGACGCCAAGATCCACACCACGCGCCACGGCTACGCACTCGACACCTTCCTGGTGACCGAGCAGAATTTCGCCAAGAGCTACCGCGACATCATCAACCTGATCGAGCACGAACTGTGCGGCGCCCTCACCCACCCCGAGCCGCTGTCGTCACCATCGAAGGGCCGGCTGTCGCGCCTGTCGCGCACGTTCCCGATGCAGCCCACGGTCGATTTGCGTCCCGACGAGCGCGGCCAGTATTACCTACTGTCGATCGCTGCCAACGACCGCACCGGTTTGCTGTACGCGATTGCCAACGTGCTGGCCAAGTACCGCCTCAACCTGCACACGGCCAAGGTGATGACCCTGGGCGAACGCGTGGAAGACGTGTTCCTGATCGACGGCGCCGCGCTGGGCAACCCGCGCAACCAGCTGCAACTGGAAACCGACCTGCTCGACGCCATGAAGGTCTAGCGCGCGGGTCGTCAACTCTCACTATAAAGAAGCATCATGTCAGAAGAATTATTACGCCTGTCCAAACGTATGTCCGAACTGGGCCTGTGCTCGCGCCGCGAAGCCGACGAATGGATCGCGCGCGGCTGGGTGCGCGTCGATGGCAAGGTGGTGTCCGAACTGGGCACCAAGATTTATCCGAGCCAGCGCGTGTCGGTCGAACGGCAGGCCGCCGCCGAGCAATCGAAGCGCGTGACGGTCCTGATCAACAAGCCGATGGGCTACGTCAGCGGCCAGGCCGAAGACGGCTACCAGCCGGCCGTGGTGCTGATCAAGCCGGAA
>Ga0182006_1000044_pt1 | contig 197442 bp, 161 predicted proteins | sample Sormic07211104_1_FD_123022 | JGI IMG/M metagenome (GOLD analysis project Ga0182006, IMG submission 123022) | Rhizosphere microbial communities from Sorghum bicolor, Mead, Nebraska, USA - 072115-104_1 MetaG | ecosystem: Host-associated > Plants > Roots > Rhizosphere | place: USA: Nebraska...
CCCCAGGCTGTACCACGGGTCCATCACGCAGTCGTGGCCGAAGGCGACGTCGATGCCGGCCGCCAGCATTTCCGGCACCCGCGTCATGCCGCGCCGCTTGGGGTAGCTGTCGTGACGGCCTTGCAGGGTAATGTTGATGAGCGGATTGGCAATCGCCGCCACCCCGCCCTCGCGGATCAGCGGCAGCAGCTTGCTGACATAATAATTGTCCATCGAGTGCATCGAGGTCAGGTGCGAGCCGGTCACGCGGCCGTGCAGGCCCAGCCGGTGGCTGTGGTATGCGAGCGTCTCGATGTGGCGCGACAGCGGGTCATCCGACTCGTCGCAGTGCATGTCCACCCGTAAACCTTTGTCGGCGGCAAATTCGCACAGCAGGCGCACCGACTCGGCACCGTCGGCCATGGTGCGCTCGAAGTGCGGAATGCCGCCCACCACGTCGACGCCCATGGCAATCGCCCGCTTGAGGTTGGCGAACGCGGTAGGACTGCGCAGCACACCGTCCTGCGGAAACGCCACCAGTTGCAGGTCCAGGTACGGCGCCACCCGGCGCTTGACGTCGAGCAGCGCCTCGACCGCCAGCAGTCGGTCGTCGCAGACGTCAACGTGCGAGCGGATCGCCAGCAGGCCACGCGCCACCGCCCAGTCGCAATACTGCAAGGCGCGCTCGACCAGCGCCTGCTGGGTCAGCCCGGGTTTCAGTTCGCCCCACAGCGCAATGCCTTCGAGCAGCGTGCCGGACGCGTTGACGCGCGGCAGGCCATAGCTGAGCGTGGCGTCCATGTGGAAATGGGCATCGACGAACGGCGCGCTGACCAGGTCGCCGCCGGCATCGATCTCGCGCCCGGCAGTGACGGCCAGGGCATGGCCGATGGCGGCAATACGGCCGTGTTCGATGGCGATATCGACGCCGGTCTGGCCGTCGGCAAGGTTGGCGTTACGTATGACCACATCCATGAACCACCCCTCAGTAATTGATGACATTGATTGTAGACAGTTTCAATGGTTTGTACTAATTGTTGCGTTGCAGTAATCGGGTGGCGATATTTCCCGGTTAATTTTGCGGTAGATCAAAAGTAGGAGAATAAGTCTGGACACAGCATTTTTCCGTGTGGCACTCTTCTGCCCACATAGCACAAAAAATAACTTCTCAAGCCCCGTGTTCGTGGCTAGAATGTTCCAATATTGCATCGCAACAGACCCGTCGCCAGGAGAAACCATGTCTTCGATTACCGAACAGTTTTCCGCCGTTACCAAATCGCAACTGGAAGCCCAGTTCCATATCTTTAACAGCCTGGCCCACACCGCGGTCGACAGCGCGGAAAAGCTGATTGCGCTGCATATCAACACGACCAAGGCGTCGGTGGAAAAATCGTCCGCCGCCGCCAAAAAACTGCTGGACATTAAGGACGCCAAGGAACTGTTCAGCGCCAGCCGCGAGACCCCGACCGGCATCGACAGCCTGCTGGCGTACAGCCGCGAACTGTTTGCCATCGCCAGCGGCGCCCAGGCCGAGCTGATCAAGAGCACCCAAGGCACTACCCTGCCGCAACTGGCCGCACCTTGGGTGGCGCCGGTGGCTGAGGCGGCTAAAACAGCAGCAACGCCAGTGGCCGCAGTTGCTAAAACAGCGGCAGCACCGGTGGCCGCGGCAGTGCAGGCGGTGACGCCGGCATTCACGGCCGCAGCACCAGCAGCGCCATCCCCGGCCCCGGCGGCAACAGCAGCGACGACAGCACCGGTGGCAGCACCAACGGCTGCCGCCGTGACCGAGCAGGCGCCACCTGCCACCACGATCCAGGCAGCCGTGTCGGCAGCGGTGCATTCGCATGCAGCGCCCGCCGTCGCGGACACGCCGGCGCAACTGGCACCGCAGCCGCTGGCCGCTACCGTCGCCCCCACCGCGCCGGAAGCCATCGAGCCGGCGCTCAAACCGGCCACCGAGACCGCGCCACCCGCAGCAGTGAAACCGGCATTCCCGGCCGCCAAGCCGATCGCGCTGGCCGCCGACACCAAGACTTCCAAGCTGAAAACCATCGCGCCAAAAGCCAAGTCCGCCGAGGCGCCTGCCGGTAAGCACAAGAAGTAAAATCAGTCAGCACCGCCGGCAATCACTGCCCGCCAAGCCCCCCTCCCTCTGACACCGCGCCGTTCGGATGCCCCCTCGGGCTCCCGAACGTTGCCGCGACAGCTCCTCGAAGAGGTTCCCAACGGGTTCCCGATTGGGTTCCAAAACGGCCCGACAGGGTTCCCGATTGGGTTCTAAAACGGCCCCAAGGGCCTCCCGGAAGGGCTCCGCCAGATCCCGATTTGGGGTCGTGCGCCCACCCGATCGCTTGCCTTCCTGTATCCTAGCGGACTACGCGCTGGCAGTACGCTGCCAGCCCCAACGCTACCGAGGCAACATGTCAACTCTCTCCGTGCTGCTGGGCGGTTTCATCCGCCAGCACAAGCGCGCCTATGCCCTGTCCGGCCTGATGCTGGCGGGCGTGGCCGCGCTCAGTATCTGGGTGCCGCGCAAGGTCGGCGCCATGATCGACGGGCTGGCCGCCCACACCCTGTCCGGCGACGCCCTGCTGCTGGAAATCGGTTCGCTGCTGTTGATCGGCCTGGCGATCTATTTCCTGCGCGTGGCATGGCGCCAGTTGCTGTTCGGCGCCGCCTATAAACTCGGCGTGTCGCTGCGCACGCGGCTGTACGCCCGCCTGTCCGAACAAGGCTCCGCCTTTTACCAGCGCCAGCGCACCGGCGACCTGATGGCGCTGGCCACCAACGATATCGACGCCATCGAAATGGTGGCCGGCGAAGCGATGCTGGCCGGCTTCGACGGCGCTATCACACTGGTGATGGTGCTGGGCGTGATGCTGCTCGGCGTGGACTGGCGCCTGGCCTGCATCGCGCTGCTGCCGTTCCCGCTGATGGCGTGGGCGTTCTGGTACATCTCGGGCCACATCCACACCGCGTCCACCGATTCGCTCAAGCGCTTTTCGGACCTGAACGACCATGTGCAGGAAACCCTGTCGGGCGTGCGCACCCTGCGCGCGCTGGGCCTGGAACAGCGCAGCGCCACACAGTTCTCCGAACTGGCGCAGCGCGCATCGGACGCCAGCCTGCGCGCGCAGGTGTGGGAAGCGGCGTACGAGCCGGCCGTGGGCCTCACATTGGCTGCCGCCAGCACGCTCACGCTGGGCCTGGGCGGTTACCTGGTGTGGCACGACCAGCTCACCATCGGTTCGCTCACCGCGTTTACCATGTACCTGGGCCAGTTGATCTGGCCGATGTTCGCCGCCGGCTGGGTGCTGTCGCTGATCGAACGCGGACGCGCCGCCTGGCAGCGCCTGCAACCGATGCTCGCTGCGCCGCTGGCCATCGACGACCACGGCACCCTGACCACCATCGCCCCCGGCGCGCTGGTGCTCGATCACGTGCGCTATGCGTATGCCGACCAGTCGGTGGCCGCGTTGCAGGACATCTCGCTCACGCTGGCCCCGGGCCAGACCCTGGGCCTGGTGGGACCGACCGGCAGCGGCAAGTCCACGCTGCTGCGGGTGCTGATGCGCCAGCTCACGCCGCAGGCAGGTACGGTGACCTGGAGCGGCCACGCGCTCGACCAATACACGCTGCACACGCTGCGCGCCGGTATCAGCTGGGTGCCGCAGGAGTCGTTCCTGTTTTCGGCGTCGATCGCCGACAATATCGCGCTGGCGCGCCCCGAGGCCACGCGCGCCCAGGTGGAACATGCGGCCAACCTGGCAGCGGTGCACGACGACATCCTGAAATTTGCAGAGGGCTACGAAACCGAGGTGGGCGAAAAAGGCATCACGCTCTCCGGCGGTCAGCGCCAGCGCGTGGCGATTGCCCGCGCGCTGCTGGCCGATAACGACCTGCTGCTGCTCGATGACGCCTTGTCGGCGGTCGATACCGGCACCGAGACGCGCATCCTCGAACACCTGGAAGAACTGCGCCAGGCGCGCGCCGGCCGCGGCGCGGTGATTGCCAGCCATCGCCTGAGCGCGGTGGTCAATGCCGACCTGATTTTAGTGCTGCGCGACGGCCGCATCAGCGAGTCCGGCAGCCACGAACAACTGCTGGCGCACGACGGCTGGTATGCCAGCCAGTGGCGCTACCAACAACTGGAGGCCTCCCTCGATGCCGCCTGATTCCATGCTCACCACACCCGACACCACCTCGATCGGCGCCCAGACGCGCCAGGCCTTCTCGCTCCTGCGGCGCGCCGCCCGCCCCGATCAGCACCACCTGGGCTGGGCCGTGCTGTGGCTGATGCTGGCCGCGCTGTTCGAAGTGATGGGCCCCATCATGGGCAAGGCGCTGATCGACGAACACCTGCTGCCGCACCACCTGGACTGGCCGCGCATGGCCCTGCTGCTGGCCGGCCTGCTGCTGTCCGGCTGGATCGCCAGCGGTCTGCGCTACCTGCAACTGGTGCGCCTGTCCGGCCTGGCCATGCGCTCGGTGATGCGCCTGCGTGAAATGGTGTATACCCACGTGCTGCTGCTGCCGATGTCGTTTTTTGACCGCGCCATCACGGGCCAGCTGGTCTCGCGCGTGACCAACGATACCGAGGCGGTGAAAAACCTGTACATCCAGGTGCTGTTCGTCATCCTCGACAGCACCATCGTGCTGGTGGGGACGATCGCCGCCATGGCCTGGCTCGACGTGCGCCTGATGGGCATGGTGCTGGCGCTGCTGCCGGCGGTGCTGGTCATCGTGTTCCTGTACCAGCGCTGGAGCGCACCGGCCGTCACCCGCGCCCGCGCGCTGCGCAGCGACATCAACGGCCAGATGGCCGAGTCGATCGGCGGCATGAGCGTGCTGCAGGCGAACAATGCGCAGCAGCGCTTCGGCGCCCGCTTTGCCGCCACCAACCAGGCCCATTACACCGCGCGCCAGGCCGAGCTGCGCGCCAACGCCTGGCTGCTGCGGCCCGCGCTCGACCTGTTCAACGTGATCCTGCTGGCAGTCGTCATCTTCGTGTTCGGCCAGCGCCAGATGACCGCCACCGAGGTGGGCGTGCTGTATGCGTTCATCAGCTACCTGGCGCGCGTGATCGAACCGCTGATCCAGATCACCATGCAGTTCAGCCAGTTGCAGCAGGCCGTGGTGGCCAGCGCGCGCGTGGCCACGCTGCTCGACGAAGCGGAAGCCAAGGAACACACTGCTGCTGCCATCGGCCAGGCTGCCGCTGCCGACCAAAGCGCGTCGGGGCCGCAGCCAGCGGTGGCGATCCGCCACCTGGACTTCGCCTACAACCCCGGCCAGCCGGTGCTGCACGACCTGTCGCTGGAAATTCCCGCTGGCGCCTTCATCGGCATCGTGGGCCATACCGGCAGCGGCAAGTCCACCCTGCTCTCGCTGCTGCTGCGCTTTTATCCGGCGCCGCACGGCAGTATCACCTTGCACGGCGTGGCGCTCGACGACATCGACAACGAACGCTTCCGCGCCGAAGTGGGCCTGGTGCCGCAGGATCCGTTCCTGCTGGCGGCGTCCGCGCGCGACAATATCGACATGGGGCGCGGCCTTACGCAGGCGCAGATCGAGACGGCGGCGCGGGCCGCGCACGCGCACGACTTCATCATGGCGCTCGACCGCGGCTACGACACCGAACTGGGCGAAGGCGGCTCGCGCCTGGCCGTGGGCCAGAAGCAGCTCATTGCGATTGCCCGCGCGCTGGCCGGCCAGCCGCGCATCCTGCTGCTCGACGAAGCAACGTCGCACATCGATTCGCAGACCGAGCAGGTGGTGCAGGTGGCGCTCGACGAATTGCGCGGCAAGGTGACGGTGATCGCGATTGCCCATCGCTTGTCCACCATCCGCGATGCCGACCGCATCATCGTGCTCAACCACGGCCGCATCACCGAGACCGGCCCGCACGAGGCGCTGATGCAGATCGAGGGCGGCCTGTACCAGCGCCTGTACCTGTTGCAGCAACTGAGCAGCAACTGAGCAGCAGCTAAGCAGCAGCTGAGCACCAGCTGACCACCACCGGGCACAGTTGCTCCCCGATGCGCGCCGGAGTGTGTCTTTGCGCGCACAAATGCACACCGTACGCTCATTTCTTGGTTGCAATACGCCTATAATCGATACGCTAATCAGGACACATGCAAAGGGGCAGCGTTGGCGGGATCGAAATATCGCGTAGGAACGGGCAAGGCGCGCAACAGCGCCGTGGCGCTAGCTTTGGCTGGCGTCGTGGTGTCTGTGGCGGCGCCCGTTTGGGCGCAGGCCGTCGCGCCTGCTGCCGCGCCGGCACCGACCCAGTCCCCGTCGCAGGCGCAAAACGAGGCGCTGCGCGCGCGCCTGATCGAGATCCGCGAACAAAGCCGCTTCCTGCCTGAAAAAGCCCTGGCCGCGCTCGACCAGATCGGGCCCGAACTGGAAGGCAAAGCGGGCACCCTGCAGGCCGACCTGCTCACCATCGAAGCGGACGCCCGCATGCGCCAGGGCCACTACGACGACGCCATGGCCGCCGCCGAAAAGGCCATCGCGCTGGGCCGTGAGCTGCACGACGACGCCGTCATCGCCAAGGCCCAGCTGACCAAGGTCTATGTGCTGTTTGCGCGCGCCGATGTTGATGCCGCCCACAAGCTGGCATTCGAGGCTGAAAAGCTGGCCATGCGCACCACCAACGCCGCCGTGCGCGCCCAGGCCACCATCACTGCCGGCCAGACCCACGCCGAGCAGGGCAACTTTCCCGCTGCGCTGGTCAAACTGCAGCAGGCGGTGGAAATCGCGCGCGGCGTCACCAGCGACCCCACCACGCTGGCGGCGGCGCTCAATGCGCTCACCCGGCTGCTGGTGCAAATGAAGGAGTTCGACCAGGCCGCCGCCAGCCTCGACGAGCTGATGGCCGAAACAGTGAAGCTCAATTCGCCGGGCCGCATGTCGATCGCCAAAAACGCCGAATACTGGCTCACCAGCGATACTGGCCAGATGCAGCGCGCCATGCGGGCGCTGCGCGCGGAACTGGAGATCGAGCGCAAGATGGGCGCCGAGCGCATGGCCACCACCACGCTGGTCAACCTGGCCGACCTTCACCTCAAGCTGCGCGACTATCCGCGCGCCGCCCAGTATGCGCAGGAGGCGTTGCACGTCACCCAGCGCAACAACGACGCGTCCACCGAAGCCACCGCCCGCGTCAACCTGGGCAACGCGCTGCTGGCCATGGGCCGTGTCGCCGAAGGCAAGCGCCAGCTTGAAGCAGGCATGGAGCGCTACGAGAAGGAAAACAACAAGCCGGAGCTGCAACTGGTCTTGCGTGAATATGGCGTGGCGCTGGAGAATGCCGGCGACCTCGCCGGCGCCCTGAAAGCCTATCACCGCGAGCGCGCGCTGTCGGACGAACTGTTCGAACGCCAGCGCCAGAAGTCGATGCTGGAGCTGCAGGAAAAATACGAGACCGACAAGAAGGAACGCCAGATCGAGCTGCTCAGCCGCGAAAATCAGTTGCAAACGGCGGAACTGGACAACCGCCAGCTGCAGCAGCGCGTATGGTGGCTGCTGGCGCTGGTGTTCGCGCTGGCGGCGGTGGTGGTGGGCCTGTTGTACCGCAAGGTGCGCCAGACCAATGCCCGGCTCGAGGAAAAGAATCTCGAGCTCAAGGCCCAGTCCACGCTCGATCCGCTGACGTCGCTCTACAACCGCCGCCACTTCCAGGACTATATGCGCGCGCTGGCGCCCATGCCGGCAGCGGCGCAATTGGGCTGGCCGCAAACCGAGCAACGCGTGCACCGCAGCGACGACCTGGTGGGTGCGCTGTTCCTGCTCGACGTCGATCACTTCAAGCATATCAACGACAGCTACGGCCATGCCGCTGGCGACGCCGTGCTCAAGAAAATCGCCGAAAACCTGCGGGTGGCGCTGCGCGAGACCGACATGATCGTGCGCTGGGGAGGCGAAGAATTCCTGGCCTTCATGCCGGCCGTGCCGCGCGACGGCCTCGACGAGATCGCGCGCCGCATCCTGCAAGGCATCTCGGCCCAGCGCGTGACGTACCAGGAGCACGAGATCGCGGTCAATGTGTCGGTGGGATTTGCGCCGTATCCGCTGGCGCCGGGCGCCACCCCGCTGGCGTGGGAGCGGGCGGTAAACCTGGTGGACATGGCGCTGTACCTGGCCAAGACCCACGGCCGCAACCGCGCCTACGGTGTACGCGGTTTCGCCCATTTCGAGCGGACGTCGATGGAGGCGATCGAACAGGACCTGGAACGCGCGTGGCGCGACGGCTACGTGGACCTGAGCGTGGTGCTGGGCGGCGCGCCGGAGACACCGCCGCCGTCGCAGGACAACGTGGTGCGGTTCAGGCGCGCCGGCTTTTGATTGTTGCGGTAATTACTTGGTCGCTTCGCGCTCGGCAGCCTTCTGCTGCATGTTTTCGCCGGCCTGTTCCAGCTTGCGGCCTGCGGCATCGGTTGCCTGATTGAGCTTGGCGCCAGCGGTATCGGCTGCGCGGTCGAGCTTTTCGCTGGTTTCCTTGGCAGCCTGGTCCATCTTGTGGCCGGCTTCGGTCATTTTCTGGTCGGCTTCGCGCGACGCCTGGTTCAGTTCGGCGCTGGCGCGCTCGCCGGCCTGGTCGATCTTGCGGCCGGCGGTTTCAGCCGGACCTGCGCCGACGGTGTCGTCCTTCTTCTGGCAGCCGCCCAGCAGCGCGGCCATGACCAGCACCGCACCGGCGGTTTTGCCCACGTTTTTGCTCAATAATGTGATGGTATTCATGCGCATCTCCTCGAACAGTGATTGTTGTCATTAGCATACAAGGAGTTGTGCCGATGCAGCGCACGCTACAACTAGGTTCAGGTATTGATTTTTTTGGGTGGCGGCGGTGGCGCAAAGACAATGTTTTCGGATTCGGGCGCGGTCGCCAGCGCGTCCGACGTCTCCAGCCAGTGCCGCAGTTTTTCCATGCGGCGGATCAGGATACCCTTGCTGTTGATGTAGCCGACCTGCTCGAAGTTCTCCGGCTTGCTGATCATCTTGGAGACCGTGGGCAGATTGTCGGCCAGGCGGTCGAACGCCTTGCGCGCCTTTTGCTCCCACTTGACCAGGTTCGGTTCGTTGAAGCGGTTGCTTTCGTAATAGATCGTGAGCGTGCGGTCATGGTTGCCATAACCGACGATCGCCGCGCCCCGGCGCACGGTGTCGAGCACATCGTCCTTGATGTTCGCGGTGGGCACGAACAAGGCGGCCCGTGCGGTGGCGCTATCGGGTCGTTCCAACGGCAAATCCTGTCCCATTAATACGGTCATACACATCCTGTTGTGATCGCCAAGGAGTTGCTGTTAGGCTATATTCTGGATTTTATATCGCAGTCACGGCGCAAGACAAGGAGAAAGGCGGGAGAAAGGCCGCAGAACCGCCTGCGGCGTGGCGCGCATGCGAATCCGGGCGGCTGCGGTGGCCTATAATGCCCGCTCCAGCGATCAATCCAGCCCCTTCACGATGTCTTCACCTGCCCCCGCCGCCCTCCCTGGCGCCAGCTTATTTGCCAACTGCGGAACCATTCCCGCCGCCGCCGTCGATGCCGCCGAGCGCCACCTGCGCGACACCCTGGCCATCGCCATCGGGCACGCGCCGCCGCACGCGGCCCTGATCGTCCACGACACCCGCACCGACCTCAATCTGGCGCTGACCGAAGCCTACCGTCGCGTGGTGCCCGATGCGCGCTTCATCGACTTCGACGCCGTCGCGCCCGGGCACGTGCTGGCCGCGTTTGCGCTGCTGGCCGCCGGCGACCTGGTGGTGCTGATCCAGTCGACCAGCTTCCGGCTCGAGGCCTTCCGCATCCGCATCGAGCTGTTCAAGCGCGGCCTGAAGGTGATCGAGCATGTGCACCTGGCGCGCATGCCCGGTGCGCAGGGGCTGCACTACATCGAGTCGCTGGCCTACGACCCCGCCTACTATCGCGGCGTGGGCCACGCGCTCAAGGCGCGCATCGACGCCGCCAGCCACGGCATGGTCGATAGCGGCGACGGCGCGCAACTGGTGTTCGGTTCGCCCTTCGAAGCGGCCAAGCTCAATATCGGCGACTACGCCGGCATGAACAACATCGGCGGCCAGTTCCCGCTTGGCGAAGTATTTACCGAGGCGCGCGACCTCGAAGCCGTCAACGGCCGCGCGCGCATCTTCGTGTTCGGCGACACCTCGTTCCACGTCAACCAGCCGGCGGTGCCGGTCACGGTCATCATCGAAAAGGGCCGGGTGACGGGCACGGAGAACAGCACGCCGGAATTCGACAATATGCTGGCCATCATCCGCGCCCACGAGGGCGAGGTATGGTTGCGCGAACTGGGCTTCGGCATGAACCGCGCCTTCTCGCGCACCCGCATGGTGGACGACATCGGCACCTACGAGCGCATGTGCGGCATCCACCTGTCGCTGGGCGCCAAGCATGGCGTCTATACAAAACCGCAGTTCAAGCGCAAGGATGCGCGGTATCACGTCGACGTGTTCGCGGTGACCGAGGGCGTGTATCTCGACGGCCAGCAGGTGTATGCGGACGGCGCCTGGCAGCCCTGATGATGTTTACACGCCGCGCAACGCCCGGTCCCACGGCGGCTCCGGCTGGTACTCGGCCACCAGGTGATCGATCAGCGCCCGCACCTTGGGCGACGGCTGGCGGCTGGCCGGGTACAGCGCGGACAGGTGGTTGAGCGGCAGTTCCCAGTCGGTCAGCACCGGCACCAGCGTGCCCTCCTGCAGCGCGCGCCAGGCCAGGAACGTGGTGTGGTACACGATGCCCAGCCCCTGCTGCGCCGCCTGGTGCAGCACCAGGCCATTGTTGGCGGTGAACGCCGCCTGCACCCGGACCGTCTCCCTTTGCTCGCCCCGCGCAAAATGCCAGGCCGTGCCGGCCGTCAGGTGGGAAAAGTGCAGGCAGCGGTGCGCGTGCAGGTCGTGTGGCGTGCGCGGCGTGCCGTGGCGCTCCAAATAATCGGGGCTGGCGCACAGCACCGCGCGGCATGGCGCCAGCGGCCGCATCGCCAGCGCGTGCACGTCCGGAATGCCGCCCACCCGTATGGTCAGATCGAACCCGTGCTCGATCGGGTCGAGCAGCGCGTCATCGACGTGCAGCGACGGCGCCAGTTGCGGATGGAGCAGGTTGAAGCGCGCCACCGAACCGGCCAGCCACTCGCTGCCAAAGCTGGACGGCGCCTGGATGCGCAGCGGCCCGGCCAGTTCATCGCCAGCGCTGGCCACCGCGCGCGCCGCCTCGTGCGCCTGCGCCACGGCAGCGGCGCACGGCGCCAGGTAGGCCTGGCCGGCGTCCGTCAGGCTCACTTCGCGCGTGGAGCGGTGCAGCAGGCGCGCCTGCAGCCGGTCTTCCAGTTGCAGCACGTGCTTGCTGACCATGGCGCGCGTGAGCCCCAGCCGGCGGCCTGCCTCGCTAAAACTGCGCTGGCGCGCCACCTCCACAAAAATCTCCATTGCGCGTAACTGGTCCATGCGCGATTGTCGCCACTTTGGCGACAATGTGTCAATGCTTTGATCGTTGTCGGGGCCAGCGGCCGCGCTTACAATCGCTGATCTTCTTAATTGAGCCTGGAGCTGCAACATGTTGACAGACGCGCAAAAACTGCAATACCAACGTGATGGTTACCTGGTCGTGCCGAATTTCAAAAGCGCCGCCGATATTGCCGTGCTGCGCGAGCGCGCCGCGCAGATTGTCAACCAGTTCGATCCGGGCGCGCAGTCGGGCATCTTCAGCACCATCGAGCAGGAAAAGACCACCGACGACTACTTCCTCGGTTCGGACAACACCGTGCGCTGCTTCTTCGAGGAAGAAGCGTTCGGCGCCGACGGCCAGCTGAAACAGGACAAGTCGCTGTCGATCAACAAGATCGGCCACGCCATGCACGATCTCGATCCCACCTTCCGCGCGTTTACCGCCGACGAGCGCCTGAACGCGGTGGCCCGCGACATCGGCCTGGCGGACCCCAAGGTGTGGCAATCGATGTACATCTTCAAGCAGCCCGGCATCGGCGGCGAAGTGCGCTGGCACCAGGACGCCACCTATTTCGACACCGACCCGGTGAGCGTGACCACGTTCTGGTTCGCGCTGGAAGACGCCACGCTCGACAACGGCTGCATGTGGGCCGAGCCGGGCGGCCACCGGGGTCCGATGCGCGAACGCTTCCTGCGCAACGGCGACCAGGTACGGATGGAAAAGCTCAGCGACATGCCGTGGCCCGACAACAGCACCGCCGTGCCGCTGCCGTGCAAGGCCGGCAGCCTGGTGGTATTCCACGGCCTGCTGCCGCACTACAGTGCGCCAAACCGCTCGGCCGTCTCGCGCCACGCCTACACGCTGCACGTGACCGACGGCGCCACGACCTACTCGCCGCAGAACTGGATCCAGCGCGACGAGCGCCTGCCGGTACGGGGCTTCATCTGATGAAAGTTGAAATCTTTGCTGCCCACTGGGGCAACAACGAGCTGCCGGCCGACGTGTTCATCGCACGCGTCAAGGCGGCGGGCTTCGACGGCATCGAGCTTTCCTTGCCGCTGGACGCGGCCGCGCGCGACGACTGGACCGGCCGCATTGCCGCAGCCGGCCTGGCGCTGATCGTGGGTCAGTGGGAAACCGCGCTGGTGCCGGAATTCGCGGCCCACCGGGCGGCGCTGGCCGAGCTGCTGCACAATGCCTGCGCGGCGCGCCCGCTGCACGTCAATTCGCAGACCGGCAAGGATTACTTCACGTTCGAACAGAACTGCGAGCTGCTCGAGATGGCAGCGGCGATCGCGCGCGAGCACGGCGTGCCGATCTACCACGAGACCCACCGCAGCCGCTGGAGCGCACACCCGGCGCTGGCCCTGCCCTACCTGCGCCAGTTGCCCGACCTGCACCTGACGGCAGACCTGTCGCACTGGTGCTGCGCGTGCGAGTCGCTGCTGGGCGACCAGCCGCAGACGCTTGCCGCAACGCTGCCGCGCGTGCGCCACATCCACGCGCGCGTGGGCCACGAGCAGGGACCGCAGGTGGCGGACTTCCGCGCGCCCGAATCGCAGGCGGCACTGGCCGCCCACCTGTCGTGGTGGGACGAAGTGGTGCGCTTGCGCCGCGCTGCGGGCGCCGAGCGTTTGACCATCACGCCGGAATTCGGCCCGGTGCCGTACACCCAGACCTTGCCGTACACGGGAGCGGCGGTATCGAATGCGTGGGAGTTGAACGTGGCGATGCTGGGCGTGCTGCGCCAGCGCTACTGCTAAATCTTACTGCTGCACCCTGCCCGCCCGGGCGGGTCGCAGCATCGCAATGGCGGCAGCGAGCGCGCTGATGACCGCGCCGGCCAGCGCCACCGCCAGCACCGCCGCCGACGCGCCGCCGTAGCGCACGCCGGGCTTGCCCTCGAAGCGCAGCAACCAGCGCCGCTGGCCCACCTCCAGCACTTTTTCCGCCACCAGTCCCGCGTTGTCGGTCCCCTGCGGCGCGGCCTTGCCCGCGCTGTCGTACAGCAGGTTGCCCAGGTTGTCGCCAGCGGCGCGCGGCGCCATGGCGCTGTTGACGTAGCCGCCGTCCTCGATGCGCACGTGCAGGTGCTCGAGCAGCGCGCCATCGATCACCTCGCGCATCAGCGCATTGACCCGGAACACGATGGCGACGAAACCGACCAGCGCCGCGCCGCGCCGCGCCCCGGTGTCGACCATGGCATCGTTGCGATACACCGGCGCGCGCGCCACGAAACCCGGCTCGCCGGTCACATCCTGCACCAGCGTGATCGGCTCGGTGGCGACGATGCCGCCGCTGTCGCGCGCCAGCGTCACCGCGCGCAAATGAGGCGGCAGCGCGGCCAGGTCCAGGCCAACCGCGCTCTCGTTGCCTTTGACCGGCGCCGTGTACTCGATCACGTAGTGGACCGGCGCATGGGTGACCGGGTGCACGCGGAAGTTCGGATAGCCGCCCGCGTCCACGCTGGTATCGGCGCGTACGGCAGCCACAAAGGCGTCGAACTGTTCCGCGGACACGGCGCGCACGAACTGCACTGCCTGGAATCCGGGATAGCGGCGCTCGAGCTTGAGCTCCGCACTGAAGCGATGGAAGCGCGCGCGGTCGATACGGTCGTCGAGCGCGTACATGCCCTTGAGGCTCAAGAGGACATCGAAACAGGTTTGCAGCCGCGCCTCGGTATCGCGCGCGACCTTCTCGGTGTCGCGCTGGAAGCGCGTCTCCCTCTGCGCGCGCTGGTCGGCGTGCACCAGCCAGCAGAGCGCGCCGGTCAGTCCCAGCCCGATGGCAAGGACGACAAGACCGCGGGCGCGCATGGGCTGCATGGCCTACAGGTGCTGCGACAACAGCGGACCGATGCCGTGTTCGAGGTCCTGCACGTTGTCGGCGTAACGCTCGGCGATGTCGCGGAACTCCTCCTCGGCTGCCAGCATGGCATCGACCACGTCGGGATCGAAATGTTCGCCGCTGGCCTGGCGCACCATTTCCATCGCGGTTTCGTGGGTAAACGCGGGCTTGTACACGCGCTTGGAAATGAGCGCGTCGTACACGTCAGCCACCGCCATCAGCCGCGCGGCCAGGGGAATCGCATCACCCTTCAGCCCTTCCGGATAGCCGGTGCCGTCGTATTTTTCCTGGTGCGAATAAGTGATCTCGCGCGCGTAGCGCAGGAAGGTGTTGGTGTAGCCCAGGTGGTTTTCGACGTTGACGATGGCGTCGCGGCCGTACACGGTGTGCATTTTCATTACCGAGAACTCGGCCGGCGTGAGCGCGCCGGGCTTGAGCAGGATGGCGTCGGGGATCGACACCTTGCCGATGTCGTGCAGCGGCGCGGCCTTGTACAGCGACTTGATGTTGGCGTCGCTCAGTTCCTCGGCAAAACGCGGGCTGCCCTGCAGGCGGCGCGCCAGCGCGACGACGTAGTGCTGCACGCGGCGCAGGTGGTTGGCGGTTTCGTATTCGCGCGTCTCGGCCAGCGAGGCCAGCGCCCAGATCATGGCGTCGAGCATCTGGCTCAATTCCGCCGTCACTTCTTCCACCACGTGCTCGAGCAGGTTGCGCTGCTGCTTGAGCAGCTCGCGCGCATGGCGCAGCTGCAAATGGGTATCCACCCGCGCGCGCAGCACCTCGCCGACGAACGGCTTGGGAATGATGTCCACCGCGCCCTCGCAAATGGCGCGCGCCTCGTCGGGTTCCGACTGCAGGAAGATCAGCGGGATATCGGCCGTGTCGGGGCTCGATTTGAGCTGCTGGCACACGGTGTAGCCGTCGATGTCGGGCAGCGCGGCGTCGAGCACCACCAGGTCGGGCCGGGGCACGTGCTCCATCACCCTCAGCGCGGCGCGGCCGCTGTTGGCCAGGCGGACCTCGTAACGGTCCTGCAGCAGGCTGTTCATCTGGATCAGATTGTCCGAAGCCTCGTCGACGATCAGCACGATGGCTCTTTTGGCATTCATCTACCGCACTCCCTGAAAATTAGCTATTAGCAACATATGACCACATCATACCCTGTCAGTGACGACAATTTACAGGTCATCGCTTGCAATTGTATAGCGCACTACCCATAATGGGATCATGAATACCAAAACTTCCTCCGTCCCCGCTCCTGCCGAAGACGCTGCAGGCGCCGGCCAGGCGCCGCAACTGGACCAGCAACTGTGCTTCGCGCTGTATTCGACGTCGCTGGCGATGAGCAAGATCTACCGCAAGCTGCTGCGCGGCCTGGGCCTGACCTACTCGCAGTACCTGGTGATGCTGGTACTGTGGGAAAAGGACGAGCAGACCGTGTCCGAAGTGGGCGAACGGCTGTTCCTCGACTCGGCCACCCTGACGCCGCTGCTCAAGCGCATGGAAGCGGCCGAGCTGCTCACCCGCACCCGCGCTGCCGTCGATGAGCGGCAGGTGATCATCAAGCTCACCGCGAGCGGCGACGCGCTGCGCGCGCAGGCAGCCAAGCTGCCGCCGTCCATCCTGCAAGCCACGCGCTGCTCGGTCGAGCAGGTGGTGGACATGAAACAGCAACTCGACACCCTGCGCGCCAGCCTGATGGCCGCCGGCTAAATATACCGTCATACCGATATCGTCATGAAGCCATTCAACCCGATCTACACGCCGCGCGCGCAGGCGGCCGAAGCGCTGCGCACCCAGGGCTACGCGCTGCTGTCGCCGCAGGACGTGGCCGCGCTGGCCGGTGTGCCGCAGGGCCTGGCCGCGCTCGACGCCCTGGCCCCGAGCTGGAACGCGCTCGAACCCGACCTGTACCTCAAGGACGGCGGCCGCTACCGGCGCCGCCGCCACTCCTGCTTCGTGCAGGAAGGCGACCGCCTGACGCAAACCACGCATCGCGCGCACTGGCAGCCGCTCGAATACAACGCCCTGCACGGTGGCATGCACCGCCTGTTCGAGCCGGTGATGCCGGCCACCGTGGCGCAGCCGGCGTGGCCGGCGCTGATTACCGCCATCGGCCAGGTGTGCAGCACGGCGCGCAATACCGATGATCCCTGGTACGTGGAAGCGCACCAGTTCCGCATCGACACCGCCGACGGTATCGGCCGCCCCACGCCCGAAGGCGCGCACCGCGACGGCGTCGATTTCGTTGCCGTGATCCTGGTCGCGCGCGACCAGGTCAAGGGCGGCGAAACCCGCGTGTTCGAGGCCGACGGTCCCAACGGCAAGCGTTTCACCATGACCGAACCGTGGACTTTGCTGCTGCTCGACGACGCCACCGTGATCCACGAATCGACGCCGATCCAGCCGCTGCACGTCTACGGACACCGCGATACGCTGGTGCTCACCTGGCGCGCCGGCGCGTTCCAGGGCGAGGAAAAACCCCTGTAGCGGATTAAATCCGCTATAGTCACAATAGAAAATTCAAGCATTCAGGAGGGTGGTCAGTGGACGCCAGCTATGAGATACAGCCCGATGAAATCGAAATACTGATCGTCGAAGATAGTCCTACCCAGGCCGAGCGTCTGCGCCGGCTGATCCAGTCGATGCGCTATCGCGCCCGCGTGGCAGGCAACGGCCGCCTGGCGCTCGAAGCCATCCGCGAAAGCAAGCCGCACCTGGTCCTGTCCGACATCGTCATGCCCGAAATGGACGGCTACACGCTGTGCCGCGCCATCAAGTCCGACCCCGAACTGCGCGACATCCCGGTTATCCTGGTCACGTCGCTGATGGACCCCAAGGACATCATACGCGGCATCGAATGCGGCGCCGACAACTTCATCCGCAAGCCTTACGCGGAAGACTACCTGCTCAACCGCATCGGCCACATGCTGATGAACCAGAAGCTGCGCCGCAACCAGAACATGGAAATCGGCATCGCCCTGTACCTGGGCGAGCAAAAACACTTCATCAACGCCGAGCGCCAGCAAATCCTCGATCTGCTGATCTCCACCTACGAGCAGGCGGTGCAGGTCAATGGCGAACTGCAAGCGCGCGAGCGGCAGGTCATCGAGCTCAATATGCGGCTGGCCAACCATGCCGGCGAGCTCGAAACCATCAATCGCGAAATCGCGCTGAAAAACCTGGAGCTGGCCGAAGCGAGCCGCATGAAGTCCGCCTTCATCGCCAATATGTCGCACGAGCTGCGTACCCCGCTCAACGCCATCATCGGCTTTACCGGCGCGCTGCTGATGAAGCTCCCCGGCCCGCTGACCGGGGAACAGGACAAGCAGCTCAACACCATCCGCACCAGTGCGCGCCACCTGCTCTCGCTGATCAACGACATCCTCGATGTGGCCAAGATCGAAGCGGGCAAGGTCACGCTCGAAGTGCAAAAGGTGCAGTGCCAGAACCTGGTGCGCGACGTCGTGGACACCCTGCGTCCGCTGGCGCTGCAAAAGAACCTCACGCTCGAAATCGACCTGGCCGACGAACCGATCGTGCTCGAGACCGACCAGCGCGCGCTCACGCAAATCCTGCTCAACCTTGGCAATAACGCCATCAAGTTCACCGAAACCGGGTCGGTGCGTGTCGCGCTCGCGCAACGACAAGGCGAAGGCCAGCAGATGATCGAATTCTCGGTGGCCGACAGCGGCGCCGGCATCCGCGAAGAAGACCAGAACAAGCTGTTCCAGGCCTTCTCGCAGCTCGATTCCACGTCCACCCGCCACGCCGAAGGCGCGGGCCTGGGGCTGTACCTGTGCCAGAACCTCGCCAACCTGATCGGCGGTTCGCTGTTCTTCAAGAGCGACTTCGGCCAGGGCAGCACCTTTACGCTGGCGCTGCCGCGCCGGGGATAAAATATATTTCGTACATGGTAGTTCTACGGTATTGCAGCGCAACATAAAAGGGGATATATTGGAACTGTCTCCTCCAACCGTTCGCTGAACATTGGAATTAAGCCCGCCACCTTTACAGGTCGCGGGCATTTTTTTGCCCGCATTTTGCCCGTATGCCTGGCTGCAAATAATCACCGATTTGATTGTGCCGTGCAGCACAAACCTCAGCAATAAACTAAACAACCGATTTAGTTATATCAATCGTTTGAATTATGTGCTGTAATCGCAGGCATGAATCCCAAACCCACCTCTTCTTCCGCCGACGACGCCCGCAAGCCGCGCTCGGACGGCGAGCAGTCGCGTGAACGGCTGCTGCACGCGGCCATGCGCCTGTTCGGCCAGCAGGGCTTTTCCAAGACCTCCACCCGTGAAATCGCCCAGGCGGCCGGCGCCAACGTCGCCGCCATCAGCTACTACTTCGGCGACAAGTCTGGCCTGTACCAGGCCTGCTTCGGCTTCATGTGCACCACGCCCGGCGGCAACGTCGCCGCCTTCGAGCAGCCGCACTTCACGCTGCGCGAATCGCTGCAGGGCTACTACCACCAGATGCTGGCGCCGCTGTTGCAGCACGAGGACGCCGATCTGCTGCTGCGGCTGTTTTACCGCGAGATGCTCGAGCCCACCGGCCTGTGGCAGCGCGAGATCGAAAACAACATCAAGCCCGAACACGCGGCGCTGCTGCGGGTGCTGTGCCGCCACCTGGGCACGCAGGAAGTCACCGACGACCTGCAACGCCTGGCCCATGCGATTCCGAGCATGTGCGTCACGCTGCTGATCGCGCGCGACGTCATTGCCGCCGTCTCGCCGCAACTGGTCGAGTCGCCTGCCGCGTTCGCGGTATGGGCCGAGCAGCTGGTCGATTACGCCGAGGCGCTGGTGCACGTCGAAAAAAACAAACTTCAACAAAGGACAGCATGAACAGGACTTTACGGGTTGCCGTGGCGTGCGCCACGGCTGCAGGGTTGTCAGCTTGCGCCGTCAAGGCGCCGGCGCCGCAGGTCGATGCGCAAGCACCCGCGCAGTGGCAGGCTCCCCTGCCCCACAATGGCAGCCGCGCCAATCTCGCCACCTGGTGGCGCCAGCAGACTGACACGCTGCTGGCCGAGCTGATCGACGCGGCGCAGGCGGTCAGTCCCACCGTATCGTCGGCCGCCTCGCGCATTGCGCAGTCGCGCGCCGACCAGGTGGCGGCCGGCGCCGCGCTGGTGCCCAACGTGGACGCAGCGGGCAGCGTCAGCCGCGCCAACCAGCAGTCGCTCACGCCCATGGGCACAACGTCGCAGGCGGCATTGCAGGCTTCGTGGGAGATCGACCTGTTCGGCGCCAACCGCGCCGCGCGCGACGCCGCGCAAGCGCGCTACCAGAGCGCGCAGGCCGGCTGGCACGACGCCCGCGTATCGGTGGCGGCGGAAACCGCCAACCAGTATTTCGCCCTGCGCGCCTGCCAGCAATTGCTGGACGTGGCCAGGCAGGACGCCGTCTCGCGCGCCGACACCGCGCGCCTGACGGAACTGTCCGCCGGCGCCGGCTTCGAGTCGCCGGCCAACCTGGCGCTGGCACGCGCCAGCGCCGCCGACGGCAACAGCCGCTACCTGGCCCAGCGCGCCAGCTGCGACGTCAACGTCAAGGCACTGGTGGCGCTGACCGCGATGCAGGAGCCGGAGTTGCGGCGGCGGTTGGCTGGTAATGCGAAGGTAGATGTGCCGGCAATAACGCCTGCGTTCGGCGTCACCGAACTGCCGGCGCAAACATTGGCCCAGCGCCCCGACGTCTTTACCGCCGAACGCGAAGTGGCGGCCGCCAGCGCGGAAGTGGGCAGCGCCCGCGCCCAGCGCTATCCGCGCCTGACCATTTCCGGAGCGGTCGGCATCGCCAATTTCCATAGCGGCGGTGTCAATACCAAGACCGACACCTGGACTATCGGCCCGGTCTCGGTATCGGTGCCGATTTTCGACGCCGGCCGGCGCCGTGCCAACGAGGATGCCGCAGGCGCCCGCTACGATGCCGCTGTCGTCAGCTACCGCGCCACCGTGCGCCAGGCCGTGAGCGAAGTCGAGCAGGCAATGGTCAACCTCGACAGCACGGCGCAGCGCACGCTGGATGCCGGCACCGCCACGCAAGGCTACCGCACCAACTTCAACGCGGTGGAGCAGCGCTACAAGAACGGCATGGCCAGCCTGTTCGAGCTGGAAGACGCGCGCCGCACCCGCCTGGCCGCCGAACAGAACCAGGTCACGCTGGCGCGCGAGCGCAACGCCGCCTGGGTGGCGCTGTACCGCGCCGCCGGCGGCGGCTGGACTGCTCCTGCTGCCTCTGCCGCCCCAGCTTCCCCTGCTGCCAACTGATACCTGATACGGACTTATGAAAACTCTGAAATCGACTCCGAAGCCTGCGAATTTGAAGCCCACCGTGCTGGCCTTGCTGGCGGTGTTCGTGGTTGCCGGCGCCGGCATGGCGTTCTATTCGCCCGCCACGCAAGCGGCCGACGATAAAAAAGCTGCCGCGCCCAAGCCCGCGCTGACCGTCACCGTGGTCAAACCGTCGTCTGCGCGCCTGCCCATCACGCTGACTGCCAACGGCAACGTCGCTGCCTGGCAGGAGGCCAGCGTCAGCAGCGAATCGAACGGCTTGCGCCTGACCGAAGTGCGTGTCAACGTGGGCGACGTGGTCAAGGCCGGCGACGTGCTGGCCGTATTCTCGGCCGACACCGTCAACGCCGACGTGGCGCAGGCCAAAGCGGCCCTGCTCGAAGCGCAAGCCAATGCCGCCGACGCCGTGGCCAATGCCGCGCGCGCCCGCACGCTCCAGGATTCCGGCGCGCTCAGCGCCCAGCAAATCAGCCAGTACAACACCGCCGAACAAACCGCCAACGCCAGGATAGCCTCGGCCCAGGCGGCGCTGGCCACGCAACAGCTGCGCCTGAAATACACCAAGGTGGTCGCGCCCGACAGCGGCGTCATCTCGGCGCGCACGGCCACCGTGGGCGCGGTGTCGGCGCCGGGCACGGAACTGTTCCGCATGATCCGCCAGGGCCGCCTCGAATGGCGCGCCGAGGTGGTGGCGCAGGACCTGCGCAGCATCGTACCCGGTTCGACCGCGCTGGTGAAAGCGGCCAACGGCAGCGAGACCACCGGCAAGGTGCGCATGATCGCGCCGACCGTGGACCTGCAAACCCGCTCGGCGCTGGTGTACGTGGACCTGCCGCAGAACGCCGGCTCGAAAGACGCGCCGTTCAAGGCCGGCATGTTCGCCAGCGGAAAATTCGAACTGGGTTCGTCCGAGGCCCTGACCGTGCCGCAGCAGGCCATCGTGGTGCGCGACGGCTTCAGCTTCGTGTTCCGCCTCACCCCCGACAACCACGTGGCGCAGGTGAAGGTGCAGCCGGGCCGGCGCCTGGGCAACCGCATCGAAGTGGTGGGCGGCCTGAAGGCCGACACGCCGGTGGTGTTGCGCGGCGCCGGCTTCCTCAATGACGGCGACCTGGTACACGTGGTGGCCGAACAAGCCGCTACCGCCTCCAAGTAAGGAACGCCATGAACTTTTCCGCGTTATCGATCAAGAACCCGATCCCGGCGATCATGTTGTTCGTGCTGCTCACGCTGGCCGGCCTGATGGCCTACAAGGCCAACCCGGTGCAGGACTTCCCGGATATCGAACTGCCCATCGTCACCGTCGCCGCCACCCTGGAGGGTACGGCGCCGGCGCAGCTGGAAACCGAAGTCACGCGCAAGATCGAGGATTCGGTCGCCACGCTGCAAGGCGTGAAAAACATCTACTCGACCGTGCTTGACGGCGTCTCGACCACCACCGTCGAATTCATCCTGGAAAAGCCGATCTCGGACGCCGTCAACGACGTGCGCGACGCGGTGGCGCGCGTCAAAGCCGACATGCCGGCCGAACTGCGCGATCCGTCCGTGACCAAGGCTGCCACCGCCGGCCGGGTGGTGCAGACGTTTACTGCCGCTGCGGCCAACGTCCCCGGCGAAAAAATGGACCAGCAGGAGCTGAGCTGGTTCGTCGATAACGTCGTGGCCAAGCGCCTGCTGGCGGTGCCGGGACTCGGTGCGGTCAAGCGCGTGGGCGGCGTCTATCGCGAGATCCGGGTGGAGCTCGACGATGCGCGCATGGCGGCGTTGCGCGTCTCGGCGCTCGACGTCTCGCGCCAGCTGCGGCTGGTGCAGCGCGAAGCGCCGGGCGGGCGCGGCGACGTCAGTGGCGCCGAGCAGTCGGTGCGCACGATTGCCACCGTCAAGAGCGCGGCCGAACTGGCCGCCATCGAGCTGCCGCTGACCGACGGACGCCGCGTGCGCCTCGACCAGGTGGCCACCATTACCGACACCGTGTCGGAACCGCGCGCAATCGCCATGCAGGACGGACGCGAAGTGGTGGGTTTCGAAGTTTTCCGCACCAAGGGCGCCAGCGAAGTGGCCGTGGCCCGGGGGGCGCGCGCAGCCATCGAACAGCTCAATCTCGACAACCCGAAAGTGGTGTTGCAACAGGTAATCGACAACGCGATTCCGGTCGAAGAAGATTTCGATGGCTCGATGCACCTGCTGTACGAAGGCGCGCTGCTGGCGGTATTGGTCGTATGGTGGTTCCTGCGCGACTGGCGCGCCACGCTGGTGGCCGCCGCCGCGCTGCCGCTGTCGGTGATGCCGGCATTCCTCGGCATCTGGCTGTTCGGCTACACGCTCAACATCGTCACCCTGCTGTCGCTGGCGCTGGTCGTGGGCGTGCTGGTCGATGACGCCATCGTCGAAATCGAGAACATCGAACGCCACCTGCGCATGGGCAAAACGCCGATGGAGGCGGCGCTGGAAGCGGCCGACGAAATCGGCATGGCGGTGATCGCCACCACGTTCGCGCTGGTGGCCGTGTTCCTGCCCACCGCGTTCATGAGCGGCGTGCCGGGCCTGTTCTTCAAACAGTTCGGCTGGACCGCCGTGATCGCGGTACTGGCGTCGCTGGTGGTGGCGCGGTTGCTCACGCCGATGATGGCTGCGTACCTGCTCAAACCGGCCGTGCACAAGGAAGAACAGGACGGCTGGATCATGACACGCTACATGCGCACCATGCAGTGGTGCCTGCGCAATCGCGGCAAGACCGCGATCGCTTCGCTGGTGTTCTTTGCCGGTTCCATTGCGCTGGTAGGCTTGCTGCCCACCGGCTTCGTGCCGGCTGCCGACCGCTCGCAAACCCAGATTAACCTGGAACTGCCGCCCGGCTCCACGCTGGCAGAAACCCGCGTGGTGGCCGAGCGCGCGCGCCTGGCGGCGATGCAGGTGCCGGGGATCAAGGCGGTATTCAGTTCGATCGGCGGCGGCTCGAGCGGCGACGCCTTTGCTCCCGGCGCGGCAGCCGAGGCGCGCAGCGCAGTGCTGACATTGACCACCGTGCACCGCACCGACCGCAAGGAATCGATGGCGGACCTGGAGGCACACATCCGCGAGCAGCTGAACAACGTGCCTGGTGCGCGCTTCAAGGTCGGCCCGCCCGACAGCGGCGTCAAGATGCAGCTGGTGCTGCGCAGCGACGATCCGGTGGCGCTGCGCGAGACGGCGCAAAAGGTCGAGCGCGAAATGCGCACGCTGCAAGGCGTGGGCAATGTGCGCTCCACGGCGTCGCTGGTGCGGCCCGAGATCATCGTCACGCCGGACTTCGCCAAGGCGGCCGACCTGGGCGTGACGGCTTCCTCGATCGGCCAGACCGTGCGCGTGGCCACGGCAGGCGACTACGACACCGACCTGACCAAGATGAACCTGCCCGAACGCCAGGTGCCAATCCGCGTCAAGCTGCCCGACGCCGTGCGCGCTGACCTCGACGCCATCGGCCGCCTGACGGTGCCGGGCAAGAACGGCCCGGTGCTGCTGGCGACCGTGGCCGCCATCACCATGGAAAGCGGCCCGGCGCAGATCAACCGCTTGAATCGCAGCCGCAACGTCACGTTCGAGGTGGAGCTGGGCAAGCGCACGCTGGGCGAAGTGAACACCGAAGCGCGCGCCCTGCCCACCATGCAGAATCTGCCCAAGTCGGTCCACATCGCGGAACTGGGCGACGCCCAGGAGATGGCGGCGCTGTTCAGCAGCTTCGGCACCGCGATGCTGATCGGCGTGCTGTGCATCTACTGCGTGCTGGTGCTGCTGTTCAAGGACTTCATGCAGCCGCTCACCATCCTGGCCGCGCTGCCGCTGTCGATCGGCGGCGCCTTTGTGGCGCTGCTGATCACGGGCCGGGCGCTGTCGATGCCATCGATGATCGGCCTGATCATGCTGATGGGGATCGTCACCAAGAACTCGATCCTGCTGGTGGACTACGCGATCCTGGCGCGCCAGGCCGGCATGAACCGCTTCGACGCTTTGGTCGATGCCTGCCACAAGCGCAGCCGCCCGATCCTGATGACGACAATCGCCATGGGCGCCGGCATGATGCCCTTGGCGCTGGGCTGGGGCGCCGACCCGAGCTTCCGCTCGCCGATGGCAATCACGGTCATCGGTGGCCTGATCACCTCGACCTTGTTGAGTTTGCTGGTAGTGCCTGCGGTGTTTACGTACGTGGACGATTTCGAACACTGGTTGCAGCATTTGATGCGAAAATTACGCCGCGAGCCGGAACCGGGACCGGGACCGGAGCCGGAACCCGGACCGGAACCAAAACCGGCACCCACCTAAGGAGAACATCATGGAATACGACATCAAGGAGTTGCCCGCAGTACGGCTGGCGGGCCTGCGCTACAAGGGCCCGTTCGGCCCCGGCATCGGCGAATTCTGGCGCGAGGTGTTCACGCCATGGCAAAAAGCCTATAACCTGCTGGACCGTCCCACCTACGGCGTGGCGCTGGACAACCCGGACACCACGCCGCCAAGCGAAACCCGCTACGACGCCGCCGTGGAAGTGGCCGCCGATTACCCGATCGTCTCCCCCGCGATCGAATCGTCGCTCCCGGCCGGCCGGTACGCGGTTGCCGCGTTCAAAGGCACCGCCCAGCAAATGCCGGCCGCCTGGGACGAATTGATGAAAGAACTGCACAGCGCCGGCATTGCCGCCGAAGGCATCTGCTTCGAACGCTACAGCGCGGACGGCGTCCCCGACCCCACAACCGGCATCTTCAAAGCCGACCTCTGCATCCCCGTCACCTGAACTTCGGTGTCAGAACTTCGGGGTCAGTGCCGACATTCAGACACGGGCTCAACTATTTACGGATGAGCTCCTGTCCGAATGTCGGCACTGACCCCGAAGTTGCTGACCCCGAAGTTGGGGCGGCGGTCCAGCCGCCGCCCATCGCCCGGTACAAATCCACCGACGCCGTCAACATCCGCGTGCGCAGCTGCAAGCTGCCCACGTCGGCGCTGTACAGCGTGCGCTGGGCATCGAGTTCTTCCAGGTACGACGCGTAGCCGTTGCGGTAGCGGTTGTGGGCGATGCGCAGGGTTTCCGCAGCCGTCGCCCGGCGCGCATCGTTTTGCACCGCCTGCTCTTTCAACCGGGCGATGGCGTCCAGGCCGTTGTCGGTCTCGGCAAAGGCGTTGCGCACCGCGCTTTCGTACGCAACGATTGCCTGGTCGCGCTGCGCGGCCATCGAGTCGGTCTGGCTCTGCACCCGGCCGCCATCGAAAATCGGCGCGGCCAGCGCGCCCGTTAAATGCCACAGCCGCGTGGGGGCGTTCAAAAAATCGTGCATTTTGAGGCTCTGGATGCCGCCGACGGCGGTGAGCTTGAACGATGGCAGCAGCTGGTCGCGCGTGGCCTGCAAGTTGGCGTTAATCGCCACCAGGTTGTACTCGGCGCGGGCGATGTCGGGCCGGCGCCGCAGCAGCTCGGACGGCAAGCCTTCCGGCACCGGCGGCGACTGCAAGGCCGTCAATTCCACGCCGCGCGCAATCGGTCCCGGGTTGCCGCCGGCAAGGATGGCCAATGCATTTTCCTGTTCAAAAATCTGGCGCTTCAACTGCGGCACCGTCTCCGCCGTGGTCTGGTACTCGGCCTGCGCCTGCAGCCACTCCAGGCGCGAACTGTAACCGACGTCGAACTGGCGCTTGGCCAGGTCGCGCGACTGTTCGCGCAGCTTGAGGGTCGCTTCCGTCAGGGCCAGCTGGGCGTCGAGCCCGCGCAAATTCAGGTAGCCGGTGGCCACGGTGGCGGCAATCGATAACGCCACCGCGTCGGCGTTGGCCTGCTCCGACTGGTACGTCGCGGTGGCGGCATCGGTGGCGGCGGCCAGCCGGCCCCACAGGTCCACCTCGTAGCTGGCCTGGACTTCGGCCTGGTAGACGTTGGTGACAGACGGCGTGCCAACACTGGACACCTGGCGCGCGCGCGTGGGCGTGGTATCGGCCGACACCACCGGCTTTTGCCCGGCGGCCGCCACGCCCACCAGCGCGCGGTACTGCGCCACGCGGGCGCGCGCCACGCGCACGTCGCCATTGTGTTCGAGCGCCTGCGTCACCAGCGCGCTCAATACCGGATCGCCGAACGCCTGCCACCACTGCTGCTCCACCGGGCCGGCGTTATGGCCCGGGCCCGCTGCGGGCGTGCGCCACGCCGCCGGCGTTTGCAGGTTTGACGCCGGTGGCGGCGCCACGGTGGCCGCGCAGCCGGCCAGCGCCAGTGCTGCCACCACGGCCACCAGTCGAGGCGGCCGCAGCAACGCCACGCACGGTATCCGATTCAGCCCTACCGCCAGCGGCCGCCGCGCCGGCCACGCGACTAACCATCGCGAAGATGCGCGCCTCATGGCTGCCCTCCCTCGTCGGCATCGTTGAGCACCGCCGACGTGTCGATGCTGACGATCACCGACATGCCGGGCGCCAGCCGCTGCGCGCGCGCCTGGCCGGCGTCGATGCGAATGCGCACCGGGATGCGCTGGGCGATCTTGACGTAGTTGCCGGTGGCGTTATCGGCCGGCAGCACCGAGAATTCCGAACCGGTGGCCGGCGAAATGCGCTCGACCTGCCCGGTCAGCTGCGCACCGTCGAGCGCATCGACCTTGAAGGTCACGCTCTGGCCCACGCGCACGCGGTTCATCTGGGTTTCCTTCAAGTTGGCGATGACCCACAACTGGCGCGGCACCAGTCCCATCAACTGGGCGCCGGTGTTCACATATGCACCCTTGCGCACCGTGACCTGGCCCAGCTGGCCGTCCTCGGGGGCGACAATGCGGGTATTTTCCAGGTCCACCTTCGCGGCCTTGAGCGCAGCGGCGGCGTTGTCCACGGCCGCTTCCAGCGACTGCTTGTTGACGGTGACCGAGCGCACCTGCTGCTTGGCGATGTCGAGATTGGCGCGCGCCTGCGCCACGGCGGCGGCGGTTTGCGCCTGCACCGCGCGCGAGGCATCCTGTTCGCGCAGCGACAGCGAGCCGTCTTCGGCCAGCGAGTCCACCCGTTTCAAATCCGCCTGCGACTTTATGGCCTGGGCCTGGGCATTGGCCAGCACCGCCTGGTTGAGCACCACGCCCGCTTCGGCCGTGCGGTGCGACTGCTCCCAGTTGGCCAGCGCCGCCTTTTGCGCGGCCAGCTGCGCCTGCGCCTGGTCGTAGCGCTGCTGGTAGATGCGGTCGTCGATCTTGGCCAGCAGTTCGTCCTTTTTGACGAACTGGAAATCCTGCACATTGACCTCGGTGACATAGCCGGCGATCTGGGTGCCGATCAGCGTTACCTGGCCGCGAACCAGCGCATTCTCGGTGGAGACGATGGGCGTGGTGAATGGCGGCAGCCGCCACGCGTACAGCACCACCAGCACGCCCACCAGGGCGATCAGGGCAAAAGCGATGGTGGAGATGATCTGCGCGCGCCGGTGCGGCGGCGGCTCTTCCCTGGTGCTGGCCACGGCGGCCGTGGCGGCAGCGGCCGCTACTTCGGCCACATGTTTGTCGGAAGGCGTGGGATTGTCGGGAGTATTGTCGGCCATGGTGTTTGCGAAAAATTATCGGGATTCGGAATTGGTCAGGGAGACGGCGGCGATGCCGGTCTGGGCGCCCTGGAACAGGCTCGGCGGGCACACCGTGCAGATGCTCCACAGGTAGCGCGCCAGCATCCACGCTAGCGTGAGCAGCGCAATCACGGTCACCATCAGGAACACGTCGTTGTAGGCCAGGATATTGGCCTCGCGCGTGGCCGCCGCCCCCAGCGACGCCACGCCCTGGGCGCTGCGCACGGCCGGGTCGCCCACCACGCCGCCGAGCGCCGCGCCGCCGTTCTGGATGCGCGCGGCCACCAGCGGGTTCAGGAGCGTGAGGTGTTCGGTCAGCAGGCTGGAATGGTATTTTTCGCGTGCCACCTGGAACGTGCCGACGATGGCGCTGCCCAGCAGGCTGCCCAGCGTCTGCGTGATCGAGAACATCACCGAGAAGCTCACCAGGTTGTTGGGCGCGGCCACCACCGCGCCGAAGCCCGAGACGAACGTGGGACCGATGAAGAACGCGCCGCCAAAGCCCAGCAGGAACTGGCTGATATACATGTCGGCCGGGCGCGTGAGGTTGGTAGCGTGTGCATCCATGTAGGCGCCGATCGCCATCACCACCAGCGAGAACATCAGCTGCGCAGGAATACGCGCCGGCGTGATGGTCCACGCACTCACCAGCATGCCCAGCACGGCGCCGGCCATCACCACGATCCACAGCATCTGCATCTGGTCGTTATTGAGGCCCAGCGTCTGCAGGAAGCCCACGGTGCCGTTGGCCTCCGACTGCACGATTCGGATCAGCAGCACCGACAGGGCCAGGCGCGTCATGTTGCCGGTGGTGAGCCAGCGCGTGTTGATCAGCGGGCGCGCGCGGTTATGCTCGATCAGCAGCGCGGCGGAAATGAGCACGATGGCGCCCACCAGGCACAGGCCCAGCCAGCGCGACTCGAACCACCACACGGTGCGCCCCAGCGCCAGCACGGCGGACAGCAGCGCCACGCCGGGCGCGAACAGGCCGAAGGTGACGAAATCCATTTTCTCGAACGCCTTGATACGGTCGCCCGGCGGCAGTTTCAGGTACAGCACGCAGCCGAGCGACAGCAGCGCCAGTCCCAGTTCGAAAAAATACAGGCCGCGCCACTCGGCGATTTCCATCAGGTTGGTGGAAAACAGCCGCGCCATGGGCGTGGCCAGTTGCGAGAAGCCGATCCCCAGCACCACGCCTTTCACACGATGCTGGGCGGGGAACGCCTGCAGCACGTAGTACAGGCCCAGGGTGGTCAACGCGGCGCCGCTCATGCCGTGGGCCGCGCGCACGGCAATTGCCGACGCCAGCCCGTGCACGAACAGGTGGGCCACCGTGGCCAGCGCGTACAGCACCAGGAACAATTCGGTAAACAGGCGCAGCCCGTACTGCTGGCGGAACTTCACCAGCAGCAGGTTCATGGAGACGTTGGCCATCACGTAAGCGGCCGGCAGCCATTGAATTTCGGCCGAGAACACGCCCAGCGAGCCTTGCAGGTACGGCAGGTTGACGATGACCAGTGCGTTACCGAGGCCGCCGGTGATGGCGACGATGAAGCCGATGACGAAAAACGCCACGCGGCGCGGGAAGGAATGGTGCGGGCTGGACGGCGACCCGGGCAAGGTGGGACGCTCATGCGGTTGCCAGACTTGAGGGGCGTAAACGTCCATCGGGGCCAGTTCTTTTAATATTTTTTGACAGGGTAAGCTGAACTGCGACAGCCAATATGTTGCATATTACTATGATGAGCATGCGCACGCGATTTGACGACTGCCCGGAAGTGAGGGAGCTTACAGAAAACCAGGCGCAAAAAAAGCGCCGCCACATCGCTGCGGCGGCGCCTCATGTTTCAATCGCGCTTACACCATCGAACCCTCGGCTTCACGCTGGAAGTTACGGTGTGCGGCCAGTGCAGCCTTGAACTCGGTCAACGCCGGCGTCACGCTGCCGGCATCGACGATCCACAGCGACGGATCGCCCTGGCCGCTTGGCAGCTTGGCCTGCACACCGAGTTTTTTCAGCACGTCGGCGCCAGCGCCGATGGCCAGGATCGGCTTGCAGTGGTTGTACTGCTGGCGCACGAAGTCCAGCGCGATGGCTTCTGCCTGCAGCGACTTGGCGCTGCCCTCGCCGTCGGCAATGACCACCGCATCGTACAGCACGGCAGGACCGGCCTCGAACGAGATTTCCACGTCGAGCGCACTGCCATCGGCCGCCTTGAGCTGGCCCAGGTAAGGACCGACCACGCGCGGCACCGCGCCAGCCTTCAGCAGGTCCGCGTACACGGCCTGCACCCCGGCGGCATCGACGCCATGGGAAGCGATGATCGCGACCTTGCGGCCGGTTACACCGAGCGAACCGGCGCGCGCCAGCAGCGACAGGGCCGGCGACGGCGCGTACTCCGGCGGAGTAGCATCGGTGGCCAGCGGCATCGGCGCCGGCACGTCCAGGCCCAGGCCCGTCGCCACGCCTTCGGCCAGTACCGGATCGACATTGGCCAGCATCGACAGCAGGCGCACGCGGATCGCAGGCACCGTCACCCGGCTCAATTCAAAGCGGTAGGCGTTGATGATGTGGGTTTGCTCGGACGGCGTCTGGCTGATCCAGAACAGGCGCGCCTGCGAGTAGTGGTCGGCAAACAGCTCCGGCTTGCCGCGCACTTTATCCTCGGGCTTTTGCAGCTTCTGGTCGATGCTGGAAAACGCCGTGGTAAAGCCAGCCATGCCGGCCTGGAACGGGCAGCCGCCCGCCAGCGAGTTCGGTTCGTACGCCACGCGGCCACGGTGGATGGCCTGGCGGTGCATGCCGTCACGCTGGTTGTTATGTACGGGGGCTACCGGGGCGTTGATCGGCAGCTCATGGAAGTTCGGACCACCGAGGCGGCTGATCTGGGTATCGACATACGAATGGATGCGGCCTTGCAGCAGCGGATCGTTCGTAAAATCGATGCCCGGCACGATGTGCGCGGTGCAGAAGGCTACCTGCTCGGTCTCGGCAAAGAAGTTATCGGGGTTGCGGTTCAGGACCATCTTGCCGATGGGCTGGACCGGCACCAGTTCTTCCGGCACGATCTTGGTCGCGTCGAGCACGTCGAACGGGAATTGTTCGGCCTGTTCTTCGCTGAAGACCTGCACACCGAGTTCCCACTCGGGGTAGTTGCCCGCTTCGATCGCTTCCCACAGGTCGCGGCGGTGGAAGTCGGCGTCGGCGCCGGCAATCTTGGCGGCCTCGTCCCACACCAGCGAGTGGGTGCCGCCCACCGGGTTCCAATGGAATTTGCAGAACACCGAGGCGCCTTCGGCATTGACCAGGCGGAACGTGTGCACGCCGAAGCCCTGCATGGTGCGGTAGCTGCGCGGGATGGCGCGGTCGGACAGGTGCCACATCAGCATGTGGGTCGATTCCGGCATCAGCGTGACGAAGTCCCAGAAAGTGTCGTGTGCGCTGGCCGCCTGCGGGATGCCGTTGTGCGGTTCCGGTTTCACGGCATGGATCAGGTCCGGGAACTTCATCGCATCCTGGATGAAGAACACGGGCATGTTGTTACCGACCAGGTCCCAGTTGCCCTCTTCCGTGTAGAACTTGACGGCAAAGCCGCGCACATCGCGCACGGTGTCGGCCGAACCGCGCTCGCCGGCCACGGTGGAGAAGCGCACGAACACCGGCGTGCGTTTGCCCTTGTCGGCGAACGGCGCGGCCCGCGTGAGCGCGGAATAGTTATCGTAACTTTCGAAGTAGCCGTGGGCGGCCGAACCGCGCGCGTGCACCACGCGCTCGGGAATGCGCTCATGGTCGAAATGCGTGATTTTTTCGCGCAGGATGAAGTCTTCCATCGCGGTCGGGCCGCGCAGGCCCACCTTGAGCGAATTCTGGTTGTCGGCAACCGGCACGCCCTGGTTGGTGGTCAGGCGCTGGCCGGTCGCATCGACGCGCACGCGGTCGAGCGGATCGACGGTCGGGTTGACGCCTTGTGGCTGGATGCCGTCGCCGACTTTGGCCGAAGCGTTGGTCTCGGTAGTGGTGCTGGCGCCACCGAACAGGTGCTTCATCGGGCAGGTAGCGCCCGCTTGCGGCGTGCGCGCGGCATCGCCATGCTCACCGGCCTTGTTCGGATTGAACGGCATGGCTGCAGCCGCTTCCTGGCCACCGGCCACCTTGTCGAGCAAAGCTGCCTCTTGAGGCGCGCCACCGAGACTTCCTGGCGGCGGCGCGGATGATGGTGTTGACACGGTACTCAAAACGGAACCGGCTCCCATGACGGAAGCCGGTGTTTTCTTAGCATTGCTCATTGGATATCCCTTGGTGTACGGCGCCCGCGCGGGCTGCCGGACACACCGGCAGCAGGACCGGCAGGGCAGCCTGGTTTTATTTGCGCGAGTTCAACAGCTTGGAGATGCCGTAGCCGGCGGCGGCGGCAATCAGTACTGACAGTGCCGGATGCGAACGTACCTGGGTGCGGCCCGATTCGGCCCAGACCTTGGCGTTTTCGCTCAGTTGCTTGGTGCCGGCGGACAGGCGCTCGACGGTGCCATCCCACTTCTGGTTGACGCTATTGACGGTGTCGGCAACCTTGTCAACGCCGTTGTGCGCGCTTTGCGCCAAACGGTCAGTGGTTGGCGGCACTTTGTCGGCCACGCGGTCGATGGTGGAATGGGCATCGGCACGGACGTCACGGTTGATCTTGGTGATGCCGTCACGGGCGCTGTCGATCTTGTTCTCAATCTTGTTTTGCGTATTGTTATCCATGATCGTTCCTTTCGTTAGTTTGCGAAGCTGCAAGAACGACAATATGCTCATTTGTGACATGCGACCGTGCGGAACCTAACCATCAGCGCATCTGTAGCCATATGTGAGGTGACACACGGACGAGCCGGCTGCACTGGAGGATGCTAAACTCTCCCCGTACTGTCTCTCAGGAGCGCGCCATGTTTCCCATCTCGTCCACGCTGACCACGCCGGTCAATTTTCCGACGGTGAATCCAACGCTGCAAACCTCGGCAGTCAATTCGGTCAACTCGTCCACCCAGGCGGTCGGCTCGGCCACCGATGCGCCGTTGGCATCGGTCACCATCGATCTGTCGCCGGTGGCCGGCTTCCTGCTGGCGGTGTCGCGCTCGCAGCAGCAAATCGCCCAACTGCAAGCCGGGGGCAGCCGCGCCACGCAGGACGGCGCCCTGCGCGCCACCCTGCTCAATGACGCTACCCAGCAGGTAGTCGATGCGTTCAACCTGTTGCCGGGCGTCGACTTCAACCAATCGCAGCCATTGGGCTCCACCCTGCTCAACAACCTGGTGAACAATCTCAACCAGCAGGTGCAAGGCCAGCAGACCGGGGCCGAAAGCCTGGCCCGGCTTGGCGTGACGCTGCAGCCGGCGCTGCTGTCCGATCCCACCGGCGGCCTGTCGCTCGACAATGAAATCCTGCGCGCCGCTTTTACTACCAACGAGCAGAACACCACCAGCACCTTGCAGGACACGCTGACCAATTTCCGCAACCTGGCCACCGAATATGCCGAGCAACTGAGCGCCACGGCCACCACCTCGTTCAGCCAGCTGCTGCCCGGCGACACGGCTGCGCTGTCGCCGGCCGACCAGGCGCAAAACGCCCGCCTCGACTTCGCCCGCGCCCAGCTCGACCTGCTGTCGCAAAACCCCTTGAGCGAGACCGCCGCCGATCGCCTGGCCGCGCAGCGCGCGGCGCTCGAACAGCCGCTCACACCCACCGCCACCGCACCGGACTCGCCGATCGTCAATCCCTTGTTCACCTCGACCTCGGCCGCCATCGCCGCCCAGAACGCCCAGAACAGTCAAGCGCTGCAAGCGCAGCAGGCCGACCTGGCGCAACAAGCGCAACAGACGCTGCAAGCCACCCAGTCGCCCCAGGCGGCCAACTTGGCGCAACAACAGGCGCTGCAAGGTCTTAATTACGCCGAACTGCAACAGGCGGCACTGGCCGAGGCCACCAACCTGAACGCGCAGCAAAATCTACAAACCGATGCCACCTTGCAAGCACAGCAGGCGGCCCAGGCGCAGCAGGTAACCCAAGCTCAACAAGCGGCCCGGGCCCAGCAAGATCTGCAGGCCGACAACACTCTGCAAGCGCAACAGGCGGCACAGGCGCAGCAAGCAACACAAGCGCAACAGCTCGCCCGCGCACAGCAAGACCTGCAAGCAGACAACACCTTGCAGGCGCAACAAGCAGCCCAGGCGCAGCAGACAATCCAAGCCCAGCAAGCAGCCCGGGCGCAGCAAGACCTGCAAGCGGACAATACCTTGCAGGCGCAACAAGCAGCCCAGGCGCAGCAGACGATCCAGGCCCAGCAAGCAGCCCGCGCCCAGCAAGGTCTGCAAGCCGACAATACGTTGCAGGCGCAACAAGCCGGCCAAGCGCAACAAGCACTGGCGCAGCAGGCGCTGCAAGCTCAGCAGCAAGTCGCCGATACGCAGCTGGCGCAGGCGCGCCAGAACGCGCAGACCGTCAACGCTGCGCAAGTGCAACAGGATTTGCAATCGGCCAATTTGCTGCAATCGCAGCTGGCCGCGACACAGGCTGCACAGCAAGCCACCGAGCAAGCGACGCAAACATCGGCCGCCGCACAGGCACAGCAAGCCAACCAGGCCCAGCAGGCCAACCAGCTGCAGCAGACGCAGCAGGCGGCCGAGGCGGCCGAGACCACCGCGCAGGCCGACGAGGCCGACGCCACCCAGGCAGCTGCCGAGGCCGCTCAAACCAGCGCCCAGGCCCAGGCTGCCCGCCAGCAGACCGCTGCCAGCCTGAACGCGGCCACCGCCGCCAGTACGCAGGCGGCGGCCCAGGCGCAAGCGGCGCAGAACGCTGCCGCCACCGCCGCCGCCAACAACCCGGCCAATGCCGGCAGCCCCGAACAGCAGGCGCAGGCGGCGCAAGTGGCCGCCGCCAGCCTGGCTGCGGCAACGTCGGCAGCGTCCAGTGCGCTGGCCCAGGCCCAGGCGGCGCAAAGCGCGGCCGATGCCTTGTCCGCGCAAAGCGCCGAAGCGGCTGCCGCAGCCGATGCCGCTCGCGCCGTCCTGGCCCAGGCTGGCAACTCACCGGCTGCCACCGCCGCAGCCGCCGCAGCCGCGGCAGCGGCGCAGCAAAGCAGCGCGGCCGACACGGCCGCCGCCAACTCGGCGGCAGCCAATGCGGCAGCGGCCGATGCCGCCCAGCAGGCGCGCGCGGCCCAGGCGGCAGCGGCACAAGCTGCCGCCATGCAGGCCAATCCGCTGCAAGGCAACCCGGCGCTGGCAGCAGCGATTGCCGCCTATAACATCAACGACCCCACGCTCGGCAACAATACCCCCCGCGCCGTCCAGACCGCCACGCCTGCCGTGGCCCGGGTGGGTGCAGTGACGGCGGCCGACCGCACCCGTGGCATCGGCGCGTAAGCGCTGCGCAATTAACAAGTAGCAAAGTCGGTCGCGCACATTCGGTGCGCGGCCGCCTCGCCACGGTGCAACCCGAATTAAATTCGGGGCTGCCGCCCGGCCGGCCTGCTCCCGCCCCGAAACGGCTACGAACAAGGCACAACTCGCACGATAATATGTCCGATATTTAGCGATAATCAGCGCTCGCATCAGCAATCATCGATCATCATTGTCATCGGGAGTTCGCATGGGTTTGAAGGACAACGTGAAGTACGCCGCAGCCGCCATGGCGGTATTGGCAGCCACTGCAGTACAAGCGCAGGAAACAGTCGTCAAGATCGGCCACAGCGGCCCGCTGTCGGGCGCCCAGGCGTTCTCGGGCAAGGATAATGAAAACGGCGCCCGCCTGGCGGTCGAGGAACTCAATGCCAAGCCCATCACCGTGGCCGGCAAAAAACTCAAGTTCGAACTGCTGTCGGAGGACGACCAGGGCGATCCCAAGGCCGGCGTGGCTGCGGCCCAAAAACTGATCGACAATGGCGTGCGTTTCATCGTCGGCCCCTATAACTCGGGCGTGACCATTCCCGCCTCGCGCGCCTACAACGACGCTGGCGCACTGGTGGCCACCGTGGCCACCAATCCCAAGATTACCCAGCAAGGCTACAAGGGCCTGTTCCGCGTCAACGCCAGCGACACCCAGCTGGGCTCGAAAATGGCGCTGTACGCGGCCAATGTGCTCAAGTTCAAAAACGTTGCCGTCATCGACGACCGCACCGCGTTCGGCCAGGGCGTGGCAGAGGAATTCAAGAAGCAGGCGCGCGCCTCGGGCATGACCGTGGCCGGCCACGAGTTCACCACCGACCGCGCCTTCGATTTCAATGCCATCCTCACCAAGCTGAAAAACAAGAAGATCGAGGCGATCTTCTTCGGCGGCTACGCGCCGCAGGCCGCACCGATGGCGCGCCAGATGAAGCAGCTGGGCATCAACGCCAAGCTGCTGGGCGGCGACACCATCTGCACCGCCGAAATGGGCAAGCTGGGCGGCGAGTCGGTGGGCGAGAACGTGCTGTGCTCGCAGGGTGGCGCCGTGCTCGACAAAGCCAGCGCCGGTCCGGCCTTCAAGGCGCGTTTCAAGGCCCGGTTCAAGAAAGACCCGGATGTGTACGCGGCCGCCTACTACGACGCCACCATGCTGTACGCGCAGGGTATGCAGAAGTCGGCCTCGGTCGATCCGCAAAAAGTGGGGGCAGCGATCAGCGCCGGCACCTACCAGGGCGTGGCCGGCAGCTACGCGTTCGATGCGCGCGGCGACATGAAAGAATCGCCGGTCACCATCTACACCTTCAAGGGCGGCCAGCCGGTGCCGCTGAGCAGTTACTGATACATTGCGCGGTTAAGCGCAATCAGCCGGTCGAAGGCGTCGCGCGCGCCGGCGCAGGCGTCTTCGATCTGGGCGGGTTCCACCACGTTTGCGCGCAGCGCCGCCAGAAACTGCTGCCAGCGCGGCCCGGGCGAACCGTTGCCGCGCAGGTAATCGAGCGGATGCGGCGCCAGCCGGGACGCCAGCCGCTTGTAGAGCACCGCCCCGCCCAGTTGCGATCCTTCCACCACGTAGCACACGCCCCAGCGGTAGGCGGCACTGGCCTGCGCCGGCCAAGGCGCAGGCGGCTGCGATAGCGACGGCGGCAGTTGCTGCAGCTGCGACGGCGACGGCGTCACCGACTGATCGCCGGCCGCCGCCGAAGCCAGCGCACCGTGCGCCAGGTCGGCGCGGATCGGACCGAGGTAATCGGGCAATCGCGGACCATCGTTGAAGGCGGCCAGCCACCCCGGCACGGGCGCCAGCCAGCGCTCGAGCAGGCGCAGGTGCGCGCCATAGGCAGACAGATCGACCTCGGGCGCGGCCAGCGGCGTGTGCGCATCGAGCTCGGCATGGCGTGCAGCGGTGGCGGCGCGCAGTGCGGCCAGCACGTCTTGATCCCTGGTTTCTAACAAATCAACTCCTTTTTGTAAGATGCAATGATTTTACACAGGCATGCAACAACGCGCACACCGTAGGAATTGCCGCCTTGGCAGGTGAGACGCTGAGGTAGAATCTGATAACAACGTCTTATTTTGCCCCATGAGCGACAACCTTTCCCAGAACTGTTCCGTGCTGTTGATCGATGACGAACTCATCGCGCAAGACCTGATCGGAGACCATCTCAGCCGCCAGCCCGGAATCCGCCTGCGCTACGACCAGCACGCCGAGCGCGCAGTCGAGCTATGCCGGGAAACCGAAGCCAACGTGGTCCTGGTGGACCTGCGCATGCCCGGCGCCGACGGTTTCGACGTCATCCGCATGCTGCGCGCCAATGCCGATACCGCCCACGTCCCCATCATCCTGCTGTCGTCCGAAGACGATGCGGAAACCAAGGCGCGCGCGTTCGCACTGGGCGCCAACGATTACCTGGTCAAGTGGCCCGAGGCGCGCGAGCTCGAGGCGCGCATCCGCTACCATTGCGCCGCCTACCACGCGCGCCGCCAGCGCGATGCGGCGTTCATCGAATTGCGCCAGCGCGAGGAAGAACTGCGCGCCAGCCAGGCCGCCCTGCACCAGGCGCAAAAAATGGAAGCGATCGGCCAGCTCACCGGCGGCGTGGCGCACGACTTCAACAACGTCCTGCAAATTATCAGCGGCAACCTGCACCTGCTCAAGATGCTGGGGCTGGTCAGTCCGCAGGGCATGGTGCGGGTGGAAAACGCCCTGGCCGGCGTGGAGCGCGGCGCCCGCCTCGCGTCGCACCTGCTGGCGTTTGCCCGCCGCCAGCCGCTGCAAAGCGCGGTGGTCGATCTCAAGCCCATGCTCACCGACATGGACGACATGCTGGGCCACGTACTGGGCCCGCGCGCCAAAGTGGTTACCGACATCGCCCCGCGGCTGTGGAATATCGAGGTCGATGTCGGCCAGCTCAACAATGTGATCCTCAACCTGGCCATTAATGCCCGCGACGCCATGCACGGCGAAGGCACGCTGACCATCCGCGCCCGCAATCTCGACGCCGACGCCGCGCGCCTGCACAAGGTCAATGTCGCGGCCGGCGAGCACGTACCGCACGCCGACTACGTGCTGATCGAAATCGTCGATACCGGCGTGGGCATGAGCGACGCGGTGATGCAGCGCGCCTTCGAGCCGTTCTTTACCACCAAGCCCACCGGCCAGGGCACCGGACTGGGGCTGTCGATGGCGTATGGCTTCGTCAAGCAGTCGGGTGGCGAGATTACCCTGCGAAGCCGCCCGGGCGAAGGCACGTGCGTGCAAATCTACCTGCCGCGCAACGAAGCCGTGGCGGCAGCCGACCACGCGGCCGGTGCCGAAACCGTGACCGGCGGTGCCGAAACGATTTTAGTGGTGGAAGACGAGGAAGCCGTGCGCAGCGCCACCGTGGCCATGCTGGCCGACCTGGGCTACCAGGTACTGGCCAGCCCGGATGCCGACGATGCCGCCCAGTTGCTCGAAGGCGGCACCCGCATCGACCTGCTGTTTACCGATGTGATCATGCCGGGGCGACTGACCAGCCTGGAACTGTCCGAGCTGCTCAAGCGCCACCAGCCGCAAGCCCGGGTGCTGTTTACCTCGGGCTATGCGGAGGGCTTGCTGGCGCACGACGGCAAACTGCCGCACGGCGTCAACCTGCTGGCCAAACCTTATACCCTGGAAACCTTGAGCGCGCGCATCCGCCAGCTGTTGCGCCAGCGCGCCACCGAGGCGGGCACGGATATTACTGCGGCTTGATGTAGCGCTGCGAGCCTGGGGGCGGTTCGTTGAGCACCGCCCAGAAAATGCCGAGGTCGGAAATGGCGCGCACGAACTCCTGGAAATCGACCGGTTTGACCACATAGGCATTCACGCCCAGCTCGTAGCTGCGGATCAGATCCTGCTCTTCCCGCGACGACGTCAGCATCACCACCGGCAGGCTCTTGAGCGTTGGATTGTCGCGGATCTCGGCCAGCACTTCCAGGCCATCCACTTTCGGCAGTTTCAGGTCCAGCAGCACCACGGCCGGATTGCCATGATCGCGGTCGGCAAAGGCGCCGCGTACGTGCAGATAATCGAGCGCGTCGGCCCCATCGCGTACCACGATCACTTCGTTGGCCAGCTGGCTGCGCTCGAGCGCGATCAGGGTCAGTTCCAGGTCGTGCGGATTGTCTTCGACGAGCAGGATGGGTTTTAGCATGCGGGTACCTCGGTCATTCTTTATCAGGTAGGGGTGTATCGGGAATGCTGAACGAAAAAGTCGCGCCCTCGCCGGGGACGGAACGGGCCCAGACCCGGCCGCCATGGCGCTCGACAATGCGGCGCACATTGGCCAGGCCGATGCCGGTACCGTTGAAATCCTCCATGCGATGCAGGCGCTGGAATACGCCAAACAACTTGTGCACGTACTCCATATTGAAACCGACGCCATTGTCGGCAACATGGAACACGACTTCGTTGCTTAATTTCTCGCTGGTAATACGGATCACGGCGGGATCGCTCTGCGCCGTGAATTTCACGGCATTCGAAAGCAGATTGTACAACGCCAACTGCAGGAATGCGGGGTCGGCGATTACATCCGGCAAGGTATCGACGTGCCATTCCACGCGCCGGCTCGCGTATTCCGGGGTCAGCCGCTCGATACAGCCATTGACCATCTCGCCCATGCGGATGCGCACGGGCCGCAGCGCCGCCCTGCCCATCTGTGAAAAACTGAGCAAGTCATCGACCAGCTTGCCGGCCAGCCGGGCCGAGGTCTTGATGTTGGTAAGAAAGCGCAGGCGCCGCTCGGGGTTGTCGTTGCCGGCGGTTTCCATCAGCAGGTCGGAAAAACCGACGATATGGCGCAGCGGCGCGCGCAGGTCGTGCGAGACCGAATACGAAAACGCTTCGAGCTCCTTGTTGGCGCGGCCCAGCTCCTCGGCCAGGTCGGCCATCTGCTCGGCGCGTTCGAGCGCGATGCCAAGCAAGGTGGTGCGGAATTCCAGCGCCAGTTCCAGTTCGGCATCGTGCCAGGGGGCGCTGGTGCCGTGCACGGCTTCGCGCCAGCTCTCGAAGCTGGTGCGCGGCGACAGCGCTCCGGGACCGCGCTTGTCCTGCGGGCGGCCGGCCCAGTCGATGGTGTACACGTGCTCGGGCCGGAACCACAGCAGGTAGTGCTGGTGGATGCGCGAAATCGGCATTGCCAGCAGGCCGCTGGCACAATGCGCATAGGCGGCTGCGGGCGGATAAATGGCCCCCAGGTGGGCGCTGTGGAACAGGTCTTCGTGCGAGTGCAGGCTAAGCCAGCCGGCCAGTTGGCGGATCTGGCTGTCGTCCGGCGTATCGCCAAAGCTGATCAGGCGGTCGTCAATGACGATGGCCACGCCGCCGGCGCGCGCAAAGCGCAGCAGCTCCGGCATGACGGTGCGCAGGTTTTCGATGAAGTCGGTGCCCTGGGTCAGTCCGCCCAGCAGGTTGACCATCACGCGCCGCACTTCAAGCCGGAATTGCAGTTCGTCGGCGTCGGCGCGGTTGCGGATGCGCAGCGCCAGGATTTGCCCCAGCTGTTCGCACACGGTGCGCTGGTGGTAACTGAGGCGACGCGACGTGGCATGGTGGCACGACAGCAGTCCCCACAGCTTGCCCTCCACCACCAGCGAGATCGACATCGAGGCCAGTGTGCCCATGTTGCGCATGTATTGCAGGTGCACGGGCGAGACGCTGCGCAGCGATGCCAGCGATAAATCGGTGGCGCGGCCGGTGAACGGATGCATGGCGGGCAGCAACCCGGCCGGCGTGTAGTTGGCGTCCTGGATCAGGCGGATACGGTTGAGCAGGTACAGCTCGCGCGCCTGGCGCGGGATATCGCTGGCCGGAAAGCGCTGGCCCATATAGCCCTCGTAGCCGTCCTGCAGGGCCTCGGCCAGCACGGTGCCGTGACCGTCCTTGTCGAAGCTGTACACCATCACCCGGCCAAAACCGGTAAGCGCGGCGATCTCGTTGACCGCCAGCTGGCTCATGTCGGCGATGGAATCGGCATCATTGATCTTGTTGAGGAAGTCGCCCACCACCGGGTACAGCCGGTGCAGGCTGGCCTCGAGGTTGCCGGCGGCCGGCTCGAACTCGAGCACCAGCAAGCCGTCGCACACGTGGGCCAGCACGTCGAACTGGGGACCGCCGGCGTCGAGCGCGGTGGTGGCCAGGAAGCTGGCGCGGTCGCGCGCCTGGTCCAGGCGCAACAGCGGCGCCAGCTGGTCGGCGGCGGCCCCGATAACGGCGCGCAACTGCTGGCCCAGCGCGGCGGCGGGCGCCATGCCAGTGAAATCGGCCAGGTTGTCGCTGACCTGCACCACGCGCGCGGCCGAAGCGTCCGCTGCGTCCGGCAAGTGCGACAAATCAAGGGACAGCAGGAAACCGTGCGGCTGAATCGCGCCGGGTATGCGGATCGGCTCGCTTTCGCAGGTGGCGATGTCGGCGGAGGTGGCCTCAGGCATGGTGAACGTACATGGTTGAGCAAAAGCGCATGATAGCAACTTTTATCAACGTCCGACGCGCCGTACGGCCCGCTTGTCCATTTTTTATCGCATGAATTGTCGGGTCAATGCATATACTCGGGCAACACCGCGTGCGCCACGCCGTCGCGAATTTCCAGCACCCGTGGCTGGTTCATACCAAAGCTCATCTTGTAACAGACCTGCCCCGCCTTCCACGCGGTAGGCAATACCATCAGCAACTGGAACGCGCTGGGTTGCTCTTCGCCAGCAAAAATTGGTGGAGTGCCTGCAAGCAATATCGCTTGCATTGGTTGCTCGCCGTCAATTTCGACATGGTGACCGCGTACCGTGATCTCGCGCTCGCCATCGAGCCGGGCATTACCGACGATGGTGTCGTTGCGGCCATCGACGACCAGGTTCAGGCGCAAATTGGGATGACCTTCGATAGGGCTGCTGATATCGTAGACGGCGGTGAAAAGCTGGCTCATGTTCTTTCCTTTTGGATTGCTGAAAACAGGATCGAACTGTAACGGCCAGCGCCACCGCCGTCCTTCCGGATACCTTCCGAACGGCAAGTGACTGATTTATAAAGATTTAGCGCTTGGGCAATTTCCAATCTGGCCGCACATAATGGCAGGTGTAGCCGTTGGGAATGCGCTCACGGTAGTCCTGGTGTTCGGGCTCGGCTTCCCAGAACGGACCTGCCGGCGCCAGTTCGGTGACCACTTTGCCCGGCCACAGGCCCGATGCATCGACGTCGGCGATGGTGTCGAGAGCGGTTGCCTTCTGTTGCTCATCAGCATAATAGATGGCAGAGCGATAACTCGTGCCGAGGTCGTTGCCTTGGCGGTTGGTAGTGCTGGGGTCGTGAATCTGGAAAAAGAATTCCAGCAGCTTGCGGTAGGAAATGACTGCCGGGTCGAATTCGATCTCGATCGCCTCGGCATGGGTGCCGTGGTTGCGGTAGGTGGCATTGGGCACGTCGCCGCCGCTGTAACCCACCCGGGTGGCGACCACGCCGGGCATTTTACGGATCAGGTCCTGCATGCCCCAGAAACAGCCACCAGCCAGGACAGCCTTGTCAGTTGCGCTCATCATCATTCCTTTTCATTGATCTGGTCAGGCCACTTATGTGGCGACAACGCGGTTTTTATCAACCGTTTACCGGCACAGAAATGAAATTCGATTTATAATTTGCCTGTAGGAAAAATTTCACACTTTGCGTGCCACCTCCCCGCGCGCAGCCCTTCTCCGGCCTGGACCCAGCCGAAAGACCGCGACCTTGATGGTCGCCAACGTTTCGATTGCCAGCCATGGACCAGTCCCCTTCTATTAGAAAACGCGTCCTGATCGTCGATGACAACGCGCAAGCCGCCGACGTCGCTTCGGAGTTGCTCGACCTCTACGGCTACCAGACCGCAGTGGCCTACGGTGGCCAGGAAGGTTTGCAGGCGGCCGAGGCATTTGCGCCCGACGTCATCCTGCTCGACCTCGGCATGCCTGGCCTGGACGGTTTCCAGGTGGCGGCCGCGCTGCGCGCCCGGCCGGATTTCCGCGACGTGGCGATCGTGGCGTTCTCGGCCTGGGGCGATCAAGGCACCCGCCAGCGCACCCGCGCGGCCGGTTTCAACGACCACCTGACCAAGCCGGCCAGCCTCGATGAAATCGTCAGCACCATTGCCGCCGCCTGCCAGCCCTGCCACGCCTGACGCCACGCGTGGTTCATGCTATTGTCACCCGTATTCCCCAGCAGACCCAGGACGCACCATGAACAACCCGGAACCAGGGTCACGACCAGACCGCAGCAAGGCCATCGCGGTCGAAGCCGGGCTCGACCTGCTGAAAACCGAGGGCCGGGCCGCAGCGGCCGCCTTCATGGAAGACGCCGGCGTGCCGCTGGCGGTGATCGCGCGCGTGCTCAACGAACCGGACCGGCGCCGCCTGCCCGCGCGGGCAGACCCGCAATACAATGATTAACTAGCAGTGATTGACTACCGGGCAACCAGCTATTAATCGCCAACCAGCTGCACGGCGTCCACAGTTTTGTAATCCCGCTGCAAGTTATTGGCGAACGTTACCTTGACGATCTTGGCCTTGTAGGCGGTCTTGTCGAAAGTACGCACGAACCAGGTACGGTTGCCGTTTTCTTCCTTCTTGACGTCGCTCAGTCCTTCCCACACCGTGTGCCACTTGGCATCGGTATCCTGCAATTCCACCTTGTTGATCGCCTCCACGCCCTGGCCGCCGGTAAATACCACGCGTACCTCGGTGGCGTTGACAGGGTTGGCATACGTGGTTTCCAGCCAGTCAAAACCCTTGTCGATATTATCGTTGGTCCAGTTGCGACCATCGGCCGGCCCCGCCGCGCTTTGCGGCTTGTTGGAGTCGGACACGCTCTTGTCCTTGTCGCCAAACACCGAACTGGCCTTGGCCTCGGCCGCCCACTGCGCGCGCGGATCATTGATGAACTTGTCTTCCCTGGTGGCGAAGGCCAGCAGTGCCTGCTTGCGCGCCAGTTCCTGCTGCTCCGCGGTCTGCTCGGCCGGTGGCGGTGCCGTGGCGGCGGCCGGCGCCACAGCGACCGGCGCTTCGGCGGCCGGGGCCGGCTCGGGCTCGCGCTTCTTGCACGCGCCCAGCAGCGCAACAACGATCAACGGCACAACGACAGCGGTACGATTCATGCGGGTCTCCTGGCGAATGGGAATGCCTAAATGACATTATCAAAATGATCTTACCTGATTTTTAATGTCGAGCGCCCAATCAAGATGCAGGCGGCCGATATGCCGATATGGCCCGGGACTGGCGCCGCCGCTGCACTATGATCGCAGCGGCACGTCAAGACGCACCTCGGTGCCGCCGCCAGCGCGGCGGCTGATGCGCAAGCTGGCGTTGACCAGGTGCGCGCGCTCGCGCATGCCGGCCAGGCCCCAGTGGCCGTGCGGCGCACCGTTGGCCAGCACCTGGTCGTCGATGCCGCAGCCGGCATCGAGCACGTGCAATTGCACGCCATCCGTCGCATAGCGCAGCACGACGTGCACTGTGGCCGCGCCGGAATGGCGGCAGGCGTTGTGCAGCGCCTCGAGGGCGATCGCGTGCACCTCGTGCTGCACACTGTCGGGCAGCGGCACCGGCTGGCCCTGCTGCGCGACATGTACGGTCACGCCGTACTGCTGGCCGCAGGCGGCAGCCGCTTCTTCCAGCGCCCGTTGCAGGCCCGGTTGCGCGTCGTCGCCCGAGCGCAGCGCCCAGACCTGCTCGCGCCCTTCCAGCAGCACCGCGTCGGCGGTATCGAGCGCGTTGTCGATTTCGCGTTGCAGCGGATCGTCTGCAGCGAGGCCACGCTTGATGCGATCGAACCGCATGATCAGCGCCTGCACGCTTTGCAGGAAGCTGTCGTGCAGGGTGCGGGCGATGCGGGCACGCTCGTCGAGGCGCGCCTGCATGCGCTCGGCCACGCGCGCCGTCGCCAGCTGCACGCGCCAGCGGAACAGGCCATAGCCGGCCAGCGCCAGCACCAGCGCGCACAGCAGCTTGAACCACAGCGTCTGCACGAACGTCGGGGAGATGGCTACATCGAGCGTGGCCGGCCGCGTGCTCCACACGCCGTCCTCGTTCGAAGCCAGCACCTCGAAGCGGTAATCGCCCGGCCCCATGTTGGTATAAAAAGCCTGGCGCCGGGTGCCGGCGTCGCGCCAGCCATCTTCCAGCCCCACCAGGCGGTAGCGGAAGCGCGCGCGCTCGGGGATGGTCAGCACGGCGGCGGTGAAATCGAGTTCGATGTTTTCGGTACCGGCGGGCAGTCGCACGGCGCCGATGATCGGGTAGGAACGGCCTTCCGCGCGCAGGCCGATCACCTGCGGCGTGGGCATCAGCGGATTATGGGTGATGTGACGGGGATCGATCCAGCCGACGTAGGAGCTCGACGCGTACCAGATACGGCCTTCGCTGCCTTCGGCCAGCGTGGGGATGGGGCGCAACTGGGAGGCGATGCCGCCGTAGCCGTCCAGGTGATTGAAGCGTTCCATGGGTACCGCCCCGGCGCCGCTCTTGCGCGCAGCGGCCAGATCGCGCGCACCGATATGCATCAGGCCGCCGGCGCCGTGCAGCCACAAGTCGCCGGCGGCGTTCTCCACGATGCCCGACACGCCGGTGATCTCGGCGCCGCCCTCATCGCGCACAGTGCGAAAGCGCTGGCCGTTCCAGTACGCAAAGCCCTGGTCGCCGCCTACCCACACATGATCGCCATGGCTTTTGATGGCCAGGATATTGCCGGATTCCAGACCCTCACCGGCTCCCAACTGCCGCAGCATGCCGCCGGGCGACAGGATGGCGACGGCGTTTTTCGGGTAGCCGAACCACAGCCTCCCCTGCCCGTCGCGGTGCAGTGAAATCGCCGTACGCGCCGCCAGTTCCGGCATCGCGGGCCGGTCCCACATGCTGTCGCTGAAGGTATAAATACCGTTGCCGACGATCGAAAGCCACAACACGCCGTTGGTATCGGTCGCCATGGCTTGCACCGAAGCCCCGGAGACCTCGGCCGGTAAAGGCCAGCGCCGGTACTGCGCATCGCGCACCTGCCATAGATACCCGGTACCCGCGAACCACAGGCTGTCATCGGGTGCGCGGGTACTGGCACTGACGTTGCGGATCGGGGTAGCAAACCTGCGGCTATCCTCTGCGAGGCGGTACAGGGTTTCATCAAAACCGATCATGGGCGCGGAATGGCTGCCGATCCACATTGCACCGTCCGCGCCAGCGAGCACACTCATGAACATGGACTGGGCGCCCGCAGATTCCAGCCTGCTGATGCGGCCATGACTGATGCGATCGACACCGCCCTCGGTAGTCATCCAGGCGTTGCCTTCACGGTCGGTAAGCTGGGTATGCACATTGCGGCCACTCAAACCGCCCTCGATCGAATACGCGCTGCCCGCCGGGTGCGACGGATCGACCAGGTACAAGCCCCGCGGCGTCATGATCCACAAGCCGCCATGGTTTTCCTGGAACACGTCCAGCCGTTGCTGGGTAAAACCTGGCAGCGCCAGTGGCCGCACGGCCTCGGTCACCGGGTCGATAATGAACAGGCTGCGGTCATCGCCCTTGAGCAGGATGGTGCCGTCCGGGCGCACGTCGCCACTATCAATGTCCGGCAAGCCGGCGATGCGCCGGAAGCGCTGGTTGCCGCGCTGCTTGATATACAGGCCTTCCGTCCCGTACGCCAGCAAGGCGCCATTGTGCGTCACGATAAGGTGGCGAAAGTTTCCCGGCGTGACACCGTCGCCCGTGCCCATGACAGACCACCGTTGACCGTCGCGGCGGAACAGCCCCACGTAAGTAGCCGCCCACATCACACCGTCAGGAGTGCGGGCCAGGCTCTGCGTGGTGCGCGCCGGCAGGCCCTGCTCTTCGCGGTAGTGCGTCACCGCCCCGCGCTCGAATACGCTCACGCCACCGAACCGGTAGCCTACCCACAGGGCGTCGCCGTACGCGCTGACTGCCGACACATCGGTCGTCAGCAGCTTGTTGCCATCGACCGCATCGACGCGGTCGAAGCGCACCCCGTCAAACCGGTGCAGTCCCTCGTAATTGGCAAACCACAGCATGCCACGGCTGTCCTGGGCCATGGCGATCGCCGCCGACGGCGCGCCATCGCGCTTGCGCCAGGCGACATGCTGCAAGGTGCTCTGCCGGTACGGCGCAACCGGCACTTCGACCTGGGCTCTGTCGAAGACCTGCGGCGGCGGTGGCGCGGGTGTCGTGTAGCCGATGGCCGGCGCAAGCGCCAGCAGGAGCAGCACGGGGCGAGCGGCCAGCCGCAATGCGCGTAGGGACAGTGGAACCATGTGATGTTGTGACGAGGGAGGCCACGCATTATAGACCGACAGGGAATTTAGAATCTCCCCTCCAATTAATAAATTCCACAAGGAAATTACTTTTCCAGAAATAATTATTTGATTGCCATTAGTTTTCCTCAATATGTACAAAAAATATAATCAATGAAGAATTTATCGTTCAAGCACAAACTATGGCTGCCCCTGATATTGCGTCTGCTCTGCATCTTTGTCATTTTTATCCACGGCGCGATCCAGACGCGCGATCTGCGCTTGGAGGAGCGCCAGAAGGATCTCACCAACGTCAACCAGGCGGCCCTGAGCATCGTCAAGCATTTTGATGCGCAGGTCACCGCCGGCCAGATCACGAAAGAAGAAGCCCAGCGCCGCGCCATCGACGTTGTGCGTTCGCTGCGTTTCGGCGAAGACGGCTACACCGCCATCGCCAGCGAGGACATGAGCGGCTTCAAGGACATCAACAACTATTACCTGTACCGCGAAATCGCCGCCGCTGGCGCCAGCACCGCCGGTTCCGGCTATGTGCGCTACGTGTGGCCGCACCCGGGCGGCGAAGTGGTCGCCAGGGTCGTGCAGACCATGGACGCCATCAACAGCTCGGCCACGCGCATCGTCGATATCGTCAGCGTGATCGACGGCATCGCGTTCCAGACCAATATCCTGGCCTTGAACGCAGCCGTGGAAGCGGCCCGCGCCGGCGAACAGGGACGCGGCTTCGCGGTGGTCGCCAGCAAAGTACGCAACCTGGCGCAGCGCAGCGCGGCCGCAGCCAAGGAAATCAAGACCCTGATCGGCGACTCGGTCGACAGCATCGAGGTGGGCAGCGACCTGGTGGCCGAAGCTGGCGCCACCATGGACCAGATCGTGGCCAGCGTCTCGCGGGTGACCACCATCATGACTGCGGTCACCGCCGCCTCGCACGAACAGAGCATCGGCATCGGCCATGTCAACCAGGCCATCACCGGGATGGACGCGGTGACCCAGCAGAATGCCGCGCTGGTGGAAGAAGCGGCATCCGCCTCGGCCAGCATGCAGGACCAGGCCAGCATGCTGGCGCAGCTGGTGCTGCGCTTCCACCTGGACAAGGCCGAGCGCAAGGTAGCCCTGCTGCAGTAAGGCGCCTGGTCCGTCAGCGCCGTTCGAACCACGCCATGAAGGCGTCGTATTCGGGCTGCGCCTCCGGCACCGGCCGGCCTGCGGGCACCAGTTGATGTCCGGCCAATGGAATGCGGCGGAACGTCACATCCCGGCCCTGGGTGCGCAGCTGCGCGTACAGCACTTCGGTGGACAGGATCGGCACGCTGTCGTCCTGCATGCCGCTGGCCAGGTACACGCGCGCCTTCGAGTGCGCCAGGTTCTCCGCCGTGGACTGCGCAAAGAAACTGCTCCAGCGCAGGTACGGGTGGCCCCAGACGAACTTGCTGGTGCTCGTCGGATCGGCGGCGATCGCACCGTAGGTCCGGTCCAGCTCCTGCAGCTGTTTGAGCTTGTCCTCGTCGCTGCCGTTCGAGCGATAGATGTTGGCGGCGAAGTCGTAGAGCTGGGTCGGTCCGTTGGCAGCGATCAGCACCACGTCCGTCACCTCGGCCAGTTCACGCGCCAGCCCGGCGGCCATGGGCGCGCCTTCCGACATCCCGATCACCAGCACGCGCCGTGCGTCGACGTCGGGCCGTGCCAGTGCATGGCGCACTGCCTGCTTGAGCGTGGCCAGCCACGTGTCGTAGGAGAAGTGGCGATTGAAATCACCGGCGCAGCCGACTGCCGAACCGGGATCGCCCTGCTGTGGCTCTTCCGACTGGAATGGCTTCTCGACGGCCATGACGGCGTAGCGCTTTTCGGCAGCGAGCGGGATCCACGAATAGATGTTCGAGTGCCGGTTGGGCGTGCCCAGCCCGGAGAATGGCGCAACGCAGCCCGAACCCTGGATATACAGGACCAGCGGCGCCTTGTGCGCCGGTTTGGAGAGGTAGTAGCGCACCGGAGCGCTGTCACTGTCCTGCAAGGTGATCCGGGCGAAGGAGAACGTCTTGAGGTCGAACTGTTCTTCCTTGACGGCAGCGGTGGCAGTGCTTGCGGCACCCCACAGTACCGCGCAGGCCAGCAGCACGCTGGCGCAGGCGGCCTGTACGCTAGATTTGAATAAATGCTTACCGACTGTGTATTTCATATATGCAAGATGATATCCTGTTGGCAATCTTAGTGTATTTACGAAGAGGGCTATTACTATTTTGGATGCTACATGAATCAGCAAGCACTTACCGACAACTGCAGTCCGGCAGCAGCAACCCGGGGCGGACAGATATTTTATGTTGTCTCGATCAAAAAATTTTCCGTCTTGTTTGTCGCAACGCTCGGGCTCTACAGCTTGTACTGGTTTTACAGGAACTGGGCTGGCTACAAGAATCAATGGGCAAGTGACGATAAGGATCGGGAAGATCTCTGGCCGATAGCACGGGCATTTTTTGCGGTCTTTTTTGTTCACGCCCTGTTCCGGGAAGTGAAGGCCCTGGGAAGTGACAAACCCGCAGTGGAAGCATGGGAAAGCGGCAAGCATGCCACGCAGCTCGTGGTGTTGATGATTGCTTCGCAACTCCTGGATCGTCTCGCCTATCGTGAGATCGGCTCTCCTTATACGGACACGCTGTCACTGATCATCCTGGCTCCCCTGTTGTTGCTCTACACTACTGCACAGGAAAAAATCAACGCCAGTTGCAACGATCCCGGTGGCCATAGCAACACTCACTTCACTGCGGCCAATTACGCGTGGATCATTGGCGGCGCCATATTCTGGTGCTTGGTGCTGCTCAATTACATCCTGCCCGACTAGTGTGGCAGACTGCGACCTTTTGTCGCCACCGGAGCCATCATGCAGGAAATCACCGGCGCCTCGCTGCAGGACATCACGTCGTTCGTCGCCGTGGCGCAGACAGGCAGCTTTACACTGGCCGCCGAGCGGCTTGGCACCAATAAATCGAGCGTCGGAAAGGCCATCCAGCGGCTCGAAAAACACCTGGCCACCCTGCTGTTCCAGCGCACCACGCGCGCCGTACACATCACCGAGGATGGCCAGATCTACCTGGCTGCCGCGCGCGCCGCGCTCGAGCACCTGCGCGACGCAGAACAGGCGCTGGCGATCAATCGCGCAGAGCCGGTGGGACGCGTGCGCGTCGACCTGCCTGCCGGCTTTGGACGCGTGGTGTTGCCCACCCTCGGCGCGCTGCGTGCGCGATATCCGAAGGTGATCGTGGAACTGTCGCTCAGCGACCGCCGGTCCGACCCGGTGGGTGACGGCTGGGATCTCGTGGTACGGATCGGCCATCTTCCGGCCGACAGCGACATGACCGTGAGGAAGATCTGCGACCTGCACATGGGCCTGTACGCCTCGCCAGCGTATTTGCAGCAGCGCCCTGCCATTACCGCGGTCGCCGACCTGCACGCGCACGACGCCGTGCTGTTTCGCAGTACCTCTGGGCAGCTGCATTGCTGGTCCGTGAACGACAACGGCGTGCAGCGCGAACTGGCGCCCGCCCCCGTGCTGATCATGGCGGACGGTCACACGCTGGTGGAAGCGGCGGCCTGCGACTTCGGCGTCGCGCAGCTGATCGACGGCTTTGCCGCCCCGCTGGTAGCCAGCGGTCGCCTGGTGCATGTGCTGCCGCAGGCGGACGTCGCAGCGCCACCGGTCCACGCCCTGATACCGGTGGGCCGCAAGATGACGGCGAAAACCCGGGTGGTGCTCGACCACCTGGTGGCGACGCTGCAGCGGTAACTCAGTCGAGGAAACGCGGCAAGGTCGGCAGTTTCCGATTGTCGGCAGGTTCGTGCTGGATCACCAGCGTGGCGTGATGAGCCGCGATCACGTCATCGAGTTTTTTGCCGGACCCAATGGTCTGGTGATGGTCGTAGTTCCAGGTGGGCACTTGCTGACGACGATAGTTTTCCGTGAAATGCCACTGATCGCCGGACAGCACGTAGTAGCCGGCGTTGCCGAGCTTGAGCAACAGCGCCATGCTCCCCGGGGTGTGGCCCGGGGTCTGGATCGTCTTGAGCGTGCCGTCGCCAAACAGGTCGACATCGCCGTCGATCACCCGCACGCGTTCGTGCCTGTTACCTGCCAGGTGGGCGCTGAACAAGCCGGCGTCCATGTAATGCGCGGTCGCGTTTTCGGTATCGGCCATGGCCTCGAGTTCGCTGCGCTGGATGATCAGGGTCGCCTTGGGAAAATCATTGACCTGGCCGGAATGGTCGAAGTGCGCATGCGACACGGCGACATAATCGATGTCGTCGGCGCGCAAGCCGAGGTCGCCCAGCTGATCGACGATCGTGCGGTCAAGCCTGGTTTTAAACGTGCCTTCCACGATCGGACCGGCCAGGTACTTTTTCGGCAAACCGGCATCCCACAGCACCCAGTCCTCCCCGTGCTTGATCAGGTAGCACGACATGACGATGTCCTGCGACTGGCCCTTGTACAGGCCGGCGTCCGAGAACACCGATTTGTCGCCCAGCGTCATGTGGCCGCAGTCGAGCCGGTACATTTTGACGTCGGGCGCAGCGGCCTGCGACGGCGCGGTGGCGGACAGCGCGGTGGTGGCAAAGAAGAGTCCGGAAAGTAAGCGTTGCATGTCTGTTCTCCTGAAGAAGCGTAAGGGGGAAGTGTCGGAAACCGATGCGGCAGTATCGCCGCGCCGCGGTCCCGGATAAACCACCTGCGCAGCGACGCTCTGTCGCTTCAGGGGAAACAGTGCGCGGTACGGGCATGAAGGGTGTGAAGGGTGTGAAGAACCCGGACGGCAAGCTGCTATGCTGAGTCGAGCGGGTGCATCAACCTGCAACAGCCCACCACGCGGACCACCGCGCCCAAAACGAAAGAGTAAGAATGAGTAGCCCAGAAAAGACCATGATCGCCGAACTGGCGTTTGAGCTTGGCAAGGTGACGAGACATGCCATCGACACGCTGCATGCCGCTGCCAGCCCGGCCGATCTGACCAAGATCGCCAACGATTTGCTCGAAGCAGGACAGGAAAAAGTTGCCAGCGACGTGATGATGCTGTTTGTCGCCGGCTTTGAGGAAGGCGAACCACCCGAGCGGCGGGCTGATCCAGAAAGTCGCATGTAGGTCAGCGACGAAACTATCGCGAACGTCTAAAACCCGCTTCTTGTATAAAAAGCGGGTTTTTTAACGTCTTGACTCAATTTATTGCCCATTTCTCATGCGCTTGCCGGAATCGCATTCCTCTATGGCGCACCTCTCCCAGAGACCAAATGTCCCTCGCTTGTCCCTCAGGCGGACTCTTGTTCGCCAGTATGGTTCCCGGCGTGCTCTGGAGCAATTGAACGTGGCCAATTTCCGAGCTTCTTGGGCGTTGGACTGAGGGACTTAGGGGAAGTTCAAATTTTTTTCGCTTCAGCTCGCAACAAGTGATATTCGGTGAATATTTCATAGATGCAAAGATGATATCCTGAGAGCTAGCTTGTTTGTTTATGCGGACCGGAGATAGCCCGAAGGGGCTCCTCCGATAATGCGCAATTGGGATTGACCTGCCAACTTCGGGATACCTACATGAAATTTTCACAAGGTGAGCGGGAGACGATGACTGGACCAGCTGTGGTAGGAGTCGTGTTGGGATAGTTCTCGCAGTCTGCACTGTCTCAGTGCTAATTGGACGCTTTTGGTTGAGAGCCGGAAACAAGACCAAGTAACCTCCGCTTGCGGCCAAGAGAGAAGGCGACGTTCAAGCTAAAGGAAACTGCTCAGTGAATCTACGAAAACTAGCTTCCCACTTCATGAGGTTGCATGTGGTGCTGGCGCAAACTTGATGAGTTGCATTTTGCAATTATCGAGAAGAGGAAGATTTAAAATGGTAAGAGATGTTGACCGTAGTTCTATCGACGAAATATTACAAACGGCGAGGCCGTCAAGTGTCGCAGAAGCACTGGGCCTAGCCGTTGTGCGCCGAGGCGCGAATATTCGATGCCTGTGTCCTTTTCATGACGATAGTGATCCATCACTAGTTCTTTACGACAACTGGGACACTCGCCCCCCACACCATCACTGTTTCGTGTGCGGAGCAGATGGTGATGTTTTCGATATGGTCCGCCAGATCCGCAATGGGTCATTTGGAGATGCCGCTGAGTGGCTTAGAGGTGCGTTTGGTCTGGCACAAAACAAACGCATCCGTCGTAGCGCAGGGCGTGCTACATGGGACGGCTCCAAGCAGGCCGCGTTCGACTTCGCAAGTACGCTCTATCTCAAAAATAATAACACTGATCAATTTGCGGCTTGGCTACGATCACGAAATTTGCCTGCGGAAATTGCCACCAAAGCTCGGCTTTCTTACGCATTTGGGCAGACCTTGACGGACGCGGTAAGTCCTTTGAATGCGGACGTAGGTCAGACTCGTATCGAAACTGCAATGCTTGAGGAAATTGGCCTAATTAGACGGGTCAAGAGCGCGTTAAATCCTGATCAACTCTTCTCATCTGCTCAACCCCGCCTACGAGATTTTTTCTTTGATGCGCGCATTATTTTCCCTATTCATTCATTAGAAGGAAAGGTGATTGGATTCGCGGGCCGAGCGGCAAATGAGGTTAAGAAGGATGTACCTAAATATCTTTACAGCCCAGGTTTTGCAAAGGGGGCCGTGCTATATCGAGCTGAGGCCGCGTTAGCGCTACTTAAGGAGCGAGAACGTAAGGAGATTTTTATTTGCGAAGGCCTTATAGACGCATTGCGGCTAGAGTCACTAGGATATCCCGCTGTTTCTATCTTAGGTGCACAAGCATCTAAAGAGCAGATAGAGCAATTGCGACGTATAGCAGATGCATCGGCACCTGCTGGTAACTTGATTGTTCACATTTTCCTGGATCGGGATAAAGCTGGACTCAAAGGCAGTTCAAAGCTGGCTATTGCGTTAGCGGAAGAAGGCTTTGATGCTGATTTTATTTGGCCGAGAAAAACCATATTAACAGAACTTGGCGTTTCTGAAAGAGATGACAAAGATCCCGATTCGTTAATTGCTGCACTTGGCAACGCTTGGAATGAAGAATTCATTCGCAAATCCTCTCATCCAACGGCATTGCCAGTAGTCGCAATAAAAATAGGGAATCAGCATTCTCCTGATGATATTTTACTTAATGAGTATTGGAAAAATATTTCGTTAGGGGTTCGCTATCGCGCTGCGATAGGGTTCTTCCGAAGCGAGTCGGAAGCAAAATTCCTTTTAAATGTTGGTCAGCACTTCGGTCAGGCATATGAGTACGATTGGTACGTTGATATCAAAGCATTGCGCAATTTAAATGCAAAGACTCCTAATGTGCTTAAAGAGGTTTATGGCGAAGAATTCATTGCTGATGAGGCGTCACGCATGAACGTCGCGCGCGTTCTCGCTAAGTCAGGCGCTGACCGAGGCGAAGTCCCTACAGATGAAGCTGCCTGGCGGAGACTAGAAGCGGGAGCAACTGCATTCAACGTAGGTCTGCGGGAACGGCTTCAAGAACCTACATTTGAACCGCTGGAACCCTTTGACGCAGTCTTTGTTGCGCGTGACTTCGAGAAACAAAATCCGCGACTGAAAGCTATGCCGTGCCCTGAGGACCTAGTCCTCCAGCAGTATATGTTATCTGAAACGCTAACTGAGCGATTTGATGTTTTAGATGCAGCAGATTGCTATAGCCATAGTATTCCGGCTGTTCGCTTCTATCGTGGGAAAGGAGAAACACTTACTACCGCAGAAGACGGCAATGCTGGCGTAACCACGCAGACCCTGAGTTTTGCATATCAAATCGATATGGATGTTCTTGAGGGAAGATCAAATTCTTCCAATCAAGGCATGTTTCGTCCATATATTGAATGTTGGCGTGATTTTATTTCGAGCTTAAAAAAGACCGCTAACGGATTTGAAGAAGTCTACGCACTCCGATTGGACCTTAAGCGATACTATGATCGGCTGTATCAATCAGTCGTAAAATCTTCGCTTCAATCGCCTTTAAATGAAGCTATAGATCGCTTAATACGAACTGAACGTATTGATGAGTTTGCGCCATCGTTTAACAGAAATCGTCACAATCTCGGTGACGCGGTAGTGGATTGGTTTTGCGAACAGAGTTTTGGCTTCCAATATTATCATCCTGACAGCGGTCGGATCACAAAGTCAGAGGAACAAATTGGCATTCCCCAAGGCCCCATATTGTCGGCGTGGTTAGCGACAGTTGCTTTATTTCCTTTGGACTCTGAATTGCGTAAAGTTCTGAAGAAACTTAATTCAGACAACAGTATTGCACGCGCTGGATATGCGCGTTATGTGGATGATATTTTCTTAATTGCCGATTCTCCACAAATTTTGGAAGAATTACGAACTGCAGTTGAGGATGCTTGCGCACGATTACGACTAGAAGCGATTCCCAAAGGAGAGTTAGCGCCTAGAATGAGCGCTGAAGAATTCAACGCGCTGCTGACAGAAGGAAAAGCGTTGGTTGGCTCTGGTCCAACTCCCGAAATCGGATTGCTATCATTAGGCGATGGTGAGGCAGGATTTGAAACTTGGACAGATCCAGTCCAAAGGGCCAGTGCATTGGTTTTGCTGAGTGATCGTCGTTTGTACGAGGAGGATGTAGATAATATTAAGTCCCAAGTCTTCACTGCACTCAACGCACACGACCTGCGTCCGGCAGAGATCGCTAGAGCTTCCAGATGGATCTGGTATGCGGCCGCGAAGTTGGAACCCTCGACCACTCAAGACGTATGGGCCGCATATTGGACGATGTGGATTGAGGTAACCGAGCGTCTAGCGCCAAAGATGAAGGTTGATGTATGTCCTTGGCTCGATCCCAGTTTATACGCATTAGACGGTCTCGAGCAGCTTCTCCGTAGCGCTTATGTGTACGATCGCAATCTGTCTTTGGCCGCCGAGACATCCCGAAAGACAATAATCGGCGCGCTTTCCAAGCTAGTAATCCGTCCTGGATTTTTTACTCAGTTTGTTGCCCCGCAACTCGAAGCTCCAGCAGACGCTGGTAAAGGTATTCAACAGTTACGCCGAATGTTTGTGCAGCGCGCTGTTTGTGTTCGTTGGATTGCTCGACAAATGCAAAGATGCTCAGCCATTTCCGCGCTGTCGGATGAACTACATCTTCAACTAGGTCTGACTTCAAACGAATTATCTGCATCCCTAGTTCGAGCGTGGCTTACGGATGCCGACGGAGCAACTTCTCAACTAGAGATATCGGCTAACGTCGGAAACCGTTTAGATTACAGCTCTCCTCTCCGCCCTCTCTTCCTCTGGCTACATGAGGCAATTGTGCTCCTTGGGCGGAAATGGGGGGATCAACAGGACCCTCTAGAGAACATTAGGGGGAAATTGACTTCACCTCTAGTTGCTCAGATCGGCGGAGATAACTCGCAGTTTTTCAGGCTCTTGAATCTCTGGAAACCAGAACTTCCAGAACACGAATTAGTGATGCTGGGGCTTCGGCTCGATGCACTCGCTGCTCTTGTCGCCGTGTGCCATGTGGATGGCCTCATACATTGCCTGAAGCGCCGTCTTCACTTGCTAGGCGACTTAGGCGTTCCCTTGCCTGCCCTGCCAGGGATTCCGCTTTCCCATCTTGTCTTGAAAAATCCAGACGGCGCAGACGAGACGCATTTGAATTCAATTAGTCACATATTTATCAAGAACCGGCTTCCGGCGGACACTGATTATCGAGTAGCCACGCGAGAAATCTGTGAGTCAGTTGCCGCAGATTGGACTGAGTTACCTGTTCTGAGTGAGAAGACTGGTTTAGCTGGTCGAAAATCTATTTGGGAAAGTGTTGCCAAAAAGATTCGGACTACGCAACCAACTAAAGTAGCGTTATTTAGCCACAAAGAACTTTACTGGGCGGCTAACTGTTTTGAGGGATTAGCGAGAATAAATTATGACCTTGGGAAGGAGGTCGACGGATCAGGTAAAGTCGAGACAATGGAATTTGTTCCAGCTTGGCCTTATATTTCGGCGTCAGATTGGGCTGAGGATAACCCGACTGCTGACCCGACTTTTAGCTTGTTCGGCCCAGTTGTTCCTCGGACACATTTGGCGAAATTCGCGTTTGCCCGCGACGGTAAAGGCCGATTACGCGCCCATGAAGTTCCATTGGCGGATGCTCGGCTCTGGCGGATTGGATACGCTGTAACAGATGCGTTAGGAATGATAGACGAACTGGAGAGATTTCAGGCACTTGAACAACAAGGGCAATCTCTCAACATTAATACCGCCCAATATGTCCTGTCACGGCTTCTTGGTCGTCTGCGGGGAGAGGGGCAGCCAGCAGCGCCTGGACTGCCGCATCCGGAGCGACCACATCTTACGGGCTCCACTAATCGAGCTGTTCTATTACTTCGTAGTTTCCCGACAACTGGGAACTGTGCTGAAGAAGTACAGTTTTTGCTCTCGGTAGAGGCAGAAACGGTAGCAATGCGCTTACAGAGTGATGGGTACAATGATTGCACTCAATCCGGAGTACTGGCCGCAATGCTCGGCAAGCTTGCCCCGGCAGTATTTTCTCGCCTCAATGCGAGACAGTTAGATGCTCTACCGGAGCTGGCGTCGACCGAGTCGGTTTATGGGCCGGAGCGGAGAGTTGTCATGGCATGGCGACTTCTCGACAAACGGCTTGGGCTACTAGAGTCAATTTTACTAGGGGTTCCGCCTGCTTCAAAATATGCCTGGAGCGCACTTCGTCGTTCTGTGCGGATAGCTGCTTTATCAGCTTGGGTTCGAGCACTTGTTTTTGAAATGCATCTTGCTGGCGATGCGTCCCCCGCTCAAGAAGTTGAAGCTCCTATCGAATGGGAAATTGATGACCCGGTGTTAGTGGTCGAAAACGAAGGCCCCAACATCGGGACACTGTTCCGGGATGCACTTACGCCGAAAGGCCGCCTTGCGAACACGGCAAAGATTACGCCACTAGGCTGGCTTGCTTTGTTTAATAGCCAGCTGAACTTGTTTGGGGCGAGCGATGCGAAAACGATGATACCGGCGCAAAATGCTGAAAGTTTGAGAGCCTCCATGACGGTGCTAGCTCAGCAACTTGGCCGAGCGTGCCCGGACAGTGAGCTTGACGAAGATATGTGGCCGTTCAATGCTCACTCGTGCATGGAAACTATCTTTGATGAGAGTTCGCTCGAATCCGCTCTGACGCTCCTAACCGATATTCAAAATATTCTCGGATATAGGGTCAGCAATTGCAAATCTCATACGTGGGGCCTGTCGCCTCAGGCTAAGTGGTTTACTGACGAAAGTGGAAGGCAGTGGCCGTTATCTCGCGGCTTGATTGACCAAGTTGGAAGAGACCGTCACGTCGAGATCGATGAGGCTGATGCTGCCAAACGTGTGTGGACACAAACTACAACTCGCGACGGAAAATTAATAGGTGTCTCCGTTCTGGGAGAGACATTTGCTAGAACTGCGGGTTTGCAAGGTGGAGGATCTGTCTTCCCATTGGCTCCCCCTGCAGGAGTTCCTAAACTTGTTGATACGTCGGAGCTCAATGCTGGTCGGGGGCCAGATGATGCTACGGAGACGCATAGTCCGACCGAGGATCAAGCACCTAAAATTGATTCGCCTGAAGACGCTCTCACCACGGACGACGATACCGATACAAGTGAATCGCACAAGGAGGAGGCTCAATCCGCTAGTAATACAAACAATGGAGAAAAGGCAGAGGACATCGGCACTGCTTCTGTTAGTCCACAAGATACCCCCGAAGAAAGTTTTAAGAAATTCCGCAACCTGCAAGGGCAGGAGTGGCGCGAACGCCGTCGAGAAAAAAATCCTGGCCATGTGAGATTCGCGATCTTCCAGTTCCGAGTCGACGACTCCTACTACCACCCCATCGTGGATGCAGGATTCCCTAGGGCCATTGATGAGGTGCTCTGCAACCAAATGGACATTGATTCCGTATGCAGCACTGCACTAGCCAGTATGGCAGACGCTCGAAAGAAACAGGAGGCAGCGCCAAGTTCCTTCTCTTTCGCGCAGCAGGTCAAAGCAAGCTTGTGTAAGGACGGTTTGGAGAATCAATGGGAGAGGTCAGAGTTAGTTCCAAGTTGGAATGAACATAGACGTCGGCGATTAATTGAGGCAGCAATTAAATCATGCCACGACTTCGATGTCGATGTGTTGGTCCTCCCGGAATACAGCGTTAGGCCAGATACCGTCGAGTGGTTGAGGGACAGGCTAACTACTCTACCCGAAGCGAAATTGTCCGTCGTCGCTGGAACTTACCGTTTACACGGTACTCCACGCGACCTCCATTTCACGCAGCAATTTGACAAAATTTTTGGCGAGGCGGATGAGCAACGGGTATTTGATCTAAATGGCAAGTCAACGGAAAAATCCGCATTTATTACGTTGTTGCAGCCCATCCCGGATGTACAAGGGGCGGTAGGTGTATTTAGTCGAAGAAAGAAATTTCATTCCATGGCCATGAATGAGTTTATTAATCCATCTGGTGAAGATTGGGCTCCATTAGCTAGTCTAGAGGGTTATGTATCAGCTATTGAGAAGGCAAGAAAACTGGTTGGTGCAACACCTCTAGATGTTCGACAGGTAGTTTCGATTGCCAAAAAAATTCGTCCTGTGGATCGAATGGCTGAGTTAATCTGCTCTGAACTTTTTGCATCGACCCATCCGGTTAATCACGAGACCATCCGAAGCGAATACAAATCTCTTCGTCAGCGTTTTGGTCATAGGACGACAGGCGAACCTGTTTTATCCGATATACAGAAATTAACTAACGCCCTCAAACTTGATGATCGAGTCGATCGTCGAAGTATATTGATCGTGCCTGCCTGCACCACTCGCTCTGCCGATTATTGGATTTACGGCCAGTCTGGACTGCTCGCGGCAGGGCTAACCACCGTATTTTGCGCGGCAGTTTTAGGTAGCGTAAAGACAGGCCTCTCAGGCGGCGGCAGCTGCATAATTGCTAAGAGTAGTTGGTCTGCAATTCGAGAGGAACCGGGCCATCTCTTAAGTGCCACCCCTTACTCGGGTTGGTCAAGAGGAATCTACTACAATCGGCCAGAGGATGCCCTAACTAAAAAAGAACAAGCAATCGTCATCGCAGATATCGACCCAATCTACATGAACGAAGGCAAACCAAGACCGCAAGCACTACCCGTACCTGTGCAATTAGTAGCCCACCTCCCGGTGGTTGAGATGGTGGATCTACAAAAGCTTAAAGGTGCCTATTCCAGCCAGAATGGTGGATTTCCTTCAATGAAGTCAAGTGACGCGGACACCCTAAAAAAAGCCACAGGTATTATGGCACTTGAAGAGGTCGCAGGCTCATTTGCAAAAATAAATAAACATTTAAATGACGTCACATCTACAGCTCTCGTTGATCCTAACCGGACACTGATCGGACAAGAGAAGTTAATCAACGAGGCTGGTAAAATGGCAAATTTCTTTTCTGAACCTTCGGGGTGGACTGCCCGACTTGAATGTTGGAACAGAAACTGGCGCGCAATGCCATTTTTCGGCTATCCACCCACGCTTATTGACTGGTTACCTGTTGACCTGAGCCCAACTGACAATAAGCTACCGAGCATCTTAGTTCCGCCATGGGGGCAAACTTCAGAATTCTGATTATCTTAAATAATAGCTTTTTTGATAGTTGCAGATTCATAATCATCATCGAGAATTTTTTTCGTGATCAACTATCTTTATTGCCATCATAGCAACTAGGGATGTCTATTAAATATTGCAAGGCGTAAATGTATGTCGATTAACTTTGATGTCGTAATGCGGCAACATCGCCACGCATCGGGCTGGTTGTCGGCATTCAGGCACCGGCGCGGCCACGCTGATTCGGCTGCGCCCGTCCCTAACGGTGACTATCACCTACCTGCTGCCGCCATTGCCTGAGAACACAGTTGTACAGAAATCCGTACCGCGTTGACCAGTGGTGCAGATATACGTACAATGTTCCAAGGCGGTGAGAAATGAGTTACCGGCGAAATCGCCGTCTTGTTTATCCTTAGCCTCATCTTTAACATAACTCTCCCAGCAAGAAGCTGGAAGACACTCATATTTCCCCTCGAGGAATTACACGGAGGACCGGGAAGCCCGTCGCTGGTCGCGAACCCTGGTCGAGAAAGGCAAAGATCAAATGAACATCTTAACTTTTAGCGAGGCACGCGCCGGGCTTAAAGCTGTGATGGACGACGTTTGCACCGACCACAGCCCCACTATCATCACCCGTCAAAGCGGTGATGCCGTGGTAATGCTGTCACTGGCTGATTTCAATAGCATCGAGGAAACGCTGTACCTTCTCGGTTCACCGAAAAACGCCAACCGGCTGCTGGAGTCCATGGAACAACTGAAAGCTGGTAAGGCCCGAAAACGGGAGCTGATCCGGCATGAAAAACAAGAAGGCAAGCAACAAAGAACAAGCTAAACAGTCCGCAGTATCATTTACGGACAATGGCTGGGAAGACTATCAGCACTGGCAGAAAACCGATCCGCTGCTGGCCGAGAAGGTCAATCAACTGATTGACGCCTGCAAATCTGATCCCTTCAAAGGCATCGGCAAGCCGGAGCCACTCAAGGGAAATTTGACGGGACTTTGGTCTCGGCGGATTGATCGTGAGCACCGTCTGGTGTACGCGATGCTGGAAGGCACGCTTCACATCGTCGCTTGCCGTTTCCACTACAGTTAAACACAATGGCGCAGCGTAATCCTGCGCCATTTTTTTCTGCACTCGTCCGGCTCTATCGAGGGCGTATTGTGGGCGGCGCAGCGTGCCTTCCTGCACCACCCGGCGAAACTGGCGCGGCCGGTCTCGGCGGGTTAGTCCAGGTCACCGTCCACATAGCACCAGCCTATCGCGGTTTAACTGCTCAACAAATGGACATTGGACGTCGTCCAATTCCCAATGCATAAATATCCAATAAAATCGCTAAGCCATTGACTTCATTGGGGCCATAGAAAATGGGGACGTCCAAAACCATCCAAAACCATCCGATTACATCCGTTTAGGCGCAGTTCATACCTTGGGACCGAGCCGGTAGGAGGCGGTGCTGCCCGCCCCTTCCAGCCACAGCAGTTCATTCATTTTCATCCGCTTGAACAGGTCTTTTGCTTGCCCCTCGGATAAACGGCAAAGTTCAATCACTTCGGCGCGTTGAATTGCGCCATGCTGGCGGGCATAGCTCAGCACCGGCTGCTCATGCTGGAGATTGCTAAAATCCAACTGCCGCGTGAAAGCAGGATTGCCTCCTTCAACCTGATAAACGCCGGCTGCAAGCGTATAGGTGCGGCCATGCTTGATGCCGTGGGTTTGCGCAAGGCCAGCCTCCACCAACGCCTTCAGAGTGCGCTTCGCTTGCGCTGGCTCACGCTCGATATCGATGGCCACTTCCTCGGCCGTCAAGCGCTTCAGACCGCACGTTTGGGCTGGCCGTCAACCTTCAGGCGCCGGTGCGAGTACACGCCGTCGGTGAGCGCCACCTCGTCATGTGCCTTGAGTATGCGTAGCTCATCCGTAGCCTATCCGTAGCTCATTCGTAGCCTGCGTGTAGCCCATTTGAGCCCGTTCGTGCCCTGCCGAAAATACCGCAGGGGCATTCCAGCCTCTGGAAACCGTCTTCCTGGCCTGGTGCGGGGCTTCCCCGCGCCCCTGCCAATCTATCACACATCACGCAACCTCCGGTTGGGCCGCAAACCCGCGCCAGCACTGGCTTTGCGCGTTTACGTGTCTCAGCTCTCTGTTGTACAAGCCTCCCCCTGCTTAAACCGCAAACCCGCACCAGCACTCGCTTTGCGCCCGATTTTCGTGTTAACACGAACCGGTCCTCTGCGAATCAGGTTGATGCCAGGGAGAATCAGCCGCAGAGGTGGCGGGCCTGCCGCTGCTCAAGCAAATCGCCCGCACTGGTCACGCGGTAGCCTCAGGCGGCAAGGTGCCGAAAGTTGCTGTCGTCACCGCAGCTTGCCGCGATCGGTGCTGGCCGGCACATGCTGATCACCGCCCACCATGCCGGTGACGATCTGCATCTGGTCGCGCACGCGCTGAGCATTGCTGTCGTTCCGCCACGCGGCCTCGCAGGGCAGGATTCCGTTGAGCACGAAGTGCGAATTAGGAGTTGTGATGGAGGAATACACGCTCGCGTGTAGGCCTACTTCACCTATCCTGCCCGGCTCTCAGCATCGATTGATTCACGAAAGTGTCCGGTAGCCTGGCCGGTTTGAGGGCGTTTTTGCGCGGTTTTGGCAGGGTTCTGACCGAAACTCAGGCAACAAATAAATCCGCAGGTATGGATTTCAGATTATTGAGGACTGAACCGGCTCCAGCTGCCGACCTGCCAGGTGCGTGCGGCGCCGATGCTGCATGACGGCGCCGACGTTGTTCATGCTGCGCGTGCCCGCTGGCGCACCGCACCCACCGTCAGCAACTGGGTGCCGCCGCCCTGCTCATGCCCCGTATCGGCAGCGTGGACGGATGCGGTGCCCCCTGCCGACGTCCGCACTCATGATGGCTCGGCCTCGCGGCAATGTCGTCTTGCCACGTCGCAGCTTCCGGGCTCATCAAATAGTAATAATAATAATAATATTCTTCTTATTATTCTTATTATTACTATTACTGCGGGCCTGAGACGGCCCCAGCTTTGTTCTGGATGAGCACGGCTCAGCGAACTGAGCCGCATCGGCAGCCGGACTGTGCCGGCGCAGCGCGGGAGGGTCGGCGGATGATGCCGTAGGTAAAAGATTCAAACAGGAAGTTAAAACACCAGTTTCCTTTTCGCAGCATTGGGCAAACTCAAGCGTGCGCCATGTTTTCGACACAAGTCGCTTCAAGCTGGCGCTGCGACAAACCCGCCTGGTGGTCAGCGCCCTACTTTGTGGCTAAACCTGCCGAGACGAGGAGACCCAGCATGAACACCAGCCACACCGACAGCCCGCCCGGCACCACGCGCCTGCTGCGCATCCGCGAGGTGCTGCGGCTGTGCGGCCTGTCGCGCGCCACGCTGTACCGCGAGATCAAGCTACACACCTTCCCTGCCCCGGTCAAACTGTCGGCGCGGTCGGTGGGGTGGTTGCAGGAAGATGTGGCGCAGTGGCTCGAGGCGCGCATTGCCCAGCGCGGACCGGCGTATGACGCTGCGCCGCGCCGAAACGCAAGCGCGGCGAAGGAGAGTGCTGCTACTGCGGACCGGGACAGGAGCCGGGAGCCGCAACGGCGCGAAGAGGAATGACGTCCGCGCCGGTGCGCAGCCTGTCCAGGTAATCGGCCCAGCGCTGCATCATGGCGGCGCGTGCTGGCAGGTGCGCGGTGCGGTTGTAGGCGCGGCCATTCGGGTCGATCACGCGGTGCGCCAGCTGGTGCTCGATCAGGTCCACGCGCTCGCCCAATACTTCGTCCATGATCGTGCGCGCCGTGGCGCGGAAACCGTGCGCCGTCATCACCTCCTTGGCAAAGCCCATGCCGCGCAAGGCCGCGTTGATGGTGTTCTCGCTCATGCAGGCCTGCTCGGTGCGCAAGCTGGGGAACACATATTTTCCCTGGCCCGTGATGCGGCGCAGCTGGCGCAGGATCTCCAGCGCCTGCGTGGACAGCGGCACCATGTGCTCCATGCGCATTTTCATCTTAACGGCGGGGATGCGCCACGCGGCGCCGTCAAGATCGAATTCGCGCCATTCTGCGGCGCGCAATTCGCCCGGACGTACAAACACCAGCGGCGCCAGTTTTAACGCCGACACGGGCACGATATGGCCGTTGTAGGCGTATATGGCGCGCAGCAGCACCGCCAGTTCTTTCGGCTCCGTGATCGCGGCGAAATTGGTGCGCGGGACGGCGATCAGTGCGCCCTTCAAATCGGGCGTCACGTCGCGCTCGGACCAGCCGATCGCTACGCCATGGCGCAACACCTGGCCGCACAGCTGCTTGATGCGGTGGGCCGAATCGACGGCGCCGCGCGCCTCCACCCGCTGCACCACGCCCAGCACGTCGCGCGGCTTGATGCTTGATACGGGCATGCTGCCGATGTAGGGGAACACGTCGTGCTCAAGCCACGCCAGCACCTTCTCCTGGGTGGCGGTGCTGCGGCTGGCGTCCATCTTCGCCAGCCACAGGAGGGCCAGCGCGCGAAAGGTGTTTTGCGCATCCTGGCGCCGTTGCTGCTCGTACGGATCGATGATCGGCGCCCGCGGATCGACACCGGCGCGCAGCAGCTTGCGGGCGTCGGCGCACAATTCGCGCGCTTCGGCCAGCGATACTTCCGGGTAGATGCCAAGTGCCAGCGTCTTGTGCCGGCCGTCGAAGCGGTAGTTCATCCGCCAGTACTTGTTGGACTCCTTGACCAGCAGGTACAGCGCGCGGCCGTCGCTGTATTTGTCGCCACTGGGCTTGCCGGAATGCTTGAGTTTCCGGATAAAAAGGTCGGTGAGTGTCATGGTGCTCAATCCCATTCCGGGTGCGGCGCCGATTGAGGGACCAAAGTTTTCGCGTGAGGGACAAGCGCCAATTTGTCCCTCACTGGTCCTGGATTTCATGCTACACCCCGGTAAACCACGAGACAACAAAAAACCCGCGCTCCCTATGAGAGAGGCGGGTTTTGAGAATTCTTGACACTTTTTACTGCTGAGTTCTGGTGCCGCTTGCCGGAATCGAACTGGCGACCTTTTCATTACGAATGAACTGCTCTACCAACTGAGCTAAAGCGGCGACGACCCGCATTCTAACAAAGAACCTTCGCACCACGCTAGTCCAAAACCAATAAATTTTGGCCGTGGTGCAAAAATAACCTTGCTATGTACGGATCAGAGGCGATCAGCCCTTGTGATAACCGGTCACCACTTCCACTTCCTCGCGCGAGCCCAGGAAGACTGGTACGCGCTGGTGCAGCTTGGTTGGCTGGATGTCGAGGATGCGTTGCTGGCCGTCGGTGGCGATGCCGCCAGCTTGCTCGACGATGAAGGCCATCGGGTTCGCTTCGTACATCAAGCGCAGCTTGCCGGGCATCGAAGTGTCGCGGGTGTCGGCCGGGTACATGAAGATGCCGCCGCGGTTCAGGATGCGGTGTACGTCGGCCACCATCGAGGCTACCCAGCGCATGTTGAAGTTCGAGGCGCGCGGACCGGTTTCGCCGGCCAGCAGTTCGTTGACGTAGCGCTGCACCGGTGCGTGCCAGTGGCGCGCGTTCGACGCGTTGATCGAGAATTCGCGGGTCTTGGCCGGGATCTGCATGCCGCGCTGGGTCAGTACCCACGAACCCATTTCGCGGTCCAGGGTGAAGCAGTTGACGCCGTTGCCGGTGGTGAGTACCAGCATGGTCTGCGGGCCGTAAACGGCGTAGCCGGCGGCGACCTGGCGGCTGCCTGGCTGCAGGAAGTCCTGCTCGGTCGGCTCGGTCATGCCTTCCGGCGCTTTCAGCACCGAGAAGATGGTGCCGATCGAGACGTTGACGTCGATGTTCGACGAACCGTCCAGCGGGTCGAACGTCAACAGGTATTCGCCTTTCGGATAGCGGTTCGGGATCTTGTGGATGGTTTCCATTTCTTCCGACGCCATGGCGGCCAGGTGACCGCCCCACTCGTTCGCTTCGAGCAGGATCTCGTTGGAGATGATGTCGAGTTTTTTCTGTACTTCGCCCTGCACGTTCTCGGTGCTGGCGGTGCCCAGCACTTCACCCAGCGCGCCTTTGCCCACGGCGTGGCTGATGGTTTTGCAGGCGCGGGCCACCACTTCGATCAGCAGGCGCAGTTCGGCGGGAATGGAGTTGTTCTGGCGCTGTTCTTCGACCAGGTATTGGGTGAGGCTGATGCGTTTCATGGGCTTCCTTTTATGTGGAATTTCTAAACTGGCTGATGATGTGGGCTGCGCCGGCGTTCTATGGATCCCCGCGCGCGCGAGGATGACGGAGCGACGGGCGCGGGCCTGGCTTTAATTTAATTGGCGAGTGCCTTGGTGATCACTTCCAGCACGTCGTTCGAGAGTTTGGTTTGGGCGGCGACCTGCTCCAGCGCGGCTTTCATTTTCGCTTGCAGCGCCGGGGCGTAACGGCGCCAGCGGTCCATGCTGCGCGCGAAGCGGGCGGCTACTTGCGGGTTGATCGCGTCCAGCTTGATCACGTGTTCGGCCCAGAAGGCGTAGGCGCTACCGTCCGCCGCGTGGAACTGCGACGGGTTGGCGTTGGTGAAATTGAACAGCAGGCTGCGCGCACGGTTCGGGTTTTTCAGCGTGAAAGCCGGGTGCGCCATCAGCTTGCGCACGGCGGCGACGTCGGTGGTCGGCGTGGCGGCCTGCATGGCGAACCACTTGTCGATCACCAGCGCTTCGCCCGCGAAATCGTCGTAGAAGCGTTGCAGGAAGGCGCTGGCATCAAGACCGCTGTGGATCAGCGCCACCAGTGCGGCAAAGCGGTCGGTCATGTTGCCGGCCTGTTCGCACTGGTGCTGCGCCAGCGACTGCGTGACAGCGTCCGGCGCCACCAGCAGGTACGACAGGCACAGGTTTTTCAGCGCGCGCTTGCCGGCCGACAGTGCGTCCGGGCTGTACTCGCCCGGGGTCTGGTTGGCGTGGTACTGGGCCAGCAGTTCGGCGCGCAGCTCGGCGCCGATGGTGCGGCGCATGAACTGGCGCGCGGTGTGGATCGCGTGCGGATCGACCACGTCCATCTGCTCGGCGATGATGCCCTCGGATGGCAGTATCAGGGCCAGTTCGCGGAAGGCCGGATCGAGCGACTCGTCGATCAGCAGCGCGCGCTGGGCGTCGAGGAAGGTCGTATCGAGCTTGAGCGGCTTGTCATGCTTGCTTGCCACCTGCGCGGTGAGCTTGAGCAGGCGCGCCATGGCCAGGCGCTGGCCTGCTTCCCAGCGGTTGACCGGATCGCTGTCGTGGCGGAACAGGTGCAGCAGTTCGTCGTCCGTATAGTCGTATTCCAGGATCACCGGCGCGGAAAAATCGCGCAGGATCGATGGCGTGGGGCGCTCGTCGATATTGCGGAAGCGGAAAATCTGCTCGTGTTCCGTCAATTCCAGCACCACGGTGGTGGCGCCCTTCTCGTGGGTGCCGCCGTCGAGCGTGAGCGGCAGGTCGCGGCCGTCCTCGCCCAGCAGGCCCACGGCCACGGGAATGTGGAACGGCAGCTGGTCCGGGTGGTTGCTGCGCTGGCTCAGGATGATGTCGAAGTTGCGTTTGACAGCATCGTAGCGGGTGCGCGCGGTAACCACCGGCGTGCCGGCCTGGCTGTACCAGCGTTCGAACTGGCGCAGGTCGCGGCCGTTGGCGTCGGCCATGGCGGCGCGGAAGTCGTCGCAGGTCACCGCCTGGCCGTCGTGGCGCTCGAAATACAGGTCCATGCCCTTGCGGAAGCCGTCGCGGCCCACCAGGGTCTGGTACATGCGCACGACTTCAGCGCCCTTCTCGTACACGGTGACGGTATAAAAATTGTTGATCTCGACAAACGAGTCGGGACGCACCGGGTGCGACATCGGGCCCGCGTCTTCCGGGAACTGCGCCTGGCGCAAGGTGCGCACCTGGTCGATGCGGGTGACGGCGCGGCCGCTGTCGCTGCCGATCATGTCGGCGGAAAATTCCTGGTCGCGGAACACGGTCAGGCCTTCCTTGAGCGAGAGCTGGAACCAGTCGCGGCACGTCACGCGGTTGCCGGTCCAGTTATGGAAGTACTCGTGGCCCACCACGGCTTCGATGCCGGCGTAATCGACGTCGGTGGCCACGCGCGGGTTGGCCAGCACGAACTTGGTGTTGAAGATATTGAGGCCCTTGTTTTCCATCGCGCCCATGTTGAAGTCGCCCACGGCAACGATCATGAAGCGGTCCAGGTCCAGCTCGAGGCCGAAGCGCTCCTCGTCCCAGCGGATCGAGTTTTTCAGCGACTGCATGGCGTAATCGGTCTTGTCGAGGTTGCCGTCTTCCACCCACACTTGCAGCAGCACGTCGCGGCCCGAGTTCAGGGTGTAGGTCTCTTCCTGGCACACCAGCCTGGCCGCTACCAGCGCGAACAGGTAGGACGGCTTCTTGAACGGGTCTTCCCACTTGGCATAGTGGCGGCCGTCGCCAAGGTCGCCCTCTTCGATCAGGTTGCCGTTCGACAGCAGCACCGGGTACGTGGCCTTGTCGGCGCGCAGCATCACCGTGTACCTGGCCATCACGTCCGGACGGTCGGGGAAATACGTGATGCGGCGGAAGCCTTCCGCTTCGCACTGGGTGAAGAAGTTGCCGTTCGACACATACAAGCCGGACAAGGTGGTGTTTTCCACCGGCGCGCACAGGGTTTCGATTTCCAGCACCACGTGCTCGGGCGCGTCTTTAATCGTGAGCAGCACGCCGTCGATCTGGTATTCGCCCGCTTCCAGCACCTTGCCGTTCAGCCGCAGTTGCACCAGCTCCATTTCCTCGCCGTGCAGGACGATATCGCTGTGCGTGCCTGCCGGGTTGCGCTGCATGGTGATGCGGTTGGCAACGATGGTGCGGTTGGGGTCCAGGTCGAAGCCCAGTTCAACCGTATCGACCAGGAAGGCGGGAGGGGTGTAATCTTTGCGGTAAATCGTCAGTGGGCTGCTATCTGTGCGCATGGGATTGTGTTGGACGTTAGGCAAAAGTCTATTTTACCAATACCAGCGCTGGCTCGACGCTTGATTTTCCTCAAGGCCGGTCGAAAGTTGCTGATTTCCACGCTGCCGTAACATTCTGTAATAATGGTGCGTAGTCCGTGTATGCGACGTAAACTGTAGTACTGGACATACCGTCTTTCCCGCGTTTTCCGTTTTTAAGAGGCCTATCATGAGATATCTCGCCATCCTGGCGACTGCCGCCGTCATGTTGTTGACCGGCTGCGCCACCACCATCCGCAGCGACGTTACCGCTTTTAACGCCTGGCCGGCGGACCTGCAGGCCAAGACCTACGCCTTCGAGGCGCCGCGCGGCGTGGACGATACGCTGGAATACCGCAGCTACCAGGTGCTGGTGAGCAATGAATTGAGCAAGCTGGGCTTCCAGCAGGCCGACGAGGGCCAGCAGCCCAACCTGCTGGTCGGCATGAAATACCTGACCATCGACCAGCCGGTGCGCGTGATCCGCGAAGATCCGTTCATGGGCGCGCCATGGGGCAGCCCGTACTGGGGCCGTCCCGGCTACGGCCGCTACGGCTGGGGCTATTCGCGCTGGGCTTACAGCCCGTTCTACGATCCGTTCCGCTACAACGGTTTCGGCGTGGAAGAACGTATTCGCCACCAGTACCAGCGCCAGTTGCGCGTGACCATCAACACCACCAGCGGCCGCAAGCTGTATGACGTCACGGTGCAAAACACCAGCAACGTCGCTGCCACGCCGCACGTGATGCCGGCGCTGGTGCAAAGCGCGTTTACCGGCTTCCCGGGCCAGAGCGGTGTGCCGCGCCGGGTGGAAATCACCATCGATCCGAAGGTCGATACGGTAGTGGCCGGTCAGCCTGCCGTCAAAGCAAATTGAGGTTGAGTCGTTCCCGCCAACGCGGGAACGACAAACAAAACAAAAAGCGCCTGTGTCTGCACACAGGCGCTTTTTGTTTTACGTCAACCAATTACTTGGTAGCGATTTTAGCGGCTTCTTTCAGGTCGCCCACTTTTTCCTGGACTTTGCCTTCGCCTTGCTTGGCCAGGCCTTTGGCTTCCTGCTCAGGGCTGTCGATCAGGTCGCCAACGCCTTCTTGAATTTTGCCGCCGATGTTTTTCAGTTTGCCTTCGATTTGGTCTTTGTTCATGATGTGACTCCTGGTCTGGGCAACAGCCGGAATGGCTTTGCATTGAGACCAGAATACTTCCCGCTAGCAAACCCGTCTGTACGCTTGCGTACAAAAACCCGGACTACACACCTGCATGCTTTTTCAGGTACCTCGGCATCCACCACCAGACCACCAGTATCAGCAACGCCACCAGGCCGGAAGTAATGATGCCCACCTTGGCGCCAAACACTTCCGAAATCACCAGGTCGGTACCCAGCACCAGCGCAATGGCCAGCGTGAGCGAGCCGCTGACCATCAGCTTGGTGGCCACGCGCTTGAAGCGGGCCCGGTCCTTCAAAGGCCGCATCATGCGGTGCTGCACCGCCGGCGCGCTCAGTAACACCAGGCTGGTGAGCGACAGCACGAAGGTGGCCAGGAACAGCAGCTTCTCGCTGTGGACGATGCGCGCAAAGCCGCCGTTGAACGGCAGGATGATCAGGAAGGCCGTCAGCATTTGCGCACCCGGCAGCAGGATGCGCATTTCGCTCAGCATGTCCGAAAAATCGCCGTCGTCCTCGTCGTCATCCTCCTGGCGATGGCGGCCTTCGTTTTCGTCGAAGATTTGGCGGCTCATGGCAGCAGGATGGTCGAACCCGTGGTCTTGCGCCCTTCCAGGTCGCGGTGGGCCTGGGCCACGTCGGCCAGCGCGTAGCGCTGGCGCACGTCCACTTTTACTTCGCTGCTGGTCACCACGCCGAACAGCGAGCGCGCCGCCGCTTCCAGTTCTTCGCGCGTGGAGAGATACGCCGCCATCGACGGCCGCGTCACGTACAGAGAACCGCGCTTGGCCAGTTCGGCCAGCGCGAACGACTCCACCGGGCCCGATGCGTTGCCGAAGCTGACCATGGTGCCCAGCGGCGCCAGGCAGTCGAGTGACGCGATGAAGGTGTCCTTGCCGATCGAGTCGTACACGGCGCGCACGCCCTTGCCGCCGGTGATCTCGCGCACCCGCTCGGTAAAGTTTTCGGTGTTGTAGTTGATGACGTGGGCGGCGCCATGCTCGCGGGCTAGCGCGGCTTTTTCGCTTGATCCGACGGTGCCGATCAGCGTCACGCCCAATACTTTCGCCCACTGGCAGGCGATCAGGCCCACGCCGCCGGCAGCGGCATGGAACACGATGGTGTCGCCGGCCTTGAGCGCGACCGTGCGGTGCAGCAGGTACTGCACCGTGAGGCCTTGCAGCATCATGGCGGCAGCGGTGTCGAACGCCACGTTCTCGGGCAGCACCAGCAGCTTGGACGCCGGCATATTGCGCGCCTGCGCGTACGCGCCGATCGGGCCGCCGGCATAGGCCACGCGGTCGCCCACCTTCACTTCGGTCACGCCCTCGCCCACTGCCTCGACCACGCCGGCGCCCTCCATGCCCAGGCCGGCCGGCAGCGGTTGCGGGTACAGGCCGGTGCGGTGATAGACGTCGATGAAATTGAGGCCGATGGCCTCGTGGCGCACTTGCGCCTCGCCGGGGGCCGGCGCCGGCAGGTCCACGTCCACCAGTTCCATGACTTCGGGGCCGCCGTGGCGGGAAATACGAATTGCCTTGGTCATCGTTTGCTCCAGTATGTAATGGTGGCAGTGTAGCGCGCGTTACGCGGTCGCAGCGCGCAGCTGCAATTGCGACAGCACCAGGTGCGCCGACGAGACGTTGGTGGCGCACGGGGTGTTATGGACGTCGCAGGCGCGCACCAGGGCGTTGATGTCCGGCTCGTGCGGCTGCGGCGTCATCGGGTCGCGCAGGAAGATCACGCAGTCGATCTCGCCCTGCACCAGCATCGAACCGATTTGCAGGTCGCCGCCGAACGGGCCCGAATGCTTGCGGTCCACGGTCAGTCCCAGCTCGTTGGCCAGGCGCCCGCCGGTGGTGCCAGTCGCCACCAGGTCGCAGGTAGCGAGGTACGTGCGGTACTGGCCGGCCAGCAGGATCATGTCATCTTTTTTCTTGTCGTGCGCAATCAGGGCAATACGGGTTTTCATGGTCTCATCCGTTTATATGATTTACAGATGATACCAGCCCGGTTTGCCCTGTTGACAGCTAGCCGACGACCACTGCCGCCACGCCCGCCGTCACGGTGGCAGTCGTCGTGCGCGCCACCAGCTTGCCCGGCGTAAGCGTGACCAGCGTGTAACCCTGGGCATCGGTGTTCAGGTGCCTGATCCAGCCGTTGTTGCCAAGCGCCGCCAGTTGCTGCGCCAGCGCCAGCAGGCTGGTATTGACGTCGCTGCTCGCCTGCAGGCCGGCCATTACCGCCGTCACGGTCGCTTCTAGCGCGCCTTCCGCCACGCCTTTTGCTGCCAGCGCGCCGCGCAGCTGCACCCGCAATTGATCGAGCAACTGCGCCAGCGTGGGCGCGGCCTTGCCCATGGTGTAGTCGAGCAGGTTGAAGTTCAGGCTCACCGTGCCCACGCCCGGCACGGGGATGGCCAGCGGGTACGACACCAGCGTGCCGATGTCGCCCAGCGCAGATGCCGCATCGCGCAGGTAGCTGAAGAACGAATCGGAGCTGATCCCGGCCGAGACCAGATCGACCATCACCGGCGTGCCGCCGCCGGCAGCGTCGAAGTCGTCGTTGACGGTGCCGGCAAAGAAGGCGTGGATGTCGCCGGTGAGCGCCACCACGTTGCCGATGTTGTTGGACTTCAGGTGGGCCATCAACGCCTTGCGCTCACCGTTGTAGCCGTCCCACTGGTCGCAGTTGAGCAGGAAGCGCGCGAAGAACGGCGCCAGCGCCGCCTGCTTGCCCGAAGCGGCAACGAAACTCGAGGCCGCGCCATTGGCCTGCACATCCTGCTTGATATAGCCGAACGCGATGGTCTGCGCCGCCACGCCGGCCTGCGCGGCAGTAGCAGCGCCGCCAGCGGCGGCCGTGGTCACCGCCGCATATACCGCCACCGCCAGCCCTGCCTGGGCGGCGGTCAAGCCGGCGCCCACGCCCGCTGCCGCTTGCGCTTGCGCCGCGCCACCGGACAGGGCCGCCGTCATGATGGCGGCCGCGCCATTTTGAGCGGTCCTGGCAGCAGCACCGGCGATGGCGGCAGCGACGATTGCCCCGGCCAGCGCCACGTTGCCGCCAGTGGCGCCTGCCGTGGTACCCACCTGCGCGGCCACGGCAGGTACGGCGTTCAGGGCCAGCAGCGTGGCAATCGCATCGATGCCATTCATCCCCATGCGCAGCAGCGACACCTCATTGCCCCACAACTTCCAGGTACTGGTGGCGGCCTTCATCTTGTCCATCCACCACTGGCACTGGGTGTTGCCAAGGATGGAGACACCGGACAGCGGCGCCTGCCCGGCGGCGGTGGCGCCGGCGATTTTTTGCGCTTCGACGGCGGCCAGCGTCTGCTGCGGCACCAGGTAGCGCGAGCCGATCCGGCCCAGCGGTTTGCCGGTGGCCGGATTGATGCTGGACTCGGGAATGATGTGATCGGAGCGGTACAGGCGCTGATCGGTCATCACCAGCTGCATCAGTTTGCCGAACTGGAAATCGCGGTAGATGCGGATGTTCTGGAACGAGCTGTCGGCCGCGTCGAACGACACGTCGGCCGGCATGAACTCGAACCACGCCTGGTTGGCGTTGCGGCGGCGGCTGGACTGGTGCAGGTCGGTGCCGTCGGCATTGGTGCTGCCGTCGTAGGTTTGCGCGTCCTGCCAGGCGTCGTCGGTGAATTCGTGGTCGTCCCACACGGCGATGAAGGCAAAGCGCTCGTGCAGCGCCTGCAAACGCGGGTCGGTGCGGTACTGTTTATACAGGTAGCGGTAGTCGGCCAGGGTGCTGGCGTACTTGGCGGTTCTTGATCCCGCCTTGGCCACGCCGTCGGGCAGCGTCAGCGCGCCGTGGCGGCTTTCCACGACGCCCAGCTGGAAATCGTCGCCCACGGTCTCGTAGATGTAGTCGCCCAGGTGGACGATGAAGTCGAGCTGCTCGGCGGCGATCGACGTCATCGCGCCCCAGTGGTTCACGCTCCAGTCCTGGCACGTCATATAGACGAACTGCAGCTGCGCGACGTCGGCGGTGGCGGCTGGCGCAGTCTTGAAGCGGCCCACGTTGGAGCGGTTGTCGCCGGCGACGAACTGGTAGTAATAGACGGCGCCCGGCGCCAGGCCCGTCACCTTGTGGCGCACCGTGTTGTCGTACTGGCCGAGCAGCGGCAGGTGCACGTCCACCACCGGGGCGCCCGCCAGCACGGCGCTCGAGCCCAGTGCGGCGCTATTGTCGCCAGCGGTGACCAGCAGGCGGATCGCGCCGTCCTGGCCCGCAGGCGCGACCGCGACGTTGTCGGCGGCAGCCGGCACGGCGCGCGTCCACAGCAGGATGCTGTCGGCGCGCGGGTCGCCCGAGGCCACGCTTTGCGGGAATTTCCAGGCGCCCGTAACCAGCGGCGCGCCGGTGTCGCCCACCACGACGGTGTTGTCGCTGCCACCGCAGCCGGCCAGGCCCGCGCCGGTCGCCACCGACGCCGTAATAAAACCGCCCCATTTCAAAAACCGCCTTCTGTCCATGTCGTTCCGCCTTTGCAACAGTAGGGAACCTCGAAAAACCTACTGCGCGGACCGCTCGCTACGGTTTTTCAAGGTTCCCAGTGTTAAAAAAATAAAGGCTAACACCGGTATGTGACAGGGTCCCTACAAGAACCTGAGCGTTGCTTCTAGTAAACGGGGAGCGGTGGCGTCCCCGCCCCCGCTGGCGGTTTTGGCAAGGGGTCTTGTGCTAGAATACCGCCCTCACCGGATACCTCAAATCTACCGCCAAAGGACGACCGAACATGGCTGGACACAGCAAATGGGCCAACATCAAGCATAAAAAGGCTGCCACCGACGCAAAACGGGGCAAGATCTGGACGCGCCTGATCAAGGAAATCACCGTTGCCGCACGCATGGGCGGCGGCGACATCGCGTCCAACCCGCGCCTGCGCCTGGCCATCGACAAGGCGGCCGACGCCAATATGCCGAAAGATAACGTGCAACGCGCGATCACGCGCGGCACCGGCGGCGAGGACGGCGCCAGCTACGAGGAAGTCCGCTACGAAGGCTACGGCATCGGCGGCGCGGCCATCATCGTGGACTGCATGACCGACAACCGCGTGCGCACGGTGGCCGAAGTACGCCACGCGTTCAACAAGAACGGCGGCAACATGGGTACCGAGAACTCGGTATCGTTCATGTTCAAGCACTGTGGTCAGTTCCTGTTCGCCCCGGGCACCAGCGAAGACGCACTGATGGAAGCGGCGCTGGACGCCGGCGCCGAAGACGTGCTGACCGACGACGAAGGCGGTATCGAAGTGCTGTGCGGCCCGCACGACTTCGCCGGCGTGAAAGATGCGCTGGAAGCGGCCGGGTTCAAGGCCGAAGTGGCCGAAATCATCATGAAGCCTGCCACCGAGACGGTCTTTACCGGCGACGACGCGCTCAAGATGCAAAAGCTGCTCGACGCCCTGGAAAACCTGGACGACGTGCAGGAAGTGTATTCCAACGCACTGATTGAAGACTGAGGACTTATGAAAATTTTGGTAGTCGGCTCCGGTGGCCGTGAGCACGCGCTGGCCTGGAAACTGGCGCAGTCCGAACGCATCCAGATGGTGTACGTCGCCCCCGGCAACGGTGGCACCGCGCACGACTCGCGCATGGTCAATGTCAACATCACCGACCTGCACGAGCTGGCGAACTTCGTCGAAAAAGAGCACATCGGCCTGACCGTCGTCGGCCCGGAAACCCCGCTGGCCGGCGGCATCGTCAACCTGTTCCGCGCCCGTGGCCTGAAGATCTTCGGCCCCACCAAGGAAGCGGCGCAGCTCGAGTCGTCGAAGGACTTCGCCAAGGCGTTCATGCAGCGCCACGGCATTCCGACCGCCAAATACCAGACCTTCTCGGACGTGGCGCAAGCGCACGCCTACATCGAGGCCAACGGCGCCCCGATCGTCATCAAGGCCGACGGCCTGGCTGCCGGCAAGGGCGTGGTCGTTGCCCTGTCGCTCGAAGAAGCGCACCGCGCCGTGGACGACATGCTGGCCGATAACCGCTTCGGCGACGCCGGCGCGCGCATCGTCATCGAAGAATTCCTCGCTGGCGAAGAAGCGAGCTTCATCGTCATGTGCGACGGTAAAAACGTGCTGCCGCTGGCCACCAGCCAGGATCACAAGCGCCTGAAAGACCACGACGAAGGCCCGAACACGGGCGGCATGGGCGCCTACTCTCCGGCGCCGATCGTCACCCCGGCCATGCATGCACGCGTGATGCGCGAGATCATCAACCCGACCATTGCCGGCATGACCCGCGACGGCATCGTGTTCACCGGCTTCCTCTACGCCGGCCTGATGATCGACGCCGAAGGCAACCCGCGCACGCTGGAATTCAACTGCCGCATGGGCGACCCGGAAACCCAGCCGATCATGGCGCGCCTGAAAACCGACCTGCTGTCGGTGATGGAACACGCCGTCAACGGCACCCTGAACCAGGTCGAACTCGAATGGGACCGCCGCACCGCCGTGGGCGTGGTGCTCGCCGCTGCCGGCTACCCGGATGCGCCGGTCAAGGGCGCCGTCATCAGCGCGATTCCGGCCGAAACGCCGGAGTCGGTCACCTTCCACGCCGGCACTGCGCTCGCTGGCGAGGGTAACAACGGTGGCAACCAGCTGGTGGTCACCGGTGGCCGTGTGCTGTGCTCCGTCGGCCTGGGCGACAGCGTCAAGCTGGCGCAGCGCCAGGCGTACGACGTAGTCGACCAGATCTCGTTCGACGGCATGCAGTGCCGCCGCGACATCGGCTGGCGCGGCCTGAAGCACTGATCATGTCCGCCGCACTCGCCGCCGCGCCCGACACCGCCGCCGTCAAGGCCTGGCTGCTCGACCTGCAGGAGCGCATCGTGGCCGCGCTCGAAGCGGTGGACGGCACGCCCTTCCTGCGTGACGCGTGGGACCGGCCCGAGGGCGGTGGCGGCATTTCGCGCCTGGTCGAAGAAGGCGATGTGATCGAGCGCGGCGGCGTCAATTTTTCGCACGTGATGGGCGCCAAGCTGCCGCCATCGGCCAGCGCGCTGCGCCCGCACCTCGGTGGCCAGCCATGGCAGGCGATGGGCGTGTCACTGGTGATCCATCCGCGCAATCCGTATGCGCCCACGGTGCACATGAATGTGCGGTTTTTCAGCACCACGACCAACGAAGGCGAGCCGGTGTGGTGGTTCGGCGGCGGCATGGATCTGACGCCGTATTACGGTTTCGTGGAAGATGCGAAGCACTTCCACCAGGCGTGCCACGATGCGCTGGCGCCGTTCGGCGCCGATCTGCATGGGCGCTTCAAAAAATGGTGCGACGAGTATTTTTATCTGAAACACCGGCAGGAAGCGCGTGGCGTGGGCGGCATCTTCTTTGACGATGTCAACGAAGGCGGTTTCGAGCAATGCTTCGCCATGGAGCGCAGCGTGGGCGACGCGTTCCTGGCGGCTTACCTGCCGATCCTCGAACGCCGCAAGGATACGCCGTACGGCGAGCGCGAACGCGACTTCCAGGCGTACCGGCGCGGCCGGTACGTGGAATTCAACCTGGTGTTCGACCGTGGCACCCTGTTCGGCCTGCAGTCCGGTGGCCGCACCGAGGCGATCCTGATGTCGATGCCGCCGGTGGTGAAGTGGCGCTATCGCTGGGAGCCGCAGGACGGCACGCCCGAGGCGGCGCTGTATTCCGACTTCCTGCCGCATCGCGACTGGCTCGCTGCGTGACCGGGCCGCACGCACAGCGGATCGCTCTGCTGGGCGGCAGCTACGATCCGGTTCACCTTGGCCATGTGGCGCTTGGCGCGCATTTCGCGCAGCTGCTGCAAGTGGATCAATTGCGCGTGGTGCCTGCCGGTTTGCCGTGGCAAAAATCCACGCTCAAGGCCACGCCCGCACAGCGCGCCGAGATGGTGACGCTGGCATTTGCAAAACAACCGTTCCCGGTGGTGGTGGACATGCAGGAAATCGAGCGGGCCGCGCGCGGCCAGCCCACCTACACCATCGACACGCTGCGCGCAGTGCGCGCGGAACTGGGGCCGCAGGCCTCGATAACCTTTCTGATGGGAGCCGACCAGTTGCAGCGGCTCGACACCTGGCACCAATGGCACGCGCTGTTCGACTACGCCCATATCTGCGTGGCCGCGCGTCCAGGTTTCAGTATCGATGGCGCAGGGCTACCAGCCGCCGTCGCCACGGCGTTTTCCAGTCGACTGGGAACGCCCGACAACATCCGCAACACGCCGCACGGTCTGACGTATCTGGCACAAGACTTCGCGGTGGATATTTCCGCCACTCAGATACGTGCGGCATTACAACGCGGGGACCAGGCAAATTCGCTTATCCCGCCGCTAGTGCTAGACTATATTGAACAACATAATTTATACAGAAGCTAATGGACATCAAAAAATTGCAAGCCCTCGTCGTTGACGCCCTCGAAGACGTCAAGGCACAAGACATCACGGTATTCGATACGACCCACCTGACCAGCCTGTTCGACCGCATCGCCATCGCCTCCGGTACCTCCAACCGCCAGACCAAGGCGCTGGCCGCTTCGGTGCGCGACAAAGTCAAAGCCGCCGGCGGCGACGTCTACGGCATGGAAGGCGAGGACACCGGTGAATGGGTGCTGGTCGACCTGGGCGACATGATCGTCCACATCATGCAGGCGCCAATCCGCGCCTACTACCGCCTGGAAGAAATCTGGGGCGACAAGCCGGTCAAACTGGGCGCCGCCAAGCGCAAGGGTACCGTGGAAGCGGAAGAAGCAGCACCGAAAAAAGTCAGCAGCCACCTGGCCGCCGGCAAAAAAGCGGTCGATGCGTCGCCAGTGGTCGAGAAGAAGACCCCGGCGCGCAAGCCTGCCGCTGCCAAGGCCACCGCTACCGGCGAGAAGAAAGCCGCCAAGCCTGCCGCCGTACCAGCCGGCAAGAAGATCAAGGTCGCCCAGCCAAAAGCTACCGTCGCCGCCGTGAAAGCGTTGAAAGCCACGCCGAAGCCGAAGGCCGCCAAGCCGAAAGCCGACGAAGCGCCGGCCAAGACCGTCATCAAGCGTATCAAGAAACCGGCAGCGGAATAACGCCGTATGCAGCTGATCATCGCTGCGGTCGGCCACAAGATGCCGGCCTGGATCGAAAGCGGCTACGCCGAATACGTCAAGCGCATGCCGCCCGAACTGAAGATCGTGCTCAAGGAAATCAAGCCGGTCGAACGTTCGGGCAGCAAGACTGCCGCCACCGCGATGGCGCTCGAGCGTGAGCGCATCGAAGCGGCGCTGCCGAAATCGGTGCGCATCATCGCGCTGGACGAACGCGGCAGGGACCTCACCTCGGTGGGTCTGTCGCAGCAGCTCGAAACCTGGCAACAGGACGGCCGCGACACGGCCTTTCTGATCGGCGGCGCCGACGGCCTCGATCCTGCGCTCAAGGCGCGGGCCGAGGGCCTGATCCGTATCTCCAGCATGACCCTGCCGCACGGCATGGTGCGCGTGCTGCTGGCCGAGCAGCTGTATCGCGCCTGGACCATCACGCAAAACCATCCCTACCACCGGGTCTGATCATGACAAACAGGTTAGTCGATAAAAAGATCTACCTTGCCTCGAAAAGTCCGCGCCGGCGCGAGCTGCTGCGCCAGGTCGGTATCGACTTCGAACTGCTGCTGCTGCGCGCCGACGGTCCGCGCGGCGCCGACGTCACCGAAGAAGTGCTGCCCGGCGAAGCGCCGCTCGCTTACGTCGCGCGCGTGGCGCTGGAAAAGGCCGTGTTCGCGCACGGCCTGCTCAAGCGCCGCCATCTCACACCGCGCCCCGTGCTCACCGCCGACACTACCGTCACCATTGACGGCCACATCCTCGGCAAGCCCGCCAACGCGCGGGAAGCGGCTGCCATGCTCGAACAGCTGTCGGGCCGTACCCACCAGGTACTGACCTCGATCGCGGTGTGCAGCGCCGGCTTCCAGGAGCAGGTGACGCAGGTGTCCGAAGTGCGCTTCGGCGTGCTCACGCCGGAAGCCATTGCCGCCTATTGCGCCAGCTCCGAGCCGTACGACAAGGCCGGCGGCTACGGCATCCAGGGCCCGGCCGCGCAGTTCATCGAACACATTGCCGGCAGCCACTCCGGCATCATGGGCCTGCCCCTGTACGAAACCGCGCAGCTGCTGCGCCAGGCGGGTTTGCCGCTGCCCTAGCGGCCCCACTGGCGTGCGTGTATGATCGTCGTTCAAATAGCCAGCGCAGCCCGCGGAGACACATGAACGAAGACATCCTGATCAACATCACCCCGCAAGAGACCCGTGTCGCCCTGATATTGCAGGGTGCGGTGCAGGAACTGCACATCGAACGCACGCTCACGCGCGGCCTGGCGGGCAATGTCTATTCCGGCAAAGTGGTACGCGTGCTGCCCGGCATGCAGTCGGCCTTCATCGACATCGGCCTCGAACGCGCGGCGTTCCTGCACGTGGCCGACATCTGGGAAGCGCGTCCGCACGATGCCGCCAACAGCTCCACCGCTGGCGCCATCCCCACGCCGATCGAAAAAATCCTGTTCGACGGCCAGGTGCTGACGGTGCAAGTGATCAAGGACCCGATCGGCACCAAGGGCGCGCGCCTGTCCACCCAAATTTCGATTGCGGGCCGCATGCTGGTGTACCTGCCGCAGGATAACCACATCGGCATCTCGCAAAAGATCGAGAAGGAATCCGAGCGCGAAGCGCTGCGCACGCGCCTGCAAAAGCTGCTGCCGGCCGACGAGAAAGGCGGCTACATCGTGCGCACCCAGGCCGAGGACGCGTCCGACGCCGACATTGCCGCCGACGTCGAGTACCTGCGCAAGACCTGGAGCGCGATCACGCACGGCGCGCGCACCCTGCCCGCCACCACGCTGCTGCACCAGGACTTGAGCCTGGCCCAGCGCGTGCTGCGCGACTTCGTCCACGAGCACACCGCCACTATCCAGGTGGACTCGCGCGAAAACCACCTGATGCTGCAGGAGTTCGGCCAGGCCTACACGCCCGGCGTGCTGCCGCGCTTGCAGCACTACACGGGCGAGCGCCCGCTGTTCGACCTGTACGGCGTGGAAGAAGAAATCCTGCGCGCGCTGGGCCGCCGCGTGGACTTGAAGTCGGGGGGCTACCTGATCGTCGACCAGACCGAAGCGATGACAACGATTGATGTGAACACCGGCGGCTTTGTCGGCGGTCGCAATTTTGCCGACACGATTTTCAAGACCAACCTCGAAGCGGCGCACGCGATCGCCCGCCAGCTGCGCCTGCGCAACCTGGGCGGCATCATCATCCTCGACTTCATCGACATGGACAACACCGAGCACCGCGCGGCCGTGCTGTCGGAACTGAAAAAGGCGCTGTCACGCGACCGCACCAAGGTGTCGGTGTCGAACTTCTCGGCGCTGGGCCTGGTGGAAATGACGCGCAAGCGCACCCGTGAATCGCTGGCCCACATCCTGTGCGAACCGTGCCCGGCATGCAGCGGCAAGGGCCAGGTCAAAACCTCGCGCACCATCTGCTACGAAATCCTGCGCGAACTGCTGCGCGAAGCGAAGCAATTCAACCCGCGCGAATTCCGCATCCTGGCGTCGCAAGAGGTGGTCGATATGTTCCTGGAAGAGGAATCGCAGCATTTGGCCATGCTCGGGGACTTCATCGGCAAGAAGATTTCGTTGCAGGTGGAGACGGCTTATCACCAGGAGCAGTACGACATCATTTTGATGTAACACGGCAGTTACCCCGCTCCACCGGTAACAAAGCCGTCACATTGCCCCGGTATGCTCACGCGTTTTCCCAACGGAGCTTCCATGCACTCGACGCGCCAGCGCCCTACCGGTTTTCCACGCCTGCCCTTGCTGCTCACCCTGCCGCTGCTGCTGGCCGCCTGCGGCGGTGGCGATGCGAACCTGGATGCTACGCCCACCCGCGCCATGACCGTCGTGGCCGCCAGCGGCAAGGCCATGGCTGGCGCCGCTGTGACGGTGCAGGATGCGGCCAAGGCCACCGTCGGCAGCGGCACCACCGATGCCAACGGCAAACTGGTGCTGAACCTGCCGGCCAGCGCTGCCGCGCCGTTCCTGTTGACGGTCACGCCGACCTCGGGCAGCGCCCAGTACGCGGTCACGGTCAAGGAGACCGCCGTCAATGTCACGCCGCTGACGTCGGTGCTGGCCATGCAACTGCTCGGCACCACGCCGGCTACCACCGGTGCCAGCCAGCTGGCAGCCGTCGATGGGACAAAAATCGCCACCGCGCAAACCCAGCTGTCCACCGCGCTGGCCGATGCCATGCGCGCCATGGGCGTGTCTGCCACCTACGATTTCGTCAACGGCCCGCTGGTGCCCGGCAGCAGTACCGATGCCGCCGACAAGCTGCTCGACCAGCTGGCGGTCAAGGTCAGCGGCGCCGATATCGACATCGTCAACACCAGCGGCGCCATCCTGGCGCAGAGCACCGGCGGCAGCGTGCCGCGTGCCACCGGCAAGGCGCTGCTGGCCGCGCCTGTGACCCCGACCGCGCGCCAGCAGCAACTGATGGCGATGGCGCCCGGCACCACCGCCGCGCCGGTGTTCATCGAAGTGGCGCTGGACGAATTGCTGCCAACTCAACCGGCAGTGGGCTACGACCAGATCTATTACAAGCTCGGCCGTTATAGCGCCGAAGATCTGATCATGGACAAGACCAACAAGCCGAAGAAGTTTGCCGAACTGTGCGAGGCCAACGGCCAGGACGACGTGGTGACCAAGACCGCCAACGTCACCGGCGCCGCGCTGATCAAGCCGCCCGCCACGTTTGCGTGCAAGTCGCCGGTGGGCACCAAGCCGGGCGACATGAAGACGGTGGTAGTCGGCCCTGGCGGCAAGCTGTACCTGACCGACGGCCACCACACCTTCAGCGCGTTCTGGAATGCCGACGGCGGCGTCAACCAGAAGCTCAAAGTGTGGGTCAAGCTGACCGACAACCTGAGCAAGCTGAACGAGGTGGATTTCTGGAGCGCGATGAAGGCCGGCAAAAAAGTCTGGCTCAGGGACGGCGCCAACCGCCCTATCGTCACCAGCCAGCTGCCGCAGCAAATCGGCCTGGCTGCCCTGGGCAACGACCCATACCGCGCGCTGGTGTATTTCACCCGCGACGCCGGCTACAGCGTGCCCGACGCCAGCACCGAGTTCCTCGAGTTTTACTGGGGCGACTGGCTGCGCAGCAAGATCGACCTGGCCGGCTACGATCTGACCAGCAGCGCCAGCTACGCGTCGGCCATCCTCAAGGCCTCGCAGGCGATGGTGGCGTTGCAGGCGACCGACGTGGTCAGCGGAGGCAATACGGCCGCGTCGCTGGGCTGGTCCGGCAAGCTCGATACCAAGGCGCTGGACGACCTGGTCACGCCGACGGGCAAGCTGACCTATTCGATCGCCTACAAGAAGACGCTGGTCAAGTAACGCGCCATAGCGCTGCCGACCTTTCGACCGCGCTTGCTGAGCATGGTCTCCGCCGGGGCATCAGCGTCCCGGCGGCGCCATCATCGACTGGTTGCTTTTCATGAGCGTGTCGAGCAGGTTGCGCACCGCTTCCGGCGAGCGGCTTTGCATCATGTCGAGCTGGGCCAAGTTGATGCGGGCGCGCGGGTAATTGGCCTGCGCTGCCTGGGTCAGCCAGCGGCGCGCGGCCGCCAGGTCTTTCGGTACTTCGCGGCCTTCGTAGTACATCTCTCCCAACTCGTTTTGCGCCACCGGGAATCCGAGCGTGGCCGCTTGCTGGAACCACTGGCGTGCGCGCTTGCTGCAGGCGGTGCGTCCGGCGCCGCCCTGGCAGGCCTGTTCGATGCGTCCGAGGGTGGTCATGGCCACCACGTTGCCCTTGGCGGCGCGGCGCTTGAGTTCGGCCACTTCCTCGGCGCCGGACTGGCCGACGCGTTGCTGCAGTTGCCAGTCGAGCTCGGTCCAACCGCGTTCGTCGAGGTGGCGATACCAGGCCGCGTCGCCTTCGCTGCCCAGCGCGCCGGGTTTGTCGCCGGAACGGTAGCGGCCCGCAGGCTTTGCTGCACCGGCAACGGCGCCGGTCTTGTCTGGCGCCATCGGTGCGCCATAGCGCAGCCCCGGCGGCGGCCGGAAATAGGCGTCGCCCACCAGCGATGATTCCACCCACGGCTGCTGGTCTTCCAGCGTGCGCCGCCGTACCTGGTCGGCCAGGGTGCGGAACAGTTCGGTTACCGGCAGTCCCGGCTGGCCGATCAGGCCGGCCAGCGTTTCGGTATAGATACTGTTCTTGCGGCCTGTACCATCTTCCGCCAGTTGGCCCGGCGCGGTCGAATAAGCCACCAGGGTGCCGCGCGGCGCCACCGCCGGACCCAGGCCGAGGTTGCCGATGGCGCGCATGCGCACGGCCGGCATCGGTTGGAACGGGTTGTTGCGGCAGGCGTCGAGGATCACCATGTTGACCGCCGACGGCGCCAGCGCCAGCCGCTCGTGCAGGGCCGACAGCGGATACGCCTTGAGCGCCACCCCGGCTTCGCTGGTGGGCGACATATCGGTCGGGATCAGGTAATTGACACCATTGATCTGCATGCCGTGGCCGGCGTAATACACCACCGCCGTGGCGCCGGCCGTCAGGCCGGTGGCGAACTGGCGCACCGTGTCGTACAGCGCGCTGCGGCCCAGGTCCTTGACCAACGTCACGCGAAAACCGGCGCGGCGCAAGGCGCCGGCGATCAGGTCGGCGTCGGCGCGGGTGTTGGGCAGCAAGCCGTTGTTGTAGGCGCCGTTGCCGATCACCAGCGCCTGCCGTTCGGGCGGGGCCGATACCGGTTCGGCGGCGCGCACGACAGGCAAGCCTGGCCACGCGGCCGCTACCAGCAATGCCAGCAAGGTGCGGCGCCGAGGTCTCATCGGCGCACCAGCAGCACGTCTTCCACCAGCGGCGAGGCGGCCAGGCGGGCCCGCACCGGTTCGGCGCTGCCCGGCTCGTCGAGGGCGATCCACAGTTCGCCCGACACCGACGGTCCCCACACGATGTGGCAGCGGTTTTGCACCAGCAGTTCGGCCAGGTCGGCAAAGCGGGCATCGCGCCGCACCACCAGCTTGAGGTCGGCGGCCCGCGCCGGTTGCGCGGCCGTGCCGCGATAGCTGACCGTGGGCGTTTGCTGGTCGAGGCGATAGACATTCCAGCCCATTTGCACCGCTATCAGCGCCACCCCCAGCGCGCCGACGGGCGCCCAGCGCGCGCCAGCCAGTCCCTGCCACCAGCGCTGCCACCAGGCTGGCGCCGGTGGCCGGCTGGCCTCCAGTCGCGCGGCCAGCGCCTCGTAGCCGGCCAGCGGTGCGCGTTCGGCCACGCGCTGGCGCGCGGCAGTAGACACGGCTTGCAGGAATTGCAGTTCCTGGCGGCCGTTGACGTCATGCTCCAGCCATGCCTCCACTTCCTGCTGCATGGCCGGATCGAGCGTACGGTTCAGGTAAAACGGCAGCAGCTCGCGCAGGCGCAGGCGGTCGTCGTCGGTGTAGTCAGCCACGGTCGCCTCCCAGGTAGTCGGGGCCGAAGGCCCGGGCCAGGCAGTCGCGGATACGCTGGCGCGCGTGGAACAGGCGCGACTTGAGCGTGCCTTCCGGCACTTCCATGTCGCGGCTGGCCTCGGCCAGTCCCTCCTCCTCCACGGCGGTACGGTAGATCGCTTCGCGCTGGCTGGCGGGAAGCTTGTCGATGCACAGCAGGATCGCCTGTGTTGCTTCGTCCTGCTCGATCCCGGTCAGCACGTTCCAGTCGAGGTCGCCGTGGTTGTCGGCGACCGCGGCGGTCAGTTCTTCCGTTTCCAGTTCGGTGGCCATGTCGCGCCGCCATTGCCGGATGCGGTTGTTGGCGATGCCGCACAGCCAGGTGGAAAACTCCGACAGGCCGTTATAGGCGGCCGGCTTGTTAAAAGCGATAAACAGACTATCCATCGTGATTTCCTCCGCGCTCATGTCGCTCCAGACCCGGTAGCGCACATAGGCAAACAATTGCGGCTGATACACGCTGTACAGCCTTCTCGATGCTTGATCGTCGCGGTTGGCGATCCGGTTCAATAAATTTCTGACTTCCGCGCGCGGCAGATTATGCATAAAGAGGCGTGTTCAAAACAGCTGAAAAAATTGCGAAAAATAATGTGAACCGAATCGGGAAACGCTGCGATAGAGCTGGAAACGACGTCAAAAAGACGTGCTTCAGAATTTTACGCTGCTATGCGGCATATTTTCCACTTGACAATATTATTATTTGCAATTGGGAAATGTTACTTGTAAGATTCAGGTGTATTTTATACAATTTCTTTGAGGAATGGTAATCAAATGACGATTTGCAAGAATTGCCAGACCATTAATTCTGCACATGCAAAATTTTGCAAAGGGTGCGGCGCCGGTCTGACGCCAGCTTCGAGCGGCGCCCAGTGCGAGTGCGGCGCGCCACTGGCTCCTGCGCCCAAATTCTGCCGCAATTGTGGCAAACCAGCTGCGCTTCCAGCCGCAGTAGCGGTGGCGGCACCTGTGTCCGAGCCTATTCGCAAGGCGATGGCGGTGATTGACCCAGTGCCTGAGCCGATACTGGAGTCCGGTCCTGTGATTGAGCCTTTGCTTGAGCCAGTACCAGTTCCTGAGCTCGTCGCTGAGCGTGCGCCCGTGCCGGTTGTTGAGCATGAAGCAGGGGCTGAGCCTGAACCGATTCCTGCGCCGATCCCAGAGCCAGTGCCAACACTGTTGTCCGAGCCTGAAGTATTGACGACTCCGGTGGAGGAAGCTGCTCCGGCCCCGGCAACCGAGCCTGTGCCAGTATCTATGCCAAAACCGGTGACCGAACCGCAAACGTCGGCGCAACCTGAGCCATTGCCTGATCCGGTCCTTGTCCCGGCATCGACGATCGCCACGCCCGAAGCGCCGCCATCATCACCGCCGTGGTCTGCGCCTGTCTCAACCGAGCCGCCGGCCCGCAAGTGGGCGCTGATCGCCGCTGCCGCAACTGCGGTCGTTGCGCTTGCCGGCGGTGGCGCCTACTTCTGGCAGTCGTCCCAATCCGCAGCGCCAGTACCAGCGCCGCTGACAGAGGCGGCCGGCGAACCGGCGGCCGGCACCCCGGGGGCTGGAGCAACGGCATCCGAAGCACCGGCAACGCCGGTGGTCGATACAGCGCCAGCAGCGGTCCCGCCCGAGGCACCTGCTCCTGCACCTGCTCCTGCTCCTGCTCCTGCTCCTGCTCCTGCTCCGGTTCCGGCTACGGCTACGGCTCCTACCCCGGCAAAGTCTCCCGCCCCGGCCCCGGCAGCAACGCAAGCGCCCACCGCAGCACCAGGGCCCGCAACAGCACCGACACCAAAGGCGGTACCAGCCAGCCCCAAAGCCACGCCACCGGTCGCAGCCCCGCGCGTGGACCGCGCCCCGGCGGCGCCGGCAAGCAACCCGCTCAGCGGCAAGGTCAGCGCCATGCTCGACAAGGCGGAAAACTTCATCGCGCTGCGCCAGTTCGACAAGGCCATCGCCACCGCCGAAGCCGCGCTCGATCTCGATCCCGCCAGCGGCGCCGCCAAGGCCACGCTGGCCAAAGCCAAGACCAAGCAATCCGAAGCATTGAAATCCGGCAGTTCCATCGAATAATCGCGAAAGGTCACACCATGAAAAAAACTACCCTTGCCGCCAGCGCCTGCCTGATTGCCGCGCTGACCGGTTGCGCCGCGCCCAGCGGTCCCGGCGGTCCTGGCGGCGGTAACCAGCCAACCTCCGACAACAGCACCACCGCCATCCGCTGTGGTTCGATGGCGCTCGGCGGCGCCGTGCTGGGCGGCCTGCTCGGCGGCAAAAAAGGCGCGCTCAAGGGCGCAGCCGTGGGCCTGGCTGCGTGCGCCGTGGTCGAAGTGGCCAGCCGCCGGACCAGCTCGTCCGCCGACGTGGAAAGGACTTACCGTACCGCCAACCGCAACGCCTTGCCGCCGAAAGCCAAGATCGTCGCCTACACCACTGCCGTTACGCCGCAGGGCGTGGCCCGGACCATGGAACCGATCAAGGTGCAATCGACGATCCGCGCCGTGTCCGGCACCGGCGAGCCGGTGCGTGAAGTGAAAGAGGTGCTGATCGCCTACGGTCCGGACGGCGAAGAGTTCAAGCGCGGCGAGAAAATCGTCAACGACAAGGGCGGTAGCGGCGAGTTCGACAACAGCTTCACGCTGCGCCTGCCGGAAGGCGCGCCCGAAGGCGTGTACAAGCTGCGCACCCAGTTGTACCTGAACGGCGCCATGGCCAGCACCAACGAAGGCGCATTGCAAGTCTTCAGAGGCGGCAAGGTCGCACTGCTGCCACGCGACGGCGCCATCGTGACGCTGGCGTCGCGCTGAACAACACCGACTTCCATCCAAGAAATTCAATAACGAGGAGTATGTCCATGTCTGCTGTTCCAGTCTTTTGTGGTGCCTGCGGTAAATCCGCCGCTCCCGAATCGCGTTTTTGCGAAGATTGCGGCACGCCGCTGAAAACCGCCGCTGCCGTCACACCCGATCTGACCAGCGCCGCCGCGCCGGTTATCCCGCCGCCGACGCCAGCTCCGGTCCCTGTCCCCGCTCCGATCCCGGTAGCGGCGTCGGCCACGCCGGTGGCAGTCCCAGTCCCGGTTGCAGTGCCAGTTGCAGTCGCCGTGCCAGCACCTCCCCACGCGGCAGCGGCGCCAGCGGCGCCAGCACCGAGGCCGGCAGCAGCGACAGCCCCCACAGCGGCACCTGCCCCCGCAGCCGCCACCTCGCGCGGCGTGATCCTGCGCGACACCAATGCCGGCCCCGGCCTGGTGGTCGTGGACGGCCGCCAGTTGACGTTCACGCTCGAGCAGCATTGGCGCAGCCCGACCAGCGCGCCGACGGTCAACACCCAGGTCGATGTCGCGCTCGACGCAGGCGGCCAGGTACTGGCGGTAACGCCGGTGCCGGAGTCGGTTCTCGCCAAGGAAAAACTGGACAAGATGAAGGACGGCATGAACGACCTGAAGGACGAGTACCTGCCGAAACTGATGGTGCGCGTGGACCAGGTCGGCAAGCCGCTGCTGATCGCAGTCGCCCTGCTGGCCATCGCCTGGATCTGGCTGCCGGCCGTGTCGATCAACATCAGCGCCAGCATCGTGCAAAACCTGACCATGTTCGACCTGCTGCGCCTGGCCAATGTCAGCTCCAGCCTCGAAGGCATGATGCAAGGCGGTAGCGGCAGCAGCGGCCTGTACGGTTTCCTGTGCGTGGTCGCCATGCTCGCGCCGCTGGCCCACGTGTTCGTGGCCGACAAGCGCGCGGCGTTCGGCCTGTTCGCGCCGCTGGCCTTCCTGGTGCTGACCGGGCTGGGCATTTACCTGAAGATCCGCAACCTCACCAGCGCCGCCAGCGAAAGCATGCGTGGCTTCGGCGGCAGCCAGATGGGCGATTTTGCCGGCGCCATGATGAAACAGGCGCTGGCCGCCTTCTCGGTCGGCTACGGCAGCTACATCGCCCTGATCGTGGCGCTGTACCTGGCCTGGCGCGGCGTCCAGAAAGTTCTGGCCGCACGCTGATCGACACGACCACAACATTTATTTGACCTTTCACCACAAGGAACCCTCATGAACCGCATGCTCCGCAACGCTACCCTGATCCTCTGCAACACCGCCCTGCTGGCCGGCCTGGCCGCCTGCAGCAAACCGGCCGACACCGCCGCACCGGCAGCCGACGCCGCGGCGCCAAAGCCCAGCCTGCAGGACCTGCAAAATCCGAAAGCGGTGCAACAGGCCGTGGCCAGCACCCTGCCGCAGGGCGACCAGGCCACCCCGCTGACCAGCTACCGCAAGATCGACAGCGGCCACCAGGTGATGTTCCTCTACTACGGCATGTCGAGCCTGCCGGTGCCGTACGAAGACGTGGCGCAGATTTACTCGGCCGAGTACAGCCGAACCAGCGACGGCTTCCAGCGCAAGGACATCCTCAAGGCACTGCAACCACGCATCGACCAGGAAATCGAACGCGCCAAGGCCGGCCGCTATGTCATCCTCGAAAGCCGCGACGGCGCGTTGCTGGAACGTTATAATTTCGAGAAGAAGACCTTTACCATCAAGGACATGACCAGCAACGACCGCTATACCTACTTCCACGACAACAGCCAGTACACGCTGGGCCAGAGCAACGCCACCGACTTCGCCAACCTGCCGGTGCCGGACGAAACCAAGGCTCGCGCCATCGAAGGTTACCTGAGCAAGTACGCCCAGCTGCGCATGGAAGTCTACGGTTTCGCGCAAGATGCCGATCCGAGCAACCGCCGCGTCAAGCTGCAGGTGATGAAAGTGCGCCTGTATAGCCCAAGCAACGAACTGCTCGCCGAGATGTAAAGTCCGCCAGGCTGCCAGCCGCCCGCTGCACGCGCAGGGCGGCTGGCGGCACCAACCACGTCACTGGTTCTACCTATGTTCAAGTCCTATCGCGCGCTGTACGCGCTTCCTGTCGTTGCCGCGCTGCTGCTCAGCGCCTGTGCGGTCAATCGCCAGGGCAACAACTTCAAATTCGGCATCGACGTCGACGAGCTGACCGCCTCCACGCTGCAGGAATTCCAGCTGGGCACGGCGCGTGGCGTGCTGCGCCGCACCCAGCAGAACCAGGTGCAAATCAAACTCTACGATCGCATGAAACTGATCGACCTGGGCCAGTTGTCCACGGTGCGCATCGGCGACGCAGTACGGTTTCCCGCGCACGACCTGATCCTGGTTCACGTGCCGACCGCCCACTGCCCCTACGCCTACCGGCTGTACCAGCTGAGCGGCTACGAAGTTGGCATGTGGAACATCAACGATATCGCCGGCCGCTGCAGCATGCCGCTGTCCTTCAGCGCAGATGCCCAGAGCTGGGTGGCGCAGCAGCAGTCGGTCCCCAACCCGGTGGCCTGGGCCTGGTCGAACGGCCAGCTGGTGAGCGGACCGCTGCCACGCGCACCGGGCGCCGGCAACGCCACTGCCAACCTGCCGCGCAACGGCGCTGGCACCATCGAAGGCAGCTTCCAGCGCGGTGACTCGGTGTCGGGCGCCGCTGCGTCGGGCGCCGCCACGACAGGTGCGACCGGACCGGCGGCGAACACCAGGCCGGCAACAGGCATGCGCTTCGAAACGGCCGATGGCGCCGCCAGCCGCGCCGGCGCCGGTACCAGCAGCACCGCGCCACGCGATAGCGCCGCATCGGCATCGTCGCCTGCGCAGGGACCGGCACCGGCCCGTACTGCCTCGACGCCCGCGCCGCGCGCCAGCGCCCCGGCTGGCACGCTCAAACGCGTGGACAGCGGCAGCTATGCGCGCCTGCCGGACGCCGGCAGTGCCACGGTAGTGCCGCCCACCCGCATCATTTTGCGCAACAGTAACGGCGAAGGCGCCACGCAATGACGAAGACCGATGCGCCAAGCCGGCGTTTTGCGTTGTTCGGCCCGCAGCCGCGCGCGCCGTGGGTCTGGATCATGGCGCTGGTCACCGGCGTCTATCTGCTGGTGGAGTGCGGCTTCAACTCGCGCCTGCTCGACGTGGTGGGCGGCATGCCCGACCACGAGGCGGTCGAAGCCATCGAGGAAATCGGCCGCAGCCTGTCCGGGATTGCACTGGCGCTGATGTTCTGGCCGTGGGTGCTCAAGCGGGCCGCCGACAAGCGCTGGAATTACTTGCTCACAGCGCTGGCGCTGCTGGTGCTGACCATCGTCGTTGCCACGGCGGTGTATCGCGGCGAACAGAAACTGGTGGACCGCATCGTCGAGCGCTCCAGCGCCGAACAGCGCTTCCTGGCGACCAACCTGGTGGCGCTGCAAGGCGCGCTGGTGAGCAACAAGGTGCTGCTCGACGAACTGCCGCTCACGCCCGAACAACTGCGCGCACCCGACGGCAAGAGTTTCCTTGCCGTGTTCCCGCTGCTGGCGCTGTCCACGCACGAACTCGACCAGGTACTGCAGGCGCAAAAGCCGCTGATCCTGCGCGCCATGGCCGACCAGCTGCACGGCGGCGAGAGCGCCAGCTACAACCATTTTCTGACGTCGCGCGAAGCGCTGATCGAGACCTATAACGATCACTACGTGCCGGCGTCGAACGCCTACCAGGACAGCCTGGGCGGCATCGGCGCGCGCCAAGACAAGGCCTGGAACGACTACCTGGCCCGCCTGCGCAAGCGCGGCGTCGATCCGGACAACGTGCCGCCCGCCTACTGGTCCGATATCCGCAAGGACGTGCGCAAGCGCGGTGTCAATGTCGCCAAGGACTGGGACCCGGGCGACCGCGCCGGCTTCGAACGCGCGGTGGGTCTATCGGTGCGCAGCGAGTCGGACAAGCGCTTCCGCGAGGGCGTGGCCAAGCATCTCGATGGCAATAGCCTGCCGCCGGGACTGGGCATGGGCGCCTTTTTCAGCCATCCCGTGGTGCAGGCCAAGTGGCGCAAGAGCCTGCACTACAAGAACAGCAGTTTCACGCTGCCGGTCGAGCTGCCGCCGCAGGCGCAGGCGCCGCACTTCTTCAACCGCACCGTCTACCAGCGCGTGCTCGACGACGATGTGCGCGCCACCCTGCCGCAATACACGGCGCCGGTGGACACCTTTGCCGACGGCGGCAAGAACAGCGACCTGGGCCGTGAAAGCCTGCGCGCGCTGGCCGTGCCGCCGATCGCGCTGGGCTTTTCCATCGTCGGCGCGCTGATCCACCTGGTCAAGCTGACGCTGTTCGTCATCCAGCTGATCGCTGCATGGGGATTCATGAGCGGTTTCGTCAAGGGTGCGTGCGTGCCGGCGCTGGCGCTGTTGCTGCTGGCGGTGTTCCACTTCATTCCCACCAGCGAGATCACGCGCCAGCCGCTGTACGATTATTTCGAACAGCGCGGCGCCGGTCTCGGTGCAACCGAACCCAACTGGCAAGGCCGCACCGCCATGTACTTCACCCGCGCCGTGATCCACGCCCAGGTACCGGCCTACCCCTTGTTCGAGGCGATACGCCTGAACCTGCTGGGCGGCTACGAATTCGGCTACGAAAGCCATCAAAAGACAGGAAAATCCGATGCGAACAAATAACTCCATGCGCCCGCTGCTGCGGGCCGCCGCGCTGCTGGCCGCCATCATCGCAGGACCGGTACACGCCGGCGCCCTGCCCGATGTGCAGAACGTGATGCAACTGGAACCGGAGGGCTATGTCGCCCTCAACAAGATCACCACGCCGCTGCTGTACCCGGTCCATACCGGCAAGCCCTACAACACCAAGTTCCTGCTCAGCGTGGGACGCGAGAACCTGCCGCCCGACTTGGGCAAGCTGCAGCCCGACCTCGAGGATATCAACGAGTTCCGCGTCCACGCCCTGCTGCAACAGTTCGAGCCGTACCTGAACGGACGCATGGAAGCGCTGCGCAACGCCAAGGGCTACCTGGTGCCGTTGCAGGCCAAGCTGGGCGAATACGACTTCCAGCGGCGCCGGTTCCCGCTGTCGCTGAACATGATGGTGACCAAGCCGAAGTCGCCCGACAGCTACCACTGCGCCGGCGCCTACGACGAATTCCGCCATACCCGGCTCAGCGCCTGCGTGTCGGCCACCAACTGGAACAACCAGAACAAGGCGTTCCAGTTCCTGGCCATCGACGACATGCAGCAGGCCGAACACATCAAGCGCCAGCTGCTCAACAAGCAGGCCGGGTTTTACTTCCTGATGCAAAACGACGGCCGCTTCCGCGTTGTCGATAACGCCAAGATGAAATACGGCGGCTTCATGGAACCGACGCTGGCCTCGGGCGTGCTGCCGGCGCGCGTGATCGGCCTGCTGCTGGTCGATCACACCAACAGCGCCATCATCCTGGCGGGGGAGATGACGCCTTGATGCGCTGATGCGCTGCTGCTGCTGCGGCGGCGGCGGCCAAGACTACGGGCTATTGCTGCGCCACGATTATTGCGGGGACTGCGCCTGCGATGCAGGCAGCGGCAAGGCATCGAGGACCAGGCCGGTGGCTTGCAACTGCTGCGCGGCCTGCGCCGCGTCGCCGTGCCCTGCCGACAGCAGGTAGGCGCCCTGGGCATCGGGACCGTGGACGATATTCAAGCCCAGCCGGTGCAGCGCCAGCCGTATCGCGCCGGCGCTGGCGCGGTCGTCGAACACGACCTTCAGTTGCGCCGTCGCAGCGGCGCCAGCAGTCGCCCCCGCCTGCCCGCGATAGCGCGCGGCCTCCACGTCCGGCGCTCCCACCTGCGCCAGCCGCCAGCTCTGCACTGATACCCCGGCCACCAGCACCGCCATCACGCCATAGGCCAGGCCGCCCGCTAGCGGACGACGCCACCATGCTTGCAACCGTCCTTGCAACCGTCCCAGCAGCCCCTGCGCCGCTGGCTGCGCGTCCACCGGTACTGGCCGCTGCGTTGGCGCTGATGCCTCGCCGTCAGCCAGCGCCGCCAGCACCTGCTCGAACGACACCAGCGGCGGCGCCGCCAGTTGCCGCTCGGATTCGGCGGCACGCGCTTGCGTCACCAGCAGGCGCTCGTGCTCGAAGCGCGCGCGCCAGTGCGGATGGCGGGCCATCATGGCGTCCATCCACGCCGCCTCGGCCTGGTCGGTCTTGCCGCACGCGTGGAGAAAGCACAAGGCGTCGAACTGTTGTTGGTCATCCTGCATGGTTGCCGCCCTTCTTGCCAGGTTGCAGACGTGCGCGCACGCAGTCGTCGAGTTTCTGCTTGCCGCGCCGGATCCAGCCGCGCACCCGTTCGAGGTTGATCTGTTCGCCGGGCGGCGCCTGTGCCGCCAGGATCTCGGTCATCTGTGCATGGCTCAGGTCCTCGTCCAGGCACAGCTGCATCGCCAGCCGGAAATTAGGGCCGTCGCGCTCGGGCAGCTCGTCGATGCACCGCGCCAGCACGCGCCGCAAGGCGGCGCTGTCGGCCTGCTCGTCGGGCAGCGGCAGTTCGCACGCGGTATCGGGCGGCGGCTGGTCCGGCCACGGCGCCATCCAGCGCTCGCGGTAGGCCTGGCGCAGCTGGTCGATCGCGCACTGCGAGGTGATCAGCTTGGCCCAGGTGATCACGCCGGCCTTGCTGCTGTCGTAGGTCGAGGCACTGCGAAAGATCTTGATCCAGGCTTCCTGCACCGCGCGCGCGGCCAGCTCCTCGTTGTAGTTGACGACGTGCAGCGCCAGCGCTTCGAGCTTGCCTTGCAGGCGCTGGTACAACCGTTGCTGCGCCTGGCGCTGTTGCTGCGCACTGCCCTCGGGCTGCCAGAAACTGCGCAGCAGCAGCGCCAGATCGTCGTCGTGCTGATTCATGAACAAGGGGCCGCATGGCCGTAACCGGAAGCCGGCCATGCTACCGCATTTTTGACAACATTAACATTCCATGCGGAAATTTTTATGATGGCGCATGGACCTCTTATTTGCGGCCTGCGGCCAGTGCCGCCTGCAGGCCGGCGTCGCTCCATGCCAGCGGCCGGGTGGTGCCGGTTTCACCGCCGGAGAGCGTGATGCTGTTGCTGGCGAAAGTGGCGTTCAGCGCCTGCAAGGCGCCCAGGCGCACGATCATCAGGTGGCCCTGGTCGGGACGGTCGGCGCCCGCTTCGTGCATCGGGCTCATGACGGTGACTTGCCAGGTGCTGGTGCCGTTGCTGACGGTGTACACCAGGTTGTTGCTGGTGCGCTCAGGCTGACCGTTGCGGAACACCACCGTGGTGCTGGTGGAGCCGGCATCGCTGATGGTGTAGTCGCTGGCCTGGCCGGCACGGATACGCAGCCCGGTGGCGGTAAAGGAGAAGCGGTCACCGCTCTCGCTGCTCACCACGTCGCCGGTGATCTCGCCATCGGTGATCGTGTATTCGAGCGCGCCGGTGCCGGCGCTGACCACCCGCACCGACGGCGACCGGATCGCGGCCGACACCTGGCTGCGATCGGCGTTGCTTACCAGCTGTGAAATGGTGCTGCGGCCGCTATAGACCTGGTACGGGAAGGCGCGCGTATGGCACTGGTCGAGGGTGCTGGCGCCGGCAACGGCGTCGTACGCCACCGTGCCGCCCAGGCCGCAACTGCCGGTACCGCCGGCCGCCATTTGCAGCATGTTGACGGAAGCGAGCATCTGGTACGACATCCAGGCGGCAGCAAAGCCGGCCAGGTCCTGTTCGCTGGCGGTGGGCGGTGTCGCCGGCGTGGTCACGGGAGGCGTTACCGGTTGCGTGACCGGCGGGATTTGCGGATTGTCGGCGACGGCATCGGCATCGCCGCCCCCGCCGCAGGCCGACAGTGCCAGGCACAGCGACAGGGTGGCCAGGGTGGTAACGCGGGCGGACGACAGGTGGGGGATGACACGCATGGAAAGCTCCTCGAAAAGTTCAACGTTTGGTCCGCGGCACAGGCGGTGTTTTTCCTATTCGCTGGCGTGTGCCAAAAGTGGACAAACTTTTTGAAATTTTTTTTGCCGAGCCCGTTGCTGGCCATTTCAGCTTGCAATCAAGGTTTACGCAACAAAGACGGGACTATTTGAACGGAAGTCGTACACGCAAAAATCGTTGTGATAGTGTTGATGTCGCAAATATAACGAGAAGGAGACGAAATGTACCAAACTCGACTTGCCCGCCGCTGGACGCCCCTGGCGCTCAGTCTTTCCCTGACCTTCACCGGCGCGTCCGCCCTGGCCGCCGAGCAGCCCCCGCCCGCCCCCGCCCCCAGTCCCGCCATCGGCGACAACTGGACCTACCAGTACACCGACGCCCGCAACGGCGCCAAAGGCAATCTCAGCCGCCTCGAAGTGTCGGCCATCGACAGCACCGGCGTGCACGTGGACATCCACCGCCCCGGCGGTACCGCCCCCATCGGCAAGCAACTGTTCAGCGCCGACATGAACCCGATCGACCGCGGCAGCATGCACTTCGCACCGTCGTTCGCGCGCTACGCCTTCCCGCTCACGCCGGGCAAGGAGTGGAACAGCGAGGCCGTGGCCGACAACACCAAGCTTGGCAAGCAGTGGCGCTACGCCATCAAGGGCAAGGTCGTGGACTGGGAAAAAGTGCGCGTGCCGGCCGGCGAGTTCCACGCGCTCAAGGTGATCGTGGAAGCCGAGTATCGCGGCAAGGACACCGGCCCCAACAGCGGCAACGGCAACCTGGTGGAGACCGTGTGGTTCGTCCCCGAGCTCAACAACTTCGTCAAGCTCGACTACCGCGACACCGACTGGCAGGGCCGCACCGTCAACCGCGACGGCTGGGAGCTGGTATCGTACGGCCACAAGCCAACCGCACCAGCCATACCGACGCCACCGGCCGCACCGGCAGAACCGGCCCCGCTGGCAACTCCGCCAGTCGCCAGCGCCACCCGCTGACCACCTGCAATTCGGTAGCGCCTGCGAAAGCCTTCAGCGCAAGGCCCAGCGACGAAGACAGTACGCCAGTACGGCGAGGCGCTGCAACGCCGCGATGGAGGCTTTATCAGCGCTACCGCGAAATACGCATGATGGCGGATGCCAGCTTTGAGAAACAAGGCGTCAGGTCACTGGTGGTAGCCGCATAACAGTACAGACCGACGGGCTTGGCCGCGTTGAAGCAGCGCGCCGGGGCGTCGGTCGAATTCGCCATGCATTTAAGAGTGTCCTCGCCCTTTTCGCCGTCGACGCCGGTGCCCGACTTGAGTGCCGAACCGAGCCCCAGCGTAAACACGTAAATCCCCTCGTCCTGCGACTTGCGCGCCATCGCCTCGACCAGGTTGCGGGCGGCGCGGTTGACGTTGGCGAAGGTGACGGCATTGGTGACCTTGCGCGGCGAGTCGGTGACAACCGCGAACTCGCGCAGGTTCGGATCGTTGGGCTTGCTTTCCGGGTTGTGGCCGTTGTACCAGTCGGGCAAGGCGCTGGCCTTGTCGTCGATGTCGTAGTAGTAGCGGCCGTAGCGGTCGTAGCCGTAGGCGTAATTCGGGTTGCAGCGCTGGTCGGTCAGCACGCTGGCCTGCACGTCGGTGCGGTACAGGCCGCCCGGGGTGCCGTAACTGTCGTCGTCGGTGGTGATCACGCCGGCCTTGGTGCAGTCGCTCGGGGTTTTCCAGGTCAGGTAGCTGGCGAACGAGTTGGGCGCGCCGTCCGAGAAGAACACGATCACGCGCAGGTTGGAACGGTTGTTGTTCGACGTGGGCACGCTGTTGAGCTGCTGGCGCGCCCAGTACATGCCCTCCGGCGACGCGGTCGAGCCGCTGAAGTCGAAGTCGTTGATGTGCTTGATCATCGAGGTGCGGTCGAAACCGCGCGCCACCGGCCGGATCGGATCATCGACCACCGCGCCGTATGAAAAATGGATCAGCCCCACGCGGTCCTGGTCGGCATTGAACTGGTTCAGGAAGGTCTTGGCCGAGGCGATCACGTTGCTGCCCTGGTAGTACAGCGAACCGGATGTGTCGAGCACCACGGCCATGTCGAGGTCCTTGCGTACCGCCTGCGAGGCCACGGCAGGAGTCAGCGGCGATACCCCCAGCAAGCCCAGGAACGAGATCGGCAGCGTTGCGCTGGCGCTCACCGACACTGTCACCATGCCGTTGTTGAACACCACGCTCGGCGCGTTGAGCCTGGCCGTGGAACCCATGTAATTGGTCGGGTAGTTGGCATTGAAGAAGCGGATCGCCGCCGCCTGCGCATTGGCGCGCTGGGTGGCTTCGTCCTTGCCCTGCGAGACGGCGCGCGCGGCCGCCAGGCTGGCGGCATCGGTGGCGGCGTTGAGCTTGTCGCGCACCATGTAGGTGACGCCGGTATCGACCACCAGGCCCACCGCAGCGACCAGCACCGCCATCGACAGCGCCATCATGACCACCACGCTGCCTGTTTGCCTGGAACGTTTGGAGACCATATCAGAACACCGTCATCGAATAGAGATTGGTGCCGAAACTCGGCACGGTCAGGGGGCCCAGCGATACATTGCCGAACAACACATTGAATTTGTAAAAGCTCTCGGCCGCGTAAATGATTTCACCCTCGAACAGCTGGCCGCTCATGAGCGGGATGCGCGGCGCATTGGCGCCGGTGGCGATGTTGCTGCAGGCGCCGGTGGTCGTGTTCCAGCTGGCGCAGTTCCACAAGCGGCTGGGCGGCGCATAGCCGCTCACGCGGAAACCGAGCCGGTTGACGCTGTCGTCCCAGCGGTATTGTTCCAGCACCACCGTGGTGATGGCGCCGGAACTGTCCTTGTAGCCCATCAGCTTGGTGATGTAGAGCATGCCGCGCGCATTCATGTCCAGCGGCGGCGCCGAGGCCGCCACCGCGCGCATGATGGCCTGGCTGTTGTCGGTCAGTTGCAGCTTGCTGCGCGCGGCCAGGTTGGCGGCCTCGCGGCTCAGGTTGATCAGCACCGAGCTCGCTTGCAGGCCACGGGCGAAGTCGGTCACCGCCATCACCAGGAACACCAGTAATGGCAGCAGCAGGGCGAATTCGATGGCGGCAATGCCGCGCTGGCGGCCGCTTTTGACTATCGGCTGCATCAGTTCACCCCCGCATAGTTTTCGTTGAGCATGGTGACCGCCACCGTGAACCTGTACTTGCCGTCCTTGAAGAACGGCTTGAGCAAGGGCGTGGCCAGCGGCCATGCACAGTCGAGCTTGATCACCAGGATGTCGCCGGCCTGGCCGAACATGGCGGCGTTATACGAGCTGCTGTCGGTGTAGGTGACGTTATTGGTGGTGATCACCGGCGCCACCTTGGCATACATGCCGACCGAGCTGGTTTTCATGCGCGCCAGGATGGCTTGATAGCGTTGTTGGTTGGAGACATTGGGATCGGCGTCGGACAGGCCGGTAATCGCGTAGCGGCCCCCCTCGCGCACCGCGTACTGCATGGTGAGGTTGGCGAAAAACATCAGGCTCAATTCGATCACGCCGATCAGCAGCAACAGGAAGACCGGCATCACCAATGCCATTTCCACCACGGTGGCGCCGCCCTCGCGGTGTCCCATGCGCGCAGGCAGGCGCTGGCGCGATCGGTCTGTCGAACGAAAAACTGTCATGTCATCTTCTGGGTGAGAAAGCAACCGTGGCGGTTGCAGGGTCTTGCTGTGGCGCTGTCGCTTGGGCGGCCCGGGGGATATCGACGACGGATCGAGGGTGCCGATACCCGCATTGTAGCCCGGTCAAAATATTTCAGATAGTAATTTAATGTTTTTGTTGCGGAATTATCGGAGTAGCCTCTGGTCATGACGATACCGCACCTTGTGGTCGTTTGACGTTTTCAAGCTGATAATATGCCTGAATAAACAACAGCTTAGCTTATTGAAGTCGCGGATTTTTTTTGTACAATGCAACACTCTTTCACAGCCCGGAGACACGGTGGCAACAATTAGCAAGCCAGCGACAGGCCCCAGCGTGGCAGATCCGACCGCGGACGCCACCAGCGCGACCATGGTGTTCGGCATGCGCCTGGTGTTGGCGATCTCGGCTTTGCTGACGCTGTACATCGCTCCCGCCGACCTCGACTTCAGGTCCGGGCTCGGCACTGTCATTTTCCTCGCGTACGCGATCCACAGCGCGGTGCTGTACCTGGCCGCGCGCCTGCACCGCAATCCTTTCTGGCACGGCAAGACGGTGTACTGGCTGGACCTGGGCTGGTATGGGCTGATGGTGTACTTCAGCGGCGGCAACAACAGCTTCTTTGTGCCATTCTTCTTTTTCGTGATCCTGACCACGTCGTTCCAGTGGGGCTTCGAGGAAGGCGCGCGGATTTCGCTGGCCTCGGCCGCCGTGCTGGCCGCCGCCGCGCTCATCGTCAACCCGGATGCCGACCCGGCCCACCTGCTGCTGCGCATCACCTTCGTGCTGGTGCTCGGCTACATGATCGCCTACTGGGGCGAGATGGGCATCGTCCAGCGCCGCAGGCTGGGCTTGCTGCGCCACGTGAGCCGGATGTTCAACCCGCGCTTCGGCGTGGCGCAAACGCTGACCTCGCTGCTAGAGGAAACCCGGGCCTTCTACCAGGCCAGCACCTGCATCCTGCTGATGCGCGAGGACGACGACGCCAACTGGCTGCTGCGCTCCGTCAGCGCGCAACATGCGGGACGCGCCGCCACCGTCTCGCGCATGTCGAACGCGGCGGCCGCGCCGCTGCTCGGTTTCCCGCCCGGCCACAAGATACTGTACAACCAGCCGCTCGATGCGCGCCTGCCGTGGAGCGGCGAGGCGCGCGCACGCCAGACCGACGGCCGCTGGGAGCCGATCGATACGGCGCCCTGCGAGCAGCTGGCCGACCTGTTCGATGCGTGCGCCTTCATCAGCGCGCCGCTGCCGCTGCGCCGGGGGGCGGGCCGCATCTTCGTGGTCTCGGCCGGGCGCCGCTTCAAACGCAGCGATGCCAGTTTCCTGGCGCAGGTGGTGGGCCAGGCGTTTCCGGTGATCGAAAATATCGCCCTGCTCGACAGCATGGCGTCGGAAGCGGCCTTCCGCGAGCGCCAGAAAATCGCCCGCGACCTGCACGACACCACCATCCAGCCGTATATCGGCCTGCGCCACGCGCTGTCCGCGATGCGCCACGGCGCCGCGCCCGACAATCCGCTGCTGGACGACCTCGACAAGCTGATCGCCATGAGCGGCGAAGTGATCGGCGACATGCGCAACTTTGCCCGCAACGTGCGCAAGGATAATGGCAGCGGCGAGCCGGAGCTGATGACGGCGCTGCGTCGCCAGGCGCGCCAGATCCAGGAGTTTTACGGGCTGGAAATTGAATTGCGCGTCGTGCCCGAGGTCGATATCAGCGACCGCCTGGCGGCGGAAGTGTTCCAGATTGTTAACGAGGGGATGAGCAATATCCGCAAGCACACGCGTGCGCGGGTCGGTGCGGTTACACTAGCGACCGTAAACCGTTGCCTGCAGATCGATATCGACAACGAAAACCCGGACGGGATGCCCGGTCAATTCCTGCCCGGTTCCATCGCCGAGCGGGCCGCCGCACTCGGTGGCGGGGTCGAGATCACGCATCCGGACGGCAGCACCCGGGTCCGGGTCAGCATTCCGTTGTGAGAAAGGAACCACCGTGAGTAGTCCCCCCGCACCGATCCGCGTGATGCTGGTCGATGACCACGCTACCCTGCTCTGGGGCTTGCGCAAGCTGATCGAAGGCGCCGCGCCCGAGATGGAGCTGGTGGCCACCGCCGCCGATCCCGACCAGGCCCTGGTCGAGGCGGCGCGCACGCGTCCCGACATCGTGCTGCTCGACCTCGACCTGGGCGGCCGCAGCTCGCTCGAAATCCTGCCCGACCTGCTGACCGGGCGCGCCGCGCGCGTGATCATCCTGTCCGGCAACCGCGACGAGGCGCTGCTGGGCCAGGCCATGCGCCTCGGTGCACGCGGCGTGGTGGGCAAGGATGCCGATGCCGAAGTGGTGCTGGCGGCCGTGCGCAAGGTCCACGGCGGCGAGATGTGGATGTCGCAAACCATGATGACGGCCATGCTGGGCGCGTTCATCAACCCGGCTGCCGCCGACTACCGCAATATCGAAGCGGAGAAAATCGCCTCGCTCACGCTCAAGGAGCGCAAGATCGTCCAGGCCGTCGTGCACAGCAACGGCGCCGCCAACAAGGACCTGGCGCAACAGCTGTTCATCGCCGAACCCACGCTGCGCAACTATCTCACCTCGATTTACCAGAAGCTCGACGTCGCCAACCGGCTCGAGCTCTATGTCTACGCCACCAAACACCGCCTGGGCTGACAGAGCGCTCAACAAAACCTCCATGGCTGCGTTGCAGCGCCTCGCCGTACATTCGTACTGTCTTCGTCACCGCGCCTTGCCCTGCAGGCTTTGTTAAGCGCTCCCCCTTTCCCCCACCATGACAAATGTCACGGTCAAATCCACCGCTTTGTCACAGTCATTTCAGGAGCATTGTCCGATGTGGCGGGAAAGGCGCGTCTCTATAATTCATTCCATCAGCTCAGGTGTTGTTAAGTAGCTGAAGCCCACAAGGGCAGGCAACATTAACCCACTCAAGGAAACCAACATGAACGCCATCAAAAACTTCATCGCCGACGAATCCGGTGTCACCGCTATCGAATACGCCATGATCGCCGCACTGGTCGCCGTCGTCGGCCTGACCGCAGTGAAAACCCTGGGCACCCAGATCCAGACGCTGTTCGGCAAAGTTGTTACCGCCACCGCCTGATCGACGCCGTACCGCACACGCATTACCGCAATTTACTTAACGAATAACTTTTCAAGGAAAACATCATGAACGCCATCAAAAACTTCATCGCCGACGAATCCGGTGTGACCGCTATCGAATACGCCATGATCGCTGCACTGGTCGCAGTGGTTGGCCTGACCGCCGTCAAAACCCTGGGCACCCAGATCCAGACGCTGTTCGGCAAAGTCGTTACCGCCACCGCCTAAGTAGCTGCTTTACCAGGAATGTCCGGTACGGTTCACACCGGCCGGGCATTTTTTTATTCCCCAACGAGACGAGACCTGGCCATGAAATGGTTACCCTTCATCGTGTTGTCGCTGTTGCTCGCTGGCGCCGTCTGGCAGGACGTGCGCAGCCGCCGCATTCCCAACCAGCTCGTCCTCGTGGGCCTGGTCCTCGCTTTTGCCTTGCAGCTGGCGCTGCCTGCCGGTGATGGCCTGTTCGTCGCGCCGTTCGGCAGCATCGGCCTGCTGTGGTCGCTGGCCGGTTTCGGTACCGGCCTGGCGCTGCTGCTGCCCATGTATGCGCTGCGCGCGCTCGGCGCCGGCGACGTCAAGCTGCTGGCCATGATCGGCGCCTTTGTCGGACCCGGCGCCGTGATCGGCATCGCCGCCTGCACCTTGCTGGCCGGCGGCGTGCTGGCGCTGGTGGTGTCGATGTATCTTGGCTCGCTCAAGCGCATGCTCGGCAATTCCATGCACCTGGTCACGCACAGCGTGTTCGGCGCCCTCAACGGCCAGTCGGCCGCGATCGAAGCGCCGGCCGTCCCCAGCGGCAAGCTGCCGTACGCGATCGCCATCGCCGCCGGCGCCGCGCCTTACCTGGTGTACGCTGCCCTCAACGGCAAGAGCCTGTTCGCGTGAACCTGCCTGCGACACTCGGCGCCACGCCGTCCGCTCACACGACGTCCGCGCCGGCCTTCATGCGCGCGCCGCGCACCGTGGAAGATACCGGTTTGCCGTTCCTGTTCCTGGTCGAGCTGCTGCTCAAGGTGCTGGCCCAGCGCGGCCAGCTCAAGCTGCCGGAGCTGGCCAGCCACCTGAAACTGGCCGTCGGTGTGATCGATCCGCTGATCGCGTTCATGCGCACGGAAAAGCTGTGCGAAGTCACGCGCCGCGGCGGCAGCGGCACCGACGCCGACCTGGCCTACCACCTGACCGAGCTCGGTCACGAGCGCGCGCGCCAGTGCATGGCGCGCAATGCCTACGCCGGTCCGGCGCCGGTCACGCTGGCCGACTACCGGCGCCAGGTGGCGCTGCAAAGCGTGGCCGACCTGCACGTCACGCGCGCCGATGTCACGCGCGAATTCCATGACATCGTGGTCAACCAGCTGGTGCTCGACCAGCTCGGTGCTGCGATGAACTCGGGCCGCGCGATTTTCATCCACGGCCTGGCCGGCAGCGGCAAGACCTACCTGGCCGAACGCCTGCGCGGCCTGCTGCACGGCGACATCGCCCTGCCCTACGCCATCATGATCGACGGCGAAGTGGTGCCGTTCTACGATCCGGTCCAGCACCGCGCCAGCAACCAGGTCGAGGCGGCAGCGCCGGACAGCGCCGGCCACGACAGCATCGACAAGCTGCGCAGCATCGACCTGCGCTGGGTGCGCGGCGTGCAGCGCCCGGCCACGCTGACCGGCGGCGAACTGACGCTGGAGATGCTCGACCTGCGCTTCGACCCGAACACGCGCCTGTACCAGGCGCCTCCCCATTTGAAAGCCAATAACGGCATCTTCATCATCGACGACCTCGGGCGCCAGCGCTGCTCGCCGCTGGAACTGATGAACCGCTGGATCGTGCCGATGGATCGCGGAATCGACTATTTATCGTTGCATACAGGCCACGTTTTCGAGGTTCCGTTTGATGTAGTCGTGGTATTCTCATCGAACTTCTTACCCGAGCGCTTGTCCGATGGCGCTTTCCTGCGCCGCCTCGGTTACAAGATCGAAGTGCCGCCGCAAACAGAGGCTGAATATGAACGCATTTTCCGTCAAGTCTGTCAGCAAGCGGGTCTCAACTTCGAGCCCGATGCCTACCACTACCTGCTGCAGGAAAAACACCGCCGCGAAGATGTGCCGCTGCTCGCATGCTATCCCCGCGATTTGATCCGGCAACTGCTGGACCTGGCCCGCTACGAAGCGGCGCCGGCAGTGATGACGCGCGCCGCGCTCGACTGGGCCTGGCATAACTATTTCGCTGGCGCCGGCGTGCGCCGCATGGCAGCAGCCCAGCACCACCACAGTACCGGCGGCGATGCCGACCGGGAGCGCCGTGACGGCGGCGCGGCACTCAATCCGATGAAAGCAAACTCATGAGAAATACACGGGCCCTGGTGATGATCGCAGTCGCGCTGGTATTGGCGCTGGTGGCGGTGGTGGTGGCGGCGCACTGGATCAATGACCAGGGTGCGGCCGGCAACAAGAAGGTGGCGGTGGCGCTGGTCGATATTCCGATGGGCGCGCGCATCACGCCCGAGATGCTCAACCTGATCGAGTGGCCCAGCAACGCCATGCCGCCGGGCGCGATCACCGACATCAAGCAACTCGACAACCGCGTCTCGCGCACCGCCATCGAACATGGCGAACCTATCATGGAAAGCAAGCTGGCGCCGGCCGGCACCACCGGCGGCCTGTCGGCCGTGGTGGCGCAAGGCAAGCGCGCAATGACGGTGCGCGTCAACGACGTGGTGGGCGTGGCAGGCTTTGCCCTGCCCGGCAATTTTGTCGACATCCTGGTCAATACCCAGGAAGAAGCGCGCGGCGACTTCGGCAACGACCGTGCGCGCGAACAGGCGATCTCCAAGATCGTGCTCGAACGGATACTGGTGCTGGCCGTGGCGCAGGAATCGAACCGCGACGACACCAAGCCGAAAGTGGTCAACGCCGTCACGCTGGAACTGACGCCGGACCAGGTGGAAAAGCTCGACCTGGCGCGCAGCGTGGGCACGCTGTCGCTGGTGCTGCGCAACCAGATCGATCCCAAGACCGCCGATACCGCCGGCGCCACCAAGGACAGCCTGCTCGACCCCGACGGCGCACGCGCCGCGCTGCTGGGCCGCAATCGTCCGCAGCCGCAGCAACAGTCGGTCGCCAAGGCAACGGCCGCCGCACCGGCAGCGGCACCAGCGCCGGCGCCGCGCCCGGCCGTGCCGCACGGCGACAAGGTCGAAGTGATCAAGGGCCTCGACCGCAGCACCCAGCAATTCTGATGTCCCCGCTTCGCTTTGTTTTACCTCGCACAAGGATGCCATCGATGACCGTATTTCGCATGACTGCCAAGGCGGCACCCGCCGGACTGACGACTCTGGCCGTGCTGGCCGCGCTGGCAACGCTGGCCGTCTCGGCGCCGGTAGTGCACGCGCAGGGGAAGGCCAAGCCGGCCACCGCGCCGGCCGCCACTGCGGCCACCGCTGCCATCGCCACCACGCCGTCGGGCCTGCCCGGCACGGCGGCCGGCAATGCCAGCAGCGTGCAGATGGCGCAGCAGATCGACCTGGCCGAAGGCAAGTCCACCCTGATGCACCTGCCCTATCCGGCGGCGCGGCTGGCCGTGGGCGATGCGCGCGTGGCCGACGTCATCCTGATCAATCCCAGTGAAGTCTATATGCTGGGCAAGGCCACCGGCACCACCAACCTGATCCTGTGGAACAAGGCCAACCAGGCCACCATCATCGACATCAGCGTGGGCATCGATGCCGCGCCGCTGCGCCAGCAGTTCGCCGCCCTGTTCCCCACCGAGCGCGATATCGTGGTCACCGTGTCCGGCAACGCCCTGATCCTGTCGGGCAGCGTGGCCGACACCATCCGCGCCGGCCAGGTCGTGGCGGTCGCGACCGCCTACCTGCAGCGCGGCGCGCGCGGCGCCATGAGCCAGGCGCCGGCACAATCTGGCGCAGGTGCGGCCGCTACCGCCGGTGCCGCTGGTAATGGCGGTCCCGGCAGCGCAGGCGCACCCTTGACGGCGGTCGATTCCGGCGCCAGCCTGCTGACGGGCGGCACCGCCGTCGGCAGCGCCGCCAGCCGCGTGGTCAACATGCTGTCGGTGGCAGCACCGCAGCAGGTGATGCTGGAAGTAAAAATCGCCGAAGTATCGAAAAGCCTGGTGGACCAGCTGGGCGCAAGCATCGGCGTGGCCGGCACTGCCGGCAACTGGACCTACAGCCTGCTGTCGAATCTGCTTACCGGCAATGCCAGCAAGCTCGATGCGTTCAACGGCAAGAGCGGCAACTTCGCCACGCTCGACGCCCAGAAGCGCGACGGCCTGGTCAAGATCCTGGCCGAGCCGACCGTGATGGCGATCAGCGGCCAGGAGGCCAGCTTCCTGGCCGGCGGCAAGATCTACATCCCGGTCGCGCAAGACGGTACCGGCGGTTCCTCGCGCATCACGCTCGAGGAAAAGGAATACGGCGTGGCCGTCAAGTTTACCCCCACCGTGCTCGAAGGCGGCCGCATCAACCTGCGCGTGGCGCCCGAAGTATCCGAGATCAACCGCGAAGGCATCGGCATCAGCGCCACCGGCAGCACCGCCACCGCCATCCTGCCGGCCTTTACCACGCGCCGCGCCAGCACCACGGTGCAGTTGTACGACGGCCAGAGCTTTGCCATCGGCGGCCTGATCAAGAACAACGTCACCACCAGCATCAAGGCCTTCCCGGGCCTCGGTGAAATTCCGATCCTGGGCGCGCTGTTTCGCAGCAGCGATTTCCAGAGCGACCGCACCGAGCTGGTGTTCATCGTCACGCCGCACCTGGCGCGGCCGCTGGCGCCGAACCCCAAGCTGCCGACCGACGACTACGTGCCGCCGAACCGTTTCGACTTCTTCGGCATGGGCAAGATGGAAGGCCGCGCGCCGGCGCCAGCATCGACACCAGCACCGGCAGCGGCACCAGCGCCAGCCGAAGCGACACCCGCCGCCACCGGCTTCGACGTCAAATAGGAGACCGCATGGCCCGCATATTTCTTTCCGCCGCCCTGGTGACCACGCTGGTGCTCAGTGGCTGCTCGCTGTCGCCACGGCTGGACCGCCAGTTCGGCGCCAGCGTGCAGCAGGCGCTGGCGCAGCAAACGCTGAACCCGCAGGCCGGCGCCAACCGCTCGCCCGTCAATGGCATGGACGGCAAGGCCGCCGAGTCCGTGTATGAAAACTATCAGAAATCGTTCCGCGCGCCGGAAGCCCAGGGCAGTTCGCTGACCACGGGCTCGGGCACCAGCTCGGGTACGCGCTGAACCAACGCCAAGGACACCCATTGAAAATCGCCGTCATTTCCAAGGATGAACGCCACCTGCTGGACCTGGGCCGCCTGCTGCGCGCACGCCCGACCGGCGACGAAGTGGACTTGCTGTCGGGCGGGCTGATCCGGCTGGCCGGCATGGCCGACGAACAATTGCCCGACGTGCTGATCATCGACCAGCCGTCCGTTGCCGATGGCGACCTGATCCAGGTTGAGCGCCTGAGCGGCCTGCATCCGACCATGGCTTTCATTGCGCTCACCAGCGAGAGTTCGTCCGATTTTCTGCTGCAGGCAATGCGCGCCGGCGTGCGCGAAGTGCTGCCTGCCCCGGTCACGTCCGCCACGCTGTACCCGGTGCTCGACCGCATTGCCGAAAAGCTGGGCCGGCGTCACCACGCCAGCGGCAAGGTACTGGCATTCATCTCGTGCAAGGGCGGCAGCGGCGCGACTTTTCTCGCCACCAACCTCGGTTATGCGCTCGCGGCCAGCGGCGCCAAGCGCGTGGCGCTGATCGACATGAACTTGCAGTTTGGCGACGCGTCACTGTTCGTCTCCGACCACAAGCCGCTGGCCACGCTGTCGGACGTGGCCAGCCAGATCCACCGGCTCGACCCGTCGTTCCTGGCCTCGAGCATGCTGAGCATTCTGCCCAACTACGGCGTGCTGGCCGCGCCGTCCGACCCGGCCCATACCAGCGACGTCAAGCCCGACCATATCGACGCCATCCTCAAGCTGGCGCGCCAGCAGTACGACTTCATCATCCTCGACGTGGGCCGCAGCCTGGACGCGGTGACCATCCGCGCGCTCGACCACGCCGACCTGATTTTCCCGATCCTGCAAACGACCTTGCCGTACATCCGCGACAGCAAGCGCCTGCTGACGGTGTTCCGTTCGCTCGAATACTCGAAAGAGAAAATCCAGCTGATCGTCAACCGCCACGACAAGGGCGGCGAAATCCGTTTGAAAGACCTGGAGGCGGCATTCGACACCGACCAGATGCAGACCATTCCGAACCACTACGACGCTGCCGCCGCCTCGGTCAACCAGGGCGTGCCGGTGATGAAGCTGGCGCCCACCAGCCCGTTGAGCCGCGCGCTCGACGAATTCGCGCGCAGCCTCAGTGGCGAAGCGGCCGCCGTCAAACCGGTCAGCTGGATCGACAAGCTGCGCGGCCGCAAGGATTAAGGAGCCACCATGAATACCCCTATTTCTCTGCGCGAGCGGCTTGAAACCGGCACCACCCGCGTGGTGGCCCAGCGCGTGACCGGCATCGACAACCGCGCCTACCAGGACCTCAAGCACCGCCTGCACCAGACCCTGCTCGACCGGGTGGACCTGGAAAGCATCCAGCGCCTGTCGCAGGACCAGATCAAGCTCGAACTGCGCACGCTGGTCGAGCGGCTGCTGGAAGAAGAATCGGTCGTCATCAACGACGCCGAGCGCAAGAACCTCACCCGCGACATCCAGAACGAGATGCTCGGTTTTGGTCCGCTCGAGCCGCTGCTGGAAGACCCCACCGTGTCCGACATCCTGGTCAACACCCACCGCCAGATCTATGTCGAGCGGCGCGGCAAGCTGGAGCTGACCGACGTCACCTTCACCGACAGCGCCCACCTGATGAAGATCATCGACAAGATCGTCTCGCGCGTGGGCCGCCGCATCGACGAATCGAGCCCGATGGTCGATGCGCGCCTGCCCGACGGTTCGCGCGTGAACGCCATCATTCCGCCGCTGGCGATCGACGGCCCGATCGTCTCGATCCGGCGCTTTTCGGCCGACCCGCTGCGCCTGGCCGACCTGGTGGCCTACGGCTCGATGACGGCCGACATGGCCGAAGTGCTGCAGGGTTTGGGCCGCGCCAAAGTGAACATCCTGATCTCGGGCGGTACCGGTTCGGGCAAGACCACCATGCTCAACGTGATCTCCGGCTTCATCGGCCAGACCGAGCGTATCGTCACGGTGGAAGACGCGGCCGAGCTGCAACTGCAGCAGCCGCACGTGGTGCGCCTGGAAACCCGGCCGCCGAATATCGAGGGCAAGGGCGAAGTCACGCAGCGCGCGCTGGTGCGCAATGCGCTGCGGATGCGCCCCGACCGCATCATCCTGGGCGAGGTGCGCGGCGCCGAAGCGCTCGACATGCTGGGCGCGATGAACACCGGCCACGAAGGCTCGATGGCGACCATCCACGCCAATACCCCGCGCGACGCCCTCACGCGCCTGGAAAACATGATCAGCATGGCCGCCGCCAACCTGCCCACCAAGGCCATGCGCCAGCAGATCAGTTCTGCCGTGGGCGTGGTGGTGCAGGTCTCGCGTCTGCCCGACGGCAAGCGCAAGGTGATGTCGATCCAGGAAGTGACCGGCATGGAGGGCGAGATGATCACCATGCAGGAGATCTTCAGCTACAAGCAGACCGGCCTCGGCGACGACGGCACCGTGCATGGCCACCACAGCCCGAGCGGCATCCGGCCACGCTTCATCGACCGCCTGCGCAATTTCGGCGTCACGGTGTCGAACACCGTGTTCGAGCCGAGCTGAGGGCCAGCATGGATTACCGTTTGATCGTCTTCGGTTTGTGCGTGTTCGGCGCTGTGGCGCTGCTGGTGTGGGGCATCTACAGCAGCGTGCACAACGTCAAGGGCGAGCAGGCCAAGCGCGTGGCGCGGCGCCTGCGCAACGCCATCGGCGACGACGGCGCGGAGCTGGCCGTCTCGATCACCAAGGACCGCATGCTCAGCCGCGATCCCGACACCCACCGCCTGCTGCTGCACATCCCCGGCATCCTGCTGCTCGACCAGGTGCTGCTGCAATCGGGCCGCAGCTGGACCGCCGCGCGCCTGCTTGCCATCATCGCCATCGCGGCGGTGTGCGGCGTGGTGCTGGGGCTGGTGCTGCGCCTGCCGTTCAGCGGCGCGCTGGTGCTGGGCCTGGGCGCTGCCTGCCTGCCGTGGTGGGAGCTCAACCGCGCCAAGAAGCGCCGCATCACCCGCATCGAACTGCTGCTGCCCGAGGCGCTCGACATGATGAGCCGCGCCATGAAGGCCGGCCACGCGTTTCCCACCGCGCTGAAGATGGTGGCCGACGAAATGCCGATGCCGCTGTCGATGGAGTTTCGCGCCGTGTTCGACGAGGTCAATTTCGGCATCAGCATGCCGGACGCGCTGATGGGCATGGCGCAGCGCGTGCCCAGCGCCGACCTGCGCTACTTCGTGGTGGCGGTGCTGATCCAGCGCGAGACCGGCGGCAATCTGACCGAGCTGCTGGCGTCGATCAGCGCCATCATCCGCGACCGCCTGCGCCTCTTGGCGCAAGTGCGCGTGATGTCGGCCGAAGGCAAGATGTCGGCCTGGGTGCTGGGTCTGCTGCCGTTCGGCGTGGGCGGCATCATGTTCGTGCTGAACCGCGAATTCCTCACCATCCTGTTTGTCGACCCGCAGGGCCAGCGCTTGCTGATGGGCGCGGCGGGCATGATGCTGCTCGGCTTCCTGGTGATCCGCAAGATCACCAGAATCAGGATCTGACCCCATGACACCGATACAACTGATTTTTTTGGTCGTGATCTTCATCGGCGTGTTCGCCGCCGCGCTGGTGGCCGCGCGCCTGTTTACCAACACCGCCGTGCGCGACCGGCTCGACGCCCTGTCCGAGCAGCCCGAGTCGCGCTTCGACCGTGGCCGCTGGCTGCAACAGCTGGTCAACCTGGCCTCGCCGCTGGCCAAGCTGTCGGTGCCGGCCGAAGGCTGGGAAACCTCGGCCGTGCGCCGCCGTTTCATCAACGCCGGCTGGCGCACGCCGGCCGCACCGGGCCTGTTCTACGCCGCCAAGACCGGGCTGGCGCTGCTGCTGCCGCTGCTGGTGTTCCTGTACCTGAGCAGCACCGGCAGCCAGGCCGAGGGCATGACCAAGCTCAGCTACCTGCTGGTGGCCGCCGCCATCGGCTATTACGTGCCGGGCCTGGTGCTGAACGAAGTGATCAAGCGCCGCCAGCGCGACATTTTCGAGAGTTTTCCCGATGCGCTGGACCTGATGACGGTGTGCGTGGAAGCGGGCCTGGCGATGGACGCGGCGCTGGCGCGGGTGGCGCAGGAGATCGGCCTGAAAAGCGTGATCCTGGCCGAGGAACTGCAACTGGTCACGCTGGAACTGCGCGCCGGCAGCGCCAAGGAAAAGGCGCTGCGCAACCTGTCGCTGCGCACCGGCGTAGACGATGTCGATGCGCTGGTGACGATGCTGATCCAGGCCGACCGGTTTGGTACCAGCGTGGCCGATTCGCTGCGGGTGCAGTCGGAACTGCTGCGCACCAAGCGCCGCCAGCGCGCCGAGGAGCAGGCCGCCAAGATCGCCTTGAAGCTGCTGTTCCCGCTGATTTTCTTCATCTTCCCCAGCTTGCTGGTGGTACTGCTGGGCCCTGCGCTCCTGCAGCTGTACCAGGGCCTGGGCGCGGCCAACCTTTAACCGGAACCTGCATGCGATTTCACGCGATCTGTCTCGCCCTGTGCGCCGCCGGCCTGCTGCCGGCGTGCGGCACCGCGCCCAAGCCGGCGCCGGCGCTGGCCACGGCGCCGCTGCTGCGCATCAGCGACGGCGACGGCAACCAGCCCGGCTACGCCTACCGGCTGGGCCGCGCCTACGAGCAGCAGGGCGACCTGGCGCGCGCCGATGCCGCCTACGCCCGCTCGCTGGCGCTCGACCCGGACCAGCTCGACGCCCGCAACGCCCGCGCGGTGCTGCTGGCAAAGCAGGGCCGCCTGGACGACGCGGCAGCATTGCTGCAAAAGCTGACCAGGGATTTTCCGTACAGCGCCCAGGCGCTCGGCAATCTCGGCTACCTTCAATATTTGCAGGGCCAGCATGCACAAGCAGCCGCCACGCTGCGGGCCGCGCTGGCGCTGCAGCCCGATTACGCGCCGGCGCGCGCCAACCTGGCGCTACCCGGTATCGACCGCGCGGCCGCCGCACCAGCAGCCAGCGCCGCCACGGCACGCACCACCCCAGTTTTCAACCAGGAGTCTCCATGAAACGAACCACGTCCGGCCGGAGTGCCACCGGCTACCTGTTGCAGGTCTTCCTGGCAGCTTTAATGGCGGCGATACTTGCCGCCTGCGGTGGTGGCGGCGCCAGCGGCGGCAACGGCTGCACCACGCTCGATCCGAACCGCGATACCGCGCTGCCGGGCTGCCCTGTCGTCACCCCAGTCACGCCCGTGGCGCCGTCACCGAGCATGGTGCTGGCCCTGACCGACGGCACCGGCAATGCCGTCACCACCATCACCAGCGAGCGCCCCGGCACCCTGGTGGCCGTGTTCAAGACCGGCGCCAACGTCGCTGTCGCCAATGCGCTGGTCACCTTTACCAGCACCGACCGCACCGCCGTGTTTGCCCCAGGCTCCGGCACGGCGATCACCAACGCTGCCGGCGTGGCCAGCATCACGCTGCCGATCGGCGCCACGGCCGGCGCCTTCGGCGTGACCGCCAGCGCCAGCGTCGATGGCAAGACCGCCACCGCCACCGTCAACTACAACGTCACCTTGCCGCCGCCGGCCGGCAGCGCCTCGCTGGTGCTGACCCTCAACAGCGTCAACGGCGTGCCGACCAATGCCATTACGCCGTCGCGGCCGGGCAGCCTGGCCGCCACCGTGCGCGACGCCAGCGGCGTGGTCATCCCCAACGCCCTGGTGCGCTTCGTCACCACCGACACCACCGCCACGCTGGTGCCCTCGACCGGCACCGCGCTGACCAATGCGGCCGGCGTGGCCCGCGTAGCAATACCAGCGGGCACCGTCACCGGCGCTTACGCCGCCACCGCCAGCATCACGGTCGGCGGCCAGCCCCTGACGGCCACCGCCAATTACACGGCAACCATTCCGCCGGTCGTGCCGGTGCCAACGCCACCGCCGCCAACGCTCACGCTGGCGCTCACCAGCCCGGCCGGCACCAGCACCATCAACGTTGCGCCGGACAGCCCCGGCACGCTGGTAGCAACCGTGCGCGACACCGCCAGCGCACCGGTCGCCAATGCGCTGGTCACCTTTGCCAGCAACGACAGCACCGCCAGCCTGACGCCGGTGAGCGGCACCGCCCTGACCGACGCCAACGGCCGCGCCACGCTGGTCGTGAACGCCGGCACCAGCCCTGGCGGCTACAGCGCCACCGCCGGCGTCACCGTGGCCGGCCAGGCGCTGGCCGCCAGCACCAACTACGCCGTCGTCTTCCCGACATTGACCCTGTCGACGCCAACGCTCGCGCCCGCGTCGCTCGCTGCCGGCGGCACCGCCAGCGTGAGCGCCACGCTGTTCAACGGCGGTACGCCGTACCTGCCGGTACAGTCGGTTGTGTTCAGCTCGCCCTGCGCGACCGCCGGCAAGGCCCGCCTGGTCACGCCGGTCAACACCGTCAACGGCGTGGCCACCACGTCGTACACCGACCTCGGTTGCGGCGCCAGCGACCCGGTCACGGCCACCGTCGCCTACAACGGCAGCACGCTGACCACCAGCGCCACGCTGACCGTGCGCCTGGCCACTGCCGGCCAGCTGACCTTTGTCTCGGCGCTGCCGCAAAACATCGCGCTAAAGGGCACCGGCGGCGCCGGCCGCCAGGAGACCGCCACCGTCACCTTCAAGGTGCTCGACGGCGCCGGCAAGCCATTCGCCGGCCAACTGGTCAACTTCTCGCTCAACACCGGCGTGGGCGGCCTGGCGCTGAGCCCGAGCAGCGCCACCACCGGCACCGACGGCACGGTCTCGACCATCGTCTCGGCCGGCACCATCAACACGCCGGTACGGGTGTCCGCCACCCTGCCCGGCGGCGGCATCAGCACCGTCTCCGACCAGCTGGTGGTCTCCACCGGCGTGCCGGAACAGGCCAGTTTCTCGCTGAGCGCCCTGGTGCGTAACGTCGAAGGCGGCTCGCTCAACGGTTGCCAGGCCCCGGCCGGCACCACGCTGACCGCGCGCCTGGCCGACCGCTTCCACAACCCGGCACCGGACGGCACTGCCGTCAGCTTTACCGCCGAGGGCGGCACCGTCGATGCATCGTGCCTGACCGGCGAGACATCCACCACGCTCACCGACGGCACCGTGATCAAGCAAAAAGGCACGCCCGGCGAGTGCACGGTACGGTTCTGCGCGGCCAGCCCGCGGCCGGCCGATGGCCGCGTGACGGTGCTGGCGTATGCGCTGGGCGAAGAGAGTTTTGTCGATGCCAACGGCAACAACCGCTATGACGCCGGCGAGGTGTTCACCGACCTGGGCGATCCGTTCCGCAATGACCGCGCCGTGACCGACGCCAACGCTGCCGGCATCGACGACGCCTATGCCAGCAACAGCGCCACCCGCGTGGCGGGCGAACCGTTCATCGACACCGATGGCAACGGCGCCTGGACCGCCGGCGGCAATGGCCTGTACAACGGCGTGCTGCGCGCGCCGGGCACAGGCAGCAGCAGCACCGTGCACCTGCGCCAGGCGATGGTGATGGTGCTGTCGAACAGCACGCCTGCGGTGAGCCTGCTCGACCAGGCGTTGAACGGCGCGCCCACCATCGGCACGCTGGCGCTGAGCCAGTGCGTGAGCGGCCAGCCATTCGTCAACCAGACCAGGACGTTCCGCTTTGCCATCCGCGACAACAACCCGACCGTGTTTGCCACCAATGTGCAGGCGGCCCATCCGGACTGGCTGTTCGACCTGCCCGGCAATCCGCTGCCGGCCGGCACCCGGATCAACTTCACCACGTCCAACGGCCGACTGCTGTCGGCCGCCAGCGCCGTGGTGCAGAACACCGTGGCGCCGGATGCGGCGGGCTGGATTTACAGCGTCCAGATGATCAGCGATGCGTCGAGCGCACCGGGCTCGAACCAGTGTTCCAACGACGTCACCAGCGGCACGCTGACCATCACGGTCACCACACCGAATGGTGTGGTCAGCAGCTACTCGTACCCGGTCACCGACTGACGCGGCGCGGTCAGGCACAGGCCGGCCAGCATGAACAACATCAGCGCATAAAACACGCTGCTGTGGATGGTCCAGAAAATTACCTCGGTCAGGCCGAAGCCGAAATAGCAGACCACCAGCAACATGCCGGCCAGCGCCGGCGCCGTGACATCGCGGCGCTGTGCCCTGCCACGATGCAACTGACGGCGGAAGAACAGGAACGGCAGCAGCAGTGTGCCGGCCCAGGCCAGCAGTCCGACTACGCCGCCGAACACGGTGGCGTGCAGCGCGTCGTTGTGGAAGTGATCGAGATCGAGTATGTAAGCCGGCGCCTCGCCGCGGGCCACCATGGCCTGCTTGGCGCGGTCCACCGCCGCCACGCTGCGGCCCAGCCACGGGTGCTCGGCGATCAGCTCGGTGGCGGTGTGCCACAGCTCGAGCCGCACACCCATATTGGTAAACGTGTTACCACCTGCGAAATATTGCTCGACATCGGCCACGCCCTGCATGGCCCGTTCGCGCGCCCCGGTTTGCGGCACCAGGAACGACATCGCCAGCAGCACCGGCACCAGCAGCGCTGCGCCCTTGCGGTAGCGGCCACCCAGCACATTGCCATAACGCAGCAGCAATATCACCGCCAGGATTGCGGCCACCCAGCCGCCACGGGTACCGGTAGCGACCGAGCCGACCAGGCCCGCCAGCGCGCCCAGCACCGGCCACAGCACGGCGCGGCCGTGAAAATCGCGCGAGGCCGCCAGGCACATCAAGCCCATGCACAACGAAATATCGCCGAAGGTAATCGCGTTGATCAAGCCGCCGGGGCGATCCATGCCCAGTACCCAGCGCTGGTAGCTGATGAACACCGCGCCAGCGACAGCGCCGGCGATCAGGCCCCACCACAGGAAGCGGCGCGATGGCCGCCACACCAGCACCACCAGCAGCGCAGCGGCAGCGGCCAGCGAACGCACCGGGCGCTCGAGGTCGCGCAGCCGTACTTCGGGATCGAATACGTAGTATCCGAGGGCCAGCACCAACGGCAAAGCAAACGCCAGCAGCAGCGGCGCAACCTCGCGTATGCGCGGTGCGGCAACTGTGCGGACGGCGCGCCAGCTGGCGATCGCCACCAGCAAGTAGACCAGGCTGAACAAGCCGGTACCGCCGCGTGCGATCAAAAACAGGAATGGTGGCGCAAACAACAGGCTGTTGAAAAAGACAGTGCTGACAGGCTTTTGCGATAAGGTATTATGCATCATTCTTCTTGTGGTTCTTTCCGCGAGAGATCACCCTGCCCGCCTCCATTCATGCAACAAACAATCACTATTTCAGTCGTCATTGCGACCTACAATCGCCCGGATGCACTGCGCGCAGTCATCGAGGCATTCTTTCTCCAGGACGAGAAAAATTTTGAGCTCATTGTCGCCGATGACGGCTCGACCGACAACACGCGTGCCTGCGTGGCGGAGCTGCAAGCGCGCTCGCCGGTCCCGCTGCGGCACATCTGGCAGGAGGACATCGGTTTCCGCCTGGCGCGGGTGCGCAACCTCGGTATCGCGGCAGCCAAAGGCGACTATCTGATCTTCCTCGACGGCGACTGCATCCCGCAAAGCAGCTTTATCAGCCAGCATCGGCGGTTGGCCGAGCCAGGCTGCATGGTAACCGGCAGTCGCATCTTGCTCAGCGAAGCGCTGACCGCGCAGGTGCTGGCGGGCACTATTCACCCGCTGCAACTGTCGCCGTGGGGCCAATTGAAGCTGCGTTTGAATGGCGGATTGAACAAATTGTTACAACTTTGGTGGCATTTTCCAGACGTCAAACGCACATCGGACCGCTTTACCTGGCGCCGCATCAAGGGTTGCAATATGGCGGCGTGGCGCAGCGACATCGAACGCATCAACGGTTTCGACGAAAGCTTTACCGGCTGGGGCCACGAGGATGCCGATATCGTGCTGCGCCTGTTTAACGCCGGCATCCTGCGCAAGGATGGCGCATTTGCCACCGAGGTGCTGCACCTGTGGCACCGCGAAGCCGTGCGCGACCAGGCCAGCAGCAACAAGGCCCGGGTGGAAGCGCGCATGCTGGACAAAACCGTGCGCGCCACGGTGGGACTGAAGCAATGAACGCCCCCCTCAGATTGAGCATCGTGGTGCCTGCCTACAATGTGCAGGACTTTATCGTTGAAACGCTCGACTGCATCCTGCCGCAAATGCGCGACGGCCACGAACTGGTGCTGATCGACGACGGCTCCACCGATGCCACCGTCGAGCGCGCGCGCGGTGTGTTTGCCGCGTGGCCGCAATGCGCGGCGCGTATCGTGCAGCAGACCAATGCCGGCGTGGCCGACGCCCGCAACAACGGCGTGGCGCAGGCGCGCGGCGACTACATCCTGTTTGTCGACAGCGACGACCTGTTGCAGCCGGGCGCGCTGGACGGCATCGACGCCGCCATCGCCCAATATGCGCCGGACGTGATCGCCACCGATTTCTGCATCTGGTACCCGGGGCGCACTGCCAAGCCGCTCGAATACCACCACCTGGGCTACACACCCAACGTGGTCGTCGAGGGACCGGAAGCAATTCTCTCCACGTATTTTGCCGACCGCCACATGTATGTGTGGTGCAAGATCATCCGGCGCGCCATCTATTTGCAGCTGGGGCTGCCGCTGTTCCCGTCAGGCCGGCTGTTCGAGGACATGGCCATCGTGCCGCGCCTGCTGGCCGCGTGCCGCACGCTGCTGTACGTACCGCTGGTGCTGCTGCATTACCGCCAGCACCCGGTCAGCATCACGCGCGTGATCACGCCGCAGTGGTGCACCGATTTCGTGCTGGCGCTGGCCTCGGCCAGGCCGTACCTGGAACGTGCCGGCGCGACCGACAGCGCGGCCATGCGCGCCGAGTTCGATGGCGCCGCGACCCTGTTCTACCTGTGTGCCATCAAGACCTCGTTCCAGTTGCCGGCTTCGGCCCAGCCGGACCAGGTGCGCGCGGAAGTGCGCAAGATTTACCTCGGCAGCCTGTTCGGCACGGTGGAGAAAACGTTGCACAACCTGGAAGCCGGCCAACTGGCGTCGGTCACGCTGCGCAACGGCCGCCGCTGTGCGCGCCAGGTGCGCCAGGCACTGGCCGACAGCACCGTGTTCAAGTGGCGCCAGACCATCAACCGCGCCTACAAAACCTGGCAAATGGCCAGGCAACAACGTCTTAGCAAAACCAACTGACCATGTCCGCCCCGTTTTCCATCAGCATCATCGTTCCCGCCTATAACGCTGCCGGTTTCATCGACGAATGCCTGGCCCACATCGTGCCGCAAATGGGGCCGGCCCACGAACTGATCGTGATCGACGACGGTTCACGCGACGACACCGCAGCGCGCGTGCAGGCGCAGGCCGCCGCTGCGCCGCAATGCGCGCTGCGATTGATCCGGCAAGCCAACCAGGGGCTGGCGCAAGTGCGCAACGTGGGTCTGCAACAGGCGCGCGGCGACTACATCCTGTTCATCGACAGCGACGACCTGCTGCAACCCGGTATCCTGGCGCGGCTCGACGCGGTGATCGCCAGCCATCATCCCGACGCGATCGCGCTGGACTTTTCCATGTGGCATCCCGACCGGCCCGACAAGAACCGCGCCGTGCGCATGGGCTACACGCCCGACACACTGATCACCGACGCCGACACCATCCTCGACGTGTTCTTTGCCGACCGCCACCTGTATGCGTGGGCGCGCGTGATCCGGCGTGAAATTTATGCGAGCTTCGACCAGCCGCTGTATCCCACCAACCGCCTGTTCGAGGACGTGGCCGTCACGCCGCGCCTGCTGGCGCGCTGCCGCTCGCTGTACTACCTGCCGCAGCAGTTGCTGGCCTACCGCCAGCACCCGGTCAGCATCACCAAGTCGGTCAGCGCCGACTATTGCCGCGATTTCACGGCCGCGCTGGGGCTGACCAAGCCGGCGCTTGAGCAGGCCGGCGTCAGCGCCGGCGTGCGCGACCACTTCGATGCCGTGGTCAGCTATTTTTATATCGGTGCGGTGAAGAACTCCTACCAGTTGCCAGCGGCGACCGGGCGCGCGGTGCGGCGCGAGTTGAAAGAGATTTACCGGTCCACGCTGTTCGGCACGCCCGACAACGTGCTCGACAAGATGGAACAAGGCAGCCTGCGCTCGACCAGCCGCCGCGACGACCTGCGCGCCGCGCGCCAGGTCCGGCAGGCATTGGCCAACAGCCTGGTATTCCGCTTCAAGCAGACGCTGAGCCGCAAGGTCAAACTGTGGCAGCGCCAGGCGCGGGTACGAGCACTGGGGAAAGCATAATTTCCTTACTGCACCTGGACTTTAAGCGGACGCGCCGGGTAGGAAAAATCCGCTACCATGGCTTTTTCGCCCAAGGAGGTCACCCATGCGTGTAGATATTTATTACCGAGACGAAGCAGAAGGCAAGCACACCTACCTGGCTGTACCGGAAGGAAAAACCATTCCGGAAGAAGCGACCAGCACCGACTGGCATGTCGAGGCCGAGAAGGTCGAGGTCGATGACGACAACGGCGACCTGTCCCGTTACCATATCGCCGATCCGCTCGCGCAGATCGGCTTGAAAGGTTACGCCATCACCAGCGTGACCGCGCAACTGTAAGCCCTCGCCCAACCTGCTGCGCGGCCAGTTACCGCCGAAGCTCAGCGTACTGTCGTACGCCTGTGCTCCCCAAGGCGGTATCGGGCCGCTCGCTGCCGTACTGCGAGGTCCCTGGTCAATACTCGATCAGCACATCCTGCGCGCCCAACTGCTGGCGCAGCGCCTGCTGCAAGTCGTCCGACGGCGCCACGCGCCACCCTTCTCCCAGTTGCACCGTGCACGCCACGCCCTGCGGCATGATCCGTGCTGATACCGGCAAGCCATCGGCATGGCGGTGCGGCGCCAGGACTTCCGCCATCTTGCGCACGTCGAGCGTGGTGGGCAGCGCCATGGCCAGCTGCTTGCCGTGCTTGACGCGCGCGCTGACGATATCGAACACTTTCTCGGCCGAAATGCGCAAGCCGCCCGAGAAGCGGTCTTCGGAGACCTTGCCGATCACGGCCAGGAACTCGTCTTCCTTGATCATGTGCTTGCACTCTTCAAACACCTCGGCGTACACCGTCACTTCCACCACCGCGCTCTTGTCGTCCAGGGTGACGATCAGCAGCTTGCCGCGCTGTGTCATCTGCGGACGGATGCCGGTGATCACGCCGCACAGGATGCGCGGATCGCGCGACGGTTCCAGGTCGGCCAGCTTGGTGCGCGAGAAGCGCCGTGCCTCGGGCGCGAACGAATCGAACATGTGGCCGGACAGGTAAAAGCCCAGCGCCATTTTTTCTTCGGCCAGGCGCTGGCGGTCGGTGAAGATTTCGGCTTTGACGTAATCGGGTGGCGGTTCCAGGTCGCTGTCGTCGCCGCCGAACAGGCTGACCTGGTTGGCCGATTTCAGTTGCTGGTCGGCGTACTCCATGGCGAAGCTGACCGAGGCCAGCAAGATCGCGCGATCGACGTTCAGGCAGTCGAAAGCGCCAGCGCGGATCAGGGACTCGATGGTGCGGCGGTTGATCTGTTTTTTATCGACGCGCTTGCAGAAGTCGAACAGGCTGACAAACGGGCCGTCGGCATTGCGCGCGGCGATAATCGCTTCGATGGCGTTCTGGCCCGCGCCCTTGCAGGCGCCGAGGCCATAGCGGATCTGCGTGACCTTTTTACCGGTGACCGACGGCGGCGGGCCGTCCGGCACGAAGCGGTAGTCGGACTTGTTGATATCGGGCGGCAGGATGGTCAAACCGCAGATGTCGATCGCGTCTTCGACCAGGATTTTGACCTTTTCCGTGTCTTCCATCGCCAGCGACATATTCGCTGCCATGAACGCGGCCGGGTGATGGGCCTTCAGGTACGCGGTGTGGTACGACAGCAGCGCGTACGCGGCGGCGTGCGATTTATTGAAACCGTAGCCCGCGAACTTTTCCATCAAGTCGAAGATCTCGTCGGCCTTCTGCGCCGACAGGCCGTCCTTGGCGGCGCCGGCGCGAAAGATCTCGCGGTGCTCGGCCATCTCTTCGGCCTTCTTCTTGCCCATCGCGCGGCGCAGCATGTCGGCGCCGCCCAGCGAGTAGCCGCCGACGATCTGCGCCATCTGCATCACCTGCTCCTGGTACACCATGATGCCGTAGGTTTCGGACAGAATCGACTCGGTACGCGGATCGGGATAGTCGAATTTTTCGCCGTGCTTGCGCTTGCAGAAGTCCGGGATCAGGTCCATCGGACCCGGGCGGTACAAGGCCACGAGCGCGATAATGTCCTCGAAGCGGTCGGGCCGGGCATCCTTCAACATGCCCTGCATGCCGCGCGACTCGAGCTGGAAAACCGCGACCGTCTTGGCCTTGGTGAGCAGGTCGTACGACGGCCGGTCGTTCAGCGGCAGCTTGGCCAGGTCGAAATCTTTTTCGACCGGATCGAGCGCCTTGATGTAGCGTACCGCGCGGTCGAGAATGGTCAGCGTGGTCAACCCCAAAAAGTCGAACTTGACCAGGCCGACAGCTTCGACGTCGTCCTTGTCGTACTGCGACACCACGCCGCCGTCGCCACCTTGCGTGTACAGCGGGCAGAAGTCGGTGAGCTTGCCCGGGGCGATCAGCACGCCACCGGCGTGCATGCCGATGTTACGGGTGATGCCTTCGACCTGCTGCGCCAGGTCCAGCAGCTGCGCCACTTCTTCCTCGTTCTGCTGGCGTTCCTTGAGCATCGGTTCTTCTTCGATGGCCTCGGCGATCGACACCGGTTTGCCGGGCTTGAACGGAATCAGTTTCGACACGCCATCGCAGAAGTTGTAGCCGAAGTCCATCACACGGCCCACGTCGCGGATCGCGCCCTTGGCCGCCATGGTACCGAACGTGGCGATCTGCGAGACCGCGTCGCGCCCGTACAGGTCTTTCACGTGCTGGATCACCAGCTCGCGCTTTTCCTGGCAAAAGTCGATATCGAAGTCGGGCATCGAGACCCGTTCCGGGTTCAGAAAGCGCTCGAACAGCAGGTTGTACTTGAGCGGGTCGAGGTCGGTGATTTTCAGTGCGTAGGCGACCAGCGACCCGGCGCCCGAACCGCGGCCGGGACCGATCGGCACGTCGTTGTTCTTGCCCCACTGGATGAACTCGGCCACGATCAGGAAGTAGCCGGGGAACTTCATGTTGATGATGGTCTTGTTCTCGAAGTCGAGCCGCTCCTCGTAGCGCGGGCGTTCCTTCTCGCGCCGCACCGGGTCGGGATACAGCTGCGCGAGCCGCTCTTCCAGCCCTTTTTTCGTTTCGGCGATCAGGAACTCGTCGATGGTCATGCCGGGCGTGGGGAAGTTGGGCAACTGCGGCTTGCCCAAGGTAAGCGTGAGGTTGCAGCGCTTGGCGATTTCCACCGAGTTGTGCAGCGCGGCCGGCAGATCGTGGAACAGCTCGCGCATTTCCGCTTGCGTCAGAAAACGCATCTGCTCGTTGAACCTGCGCACGCGCTTGCCGTTGGCCAGCATTTCGCCCTCGGCAATACACACGCGCGCTTCGTGGGCGATGAATTCGTCCCTGGAAATGAACTGCACCGGGTGCGTGGCCACCACCGGTAGTCCCAGCTTGGCGGCCAGCGACACCGCGTGGCGCACCTGCGCTTCCTGGTTGGCCTGGCCGGCACGCTGGATTTCGATATAAAAATGGCCGGGGAAAATCTTCGCCCATTTTTGGGCGTTCTGCTCGGCCAGTTCCGGGTTGCCGTTTTCGATCGCCATGCCGACGTCGCCGAAGTGGGCGCCGGACAGCGCGATCAGGCCATTGGCCGGCGAGTCATCAGGCAGCAGCGCGTATTGCTGATTGACCAGGTTGGCCAGCCACTCGGTGCGGATCTCGGCGCGGCCCTTGTACTGGTTGGTGAGCCAGGCTTGCGATAGCAGTTCGCACAGCTGCAGGTAGCCCATGCGGTTTTTGGCCAGCAGCATCAGGCGCGATGGTTTGTCGCGGTTGTCGTCGTTGGTAATCCAGACGTCGACGCCGACGACCGGCTTGACGCCCTTGCCGCGCGCGGCCTTGTAGAACTTGACCATGCCGAACATATTGGACAGGTCGGTGACGGCCAGCGCCACCTGCTTGTCCTTGGCGGCGGTCTTGACTAGGTCGTCGATGCGCACCAGGCCATCGACAATCGAGTACTCGGAGTGGACCCGCAGGTGGACAAAAGCCGGTCCGGCAGGCACTACCGCGCCCTCGTCGGGCGCAATGACAGTTCCTGCCGCTTGTTCGTTTGCTACCATGTTCATACGCTGCTCGATGCTGGTTCAGTAACCTGCTATTTTACCGCGCTACGACGCAGCCCGGGCGTCGCCGGTACTTGTCGCCCGGCATTTTGCGTATAATGTCGCCTTCCCCCTTTTTTGATCCTGAACCGATCGATACCACCATGTCCGCTAATACTGCTTTACAAGCTGAAGCGCATGCTGGCGCTCCTGTCGCCGCTGCCGCTGTCGCTACCACCGCTCCCCACGTCAATATTGCTGCCTACAAATTCATCACGTTCGACGATACCGAAGCGATGCGGCCGCAATACCAGGACATCTGCGCGCGCCTGGGCCTCAAGGGCACCATCCTGTTGACCCCGGAAGGCATCAATATGTTCCTGTCCGGCCCGCGCGCCAACATCGACGAGTTCCTCGCGTGGGTACGCAGCGATGCCCGCTTTGCCGACCTGGAAGTGAAAGAAAGTTTTTCCTCCGAGCAGTCGCACAAGCGCATGCTGGTCAAGATCAAAAAAGAAATCATCACCATGCGCATGCCGCTGATCAAGCCGGAAGAAGGCCGCGCGCCGTTCGTCGAGGCGCACACGCTCAAGCGCTGGCTCGACAATGGTGTCGATGACAACGGCAAGCCGGTGGTGATGGTCGATACCCGCAACGACTTCGAAGTGGACGTGGGCACGTTCGACAACACGGTCGATTACCGCATCAAGAAATTCACCGAGTTCCCGGAGCTGATCGCCGCCCACAAGGACGACTTCGAAGGCAAGACCGTGGTGACCTTCTGCACCGGCGGTATCCGCTGCGAAAAGGCCGCGATCCACATGCAGAACATCGGCTACGACAATGTGTACCAGCTCGAAGGCGGCATCCTCAAATACTTCGAGGAAGTGGGCGGCGCCCACTACACGGGCGACTGCTTCGTGTTCGACTACCGCACCGCGCTCAACCCGCAGCTGCAGCCAACGGAAACCGTGCAATGCTTCGTTTGCCGCGCCGTAGTCACCCCGCGCCAGCAACTGGCGCCCGAATACGTCTACGAGAAATCCTGCCCCGCCTGCTACCAAGCCTAAATTCGGGGTCAGTGCCGACATTCGGACACGAACTAAACCATACGGTTGTTGGGCTCGTGTCTAAATGTCGGCACTGACCCCGAAGTTCAGGCTTCGCTTTCGAGCATGCTGATGCGGACCAGGTCGGCGACGTTGTCCACGCCCAGCTTGGCCATCAGGCGGGCTTTGTGGACTTCCACCGTGCGCACGCTGATACCGAGGGCCGGGCCGATTTCGCGGTTGTGGCGGCCCAATACCACCAGCTCCATCACTTCGCGTTCGCGCGGCGTCAGTTCGCCCAGCAGGCTGGCGTGGCGGCTGCGGCGCTGCTGCTCGTGCTGCTCGCTGCGCGCGCGCGACAGCGCTTCGTCGATGGCGGCGATCAGCTTGGCGTCGTCGAACGGCTTTTCCAGGAAATCGACAGCATCGGCCTTGAAGGCCGCGCGCGCGGTGCCCACGTCGCCGTGACCGCTCATGATGATGAAGGGAATGCGGCAGCCCTGCCGCGCCAGTTCCTGCTGCAAGGCCAGCCCGTCCATGCCCGACATGCGGATGTCGAGCAGCAGGCAGCCGCGCCAGTTGGGCCGCCAGGTTTGCAGGAATGCTTCGCCGCTGGAAAACACGGCGGTACGGTAACCGCGCACGCCCAGCAGCAACCCCAGTGCGTCGCGCACGGACGGGTCGTCATCGACGATGTAGACGGTCAGGTTGTGGGCGCTTTGTTCGAACGCGTCCGGATTATGCAGCGACATGATGCTCTGGCTCCTCGGCGCGTGCCAACGGCAGCGCCATTTTAAATATTCCCTTGTCTCCAACCTCGGCCCACAGTGCACCGCCGTGGGCCTCCATGATGGCCCGGCTCAGCACCAGGCCCAGTCCCAGGCCGCTGGCCTTGGACGAGACGAACGGCTCGAACAGGCGCGCGGCCAACGCCTGCGACACGCCCTTGCCGCTGTCCTCGATCATCAAGTGCAGGCAGGCGCGCCGCTCCGCTGCCTGCCGCCCCCTGGTGCCGCGCCCGCCCTTGCCGGTCGCATCCACCCGCCAGCCCGACACCGTGATGCGGCGCGCACCGGCCGGCTGTTCCTGCACCGCTTCCAGGGCGTTGGCCAGCAGATTGCGCAGCACCAGCTCGACCTGCAGCCGGTCCACCCGCACCTGCAAGGCCGGCACCGCCTCGATATTGAGCACCACTTCACGTTCGCGCAACTGCGCCATGAACTGCTGGCTGACGCCCGCCACCAGGTGGCGCGCATCGACCGCCTCGAGCTTCATGGCGCCGGTGCGGAAAAAATCGCGCAGGCGCCGCACCACTTCGGCGGCCCGGCTCGACTCGGCGATCATGCGCTGCACCACGCTCTTGAGCATGGCGCCGCTTTCGCCCCGTTCGAGCAGGAATTCGCAGGCTTTGCCGTAAGTCCCCAGCGCGGTGAGCGGCTGGTTCAGCTCGTGCGCCAGGGCGGCCGCCATTTCGCCGGCCGCCGCCAGCCGCAACGACTGCTTCAAGTCGCTCGACACCTGGCGCAATTCATCGACCACGATGCCGATCGAAAAGCCCACCAGCGCCAGCACCACGTCGAGCATTTGCAGCTCGTGCACGGCGATATCGCCGGCGTGGTTGAGCTTGACCAGCGCACCGATACCCGCCTGCAGGACGAACACCATCAGTGCCGTACCATACAAGCCCTGGCGCGAGGCCGCCCACACCACCGGCAGGAACAGGAAATAGAAATCCTTGAATTCCGACGTCGCGATGCTGCCGAACACCAGGGTCAGCACGCCGATCGCCAGCGCCAGGTACCCCAATGTTTCCAGGTTCCACACCGTATCACGCAAGCGCTGACGGGTCGGTGCGCTCGCCAGCATCCAGATCAGCGGCATCGACACCACCACCCCCACCATGTCGCCGATGCCAAAGCGCAGCACTGCCGTGCTCCAGTTACCGGCCGGGATCAAGCCGGTGGCGGACAGCAGGCTGATATACACGAGGTCGTTGAGCAGCGAGCCCACGGCCACGATCGCCACCCACTGAAACAGGCGCACCCGGCTGTCGAACAGGCCGTCGCTGCCGAAAGTACGGCGCAGCGCTTCGCCCATCAGTCCGTAGCCCATGGTGAGCCAGACCGACAGCAGCACCGTCAGCAGCAGGCCGGCCGGCATGCCGCGCACCAGGATTTCGCCGAGCGTCAACGCGATAAACCAGGGCAGCGCCGCGCGCCAGCCATGGCGCAGCCAGAACACCAGTCCCAGCGACGGATCGGGATTCCAGGGCGTGATGTTGAGACCGTACAAAGGGTCGATATAGGTGGCCCAGTCGAACAGCAAGTACAGCGCAATAAAGGCTGAAAACTGCAAAGAGCGAAGGGAAAACGCTGACCGCGACCAGGACATAGTGTAAAGATTTGTATCGTATTGTAGCATTATGCCTCGCTGCCCACCAACGCGCAGCGCTTTTTACAACTAAGGGTTACCCTTAGCAACACCTGTTTCCGCCCCTCACATCGTTCCGTGCTGTCTGGTTCGACATGCGGGAACACCCTTACGCTGCCCCCCCAATTGTCAGCCCCGGGGTGCAGGCCTACCATCGGTTCCTTGCGGTATGAACACCGCGCATACCACAAGGAAACATGATGTCGATCACATTGCACTCAGGCACGGTAGGCCTGACCGGGCTGCGCCGCTTGCGCGAGACCATCAAACTGTCCGTACGCGCGCTGCTGCACCGCGAAGCCGTCGATGGCTGGTTGCAATTGCTGAACTCGTCGCCGTTGTTTACCGACCTGGTCGCGGACCATCCGCGCATGGTCTACAAGGTGTTCCGCCCCTACTTCAGCAATACCATGGGTTACCGGGCCCGCCTTACCCTGTTGAGCGAACACTACCGCTTCATCCTGCGCCAGGGCCTGGGCCCGCTGACGGCGCTGGCGTCGAAAGACCGGGTAGTGCTGGCGCGCGTGACCGGCAAGACCGGCCTGCCCTATCATATCCAGTTGGCGGCGGTCGAGCCGATGGAGCGCGAAGGCGAACTGGTCCTGCAACTGGTACACGGCCACGAGGTGATCTACAACTGCGCGTTCTCGTTCCACCAGGGCGAGCGCGGCATGGTGCTCGGCGTGGGCTGCATGCAAGGCCCGCGCGGCGACCACGGCCTGCAAGTGATCAAGGACGCCACCCGCGAGCTGCACGGCCTGCGCCCCAAAAACATGATGATCAAGCTGCTGGGCCAGATCGGTGTCGTGCTCGGTTGCGTGGAACTGCGCCTGGTGGGCAATGCCAACCGCACCGTGTGCCGCTCTTTACGCCAGGGCAAGGTGCATGCCGACTACGACGCGCTGTGGCAGGAACTGGACGCCATCCCACGCGCCGACGGCGACTACCGCCTGCCCTGCCTGCCACTGGCAGAATTGGACCTGGCGGCGATCCCGTCGCGCAAGCGTTCGGAAGCGCGCAAGCGGCACGAGACCTTGACGGGCCTGGCAGACGAGATCAGCGCCAGCCTGCGCGCTTCGCGCCAGCCTATCGCTGGCAGCAAGGGCAGCGCGCCTGCCGCTGTCGTCCATGAACACGAGGGTTACGCGCTGGCTTAACCGTTCACCCCGCTGATTGCATCCGATGCATTAGCGGAAATACGCCGCCACCTCGCGCAAGGCGTCGGCATCGAGCACACCGGCCGCCGCCCGCAACTTCAGCATCGCCAGCAAATAGCTGTACCGCGCCTGCGCCTGGTCGCGCCTGCTGGTGTACAGCTGCTGCTGGGCGTTGAGCAGGTCGAGGTTGATGCGTACGCCGCCCCTGATGCTTTGCTCGGTGGCCGTTACCAGCATGGCGCCCGACGCCACTGCCTTGTCCAGCGCACGCAGCCGCGCCACGCTGGAAACCACCACCGCGTGCTGCTTGCGCAATTCCACCAGGACCTTGTCGGTCGTCGCCTGCTGGTCGGCCTTGGCCTTTTCGGTGGCGGCTACCGCCTGGCGCGTACCCGCGCTCACCGCGCCGCCTGCATACAGCGGCACATTGATCTGGAAACCGATCGACTTCTGTTTCGAATCCTGGTTCAGGGTGTTGAGCGTGTCCGAATTGTTCTTGGCGTAGCTGGCCACCAGGTCCACCCGTGGCGTGTGGCCGGCGCGGGCCTTGTTGATTTCCTCGCGCGACGACGCCACCGCGAACTGCATGGCGATGATGTCGGGATTCTGGCGCAGCGCGATGTCGCGCCATTCGTCGAAGCGGATCGCCGCATCGGGCGCCAGGCGGAATTCGGCCGCCACATCATCGACCGCATGCACTTCCTGGCCGACGATGGCCGACAGCGCAGCCAGCGTGGTTTGCACATTGTCCTGCGCTTCGAGTACCTGCGCTTCGGCCAGGTCGAGCCGGGCTTCGGTTTCCAGCATGTCGGTCCTGGTGCCCTCGCCTTTTTCGAACAGGCGGTTGTTGACCGCGCGCTGCTCGAGGTACACGTCGCGCTGCACTTCTGCCAGGCGCAGCTGGGTGTTGGCAAACAGCGCCTCGGTGTAGGAACCAGCCAGGCGCAGGATCAGCTCCTGCTTGCGCGACGCAAACACCGCCGTGGAGTAGTCGGTCTGCCACAGCCCCTGGTGGTAGCGCGCGATCGCTTCCAGGCTGAACACGGGCTGGCGCACCTGCACCACCGCCGACTTGCTGCGGTACTCGAGTTCGCGCGACGGCGTTTCGATGCCGTTGGTGATGTACACCACGTCGGCCTCCACCCGGCTATTGGAATAGCTGGCCGACACGCTGGGCAGCAAAGCCGAGCGGCCCAGCACTTCGCTTTCGATGCCCGACGCATATTCGTGGGTGGCGGCGCGGTAAGTCGGGTCGTTTTGCAGCGCCGACTGGTAAGCCTGCATCAGGCTGATGGCGTGGGCGCTACCCGCGTGCAGCAAGGTCAACATGAAAATCGTTGGCGCGACAGGCTTCACTCAGTCCTCCGACAGCGAAGTTTTGGCGCGGTCGATCACCGGTTTCAACAGGTAGTTCATCATGGTGCGCTCGCCGGTCTTCACAAAAATTTCCACCGGCATGCCGGGCCGCACGTCCATGCGGTGCTGGGCGATCATGCGGGTGCCGGCCGGCGTCACCTTGACCCGCACCTTGTAGGTGGCCGCGCCGGTGCGCTCGTCCACCGCGCGGTCGGCTGCCACGTGTTCCACCACGCCGTCGATGTGCGGCGTGCGGTTCGAGTTGAAGGCCGAGAAAATCAGCTCCACCGGCAGCTTGGTGTGCACCCGGTCGATCAGGTTGACCGGCAGCAGCCCTTCCACCACCAGGCCGTCGTCGGCCGGCACGATGTCGAGCAGGCGCGCGCCGGGGGCCACCACGCCGCCCCGGGTAAACACGTTCAGGCCCACCACGATGCCGCCCACCGGCGCGCGGATGTCGGCGTTGGCCAGGTCGTAGTCGAGCGAAAGCATGCGGCCCGCCAGCGCATCCGCTTCTTTCTGGGCATCGTACAGCGCCGAGCGCACTTCCTTCTGGTATTCCTGGGTGCGCTGCACGCGGCGCAGCGACAACTCCAGCACCTGGCGCTGGCCCCGGCTGATGTTGCCGATGTCTTCCGAAATGGCGCCGTTGACCTGGGCGTAGGTGCGCTCCACTTCCAGCAGGCGCGAACGGGCGATATAACCCTCCTTGGCCAGGTCGCGCATGTTCTCGACCTGCTCCTTGAGGAACGCCAGCTGCTGCACCTTGGATTCGCGCGACTCTTCCAGGCCCCGGGTCTGGGCGCGCAGGCCGGCGATGTTTTCATCGACCGCCGCCAGCTCGTTCTTGAGCGCCGACTCGCGTGCGCTTTTCAGCTGCTGCTGGACCTCGAATACTTCGGCCGTGCGCGGGTCCGCCTTGTACGCTTGCAGCGACGCCGGGAACGCGATGGCCTTGCCGTCGCGCTCGGCCACCAGGCGCGCCTCGGCCGCGCGCGCGGCCAGGTACTGCACGCGCGCCACTTCCACCTGCGACTTCGGTGCGATGTCGCTCATCCGCACCAGCAATTGGCCGGCCTTGACGATATCGCCGTCCTGCACCAGGATCTCGTTGACGATGCCGCCGTTCTGGTGCTGGATGGTCTTGCGGTTGCCCTCCTTGGCCACCGTGCCCGGCATCGGCACGCCCTTTTCCAGCGGCGCCAGCGAGGCCCACAGGAAGAAGCCGCCCACGCCCAGCAACACCACCAGCCAGCCCAGCTTGCCGTAACCGCTGGCGTCCGTGTGCACGGTCAAGGGCGACACATCGTGGCTGACCACGTCGGAGGCCAGCGCCTTCGAATCCGAATTCAATAATTTCATGGTTGCTCCTGGGCGGGCGCCGGCGCGGCTGGTGCGGAAGGTGGCGGCTGCGCCGGGGCTGCTGGCTGCTGGGCCTGCGCATGCGCCTGCATCTGTTTCTGGTTTTTCTCTTGCAGCGCCTGCAGCACCTGCTTGGTCGGGCCGAACAGCTCGACCGCGCCGTCGCGCAGCAGCAGCAACTTGTTGGTGATGCCGATGGCGCTGGTGCGGTGGGTAATGAGCACGATGGTCTTGCCGCGTGCGCGCAAGTCGTTCACGGCCGCCAGCAAGGCATGCTCGCCGGCATCGTCGAGGTTGGAGTTCGGTTCATCGAGCACCAGCACGGCCGGGTCGCCATACATGGCGCGCGCCAGGCCCAGGCGCTGCTTCTGGCCGCCGGACAGGCCGGCGCCGCCATCACCGAGCGGCGTGTCGTAGCCTTGCGGCAGGCGCAGGATCATGTCGTGCACACCGGCGCGCTGCGCCGCCAGCACCACCTTGTCGGCTTCCACCTCGCCGAAGCGGGCGATGTTCTCGCCCACCGTGCCGGCAAACAGTTCGATATCCTGCGGCAGGTAACCAAGGTGAGGACCCAGCTCGGCCTTGTTCCATTGATAGATGTCGGCGCCATCGAGGCGCACCTTGCCCAGCGCGGCCGGCCATACGCCCACCAGCAGGCGCGCCAGCGTGGTCTTGCCCGAGCCGCTGGGGCCGATCACGCCGACCACATCGCCGGGCATCAGGCCAAACGACACACCGCGCAGCAGGGTCACCTGGCCGCCAGGAGCGACGGCGCTCACGCCTTCCACCGCCAGCATGCCGGTCGGCTTGGGCAGCGGCATGCCCGCCTTGCGCGCCGGATTACCGTCGAGCAGTTCGAGCAGCCGGCCATACGAGCTGCGCGCGCCGGCATAGGTTTTCCACACCGCGATCACCTGCTGCACCGGCGCCAGCGCGCGGCCCAGCAGGATCGAGGCGGCAATCATCATGCCCGGCGTGATCTTGTTTTCCAGCACCAGCAACGCGCCATAGCCAAGCACCAGCGATTGCAGCGCGATCTGCACGAACTTGGTGGCGGCCGCCACCAGCCCGGCCTTTTCGCTGGCCTCGCCCTGCAGGTGCAGGAATTTTCCGTGCAGCTTGAACCAGCGCCCCATCAGGTTGGGCAGCATGCCCATCGACTCGATCACTTCGGCATTGCGCAGGTTGTTGGTCGCCAGCGAGGCCGAGGCGATCGACAGGGTATTGGCCTCGGCCAGCGGCTTTTTCGACACGCGCTCGTTGAGGAAGGCCAGCGCCACCAGGATCGCGGTGCCGCACAGCGCGAACACGCCCAGGCCCGGCTCGAAGATGAAAATCACGACCAGGTAGATCGGGAACCACGGTGCGTCGAAAAACGCGAACAGCGCGCTACCGGTCAGGAACTGGCGGATATTGGTCAGATCGCTCAAGGCCTGGCCGGCGTTGCCGCCTGTGCGCCGCAGGTTCTGCTCGAAGGCGGCGGTGTACACCCGCTTGTTGAGTTCCATGTCGAAGCGGGCGCCGACGCGCACCAGGATGAAGCTGCGCACCAGTTCGAGCACGCTGATCATCAGGTAGGCGCCCAGGATCATCACCGTCAGCATCAGCAAGGTGGTTTCGTTGCGGCTGGTCAGCACGCGGTCATAGACTTGCAACATGTAGAGCGACGGCGCCAGCATCAGCAGGTTGGTGATGGCGCTGAACGCGCCCACCGTGAAAAAGGCGCGCTTGAGCGTGGAGAGGACGTCGGTGATTTCGTTACTGGGTGGAGAGAATTTGTTTTTCATTATGGGATAAGTTGTAACGAATCAACTCCACTGGGTCGGCGGGGCCATTATCGCTCACAAAATTCCCTGAAAATTCACAATTTCCCACGCGGGCCGCCCAGCCTCAATTTACTTGGAGCATCTGTTGGAAATTGGCACAATTTAACGCGCAACGGCCCCGCGTTCCAGGAAAAGACGGCGCCGTCGATGGGTAAAGAAGTTCAGCGGGTGGTGGTCGTACGCCAGGTGGCCACGCCCGAGACCGTCCTGCTCGGGGTCAGCGCGCCTTCGAACAGGTAAGTCGCACCGCCATTACCGCCCAGCGCGCCATTGACCTGCATCGCGCCCGGCTGCGCGGTGCGGGTGACGCTGCCGAACTGGCCATCCTTGGCCAACTGGCCAGCGGCGGACAGCCGGTAGCTGGCGTCCTGGTCGCGTACATTGACGCTGGTGGCAAACGTGGCCTTGGCGAAATCGACCGTGAGGCGGCCGTCGGACAGGCTGGCGGCCGTGCGCTGGCCGGTGCCGGCATCGCGCACATAGGCTTCGCTGGCGGCCAGGGCGAAGCCGGCGCTGCCGCGCGCCGGCGTCACGTACGGCGTACCGTCTTCGCCACGGAACAGCACATAGACCTCGTTGGCGGCCAGGCGCCGGGTACCACTGGTCGCGACGGCCCCGGACAAATTCTCGAGGGTGGCGTTGGGCGCGCGGTCGATGACTTTTTCCCAGCGCCCCCAGCTGACCACTTGCGGCTGGGCGGCCAGGTCGGGTGGACGCACATTGCCGGTGGCGCCGAACTGCGGCAACCTGGCTTGCAGGTCGCCGCTCTTGCGGGCGTCGAGGTCGGGGTTGACGCCGGTGGCCACCATGGTGCCGGCCATGGCCGACGACTCGACCCGGGCGTCGGCCCGACCGGCGCCCGGACCAGCGGTATTGGCGAGGTTGGCGAGGTTGGCAAGATTGGCAGTATTGAACGCAGCCGTGCCCAGGTTTCCCTGGGTAGCCGTGGTGCTTATTTCGCGAGCGAAACGCGCCTCGGTTTCCGGCCGCACGATCACCAGGCGCTGATCGGCAGTGCGGATATACAAATAGCCGTCGCCACCGGTGCGCAAGCGGTCGCCGTCCTGGACCGTTGCGCCGACGCGTGCGGGATCGCCTTCCACCTCGGCCTGGCCGGCGACAAACACGATTTGTCCAGGCTCGGCGGCATGCGCCTGCGCTGCCAGCAGCGCCGCGATAATGAAGGTGAGTTGACGCGCCATGATGGAATTCCGGTGGATGATGCGTATGCCCGGATCTCGGGCGTACGCCATGACGGGTATTTTACCGAAATTAATTTCTGACAAGACAGTCGTTACACTTTGTATCAATCCTTGTAACCAGCCGTGACCGTCGATTCGGCAATTCCAGGCAGGTACGTTATACTGCCCGACCATTGCGCCGATTCCGGGGCGGCCAGTATTTACCCATCGATGACACTGCCAGGCTTCCTCCACCACCCGCTGTCGAAAACCGCCGCGCTGGCGATATGCGCGCTGGTCCTGTTGGCCGTGACAGGCGGCGCTGCCCGTGCCCAGACCGCAGACCTGGTGCAGGACCTGTACCGCGATGCCCTGCGGTCGATCGCCGAAGGCCGCCGCGACGACGCCACCGACGCCCTCGAACGCGTGATCGCCCAGGAGCCACTGCACGCGGGCGCCTGGCTCGACCTGGCGCTGGTGCGCTGCGACCTGGGCAACATGGCCGAGGCCGAGCGCCTGTTTCAGGCTATCGAACAGCGTTTTGCGCCGCCACCGGAAATCCGCGAACTGATCGCCCAGGCCCGCGCCGGCGGCTGCGCCGGCTGGCAACCGCGGCCGTTGTACAGCGTCTCAGTGGGACGCGGCCTGAGCCGCAACGTCAACCAGGGCGCCAACAGCGCGACGTACCAGCCGGTGGACGGCGGCGGCGGCCTGGTGCTGCTGCCCGACTTTTTGCCCCGGAGCGACCAGTACACGGCGCTGTCGGCCGACTATATCCGCGACCTCACGCCCAATGGCACCCAGGGCTTCGTGCAATTCCAGGGCCGCCGCCACGACAGTCTGCACGACTACGACAGCTATTCGCTATTCGCCGGCATCGATACGCCGTGGCGCATCAAACGCTGGAAACTGCGCACCACCGCCACCGTCGGCTACGCTACGCTGGGCAGCCAGTTGTACCAGCGCCAGCTCCAGCTGCAAGCGCAGTTGATGCCGCCGCTGCCGCTGCCCAAGACCCTGCAACTGTCGCTGCACACGGGCGTGACCCACGTCGATTACCAGACCCTCGACAATTTTCGCGGCACCACCGGCGAAGTGCGCAGCCAGCTGACCTGGCGCAGTGGCAACCACTACGCCAGCGCCAGCTTCGGCCTGCTCGACGACAAGGCCGCCGAACAGCGTCCCGGCGGCAACCGCCACGGCAACAGCCTGTCGCTGCAATACCGGCAACTGCTTGGCGCCGGCACGGGCGAGCTTGGCTATACGCGCCAGACCTGGCGCAGCGCCAGCGCCTATGCGGAGGGCCTGATCGACGAGACCCGGCGCCAGCAGGCGCACATGTTGCGCGGCGCTTATACCTACCCGCTGGGCAAGAGCCACAACCTGGTGGTCGAAGCGCGGCGCATCCACAACCGCGAAAACATCTCGATCTTCCAGTACGACGATACCCAATTGCAACTGAGTTGGCAGTGGCTGGGACCGTAATCAGCACCTTCCCGGAGATTTGGTTACAGCGCGTAACAAGCTGTTACAACATATTAAGCTGGCAACTGGCTGCTATATAATCTTTCGATCATTATTGCAGGACTCCTATGGTCGTCGCCCCTCCACCACTGTTGCTGCCGCCTTGTGCCGGCGCCATGTTTTCATGAGCGTCATGCTGCGTGCGCTGTGGCACAGCCGTGGCTTCATCGGGGGGAGTGTCCAGCGCGATTTCCAGTCCCGCTATCGCAACACCATGCTCGGTGCCGCCTGGACCGTGCTCAATCCGCTGGCGATGATCGTGGTCTATACCGTGATTTTCTCGCAGGTGATGCAGAGCAAGCTGCCAGGCGAGGTCAGCCGATTCGGCTACAGCATTTACCTGTGCGCCGGCATCCTGTCGTGGGGCCTGTTTGCCGAGATCGTCACGCGCGCGCAGAACATGTTCATCGACAATGCCAACCTGCTTAAAAAGGCCAACTTCCCGCGCATCTGCCTGCCGGCCATCGTGGCCAGCAACGCGCTGGTCAACTTCGCGATTATTTTTGGCCTTTTCACCGTCTTCCTGCTGGTATCGGGCCAGTTCCCCGGCGCCGTGTTCGCGCTGCTGCTGCCGCTGCTGGTGCTGGAAGTGGCGCTGGCGATCGGGCTGGGCCTGGTGCTGGGCGTGCTCAATGTGTTCTTCCGCGACGTCGGCCAGTTTTTCCAGATCTTTATCCAGTTCTGGTTCTGGTTGACGCCGGTGGTGTACCCGGCCGCGATCTTGCCGCCCGCGCTGCGAGACTTGCTGGTGTTCAATCCCATGGCGGCAGTGACGGGCGGCTTCCAGGACGTGCTGCTGCACGGCCGCGCACCCGACTGGGCCGGCCTGCTGCCGGCGGCGCTGTGCGCGCTGGTGCTGTGCGCGCTGGGCCTGCGGCTGTTCCGCAAGCGCGCCGGCGAAATGGTGGACGAGCTGTGATGGGGGCCATTACCGTTGCCGGCCTGGGCAAGGCCTATAAACAATATCCGACGCGCTGGGCGCGCCTGGCCGAGTGGCTGCTGCCATGGCGCGGCCCGCGCCATCGTGCCCACTGGATCTTGCAGGACATCGATTTTCATATCGCCGCCGGCGAGGCAGTGGCGCTGATCGGCATCAACGGCGCCGGCAAGAGCACGCTGTTGAAACTGATCACCGGCACTACCTTGCCCACCGTGGGCAGCGTGGCCACGCACGGCCGGGTGGCGGCCCTGCTGGAACTGGGTCTGGGCTTCCACCCGGATTTTACCGGCCGCCAGAACGTGCTCATGGCCGGCCAACTGATGGGCCTGGACGCCGGCCGCATCACCGCGCTGATGCCCGAGATCGAGGCGTTTGCCGGCATCGGCGACTACATCGACCAGCCGGTGCGCGTATATTCGAGCGGCATGCAGATGCGCCTGGCGTTCAGCGTGGCCACCTGCGAGCGGCCCGACATCCTGATCGTCGACGAGGCGCTGGCGGTCGGCGACGTGTTCTTCCAGCAAAAATGTTTCGACCGCATCCGTGGTTTCACGGCGGCCGGCACCACCTTGCTGTTCGTCTCGCACAGCATGGGCACGGTAATGAATATCTGCGACCGCGCGCTGTATATCCGCCAGGGCCGGCTGGCCTTCGACGGCGCGCCGCGCACCGCCGCCGACCGCTACCAGGCCGAGCTGCTGGGCCATGCGCCGGTCGATGCTGCCGACGCGGCGGCCTCCGCGCCGATACCGGTTGCAGTTTCGGTTCCGACCGGGGCCCCGGCTGCGCCACCGGTCGATGCCGACCGCCTGCGCACGTCCGTCGCACTCTCCGGCAGCGACGGCAGCATCGTCACCGCGCACGCCGATTGCGTGGGCGCCGCTTTTGTCGATGCCGACGGCGTTGCGCTGACCAATATCGGCGCCGACCAGCAGGTACGCCTGCGCATCGATTACCTGGCCCACCGCGACCTCGACGATCCGCACGTGGGCTTCAAGATCCGCAACCGGCACGGCATCGTGCTGTTCGAAACCAATACCTATTGCATGCACCAGACCCCGGGGCCGGTCAGCGCAGGCGGCGTGCTGTCGGCCAGTTTTGTCTTTGCCATGCACCTCGCACCGGAGGAGTACACGCTGACGGTTGGTTTGGGCAATGGCGGTTATGATGAAGGCAACTTCCGCGAGGTGCTCAATTACCTGCACGAGGTCAGCGCCTTCATGGTGCTGCCCGATGCTGCGGCGATCCGCTGGTCCGGCATGACCAACCTGGCGCCACGGCTCGAATGCGCCACGCTGTAATGGAATCCAGAAAGAGTATCGTGACTTATTCCTCCCTTGAAGCGCAGCACCTGGTGCGCGCCCTGTATCGCGCCCTGCTGGGCCGCGAGGCCGACGCCACCGGCCTGGCCTACTGGACCGACACCCTGGTGGACGGCCGCCTCGACCTGGCCGCGCTCACTGCCGCGCTCACCGCCAGCGATGAATACCGCGCCACGCTGGCCCACCAGCGCGCGCACGCCGGCCTGCGCGCACGCGTGGCCGCTGCTGCCGCCGCCGCACTGGCCGGTTCACCGCTGCGCATCGTGGACGTGGGCGCGCAAATCCTGGCCGACGAACAGCACGTGTATGCGCCCCTGGCCGGCCACGGCCTGCCGTGCCACATCGTCGGCTTCGAACCGATCGCGGACAAGCTGACCGAACGGCGCCAGGCCGACGGCGCCACCGTGCGCATGTACCCGGACTTCATCGGCGACGGCAATAATCACACGTTCCACCTGAACGTGCCCGACGCGACGTCGTCGCTGCTGCCGTTCAATACCGCGCTCACCGGGCAGCTGGTGCACCTGAGCCAGCTGCGCACGGCGCGCACCGGGCAGGTCGCCACCCGCACCCTCGACGACGTGCTGGACGATGACGCCACGGTGGACTTCCTCAAGCTCGACATCCAGGGCTTCGAATTGCCCGCGCTGCGCCATGCCGGCGCCGTGCTGGCCCGTACCAACGTGGTCCACTGCGAAGTGTCGTTTGCAGAGATCTACGCCGGACAAGGCCTGTTCTCGGAGATCGACCAACTGCTGCGCGGCCACGGCTTCGACTTCATCGACCTGGCGCACAGCTGCCGCTACGCCTACCACGGCCCGTTTGAAGGCAGTCGCGACCGCCTTGGCTGGGGCGACGCCGTGTTCTTCAGGCGCGCCGCCGGCCTGGCCGGGCGCGACCTGCTGGCCCAGGCGGCGATTGCGCTGCTGGTCTATGACAAGCCGTCGCTGGCGGCTGCGGTGGCCGGGCCGGCGCACGCCGCACTGTTTGCGCCGGAGGCTGCATGACACTGCGCATCCCCCTGGTCTCCTACGCGCAGAACGGCGAGGACGTGCTGCTGTGGCGCGCACTGAACCGCATACAAAACGGTTTTTATATCGACGTCGGCGCCAACGACCCCGAGGAAAATTCGGTCACCCGGATTTTCTACGACGCCGGCTGGCGCGGCATCAACATCGAACCGATGCCGTCGTACCACGAAGTCTTCCTGCGCGAGCGCCCGCGCGACATCAACCTGGCGCTGGCCTGCGGCGCTGCCGACGGCAGCATCACGCTGTACGACACGCCCACCGTCAACGGCTGGGCCTCGACCGATGCCGCCACCGCTGCCCTGCACCGCGCCGACGGCGTGTCCATCATCGAGCACCAGGTGCCCATGCGCACGTTGGCCGGCATCTGCGCCGAGCATGCGCCGGACGCCATCCATTTCCTCAAGATCGATGTCGAAGGCTTCGAGGCGGAAGTGTTGCGCGGCATGGACCTGCGGCGCTGGCGGCCGTGGGTGCTGGTGATCGAAGCGACGCTGCCCGGCAGTCCCGTCACCAATCACGAGCAGTGGGAAGCGCTGGTGACGTCATGCGACTACCGGTACGCCTATTTCGATGGTCTCAACCGGTATTACGTGGCGGCCGAGCAGGCGCACCTGTTGCCTGCGCTGGCCGTCCAGCCCAATGTGTTCGACCATTACATCGTGCGCGATCTCGACCGCGCCCTGCACCGGGTGCAGGCGCTGGATGCCGAACTGGGGCGCATGGCCGGGCTCGCGGCAGAACTGGCGCGCCTGCAGGGTGTCGCGGCCGAACTGGCCGAGGCGCGCGCGCGCCATGCAGAACTGGTGAAGGTGCACGACGGCCAAACCGCGTGGGCGCGCCAGCTCGAAGCGCAGTTGCAGGCAGCCCACGGCAGCTGGTCGTGGCGCCTGACCGCGCCGCTGCGCCTGTTCATGCCTGCGCGTGTGCGGCCGCAAGTGCGGCGCGCACTGATGTGGCTGGCGCAGCGGCCGGCGCTGCGCGGCGCCGCGTTTGCCGTGCTGCGCCGCGTCCCGGGACTGGAAGCGCGCTTCCTGGCCTGGTATGCGCGGGTGCGCGGCAATCCCGACGCCGTGGTGCCGATGCTGGCCGACGTGCCGCCGGCACTGGCGCACCTGCCGCAGTCGGCCCGCCGCGTGCTGGCCGATCTCGAGCGTTCCGATTCCTTTTCCCGTCACTGAAGCATGCGTATCGCGATTGATTTACACCCGAGCCTGGACGACGCCACCCTGGCACAGGTATCGAACACCGCAGCCGGGCTGGCCGCTGCCGGCCACACCGTGGTGGCGCTGCTGCACCATGCGCACGGCGAGCGGTCCGACGCCGCGCGGCTGGCGCTGGCGCCGCTGCTGGCAGCCCATCCCGCCCAAGTGCAAGTGCGGGTGCTCGACACCGCGCGCGGCGCCGATGCCTGGCGCCGGCAGGCGGCCACGCTGTTGCGCGACACCTTGCTGCGCGACGTGCAGGCCGACGTGGTGTGGCATCCGGGTCAGTCCGCGCTGGATATCGGCGACCGCAGCGGCAGCGACAGATTCCGGACCGGCGACAGCGACAGCGACAGCGGCAGTTTCCCGGCCATCCCAGTCATTTACGGCATGGCCACCGCCGGCTTAGCCGCCGTGCAGCAAGCGCTGCTGGCGGCCGTGCCTGACACCGACGCGGACATCGGGGGCGTCGTCGGCGTCGGCGGCGCCGGCAGCATCGCTGGCGCGAAACCACGGATGGCCTACCTGTCACCGCTGCCACCGCAGCATTCCGGCATCGCCGACTACAGCGTGGAGCTGTTGGCCGAGCTCGAGCATTACTACGACATCGAGCTGATCGTCGATGCCGCGCCCGATGCCCACCTGGCCCAGCGCTACACGGTACGCGACTGCGCCTGGTTCGAGCAGCACGGCGGCCAGTACCAGCGCGTGCTCTACCATTTCGGCAACAGCCCGGTGCACCAGCACATGTTCGCGCTGTTGCAGCGCCACCCCGGCATCGTGGTGCTGCACGATTTCTTCCTCAGCAACCTGCTCGACGCGATGGAGCACGACGGCTACGCGCCGCAGGCGCTGGCACAGGCGCTGTATGCCTCGCACGGCTACGGCGCCTTGCAGGCGGCCGCGCGCGATGGCCGCAATGCCGCCGTCTGGGCCTATCCATGCAACTGGCAGGTGCTCGAGCACGCCAGCGGCGTGATCGTCCACTCCGATTTTTCGCGGCGCCTGGCGCAGCAATGGTACGGCGCCGACACCGGCGCCGACTGGCAGACCTTGCCCCTGATCCGGGGCCTGCCACCCGGCCATGACGCCGGCCGCGCCCGCGCCGCGGCCCGGTCCGCGCTGCGCCTGGCCGAGGACAGCTTCGTGGTGTGCAGCTTCGGCATGATGGGCGTCACCAAACTCAACGATTTGCTGCTGGAAGCATTCCTGGCCAGCCCGCTGGCAGCCGACCGCCGCTGCCACCTGGTGTTCGTCGGCAAGGCCGATCCCGACCGCTACGGCAGCGCCATTGCGCACCGGATTGCCAAGTCTGGAGCGGCGGCCACCATCCACGTCACCGGCTTCGTCAGCAGCGAGCAGTACGCCACCTGGCTGGCCGGCGCCGACGCCGCCGTCCAGCTGCGCAGCCGCACGCGCGGCGAAACCTCGGCGTCGGTGCTCGATTGCCTGCTGCACGGCCTGCCCACCGTGGTCAACGCCCACGGCTCCAACACCGACCTGCCCGCCGACGTGCTGGTGCAACTGCCCGACGTGTGCGACGCCGCCATGCTGGGCGCCGCCTTGGCCGGCCTGCACCGCGACGCCGCCGCGCGCGCCGACCTGGCCAGCCGGGCGCGCGCCTACATGGCTGCCCACCACACGCCGCAACAGGTAGGACCGCGCTTTCACCAGGCGATCGAAACCCTGGCCGCGCACCAGCCGCACCGCCATTACGCGGAACTGCTGGACGCGCTGCGCCGCTTGCCGCCCGCGCCCGCCGGCGCCTTGATGGAGACCGCCGCCGCGATTGCCGCCAACCGCTTGCCACGCGGCCCGCGCCAGTTGTTCGTCGATGTCTCGGCGCTCGTGCATACCGATCTGCGCACCGGCATCCAGCGCGTGGTGCGCAGCATCCTGCTCGACCTGATCGCCGCGCCGCCGCCCGGCTACCGCATCGAGCCCGTGTACGGCACCAGCGGCGGCGCGCCCTACCGGTACGCGCGCGCCTACACGTTCAAATTGCTGGGCTTGCCGCCGGTGGCGCTCGAGGACGCGCCGCTGGAGCTGCGCGCCGGCGACCTGTTCCTCGGACTCGACCTGTTTGCCGGCGTCACCATTCAAAGCCGTACGCAGTTGCTCGACATGCGGCGCCGGGGCGTGCGCATGCATTTCGTGGTGTACGACCTGCTGCCGGTGCTGCAACCGGCCATGTTCCCGGCCGGCACCGACGATTATTTCCGCGATTACCTCGACACCATCGCCACCGTGGCCGACGGTCTGGTGTGCATCTCGCGCGCGGTGGCCGACGAATTGCACGACTGGCTGGCGCAGCGGCCCGCCTTTGCACCGGGCGGCCGCGCCGCTGCGGACCCGTTGCCGCTCAGTTACTTCCACCTTGGCGCCGACATCGATGCCAGCGCGCCCAGCACCGGCTTGCCGGCCGACGCCAGCGATATCCTGGCTGCCATCGCTGCCCGTCCCAGCCTGCTGCTGGTGGGCACGCTGGAGCCGCGCAAGGGCCAGGCCCAGGCGCTCGCTGCGATCGAGCTGCTGTGGCAGCAAGGTGTCGATGTCAACCTCGTCATCGTGGGCAAGGCCGGCTGGATGATGGAAACGCTGGCGCGGCAACTGGACCAGCACGCGGAACGGGGACGGCGCCTGTTCTGGCTGGCCGGCGTCTCCGACGAAATGCTGCTCAAGCTGTACCAGGCCTGCTCGGCGCTGGTGGCGGCCTCGAACGGCGAAGGCTTCGGCTTGCCGCTGATCGAAGCCGCCCAGCACGGCCTGCCCATCATCGCGCGCGATCTGCCCGTGTTCCGCGAAGTGGGTGGCACACATGCCAGCTACTTCAGCGGCACCGCTCCGGCCGACCTGGCGCAGGCGCTGCGCGACTGGCTGGACCTGCACGCGGCTGGCGCCGCACCCGGCTCCGCCGGCATGCCGTGGCTGACCTGGAAAGCCAGCACGGCGCAATTGCTGCAAGCGCTGCAAGTATCGCCCGTACTCGATGGCCGGCAGCCGTATCGCGTGCTGACTTCCCTTCCATCCGGCACGCCGGCCTTTTCTTCCTTAGGTGCTGCATGAACCCGATCGACCTGTACTCCCCCGACGCCGACCGCATCGCGGTGGTGATCCCCAGCTACCGCGTCACGCGCCACATCCTCGGCGTGCTGGCCGCGATCGGCCCGGAAGTGGCGCGCATTTACGTGGTGGACGACTGCTGTCCCGACCAGTCCGGCGCGCTGGTGCGCGCCGAGTGCCGCGACCCGCGCGTGGTGGTGGTGCAGCACACCGAGAACCAGGGCGTGGGCGGCGCCGTCATGAGCGGCTACCGCGCCGCGCTGGCCGACGGCATGCGCATCATGGTCAAGATCGATGGCGACGGCCAGATGGATCCGGCGCTGCTGCCGCATTTCGTCGCGCCGATCCTGAACGGTGAAGCCGACTACACCAAGGGCAACCGCTTCTTCGACCTCGAGAAAATCCGCCAAATGCCGGCCATGCGCCTGTTCGGCAACGCCGTGCTGTCGCTGATGACCAAGCTGTCGTCCGGCTACTGGGATTTGTTCGATCCCACCAACGGCTACACCGCGCTGCACGCGGACGCCGCGCGCCACCTGCCGTTCGACCGCATCAGCAGCCGGTATTTTTTCGAGTCCGACATGCTGTTCCGCCTCAATACCATCCAGGCCGTAGTGGCGGACGTGCCGATGGATGCCAGCTATGGCGACGAGGTGAGCAACCTGAAGATTTCGAAAATCGTCACCGAGTTCATGGTCAAGCACGCGCGCAACCTGGGCAAGCGTTTGTTCTACAACTACTACCTGCGCAACATGTCGCTGGCGTCGCTGCAGCTGCCGCTGGGCGTGTCGATGCTGCTGTTCGGCAGCGTGTATGGGGCCTGGCACTGGGTGCAGGCGGCCGCGCATGGCGTGGCCACGCCGGCTGGCACGGTGATGGTGTCGGCGCTGCCGGTACTGATGGGCATGCAGCTGATCCTCGCGTTCCTGGCCTACGATATCGCGGCAGTGCCGCGCCGCGTGGTACAGAAGAAATCGGTTGCCCGGGCTGCGGTGGTGGTGCGTGATTAAATTGATGCACGCGCTGCGCCAACGCCAGTTCCTGGTGTTCGTGGGCGGCGGCCTGCTGTGCTCCGCGCTCGACGTGGGCGTGATGCAGGGCCTGCTGCTGGCCGGTATCGGTTTGAGCGTGGCGGCCGCTACCAGTGCCGGTTTCGCCACGGGGCTGCTGCTCAATTACGCGTTCCATGCGCGCGTGACCTTCGGCCGCCTGCACAGCGCCAGCGCCTTCCTGCGCTTTTTGTGCGTGGTGGCGCTCAATTACGTGCTCACGATTGCCTGCGTGAGCGCCGCGCTGGTACTGGCCCGCGCGGGCATGGGCGCGGGTGCCGTCAACGAGGCGAGCGTCGCCTTGGTTGGCAAACTGGTGTCGCTGCCGCTCGTGGCGTGCAACGGCTTTTTGCTCAGCAAATACTGGATCTTCCGATGACCACTTTACTGCCGATCCGCACCGACGACGATGCGCTGACCAGGTATGCGCAATTGCTGTCGGCCTGTTTTCCGGGCACCGACAAATTTACCCGGGCCTATTTGCAATGGCTGTACCGCGACAACCCGGACGGCGTGGCGGTAGGCTTCGACGCCTGGGACGGCGACCAGCTGGCGGCGCACTACGTGTGCATTGCCGCACGGGCCGACATCAACGGCGCCACGGTGCCGGTACTGCTGTCCCTCAATACCGCCACGCACCCGGCGCACCAGGGCAAGGGCCTGTTTACCAAGCTGGCGGCGCTGACGTACGAGGCCGGCGCCCGCCACGGCTACCACGGCGTGTACGGGGTGGCCAATGCCAACAGCACGCCCGGCTTCCTGCGCAAGCTCAACTTCCAGCTGGTGCGCCCGCTCGAAGCGCGGATCGGCTTTGGCACCTTGCCGCCGCCGCGCCCCGGCCCCCGTTCGTTCGCGCGGCGCTGGGACCAGGCCAGCCTGGCCTGGCGCGCCGCCTGTCCCGGCAAGCCGCTGGGCGCGCGCCGCCACGGCGACCTGTGGCAGTTCCACGCGCCGGCCATGCCGCTGGTGCACGCGTATGCCGAGGTGGCCGCCGCCAGCCTGCCGCCGGCCATCGCGCTGCCCGAGGCGGGCACCGCCGCACCGGCCACCTTGCGCCTGTTCCTGGGCCTGCGCCCGGATGCCGACGGCGGCTATGGCCGCTACGTGAATATTCCGCAGCGGCTGCGCCCTTCCCCGCTCAACCTGATCTGGTTGCCGCTGGCTGGCAGCGACCAGGGCCGGCTGGCGCCGGAAGCGATCGATTTTTCCTTCCTCGACTTCGATGCCTACTGACACCGCCCTGTTCCTGTTCGCCCATCCCGACGACGAATTCGGCGTCTGGCAAACCATGCTCGACTGCCTGGCGCGCGGGCTGCGCGTGCGCTGCGCCTATTTCACCACCAGCCCGACAGACGTGCTGTCGGCCCGCCGCGCGGCCGAGTCGCGCCGCGTGCTGGGCGCCATCGGGGTGGCCCAGGACGATATCGTGTTCCCCGGCGCCGAACTGGCCATTCTCGACGCCCGCCTGCCGCACCACCTGGCGCGGGCAGCGGCCTGGCTGGCGCGCTGGTGCCGCGAAGCGGGCACGCCGCAACTGCTGTGCGTGCCGGCGTGGGAAGGCGGCCACCACGACCACGACGCGCTGCATGCGCTGGCTGTCGATACCGCGCAGGCGGCCGGCCTGCTGGCCATCGTGCGCCAGTATGCGCTGTACAACAGCGCCGGCATCCCGAAGCCGTTCTTCACCGTGCTGCGCCCGTTGCCCGCCAATGGCGCGGTCGAACGCACCGCCATCCCCTGGAAAAACCGCCTGCGGTTTTGCCGTTACTGCCTGGCCTATCCAACGCAGGCGGTGACCTGGATCGGCCTGTTCCCGTTCGTGCTGTGGCACTACCTGCGGCGCGGTGAGCAAACCCTGCAGCCGGTGGCGCCCGCGCGGACCTTGCAGCGCCCGCATGCAGGCGACCTGTATTATGAGCAGCGCCGTTTCTTCACCTGGCCGCAGATGCAGCAACAACTGGCCGCCTGGCGCGCCGATCGAAATTGACCTCCATGACCACTCATACCCGCTTCACCTCGCGCCTGTCGCACTATGCCCTCCCCTTGGGCGTGCTGTTGATCCTGCTGTACCTGCTGATCCGCAACCATGGCCTGTACCCGGTCGTGTTCCTCGACGAGTGGAGCTACAGCCGCTACGCGCGGCTGGCGCCGCTGGGCGAGGCGATGGTGCCGTCGTACCTGTACCTGTGGCTGTTCCGCGCCACCAATGCGTGCGGCCCGGCATTCCTCGAATGCGCGCGCCTCGGCAATACCGTGCTGTACCTGCTGGCCGCGCCGTTCATGTACCGGGTGGCACTGCCGCTCGCCGGCCGCCCGGCCGCAATCGTGATCACGCTGACGGTACTGCTCGGTGCGACCAATATCTACACGTCGTTCTTCATGCCCGAAGCCACGTATTTCCTGTGCTTCTGGGTGCTGACCTGGCTCATGCTGGGAGAAGTTGGCGGCACCGGTGCGCGCGGCGCCGTGTGGGCCGGGATGGCGCTTGGATTGATGAGCTTGGTAAAAGTCCACGCCCTGTTCCTGCTGCCGGCCATCATGCTGTACACGGTCTGGCGCAACTGGCGCGATGGCCGCGCAGCCGCCGGCCTGCTCGCTGCCGTGGTCATGGCAGCGTGCATGCTGGCGGTGAAATGGGGACTGGGCTGGCTGCTGGCCGGACCGCCCGGGCTCGACATGATCGGCAGCTTCTACAGCGGCCATGCCGGCGCCGGCAGTTCGCCGCTGCGCCTGCTCCCGCCGGCGCTGTGGAATTTTTACGGTCACGCGATGGCGCTGGTGCTGATGTGGGCGTTGCCGCTGGTCGCCGTGGCCGCTGCTGTCACCAGTCCGACCGCCCGCGCTGCCGCCGGCAAGCCTGGCATCAACGCCCTGGCGTACACCGTGCTTACCCTGGGCGCCACCATGGCCCTGACGGTCGCGTTCACCGCCTCGATTGCCCATGCCGGCACCATCGAAGGTTCGCGGCTGCACCTGCGCTACTACGGCTTCGTACTGCCGCTGCTGCCGATGCTGGCCGCGTCGCCGCTGTTGACGGCCAGTCTCGGCCAGCGCCTGCGTACCGCGCTGGCGCTGGTGTTTGCCGCGCTGATCGCGTATGCGATGGTGAACCTGTTCAGCCACTTTCCCCATTCGATCGTCGATTCGCCCGAACTGGCGAACCTCGGCGTATTCAAGACCGGCTTCTATAGCCTGATGACGGTGCAACTGCTGCTGGTCATCGTGTGGGCCTGGCGCCCGGCGCTGGCCCGCCAGGGCTTCATCTGGGTGCTGCTGCCCATGGTGGCCATCAATTCCGCCGCCACCTCGACCATCATGCTGCTGGTGGCCGCCACCCATCCGCTGCCGGCGGACCGGGCGGGCCACGCGATGTACCAGCAATTTACCCCGGCGCAGCGCGACCGCATGCTGCTGGCCGGCGACGACGCCGCCCTGCTGTATCGCGCGCAGTTCCAGGTGGACCGCCATGCCAGCCAGGTGCTGATATTGCCGCCCGGCGCAGCGATCAACGCCAGCATGCTGCCCGCCGGGGTCGAGACGCTGATGGTGCTGGGCAAACATGCGCTGGCCCCGGACCTGGCGCCACAGGTGGTCACCCCCGATTACACGCTCACGCGCCTGACGCCCACGCCGGTGGCGGACCGGATTATCGCCACGGTATCGTTCAAGCGCGTGCCGCCCGCCAGCCTGGTAACAGTCACCGGCCTGTCGGCGCCCGAACCGTGGGGCACCTGGTCCGACAGCAAGCAGGTCGTGGTGCGCTTTGCCCAGCCGCTGCCGCGCCACATGCTGCTGACCATCGAAGCCCAGGCGTTCGGCCCCAACGCCGGCGCACCGGTCAAGCTGACCGTGGGCACAGCAACACGCGAGCTGGCATTCGCCGGCGCCATCGGCCAGCGCACCGTGCGCATCGATACCGATGGCCGCCAGACCGAACTGGTCTTCGACGTACCGCATCCGACCGCCCCCAGCGCCGCCAATGGCGGCAATGGCGATGCGCGCACGCTCGGCATCGGCCTGGTGAGCCTGACCGTTGGCGCCTTGAACGCGCCATAAAGCCGGGACGCCTGATTATTTGCCCTGCCGCGCCAGCTGCTGGCGCGCAAACAATTCGCCCATGTACAGGTCGCCGCGATAGCTGAGATGGTGATTGTCGCGGTACATCAGCGTGGAGCCGATCATCGCGTGGCAGCGCCTGGCGTCGCATAATGGCGCGGCCGTGTCGAACACCTGTACCTGCGGGAATTCCTTGAGCAGCGCGTCCCATGCCGGCTTGTGCGCCGCCACGTTCTGGTCGAACACGGCGCGCGGCATGGCGCAATCGATGTTGGTGCGCGAATTGGCCACACCGGCCCGCCGCAGGCAGCCGCGCGGCTCGAAGTCGAGGGCCGGCACATCGTACACCAGGATCACTTCGCGACCGGCCGCCAGCAGCTGGCGCACGGTTTCGCGCATGGCGGCCACCAGCGCCACACCATCGGCGTTATACGTGTACAGCTTGACGTTGGTGGACACGATCACGGTCTTGATGCCGGGGGTCTCCAGCGCCAGCTTGAGCATCATCGGGGTGGCTTTCTGGTAGCCGTCGCCGCGATCGGGCATGCCCAGGAATGGCGTGCGGGTGCCCAGGTACCAGAGGTTTTCGCCCTGCGAGCGGTAGTAGCGGGTCAATCCGGCCACCAGGTGATAGCCATGGCTGTCGCCGATCAGCAGCACGGTCGGGTCCCTGGCCGGCTGGTCGAGCAGGCAGTATTCGTATAGCGAGGCAAAACCGTAGCGCTGCTTGCAGGCGGCCGCATTGGCCTTGTCCTCGACAATCACCAGGTCCTGCTGCTGCAGGGCGTTATCGACCACGCTGGCGCGCTGCGGCCAGCCATTGCCGGCATAGATGGCGGCAGCCACCGCCACCAGCGCCAGCATGGCGGCCACCAGCACGGCCACCTTGATGCCCCCGCCCCGGGCGCCGCGCAGCGGCCGCTCGACCAGGCGGTACGTCAGCCACGCCAGCGCCACGGCCGCCAGCACGGCGCACACGCGCACCTTGGCCGACGGCAGGCCCGACTCGACAATGCGGGCAAACGCCAGCAGCGGCCAGTGCCACAGGTACAGCGGATAGCTGATCAAGCCGAACCAGACAGCCACGCGATTGGACAGCAGCAGGCGGTTGCACAGCGCTTGCGGTCCGGCCGCGATCAGCAAGGTGGCGCCCAGCACCGGCAACAGCGCCCAGCCGCCGGGAAAGTGGCGGTCGGCGCGCAGCAGGCCCAGCGCCGCCACGATCAGCAACACCCCGGCCACCGACGCCACGTTGCGCACCCGTGCGCTGCCCAGCTCGAACAGCGTGGTGCGTTCGCCGGCGTGATCGTGATCGTGCCCGTCCCGGCGCGCACCCACGAACAGCCTGATCCGGTGCACCGACAGGTAGGCCAGCACGGTGCCGAACAACATTTCCCACACCCGGCTGGCCGGCGAATAGAAGGTCGCGCTCGGGAACTTGTGGACGCCGGCCAGGTTGATGGCAAACGACAGCACCAGCACCGACAACGCCAGCGTGAGCACGCTGACACCGCGCCGCCAAGCCAGCCACATCAGCACCGGCCAGACGATATAAAACTGTTCTTCGATGCCCAGCGACCACAGGTGCAGCAGCGGCTTGGTGTCGGCCGCCGTGTCGAAGTAGCCGACTTCGCTCCACAGGAAAAAATTCGAGACGAAACCGGCGCCGGCCAGCACATGGGTGCCCAGCATCTTGTACTCATCGGGGAACAGGGCAAACCAGCCGAACAGCATGGTGGCAGCCAGCACCAGGATCAGCGCCGGAAAAATCCGCCGCACCCGGCGCGCATAGAAATCAGCGAACCGGAAGCTGCCCTGCTCGATGCCGGCGATCAGGATGCTGCCGATCAGGAAGCCGGAAATGACAAAGAAAATATCGACACCGGCAAAGCCCCCGGGCAAGCGCGCCGGAAACGCGTGGTACAGCACCACCGACAACACGGCCAGCGCGCGCAGACCGTCGATATCGGCGCGATAGGCCGGGTGCGGCGCGACAACCGGGGTGACGGGGGAAGCAGGCAAGGATGCAGGCGCGGTATCGGGCAGGGAGGACGTGTGGGGTGTCATGACGCAAACCGCTGATTAATTTCCAGCGATCAAGCATAAAAAAAGCCATTGTAGTCGAAACCACAATGGCAATATAGCCGTGCAATTTTCACTCGCTGCCACGGTCAAGGTGCAACCTTGGGCGGCTGGCGGCGCCTGGCTTTATTGCTTCGGCACGCCGCCGAGCAATACCGCCAGTTTTTGCTTGGGTTTGGCCGGGGCATTGCTGGCGGAGGCGCTGGCAGGGGGCAGCGTGCTGCGGGCCGGTTCGTACGGCTTGAGGAACCATGGATCGACCTTGTCGCGGCGCGGGGCCATGCCCATGCCGCGCGGGGCGCGGTCGGTCGGACGGCTGGCCGGGCCGCGGCTGCTGTCTTCCGGGCGGCGCGGATGGCGGTCGCCACGTTCACTGCGCTCGCCACGGTTGCCGCGCTCTTCGCCCGTGGCGGAGGCGCCGTAAGCAGGCGCAGGATTGAAGCCTTGCAGCTCGCCGCGCTTGATGGTTTGCTTGATCAGCTTTTCGATGTCGGCCAGCAGGCGCTCGTCCTTGTCGGAGTAGATCGAAATGGCGTCGCCGGAAGCGCCGGCGCGGCCGGTGCGGCCGATGCGGTGGACGTAGTCTTCCGCGTTGTACGGCAGATCGTAGTTGATCACGCACGGCAGGTCGGTGATGTCGAGGCCACGGGCGGCCACGTCGGTGGCGACCAGGATGTCGGTCTCGCCCTTCTTGAACGCTTCCAGTGCGGCCATGCGCTCTTGCTGGGTCTTGTCGCCGTGGATGGCAACCGCCTTCATGCCTTCGCGTTCGAGTTCGCGCGCCAGGCGCGAGCAGCCGATCTTGGTGTTGGAGAAGATGATCACCTGTTTCAGCTCGCGCTGGCGCAGGATGTGCGCGGTGACCGCGTGCTTCTGGTTCTCCGCGACCTTGTAGACGACCTGGGTCACCTTGTCGGCGGTCTGGTTGCTGCGCGCGACTTCAATGGTGATCGGGTTGCTGAGGAAGGTGTTGGCCAGCTTTTTGATTTCTGGCGAGAACGTGGCCGAGAACATCAGGTTCTGGCGCTGCTTCGGCAACAAGTTGATGATGCGCTGCAAGTCCGGCAGGAAGCCCATGTCGAGCATGCGGTCGGCTTCGTCCATCACCAGCATTTGCACTTGCGACAGGCTGATGTTCTTTTGCTCAATATGGTCGAGCAGGCGGCCCGGGGTGGCAATGACGATTTCCACGCCGGCCTTGAGCAGCGCCGTTTGCGGCTTCATGTCCATGCCGCCGAATACCACGGTGGAACGCAGCGGCGTGTGCTTGGCGTAGGCCTTGACGTTATCGGCCACCTGCACCGCCAGTTCGCGGGTAGGCGTGAGGATCAGCGCGCGCACCGGGTGGCGCGCCGGCGAGGTGCTGTGGCTGGCGTTGGCCAGCAGCATCTGGATGATGGGCAGCGAGAAACTGGCGGTCTTGCCGGTGCCGGTCTGGGCCGCGCCCATGACATCGCGTCCTTGCAGCAGCACGGGAATCGCTTCGGCCTGGATCGGCGTCGGATGCTCGTAACCGGCTTCGTCGAGCGCGCGCTGGATCAGCGGCGACAGGCCAAAGTCGGCAAAGCGCACGCTGGCGACCGGCGCTACCGCTGCCGCTGGCGCAGCCGGAGCGGCTGGTACCACTGGCGCAACCGGCACCGCCGCGACGGCAACCGCCTCGGCTGCGGGCGCAGCAGAGGTTACCGGTGCCGGCGCTGCTGCTGGTGCCGCAGGTGCTGCGGATGCCACGGGTGCGGGTTGCGCAGGTGCGGATTGCACAGGTGCGGGTTGCACAGATACGACTGGTTCCACGGGTGCTGCTGTTGCCACAGGCACTACTGGTGCTGCGGTTGCTGCGGGTACTGCTGGTGCTGCAGAAGTTGCTGGTGCTGCTGGCGTGACTGGTGCAGCAGGTGCATTGGGGGCAGACGGGACGTCAACAGACGGGGTAGTGATCTCGGATTCGGACATAGTGTGTGGGCCGGCCCCTGGGGGACAACCAGCTTTCTTCAATAAACAACAGAATCCGCACCGGGGAAAAGGGACGGGTGCGGTGGCGGCGCTCTATACACGGCAGGCAGCACCGTAAACTATACCCTAAAAAGCGGCAAGTGCGCGAAAACACTGACTATTATCCAGAAATAATTGCATCAATGGCATGTATAATGCCAGTCAAACCATAAAATTATAAATAATCCACTACTCTCCTCCTGCCGGACAGCGTTGACCGGCGCCTCGAAAACTCCACCATGCCTGCGCTCCCTTCGTCCGCTTTGCCCTCCTTGCGCCCACGCTTCGCGCTGCTTTGCCGCCTGTTGCTGTCCTGCCTGATCTTGCTGTCGGTTCCGTTCGCTCCGGTGCTGGCAGCGGGCTGGCCGGTTTCTCCGGAGACGGTTACGCCGTCGCTGCGCTTCAAGAAGCTGGGACCACTGGGCGGGGACGAACCATCGATGCTGGCGCTGCTGCAGGACCGCCAGGGTTATGTCTGGGTCGGCACCCACACCAACGGCCTCTATCGCTACAACGGTTACCAGGCGGTACGCTATGCCCACAACCCCACCGATCCGCACAGCCTGCCGCACGACCGTGTCTCGGCCATTTACGAAGACGCCAAGGGCCGCGTCTGGGCCGGCACCCAGAACGGCCTGGCGCGCTTCAATCCGGACACCAACGACTTTACGGTGATGGCGCCCGCCAAGGGGCCCAACAACCACCGCATCATCAAGCGCATCATTGCCGACGGTCGGGGCGGCATGTGGATAGCCAGCTGGGGCGGCTTGCAGCACTACCATCCGGACACCGGCAAGTTCACCGTGTATGCCCACGATGCCAAAGATCCCGGCAGCCTGGCCAGCAACGATCTCAACGCGCTGGCACTCGATGCCGGCGGCGGCGTCTGGGCCGCCACCTGGCCGGGCGGCCTCGACTACCTGGCGCCGGGCGCCACCAGCTTCCGCCACCACCAGGTGGATCCGGCGGTCCGCGCCGATGCCCGCATCAATATCGTGCGTGCGCTGCAATTCGACCGCAACGGCGAGTTGTGGATCGGCACCGAGGCCGGTGTGGTGCACTGGGATGGCAAACGTGACTGGAACACGCGTACAGCCGTGCCCTCGCCCGCCAGCCGCATCACCGACTTCAACCTCGACAACCAGGGCCGGCTGTGGGCGACCACCCTGTCGGCGGGACTGTTGCATTGGAACCGGGAACGCAGCGCCTTCGACCAGTTTGTGCATGCCGCCGACGATCCATACAGCCTGCCCGGCGACAACTTGCGCGCCGTGATGCAGGACCGGGGCGGCATGTTGTGGATCGCGTCGTTTACCGATGGCATTGCGCTTGCCAATCTCAGCAGCGAAGGTTTTACGCGCCACGTGCCATTTCGCATCGACCGCCGCGCCGCACCGGCCAGCAATGCGCTGCTGAGCCTGTCACGGGCGCCCGCGGGCCGCCTCTGGCTGGGTGGCAATGTGGGCATGAGCTTGTACGACCCCGGCACCCGCACGGTCGTCAAGACCTGGCAGGCCGATGACCGGACCCCGGGCAAGCTGAGCCACTCCATCGTGTACAGCATGTACCAGCAGGACGATGGCAAGGGACCACTGTGGCTGGGTACCTCGAACGGCCTCAACCGGCTCGACCACGTGGACGGCACGTTCCAGGCCATCCACTTCGGCAACACCGCCAGCGACTACATCAACCTCATCGCACCCGGCGCGGACGGCGCGCTGTGGCTGGCCACAGGCAATAGCCTGATCCGCTACGACCCGGCCACCGACGCCCGCAAGATCTATTACAACGACCCGCTGGATCGCGCCAGCCGCAGCGTGGACGGCGCCTCCGCCGTGCTGGAGGACAGCAGCGGCCGGGTGTGGGTGGGCTCGGAATGGAATGGCGGCGGCCTCGACTGGCTCGATCCCGCCACCGGCATCTTCCGCCACTTCCGCCACGACCAGGCCGACGCCACCAGCATCAGCGACAACAACATCGTCAGCCTGCACGAGGACGCCAGGGGCCGCATCTGGATCGGTACCAGCAAGGGGTTGAACCTGGCCGTGTTCGAGGCCGGCGGCAAGGTGCGCTTCACCTCGTACGCGGCGGCCATGCGGTCGCAAAAAATCCTCGCCATCGAACACGACCTCGATGGCAAGATCTGGTGCAGCACGCTGGCCGGCCTGTTCCGCCTCGATCCGGAGACAGGCAAGGTCAGCCTGTTTACCGCCGCCGATGGCCTGACCGAAGGGTTCACCGTCAACTCGTCCGCGCGCGGCGCCGATGGCACGCTGTACTTTGGCGGCGTGCACGGCATGACGGCGGTCACACCATCCAACGTGCGCAGCAGTTCGGTACCGCCGCAGGTGGCGATCACCGATATCACGGTGTTCAACCATTCGCTGCAAAACGGCAAGCCGCGCGCCGACGTCAAGGCCGAGGGGCCGGTCACCGCGCCCACCGCGCTGACCCTGTCGTCGGAAGCGTCGGTGTTTTCGATCGAATTTGCCGCACTCCACTACACCGACCCCGGCCAGAACCGCTACGCTTACCAGTTGCAGGGTTTCGACCGCGAATGGGTGCACACCGATGCCGCCCACCGCAGCGCCAGCTACACCAACCTCAACCCGGGCCACTACGTGTTCCGGGTCAAGGCCGCCAACCACCTGGGCGTGTGGAACGAAGAGCCGGCCACCTTGCGCGTGACCATTACACCACCGTTCTGGCAGCGTTGGTGGTTCCGCATGCTGGGCGTGTCGCTGGTGGTATTTACGCTGGCGCTGCTGTACCGGATCCGCATCGACCGCCTGACGCGCCACCAGGTGCAGCTTGAAAAAGTGGTGGCGGCGCGCACGGCCGAACTGGAGGAGTCGAACCGCAAGCTGGCTGCGCTCAGCACCACCGACGGCCTGACCGGCGTGGTCAACCGGCGCGGCTTCGACCTGGCGCTGGCGGCCGAATGGCGCCGCGCGGCGCGCACCGGGCAGCCGGTGGCGCTGTCGATGCTCGACGTCGATTTCTTTAAAAAATACAACGACCATTACGGCCACCAGGCCGGCGACGCCGCCTTGCGCGCCGTGGCCGACCTGATCACCCACCACGGCCGGCGCGCCACCGATATCGCGGCCCGCTACGGTGGCGAGGAATTCGCCCTGCTGGCGGCCGATACCGGTGCGGCCGACGCCTTCGAGGCGGCGCAGTCGATGTGCGCCGAGGTGGCGCGGCGCCAGTTGCCGCACGAGCAGTCGCCGTTCGGCATGCTGACGATCAGCATCGGGGTGGCAGTGCTGGTGCCGGGCGACGACAACTCGCCGGACATGCTGGTGGAAATGGCGGACCGGGCGTTGTACAGGGCCAAGGAGCGCGGGCGCAACATGGCCTTGCTGGCACATTAAAGTTCGACTTTGACCCTGGCCGCCACGCTGCGCCCGGCGCCGGGCGCGACGTACAGGCCCGCCCACGACGAGGTGTAGTACGTGCGGTTGAACAGGTTGAGCACGTCCAGCGACAGCTTGACCTGCCGGTCCACCTGCCAGTAGCCGAGCAGGCGCGCGGTCGTGTACGACGGCAGCGAGTAGGTGTCGGCATTGTTGCCCGAGCGTTCACCCACGTGGTTGACGCCGGCGCCCACGCCGTAGCGGCTGCCGTCAGGCAGGCGGTCTTCGCGGATCGCCAGCAGGCCGGCGCTCCATTTCGGCACGTTCATCAGGCGCGTGCCGGCCGCCAGGGTGCGGTCGCGGGTGACACGGGCGTCGTCGTAGGCGGCGTTGCCGCTCACGCGCCAGTGACGGCCGAGCTGCCCGGTCACGTCCGTTTCCACGCCGCTGCTTTTCACTTCGCCCGCCGCCACCGAAAAGCCCGGCACATCGCTGGCCGTGAGCACATTGGTCTTGGTGATGTCGTACACGGCGACGGTAGCGCCCAGGCGCTGGTCGGCGCTTTGCAGCTTCCAGCCCGCTTCGTAGGAACGCGATTTTTGCGGGTCGAAAGCATTGCCGTTGACGTCGATACCGGTATTGCCCCGGAACGATTTGCCGGCCGATACATACAGCGAGCTCCAGCTGTTGGGCAGATAGGTGACGCCCGCGCGCGGCGACACCGCGCTCTGCTTGCGCTGCAACTGGCTGCGGGCCACGCGGTTGACCAGGTCCTGGCTGTACTCGTCCCAGCGCAGGCCGGCCAGCAGTTTCCATTGTGCCGACAGGCTGACCTGGTCCTGCGCAAACACGGCTTTTACGCGCTGGCGTTCGTCCGAGCTCGTGGTAAGCGAGGTCAGCGGACCGGCCGCGCGGCCGTACACCGGTGCATAAATGTCGATCGGGGTGTTGGCCGAGCGCAGGATTTCCATGTTCATCCACAGGCGCGAAGCTTCGGCGCCGACCAGCAGCGTATGCTCCAGGCCGCCGGTGGCGAACTTGCCTTCGAGCTCGCCGTTGACCGAGGTATCGCGCGACGGCAGCGTGCGCCAGGTGGCCTGGCGGTTCAGGGTGCGGTTGTCCGCCGCCAGCGACGTCGCTTCCGTGTAGTCGCCCTCGAACGTGCTTTCCTTGTAGCTTGCTCCCAGGCGCGCGCGCCAGCCGTCGGCCAGCACCCGGTCCAGCGTCAGTTGCTGGGTCTTGCTGGAGAGGCGCATGTTTTTGTCGGCCGGCTCGTTGAGGATGCGGTCGCGCGGCAGCAGGCCCAGCTGGCCGCGCACATTGATCACGCCACGGTCGAGCGGGGTGTCGGATTTGAGGATTTCCGCTTCGTAATTGAGCGTGGTGCGCGGGTCGATCTGCCAGGTCAGCGCGGGCGCCACCAGCATGCGCTTGTTGTGCAGCAATGCCGAGCGCGGATCGCCCTCCTCCGTCATCAGGTTCAGGCGGTAAGCGACGCTGGAACTCAACGGACCGGTGGTGTCCACCGTGGCGCGGCGCAGGCCGCGATCGCTGAAGCCCACCTCGGCCACGTGGCGCGCGGCAAATTTCGGCTTCTTGGTGACGATGTTGATAGTGCCGCCCGGCTCGCTGCTGCCATAGATGGCGCCAGCCGGGCCCTTGAGGAATTCGAAGCGCTCGACGGTGGCGGTGTCGCGCGGCGGGTTGTAGCCGCGGGCGCCGGGAAAGCCGTTGACCAGGAAACCCATGTCGGTGCTGGAAAAGCCACGGATGCCGAAGTTGTCCCAGGTGCCGCCAAAGTCGTTCATGCGCGAAATGCCGCTGACGAAATCGACGGTATCGGCCAGGCGCATGGCGCCCAGGTCCTCGAGCTGCTCGATGTTGACCACGCGCACCGATTGCGGCACTTCGCGCAGCGGCGTATCGGTGCGGGTAGCGCCACGGCTGGTGCCGGTGTTGTAGGCGGCGCTGCGCTCGGCCACCACGTTTACTTGTGGCAGGGCGGCGTCACCGTCGGCGCCAGCTTGCGCGTGGAGCAATGGCGTGGCGGACAGCAGGCCGAGGGCCAGCCAGGGCTTGAGGGGACGTAACATGGTACTCCGTATCGGTGTTGAAAGTTGCAGAACTATAATCGAGAATGATTATCATTTGCAATCTATCAAGACCGATAACAAGCTGTTACATCCGGTCGCTCACGCTGTTAAAAAGTTTCCCACTCGTCGCCTGCCACCGTTTGCTTCGCGGGCTGTTTCGGCGCAGGCCTGGCCCCAGCTGCAGCGGCCAGGCGTGGCGCAACCTTGGCCGGTGCCGATGTCGCCGCCGTCACGGCGCGGCGGGCAGGCGTAGGCGCCACGGCCGCGCGCGTGCTCGCTGCGTGGATCTTGAACACGCTGACCACGTCGCTCAGCTGCGCCGCCTGGTTCTGCAGCGATTCGGCCGCAGCAGCCGACTCTTCCACCAGCGCGGCATTTTGCTGGGTGACCTGGTCCATCTGGGTAATCGCCGTATTGACCTGCTCGATGCCGTCGCTCTGCTCGTTACTGGCGGACGAAATCTCGGCCATGATGTCGGTCACGCGGGTGATGCTGGTGACGATCTCGCTCATCGTGGTGCCGGCCTGGTTGACCAGTTCCGAGCCGGCCTCCACTTTTTGCACCGAGTCGGAAATCAGTTGCTTGATGTCCTTGGCGGCAGCGGCCGAACGGTGCGCCAGGTTGCGCACTTCGCCCGCCACCACCGCGAAACCGCGGCCCTGCTCGCCGGCCCGCGACGCTTCCACGGCCGCATTCAGCGCCAGGATGTTGGTCTGGAAGGCGATACCGTCGATCACCGAAATGATGTCCTCGATCTTGCGCGACGATTCGTTGATCGAAGCCATGGTGCCCACCACCTGCCCCACCACTTCGCCGCCCCGGGTGGCGATACCGGAGGCCGACTGCGCCAGCTGGTTGGCCTGGCGCGCATTGTCGGCGTTCTGCTTGACGGTGCTGGTCAGCTCTTCCATCGACGAGGCGGTTTCTTCCAGCGAACTGGCCTGCTCTTCGGTGCGAGAGGACAGGTCCTGGTTGCCGCTGGCAATTTCCGCCGAGGCGGTAGCGATCAGGTCGGTGCCGCTGCGCACCTGCGCCACCAGGGCTTGCAGGTTTTCCGTCATGGTCTTGAGCGCCCCCATCAGCTGCCCTGTCTCGCACGACGACGTGACGGCGATGTCACGCGTGAGGTCGCCTTCGGCCACGGCAGTCGCTGCCGCGACCGCATCCTGCAATGGCGCCGAAACAATGCGCGCCACCCACATGGCCAGCGCCAGGCCGATGCCGATATTGAGCACCAGCAGGATGATGGAAGTGTTGCGTGCCGTATCGTAAATGGCATCGGCAGCATCGCTGGCGGCGTTGCCGCTGTCCACGTTAAGTTTGACGAGTTTTTCGATGATATCGGTCAGCTGGGCCAGCGTCTTGGCCGACGCCCCGGTCGACTGCGCGCGCGCCTCGGCCTTGCTGCCGGCCCTGGACGCGACCATCATCTTGTTGTGCTCCGCGAGGTAGGCGGCCCAGTACTGGTCGAAGGTCGTTGCCATCGCCTTTTCCTCGGCACTGCTGATCAGTTTTTCATACGTGGCACGGTGGGTCTTGAAGGCGGCCAGCGTGGCGCTGATGCGCTGCTCCGGGTCGGCATAGCCGGCCGGATCCTCGTTGAGCAGGTGGGCCAGTTCCCAGCGCCGCAAATCGCCTACATCGCTGCGCAACTCCATCACCACTTGCACGCTGGGCATCCAGTTGTCGGCCAGGTCGCTGGAAGCCTGGTTGACGCGCGCGGTGGACAGCATCGAGCTCACCCCCATCACCAGCGTCAACAACAATACCAAGCCGAACGACACCAGCAACTTGGTAGCAATTTTCAAATTATAAAACCAGTTCACAAGGCACTCCCGGATGCATGCATGAGACTCTCAGTATGCAGTGACAACTGGTCCCTCGCCAGCGTCTTCAAGGTCCTGTATCTCACAAGCAACAGCAACCATGACACCCGATAAATATTGCAAAAAAAGCCGGCGCCTGCCGCAGCGGGCGCCGGCCTTTCTGGTGATGCAGGCCTTATAGCTTGCCGCTCAAGGTCAGGAACACCTGGCGTGGCGCGCCGGTGAGCAGGGTTTGCGCAGTGCCGTTCGGGTCGCGGGCCTGGAAGCCGTTGGTGCCGACGGTGCTGATGTACTGCTTGTCGAACAGGTTGCTCACGTTCACTTGCAGCGACAGGTCTTTCATGAAGCCCAGCGACTTGAGCTTGTAGCCGGCCGACAGGCTGCCGATCCAGAATGCGTCGACGCTGGCGTCGTTGGTGTAGGTGTAGTAGCGCTTGCCCGTGTACTTGCCGCCCAGGCGTGCGAACCAGGCGCCGCTGTCGTACGACGCTTCCGTGCTGAACAGGGTTTTCGGCGCGCCGGCCACCTGCTTGCCGTTCACCTGGACCAGGGTGGTGCCGTCCATGTAGTCGGACTTGTACTGGGAGTCGTTGTACGTGGCCGAGTTGAACCAGCTGATCTGGCGGTTGATTTTCCACACGGCGATCGCTTCCACGCCCTTGGTATCGACCTTGCCGACGTTCACGAAGGTGGACGGGCAGCCGACGATGCCGGCGCAGGTGGCCACGGAGAGCTGGCGGTCGTCGAAGCGGGCGCCGTACACGGCCAGCGAGCCTTGCACCGCATCGCGCTTGAAGCGATAGCCGAGGTCGATATTGGTCGAGGTTTCCGGCTTCAGGTTGCCCACGCCGGCGTCGTACGCGGTCTGGGTTTGCGAGAACGGACCGCCCACGCCCGGCTGGTGCGCGCGCATGTTTTTCGCGGCCGAGGCGAAGATTTCGTCGTCGGCGGACAGCGCGTAGTTGGCGCCGACCTGCGGCAGGAAATTCTTCTCGGCCGTCAGCTTGCCGGCGGCGCGGTTGCCGATGATGTTACGGGCGGCAATGTCCACGCTCATGCTCTTGAAGCCGGCATTCACTTTCAGCTTGCCATCCATCAGTGCCAGGCTGTCCTGCAGGTAGAACTGCGCGGTGGTGGTGATGAAGTTCTGCTTCCAGTCGATCTGGAACGGGTTCGACAGGTAATACATGGTGTCGGCTGGGCCGGTGACCGCGTAGTAGGCGCGGGTGCCGGTGTGGTCCGAGCGCTCGCCCCAGGCGCCGAAGGTAACGGTGTGCGCACCCAGCTCCAGGCTGGCATCGGCCATGATGCCGTTGCGGTTGATGCGGTACTCGGTGGTGCGGATCGACAGCGGGTTGGCAGCGTTGGTGGCGACGTACGGCGTGTACCAGTGGCCTTCGCCCTTGTTGTCGTGGTGGTAGCCGGTGGTCTTGAGGTTGAAGGATGGGGTCAGGTTGAGGTCCAGGATCAGGCCGCTCAGGTTGTCCTTGCGCAGGCCGCCGGCCGAATAATAGGCGTCGTCGAGGCTGGTGACGTTGCCGCTGAACTGGCCACGGGCGGCATTCAGGGCGCGCTGCCAGTCGGGCTGGTAGTTGTCCCAGTCGTAGCCGAGGCGGCCCAGCATTTCCTTCGACAGATCCTGGTAGTCGACTTCCTTGCGGTCCGAGTAGTTGAAGAAGCCGGTCAGGCTGTTGCTCTCGCCAAAGTTAAAGACGAAGCGGGCATTGACCTGGTCCTGGTCCTGGCCGCCTTCACCCTTGGTCTTGTCGCTGCGCTGGCGGGTGCCGCTCAGCGATGCCTTCATGGCGCCGCCGATCAGGCCGGTATCGACGCGGGCAAAGGTGCGCGAGGTCGAATCGCTGCCCACGGTTTGCGACAGCGTCAGGGCGCGTTCGTCGCTGGGCGCGAGGGTGAAGAACTGCACCGTACCGCCCAGGTTGCTGGTGGACGCGGTAGCCAGTGCGCCGGCGCCCTGCGACACCTGGACGCGACCGATGTTTTCCGACGACACGGCGCGGCTGATGTGCAGGCCGTTGTTATTGGCGTAGCTCATGTCGCCGAGCGGGATGCCGTCAAGCGTGAAGCCCAGCTGGCTCTGGCTGAAGCCGCGCAGGCTGAACGACGTTGACCATTCATAGGCGCCAAACGGATCGGCCGACTGGAAGTTTACGCCAGGCAGTTTATCAAGCACCTTGAGCGGGCTGGTGCCGGGCAGCGCTTCGGCCAGGTCGGCCTTGTTGATGTTCTGCACCTGGCGCGACTGGCCGCGCCCCGTGATTTCCACGGTCTGAACGGGACCGGCCATGGCGGCCACGGTAGCGCTGTCGGCCGCTTCTTCCGCGTGAGCGTGGATGGCCAGGGCTTGCAGCACGAGCAGGCACAAAGGTTTCAGGGGGAAGCGCTGGGACATGGCTGTTCTCTTTCTTGCTGGGTGAGTTGGTATCAATCAGCAAGATTGTAAGAACGGCATGTGACGTTGCGATGACGCGGCGATGACAGTTGAGTGACACTGCAACAGTCTAGGCGGCCTCGGCAGCCCTGCCCACGGCAAACTCGAGTAGCGCCTCGGGCGCGATCGGACGCGAGATATGGTAGCCCTGCAAATAATGGCACCCCATCCGCTCGAGAATCGCAGCCTGGCCGGCCGTCTCCACGCCTTCGGCCACCAGTTTCAGGCCCAGCGAATGGCCCATGGCGATGATGGCGTGCACCAGGCTGTTGCTGCGTTCGCTGTGCTCGATGTCCATCACGAATGCGCGGTCGATCTTGAGCGTGTTCAGGTGAAATTGCGTCAGGTAGCTGAGCGACGAGTAACCGGTGCCGAAGTCGTCCAGCGACACGCCCACGCCCAGTGCGCGCAGGCGGTCGATCACGCTGTGGACATGGCCGCCGTCGTCGATCAGCACGCGCTCGGTCAACTCCAGTTCGAGCTGGCGCGGCTGCAGGCCTTGGCGCGCCAGCGTCTGCTGCACCAGCGCCACGAAGAACGGATCGGCCAGTTGCCACGCCGAGACATTGATGCTGACCGTGACCGCGCCCAGCGGGCCATCGCGCCAGGCCGCCATCTGGCTGCACGCCTGTTCGAGCACCCACGCACCCACCGCCACCACCATGCCGCTGTCTTCCGCCACCGGGATGAAACGGTCGGGCGGCACGTGGCCCAGTTGCGCGTTGTGCCAGCGGATCAGCGCCTCCACCTTGGTCAGCGTGCCGGTGCGGGCATCGACGATGGCCTGGTACACCAGGCGGAACTCGTTGTTGTCGATCGCCCCGCGCAGGGCGCCGTCGATCTCGAGCGCGCTCTTGGCGGCAGCGTTCATCGAATCGTGGAAGAAGCGCAGCTCGCCGCGCCCGGCCTTCTTGGCCTCGTACATGGCGATGTCGGCATTGCGTATCAGGGTATCGCTGTCGCTGCCGAGCGCGGGATAACAGGCCACGCCGATGCTGGCCGACACCCCGATCGCATGGTGCAGCAACTGGAAGCGCGCCGACAGCGCATCCAGGATGTGCTCGGCGCAGCGGCGCGCGGCCGGCTCGGCGCTGCCCGCCGCCAGGTCGGGCAGCACAACGATGAACTCGTCGCCGCCGAAGCGCGCCAGCAGGTCATTTGGCCCCAGCAGGCCGCGCAATCGCTGCGCGGTCTGGCGCAGCAAGTCGTCGCCGGTGGCATGGCCGAAGGAATCGTTGACGCGCTTGAACTTGTCGAGGTCGAGGAACAGCACCACGCATTCGCGGCCCTGTTCGCGGCAATGCGCCACCTCGCTGGCCAGCGCTTCGGACAGCGCATGGCGGTTGAAAAAGCCGGTGACAGGGTCGATGCGTGCGGCCTGGTTGAGCAGGTCGTCCTTCTTCTGGCGTTCGGTAATATCGAGCAATTGCACCAGGCAGTACAGCTGGCCGCGCTCGATATACGGCGAGCCGGCCATTTCCAGCGGCAGGCGCGCGCCGGAGTGCAGGGTCACCACGGCGGTGTCGGTCATCGGATACTGCACGCCGGGCGCCTCGAAGCGGCGGAAATAGTCATCCGCCATGGCCGGGGTGAGCCTTGGCAAAATTTCGCTCAGGTGCTTGCCCACCAGGTCGGCGGCCTGCTCGAACCCCAGCAAGCGGGCGCCGCGCTCGTTGGCGACGTGGATGATGCCGCGGCGGTCGCGGATCAGAAAGCCGTGGCTGAGGCTGTCGATGGTACGTGCGTAGCGCTGCTGCATTTCATCCTGCACGGCGTAAATCAGGCCCAGCATCGACAGGGCTTTCAGGATGGACGTGCCGGCAAACCACAGCAAATACCATTCCGGCGGCAAGGTGGCGGCACTGACCAGGTTGAATACGCCGCGCGCCATCAAGGTGCAACCGAGCAAGCGGTAACGGCGCTGGGCGCGGACCAGGCGCACGCCCATCCACCCCATCACCATTCCCAGCGCGGCGGCGCTGCCGGGCGGCACCCAGTGCGGATGCAATTGCCATAGCAGATAAAATCCGGCGGTGGCAACGGCCATGGCCGCCATGATCGGGCGCCGGTGACGCCGCCGCAAGTCGCCGAGAAAATATTGCGTGCCACTGTAATAACCGGCCATGCCGATGACCAGCATCAGCGCGCAGACAAATAAACGCCATGACGGCGATAAAACCGCCGCGCCCGCAAACCAGGTCAATCCGCCGGCCATCACGGCCGCCTGGCCGATACCCCACAGCAAGGCGTGCTTCTCCTTGCGGTGCATCAGCCATAAAAATACCAGCAATGCCACCAGTATGGCGTCCACCGCGAAGGCGGACGTCATCAGCGACAAGTTCACGTATTGTTCCGGCAGTATGCTCATCACCTGGCGCCGTTGGCGTGCTAACAGTTTCTTGATAACACCTATTGTATGCCAGTAACAGGGGATATTTATATGGAAGCCGAAATTTAGGGATGTGCTGCGCAGCACTGGATAAACCGGATTTTTATGCTGTATCCCGCTGCCTGGACGTCAACGCAGCGCCTCGCACCATGCAGTCGCGCCATAAATGAGCATGATGGTGCCATTTTTTAGCTTTTTATCACGGCGGCATGCGCGCTGGCGGCCGATTCACCCGCGCCGGCCGTTTTACAGGAAGAGCGAGACGGCCAGCAGCCACATCACCACCGCAATTGCTCCATCGAGAATACGCCAGGCCACCGGTCTTTTAAAAACCGGAATTAAATACTGTGCGCCCAATCCCAGGCTGAGAAACCAGATAATCGACGCCAGCATGGCGCCGAGGGCAAAATACCATGGCCCGGCGCCCGGTTGCTGGCCGCCGATAGAGCCCAGCAATACCACGGTGTCGAGATAAACGTGGGGATTTAACAGGCTAAATGCGAGCATGGCGGCAATTACCTGGCGCTGGCTGACGGCAGTGGCCTGTTTACCGAGATCGAAACTGGACGATTTGAATGCCGAACGCGCTGCGCGTATGCCATACCAGAATAAAAACGCTGCACCGGCGATTTTTATCCAGAATAACAGGCCGGGCATATTATTAATGACTTCGCCCATTCCTGCCACGCCGGCGCCGATCAGCAATATGTCGCACACGATGCAAATGGCGATACAGGTATAGACATATTCGCGCTTCAATGCCTGGCGCAGCAGGTAGGCGTTTTGCGAGCCGATCGCGATGATCAGGCCGCCGCCCAGCCCGATTCCCTTCAATAAAGCGCCCAGTTCCATGCTTGCCTCCTGCAAAAAAACCACAGCTTAGCGGCGCCTCAAACATAAGTATAATTAATAACATTCATCGAATATTAGGAACGCTAATGAGCCGTATCGACTACCGGGGCCTGGCGGCGCTCGACGCCGTGGTGGAGCATGGCAGTTTCGACAAGGCCGCCGCCGCTCTTTCGATCACGCAATCGGCAGTATCGCAGCGCTTGCGCATGCTGGAAAACCAGGCCGGCGAGCTGCTCCTGCTGCGCAGCCAGCCGCCGCAGGCAACCGCAGCCGGCCACCGCCTGATCGCCCATTACCGCCAGGTGCGGCTGCTGGAAGCCGCCCTCGACAGCGCCAACACGTCCGGCGCGGGCCGTCCGGAACTGGCGATCGCCGTCAATGCCGACAGCGCCGTAACCTGGCTGCAGGAGGCGGTCACGCCACTGATGGCCGCCGGCGACTGCATGCTGCACATCACCATGGACGACCAGGACCACACCCTGGCCATGCTGCGCGAAGGCCGGGTATTTGGCTGTGTCACCAGCGAAACCGCGCACGTGGCCGGCACCACTGCCACGCCGCTGGGCTTGATGCGCTACCACTGCCTGGCCAGCCCGGGGTTTGCCGCACGCTGGTTCCCGGATGGTTTGACGGCAGCCAGCGTGCAATCCGCGCCCGCGCTCGACTTCAACCGCAAGGATGCGCTGATGGCGCGCTTTATCGCCCAGGCCACCGGCTACCAGGGCCGTTACCCGCACCATTCGTATGCATCGTCGGAGGGTTTCGTGCGGTTCCTGGAGGCAGGTTTTGCCTACGGCATGGCGCCGCACCTGCAATGCGCGGCGCAACTCGAGGCCGGCACGCTGGTGGACCTGGCGCCGGGCCTGGTGCTGGACGTGCCGCTGATCTGGCATATGTGGGATATCCAGACGCCGTTTACCAGAGCGTTGTCGGCGCAGGTGATCGCCACCGCGCGGCGCTGGCTATTGCAGCGAACGCTATGAGAACCTGTCGCGGCGGGAATGAGGCGCGGCTTGCGCGCCTCGACAGCGGGGCCGGCGTGGCTCGTTTATCGCATGGCGGCCATGCCTTTTTCCTCGCGCGTTCCTGGCTGACGGGGCATCGCAATCCACTGCCTTCTGGCGCGATGGGTTCTAAAACAGGTCGATCTGGGTTGACTGCGGCTCCGGCGGCTGCACTTTCTTCTTGCGCGGCGGCGGCGGATCGAACCAGGCGCGCATCAGTTCGGGCGGGAACTGCTGGAAATAGCTGCGCGCGCGTTCGGGATCGCGGCAGCGCAGCCAGTCGTCGTATTCATCGGCGGCAATCACGATCAGCGAACGCTTTTCGTCACCGGGCTTGTGGAAGCGCCGCATCAGCGGATGGTCGTCGGCGTTGACGGTCAGTTGCGTGAACGAGTACTCGGGACCGTTTTCACCGGGCCACTCGCGCCACACGCCCGCGACGGCGAACGGCGCGCCGTCGGCGCGGGCGATCTGCCAGCGCTGGGCCGCGCCCGACTCGTAATTCGGTTCGAAAAATCCGGTCATCGGCACCAGGCACAGTTGCCCCTCGCGCCAGCATTTCGCGTACGAGCGCAGCTGCGCCACGGTTTCGCTGCGGGCGTTCATGGTGTCCCACGGCTTGACCCCGGGCGGGATCTTCTGGCGCGGCACCAGGCCGTAGGTGGCGGTGGTGCACACCAGCTGGCCCTGCTCGTTGTAGCGGATGATCGGTGCCGGGTAGTCTTTCCAGCTCTCCGCCGGCCAGTCGCCGCCCTCGAACAGGGTGAGCTGGAACAAATCGGCCAGCAAGTCGCGCGACGTGGGCCGGTAGTTGGTACACAAGATTTAACCCCGCAGGCCGACCAGCAGTTGGGCAACGCTGTCGTGGGTGGCGGTCCAGCCGGACGTGGCCAGCTTCGGCGCGCACACCGGGCAGGCCACGAACGGATCGCAGTCGTGCTCGAGATCGATGAACAGCTTGCCCATCACCGGTTTGCCGGCATAGGAATCGACGGTGACCGGGCGATTTTTCAGCGAGGTGGCAGCCACGGCCGGCACGAAATCGGCGCCGCCGGGCGGCAGCCAGCGCGAGAACGCTTCCGTCGGTTTGCCATCGGGCACATACCAGGACTTGCGTTCGCCGTTCCAGCGCGCGCCCAGGGCCTTGGCCTCGTCTTTTTCCGCAAACGGAACTTTAAGAAACATCATGCGGCATACTCCGTGACGAACAGTGACAAAGCCGCTATTTTACGCGTCTGTGAGAAAATGAGCGCCTGAACTCCGGAGACACCGTATGCCCCTGATCGAACCCTTGACCCTCACCCTGCCCGAGCTGGTCGAGCGCTGGCACATGACGCCGCAACAAATGCTGGCCGGCGCGGTGCCGCAAGTGCTGCCGATGTATTTCTATTTCGACGGCCTGGTGTTCGGCTTTGGCGACAAGTGGCTGCGCGCCAATGGCGACGCCGCCATCACGCAAGACCTGGACACCCACCAGACCCGCGCGGCATCGATCGAAATCGACCTGCAACGCCAGGCCCTGCACAAGCGCGGCCTGTTGAAACTGACCCAATGGGAAGAAGCGCTGAGCGACGACGAACTGGCCGAACACCAGGCCGAATCGGACCGCCTGGCCGGCGAAATCGTGCGCCTGACCGCCCTGCTCAAGCAGCGCCACGAAGAACGCCAGCAACACGTGCGCAACGGCCTGCTGCGCGCGGCGCCGCGCACCTTGAGCGACATCGCCCTGCACGGCAAAACCCGCTTCCCGCAATTTGCCTTCATGCCCAACACGCCGCCCGGCGCCGACAACACCGAACGCGTGCCGCCCGGCACCGTGGTGGCGATGGAAGACGGCTTTCCGCTCAAGGACGTGCTGACCGATGCCGACCTGGTGATCTCGATGCTCGACATCAAGCTGGCCGAGGAAGCCGGGCTGCACAAGCAGAGCGGCGTATAGGTTTTACTTGAGCGCGATGCGCTTGTGTTCGCGCGCCGAGCGATATACCGCTTCGATAATGCGAATATCGCGCAAGCCCTCCTCGCCTGCCACGATCGGCGTGCGGTCTTGCAGCACGCACTGCGACAAATGGTCGAGCTGGCCGGCGAACTGGTTGCTTGACGCATTCGGCGGCGCCGTGATTTCATTCTTGCGCCCGTCGCCCACCCACAGTTTCTGGCCCTGGTAGCCGGTGGCCGGTTCCATCTCGATGCGGCCCTTGTCGCCCATCAACAGGAACTGGTTGCGGTTGGCCGAATACATCGACATGCACGAACCGATCACGCCCGACGGAAACTCCAGCTGGAACTCGACCATGTCTTCCACGTCGCGGAAGCGCGGATCGGACCGGTCGGTAGTTTCCTTGGCATACACCGACACCGGTTCTTCGCCGGTCATGTAGCGCGCCGCCTGCAGCGCATAGATGCCGATATCCATCAGCGAGCCGCCGCCCGACATCGCCTTCTTGGTGCGCCAGTTGTTGCCGCCCGTGGTATAGCCGTGTTCGGAACGGAAATAGCGCAGCTTGCCGATCGCACCCGAGCGCGCCAGCCGCCGCGCTTCGAGGTTGAATGGCTCGAAGTGGCAGCGGTAGCCGATCATCAATTTCTTGCCAGCCTGCTTGCAGGCGGCGATCATCGATTCGCACTCGACCGACGACAGCGCCATCGGTTTTTCGCACAACACGTGTTTACCGGCCTTGGCGCCGCGGATCGTGTATTCGGCGTGCATCGATACCGGCAGGCAGATATAAACGATGTCGATGTCGGGATTGTCCTTGATGCGGTCGTAGTTCTTGTAATCGTAGATATTCGATTCCGGCACGCCATACTCGCCAGCCACCTTTTTGGCCTTGACGGGGTCGCCGCTGACCAGCGCGACCAGCTTGCTGTGCTGGCAATACTTGAACTGCGGGATGATGACGCCGAGCCCGTAGCCGCCGAGGCCCACGATCGCGTAGCCGAGCTTGCGGTCGGGATTGGCCCACACGGGGCCAGCCACGGCCGTTGCCGCCAGCACGCCACCAGCGGTCATGACCAGGTTACGCCGAGTAAAATCCATCATCGTCTATCTCCATTGTTGGTTTGTCTTTCTGATTAAGTAATTTTAGTACACATGTTAGCGCTACAGAGCATCTCGACCATGGCGCGCGCATAAATTTCGGCAGGGGTGCGCGGGGCCGTTACAAGCTAAGATAAGCAACCGTATTGACCTGGAGCCTCGCCATGAATGATCCGCACGCAACAACTCAACAAACTCCGGAACGCCTGGCCATCGGCACGTTCGATGGCGTCGAATTCGATGTCGCCGCCTGGGGGCCGGCACAAGCCGATGTCGACTTCAGCGTCGCCTGCATGTTCGAGCACGAACAGGATGGCGCCCCGGTGGCCGGCGGCCTGCTCGGTCTCGACACCGCGCTGGGCAGCCAGTTGACGACGCTGCGCGCCAGCGGCAACTTCCGTGCCCAGGAGATGGAAACCATCCTGATCAGCCTGCCGCCAACTACCATCCCCGCCCGCGCGGTACTGGTGATTGGCCTCGGCAAGCCAGAAACCCTCGACGGCGACCGCCTGCGCCGCGCCACCCGCGTGGCAATGCGCGAAGCGATCCGCCAGGGCGCCCGCTCGCTGGCCTTCGCCCCCAGCGTGCTCGACGGCGGCCACACCGACAACGCCGGCCTCGACATGCCACGCATGATGATGGACGGCATGCTCGGCGCCCTGCGCGCCGAACACGCGCTGGCCGCAGCCGGCCTGGCGCCGCCACCCTCGGTACAGCGCTGTACCTTCGACGTCGGCGCGCCGCGCCTGCACAGTTCGGGCGAGGAGTTTGTTGCCGCCTTCAACGAGTTCGCGCAAGCGCGCGGCGGCTAATTCTTCGGGTATATTGGGGACTTCACCATGCCCAATACCGGGGAGTCGCCATGCACCACCTGATCCGTCCAGCCGTCCTTGCCCTGTTCGCCCTGGCCGCCAGCGCCGCCTCGGCGGCCGTCACCGTCACCTATGTCAACACCGAGAAGATGACCGACGTGCCGCGCTTCGAAACCGACCGCAAATCGATGGAAATCAACTTGCGCGAGTTCTTCGAAGAACTGGCCACCAAGCTGCCCGCAGGCCAGGATTTAAAGGTGGAAATCCTCGACATTGACCTGGCCGGCGACGTTTTCCCGCGCGTACCGATCCGCGACGTGCGCGTGACCAAAGGCAGCTACGACTTCCCCCGCATCCACCTGCGCTACAGCATCGAGCAGGATGGCAAAGTGCTGCGCAGCGGCGACCGCGAACTGGCCGATCGCAACTACCAGCTCAACGTCAACAGTTATCGCAACGAGATGTACAACTATGAGAAGCAAATGCTCAGTGAGTGGTTCAAGAAGGATGTGTTGGCAGAGAATTGATAGAGCGAATGCTTCTTGAAAATCCCCCGGCATGAGTCATAATGTGTTCCGTTTATTGAACATTTTAGGAGTTGCGCTATACAACTACGTGAAGTCGGGATGCACGTCCATGAAAAGCGCAAGGAATTCGGCATCAGTCAATCCCAACTGGCAAAGCTGGCCGGCCTGTCACGCACGACGGTGAATCAGCTGGAAACTGGCGCACTGGAAGATCTTGGCTATACCAAGCTCAATCACGTAATGGGAATTCTCGGCATGGGCTTTAACGCCAGCGGTAGAGCCAAAAAATCGCCAGCACTGAGCACTGCCGCCCGGACTGCCAGTACCAGCTACGCAAAGGTCCTCAGCCCAGAGAGGTTGAGGAAACCAACACGCCAGCGAAAACGCTCATGAAGCATGTCACCGCGATGGCGAAGTCACTGCACGCACACAGGGCCGTTTGGTAATGGCAACCGAAACGACCTGGGAAGGCCTGTTTCAACACGCTTTGCGCCTGGTGGATGAAATTCATACCCACGGCAGCAAACATTTAACTTGGACCTTTGGCGGTCGTGAGGTGGTCATAGTTGAATTGGATGCTGCGGCGATAAGCGTCGCCGAATAGGCTATCAGACTAGCAGTTAACGCAAAAGGGTTAGCGAACATCGCTAACCCTTTGATTTTATTGGTAGGCCTCCCCAGAGTCGAACTGGGCACCAACGGATTATGAGTCCGCTGCTCTAACCAAGCATGAGCTAGAGGCCCGAGGTGATACCTGTGCGCTGGAGGTCTTGCCGGCCCCGCTGACGCGCGTTCGTTTTTTGGACGAACGCGCGAGGATAAGGGTTAGCAGCAGCGCGCGTCAAGTCTTAGTTGGCTTCCAAGAAGCTTTTCAGCTTGTCGGAACGGCTCGGATGGCGCAGCTTGCGCAGCGCTTTTGCTTCGATCTGGCGGATCCGTTCGCGGGTGACGTCGAACTGTTTGCCGACTTCTTCCAGCGTGTGGTCGGTTGACATTTCGATGCCGAAACGCATGCGCAGCACCTTCGCTTCGCGCGGGGTCAACGAATCGAGTACATCCTTCACGACGCCGCGCATCGAGGCGTGCAGCGCTGCGTCCGATGGCGCCAGCGTGTTGTTGTCCTCGATGAAGTCGCCCAGGTGCGAGTCGTCGTCGTCGCCGATCGGCGTCTCCATCGAGATCGGTTCCTTGGCGATTTTCATGATTTTGCGGATTTTGTCTTCCGGCATTTCCATCTTGATGGCCAGCGTCGCCGGATCGGGCTCGGCGCCGGTTTCCTGCAGAATCTGGCGCGAAATCCGGTTCATCTTGTTGATGGTCTCGATCATGTGCACCGGGATGCGGATGGTGCGCGCCTGGTCGGCGATCGAGCGCGTAATGGCCTGGCGGATCCACCAGGTGGCGTACGTGGAGAACTTGTAGCCGCGACGGTATTCGAATTTATCGACCGCCTTCATCAGGCCGATATTGCCTTCCTGGATCAGGTCGAGGAATTGCAGACCGCGGTTGGTGTATTTCTTGGCGATCGAAATTACCAGCCGCAAGTTAGCTTCCGTCATTTCGCGCTTGGCCTTGCGCGCCTTCATTTCACCAGCCGCCATCTGGCGATTGATGTTGCGCAGGTCGGGCAGCGGCAGCACCACGCGTGCTTGCAGGTCGATCAGGCGTTGCTGCAATTCCTTGATGGTCGGGATATTGCGGCCCAGGATGGCGCTGTACGCGTGGCCGGCGGCCACTTCGCCATCGACCCAGTCCAGGTTGGTTTCATTGCCCGGGAAGACCTTGATGAAGTGGGCGCGCGGCATGCCGCACTTGTTCACCGCCACGTCGAGGATCTGCTTTTCGATGTGGCGCACTTCGTCCACCTGGCCGCGCAGGGTGTCGCACAGCTTCTCGACGACCTTGGCGGTGAAGCGGATGCCCAGCAATTCGGACGAGATCGCTTCCTGGGCCTTGTCGTAGGCCTTGGAGTTGTAGCCCTCTTTTTCGAAGGCACGACGCATCTTGTCGAATTGCAGCGAGATGGTGTCGAATTTTTCAAGCGCGGTGTTTTTCAGCGCTTCGAGCTGTTCGGCCGAGTAGCCGGCAGCGGCGCCTGCGGAGTTGCCCGCTTCTTCCTCTTCCTCTTCTTCCTCTTCCTCGGCTTCTTCGTCGTCCTCGTCGTCGTCGCTGGCGGCGGCCGGGGCCGGCGTGGCAGCGGCGCCGTCGTCGCTTTCGTCCACTAAACCGTCAACGATTTCGTCGATCTTGATTTCGTCGGCGCGGATACGGTCGGAGGCGGCAATGATTTCGGCAATGGTGACCGGGCAGGCGGAGATGGCCTGGATCATGTCCTTGAGACCGTCTTCGATGCGCTTGGCGATTTCGATTTCACCTTCACGCGTGAGCAGCTCGACCGAGCCCATTTCGCGCATGTACATGCGCACGGGGTCGGTGGTGCGGCCGAAGTCGGAATCGACCGTGGACAGCGCGGCTTCAGCAGCGGCCTCGGCTTCGTCGTCGCTGGTGACGGTGGCGACGTTGTCCGACAGCAGCAAGGTCTCAGCGTCCGGCGCATGCTCGTAGACGGCGATGCCCATGTCGTTGAAGGTGCCGATGATGCCTTCGATCGCTTCGGGATCGATGATGTTTTCGGGCAGGTGATCGTTGATCTCGGCGTACGTGAGGAAACCGCGTTCCTTGCCGAACTTGATCAGGGTCTTGAGTTTCTGGCGGCGGCGCTCGAGCTCTTCCTCGGTCGCTTCGGTATCCGAAGAGAACGCATCCTTGAGCAGCGCTTTTTCCTTGGCCTTGCGGTCCTTGGCCTTGGCCTTGTCCACGGCCTTCAGTTCGGCGCGTTCGACCGCGTTCAGCGCGGCGACTTCGTCGTTTTCAGGCTGGAATTCCTTAGGCTTGCGCCCGCGCCGGCCGGGCACTTTGACCGACGGCAGTACGTAGCCCGAAGTATCGATGGCAGCCAGCGTGGCCGCGTCCGTGGTCTGGCTGACCACGGGCGGGTTGTTGCTGGCGACACGCGTTTCCGCCTTATCCGCTGTTTTAGCGGATTTTGCGGTCACTTTGCTCGGCTTTTCAGCCACATTGGATTCAGGTTTCTTGATTGGCACAGGCGCTTTCGATTACACAACGACTTGCTTATTTAGGATAAAGTTTCTTGCAGTTCCCTTGGAACCCACGTCTTCGAACTTGCCGACTTCGCAAGTCCGACAACACTACGACTACTTATACCTGGTCGGGCTTTGACCGCAAAATTCTACTGCATCAAACTCATGCGTAGTGGCAAGAAACGATGACTGGGTTAGACAACAAACATAAGCCAAGGTTCACCTTCGCATTATTTGTTGGTCCAGTACCCCACCTGGATTTCCTGCCTGTCGATCAAGAACCTAACTCACTGAAAACAAACACACTCTGAACGGAAAAACGATGCCAAAACATACAACACTTAGCGTTTTATTATAGCACGTCACTTTTCAATATCCAGAGGGAAGCACCCTTGCCGCCCCTCTGTAAACCTGCAAAAACATGACGGCGATCAAGACGCCTCCACACTGCTACAACCTTAGCGGTTTGCCAACACCGTTTGCTTTTCTATTTGCAGCTGAGCCTGTTGCGCGCTGATCTCGAAAAAGCGCGCCCTGTTCTCTGGCGTCAAGCCCGTCGCCGATAACTGCATCAGCTCCTGTTTCAACGCATCTTCCTTGATCTGCAGAATGGCGCTACGCAAAAACAGGCGGTCTGCATCGACATCGGACTCCGCCCCCTGGGCGATTTCGCTGATGATCTCGTCGTATTCGTCACCCAGCGACTTCAAATGCTGGGCAAATGCGGCAAAACCGCCGTTGGGACCCTGCGCCTGGGCGCCAACCACCAGTTGCGCCAGCCGCTCGGCTGCGTCGTCGCCGAAGAACTGGAACGCCGCCAGCGCCGCTTCGTCGATATCGAGCGCCAGCGGCGGATGGGCCACCAGCAGGCGCACGATCTGCAACTCCAGTCCCACCGGCGCCGGCCGGCCGCTGCGGCTTGGCGCCTTGCGCGACAGCGCCACCGGCTTGGCCAGCTCGAACAAAGATTCGATCTCGTGCGGCGTGGTCTGCGTCAATTGCGCCAGGCCACGCACGATTTGCAGGCGCAGCGCGGTCGGCGTCATCGACTGCAACAAGGGCTTGGCGTCGAACTGCACGCGCGCCCTGCCCTCGGGGCTTTGCAAATCATGCTCACCGACCACTTCCTTGATCAGGAATTGCGACAGCGGCATCGCTTCGTGAATCTCTTGCTCGAATGCTTCGTTGCCATAGGTGCGCACATAGCTGTCCGGGTCGTGCTCAGTGGGCAGGAACAGGAACTTGATGGTCTTGTTGTCCGCCACGTGCGGCAGGCACGCTTCCAGCGCGCGGCGGGCAGCGCGGCGGCCGGCCTTGTCGCCGTCGAAGCTGAAGATCACCGTGTCGGTCTGGCGCATCAGTTTCTGCACGTGGTGCGGGGTGCAGGCGGTGCCCAGCGTTGCTACTGCTTGCGGGAAACCCATCTGCGCCAGCGCCACCACATCCATATAGCCTTCCGTCACCAGCACGTAGCCCGCATCGCGGATCGCCTGGCGTGCCTCGAACAAGCCGTACAGCTCGAAGCCCTTAGAAAATAATGGCGTTTCGGGAGAATTCAAGTACTTCGGTTCACCGCCATCGAGCACCCGGCCGCCAAAGGCGATCACCTGGCCCTTGGTGTTTTTGATGGGGAACATCACGCGTTCGCGGAAGCGGTCGTAGCGCTTCTTGTTGCCGCCATCTTCATCCACGCGGTCGATCACCAGGCCGGCTTCGGCCAGCGCCACCACGTCGTAGTCGCGGAAGATCGCCTTTAAATTATCCCAGCCGGGCGGCGCGTAGCCCAGGCCGAAGCGCGCGGCGATCTCTCCGGTCAGGCCGCGGCCCTTGAGGTAGGCAATGGCGTCCGGCGCGGTGCGTAGCTGGGCGCGGTAAAAGTCGCAGGCCTGGGTCATGGCGTCGGACAGGGCCAGGCTCTGGGCCTGCATTTGCGCGCGCTGCGCGGGAGGAATCTTGTCGTCCTGCTCGGGGACGACCATGCCGACGTTTTGCGCCAGGTCCTTGACGGCATCGACAAAGCCCATGCCCGAGTATTCCATCAGGAAGCCGATCGAGGTGCCATGGGCGCCGCAGCCGAAGCAGTGATAAAACTGCTTGGTGGGGCTGACGGTAAAACTGGGAGACTTTTCGTTATGGAACGGGCACAGGCCCATGAAATTGGCGCCGCCCTTCTTGAGCTGCACATAACGTCCGACCACGTCGACGATATCGACGCGATTGAGCAAATCGGCAATGAATGATTGAGGGATCACAGGACTGGGGTGCCAGGGTAATTATTCAGACTATACTGCCGCGCTGATCCGGCTTTGACGCCGATCAAGCACGGCAGACCAACACATCAGGCCGGCGCCAGCGCCTTTTTGACCAGGGCCGACACGACCGTCATGTCGGCACGGCCAGCCAGTTTAGGCTTGACGATGGCCATGACCTTGCCCATGTCCTGCGGACCGGCGGCGCCCGAGGCAGCCACGGCGGCGGTCACTTCGGCAGCGATTTCCTCGTCCGACAGGCCTGCCGGCATGTAGGCGGCCAGCACTACCAGCTCGGCTTTTTCGATATCGGCCAGGTCGGCGCGACCTCCGGCTTCGAACTGGGTGATCGAGTCCTTGCGCTGCTTGATCATTTTTTCCACGATGGCAACCGTTTGCTGGTCATCGACCTCGATGCGCTCATCGACTTCCTTGCGCTTGATTTCGGCCAGGATCAGGCGAATCGTGGACAGGCGGCCGGCTTCCTTGGCGCGCATGGCGGTTTTCATGTCTTCGGTAATTTGTTCTCTCAGGCCCATGAGGATTTCCTTATGCAATTTTGATAAATTAAAACGCGAAAGCCCGCTGCGGCGAACCGGAGCGGGCATTTTCTAGATGCAGCAAGATCCGATCCGGGGCAATGGCGCAAGATACGCCGCACGACCGGATTGGGTTGAGCAGTCTTAGAAGAGTTTTTTCGGCAGCTGTTGGCTGCGGATGCGTTTGTAGTGACGTTTGACTGCAGCTGCCAGCTTGCGCTTGCGCTCAGCCGTTGGCTTTTCGTAGAACTCGCGTGCGCGCAGTTCGGTCAGCAGACCGGTTTTTTCGATGGTGCGTTTGAAGCGACGCATTGCGACTTCGAACGGCTCGTTTTCTTTAAGGCGAATAGTGGTCATGTAAAAATTCAAACCGTTTGAGGTTATAGGGAGACAGAGACTATAGCAGCTTTTGCAGGAAAATGGAAGTCCATGGACCATCGAAACGGCCCACGCAGACGGCTTTGACTGCAAAAACAACAAGACGACGCCGAGTCAGCTCCCACATCAACTCCGGCAATCTTTCTGCTCCCGATACTCCCCGGGCGATTGGACTGCACCTGCGCCGTTACAACAAGACGGTCAGTATATCAGGTTTCCTCAGACTGATTGTCCTGCTGCCACACCAGACGCCCAGGCCCACTGGAAATTGTAGCCACCCAGCCAGCCGGTCACGTCCACCGCTTCGCCAATGAAATACAGGCCCGGCACCTTGGTCGCCATCATGGTCTGCTGCGACAGGTCGCGGGTATCGATGCCGCCGCGCGTCACTTCGGCCTTGCGGTAGCCTTCGGAACCATTCGGGCTCAGGGTCCACCGGTTGATCGCCGCGCCCAGTTCGCGCAGTTTGGCATCCTGCATATCGGCCAGGCGGGCGTCGAGCGCAAAGCCGTGCGCCAGCAGCAGGCCTTCGGCCAGGCGCGTGGGCAACCACTGCGCCAACACATTGCCCAACTGCTTCTTGATGGTGCCCTTGCCTTCGATCAGCGTCGCCGCCACATCGATCCCCGGCAGCAGGTCGATCACAATCGGCGTGCCCGGGATCCAGTAGCTCGAAATTTGCAGGATAGCCGGACCGGACAGGCCGCGGTGGGTGAACAGCAAATCTTCGCGGAAGCGCGCGCCGGTCGGGTTACGGCCCTTCAACGACCCGGTTGCCACTTCCACCTCGAGCGCAATGCCGGACAGTTCGGCAAACGGCGCCCACGCCTGCGGGTCGAACGTCAGCGGCACCAGCGCAGGACGCGGCTCCACCATGCGCAGGCCGAACTGGCTGGCGATGCGGTAGCTGAAATCGGTCGCGCCGATTTTCGGGATCGACAGGCCGCCGGTGGCGATCACCAGCGCGTCCGCCTCGATGGTGCCGGTGTCGGTCTCGAGGACGTAGACACCATCGGTGTGCTCCACGCTGGCGATCTTGCACGGCATGCGCCAGTGGACGTCGCCGGCGGCGCACTCGTCCTTGAGCATCTCGATGATCAGCTCGGCCGATTCGGTACAGAACAGCTGGCCGCGATGTTTTTCGTGGTAGCCGATCCGGTGTTTCTTCACCAGCGCGACGAAGTCGGCTGGCGTGTAGCGCGACAGCGCGCTCTTGCAGAAGTGCGGGTTCTCGGACAGGAAGTTGGCCGGCGTGGTGTTGATGTTGGTGAAGTTGCAGCGGCCGCCGCCCGAGATGCGGATTTTCTCGGCCAGCTTGCCGGCGTGGTCGATCAGCACCACGCGCTTGCCGCGCTGGGCGGCCGTGGCCGCGCACATCATGCCAGCGGCGCCCGCGCCGATTACTGCTACATCAAACTTTGCCATGCCAGTTCCAATCCAATAAGTTGCCCGCGAAAAAAGACGCGGGTTGCCGACCGCTAGCCATCCACAGTAAGCCATCAGCCGCCGAGTCGTCATCCTCGCGAAAGCGGGGATCCATAGAACGCTTATGTAGCCAGCTCAGCATGGATCCGCGCGTACGCGAGGATGACGGTATAACGGCCAACAACATTTCAGCCGGGGGGCCGGGATTGTACAGCAGTGCCCCGCCCTGCCCGCCTTTTGCTACTCGATCGGCTCGCTCACGCGCTGGCGCGACTGCAAGGTGCGCGAGACCAGCAGGCATTGCGCCACCTGTTCGGCAATCGAGGCCGGTACCGGCACGTCGCCTTTTAACACTGCCGTGATCCAGGCGGCCGTGGTGGCGGCATCCTTTTCTTCCGGCAGCAGCGGCAGTTCGATCACTTGGGTCTGCTTGGGCACCAGCGTGCTGCGCAGGCCGCCGTGGAACCAGTCGATCTGCTGCGCCTTGTTGGCGTTGGCCACCGTCTCGCCCTCGGTGCCGCGCATCAGGAACGCGTCGCCGCGCTCGTGCAGGGCCGAAGTGGTGAAATATTCACCGAGCATTTCCAGGTATTCGGGGTGGGTGTACGACACCAGCCGCAACGCCGGCCCCACGAACGGCTGCATGATTTTCACCAGCGTGTGGGTGGAGTTGCGCACGCCTAGCCGGCGGCGCAGCGACAGCTGGTACGCCAGCTTGGGCGCCAGCGCATCGATGGTAATGAACGCCACGTGGCCCTGGGCCATCGCTTCTTCCGCCTCGGCCCGGTGGCGCGCGGGCGTGATGTCGAGCGCGGCAAACACTTCGGCCGAGGTGACGCGGCCGGGGTCGGTGGCCACGCCATGCACCAGCACCGGCACGCCTTCGCGCGCCAGCAGCATGGCCAGTAGCGGCGTCAAATTCGCCATCTTGCGCGCGCCGTTGTAGCTGGGAATGCATATCGGGGCAAACTGGCCCGGCGGCGCCGTCAATGGTTCGAACGAGCCTTCGGCGGCGTCGAGAAAGCCGGCGATTTCCTCGATCGATTCGCCCTTGATGCGCATCGACAGCAGGATGCCGCCGAGCTCGAGGTCGGAGACGCGGCCATCGAGCATGGCCTGATAAAGATCGTGGGCGTCGTCGCGCGACATGCTGCGGGCGCCGTTTTTGCCGCGGCCGATCTCCTTGATGAGTCGAGCGGCCAGGAATGGTTCGGATGTCGTCATAAGCTTCTACTGGAAGAATTTGGCTGTGGCGAAAAAACCCTGCTGACGAGGTCAGTATTGTTTACTTCGGCTACACTATACCTCCCCCGAATAAAATTCACGCAAAAAGCCATGATTTCCCCAGATATCGAAAATATCAACGTTACCTCGTTCGCGCCGATGCCGTCGCCGGAAGTCTTGCACAGCAAGCTGCCGCTTACCGACAGCGCGTCCGAGACCGTGATGAAGGGCCGCGAAGCCCTGCGCAACATTATCGACCGCGAAGACAAACGCCTGTTCGTGGTGGTCGGCCCCTGCTCGATCCACGACCCGGTCGCCGGCCTCGACTACGCGCGCCGCCTGAAAGCGCTGCAAGCGGAAGTGGCCGACACCATGCTGCTGGTCATGCGCGTGTATTTCGAGAAGCCGCGCACCACCACCGGCTGGAAAGGGTATATCAACGACCCCGACATGGACGATTCGTTCCGCGTCAACGAAGGCATGGAAAAAGCCCGCCAGTTCCTGCTCGACGTGTGCGAACTGGGCCTGCCCACCGCCACCGAAGCGCTGGACCCGATCTCGCCGCAATACCTGGGCGACCTGATCGCCTGGACCGCTATCGGCGCGCGCACCACCGAATCGCAGACCCACCGCGAAATGTCGTCGGGCCTGTCCACGCCGGTCGGCTTCAAGAACGGTACCGATGGCGACATCAGCATCGCGATCAACGCCATCCTGTCGTCGGCGCACCCGCACTCGTTCCTCGGCATCAATGCGCAAGGCAATGTGGCGATCGTGCGCACGCGCGGCAACGCTTACGGCCACGTGGTGCTGCGCGGTGGCGACGGCCGTCCGAACTACGATTCGGTGTCGATCGCGATTGCCGAGCAGTCGCTGGCCAAGGCCAAGCTGCCGGCCAACCTGGTGGTCGATTGCTCGCACGCCAACAGCTATAAAAAGCCGGAACTGCAGCCGCTGGTGATGGCCGATGTCATTCACCAGATCGTGCAAGGCAACAAGTCGCTGGTCGGCGTGATGATCGAGTCGAATATCGTGGGCGGCAACCAGAAGATTCCGGCCGATCTGAGCCAGCTGACCTATGGTTGCTCGGTGACCGATGGCTGCATCGACTGGGCCACCACGGAAACCATGCTGCGCGATGCGCACAAGCAGCTGCTGCAGCGTCCGTAAACATTGGATGGCCGCCTTGCGCGGCCGGGCGCCGCTGCACAATGACGGTTTATCGTCCTGCGAATTGGATTGCCGCCGCTGCGCGGTGATGGCTCATCGCCCTGCGACGCGCCCTGCCTCGCAGGCCGCTGGTTTTTCAGCCGAACGCCATCACGCGCGTGGCGACGCCGAACGAGCCGGCCAGCGCCGCTTCCGCCTTGCTGGCCGGCGCGCTCAGTTCGGCCAGGTCGAGATAGACCTTGAAATCCTCGATCTTGACGGAATAGCGGCGGGCGTTGCTCTGGCGCGGCTCCACGTTGGCCGTTTCCAGCACCGCGAACACGCTTTCCTCGTCGGTGCGGAACAACGCCACGCCTGGCAGCTCCTGCCACGCCAGGCCACGCGGCACGATGCGCGCGCCGTCCAGCGGCACGTCCTTGAGTTTGCACACCTGTTTCCATTGTCCCGACATCTTCGCCTCCCGCAGTCAATGCTTTTACTAAGCAAAACCGGTGCCACAGGCAAACACTGCAAAACGCCGCACAATCCTGACCAAATGGCAAAATTTCTCCCTGCGCCAGTGCGGTCGCGGGTTCGGGTGGTGCAGCCGGTGGTGCAACGGCCCACGGTCGGGCAACGCACTTTCCTTTACAATGGCGGACTTCTCCTTACCTTTGCAGCCCTTCCATGATTGTTCTCGGCGTTGAATCCTCCTGTGACGAAACCGGCCTGGCGCTCTACGATACCGAGCACGGCCTGCTGTCGCATGCCCTGTATTCGCAGGTGGCCATGCACGAGGAATATGGCGGCGTGGTGCCCGAACTGGCGTCGCGCGACCATATCCGCCGCGCCATTCCGCTGCTGACGCAAACGCTGGAAGGCGCCGGCAAGGCGCTGGCCGATATCGACGCCATCGCCTACACCCAGGGCCCAGGCCTGGCCGGTGCGCTGCTGGTGGGCTCCTCGGTGGCCTGCAGCCTGGGGCTGGCGCTGGATCGCCCGGTGCTGGGTGTGCACCACCTGGAAGGCCACCTGCTCTCGCCGTTGCTGGCGTCGCAGCCGCCGGAGTTTCCGTTTATTGCGCTGCTGGTGTCGGGCGGCCATACGCAGCTGATGCGCGTCGATGGCGTGGGACAGTACACGCTGCTGGGCGAAACCCTCGACGATGCCGCCGGCGAAGCGTTCGACAAGTCGGCCAAGCTGCTGGGCCTAGGCTATCCGGGCGGCCCGGCCATCTCGCGCCTGGCCGAGTTCGGCGATCCGGCCGCCTACAAGCTGCCACGTCCGATGCTGCACACCAAGGATTTCAATTTCAGCTTTTCCGGCCTGAAAACGGCGGTGCTGACGGTGGTGAAAAACCACGAAGAGAAGGTGATCGCCAATATCTGCGAGCAGGACAAGGCGAATATCGCGCGCGGCTTTGTCGATGCGATCGTGGAGGTGCTGACTGCCAAGTGCATCTCGGCACTCAAGCACACAGGCTTGAAACGGCTGGTGATTGCCGGCGGCGTGGGCGCCAACGCCCAGTTGCGCGCTTCGCTGAACGCGGCGGCCGCCAAGAAGAAGTTCAAGGTGTATTACCCGGAACTGGAGTTTTGCACCGACAACGGCGCCATGATCGCGTTTGCAGGCGCCATGCGGTTGATGATCAACCCCGACGCCGCCCAGCGCGACTACAGCTTCAATGTGCGGCCACGCTGGCCGCTGGACGACATCAAGGTCGTGTAACGCCCGGCGCTTACGAGCCCGACGCGAAGGCCATCGATGCTAGTACCGCCAGACCGACCAGCGGGATCAGGTAACGCACCTTGCCCTTGCCGAGGTGCACGCCACGGGCGGCAATGCGCTCACTGCGCAGGCGATGCTCATCGGCTGCGGACTCGTGCACGGCGTGCGATTTTGGTTTGTCTTCGATTACATTCATAACGTCCTCCCTGTTAAGTTCGATAATCTTCCTTTCTGAAGGGCACTGCAATTGTTGTGCCAAGAAGAATCAGGGGTTACTGCCCCCACCGCACCATTCTATGCAGGATTGTGGTTGTGATACCACACGTTATGACACATTAAGGTCCAAAGTGGTGCGCCCCGGCCTATTTGGCAGCATCGTGCAACAAGTCGGCGCGTGGATAACCCCAGCCCGGCACGCCGGTCGGGCAAGGTTCCGGCGACGCCAGCGCCATGGTGGTGAAGTTGCCGCGCGGCGTCCTGGCAAAGCGGTAATCGGACAACGCGCCAGCTTCGCCATCGAGCGCCGGCGCGCGGCCAAAGCGCAGCCAGGCGTTGACGCGGCAGTTATCGACGCTCAGCGTGCGCAACCGTTCCAGGTCGTCCTGCTCCATGCCGAACTGGGCGATGCCGGGCGCCAGCGCCACCGACGGTCCATGCTCGACCAGACCGGCCGAGCACGACAACGGCGCCACCCACTGCGGCGCCAGGCTGGCAATGCCGCGCCGCAGGCGGTAGGTGCCGCCCGCTTCGTTGCTCTCCACGCTCACATACGCCCAGCACAGCGGCTGCGACGGAAACGCCGTCATCACCACGTCCAGCACCTTCGACGCCGGATCGACCTGCTGCAACGCCGCCGTGATCTGCGCCCGGCCCAGGTGCGAAGCCACGCCCTGCACCGCGATAAAGCCGATGCCGATCGCCAGGCCCAGCGCCACCCCGGCGCGGCTGTCGCGGCCCGAGCGCGTCTGCACGGCACCGCACAGCACCGCCACCTTGAGCAGGAGGGCCAGCGCGATCCAGCCCAGGTACCCCTTGACCGCGAACATCACCAGCGCCGCCAGGAGGCCGGAAAGCGCCAGCCAGCGCGCGGTGCGCCAGCGCATGATCAGCGCCATCGGCACCCCGATCGCCACCCAGAACAACGGCTCGATGATGAATACCATGTCGCCATACACCCAGCGGCCATCGAACGGATACCACGGGTGCACGCCATACGAATTGGTGAAATCCATCGCCAGGTGCAGCGCAAAACCGAGCGCAACGCTGGCCGCCAGGCCCCAGCGCGCGGTGGTGCTGGCCTTGAGCAATGTTCGCGCCGACGGCCACAGCAGCCAGATCAGCGCCGCCAGCAACAGCGCCTGCGGAATCGCCAGCAAAGCCGTGTGGGTATGGCCGCGGTGATGCAGCAGGTAGCCCAGCGGTGGCGGCAACAGGTTGTTGAGCACCAGGTCGAGGTCGGGGAAATTGCTGGCCAGGGCGCACGCCACCAGCAGCAGGCGGTGGCGCACCTGCTGGGCGCGATCTTGGACCTCTCGTGGCAGACTACGGTGTATCAATTCACCGGCGCCGAAGCCGATGATGCTGTGGGTGAGGTTATCCATGGATCAGTCGGGGGCGAACAGCTGTTCGAGCCGGCGCGGGTAGTGGTTGAGAAAATCACGCGTGATGGCGTAGTGTTCGGTGTCTTCGTACGCCACCTCGCTCATCCCGGTGCCGTCGAACAACAGGATCTTGGCATTGGGGTACGCCAGCAGGATCGGCGAATGGGTGGCGATAATGAATTGCGACTGGTCCTGCACCAGTTGGTGGATCACGCGCAGCGCAGCGAGTTGGCGGTTGGGGGACAGCGCCGCCTCGGGTTCATCGAGCAAGTACAGGCCCTTGCCCCTGAACTTGTTGAGCAGCACGGCCATGAACGATTCGCCGTGCGATTGCGCGTGCAGCGAACGGCCGCCGTAACTACCGAGATACCCCACTTCGTCCATGTAGGTGGCGATATTATGGAAACTCTCGGCCCGGAAGAAATAGCCATCCTTCGGCGTCTTGTAGCTCTTGGCCAGGCGCAGCGCCTGGTGCAGCGGCGCGACGGCGCCGGCCGAATTGAGGCGAACGCTGCGAGTGCCGCCTTCCATCGAAAAGCCCAGCGCCAGCGCAATTGCCTCGAGCACGGTGGACTTGCCAGCGCCGTTCTCGCCAATAAAAAACGTTACATCCGCATGAAAATCGATGGATTCGAGCGCCCGCACGGCTGGCACGCTGTACGGATGGCTGTCCCAATCGACGTCGGCGCCAAACAGCGCCGTGATCCGCTGCAAGTACGGTTTGGCCGCGAGCACGATGCGTCTAGCGCTGTACTGCCACGCCGCGCCAGAAGGCGATGCGGTCCTGGATCTCTTTTGCCGCCTCGAACGGCGCCGGGTAGTACCAGGCGGCGTTCTCGCTGGTTTCACCGTCGGCAGACACGGTGTAGTAGTTGGCCAGGCCTTTCCACGGGCAGCGCGAGGTGTGGTTGCTCGGTTGCAGGTAGGCGGGATTGACCGCGTGGCGCGGGAAATAGACGTTGTTTTCGACGATCACGACCTCGTCGTCGGCCGCTTGCGCGATGACGACGCCGTTCAGGGTTGCGGTGGGCATGGCGATTCCTTTAGATTCACAGACGCTCGGTGGAGGGACCTTCGACGCGGTTGCGCCCGCCCCGCTTGGCACGGTAGAGCGCGGCGTCGGCCTGGCGCAGCAAGCTTTCGGCGTCGGCCACATCGAGGTGGTCGAACGTGCCCACGCCCAGGCTGGCCGTTACTGCCAGCATGCGCGGGCCGATTGCGTGCGTCTGTGCGGCAATGCGCAATCGCAGCGACTCGGCAAAATGCAGCGCGCCGTCCAGCGGCGTGTTGGGCAGCACCACGCACAGCTCCTCGCCGCCATAGCGTCCGGCAATGTCGATCACGCGCACGTGATCGCGCACCAGTTGCCCGATGGCAGCCAGTACCTGGTCGCCGGCCGCGTGGCCGAATTCATCGTTGATGCGTTTGAAGTAGTCGAGATCGATCATCACCGCCGACACCGGCGCCCGGAAACGCCGGGCGCGCGCGGTCTCGAAGCGCAGCCGGTGCAGCAGCGAGCGGCGGTTGTGCAGGCCGGTCAGCTCGTCGGTGGTGGCCAGTTGCTCCAGTTCGCGCACGGTGGCGGCCAGCGTCTTCTCGCTGGCGCGCAATTCGATCAGCGCCATCACCTGGCGCGCCAGCTTGCCCAGCATGGCGCGCTGTTCGCGGTCCAGGCAACCGGGCCTGGTGTCGAGCACGCACAGCGCGCCGATGGCAAAACCGTCGGACGACATCAGGGCCACGCTGCTGTAGCGGCGCATGAACGGCGCGGTCACGGTCAGCGGCAGATGGGCGGTGCGCGCATCGAGCAGCAGGTCGGGGATTTCAAGGTCAGGCGCGCCCAGCACGGCCAGCGAGCAATAACTGTCGGTGCGTGGCAATTGCCCCAGTTGCATGCCGGTGCAGGCTTTCACCCATACCCGGTCGGCATCGACCAGCGAGACGAAGGCATACGGCACGTTGCACAGGCGCGCTGCCAGTTCGGTAAGGAAACTGAAGTCCTCGCAGGCGGGGGTATCGAGGATGTGATAGCGATGCAGCGCAGCGAGACGGAAATTATCCACCACCGGGCGAACGGTGGCGTGCGGCGTGACATGTTCTGCGGACTGCATGGGTATCCTCGGGAACGGCATAGACGTTAAGTTTAAAGCAAAAGCCGTGCCCCGGGGTCCCTACGTATCGGCGTCAAGCCTTGGCGATAATTTCGCGCAGCGCCCGTTCGAACACGGCAGCAGGCTGGCCGCCCGAAATCAGGTACTGCTCGTTGATGATCACGGCCGGTACCGAGTTGATGCCGTGGCGCTGGAAAAACTGCTCGCGCTCGCGCACTTCCTCGGTAAACTGGTCGGATTGCAGCACGGCCAGCGCGCCTTCGCGATCGAGGCCCACGCCGGCGGCCACGCGGACCAGCACGTCGTGCGAGCTCGGGTCTTCGCCGTCGGTAAAGTAGGCGCCCAGCAGCGCCAGCTTGAGGTCGGTCTGCTTGCCTTCCAGGCCGGCCCAATGCAGCAGGCGGTGGGCGTCGAAGGTGTTGTAGATGCGGCTGCGCTTGTCCATCGCGAAATCGAAGCCCACCTCGGCGCCGCGCGAGCGGATCATGGCGCGCGCCTGTTCCTGCTGCTCGGGGGACGAACCGTATTTTTCGCTCAGGTGCTCGCCGATGTCCTGGCCTTCCGGTCCCATCTTGGGATTGAGTTCGAACGGCTGGAAATGCAGGTCGATCTGCGCGGCGTCGCCGATATTATCGACGGCCTGTTGCAGGGACTTGAGGCCGATGGCGCACCATGGGCAGGAGACGTCGGAAACGAAATCGATCTTGATGGAACTGGACATGGCGCGGCCTTTGCAAAACGTGATTTATGACAGATGGGGCTGTCATTGGCGGAATCAACCGCCAATCCGCGATTATTTTCCTGTCTTTACTGCAGCCTTGCTCTTGCTGCCGATACGGCTTTCCTTGCCAGCCATCAGGTTGCCTATATTTTTGCTGTGACGGAAGATCAGCAAGCCGCTCATGACAAACACGGCCAGCAGTTGCGGCTCCACGCCAAACAGCAAGCCATAGTAGAACGGCGCGAACAGGGCGGCCACCAGCGCCGCCAGCGACGAGTAACGGAACGCGAACGCGATCACCAGCCAGGTCGCAAGGGTGGCCAGGCCCAGCCACGGATCGAGACCCAGCAGCACGCCCAGCGCGGTCGCCACGCCCTTGCCACCGACGAAACGGAAGAACACCGGCCACAGGTGGCCGAGGAATACCGCGATCGCCACCAGGGCGATGGTGGCGTCGCCCACCTGCAATTGCTGCTGGTAGCGGATTGCCAGCCACACGGCCAGCCACCCCTTGGCGCCGTCGCCGATCAGGGTGACGATAGCAGCTGATTTATTACCACTGCGCAACACATTAGTAGCGCCGGGGTTTTTCGACCCATAGGTGCGCGGGTCGGCGATACCGAATAATTTACTGGTGATCACCGCAAATGAGATCGAGCCGAGCAGGTAGGCGGCCACGGTCATCCAAACTGTATTCATTGTTTCCTCTAGTTAAGCTTCCCTCGGGGGATGCGGAATATACACCAGCGTGTTTTATTCAGCCAGTGCGCAGTGCACGGGCTTGGCTTGCAGGAGTTGGGTCAACACCTGCGGCGCGATGCCGACCAGGTAACCCCTCCTGCCACCATTGATATAAATTGTTTCCAGCGCAAGAATGCTATCCTCGACATACACGGGCATGGCCTTGCGGGTGCCGAACGGCGAGGTGCCGCCGATCTGGTAGCCGCTGTGGCGCGTGGCAACATCCGGTTTGCACGGTTCGACCGACTTGCAGCCGATGCCGCGCGCCAGGTTCTTGGTCGATACCTTGCAGTCGCCATGCATGAGCACGATCATTGGCTTGGCGGCCTCGTCCTGCATGACCAGGGTCTTGACCACGTGGTGCTCATCGACCCCGAGCGCGCGCGACGATACGCTGGTGCCGCCGTGGTCTTCGTAGTCGTAAGGATGTTCGGAAAACACCACCTTGTGCTTGCGCAGCAGCTGGGTGGCCGGGGTCTCTGAAATGTGCTCTTTTTTAGCCATGCGTGATACGCTGTTTTTGCGTCAGTTTGTGAACGAGTTCGACTGGGAGTTTCTTATTATGCCGCAGGAAATCCGCTTTGCCACTTTCAACGTTTGCAATCTTTCCCAGCCCGGGGCGAAATTGTACGACAATCTGGCGCCCCTCACGCCGGACGAATACGCGGCCAAAGTGCTGTGGACGGCGCAGCAGCTCGACCAGCTCAATGCCGACGTGATCGGCTTGCAGGAGATTTTTTCGATGGCCGCGCTGCGCGACGTGCTCGCCCACAGCAGCCGCTACCGCGATGCCACGCTGTGCGGCTTCGACCCCGCGCCCGACCCTGTCACCGGCGAACCACGCCTGACGCCCCAGGTGGCGCTGATCTCGCGCCTGCCGCTGGCCGGTCCCGCCACCGCCTACATGGTGTTTCCGGATGGCGCCACCCTGCCCGACGGCCATCCCGATCTCGACCGCTTCGCCCGTGCGCCACTGCACGCCCAGGTGGTGCTGCCCGACGAGCGCATCGTCGATGTGCTGGTGATCCATTTAAAATCGAAACGGCCCGACTACCGCGATGGCGACAGCAGCGAAGGAATGGACAACTCCGCGCTGCTGTACGCCCAGGCCAACCTGCGCTCGCTGATCCGGCGCGGCACCGAAGCGGTCGCCCTGCGCGCGCTGCTGTCGGCCATGGACCGCGACGGCCGCCGCCCGCGCATCATCCTCGGCGACTTCAACGACACCATCGAGGCGGTCACCACCACCATCGTGATGGGTTCCGGCTGCGCCGGCGTGGCCGGCGAGGAACTGAGCGGCCGCCTGTTCGACAGCAACCAGATCCAGCTGGGCCGCGACCGCCTGCGCCATGTCGGTTACACCCACATCCACGAGGGGCACTACACCACCATCGACCACGTGCTGGTATCGGAAGAATTCAATCCCGCGTCCCCGAACGCGGTAGGCGAGGTGCTCGATGTGACGTACCTGAACGACCACCTGTTGCAGGACAAGCCGGAAGCGTCCGACCATGGCCAGGTGCTGGTGCGCATGCGCTTGTTCGACAAGAACGAACGCCATTCAATCTGATCCATCGAGCAGACCTGCGAGGCCGTCGAGCTGCCCGTTCGCGCGTGCATACCGCCCCTGGTACTGGTCGCACCCATGGCGGCGCAAGAATTCGAATTGCGCAGCGCTCTCCACGCCCTCGGCCAGCACCGTCAGTCCCAGGCTGTGGGCGATGGCAATGATGGCCGTGACCACGGCCGCCTGCGCGACGTCGCCATCCACGCCGCCGCTGACAAACGATAAATCGATCTTCAGCTTGCTCAGCGCATAGTCGCGCAACTGCCCTACCCGGCTGTACCCGGTACCGAAGTCATCCAGCGCCAGCCGCACGCCGAGCGCAGCCAGTGCCGCCAGCGAGACGCGAGCGTTGCCGTCGTGGTACATGAGCACCGCTTCGGTCAATTCCAGCTCCAGCAAGTGCGGCGGCAATTGCGCGGCCGACAACGTGGCAGCCACCTTGTGTGCCAGGTTCTTTTGCATGAATTGCGTGCGCGACAGGTTGACTGCCACCACCAGCGGCTGGCCGGCATCGCGCCAGCGCGCCGCGTCCCGGCAAGCCCGCGCCAGCGCCCAGTCGCCGATCGGCACCATCAGCCCGGCGCCCTCGGCCACGTCGAGGAAATCTTCGGGCAGCAGCAGGCCGCGCGCCGGGTGGCGCCAGCGCAGCAGCGCCTCGGCCGCCAGCGGTTCGCCGCTGGCGAAGTCGATTTGCGCCTCGTACGCCAGCATGAACTGGTCCTGCGCCAGGGCCTGGCGCAGTTCGTCTTCGAGCGCGGCGCGCTGGTGGATCTGGCGGTTCATGTCGGGGCTGAAGAACTCGAAGCCGTCGCGGCCATTGGTTTTGGCGTGGTACATGGCCAGGTCGGCGTGTTGCAGCAGGGTGTCGATGTCGTCGCCGTCGGCCGGAAAGATGGCGATGCCGATCGAGGCGCTGACGTGCAGCCGGTGCGCCTCGATGCGAAACTCGCGGGCCATGGCCTGGCGTATGGTGGCGGCCACGTGCGCGGCCTGGTCGATGGCGCCGATATCGGCCAGCACCACCACGAACTCGTCGCCGCCCTGGCGGCTCACGGTATCGACGCTGCGCACGCAGCGCACCAGGCGCGTCGCCGCCTCGCGCAGCAGCAGGTCGCCGACCTGGTGACCCAGCGCGTCGTTGATGCCCTTGAAACGGTCGAGGTCGATGAACAGCAGCGCCACCAGGCGGCCATTGCGGCGCGCCGCTGCCAGCGCCTGGCGCAGGCGGTCGCGCAGCAGCACGCGACTGGGCAGGCCCGTGAGAAAATCGTGCTCGGCCAGGTGGCGGGCGCGGGCGTCGAAACGGCTGCGCGCGGCCACCCCGGCCATCAGCGCCAGGTAAATCGCGGCCTGCTCGTGGTGGCGCGCGGTGGTCTCGCGCATGACTGCGCACAGCAGTTGCCGGCCATCGTGGGCCACGCTGGTGAGCATGATATCGACCCAGAACTCGCGGCCGTCGCGCCCCACGCAGCGCCAGTCGAAGCGCAGGTTGCCCGCCTGGCGCGCGCGCCAGCCCAGCGCGGTGAGAATCGGGGCCGACAGCACCCCGCTTACCTGCTGCAGCGGCGAAAAATCGGCCAGCCGGTAGCCGAGCATGAGCGCCGGCGCGGCGCAGCCGAACATGCGCAGCGCGCCGGGATTGACATCGACAAAGCGTTCGCCGTCGATCACGGCCAGCGCGTCGCTGGTGTACTGGTACACCGCCAGGTGGGGCCACATGGGTAACCTTTCAAAAGGCGCCCTGCCGGGCCTAGGCCATTCTTGCGCTACATCAAACGTCCGCGTTTGACCTCCCTCAATCGCGCTCGCATGCTTTTTATCGCGTTCGATGGCGTTCAGGCGCAGTTTTGTGCAGTTCAGCCATGGTTTTGCGCCACCTGTCGCATGGCGGTCGTTTGCGCCCTTGCAAATGACTACAGTGCCAGCATGCGACACCCGCGCACCGCAAACCAGAACAGAAGAACGCCATGACCATGACCGCCCCGCACCCGATTCCCCTCCACCCTGCCCGCGCCGATGCATGGCGCAAGCCGACCATAGCGGCACTGGTTCTGGCCGTGCTGGCCGGCGGCGCCTGGTTTGCCCTGCAGCGTGCGCCGGCGCCGGCCACGCCCGCTTCGCCGGCCTCGGCCACCAGGGTGGCGGAAAAGCCGCCGGTACTGGAGCTCGGCAGCGCGGACGTGGCCGCCATTTCCGCCCGATCACTGGCGCTCAGCTTGCCCTTGTCCGGCTCGCTGGCGCCCCTTTCATCGGCCACCATCAAGTCCAAGGTCTCCGGCGTGGTGCAAGCGACCACCGTGCTGGAAGGCATGGCGGTGACTGCCGGCCAGGTGCTCGCGCGCATCGACCAGGCCGACCTGCGCGCGCGGCTGCAACAGCAGCAGGCGCAACTCGACGAGGCCCAGGCCCGGCTGGCGATGGCCACCAAGAACGAAGCCAACAGCGGCGCGCTGCTGGCGCAGAAATACATCTCGCAAAACGCCTACGATTCCACCCAGAACAGCGTGGAACTGGCGCGCGCTGCCGTCAAATCGGCGCAGGCGATGGTCGAGATCGCCCGCATCGCGCTCGAGGACGGCGTGATCCGGGCGCCGATTGCCGGCGTGGTCAGCAAGCGCCACGTGCAGGCTGGCGAAAAGCTGGCGCCCGACATGCCGGTGTTCAGCATCGTCAACCTGGCCGAACTGACGCTCGAGGCACAGGTGCCGGCCTCGGAAATTCCGCGCGTGCGCGTGGGCCAGGACGTGCGCTTCCGCGTCGATGGCTACCAGCAGCGCGAATTCACCGGCAAGGTGGCACGCATCAACCCGTCCACCGAGGCCGGCTCGCGCGCGCTGCTCGTGTATATCGCCGTGCGCAACGACGATGCGGCTTTGCGGGCCGGCATGTTCGCCAAGGGCGCCATCGTCACCGACCGCGCCGACGTGGCGCCGGTCGTGCCGCTGGCCGCGCTGCGCGACGATCACGGCCGCCAGGTCGTGTACCGCATCGATGACGGCAAGGTGGTGGCGCAGCCGGTCACGCTGGGCCTGCGCAACGACGACGAAGGTACGGCGCAGGTGGTGGCCGGGCTGCAAGATGGCGCGCGGGTCATCGTTTCAAAACTGCCTGCCCTGAAACCGGGTGCGCAGGTCAGCTTGCCTGCTGAGGCTGCCTCCACTGCTGCTGCGGCAACGGCAGCAGCGTCCCAGCCGAAGAAAGGCTGAGCCATGTGGATCACCAAAATCAGCATCGGCCACCCGGTGTTTGCCACCATGGTCATGGTGGCGTTGATGGTACTGGGCCTGTTCTCGTACCGTGAGCTGGGCATGGAAGCGATGCCCAACGTGGAAATTCCCGGCGCCATGATCGAAGTGAACTACCCGGGCGCCTCGCCCGAGGCGGTCGAGAACGACATCACCCGCCCCATCGAAGAGTCGGTCAACACCGTCAGCGGCATCAAAACCCTGCGCGCCAACTCGTGGGAAGGACGCGGCGCCGTGTACGTGGAGTTCGAACTGTCCACCAATATGGACAAGGCCATGCAGGACATCCGCGACAAGGTTGCCATGGTGCGCCCGCGCTTCCCGCGCGAGGCGAAAGATCCGTTCATCGTCCGCTTCGAGGGTGAAAACAGCCGGCCGGTGGCGCAGATCGGCCTCACCGCCAGCGCCCACAGCCTGCGCGATTTATCGACCATGGCCGACCAGATCATCGGCAAGCGCTTCCAGGGCGTGGCCGGCGTGGGCCAGGTGCGGCTCAACGGCATGGCCGCGCGCCAGATCCTGGTCAACCTGCGCCCGGCCGACATGACCGCGCAGGCGATCGGCGTCGATGAAGTGATCAACGCGATCACCGCCACCAACGCCAACCTGCCGGCCGGCTCGATCAGCCTGGGCGCCGACGAGCGCCTGGTGCGGGTGGAAGGCAAGATGAAGCAGGCGCGCGACTTCAACAAGATCATCGTGGCGCGCCGCGCCAACGGCCCCGTGTACCTCGAGCAGGTGGCCACCGTGGTCGATGGCGCCCAGGAAGAAATGTCGATCTCGCGCCTGAACGGCCAGCGCGCCGTCATCCTCGACATCACCAAGGTGCAGGACGCCAACGTGGTGGACGTGGGCCAGCGCATCCAGAAGGTGGCGTTTGAGTTGCGCCAGACGCTCCCGAGCGACATCACCCTCACCATCCTCAACGACGAATCGGTGAAGGTGCAGGCCCAGCTCGACAACGTCAAGCGCACCATCGTCGAAGGCGCGGTGCTGACCATGGTGATCGTGTTCTTCTTCCTGCACTCGTGGCGCTCCACCATCATCACCGGGCTGACCTTGCCCATTTCCGTGCTGGCCAGCTTCATCGCCATGAAGTTCTTCGGCTTCACGCTCAATATGCTCACCTTGATGGCGCTGTCGCTGTGCATTGGCCTCTTGATCGACGACGCCATCGTGGTGCGCGAGAACATCGTGCGCCACCTCGGCATGGGCAAGAACCACCACCAGGCAGCGGCGGACGGCACCAACGAAATCGGCCTGGCCGTCATGGCCACCACGTTTGCCATCGTGGCCGTGTTCATCCCGGTGGCGTTCATGCAGGGCATTATCGGCCGCTTCTTCCTGCAGTTCGGCATCACGGTGGCGGTGGCCGTGCTGGTGTCGCTGTTCGTCAGCTTTACGCTGGACCCGATGCTCTCGTCGGTGTGGCCCGACCCGGTCAAGGACCGCTTCAAATATGCGCCGTGGCTCGGCCGCCTGATGCACTGGCTCGAGGGTGGCGTCGATAAGCTGCACGTGGTGTATGGCAAGGTGCTGGCGGCGGCGCTGCGCTGGCGCAAGCTCACGCTGGCGTCCGCCGTGGCGCTGTTTGCCGGCAGCCTGCTGCTGGTGCCGATGATCGGCGGCGAAATGATGCCGGAGCAGGACAACGGCTGGGTCAACCTGCAGATGAAAACCCCGGTGGGCTCCAGCCTGCAATACACGGACAACAAGGTGCAGCAGGTGGAGGCGGCCTTGAAGGCGTTTCCCGAAATTGCCAGCGTGACCGCCGTGGTGGGCACGCAGGACGGCCGCAACACGGCCCAGATCGACATGAAGCTGCTCGACCGTGCGCACCACCAGCGGCCGTCGCAAAAGGAGATGGAGCGCCGCATCCGCGAGCGGTTAAGTAAAATCGCCGGCATCACCATGTCGGTGGGCTGGAAGCCGATCTTCATCGCCATCCTCGGCACCGACGAGGCCAAGCTCGACAAGGTAGCCCACCAGTTGATGGACAAGATGCGCGCCATCCGTGGCGTGGTGGACCTCGAATACAGCCAGGAAGGCGCCAATCCGTCCACCAACATCAAGATCAACAACGAGCTGGCCAGCGACCTCGGTTTGACCGTGCAGCAGATCGGCATGGCGCTGCGCCCGTTCGTCGCCGGCGACACCACCAGCCACTTCCTCGCTGCCGACGGCCAGAACTACGAAGTCAATGTGCAGTTGCCAAAATCGGGCCGGCAGACCGTGGCCGACCTGGCCGACCTGTCGCTGGCGTCGAGCAAGCTGGGGCCGGACGGCGCGCCGCTGATGGTGCCGCTGCGCCAGGTGGTGGACTTCGTGCCGGCGTTCAGCCCGCAGGTGCTCAAGCGCCAGGCGCTGCAACGCCGCGTGGCGATTTACGCCAACACCCAGGGCCGCCCCGGTGGCGACATCGACAGCGATATCAAGCAGGCCATCGACAGCATCGTATTGCCCGACGGCGTGCGCTTCGACGTCGGCGGCAATGCCCAGGAAATGCAGGAAAGTATGAC